>OGKU01000041.1_pt1 | contig 125979 bp, 132 predicted proteins | sample 1572611 | NCBI WGS metagenome assembly OGKU01 (sample SAMEA2581886, study PRJEB24529) | metagenome | biome: Human gut stool | place: China | collected 2011 | reverse complement strand
TGTCCGCAGAAATGCCGCAGGAAATCCGAACACACCTGTCGGCACGTTGGTTGAGCTTGCCAAGGATAGCGATTGTGATGTCCGCAGTAGTGCCGCAGGAAACCCGAATACGCCTTCCGGCACGTTGGTTGAGCTTGCCAAGGATAGCGATTTTGATGTCCGCAGAAATGCCGCAGGAAATCCGAACACACCTGTCGGCACGTTGGTTGAGCTTGCCAAGGATAGCGATTGGGCTGTCCGCAGAAATGCCGCAGGAAATCCGAACACACCTGGATATAAACCAATAGAAGATGAATTTATCGTATCCGAAACATACGTGGCAATCAAAGGAACAAACCACATCTGGTATAAACACAACTATCCCAATGTCGATCCATTCTATACTTGTGGGTGTTTTTGTGGTTCCCGTAAGATGTTGCTTTCACGTATTTATTCCATAGACCAAAGTGAGGATCCTGCTATAAGAATGAGGATATTGATGGCATTGGACAAAAAGTTCAAGGAGGTTTTTGGAAGATAAATTCGAAAACCACCAGTCCGGATAGTACGAGTATTCCCCGAGGCCGTTCGTCCACATGGAAGGATATTGCCATACGGTAAAGAAGCCGGTTCGATTCCGGCACGGCCTCCGCTATAGTTATACTTATTTGGTTAGGATTAGGTATTAGTTAAAACAACGCCCTTCCGGTCTGTGAGGATAGGACGGGAAACGGTACCGTGGCGGAATTGGTAGACGCACGATGAGTACTGGAGCTTTACCCAGCCGGAAGGGTTACTCAAAGCAGAAAGCTCATGCAGGTTCAAGTCCTGCCGGTATCACAAACTAAAATTATAATTTAATGAATGAAATACTAACAGGTAAGATTTGCCCTTATTGCGGCAAGCCTACCGAATACGTAGACAGTTCCGTTATATACGGACGCTCCTATGGCATGATTTACCTCTGCCGTGATTGCAAGGCATACGTTGGTGTCCACAAAGGCACGGACCAAGCATTAGGACGTCTGGCAAATGCGGAACTTAGGGAAGCCAAGAAAGAAGCCCACTTCTATTTCGACCGGATAGCGAAAACCAATCTTATAAACAAGATTTGGAAGAAACATATCCTGGATACATCGAACAGGAATAAGGCTTATCTGTGGCTGTCAATGAAACTAAATGTACCCCGTGAACTATGTCACATTGGCATGTTCGACGTAGAGGATTGCAAACGGGTTGTTGAACTGTGTAAACCAATAATAGAAAAATATGAAAACAGAAAAAGTAACCAAAACAGTGTACATCGCAGACGATGGCAAAGAGTTCCTCACGAAAGAGGATTGTGAAAAGCACGAGAAGTTCGTCAAGGAAATACTTTCACGCATTGAATATTTCTGTATCAGATGTCATCCTGATTTGACGGAAACAGGATATTTCCAGCATAAAATATATGTGGCGGTTTTCTCTGAACATTACCTATATAAAGATATTGCTTTTGAATGGGCATTACGGAAATTCGGCCATCTTTTGGGAGAAAGCGTGCAAGGATATGGATTTCAACCGCGTTTCAGCGTGAGCGAATCCAATAAAGACGAATATGACCGATGCCCACCAACCGAATGGGGCGGCAGTGGACTGCAAAGTGAGAGGGTTTTCCTAAGTCCTAAAACCGTGGAGGGTTTTCCTGAAAACATTGACTACATGAAAGAATGGGGGTTTAAATAATTCCGTACTACATAAAACGAAAATTATGCTGAAACAAGTAATACATGGAAATATACCTTCAAAATCCAATTCCTACCGTATAGTCACGTTATGCGGCCATGGTTCACTTGCCAAAACGCCTTCACTGAAGGAATATGAGGAATCCTTTTATGCACAATGTTCCATCCGGGGAAAAAACATACAAGGGTTCTTCAAGCTTGATGTGGATATCTACTACAAGAACATGCGGCCGGACTTGGACAATGCTTTTAAGGTCCTTCTTGATTGCCTGCAAACTTGTAAAGTTATAAAAAATGACCGGCAGTGCATGGAGATTCATGCCCGCAAGATTGTGGACAAGAAAGACCCGAGGGTGGAATTTGAAATAGAAGAAATAGACTTTAAATAGAAATGGTTATGGAAACAAAGAAATGTAACAAATGCGGTCGTGAACTTCCTCTGAGTGAGTTCTATAAAAGTTCAAATACCAAAGATGGTTATCAACGTCATTGCAAGGACTTTGCAAGGGAGTATGTAAAAAATAAAAAGATACATAAAGTATACTCCAATCCTGAACTTGCCAAATATACACCACGTGAATTGATGGAAGAATTACGCAGTAGAGGTTATACCGGTGAACTAAAATACGTACAAGTAATATCTTTATAAAGTCATGGCACGTCCAAAAAGCACGGGACTTACTTATTTCCCATTTGATGTGGATTTTATTCAAGATATAAAAATAAGGAAATTAATCAAGTACCAGCGTGGAAAATCAATATCAGTATATGCTCTCCTGCTTTGTCTTATCTATAAGAATGGGTACTACATGTTGTGGGATGAAGAGTTGCCCTTCATACTTTCGGAACAGACCGGATTTGAAGAGGCGTATATACGTGAGGTTATCAAATGCTGCCTGTCACTCGGGTTGTTTTCTAAAGATTTATATGATAAATTCCATATCCTTACTTCAAGAGGAATACAGGAGCGGTATTTGGAGGCCATAAAAAATATGAAGAGAAAATCAGTTATTTCGGAATATTCCCTCATTTCTTCCGAAGAAACCATGTTAACTTCGGAAGAAACCCAAGTAAATTCCGGAAAAACCGCACAAAAGAAAAAGAAAGGAAATAAAAAAGAAAACTCCCTATCGGGAGGAAAAGAAGAATTCCCCCCTCCCGAAGTTTTTGAGAAAACATTGCAGGAGTGTCATACTGAATTGTCCGGTAACGAAAGTTGGATGGAAACGGTTTCGATGAACATCCGTAATTCCGGCCATAAGGATTTTACCCCCTCCATGTTCTTGGATTATCTTGGCCGATTTTTCCGGAAACTCCAGAATGAGGGTGAAACACACAAATCCCCGAAGGATGCCATGGCGCATTTTGCAAGGTGGTTGAATATCGAACTTCAAAAGCAAAAGACTTATGGAACAGCAAATCGGAGCAATTATACAAGCAAGCAAGAAGCAAACGCCTATGCTCTTGAACGTTTGCAACAACATAAGCTTGACCTCGAAGCGGGCTTGGCTGACCAAGTGGAAAGGCCGTTCTGAGATAGTGTGTGCATTTTCCCCGATGCAATGGGGGTATACCGCAAGCAATCCAGAAAAGGCGTATATGGCAGATTGTCCCACACTGTTGCAGCTTGACGCGCTTTATGGGGGAGGTACTTCCGCCTATTGGGTAGACACACAGGTGTCTGCCCTGTTCGGTTCTTCCAGCAGTCGTGAAAAGGGCATTGTAGACGGCATAGTCATATTCTGCCAGTCGTTTTCATCCCAAATATCCGGATTCAAGATGTCCGAAGTCATGCTGTTCTTCGCACGCTACAAGGCTGGCCGATACGATAACTCATACGGCGCATTTGATTCCCGGCGTATAGGTAACGCTTTCTTCAAGGAGTTTGTTCCTGAACGCAACAAGGAGCTTGATTTAATCAACCGCAACAAGCTTGCTGAAGAAATCGAGCGCAGGAGATTTGTCCCGCCGAAAGGGCATACAAGCTTATCATTAGTGCAAGAACTTCGCCGACGTGCCGCCGATGGCGACAAAGAAGCCCTCAGACAACTCACTCCACCATGAAACTGACTATTTACTGGGTAACGAAAGACGAATCCATACGCGCCCGCATCAGGAAGCGTTTCGGCATCCCTTGGGGCATGACCGTCAACAAGGAAACTCAGTTCGAAATACGGGATGAGGATATGGACTTGTTGAGAGAAACCGAAAGAAGGGGATTCATTCAGATTAGATTCAAAAAACGATGAAAACAAAACACATAAACCATTGGACGCCGGCCGAACTTCATTTCTTGGAAAAGAACTACGGCTTCATGCCCACACACGATATTGCCGTGTATTTGTCCCGGCATTCACTCAGTTCCATCTACCAGAAGGCATCCGCTTACGGCCTGACACAGAAATATCCGGAAGCCAAAGAATACCATTCCCCAAAATTCCGTAACATGACTGTCATGGAACAAGCTTATGAGATGGGGATGTCGTATTCGGCCGTGTGGACGAACCGCAGGAAAAAGGTGGTATGACAATTTATTTTGAATAAGAAAATGATAGAATTATGCCAATAAGTGAAGTATATAACACGGACTGTATGGAATACATGAAATCTATTCCTGACAAGTTCTTTGACCTAGCGATATGCGATCCGCCATATGGGATAGGTGAAGACTGGAAGAAACGTAATAAAGGGGGTGTGTTTAAGGAGACGAGCTACAAAAATGATGCGATTCCTGATAAAAGCTATTTTGATGAACTGATACGTGTGTCGAAAGATTGTATTATTTGGGGATATAATTATTATACTCGCTTTTTGGGAAGCACAAATTATCTCATTATTTGGGACAAAATGTCTAATAGCAATCCCGTTTTCAAATATTCTAAGGTCGAGATAGCTTTTACTTCTAAAAAAGTTCCCGCCAATTTGGTTTCTATTGCATGGGATGGATATAGAATGGGGTCCGAAACGGGAACAAAGAAAATTCATCCGCACCAAAAACCTATAGCTTTATACGCATGGTTGCTGCAAAATTATGCCAAAACAGGTGATAAGATTCTCGACACTCATTTGGGCAGTGGAAGTAGCCGGATAGCCGCTTACAAAATGGGCTTTGATTTTTGGGGAACCGAGATAGATAAAGAATATTTCGATGCGCAGGAAAAACGCTTTCGAGAAGAATGTCTGTGCGAAGTGAGACTGAAAAACGGCGATGTATATGTACAAAAAGAACTGTTTGAATTATGAATTTAGATAAAAAGATAGACTATTCCATAGCCTTGTTGCGCAAGGCTGAATCCATGGCCTTGCGTTTAGACCCCGAAAATGGGTTCTATTTGGCTTTCTCCGGTGGAAAGGATAGTCAAGCCCTTTACCACATCGCGCAAATGGCCGGTGTGAAGTTTAAAGCACACATGAATCTGACCAGCGTGGACCCACCCGAGGTAATTCGTTTCGTCAGGCGGCAATATCCGGACGTGGAGCTTATAAAACCTAAGATGAGTATCTATGAAGCGATGAAAGGAAAATACATACTTCCAACACGGACAATCCGTTGGTGTTGCGCCGAATACAAAGAATATTCAGGAGTTGGGAAGGTTACTTTACTCGGGATTAGAAAACAAGAAAGTTCCCGTAGGAAGAAACGAAACGAATTTGAGACCGGGAAGAACGGGAAAGCGTCGTTCAGCGGAACATTCGACCAATGGGAAGAACACGAAGAAACAATGGTGACTTGTGTAGGAGGAAGGGACAAGATATTAGTTTCACCCATCATCTACTGGACGGAACGTGATGTGTGGAAGTTCTTAAATGATGTAGTAAAAGTCCCACACTGTGAACTATACGACCAAGGATATAAGCGTATCGGCTGTATTCTTTGCCCGATGTCAAACTACAAACAGAAGGTAAAAGACATGCAACGTTTCCCGCACGCCAAAAGGAATTGGATTAAGGCTATTCAGTGGTTGATTGACAATGGTTATATCAATCATAACTTCTCCGATGCCGAGTTCGGATTCAACTGGTGGATAAGTGGCAAGTCTTTTGAGAAGTTCTATGCCGATGAAGTATTACAACAGAAAATTGATTTTGATTTATGAATATAGGTCTATTGGCTGTAGATAGCAATTATCCAAACCTTGCTCTTATGAAGATAAGTGCATGGCACAAAAATCAAGGCGATAGGGTGGAATGGTATAACCCGTTTGAACACTATGATAAATTGTATATGGCGAAAGTATTTTCATTTACGGAAGATTACCATCAATACATAAACAATGCGGATTGCATAGAGAAAGGTGGAACAGGATATGATATACAGAAGTTTCTGCCGGAACAAATCGACCGGATGCAACCTGATTACAGCTTATACCCCTCCATAGACCATAAAACAGCCTACGGTTTTCTTACACGTGGTTGCCCCAATAAATGCAAATGGTGTGTCGTACCCAAAAAAGAGGGAAACATACGGCCTTATATGGACATCGAGGAAATAGCCATAGAAGGGCGAAAAAATATTATTCTCATGGACAATAATATACTTGCTTCCGATTATGGATTAGGTCAGATAGAAAAGATTATCCGTTTGAATTTACATGTAGATTTTAATCAAGGATTAGACGCACGATCAGTTACGGATGATATTGCAAAACTATTAGCTAAGGTCAAATGGATAAAACGTATAAGATTCGGCTGCGATACACCAAAGCAGATAGTTGAATGTGAACGCGCCACGGCTTTAATAGAAAAGTACGGTTACAAGGGTGAATATTTCTTTTATTGCATCCTTCTTGACGATTTTAAAGAATCATTTAATCGGGTGAATCATTGGAGAAATAAAGGACGTAGGTACCTACCACACGCCCAACCGTATAGAGATTTAAACAACCCACGGCAGATCCTCCCTCAATGGCAAAAGGACTTAGCAGGATGGGTAGATAAAAAGTGGATATTTAGAACTTGCGAGTTTAAAGACTTTGAGCCTCGAAAGGGATTCAGGTGCAAAGAGTATTTTGATGTTTAACGTTCCAATCTTGCAAGGATTGGAAGAAATTAGAATAAGGCTATTGGATTCTGCAATAATTATACATTTACGAGAACAAACAAAATTGATTTGAATATGGAACAAAAACTAAAAGAAGCAATGACCGGATTAATGGTAACTCTCGGCACGGATGCCGAAAGAAAGTTTGCATGGTGTCTTAGAAAAGTAGATGGGAAGGATGTTATTTTTATCCACAAGAGAGAAAATGGGATGTCTGGATTTAACGACAAGGATTACATCACGGCATTCCCGGTGGAAAGGATATTAAGCTGTTTAAAGTTACTGCCATGAAAAAAGAAGATATTGAAAAAGCGGCGGCAATATATACCGCCCAAGCAGAGGAAAGCGATTATGCAGAAGTTAGAGATGTAAAACGTGCTTTTGCTGATGGTGCCAACTGGTACATCAACTCCGTGTGGCACGACGCAAGCGAACAACCCAAAGACAGGAACGCCCAATGCCTCGTGGAGGTAAAATCGGGAGGTAGTAGTTTTTTTCTCCTCAGTCAATTTTATCACAGTGGCGGATTCTCATTTATGTACGGAATAAGTGACATACAACCGAAGCGTTGGGCATACATCAAAGACTTAATACCTAATAGGGAGGAGTGAGTTATGACAGAACAAACAGAAAAACAAGTAAGAAATGAAGCGAGATCCATGTGTAAAGCATGGGGAATTTCCGATAAGAATTGTCAAGAAGCCTATATGTTGGGATATGTACAAGGAGCATTTAAATATATAACCCTTACTTGGCATGATATGAAGTCCGAAGAACCACAGGTTCACGGAGAATATGAGAATGACCGTTACCCGCAAATACCCTGTCTTGTACAGGGGCAATTAAGTACGGGCTATGGATATGGCATACGTTATTGGAATTGCACGGAGAAGGTATGGGATGATGAAGAATGTGATGATTACGAGTGTGATAAAAGCGCAATAGAGAAATGGGCTTATTTAGATGATTTGTTACCAAACAAGGAGGACTGAGAAATGAACTTGAACGAACTGAGAGACCGTGCCTACAAGACCGCCTGCGAACACGGATGGCACGATGAAAAATATAGTAATGAACACTTCCTCTGCTTGGTAATCTCAGAGCTGATGGAAGCCGTGGAAGCTGACAGGAAAAGAATGCACGCATTCAGGACACCATTTGAAGATTTTATATGTCGTTTCACAACAGACCCGGATCATGCTTACAAGGTCGCTTTTGACGAATACATCAAAGATTCCGTGGAGGACGAACTTTCCGATGCCGTGATACGCTTGTTGGATTTGGCAGGATTGAGGCAATATGATTTGTCTGCTACATACGATTTTGTTGACGATTTGGTAAGTTTGAAACAGGACGTTATGTTTTCGGAAATATGCTATGTTCTTACCGGAATAATAACAGAAGAGCAAAATACGGTAGAAACGAAAATCTGTGCTGTATTGGCTTCCATAATAAGGTATTGCCAAGAAAAAGGTATCGAAATCGATTGGTTTATCCAGCAGAAAATGAAGTATAACGAACTCCGTCCGTATAAACACGGGAACAAAAACTATTGAGTATGAAAAAGATAATGTTTAATGACAAATACGGCTTGACACAAGCTGTATTGGAAGGAAGAAAGACGCAGACAAGGCGAATAGCCACTATTCAACCACCGTACAAGAATAGCGAAATAGCGTTTCCGACTTCTTTCTTATTGAGTGACGAACCGGAAAAACATCCTTTATGGCTGGCTTATTGTTGGGTGAATAAAGACAACGATAAAGAATATACCGATTGGATAAAACCCAAGTATCAAGAGATGGAAATCGTTGCCATCGCACAAAGCTATAAATACATGTCTTATGGAGCTTTATGGGACGATTGTCTGGAGTTTGAAGGTGTTGAACCAACAAAACTTGCAGGTTGGAACAACAAGATGTTTGTCAGGGCAGATTATATGCTTCACCGCATCCGCATCAACAAAGTAAGAATACAGAGATTGCAGGATATATCTGATGTTGATTGTATGGCAGAGGGGATTAATTACTATGAGCAAGAAGGTTTTTCTTGGTGTTCAACAGGGGAATTATTTGATACACCCCGTGAAGCCTACGCTGCTTTGATAGACAAGATAAGCGGCAAAGGCACATGGGAAAGCAATCCTTATGTGTGGGTATATGAGTTTGAATTAGTAAAATGGATATGAAAGCAAGAATAAAATCAAACGGGCATATAGTGAATGTCAACGAAACGGGAGAACGCGTGATTAGTAAAAACGGTATCGAACGAGTATATATAAGCGATGATTGCAGTGGAATTTACTATTCCCAGTCGGAACTTGAATTTTTACAAACCAAGAACGAAGACACCATCGACTGGAATCAAGTCCGCATACAGGCGGCCATAGCGGCAACGCAAGCATTCTGTAATGATAAAACCTTGTCTTGCGAAAAAACAGCGAAAATGCCAGTCAGTCAATCCGACGCTTTGGTGGCAGAACTAAAAAAGAAAGGAGGACAGGAATGAAACGGGAAATCAGATTCAGAGGAAAAAGAATCGAAAACGGCGAATGGGTGTATGGCTACCTCGCCGACGAAGATTACATAAACGACATAAATTCTATTGACCTATCCTCAATACAGGTTAATCCAGAAACCGTCGGGCAGTTCTCCTTTTTTTATGACAAGAACGGGAAGGAGATTTACGAAGATGATATACTCAAATTTTATCACAACAATAAAGAATTTGTTTGCGTTGTCGGATGGAATAATAAGGTTGGCGCATGGTGCATACGACTCAAATATGAAGCGATTTTGGGTATAAGACCTTTGGGCGAATGGTTGTGTGATTATTTAATGGAAAAAAATGGTAACATCCACGACAACCCCGAACTACTGGAAGGAGGAAGCGATGAAGAATAAAATCATAGCAGGAACCATAGCCGTTTTGTTCCCACCCGCATCCGTTGCCTTTTTGGGGCTTCTTAATGAGTATCTGCAACTCCGAATCATAATTGGAACATTACTATGGTTCGCCTTAATGTTTTCACTATATAAGTTTGTCAAGCTCATTCTTGACGACCGAGATGTGGACAAACGTAGGAAAGGGAACAGGCCATGAAAAAGAAAGTCTACATAAGCCTGCCCATTAGCGGACGGGACATGGAAGCCGTGGAATCAGATTGCAAGTCAGCTTCCGCACAGATAGGAAAACATGGTTTCAAGGCGGTGTCACCTTTGGAAGTATCTTCCGACCCAAAAGCAAGTTATGCCGAACATATCGGGCGTGACATCACCGCATTGCTTGAATGCGATGCGGTTCTTGTCCTGCCCGGATGGGTGGAATCCAAAGGATGTGCGCTCGAAATGGAAGCGGCACGTATTTACGGCAAGAAGATACTTACGAACTATGGAATGTTGGACTATTATGCAAAGGAGGTGGAAGATGAACAAACCCGATGACAATGCAAGGCTTCTTCAAGCCTATTACGGTTCCTGCAACGCCCTGCTTGAAGCCTTCTGCGAAAAGCACGACTTCGACTATGAGGATGCCCGCAAAAGTTGGGTAGCCGGATGCGTAGGCGAAATAGTGTGTTGTGGCGACTATTACTTCAACATGGACGTGATAGTCACCGACCTCAAAGAGGATGCTCCAGAAGGGGAACTGCTGAAATGGTATGACTATAACACAGAATGTTCCTTCTTCGGAATAAACGGTTGTAACTACCATTCATGGCTCAAAGGGTGCCCGAAATTGTCAGAAAATGAAATTGAAGAAATCAGGCAATACCAAAAGATTGTGGAGGACGCCAAAAATCGATTGGACGAATGTATAACCAAATACAAGGAAGGAGGGTTTTAAAATGAACACCCCTGAATTTATCCTGCAAGCCCTGTTCCCGTAATAAATATGATACCCTACAAAACCATCCGGGACTATCCCCGGCTTAAACAACTCCTTGAAGAAGGAAATGAAATCGTATGCTTCTCTTTGGAAAGCAAAGAGTGTGCGCTCGCGAAAAAGCAAACATTCTGTGACGGTCAGAACTTCGACTACAACTTTGGGTGTTTCCACATCTTCGACCATGATTTAGAGGAAGCTACATTCGAGCAACTTTGTGAACTCTACGATGTCGAATTTATTGAACCGGACAAATAAAAGAATATATGAAACTTGAAAGAAATGAATACCTCTGGTACAAAGCCAGTCTTGCAGCCCTTGGTAACGAATATCTTACCAAAAATTGGGAAGTGAAACTCTATGCCACCTCACTCTACAATGCAATGCTGTGGGGACGGGAGACAAATGGAAAATAAAAAAGGGAGCCAGCCCGCACGACCAAGCAGCCCCCAAACGCTTGTATCACTTCACTATCGTTTGGCAATAACCCATGTATAGAATATTGCTTGATTGGGTACAAATAAAAGTGAGTAAAAGTTAAACTCTTGATTATGAGTGAATTAGATGTGTAAATATTTGGCTAACTCATTGAAAATGAGTATCTTTACAATACTAAAAGAAACCAATATTACTAATAATTAAAAGACAAGAACAATGAAAAAGGTAATTGTAAAAGAAGTGAGTTACAAAGGTCATTTAATCACAAAGTTTGAAGATGGTTTTCATCAAGAATTTGTCATCATTGACAACGATGAATCAAAGTTGTATGACAGCATTGCAGATGCAAAGAGGGTTATCAGGGGTGAGCATCCAATTTGTGAAATTGGATGATAAGTTCACCAACAGGGCGAAAGTCCTGCGCAATAGTACATAAGGGCAATGAAACTGATAACGAAACAAATCGAAAGACAATTGGCTAAATATCCGATTTATAGCCAAGAAAATAAAGGTGAAGAAGCTGTTGTAATCTGTAAGTTCTTCCAGCCGAACGGTTCTTACACATGGTATGTTACCGAAGCTGAAAGGCAAGAAGATGGCGATTGGCGATTCTTTGGAATGGTAGAAAATAGCTATGGTAGAGAACTTGGCTATTTTACACTGAAAGAACTCGAACGCATAAAACTTCCGTTTGGTCTCACGATTGAACGGGATATTTATTTTAAACCAGCTAAGTTGAATGAATTAAATTAAAAGAGCAATGAACACGTATTACAAGTTTGCGCCAAATGTATTTTTGGCAAAGTGCGACGAAAAGCACGAAAGAGGTGAAGAAATTTTAGTAACCACCAAGTACGGTAAAGAAAACGAAAGCATAGTTTTCAATCTGATTTTCGAGAAAGATGGTTTTTATTATTACTCAATTGTCCGGGCTGACGGCTTTAATGTTCAAGAATGGGCAAAGCAAAGAGCAGAGCGCAGGCGTGAATGGGCTGCATCGGCAGAACATAAAAGTAAAGAATACTTTGATAAGTCTAATAAAGATAGGGATTTCCTTTCACTTGGAGAGCCTATCAAGGTCGGGCACCATAGCGAAAGACGGCATAGGAAAGCAATAGAGGATGCTTGGAATAATACGGGTAAAGCGGTTGCTTATTTGGATAAGGCACAAGAACATGAAAATAAAGCTGCTTATTGGGATGCTAAAGCTGAAACCGTCAATCTTTCAATGCCTGAGAGCATAGATTTTTATGAGCATAAGTTAGAAGTGGCTAAAGAATATCATGAGGGTGTGAAGTCTGGTAAATATCCGCGTGAACATGCTTATACCCTTACTTATGCTAAAAAGGCGGTTAATGAGGCACAAAAGAATTATGAGCTTGCTAAAAAGTTGTGGGGATAGGATTTATGATACAGTTGATATTAGAAGGAAGTATTGTCTTTGAAAATGGCTGTATTGTTGAGTATTTCGATGTACAAGGTTCAAAATACATCAACACTGTAAAAATTAGGGGTGATAAGAATTACCAAAAGGGGGATGTATTCAATGCAATAGAGTCAGGACATGATGGTATAAGTAGTTACCAGCGAAAGCACGGTGTTGAGTATGACGGGATTAGTTTCCAATCTTCTATTGAAAAGACAGAAGTCGAAATACTTTTGAACTACCATTTGATAGATGAAGTCAAGAAACGGTTCAAACCATGTTTCGTTTACCAAGAAGAATGGATGAACGAAGATGACTACGATGAAGCTGTTCATGATAAAGCAAAGGGTATTTACGTTGATATTATAACCAATCTTTCTGAAGAGTTACATAAAGATTTTGAGGAAATAGATGAATTAATACCTGTCAATGAATACGATGATATTATATGTAGTTTTAGTGGTCAAATCATAAATTATACAGCATGAAAGCAAAGATAAAGGAAACAGGAGAAATCATAGAAGTACGTCACTTGAACGTAAGATTAGGCAATGAAATTATAGCGAAAGGGTATGTGAACGTATCTAATTCAGAAGATGTATATGATTGTGACGAGGTTGAAATAATGCAGGAAAAGTCCGATTGTATTGACTGGGAACAGCGAAGGTACGAAATAGCTAAAGATATATATTCCCATAATTATGGAAGCGGTGAAGTAACGGCTAAGGAGTGTGCAAAAATTGCAGTTGAGCGTGCAAATATCCTTATTGAAGAATTGAAGAAAGGATGCAACAATGCAAATGATTAAGTTTAGAGGGAAGAGCCTTAATACCGGTAACTGGGTATTTGGAGATTTACGGCAGAGTGGTAAAAGGAAGTTTGTCGAATATGAAGTTAATCCTGACACCGTAGGGCGGTTTGTCTGCCTGTATGATAAGGGTGGCAAAGAAGTGTATGAGCATGATTACATTTCTATCATCTACAAGTACGAACACATTACCAATGAAGGAACAACCATCCCCTATCAAGATTGCATCTGTGAAGGAGAAGTTGTTTACATGGACGGCTTCGCTTGCTTCGGATTGCGTTTGTATAAAGCAGAATATCCGATAAATCAAGAATTGAAAGAGTGTCCGTACCTTACTATTCCTCTTTTCCAGTTTGATTTGGATGCCGATAATATTGATGTGCTTGGAAACACGTTTGATAACCCAGAATTGTTAAAATGAACATAATATGGAAACGAAAACGAATAAAGCAATCTCATTACTCCAGTGCGGTGATTTAAAAGCCGCACTGGCTATTTTCTCCACGTTCCGCGTAGGTTTTACAAAAGAAGAACGCAGGACATTGAAGATAGCACATGAATGTCTTTCTGGTAATACCGGATTTTATCAGCAGATAGGTATTGATACCAATGACGAGATAGAGAAAAGCAAATCCATTCTTTTATCAAGATATATGTTGAAATTAGCACCATAGAAAAGTATGAATCTAACACAGAAAGAAACATTAATCCAACTGAAAGCATATTGTAGGAAAAATGGTTTCGCCCTCAATCCATCGAGTTTGCCAAAACAAACATACGCCATAATATTGGCGGATGGTGACAGCAGCGGAATAACAACACGCTACCCGAACGAGCGTATAAGCGGATATTTCACCCCGAAAGAGTTGTTAGTACGGATTGAAGGCTACCATACAGCATTGCAAAGGAAATAAGTATAAATGAATTATAAAGCGGATATGAAAAGTTATAGCGATATAGAGAAACAGGTGAATAGGATGCTGAGTTACATGCTTGATACTTTAGGAAACGAATATAACGAGCCTACAAGTAAGTATTACAACCCTATTGCAGCCGCCAGACTTGAGCGTATAAGAAGAATACAACATTTATATACGTCAAATATCAATAAATCGGAGGGGTTATACCCTTCACCTTATTATGTGTATAAAAGTGCGGGCAAGAAATATATGCGAAAAGTGTATGCAGGATATTAATAACGAATAACTAACCGCGAGCAATCGCACAAAATAAAAGAATATGGAAAGTAAAATAACATTGAAAGCAACTGACAGACAGGCACAGCACTTTTTCGATACATATAATGTAAGGCTGATGGAGTTTTCAGGAGATGAAGAACTATATCCCGAAATGGATATGAATAGCAAAGTAGTACACCCGTGGCGTGTCGTGTTACGCCATCCTGATGAGGTAGGACGTTTAACAGGGACTTTCACATATAACGGGCTTTTGAAAAGGCTATCATGACGAATTATTAACCGCGAGAATCGCACAAAAACGAAAGAAATATGAATTATAACGTAAAATCCGTAAAAGATGGATACAATGAAACTAAAGAACACGGATACAAGCTATATGAAGACGAAAAATGCTATTATAGCGTATGGATGCGAAACGGCGAACCGGACCCAACGACATGGGCGAGCCTTAACCGATACAGGGAGCGTGATATGCCTATATTCACACGCGAGTATTGCGATTATCAAGGCTATGACCGTGAAGGATACGATACGGTTACAATAATCGGATAAAATGAACTATCCCGGCGTGGAGGACAACAAGCGGAGCGACACTACCGTTGGGAAATTTGGTAATACGTTGAAATACAAAAAGGTTAAACAAAGTTTAAGACTGCGATATTTAAGGTGTAAAATGCTGATATTCAATATATTATTTGTATCTTTACATATCAAAAATAACAACTTAAATAATAAGAGCAATGAATATTACTAAAGAAACAATCAGCAAATTGGAAGAATTTGGTTACAATGTTTGGGCCGATGATAAATACGGTTTTGTCGACATGGACGATTACAAGAATGCAACCCATATAGGTATAGGAACAAAAAGCGACTCGGATGATTGGTTCTGTAAGTCGTTTAAAACCCCCAACGAAAAAGAGGTTACAGTTGAATGGGTGCTTTCTAAGATAAACAAGGAATCAAGTTATAAGAATTTGTCCCAGTATCTTAGAAGAATCTTTGACTATTCAATTTCTGTTTATCCTGCTTCGTATGGAATTGGCGTTGATACATTCGGAAATTACAAAGTAACAGCAAAAAATATTTCTGATAAACTTGAAGAGCTTGGATTGAAATATAGAAATGAGTTTTCCGAAGGTAGATGGGTTTACCGTTTCATTGTAAGTAAGGATAGTGAGAACATGAGAATCCTTAAATCACTTAAATCTGCATGAAATGAATAAGATAGAACAAATGACAGCAGAACTTAACCGGGTATTGCATTCAACTACATACCAGTTTGAGATTGATACAGAAGATTACGTTTTTGGATTCAAGAAAACCATTAGAAAGCGGACTAAGGATTTGGTAAAAGCTATTAAGCTGGAACAAAAAGTAAGAAAGGATTTAGGCAAATTCTTATCTGAAACTGTTCGTGTCGTAGCAGTAAGAATGTATAAGAATGGCGAACTGAAGGCTGAACTTAAAGCAGAAGGAATAACAACAACGTATAACGGATAAAATATAGAGCAATGAAAACATCGAAGAAATTGACAAGCAAAGAAAGTTTTGCCATCCTTAGAGAAATCGAAAGCAGAAGATGCCCGGATGGAGTTAAGTATTCCGAATGGAGAGAAGAACGGGATAGGGAACAGACAAATGCTATCAGGAACCTAGTTCCTGAAGTTGGACTTGGCTGCACAGTTTGCTATTACTCTGACAAGCGAGCAGCGACAGTAACTAAAATCATTACTCCCATTAAAATAGAGGTTACTTTTAATCAAACAAAGTGCATTGATTATTATAGTGGTCAGTATGAAATCTTACCAGAACTTGAAGGAGCACCAAAAGTTTTCACTAAAAGAAGAAACGGATTTTGGGTAGCAGAAGGACAGTCTTATAAAGATGGTGTCCTGCTTATGCTTCATTATCAAAATCATTATATAGACCCTATATTTTAAAATTGCAGCAATGAGAACAGCAACATTAAAAGAGCCTTATCTTGGTTACAGAAACATAGTACTGATAGAGTACTGGCCATCTATGTACAAATGGGAAGTTGAGATATGTGGAAGTGGTAAACATATCTGGGTATATGAAGATGAATTCGAGGAGGATTAAACTATGACATATGAAGATTTAAAAGAAGAAGATAAAGATAGGATGCGGAGTCTTAACAGTAAAAATCACTATGGATTATCTGGCAAAGAATTGGAATCACTTGCCAAGAAACATCAGAAACATCGCAAAATGGGTGATGAATATACTTGTTTGCTCATTGAATATCGCTTAGACGATATAAATTTCCATTCCGAAGCAGGTTTATTACATTCTGGAGAATATAAAAAAGTTATAGAAATAGCGAAATCTTGATAGTTTAGGTTATTTTAAGCCCAAAAATGATTGTTTTTCAATCAAAATTAGTATCTTTACAACGTAAATATAAGAAAGAAATGAAGATTTACACATCATATTTCGGGAATTATAGAAAATTGGCAGCAGCAGACATTAAAATGATATGTGTTGCTTTAGGGAAGCCAAGATTTTATAATGCACCTCAGATTATAGAGGTGGCTCCAAGAAGATACATGTTGGATGATAGATGGACGGAAGAAGAATACACGAATATGTATTTGAATGATGTCCTTGCAAAAGTCAATCCGCAGGAATTGATTCAAACTATCCAGCGACATAGTGATGGAAAGGACGTAGCTCTTTGTTGCTACGAAAAACCGGGTGATTTCTGCCATCGCCATATTTTGGCAAAATGGCTTACCGAAAAGACTGGTGTTGAAATAACAGAGTTCGGAGTAGTTGAAAGGAAAGAACCTAAGTATGAACAAGCGAGTTTGTTTTGAATATGAGAAGAGATATTAAATTCAGAGGTAAACACGTTGAAAGCGGAGAATGGATTATCGGTTGGTTATTTCAAGATGATGATGACCACCTGCCAATGATTCATCAAGGAGGTACGCTTGACGATTGGGAGCAAGTGAAAGAAGACTCTGTTGGTCAGTTCACAGGCTTGCATGACAAGAACGGGATAGAAATATATGAGGGTGACATTGTTGAACAAATAGTTACAAATGGATATGACTATGGTTTTATAGGTGAAGTAAGTTTTGAGAACGGAATCTTTGGTATAAAACATAAAACTTATAAAGGTTACATTGTGTCAAGTTTTGTATATTCCTCAGATTGGAATGATGGGCATGCGCATGGAATCGTTTTATATGAATATGAAATAAAAGGGAATATTTATGATAATCCAGAATTATTAGCCACCCATCAATAGCGTTTGATGGGATGCTGTCAGATTTGCCAAGCAAGCGATGGTTTGACAGCATAGGCGATTGCGGAAATAGCTCATCGGTAGAGCGTTGGCATTCCAGCCAAAGAGTGGGGTTCGATTCCCTGTTTCCGCTCAAATGATACAGTGGCGGAATTAGAAGACGTTAATTGAGTACGGTTAATCGTAAAGTGAAATTCTTTGCTAAGTGTTAGATAGGTTGAAAATAAAACCTGACAATCCGTATCAATCCTATCATGCAGGTGCAAGTCCTGCCTGTATCATTTATTGGAGATAGCAACCTGCAAGGAGCAGGCTTTGTTTGCTAAACAAAAGGTTCGTGAAAACGAATAGAGGTCGGAACTCTGCATCTCCGCGAATGCCGTTCAAGTCGGCTCGGTGATTGAGATTATGGTAAATGGCAGAAAGGTTCGATTCCTTTCTTTAACTGGGTTTGTACAATCTGACAGCGTGGAAAGACACGCAAATTTGGTGGTATGGCGGAATTGGTAGACGCTACATTGCGGTAGATATTACTGAATAGGACGCTGAGGAAGCTAACAACAGCTCAGTCGCTAAACATATCATTTCAGGTTCAAGTCCTGATATCACCACGTAGGGATAAAATGATCATAGGGTGCTAAGATTAAATGAACGGAAATTCTAAGTGTACATAAGAATGGATGTCATCAAGACCGGTGCTGAAAGTAACAGGTTGAGTAGTTTAAAGATCGTAGGATAACCAATCTACGGACGAAAACGAGAAATCAGACGATACTTGTGTAGGTTCGACTCCTACTTATCCCTCAACCCTTATAGTAGCGACAAGCAAAGGTAAGAATATAAAAGCTTATGCAGTTTACGGGGTGATGGAAATTGCCATCTGACACGACTGAAAGAAGCCGAAAGATTGCATAGGCGTTCTTGCAAAGTAGCTTGCAGATTGAATTTGTTTGTTAAGCCTGTCGGGAATACGCCTGGCAGGCATTTAACGCAAAGTGTATATGAAGTTATATACAACTCGATAATATGAACGATAAAGGACTAATAAGAGCATGTGAAAACTCCGGCTGCGGCTGGAAATGCTGTTCGTTCGGGTCGGACGGGCATATTGTAATCTTGCCCCACGAACTTGATGGACACCAAGAAGAAATCTCCCATTTACAGATTATAGACGGCGATTATTTTGGCGGTAAAAAGGTAAAATGTATCGCCAAAGACTGTAAGTCATGTGACAATGGTTATAAGCCTATCATGTGTCGCAGTTATCCATTGTGGGTAAAATCGGTAAAAAAAGGTTTTGTTTTTCGTAGTGGTAAGTGTCCGTTGAAGAATGAACAGCTTGCCAAGCATAAGGAGTTTGTATTGGGCATTTTTGACAATTACAGAAAAGCGTTGTTGCCTAAAACTGACATAGACACATTCCTATCTAAAGCATGGATTGACCGTTATGAACCATTGTTCCCAACGCATAAAGGAAGTATTGAGTACAAGATGCAAGTGAAAGCATTGTCTATGTCTGATATGTCCGAAATTGAAAAAATGGAGCAAACTCTTCTTGCTAATCCTAATATGTGTTTTGCATCGGAGCCGCAAGATATAGTAAAGTGCTTGCAATCTGATTGCAGTTTCGGGTTACTGGTAAATGACAAGTTGGTTGCCTATTCGCTTGCATACTATACCGAATACGGTACTGCCTACGTGGATAAATGTTTTGTCCATGCTGATTATAGGGGTAACGGATTCCAGTACATACTTATTAATGCAAATATAGCGAAGTTGGTTTCTAATGGTGTTCAAGAAATATTTACTATGACTTCTCCAAGGAATGAAGCAAGCATCAAGAGTTTTACTAATGCTGGATTTCAATTTAAGCGAGACACTAAATATAAGGGGATTGAACGTTTAATCTTAAAGTGGGAGCTATGAAAGTTATAGTTTATACCAAGAATATCATTGATAACATCGAAAAGGCGCAAACACTTGTTAATGTCCCAATCTCTTTAATGTTCAAAGATTTCTACGAAGATATTTATGAACGTATAGCAGATAGGGTAACAAATAATATTTTCGGGTTACATTTAAAAAATAGCATTTGCTATTCCATCAGCAAAGCTGTAAAAGAGAATAAAGGAGCAGTCGTAACATCATTTTCCGATGCTTGGAGATGCCTTAATATAAATGGAGATACGGGGCATGGAATACGGGAATTTTACATTCCTATTAATGCTTGCGACAATAGGGAAGGGTTAAGTATTTATGAAGTACGTAAACTGTCCGATGAGATAAGGATGCTTTCAAACTCTCATATATGTGGCCTGATTACTTCGGGATGTCTTAACGAAAATCATCCCTCAGAAAAAGAGTTGTATAGCATCTGGAGTAAACTTCGTAATAATATCGAATCAATTAGTCTGGGAGGTAGCTTTTGGCTTGGTCAAGATTCTAAATTACCTGGATTCATAAGTGACGTTCGTATCGGCGAATATATGCTGTTTGGTACAATACCATATTGTAACGATAAGCAAAAAAAAGGTCTGAACGGAATAGAGTTACAGACAAAAGTTATAGGCGTTTTCCCGGAACGTGGGCAGTTGATTTTGGACTGTGGTTATTCAATGGCAGATTTGGATAAATGTCATATTGATTATCATAAAGATTTGAAGTATGTAGATAGCTCCAGTGAATACACGATTATGGAATGCGAACATGTTTCAGATTATTGTATTGGCGATGTGGTTACGTTTGTTCCCAATTATAAATCATTAGTCAAGTTGAGATATGCAGAATATGAATATAGATAAAAGGTGGATAGACTACATAGCCAATCGCACATTTGGCATGGAACTGGAATTTGCGGATGGCGATAAACAGCGCATTTCTCTTCCATCCGGTTATAAATGGACGGACAACAAACTAACCATGATGAATAACTCAGACGGTTCAGCAGTTACACATCACGGTCAGTTTGGCGGTGAGATTAACACCCGACCGTATCATTATTGTGTGGAAGATTTGCAGGAACTAAAAGACTTCATTCAGACTATGAAAGACGCAGGAAGCTATCTTATGTGGAATGAAGGTTTTGATGCACATCTGTATATCAAGGATATGGATTTGGATGTTATCAAACGCATGTTTGCCCTATCTTACTATACTGCATATCCTATCAAGCGAATATTTGATATTGCTGAGTGGTGGGAAACAAAATATCTTGTTCCAAGTCCACCATACGATGTCGTAAAACGAGTGTTGGAAGCTGACAATATCGACAACCTGCTAAAAGTATTCAGTAATGGATCTGACAGGGGGCACATACGTTATTGGCTCAATCTTTGTTCTATTGCGAAAATTGGTACGGCAGAGTTCCGTATATTCAACAGTTCTTGGGATTTTGATAAGGTTCTGGAAACAATCAAATTCATGTATTCATTCGTGGAGTATGCCTATCTACATGAAGACATGGAGGAATATAAGCAACTCACTACAATTGATAAATGTATTGAAGCGTTCCATATCGATTATTCTAAAGTTCCTCAAAGGCACAAACCGTTGCTTTGGGCGGCAGAACATTCGGATAATGTTACGATAGTGGGTTCCATGTTCAAGAAGTCAAATCGTATGCTTTCTTTCATCAAGAGAGAAGCGGCCAAGTTTGATGTAGCCCATGTGGTTAACTCATATTACATGGATATAGAGCAGGTGCTTATTAATCGTGAGATTAAGGTGTACACAAAAGAGTATTTTATCTATATGATGTACAAGGCTATCAAAGGAGAGATAAAGGAACTACGTTTTAATGATGAGTATGAGTTTCTAAATATCAAGTCTGAAAGCCCGGCTGAAATCATTGCAACTATTCATCTGTTCAATGCTATCAAGAAACATAAAAACTCACAGGATATTTACCATAAGTCGCTTTATGATGATTTCATGGCTAAATTGGAGTATTACCATAAGAAATATACGGAGCGTTACCAAAAACTTGTGGATAATCTTAAAAGTAAGTCTGTCGAAGTTTTTTATTGTGCTGATATATCGGATGCAATACTTAACTGCAATGAAAATGACATCTTGATCTATCAGAACGAGTTTCATTCCGGCATGAAAGCGACAAGCAACGCATTACAGCGTTTCCTTTTGGATGATTTTGGTTGGCAAGAGCGTACTAAAACAAAATATGCAGAAATTGATGAAGAACAAGTTAATTACATGGCTCTCTCGCAGCATGGGTTTATGGGCAGAAGAGAAGTATTTAAAGACCAACGTACATATATCTGGTCCAATGTGGTAGAAAGCGGAGATAGTAGTTTTAACAAGCGAACTATCATCCCCCTAAAGTATAAACGGCTTCCGGATGATTATGTACTTACAAGTAATAGCAAACTCCGGTTTGTACGTGCTTCTATGGCAGAGATTGATTATCTCCGTATGATTTACTTGAAGAAAGGTATTATACTTGGTTCCGCTCCATTTTGTTACTTGTGGTTCTTGGATGATTATGTGTTCGGAGCTTGTATGTTCGACTTTTTGAAAGTCAGCAAATATGGAATGGATGCAGTTTGGATGAAGTCGGATTTTGTGATAGACCATCCTTTGCCTAAACTAAGCAGGTTGCTAATTATGGGTGTGCTTTCGTCAGAATTTAAAGCGGAGTTGGATATAAGGTATAAACATAATTGTGGTGTTATAGCCACTTCTGTATTTACTGATAAACCTGTAAGCATGAAGTATCGGGGTGTATTTAAATTACATGAACGCTGTGTTGGTAAATTGCATTATATACAGGATGCTGGTATTCGGGGAAAGTTAGATGATATATTAAAAGCTTTTGTAAAAAAATACGGTGATGAGCCGAGAAAGGAGTGATGTATGGGTAAATTCAAGATAGCGGAAGTACAGTTGTCAGATATTAAACTAGTCAAAAAAAATGCTCATTTTATGCAGCAGGATACGTTTAATGCCTTAGTGAATAACATTCGTAGGGACGGTCAATTATCGTCTGTACCGTTTTGTGTAAGGCATTCGGATGGTTCCTATACGGTAGTAAGCGGTAACCACCGAACACAAGCGGCAAAAATGGCTGGACTTACTTCCATCCATGTCATGTACATAGAGGAAGAGGAAACAACAAATGATTGGTTACTTGCTACGCAGCTAAGTCATAACAGTATTGTAGGTCAGGACGATGCGGAGATATTGAAGCAACTTCTTGACGAGATAACAGACGTTGCATTGAAAGAGTATGCACATATTAGCAATGAAGTATTGGAAAGTGTAAAAGACATCAACTACACAGTTGAAATGCCCAATAACGAGATAGTTCCGGTAACTCTTATGTTCGTTGACACGCAGAAAGTTTCGTTTGATAAACTCATGGAAACATTGGAATGCTATTCGGAGAAAGAGCTTGGCAATTTGACCTTGTTGGATGTGGAAACTATGCACAGGTTGAATGAAGTTAGTGCTAAAGTTCAAGCTAAGTATAAAATCAAGGCACAGGCTCTAAGTATTTGTAAGATGTTGGAAATTGTAAACAATGTATTGGAAGGAAATAAGGATGGCACAGAAGTTTAGAATCCCAGTAAAGAAAAAGAAAGAGATTTTTCTTAATGCTCTTGATGCTCGATTGCTGAATGTTACCAAAGCATGTGAGGCTGCTGGCATATCCAGAACTCTTGCGTATAAATGGAAAGAAAAGGATGAGGAGTTTCGCAAACAATGGGAAGATGTGGAAGAATCTTTTAAGGATAAACTTGAAACGGTCATGTTCACGAAAGCCATTACTGAGCAGGACAATACAATGCTTATTTGGCTTAGTAAAACCAAAATGCGTGATAGAGGGTATGTCGAAAAGATAGAACAGGATATAACAGTTAGTCCATTTGAGAAACTTATGCAAGAACTTCCGGACGATGAAGAATGAGCAAAGCGGATAAATCAATACGATACATGAAGGCATGGCGCGAGGATTGGTGCAAGTTCGCACACGATGTTCTCCATGCACGCCTGGATAAAGAGCAGCAAGCGATTTTGGAATCTGTTCAGCACAATCCAATGACGGCGGTTGCCAGCGGAACTTCGAGAGGGAAGGACTATATTGCCGCCTGTGCTGCTATGTGTTTTATGTATCTTACCCCTCGCTGGAAGGATGGTAAATTGGTTAAAAATACCAAGATAGCGATGACTGCGCCATCGGGTCGCCAAGTAAAGGATATTATGATACCTGAAGTTTCCAGATTGTTCCGCAATGCAGAAATATTACCCGGTCGTTTACTTTCATCAGGCATCAGAACCAATTATGATGAGTGGTTTCTGACAGGGTTCAAATCAGGAGATGATAATATGGAAGCATGGTCAGGGTTCCATGCTGTGAATACCATGTTTGTCGTTACCGAAGCCTCTGGTATATCTGAAACTATCTATAACGCCATAGAGGGTAATTTGCAGGGAAATTCCCGTTTGCTCATTGTCTTTAACCCTAACATCACTACCGGCTATGCTGCACGTGCAATGAAGTCCGAACGCTTTTCAAAGTTCAGACTTAATTCATTGAATGCAGAAAATGTAGTCAGCAAAAAGCTGATTATACCCGGACAAGTCAATTATGAATGGGTAAAGGATAAAGTAAAGAATTGGTGTTCTCCCATCCAACAATCAGACTTTGATGCAGGTGAAGGAGATTTTAAATGGGAAGGTAGTTTGTACCGTCCTAATGACCTGTTCAGGGTTAAAATACTTGGAATGTTCCCGAAAGTTTCTGAAGACGTGCTTATTCCTTATGAATGGATTGAGATTGCGAATGAGAATTGGCACAGATTGCAGGAGGAAGGTTTCACACCAGTCAAATCTTGCAGGCTTGGTTCCGATGTCGCAGGCATGGGGCGTGATGATAGTGTACTTTGTCCTCGATACGGCAACTACGTGCCAAGGTTTGAAGTTCATCAATCGGCCGGTAAGGCAGACCATATGCACGTGGCTGGTATGCACATTCCATACTTGAAAGATAAAAAAGCTAAGGCGTTTATTGATACCATCGGTGAAGGTGCTGGAGTATATTCTCGGTTGGAGGAACTTGGGTATAAGAATGCTTATTCTTGCAAGTATTCAGAAGGAGCAAGAGAGCTGCATGACATAACCGGGCAATATGAATTTTCCAATATGCGTGCTTATTGTTATTGGTCGTTACGTGACTGGCTCAATCCTAAAAATGGATTTGGTGCGGCTTTGCCTCCCTGTGATAAACTCATGGAAGAAGTTACTGAAACGCATTGGAAGTTCCAAAGTGATGGACGAATTATCATTGAGCCAAAGGAAGAAATCAAAAAACGAATCAAGCGTTCTCCTGACTATATGGATTCATTGGCAAATACGTTTTATCCGCATGATTTTGACTATATCAGTGACGAAGAATTGCTTCGAGATTTCTTGTAATGATAAGTTTTTTGTATTTTTGTTGTGAAAGCTGTATTATGTTTCTTTTAGTATGCAGTTTTCATTGCTCTATATGCGCTGGCTTGTGAAAGTCGGTGCATTTTTGTATCTGTTTGTTTAAAAGTAAGTAAAAGTTAAACTGCTGATAATGAGCAAATTAACCGTGTAAATATTTGGCTAACTCATTGAAAATGAGTATCTTTACAATACTAAAAGAAACATATAATGCTAATAATTAAAAGACAAGAGCAATGAAAACTTATACTAAAGAACAGTTGTTGGCAAAAGCTATTAAAATCGGTTGTAATAAATCTGAGGCAAAGAAGTCAATCGAGCGCAATTATCATCTATATATTGAACATCATCCTGATTACAGCTTGTTTAAAGCTGTAAGGTACTTGGTTTACATCTGTTATTAAAGTCATGTATAATGAAGGTCTATAATCAAAATGGAGAATTGGTAACGGAAGGTTATTTAGTGTCTAGTCCTGATTTCATTCCTAAAAACGAATACAAAGAAACAGAACTGGATAGATATAAACGTAGTGTTGATTTTTTGATAACGAGTTGTGGGAACAGATATGAAATTATCTTCAATAAACCTGTTGTTCTTAAAGAAACACGGTATAGGTAGTGATGGACAATATTCGTACCTTGTTACAGAAAAAGCATTGGATAGTCTGAAAAAGCAATATACATACGCTTGCGACTTTTAGGCATTATAATTTATGTTAACTTCGTATTGCAGGTATAAAAAATATGAATGTATAAGTTTACAATTTAGTAAACTTATACTATCTTTGCATTCAAATAGAATGATATGGAAGAACAAATAGTATTTCAACTTGTCTTTCTGGAAGATGCTGTAGAATTTCTTGAAGCATTGCCGGAGAAAACAAGGGAAAAAATATACTACAATATAAGTAGGGTACAAAAAGGAGAACGAAACAAGGAACTTTTCAAGAAGCTGGATGATACCGATATTTGGGAGTTTCGTACATTGTTTAACAAAACGGCCTATAGATTGTTTGCTTTTTGGGATAAGGATTCTGAAACATTAGTTGTTGCTACGCATGGATTCATGAAAAAAACTCAAAAAACACCCTCAAAAGAAATTGCTAAAGCTAAGGCATTGCGGAAAGAATACTTCAAAAATAAATAATTATGAAACAGATAGGAAATATGAAATTGTATACTTTTGACGAAATGTTGGATAAGCATATAGGTGAAGTCGGTACTCCTGAAAGAGATAAATTCGAGATGGATGTTGATACGGCTGTACACGCTTATAATATTGGTGAAGCGATAAAAAAGGCTCGGCTTGAACAGAACTTGACACAAGAAGAACTTGGGGTACGTGTGGGAGTTAAGAAAGCACAAATATCAAGAATTGAAAAAGGGGGCAGCCTCACTATACCTACGATGAGCCGGATATTTAAGGCTTTAGGTATTGTAACTGCATCTCTTGATTTAGGGAAATTGGGTAAGGTTGCTTTGTGGTAATTTCTTATGATAGACATTAAAGAGCTTAGAATAGGAAGTGTTGTTTACATTAACAACATAGATGGTGTTTTTATAATTAATAGTATAGAAAAAAATAGCTCGTTTACAGGAGGATATGTTTGCATTATGCAATTTGGGGAAAAATCAAGTCCGAACAATTTATCTCCTATTCCTCTTACCAAAGAACTGCTTCTGAAGTGTGGTTTTTCGGAATTAGACGATGTATATGAAAATGACAATATTGAGGTGACAAATATTGATGGTAAATTCAGATTGACATATAATGTGTATGAATATATCATTGCAGAGAAACCTATTGAGTATTTACACCAAATTCAGAATCTTTTCTTGGATTTAACCGATAGAGTATTAGATGTAAAATTATAACTTTCATAAATTGAACCTTTTTAACGCAATTGTTTCGATGATTGCGTTTTTTTATTTTTTAGATATGATTGAATTTCAATCGTAATTATTATATTTGCAGTAGTTATAACTACCACCGTATAAAGGAGTACGGAACTTACCTTATGGACGAAATAACAGCAATTTTTGACAGCAGTAGACCTATTGATAATATTATCAATGACCTCAAAGAAAAATCCGTTTGTGTACCTCTATGGGATAAACTCATCAAAGACTATGAACCAACCCTGCACGACATTGTTAGCGATACTATTACTCGTAAAGACAAGATAAAGTCTGACGGTACAGTAGAAAAGGCTTCACGGATCTATATCGGGCTTGAAAAGCTCCTTACAAAGCGAATGACTGAGTTCATGTTTTCCATTCCTGTAAAACGCATATATCATAATATAGAAAACAATAAAACTCGTCAACAGATAGCTAAAGCTATTGAGAACATTTATAAATACGCTCGTATAGATAGCGAGAATATCAAACGTGGTAACACTTATTTTGCGTCATGCGAAGTTTTTACCATTTGGTACACCGTCGAGAAACCGAATACTTTGTACGGCTTTCAAAGTAAATATAAACTGAAATGCAAGACCTATTCCCCGATGGATGGTGTCAAGTTATATCCATTACTTGATGAACTTGGGGATATGCTTGCCATGTCATTTGAATACGCGAAGAAAATCGGGCAGGAAGAATTTACTTTCTTTGAGACATACACCGCCCACACTCATTACAAGTGGAAACAGCGGGGATCGGAATGGGAACAAATCAAAGCGGAATCAATAGATATACAGAAGATACCTGGCATTTATATTTATCGTCCGGTTCCTATTTATCACGGTCTGTCTTATCTGCGTAACGAAATAGAATATACACTCTCCAGAAATAGTGACGTTATAGCCTATAATAGTGCTCCAATTCTTAAAGTAGCAGGGGAAATACAAGGTAAGGAAGATAAAGGAGAAAGCCGCAGAATATTCCGTGTTGAAAACGGTGGTGATGTGTCTTATGTTTCATGGTCACAGGCTATTGAAGCTCTAAAATATCATGTAAATACTCTTACTAATCTATTCTGGGCGCAATCTCAAATGCCGGATATATCATTTGAAAACATGAAATCTCTTGGTAATATCGGATTTGATGCTCGGCAAACACTTCTTACTGATGCCCATTTAAAAGTTGGTGATGAAAGCGGCGCTTGGATAGAAGCATTTGAACGTGAGTGCAGTGTAATAAAGGCATTTGCGAAAAGGATGAATACTTCATGGGATAACGAAGTAGATAATGTAGAAGTTGAACACATTATTACTCCGTTTATACAAATGGACGAGGATGCAACAACCGACAGACTTATTAAACAAAATGGTGGAAAAGCTATCAAGAGTCAGTTGCAGACTATTCGAGAAGCCGGTTCTAATGACCCAGAAGCTACATTACAGCAAATACAGAAAGAAGAAGCTATGGTTTCACAAAAAAGAATAAGCAATATATTTGAGTCTATGGAATAACATTTTAAAATGTAAGTAAAATGAAAGTACCAATAGAAAATATAAGTTTCTCTGAAAGCGAATATCATCGTGGAGATAAGATTTGGAATGCTCAAACTCTCTATGATTTTGCCAAAGCTAAAGAATACCCCATACTTGATATGCCTTTATGGAACATTGACTTAACGGCAGAACCATTCGAGTGTAATCAACTGCATAGTTTTATCTTTCAATGTAAACGGGTACGCGATTGTTCGCTCGATTATCCTATTATATTGGATGATGTCGGACAGATAGCAGATGGCTATCACCGTTTGTGTAAAGCTATCCTTGAAGGAAAAGAAGCAATCAAAGCTATTCGTTTATTGGAAATGCCAACACCAGACAGGATTGAGAATGAATAATATACCATGGCGAAACCCAAAACTCCCAACCAAAAACGTAAGTATGACGAACTGAATACTCGGCTCACCCGATACGTCATGCTTGTAGAATCCATCTATGAGGAAATGAATTTGGAAGCGGCCAAGATAATCGGGATTACCGACTTTACTGTTGACAGCAATAAGCCGTTCAAGTGGTCGGACTATCCCCAAACAAGGAAGCGGATAAGTGACTTGCAAAAAAGGTTTGTGGAGGATATTTTTGCTGTAATATACCGTGGGACTTCCGAAGAATGGAAGAACAGCAACGAGGTTCAAGACTTATTGGCAAACAAAGTTTTGCAGGCGTATGATGCCACGATAGATAGGGAGAAGTACAAAATCCTCTATCAAACGAACGGCGATGCGCTGAAAGCTTTCCAAAACCGCAAGGATAGAGGCTTCACTGTATCTGACAAACTTTGGAATCAGTCAGTTTTGTACAAGCAGGAACTTGAAGATGCCATATCGTGCGCCATCCGAAAAGGGACAAGCGCAGTTACATTGAGTAAGCGCATATCCAAATACCTGTTGGACTTTCCGCAGCTTCAGAAAGATTACAAGGAGCGGTTCGGCAAGGCAAGCTGTGCAATCGATTGCGAGTACCGCTCCATTCGTCTGGCGGCTTCCGAAATCAACATGGCCTACCGCACGGCAGAGAATGAACGTTGGCGACAGATGGACTTCGTTGTAGGGTATGAAATCAAGTTGAGCAACACTCACCCAAAGCATGACATCTGCGACAACTTGAAAGGCAAGTACCCGAAAGATTTTCAATGGACAGGTTGGCATCCTTTGGACAGGTGTTATAAAATCCCTATTCTCAAAAAAGAAGAAGAGTTTTGGGAATGGAATGGACGTAGTGAAACTGATACAGCAAGCGTGAATGAAGTGAAAAATGTACCAGACGGGTTCAAGAAATGGGTGCTTGACAATCAAGAAAAAATTAAAGAGGCAAAGAAGCGAAATACTTTGCCATATTTTTTACGTGATAACAAATCCTTTTATCAGAAAATTGTATCTGACGAGTAGATTTATAGAGGCTATTAAGTTTTTTTGTGTGGGTGGTGAGTAAAAGTTAAACTATTGATAATTAGTAAATTAAATGTGTTAGTGTTTGGCTAACTCATTGAAAATGAGTATCTTTACAATACTAAAAGAAACATATAATACTAACAATTAAAAGACAAGAGCAATGAAAAAGAAAGCCGTAGAATACAGCATAACAGCAAAGAAACAAGATTTTGAAATAATCAAAGTGCGTTCATCAGAAGATGCGTTCAACTTTGCAAAGGAGTTCTATCACGAGGATATTTTAATCTATGAAAGCGCCTTTATTATTTTATTGAATCAGGCCAATAATGTGACCGGATATGCTAAAATATCACAAGGAGGAATAAGCCAAACTTTAGTAGATAGAAGGATTATTGCCAAATACGCTATTGATGCACTTTCTTCGGCTGTAATCTTCGTACACAATCACCCATCCGGAAACATAAAACCAAGCCAAGAGGATATAAAGCTTTCTGATGAAATAAAAAAAGGACTTACCCTTTTCGGTATAAAATTACTCGATAGCATTATAATCAGTGATGATAAATACTACTCGATGTTAGACGAAGGGGGATTAGTATAAACGACCACATGACAAGACGATAATAGCGCGTTGGGGCTTCGGCCAACGTTCCTTGAAGTGTACCTGATAGATTTCGGTCTATCGGGTATCGCTGTAATGGATAATTAAGAACAAAATACTACTCTTTCATAAGAAATGTATTTATATGTGTTTGTTTTTCAAACATTTTTTTTATCTTTGCCATAAGAAATGCGTATGAAGGTGTACGCCACAGAACTTGTCGTTGTAATCTCTTACAGATGTAAGTAGAATTACTTTTAAACCTTCTATTGTTCGAGGTTAGTTCTACACAGATAGTCTGCTGGCATACGTTGCTACGCAGACTATTTGTGTTTTTAACTAAATGTATTGTATAATGGACAGAAAAGAGAAAGTTCTATTGATGTTGAAACCGAAAGTGAAGGCGTTCGGGTTCAATAAGAAGGAGTTGATGGGTATTGCCGCTAAAATTGCCGATAACCTAACCTCCGCTGATGATGCTTCAGACGAGGATGTAAACGCAGAAATCGAAGAACGGATTGATGTGGTTCTTCCTTTCCTCCAAGTCAGCCAGTCCTATGCCAATCGTCTTGCTGAAGACGCACGCAGAAAGAAGGTTGACGATGACGAACCCAATGACAATGATGATCCATCGAACACTTCTTCTAATAAACGTCAACCGGGGTCAGACAAAAACAATACCTCAAATAAAGAAAAGAACGATGACACTCCAGAGTGGGCAAAGGGATTGCTTGGAAAGGTTGATGCTCTCACAAATGAAATCTCGGTATTGAAAGGTGAGAAAGTCACAACGTCAAGAAAATCTAAGCTCAGTGAATTGCTCAAAGATTCGGGTTCTTTCGGCAGTCGTATCTTGAAAAGTTTCGATCGCATGAAATTTGAAACCGATGAGGAGTTTGACGAGTTCTATTCGGAAGTTGAGGAAGACCTGAAGAGTTACAACCAGGAACGTGCAGATGCAGGTTTGGCAACATTGACAACCCCTCCTGCTGCCGGTGGTAAAGGTTCAGGAAAACAAGATAAGCCATTCAGCGATGAAGAGATAGACGCTTTGGCTGATTTGTAAAACTAAAAATGATTTTAAAATGAGTGTAGTAGATGTAGGTGCAATTGAATCCTTCGGTTTCGGTAACGACCCGATAGTTATCCGTAAATACATTGCCGGAATAAAAGGCGGCAAGGTACTGGATGTAAGTAATTTCAAAGGAGAATATATACGTGCCGGACACGTAATTATTCATGATACAGAAAATGACACATATAAACCAATGCCTTTGAATTCAGCCGGAAATGCTTATGACAGTCTGCCGGGTAGCCATGAATACGTTGGCGTATGTGTTGCGACCAAATCAGTAAAAGACCCGTTTGTGTCGATTATGCACACCGGAGTTGTGAACGATGTAGCAAGTCCTTACCCACTTGATACAATCAAGGCGGCTTTGAAAACTGCTGTTCCGACTCTTGTTTTTGAACACGATTAAAAAAGGAGGTAACTTATGAATGAATCATTATTTGCAAAATACGTCGCTAAATTTTTCCCTAAATTGCAGCGACTTATCGAAAAGGTAAATGGCAAACGAAACAAAAAACTGACTTACCTGCATAAAGGTGAGAATGCCATGCTCCGCACAGAGTTTTCGCCGGACAACAAGTGGGAAAGTACGTCTGTGAATACGACTTATGTTGCAGCAGATTTTGTTGCGGTAGATTCGGAATTGCCAATCAAATCCCGTGATAGTATTGCCTCTGCAAACGGGAAGCTGCCTAAAATTGGTATGTCGAAGATTTTGAAGGAATCGGATATTAACAATATTAATGTCATGGAAGCCCAAGGCGGCAATGCTCAAAATATTGCCAAGAAATTATCTGATGATCCCGTTGCATGTTCTGTCGGCATAGATGAACGCAATGAGTATAACTTCCTGTTTGCTTTATCTAACGGATATGTTGCAATCAAAGATGAAGACAATCCTGATGCGTTGTTGCGTTTAAACTTCAACTATTTTTCAACAAATACTTTTGGGGCAACAACCAAAAATGAGATTTCACTTGAAGACATCAAACGTGTAATTTCAAAAGCCGATGAAGATGGGAATACAATTATCCAAATCTGTATTGCCAAGTCCATGTTTGATAAACTTCGTCAGACCCAAGGAGCCAAAGAGTTGGTTGCAAACTACAACGGACAGTCATTTACTTCTGAGACAGTTTTGCCGACTCCTACAGCGACAAAATTCAATGAGGCTTTTGCGGACGACAATAACGGTATCACCTTTAAAGTGATAGACCGGTCTGTTATTTTTGAGCAGGATGGTAAGAAACGTTCTATGAAGCCGTGGAACTCAAATCGTCTCGTTTTCATTTGCAATGAAGTTGTCGGTACGTTGGTTTACGGACGCTTGGCAGAACAATCCAACCCTGTAAAGAATGTAATCTATCAGTTGGTAGACACGTTCAAATTGATTTCCAAGTATTCGCTTGTGAATCCGCTGCGTGAGATTACTTCCGGTCAGGCTTTTGTCGCTCCTATCATTGAGGATGTAGACCAAATTTACGTCCTTGATGTTTCGGAAGCACAAGTAGTAGATACTGATGCAGAAAGTACGGATTCTAATGATGCCAAAATCACTATTTGGGGACAGGCTTACAAAAAGCCGGAGTTCGTCAAGGAGTTCAATAAACTGACAGGTAAGAATCTTTCAGAGAAAATTGCTGACGACAAGTTAATTGCCGCAGTGAACAAATTGAATGATTTTGAAGAAGGCAAGTTAAAGGCCGCAGTTGAGTCCCATAAAGCAGTGTAAACCATGAAGACAATCCAACAAGCACTAAAAGATGCGATACATTACGATATTCCCATTGGGTTTATTGAAAACGCATTGATTTATCGTTCACTTAACGGAAGCGATGAATGTACCACTGAGGTTATGCACTCAATAGAGTATCGGGGTGCTTGGGCGGATTGTCTTTGGTCTTTGGCTCAAGCTGTCAATTTCTCCGAAGCGGAAAAGTTGGTCGGTAGTTTATCTGATAAGCAACTGACCGCAATTTTGAATGAAGCCAACTCTGTTTATCAATCCATTGGTGAGCCGACCAAAGAACTGGAATCGAAACCGATGGTCTATATTGGAGGATAATCGAATGTCTGTAGTGAATCGGAAAAAGGACAGGCTACAATATTTAGTAACGACACCCGGATATGATGATGAAGATGGGAATTATCATGAAGGTGAAAGCCGTTGGGATGGGAATATCCCATGCGATGCTGTTCCTAATGGCAAAGCTGAAGAAAGGACTTTCGAGGACGGTGTAGTACGTAAATATTCATACACCGTATATCTTTCCTCTGATTGTAGACAATTCGAGATTGGCGATAGAGTTAGGGTTACATTGTTAGGAGGAGTTGAACGAGAATTTGATGTGAAAGGGTTTCATCGCTACCAAACTCTGAGCAAATTATGGGTATAAGAATGACTACTAAACTGGGCGAAGTACACAAGGCTCTTATGAAAGAAGCTGAACGTGTGGAACGGCTTACCGTCCGCGCTTTGGCTTATCTTGGAGAACAGTGTGTAAAGAAAGTACGTGACCGTTCTGGGAAGGAAAGCTGGTACGACCAAACAGGTAATCTTCGTAGCTCGGTCGGTTATGTCATTGCTAAGAATGGTAGCATCATTCAATACTCAGACTTCAATCAAGTAAAGCAAGGTTCGGAAGGTGTCAAGGCTGGTAAAGAATTGGCGGAAGAACTCGTGAAAAGGTTCTCCAATGATTATGTACTTGTTGTGGTTGCCGGGATGAACTATGCGGAACTTGTGGAAGCGATGGATAACAAGGACGTACTTGCATCTACGGAGTTGTGGGCAAGAAACCGACTTCCCAAGATGCTTGAAAAACTTAAAAGGCAGATTGCTAAGTGATGAAATCGGATATTGAAATAGCAAAGTTTGTATACCACAAGATTAAAGGGACAGAACTTGAACGGTCTGTGACCGGAAAATTGAGTGATAGGGGAAGGCCCAACAAATCTGATAAGGAAGATATTGTTATATCAGTCCTTTCCAATTACGGGTGTGGCCAAATCCAGCAGGCTTATGTCAATGTCAATGTCTATGTCCGTGACAAATGGAATGCCGAAGCAAAGGCGTGGGAGAAAAACACTGAACGTGTCAGAGAATTGTGCAACTTGTCCAAGTTCCTTTTCTCCATACGAGGAGGCGATTTCCATACAGTGCCTTCGGAATGTAGCCAAAAGGTTAACCCGACAGGCGTTTCTTTTGAGGACGGGCATACTGAACACTTTATCAATAACAAACTGTATATTGAGATTAATAACGAATAATGTTTAACTATATTAAGTGATATAGAACTATGGCTGTAATCGGATGGGGAAAACCCCGAATTTTTATCAAAGACTTGGATACTCTTTCTTCAAAATGGAAAGAAGTACCTGTTCCTGTCGAGAACTCTACACAGTTGACAGCCACAAAAGGCGATAAACAAGAAGCAAAAGTGGAAGGCGGTGAAAACGAAGATGTTCGTTATACCAAGAACACTTATGCGCTGTCTTATCAAATTCGTGTGGCGAAAGGCAAGACTATGCCGTTTAAGCAGAATGACGGAATCATTGCCAATAACTATGCGGTCGCCGTACAACCGGAAGATGAGACTGTTCCGGGTATTATGATTGACAAATCTACCGTATCGGCGGAAGATAGTTTCACTTCACAAGATGGCGGTATGATTACTTATACCCATGATGCTTTGAAGCCGGAAAGTGGCAATCAGGTGAAGTGGGGTGTTATTAAAGTGACAGGTGAACCTGAAAATTTAGTTGTTACTGTTGAAGATGAATAATCAGTTTTCAATAGGATAATAGCCGCACGTGGGGCTTTGTACCCACGTGCTTTGTGCATTTGGTGTAAATGGTAGCATATAAACACTTCCGTTTGAGGTTGAGGTTCGATTCCTTAAATGCGCTCTAATCATATTTCGATTTATGAAAGATAAAGATATTATAGAAATGAATATCGCTGACTTGATTATGGAGAGGCCTATCAGTTTTACTATTGACGGTCAGCGTTTTTTGTTATATCAACCCACGTTAGGCAAGAATTATCTAATCTCACGCTTAGTAGACGGATTAGAAATAAAGAAAGATATTCTGGCTACCAACCCTTACATGGAAGCCTTGCGCTTGTGTAGGAGTAAGAAAGATATTGTTTGCCGCATTTTAGCATTGTACAGTCTGAAGCATAAAAATGACATACAGAATGAGGATAAAGTGTTGGAACGCAAAAACTTCTTCTTTAATCGATTGGATGATAAAGAACTGACACAGTTGTTAGTACTTACTTTTACATGGAATGACATTGAGGGGTATATCAAATATTTAGGTTTAGACAAGGAGCGTGCTGTGCGCGAACGTGTTGCAAAACTAAAAAATAAAAAAGGAAACGGAAGTATTTCATTTGGGGGAAAAAGTACCTATGGCGCGTTGATAGACTTTGCGTGCCAGCGTTACGGATGGTCGGTCAATTATGTTGTGTGGGAAGTCAGTTATATGAATTTACAGATGCTTATGGCTGATGCCATAAATACTGTCTATTTAAGTGAGGATGAACGCAAAGAACTTAGGATGTTTGATAATAATGAAATCATTAATGGGGATGACCCTCTAAATTCCGATAAAATAAGAGCAATTTTTAGTGATTGATATTAAAATATAGAATAGAATTGTGTGATGATGCACGATACATAATAAATCGAAAAGGCCAATGGCAGGATTGCATTTTGATATAACTGGAGACAATTCCAACTTCATGCGCAAGTTGAGAGAAACAGAGCAAGGGGTAAAGGACACGTCCAAGCAGATTGAGCGGAGTGGCATGAGCATAGAGGACATGTTCAGCCGCATGACCAAAGCGGCAACTGCATTTGGCGCAGGCTTTACCGCCAAAGAATTAATAAGTAATATTGTAAAAGTACGTGGTGAGTTTCAACAGTTAGAAGTGGCTTTTAATACCATGCTTGGGAGCAAAGAGAAAGCTGATGCCCTAATGGCTCAAATGGTGGAAACAGCCGCGACTACTCCTTTTGACTTACAAAGTGTGGCAAACGGAGCCAAGCAATTGCTTGCATACGGTGTTGCTGCCGAAGACATTAATCAAACTCTTATTCGGCTTGGCGATATTGCTGCGGGGCTTTCTATTCCATTGAATGATTTGGTGTATCTCTATGGGACTACAATGTCTCAAGGGCGTTTGTATACACAGGATTTTAATCAGTTCATAGGTCGTGGTATCCCTATGATTGCTGAATTGGCAAAACAGTTCGGTGTAGCTGAAAGCGAGGTCAGAGGGTTGGTTGAAGCAGGTAGGGTTGGTTTCCCCGAAGTGCAGAAAGTTATCGAAAGCCTTACTGACGAAGGAGGAAAATTCGGTGGCTTGATGGAAGCCCAAAGCAAAACTATTTCGGGGCAAATATCCAATATTGGGGATAGCATTTCAATGATGTTTAACGAAATCGGACAAGCCAACGAAGGTGTAATTAATGATGTTCTTGGTACCGCTTCATCTTTGGTCGAAAATTACGAGCAGGTAGGAAAAGTATTGCTTAGTCTTGTGGCTATTTATGGTACATACAAAGTAGCCGTAATGACTGTTGCCGCTTTGCAAAGTTTACAGGCTTCTGGTATTGCAGCTCTCACTGCCGCAGAACGTGCTCATTATGGTTGGTTAGTATTAACTGCAAAGGCACAAAGAATTTTAAATGCAACAATGCTTGCTAATCCTTATGTACTTGTAGCTACTTCTGTGACAGCATTAGGCATTGCTCTGTTAAATTCAGCAAATAATGCGGACAAATGCCAAAAAGGAATTGATGCTTACAACAGGTCAGTTGAAGAATCTGCGAAGAAAACATCAGAACATAAGGCTGAAATAGAGGCTCTTTTATCCGTTGCGCAAGACGAGCAATCTTCCACAGATGACAGGAGGGAAGCCTTAATCCGATTAGAACAGCAATATCCTGATATATTCAAACAGTATAAGACGGAAGCAGATATGCTTCGCGATATTTTAAATATCAAAAAGTTAATTAATGAAGAAGACAAGCATCGAAAGCAGGTTGCAGATGAAGAGGAACTTCAACGGCTTAATGCTGAAATTGACAAAATTAACGAAGCTATAAAGTTAGCCTCAAAATCCGGTGCAGGGCTATCTGTACAATCACTTGTCAATGAAAGAAACAATCTCGTTAAGCAGCGTGATTTGAAACAGGAAGAAGTCAACAAAAAGAAATATGATGAAATATTGTCAGATTTATCAGGTTATTCAAATGGGCAGCTTGAAGGTGAAATCAAAGTTAGGGAACTCTTGCTCAAACGATTAGAGAATGCACAGAAACTGGGAAAGAATCTTCGGGCAGGTAAGGTCGTTGGCGGTATATTACCCGGAATCAAGTCAAGCAATCAATTGCAGTCCGAAAAGCAAGCGATGGAAAGGGTGTTAAATTCCCGTAATCAAGGGCAGACCACTTACCAACAAGATCTCGTATCCGCCAAGGCCGATTGGGAAAAAGCCAAGAAAGGTTATGAAGCTATTTTAAAAGACCAAAAGGCAACTTCCAAGCAAGTGAGGGAAGCCCGTGAGAAAATGGAAGCCACAGAAAAGACTTACAAAGGCCTTGGTGGCATAACAGGAAGTAAGTCACAAGCAACCAAACAAGAAAATACTATTTCTCAACAGAAAGACCGTATTTCCGAACTCGAAAGGAAGAATGCCACAGACCGCATCCGCCAACAGGAAGATTTGGAGAATAAAGTGGCCCAATCCCGGATAGATGCCATGGATGAAGGCTTTGAGAAAGAAAAGGCCCAAATGGAGCTCAACCATAAAAAAGAGTTGCAGGGGATTGGCCGCCAACGTCAGGATTACGTCAATGCCATCGTACAAATGGAAAAGGAAGCTTTTGATGCCAAGGAGAAGTTGAAAGCGTCCAATGACAAGAACTATAAGCCAAAGGCATTTGATTCTTCCACCGTAAGCGTTGATACATCCGCGTTCGACATTATGGGAAAGGAAGCGAGGGAAAGGCAGAAAATGGAAATAGCGGATTTCTATAAGGATTCCCTTTCTGAATATCAGGATTACATCACGAAGTACAATTCCACGAGGGAAAAGTTTGCCAAGGATAGGGATAGATATAAGAAGGCCGGTGCTTCCGATACCCAGTTGAAGGAAATAGATTATCAGGAGCAGGAAGCATTAAAAGCCATTGACAATGAGTTTGCCGCCCGTGAGGAAAGCTTTAACTCTTGGGCTGACAGCGTGATTGATTTATCTATTGAAAAACTCCGTGAATTGCTTAATCAGGCATATCAGGAGATGATGAATATGGAAATCAGTGACCCGAACAATCCTGATTTGGCAGTCAAGAGGGCGAAAGTGGCAACGCTAAGAAATGCCTTGGAAAAGAAAGAGATTGAAAAAGAGGTATCTCCCGGAAAGTCCATTAAGGATTGGGACAAGTTGTATAAAGTCCTTACCGATGTGAATGATGTATTCGAGGAGATAGGAGATACTGTCGGGGGAACATTCGGTGAAATCATCTCTTTAGCCGGAGGTATCGCTTCCTCATCATTGCAGGCAGTGGGTGCCATAAAAGGCATCGGTGAAGCTGCATCAGGACTGGATAAGGCTTCCGCCATATTGACTGCCATAAGTGCCGGAATGAAAATCATATCAGGAATAGGTGGTTTCTTCAAAGAAAAGTTTGGTGCCGACTACTCGGAGTATGATGCCTTGAAATCCCAATATGAAACCCTGATAGACATTTGGGACCAACTCATAGGTAAGAAGATGGAGTATATTGACATTGATTACGGTATTGAGGCACAGAAAGCCGCAGACGAAGCCGCCAAGCTTGTCAATGTACAAATAGAGCGTCAACGGCAACTCATTAAGCAGTTGGCTTCAAGCGGAAGTAGTGCCGGTTCCCATTCTCTTGGATACCGTATAAATGACCGACTTACGGCAGAAGACTACGAGCGAATATCCGGCCTTGTAGGCGAGAAGATAACGGCTGAATACCAATTATGGGACTTGTCTTCCGAACAGATGGAGAAGCTGTTGACGGACGAGAGGCTTGTGTCCGTATTGGGCGAGGTAAACGGTGAGTTCATCGAATACATTCAGAATATAGCGGATTATGGCAACCAACTTGAAGAAATAGCCCAAAAGGAAAAAGAAGCATTGACCGGAATCGGCCTTGACGAGTTCAAGAGCGGATATGTGGATTTGCTGTCCGATTTGGATTCAACAAACGAAGAATTTGCCGACAACTTCGAGAAATATTTGCAGAATGCCATATTTTCTTCGCTTATAGCCAACAAGTATAAGGACGAAATAGAAAGTTTATACGACCAATGGGCGGCAGATTCAGAAAGTGGTGGAAGGCTTACTCCGGAGGAAGCAGAAAGGCTACGGCAAGAACAGAAAGAACTTACAGAACAAATGCTTGCCGACCGGGAACAGCTCATGAATGATTTCGGTTGGGAACCGTCAGGTGGTACTTCTGCGCAACAAGCCAGTAGCGCGGTTAAGGTACAGGCATCCCAAGAAAGTGTGGATGAGACCAACGGAAGGCTCACGGCCATTCAGGAAATACAAAGTCAGATATTAAATAGCTTGTCACTATTGTCAAATTTAAATTCAAATGTGGTTTCAATAAATAATTTGTTGTCAGAAATACGTAATTTATCATTGTCTTCAAATGGATACTTGTTTGATATACAAAAATGTAGCAAAAGCATACTGATACAATTTAGTGAAAAGTTAGATTCTATTATAAAATCATTAAGTTAGCCATGAAAGGTGAATTGTTTATAAATGGGAAAGATGCATATTTAGAATGGGGGATAGGTTTGGAAAATGGAGCTTTATTAACGTTGATGACTCCTCCTCCAAACAAAGATTTAATTGAAAATAAGTCAAGATTAGAGCATGGAAAAAGAATGGTGATTTCTAATGTTAAAGTTGATGAGCGTACAATAACATTAGAAATTCACATGGTTGCCAAAAATAAAACTGATTTATTTTCTAAGTATAATGGTTTCTGCGAAGAACTTGCAAAAGGAGTATTAGAAATAGGTACAATTTATCAACCAGATATAATTTATAGAATGCAATATCTATCTTGTGAAAAACTAAGTGGTATCGTGGATGGTATTATTAAATTGGGTTTAAGGTTATGTGAATATAATCCATCAAATAGGAGTATTAATAATTTTCAATAGAAATGATTGAATTTCAAACATTATTTGTATATTTGGCAATAAATATACTGTGTGAAGATGCACGGCTCTTTTGATAATATGATAGAGATAAAGGATAACAACGAGGTATTAGTTTTGTCCACACCGATAGGTGTAGGTAGCAAGCGAAAATTTGAGTTGATGAAAGATGACTATATCACGCTCAAATTTTCCTTGCTTAATCCCATATCATTCAAAATGGGATGTTATGCAGAATGTGATTTTGGCCGTTTTGAAATCATAGAAGACCAGAAGCCATCTTTCAACAATTCCACGGGCGGTTATGACTATGAGTTGAAGATGGAAGCCTCTTACATGAAGTGGAAGAACAAAGTCTTCAAGTACACACCGGAAACAGGAGGGAATGAAGCCGCTTGGGATTTGACGGCGCAATTGTCATACCATCTTGACATCTTCCTGCGTAACCTGAAAGTATGGGGATTCCAATATGGAGGTGAGGACTATGAATACGAGATTGACAATGATGTGAATGTGGATGCCTTGGTCATGCACTATTCCAACACCAACCTCATTGATGCCCTTACCTCCCTTGCGGAAGCCGCAAACTGCGAGTGGTGGATGGAAGGCAATAAAATCCGTTTCGGCCGCTGTGAGAAGGGGGAAGCGGTGGAAATAAGCCTTGGCGAAGAAGCAGAAACCATGAGCCTGTCCAAGAGCAGCGGTGACTATTTCACGCGCATATACGCCTTCGGCTCCACTCAAAACATATCCAGCCGGTACCGGAAGAAACTGGAGTTCACCATAGACACGCTTAACCGTTCTGGAAACAAAAGCGACTTTAAGGACAGCAAGAAGCCTGTAAATCCGTCTTTTTTCAGGAAAGACCTCATAAAGTATTATTCTTATGAAAAACAGATGGATGGTGTAGGTTCGGTGTCCGCAAGCTTGGCCACTCCGGACGTGGAAGAATATGAGTTGTATGACAGTATTACCATAAATGCCATGCAACTATACAAATCCGCTTATGTACTTGATTTGTCTTCCATGGTATTCAGCTATGATTTTTCATCATTCCCCAATGCCGTATTGGATGTAAGAGTGGAAATAGTGGCATCCGGAAATGATTCAAGTACGGTGTTGTCGGAATCAAGCTATACCATTGACAGTTCAAACAAAACGCTCCGGCTGTCCAAGGAAAGATTTGAAAGCCCGTACGAGACAATACGTAAACTGTATTTGCGCATCACATATTCTTGTGTATCCCCATTGGTCACATATATTCCATATACCATTGTGGGTGATTGCATATTGGGTTCTGTATATGGTTACGTGGAAACGGATGTGAATTATGTCAGTGATGACGGAGGCAACCACAAAATAGGAGTAACCATCAACCGTAATGCCATGCCATATACGGACGAGCATGCTACCTTATTATACGAAACCACGTCAAACGACAAACTATATATAGGTGCCAAATTCACAATAGAAGGGCTTGTGAAAGGGAATGTACCCCTCGGCTATTTTGATTCCGACGTGGACGGTCTTACTGTAAACGGGGTTGTACAACGCAGGCTGATGCTTCCTGAAGGCACACCGTACATAGACGTTTACCCCGACATGTCACCCGACGAAGTGATAGAGGGAATCGTGACTTTCGATTACATCTATCCACGCAAGGTGCTTTCAATATTTTCTGTCGAAGAAGAAATGATTGATACCACGGAAGGAGAGGAAAAGAAACCCACAGGAATGAAAGTACCGGTGTACACCATCAAGACCACCGGACTTGTGGGGTTCGACAAGTCCTATGTGATTTCAGAGGAACTTACGGTCACTTTCCAAACTGGTAAGCTCGCCGGGCTTACTTTCGGCCTGACGTTCCTTCCGGATAAGAGTGACGGCACGTCCACATGTTTTGAAATAGTGGCCAATGAGGATTACGGAGGCCGTTTACCGGATACCGTGATGAAGCCGGAGGCCAACAATGAATTTGTCATGGCCGGATACGACACAGAATATGTCTTTGAGAACCTTGTCCCGGAAGCGGAAGAGGAACTGAAAACGGAAACAGAAAAATATGCCGAAAAAATCAGGAACAATATCGGCACCGTGTCGGCAAAACTCATGTCAGACTGGTCAAAGGTACGTAATGAGACACAGGATACGCCTTGTCCTTTCTGTGTCGGCCAAAAAGTGAGGGTAAACAACTCTTCATTCTTCCCAAGCCCCCGTACCATGCGCGTGCTTGGCTATGAACTTGCACTTGACATTCCATGGGATTCTCCGGTATATACCATAGGTGAAAGTGCTTCCTATTCCCGTCTTGGTGCACTTGAAGACAAGATTGATTCCATCAAGCTGAATGGAAGCAGTTACTTCTCTGGAAAGGTAAGTTCTTCAACTTCCGGTACAAATGTATATTTGATAAAGAAGGATGACGAAACCGATCCGTCGGATACAAACGCTTATTCTTCGTTAAGGACAGACAAGGAGATAAAAGAAGGAATAGAAAAGAACAATAATGAACTAGGCAAGAAGTTCCTTTCAAAGTTAAAAGATGACACAGCTTCGGGTATAATTACTTTCCTTAGAGGTTTGATAATCGGGAAATTCTCATCCGGCGAATCGGGGGGCCAAATCTCGGACGACGGCGCGGCGGAGTTGGCCTCTTTGTTGCTGAGGGGTGCATTGGAGATTGGAAAGTATTCCGCAGGGAAGTCGGGCGCGAAGATTGGCGAGGACGGTGCTGCGGAGTTGCTGAGCGTGTTGGTTCGTGGACTGGTAACTGCACAGGGCATACAGTCGCCGGGATTCTCGACAGGAGCATTGGGCACGGGGCTGTGCCTGAAAATGGACGAGAACGGGGATTCTTATATTGAGGTGGACCGCATGCTTGTGCGCAAGGTGGCAGAGTTCATCCAGCTTGTGATTCAGGAAATCAAGCACGTGGGCGGGCAAATCGTGCTTACCCCGGCCTCGATGAAGTGCATCCGCGTGGAAGACACTGGAGATTCCTACCGTTGCTATTTCGAGGCGACGGACGGGGAAAAGACGGTGGAGAACCAGTTTGTCTCCGGTGACCAGGCACGCGCCCAGACGTTCAACGTGAAGGAGGGCGTGAACGAGAACGTGAAGAACACTTATTATTGGCGTCTGGTGACGGGCGTGGGGGACAACTACATAGACCTCTCGAAGACGGACTGCGACGCGGGGAGCACGGTACCGTCCGCCGGTGACGAAATCGTCCAGTTGGGAAACCGGAATGACGTGGCCCGACAGGCGGCCATCATCCTTTCGGCTTATGGGAACGATGCCCCTTATTTCAAGATGTACCGGGGCATCAACTCTTACAAACTGGAAGGCAAGGAGTTTGTCAATCTCTCACGGGAAGATGTCATGATTATCTCCGACAATATAAAATTGTCCACCGGAGAGACGGTGAAGGAATACATCAACGGCGCGGTGGGAGACGTACAAAGCAAAGTGGATGAAGTGAGCGGAAAGGTGGAGGACGCGGTGGAGCGTCTGGCGGAGCAGCAGAATTACATCGCCGCCCTACAGAAGACCGCCGGGGACTTGCAGAACCAGATTGACGGCGCGATAGAAAGCTACTTTGAGAAAACCGACCCGACAACCTCCAACTACCCGGCGAACGAGTGGACCACCGAAGAACAGAAACAGGCGCATTCAAACGACACTTATACCAATCTCAGCACGGGCAAGAGCTGGAAATGGGTGAAGGACGGTGACACGTGGAAATGGAACGCCATCACGGACACGGCAACGGAAAAGGCTTTGGCCGCAGCGGCCAAGGCACAGGATACGGCTGACGGCAAACGCAGGGTATTCGTCAGCCAGCCCACCACGGGGCAGGCTTACGACGTGGGCGACCTTTGGGTGAACGCGACTTACGGGGAGACGTACAAGAACGACCTGCTGCGTTGCAAGACCGCCAAGAAAGAGAATGAGGCTTTCTCCATCTCGCATTGGGAGCTTGCCTCACGCTATACGGACGACACGAAGGCCAACGAGGCGGCAGAGGCCGCACGGGAGGCTGCGGAGGCCGCGAATGCGGCACAGGAAGCCGCCGACGAAGCCGCCGCCACGGCAGGGGAAGCCAAGACGGAAGCGCAAGCCGCCAACACGGAGCTGGACAACCTGAAATCCGACGGCACGATAAGCCCGGTGGAGAAAACCGCGCTGAAGCAACAGCACGCCGACATAAAGGCGGAACACGGGCAGATAACGTCAGAGGCCGGAAAGTATTCCATAAGCGTGACGGACTATGAGGCCGCGTACAAGAAGGCCGATGCCGCGCTTACCAAATACACTGCCTCCACTCCCGAATACATCACCGTGGAATCCGACTATTCGGACATCTCCGCCTATTATTCCAAACGGCAGACGATATTGGATGCCATCGCCGCAAAGGCCAAGGAAGCGTCGGACGCGGCGAAAAAGGCAGCAGACGACGCTGCCGCGAAGGCAGAGGAGGCGGCAGAATCGGCGAGCGAGGCGGCACAAAAGGCCATAGAGGCCAAGACTGCCGCGGACAATGCGGCCAAGGCAGCGAAAAACGCCCAGACCGATGCCGACGAGGCGAACTCCATGCTTTCGGACATAGCCAACGACAACAAGCTCACGGCGCAGGAGAAACAGCAGACCAAGAAGGAATGGGACGTGATAGTGTCCGAGAAGCCTAAAAACGACGCTTCGGCCGACAAGTTCGGCGTATCCAAGACGGCCTACGGCTCCGCTTACACGGCATTAAGCACGTATATAACGCCCCTATTGTCAGATTTAAGCTCCACGAGCAACATCACGGGCACGGAGTTCAGGGCGAAGTTCAAGGCTTACTATGACGCGCGCACGGACTTGCTGAACGCCATATCGGCCAAGGCCAAGGAACTGGCCGACAACGCGCAAGAGGCGGCTGACGCGGCGGCGGAGAACGCCTCGCAGGCCATAGAGGACGCGGCGACCGCGAAGAATGCCGCCGACAAGGCGCAGGCGGACGTGGACGCCGAGAAGGAGCGCATGGACGATTGGGCGGCAGACGGCAAGTTCTCCCCTTCTGAAAAGAAGCAGTTGAAGGAGGAGCTTGCCCGAATCGACGGGGACAAGACGCAGGTCACGGACGGTTACACGAAGTACGGACTTGGCACTCCCACGGCTTATAACACGGCTTACACGAACTACCGGACGGCCATCAACGGCGTGGTGTCTTCCTCTTCGGAGACCGTGGCCATCCCTTCGGACTTCGCCACGAAGCGCACGGCGTACTATACGCAGAAGAGTGCCGCCCTGACGGCCATTTCGGACGCGGCGAAGGCGTACGCGGACAAGGTGGTGGCGGGGATTGAAGTAGGGGGACGGAACATCCTCATGGAAACTAACCAAGGAAAGAAAACATGGTACGCAAGTACGAGTGACGGTTCTTCACTTTTCATCATGACCGAATGGGTAGACGAAGGGGTAAAAGGTGTGAAGATTGAACTTACCAAACTACCATCCTCATGGAGTATTATTACTCGCAGTTTGGAAGGAACATTGGATTTACTTGAGCCCAATACCACTTACATGCTGAGTTTTGATATGCTTTCAAATATATCAAATACGTTATCAACCACGATAATGAATAGTAATGCTACTGGTAGACTTTCTAACTCTCCTTCGTTCAGTTTTGAGGCTAACAAGAAAAAGCACGTGGTATTAAAGCTTGTAACAAACGACCTGTCGGAAAAAGGGTCATCACAAGTCTTATATTTTGGATACAAATCCGTTGGATATTTATGTTTTAAAAACCTGAAACTCGAAAAAGGGAACGTTGCTACGGCATGGACACCCGCCATAGAGGACGTGAACGGGATGATAGAGGATGCCCAAAAGGCTGCAGATGACGCGGCGGAAGCGGCCAAGAACGCGCAGGCTGATGCCACGAATGCCAACAAGGAGCTGGCGAACATCAAGAGCGACAACCTCATATCCCCCATCGAAAAGACAGCCCTGAAACAGCAGCAGGCGGACATCCGTTCGGAATACGGGGAGATTACTGCCAACGCCTCACGCTATGCCGTGTCCACCACGGCTTACAAGTCGGCCTACGACCTTGCCAACGCTGCCCTGACGAAATATACGGCTTCGTCACCGGAATATATCACGGTGGGCAGTGACTACGCGAACATATCGGCCTACTACGATGCGCGGAAAACCATCCTCGATGCGATTGCCGCTGCGGCCAAGAAAGCTGCGGACGATGCGACGAACAAGGCGAATCAGGCTGTGGAGGACGCCGCACGTGCGGGGCATTACTATCTTGACTTGGACAACGACGGCGGCCCGGTGTCGTGTGACGCTTCGGGGAACGTGACCGGCGGATTCCCGAGCAGCAAGGCCACGGTATATTATGGCACGGAACCTGATACGGGTTGGGCGTTTACGGGTGCATTCTCCGGATGTTCCGGAAGCGTGAACTCATCGACGGGACAAATCACGGTCACGGGGGTAAGCGCGGATACTGGCACGGTGACAGTCACGGCCAAGAAGAGCGGAAAGACAGACCTATCTGCGGTATTCTCTGTATATAAAGTAAAGGCGGGAGCGGACGGAGCGGACGGCACAAACGGAGTGGGCATCAAGTCCATAACCAACAAGTATGCCGTATCCGCATCGAACACCACCGCGCCGACATCATGGAGCGACACGGTACCTACAATGACCACCACGAACCGTTATCTGTGGAATTATGAAATTGTCACCTATACCAACAGCACGACAAGCGAGACCAAAAAGAGGGTCATAGGTGCATACGGAAATACAGGCAACACGGGCGCCACCGGGGCGACGGGTGTGGGTATAAAGTCCATTACGGAATATTATTTGGCCTCTTCGGCATCGAGTGGAGTGACAACTTCAACGTCAGGATGGACGACTTCGGTACAGGCCACTTCATCTTCCAAGAAGTACCTTTGGAACTATGAGGTGGTGACTTACACCAATGATACGAAATATACGAGCAGTCCGGTGATTATCGGTACTTATGGGGATAAGGGTGATACTGGTCCACAGGGAGTACAGGGTCCAAAGGGTGCGGACGGGACGCCCCGCTATACTTGGATACGCTATGCTGACAACGCATCGGGTTCGGGCATCAGCAACTCGCCTACGGGAAAAACTTATATCGGGTTTGCTTATAACAAGACCACCGCCACGGAAAGCAACACCCCTTCGGATTATACATGGTCACTTATCAAAGGTGAAAAGGGCGACCAAGGTGTTCCGGGGGCAAAAGGGGCTGACGGGAAAACCACTTACACATGGATAAAGTATTCCGATAACTCGACGGGCAGCGGGATGTATGACACTCCCAAATCCACGACACAGTACATCGGCATAGCAGTAAACAAGACAACGGCCACAGAGAGCAATACTCCATCGGATTACACGTGGTCTAAGTTCAAAGGTGACGACGGTGCGGACGGGAAAGGCATCAAGAGTACCGCCGTGACTTATCAGGTAAGCACATCGGGCACCACGCCGCCCACAGGAACGTGGAACAGTTCTATCCCTTCCGTGGCTGCCAACCAGTACCTTTGGACGCGCACGGTTATAACCTACACGGACAATACCACATCTACGTCGTACAGCGTGGGCAAGATGGGGGCTAACGGAGCCAAAGGTGACAAGGGCGATACGGGACCCGCAGGAGCTGACGGCGACGGCATCGTGTCGGTATCGAACACTTACCAGATAGGAAGTTCGGGCACGACGGCACCGACAGGAAGCTGGAGCTCAACTGTCCCTTCGCCACAGAAAGGTAAATACCTTTGGACGAAAACGGTGACGACTTACAAGAAGAGTGACCCGACGACAGTGTATTCCGTGAGTTATTACGGTACGGATGGTACGGCGGCCAAGTATGTGAGGGTGGCAGGCGACCAGGTGTTTATATACGCCAACAATTTTTCAGGGAATCCCACGCCTACTTCCATTACGCTGACGGCCACTCTCACGGGGACATCCGGCTACCAGTGGAGCTATAAACAGGCAGGACAGACTTCTTTCACGAACATATCGGGAGCCACTTCGCAGACTTATGCCTTGGCACATAACAATTCGACGGTTTGGGGCAGCGCGAAGTCTGTGACCATACGTTGCACCTCGGGCGGTGTATATGACGAGATGACGATAGCCAAGGTTTCTTCGGGTACCAACGGGACGAATGGTAAGGATGGCACGAATGGCAAGGACGGTGCCGCCGGTAAGAACGGCGCGGATGCCTACACCATAATTCTGGGCAACGAATCGCATGCCTTCCAAGGAACGACGAGCGCGGCCATCGCTGCATCCACGAAATGCGAGGTTATCGCATACAAGGGTGCCACAAGGGTGGCGGCAACAATCGGTACTATAACCGGAGCACCGTCGGGAATGTCCACGAGCATTTCAAGCAACGGAACCACATCGGCCTCGTTCACGGTGTCCGTCACTTCTTCGTTGACTACCGGACAGGGCGTGCTGACCGTGCCTATCACCGTGGACGGGAAGTCCTTCGCGAAGAATTTCTCATTTTCCGTGGCTTTCAAGGGCAACACGGGCGCCACCGGGGCGACGGGTCCCAAGGGGGATGCGGCTGTATTCTACACCATAGAGCCTTCGGCAAACGTGGTGAAGAAGTCTTGGGACAACAAGCTAACCCCGACGTCCGTGACTTGTACGAAATACAAACAGACGGGAAGCAACGCAAGGGCAACAACTACGGAAAAGACATTGAAATACCAGCGTGTGGGCACGGACAGCAGCGTACAGACCGCCGCAAGCGGAAGTTCGGTAACGGTATCCCCTACTTCTACGACGACCTCCATAAAGTTCTGGCTTTATGACGGGAGCAATATCATAATGATGCAGGAAGTCCCTGTCGTGGGTGACGCTGTGGATGTTTATACCAAGGTGCATGCAGAAATAACTGCTGCGGAAGGTGAAATCGGTTTATTGTCTACCAAGGTCACTACCGTGACGGATTCCGTGACGGGGCTTGAGAAAGAAGTGGAGACCAATACCGCCGAAATAAAATCCGCCAAGGGACAGATTTCGAGCACGGCATCGCAAGTGAGTTCCTTGGGCACGAGGGTAAGTACCGTGGAGCAGACGGCCAGTGGCCTCACTACTACGGTGAACGGCCTTAACGGGAAGGTGTCGAAACTGGAACAGACGGATTCGAGCCTGACGAGCAGGATTACTTCGGCGGAGGGAAAGGTGAGCACCATCGAGCAGAAAGTGAGCAGCATTTCGCTGAAAGTAGACGGCATAGAGCCTGTGAACCTTTTCAGGGACGGTTCCTTCGAGTCCGGGTATAACACTTTCAGAACATCGGGAAGCGGTAAGGACGACGTGGAGGTCGGCATATCGGCCAACGGGAAAGTGGGAAAGAATGCCATGATGGTGAAATGGCCAGGCAAACGCACAACGGTCTACCTTGAACAAAATCCCTTCGTGAATCCCAATGCTACCTATACCGTCTCGTTCTGGATGTACACCAACGTAGCGACGAATTACCAGGCTTTCGTCATCAATGCATTAGACAAGAACGACAACAACCTAAGCGTGAACGACTCTACGTTAAACATTGAAATCCCCGGAACCAAGTGGACACAGTTCATCCATAGGTTCACGACCCCGGCCAACACGGAACGCCTTGAATTTTACTTCCGTGCCAGTACTAATGTAGAGAACGGAACGATTTCATATATTGACGGGTTCATGCTACTGAAGGGGGATTATCTGGACAATATCCCCTCTTATTTCATTCCTAACGACAGTGTGAACGGTGAAACCCTTCTCTCTACGGGAATAGATATAGAGAACAAAAAAGTCATTGTGACGAGTGACCAGTTCGTCATAAAGAACAATGACGGAGAGGTGACGGCGAGCGTGAATGAGGATGGTGTGCTTTCGGTGGGAAGCGGGGAATTCTCGGGTTTCATCCGTACCATACCGCGTATCATAACGAAGAATACGGGCGATAACGGAGATGTGGAGTTCAAGGACAATTACTACCAAATCAGCTTAAGCAACTTGTACAAAGGAGGCTTCATCTATGTGGACGTGGAATCGAACAGCTATGCCGGTGACGGAATCAAATTACCGTTGGGGCTAAAGTACGCCGGTGCGAGAGTGACTATCGTGAACAAGTATCCGGCCAAACGGCTTATCATAACTACAAGGCATGAGGCTTTGGACCCGGGTTACGGAGATTGGAGCGATGACGAGAACAATGCAATGCGGCTCGGTGGCGTACAGATAAGCCACGTGGAGATGGGAAATGTGAGCACACAAGGAAACAACCGTTTTGTGGAACTGCTTGCCGTTCCGTATTATCTGGACGAGACAATAGGCAGCGTAAAGTACCAGGGACAGGTGGAATGGGTGGTACTGAACAATCAGGAGTTCACGACGGCCAACAATACGACAGGGGGAAAATATGCGAAATTCAAATAACATTATTCATTTATTAAAAACAAAAGATTATGGAGATTAAGACAAACAGCACGAGGGTGATTTACAACGGAGAGACCACAACGGCAAATGCCAAGTACAACATCGAGTATGAGACGGACGGCAAGGAACTGAAACGCGTGAACGCCTTGGTGAACAAGGTGGAGGAAGTGGAGCTTCCTATGGAGGAAGGCATGCAGAAGGGCGTGCAGGAAACCCTGTTGGGCAGCATCTATTATGAGAACGGTTATTACACGATGTCGAACTTCCCGGAGAGTGAGGAACTGCCGAAGTACATATCGGATGCCATCCAGATAGTGAAGCAGATAAAAGAAGACGCTTCTGCCTGACTATTGAAACAACGGGTATAAGGCGGCGATGTCTGCCTTACCCGTTTGCCGGGGTCTTGTTTTGTGGGCCGGGGGGCTTTGGCATTAATTAGAAAAATGTATTGTAATGGAGAAAGCTATTATTGATTTTATTGAAAACCACATGATGAACCACATCATACTCATAGCGTTATGCGTGGCGGCCACGATAGGTGCAATGGCCGTGGATTTGGTCTCGGGGGTACAAAAGGCCAAACAACGAGGTGAGGCACGGACTTCTACGGGGTACAAGAAGACGGCCACGAAGGCAAAGAAGTATTTCACGCCTTTCCTGACGTTGTGTTTTATCGACATCCTTTGTTGCGTGGTGATTCCCATTCCGGTGTTCTCGATGTTGTGGACGGCTTACTGCATTTTCTGTGAGTTTGTGTCCGTAAGGGAGAAATCATGGCAGAAGGAGGAGCTTCGGAAGGCGGAGAAGACGATGAGAGTAATCATTGACAACAAGGATGAGATAGCCAAGATGGCGGCAGAGCTTCTGTTTCAAAGGGAGAATGAGAATAATACAGTAAAGAAGGAGGAAAAATAAGATGGCACTTAGGAATTTGAATTTCACCCTTCAGGGTGACAGGTATGTGGCGGAAGAGACGGTGAACGCGGACTATGCGCTTCATCTGGAAAGGAAGGCAGGCGGCGGTTTTTATATTTTGCAGCGCAGTTCGGACGATGGCATGTTCGTGTCGTGCCCGCTCCCGGCGGGCTTGTACAATCCCGGCCAGTTCATAGACTGGTGTTTCGGCCATGGCGTTTATCCGATGCACATCAGGATTGAGAGCATGACGGAGGTGACGAAGGGCACTATCAGGGAGGCGGAATGATGGAGAGGATGAACTTTTCACGGTTGAATATGACGGGGCTGGGTACAGCCCGCGTCAATTCTTCCGGTATCACGGAGTGCGGGGATTCGTATGAGCTTGTCGACAATGCCTTGCTCTTGGAGCAAGGGAAGGCTTGGCTTTGGGCTGACGGAAGTCCCGTAATGATGGCAGAGGTGACGAGAAGGACAGTTAAGAAACAATTAAAACATAAGTAGTTATGGCAGTAGAAGGAAAAACGATATTACAGACTACGGAGCGCACGGAGCTGACGGGGAAAGAGGGTATCCCGTTTCAGGAGGGGACGCAGAACGGGCACGTGCTGTTGGAGAAAATCAAGGAATATATTAGTAGTGACGTCTATATTTGCCCCGGTGCTTTTCAAACAACAGAAGGATGGTCTACAACAGACGTAGAATCTATTGTAGGGAATTGGGATGAGTTTACAAAAGCTGTCTCAGGTGGTAAGATAATTGTTGGTTATTTTCAAAACGAGGGACAATTTGTCAAAAGTACTGCCTCAGTGATAGAAAATGACGGGGTAACCTTTTTAAGTTTTAGCTTTTATCAGCTTCTTTGTGTATATATTATTGACCAAAGTTATATAACTATTGTTACTATTGATAATTTTCTTTGTGTGAGTTCTGTTGTAGACAGACTAAATAGTTCAGGAACTGAATTACCTCTCTCTGCCAACCAAGGTAGGATTCTTAATGAAAAGATTGCGGAAATCTCAAATCCTGTCTCTGCGGAAAAAGACGGATTAATGTCGAAGGAGGACAAGGAAGCCTTTGACAACATGAAAGACGGCGGTGCCATCGAGTACAAGGAAATTTCCGGGCAGACGGTGGATGCCGATGACCTTATCGTGCCGAAACTCACCGTAAGATACCTGAACAAGAACGCCTCCACAGCGGAAAACATATCGAATATACCGGCAAAGGGAGGCTTCGTTTTGGAATCAATGTGCGTGAGGTATGTGGATGAGGATAATTGCGGGTATATACAGACGTATTACTCCCAGAATTCGGATTCGAGGATACTCCCCTTTTCCCTCACAAGACAATATACAAACGGGAAGTGGACTGAGTGGCGGAGTACCGTGGGAAGATACCTGTGCGTCAATGAAGCCTACGAAAAAGTGGGAACTACTTTTTTAGGCACCGGGTTCCAGGTGGGGAACATATTCGACCGCTCCATAGTGAAAGACGGGGCTTTGGCCATTTCAACTCAAGACGTTGCCCTTCACCTGACAGGAGTTAAAAACAGTACCACTTATAAGGTTGTGTCGAATTCTTCAGTGGGATACTGGATGATGAAGAACTGCCCGGAACAATTTTTCCATGCCGGAAAGGTCGCAGTAAGTGAAGACAAGACAAGCGAATCGGATGAGACGAAAAAAGAATACGTGGCCGAAGTGGTGTCCGTGGATGCGGAAGGGGGGACCGTGACGTTCTCGGAGAGCTTGAACCCATACACGGATTTCAATGATTATTCCGCCTCGTTCAAAGCCTATGCGGAAAACGGTTCGTTGTGCCTTTCGGCAGGCACTTCCACATTTCTCGGCATCGCCGGGGAAGAGTGCGTGGCGGGCGCGGAAAGTGCTGACGGGTGCGTTGCCCTTGGCGACCGTTGCGTGTCCACGGGTGGTTGTTCCGTGGCATTGTGTTGGCAAACGGTGGCGCGTAACTTCGCCGAGACGTCATTGGGGATATCCAACAAATCGCACAAAGGGGATTCTGCGGACAAGCAGACATTGTTTTCCATCGGCAACGGGACGCAGTATTTCAACGATTGGGGGACGGCAAAACAGAAGAACGCCATGGAGGTGATGAAGAACGGTGACGTGTACATCGAAGGTATCGGCGAATATGACGGAATCAACGATGGTTTCACAGCCCAATCCGTGCAGGAAGTAATCTCCGGTTTGCTGTCGGAGGTTTCGGCATTAAAGGAGGAAATAGAAGCTCTAAAGGGAAGCGGAGCATGAAAAAAGGGAGGCCGCCGCCTCCCTACACATTAACCTTAATCTTAATACTTTATGAAAACATATTAATTACGTAAGCGTCCCTCGCGGGAGGCGGAAACAAAGTTAAACAAAAAAGTGGAGATATGAAAGCAAGTAATTCATTGATTGAGGCGATAAAGAGGTTCGAGGGATTCCGGGGCACGGCTTACCGTTGCCCGGCGGGCGTGTGGACGGTGGGCTACGGGCATACGGCGGGCGTAAAGCGTGGCGACAAGATGACGGAGGGCGAGGCGGAACGTCAGCTCAGGCGTGACTTGGCGGAATATGAAGCGTTCGTGGACAAACTGGGCGTGACGGAGAGGCAGAACAAGTTTGACGCGTTGGTGGATTTCGCGTATAACCTTGGGTGCGATGCGTTGGCCGGTTCCACACTTTTGAAGAAAATACGGGCTTGTGCGCCTGATGCGGAGGTGCGTGGGGAGTTCATGAAGTGGGTGTATGCGACCGTGGCCGGGAAGAAGCGGAAGCTGGAGGGACTGGTGAAGCGCAGGAAATGGGAGGCTGACAGGTTCTTTAATATCGCGTGAGGAAAAGGATGAGGTATGAATGGGGAAAAGGATGAGGAATATTGGCCGATGCTTGACGATGGCGGAGGAGACGACGGGAAGGGTTTGCCGCCTTGGTTGGTTTTCCTCGTGTTGGCCGTGGGTGTCTGGATGCTGGCGCGGGCGTTGGCGGTGTGAAATAAATGATTATTACCCCGGTGGCGGGGAAGCGGTCTTTGACTTGGTGGGATTGCAGTTAATGAAGATAAATAAGGCTTAACAAGCTTGGAAAAATGAACAAATTACTCTACTTTTGTTCTATTCAAATGTTAAAATATGAAAGATAATGCACTTTCTGTGGCTAATTATTTCATTGATTTAGCGAAAAAGGAGAATAAGAATCTAACACAATTAGGTTTGATGAAACGTGTCTATATAGCTCATGGATTCTCTTTGGCGATAAACAAGGAATCTTTGCTTGACAAACGTTTTGACAAGGTGGAAGCATGGAAATACGGGCCTGTAATTCCATCTGTTTACCATTCTTTCAAGCAATACAAGGCCGACCCGATAACAGAAAAGGCCGTTGTGATGGATTGGGACGAGAATAATTGTACGATTTCATTTCCGGAGCCAGTGTTGGAGGGTGACAAGGCAAAGAAAATTGTTGAGATGGTATGGAAGCGTTACCGTGATTTTACGGATGCTGAAATGGTCACTTTGACGCACCGAAAAGGTACGCCATGGTCTGTTTGTTATGTACCGGAACAAAATGTTCCTATTCCGGATGAAGTAACAGCCCTGTATTATGAAAAGCTTGTTGAAACGGTATTAAAGTCGCACAAGTCATGAAAGGAAAGTTTGAAGACCTTATGCGAATCCTTTCTGATGAAGGCAAGGACAAGGAGGAATCCGAAGAATCACAGGTGAATTTGTTGGAACAAACGTCCAATGAACTGACAATAGATTACCTGCGTGCACAGATAGACCGCCAAAGGGAGGAAATAGAGGGACTTAAACAAGACCGTGAGCAACGGAAAATATTCAGTTACGTGATATTTGGATTCATGTGCATATATATGTTGATTTCTCTCGCTCTTGTGTTCTTGGACGGATACGGGATAATATTCTTGTCAGACAAGGTACTTATAACCTTACTTACCACATCGTTGGCCAATGTGATAGGGATATTCAATTTTGTTGCAAAATATTTGTTTCATCCTAAAAAATGAAGATAGTCCCTTGCATCAGGGGAATAGTAGTCAAGCCACATGAAACCATTCCGTTAACCAAGCGGCAATCCCACATAAACAAGTCGGGGTTGCCGCTTTTTCGTTGCCACAAAAAGAAGTAGGAATGAATAGATTTTTTAAAGTGTTCTGGCCTTGGCTGATGGTGCCGGTGTTCTGGCTCGTGGTCGGCCTGTTATTGTTTGCCATGTGTGGATGTGCACGGGTACAATATGTTCCGGTGGAAACGGTCAGGGTGGACAGCGTGTATGGTGTACGTTGGTTTTCGGATAGTACTTTCCTCAAAGATTCTATTTACATAGAGTTGAGGGCGGAGAGGGACACAGTGTATAGGACAGAATATAGATATCGGACACATTGGAGAGACCGCGTGGTGCATGACACATTGGAGACGGTCAGGGTGGACAGTGTATCAGTACCGGTTCCGGTGGAACGTAAGCTTTCGCGGTGGGAGGAAACCAAGCTGCATTACGGAGGCTTTGCGCTTCTGGCTGTGGTTGTTTGTATCCTTATCGGATTCGGAAGGTTTGTGTACAGGCTGAAAAAGTAACGTTTGCTCCTTCGGGGACGGGAGTATAAAAAAGCCCCCAACGTTCCTTGCATTACCACATGACAAGACGCGAAAATAGCTCGCGCGTTGAGGGCTTTATGTCTTCATCGCGAGCTATTGTTGTATATAAACGCCTTGTCATGTGGTTTGACAAAGGTATGAATAAAAATTGAATATTGTATGTGTAAGGCAGATATTTTTAATGAGATTATTCAGATTGTCAGCAGGGAAACGGAGATTGCACCCAAAGTCATATTGTCGGGAAGCAAGGAAGCGGAGGTCGTCGATGCGCGTTACTTGCTTGTGTATTTCCTTTTTAAGGAGGGCTTCTACCCTTCCCAGATTGCATCATTGGTCGGCAAGACGAAACGGGCGGTAAACTATATGCTGTCTAATTTTTCTTCACGTGTGAGGTGTGGGAAAATGATGGGAATATATCGGGAAAGAATCGGGAATGAGTTAGGAAAGAACTGATTCTGAGTGACATAATGTATTTGTAATTTTGCAGGGTCAGGATATGCCTGACCTTGTAACTATTAATTAAAAATACATTATGGAGAGAACTTATGTTTTTAATCAGGAGCCTTCGAGCGGTGGGGGCAACAAATTTGACATCATGGCCATGCTTCCTAACCTGATGGGCGGCAAGGGAGTGGATCCTAACCTGATGGCGCTCCTTTCTCAGGGACGCAACAACCAGGACCAATGGGGAGGCTCATGGTGGTTTATCTGGATTATCCTGCTTTGGTTCTGCTGGGGCGGTAACGGATTCGGTTTCGGAGGACGTAACGGAGGAGGATTACCGGCTGAATTGAACGGTGATGTGGGTCGTGAATACCTGATGAGCGCCATTCAGGGTAACGGCAATGCCATTAACCAGCTCGCTTCTTCTTTGAACTGTTCTACACAACAGTTGCAGACGGCTTTGTGCAACATCCAAGGCTTGATTCAGGGTGTAGGGAACCAGGTGGGCATGTCCACGCAGCAAATCATCAACGCCTTCCAGAGCGGAAACCAAGCCATTCTCACTCAGATTGCCGACTGCTGCTGCAAGACGCAGACTGCTATTGAACGTCAGGGATATGAGAACCGTTTGGCAAATTGCGAAAGCATGAATACGCTCACCCGTACTATGGAGGGTAACACTCGCTCTTTGGCTGATGCTTACCGTGACGGTTTTAATACGCTTGTCGCCAAAATGGATGCGGCAGAGGCGCGTCGTCAGCAAGAGGCTTTGGCAGCCAAGGATGCGGAGATTGCCACATTGAAGGGTGAGATTTCACAACGTAACCAGAACGCTACCATCCTGAATGCCGTAGGACAGCAGATTGCGCCTTTGGCGGCAAGCTTGCAGGCTTTGCAGGGGGATGTGGATGGTATCAAGTGTAAGATGCCTCCCACAGTAGCGGTACCGTACCCGCAGTTGCAGGTATATAACCCGGAAACTTTCCGTGCGGCAGCTTTCGGTGTATACGCCGGAGATGTGGCTTATGGCCGTAGCGGTTATGGATGTGGTAACAACTACTGGGGTTAATTCCGGTAAGAAAGGAGGTAGCTATGTGGCCTAACTTTTTTACAGGACTTCCCTTTCCGTTCCCGTCACTGGGCAGGGTGAATTTCAACACCCTCCCGACGGTGGCGGTCACGGTGGGCACGGAGAATGTGACGCTGGAGCTTCCCAACCATGCGTTCCGTAACAGGGACTATGTGGGCGGGTTCTACATCAACCTCCGTCAGGCGATACCGGCCGGTACGACGGGCACGCTCCCCATACTGATAGGGACAAACGGTGACACCCGTCCGCTTATGGCTTATAACAATGAGCCGGTGACGGTGGCCAACCTTGCGGGAACGGGCATTTATGAAATCCATTATAACAAGTACACGAATGAGTTGTTCCTTGTCAATGGAGGATACAGGCCAACGACCGCCACGGCGGCACAGGCAAACGTGAGAACGGCTCCGGCTGGAGTGAACAAGTAATTAACCGGGGCATCGCAGGTTGCGGTGTCCCTATTTAAAAAACAACAATCATGTTTCAGAATTTAAGGGCAAACAATCAGTTATTCATCCTTCATAAGGAAGCTAAACATTATGTGGAGATAGGTTCGGTGGTGAGCGTGTCGGCTCCCAAGCCCAAATATCCCATGACACAGCCTTTCCCGTCACCGCAGATAGAAATGGTGGTGGACGTGGTGGCCAGTATCAACGGGCAGAATACGACGTTCCAGAACCTTCCGGCAGGCGGTGACATCGCAGACTTCGGACAGAACGGGAATATCGTGGTCTCATGTTCGCGGGATGCGATGAACAATGAAATCTCGATGATAAAACAGAAGAGCAGCGAGATTGTCAACAGCCGGGATTACCATCTTAATGTGATAACCGCATGCGATGAGATGCTGACCATGCTCAACCCTGAATTTGCGGAGAAACAAAGGCAGGAACAGGAGATTTCAAGCTTGAAAAGCCAGATGGCCGACATGAGCAAGAACATGTCCGACCTTATGGCGTTGAACCGGCAGCTTATGGAACAGCTTGGCCTGAATGCTGAAACATCTAAAACCAAGAAATAATTATGGGAATGTGGAGTATTTTGGAAGAAGGGCGTGACGATTACGGACGCGGCTTCGGAATGAGAGGCGGCAGTGAACTGGAGGAGGCTTACAGGGAAGGTTGCCGGCATGGTTATGAAAAGGCCATGAGAGAGATGCACGGAGGAATGGGGTTCCGTGGTGAAGGCGGTTACAACGGTGGAGGAAGTTATTCCGACATGGGGGAACGCCGTATGCCGGTCTACTTTCCGGAGTATCCCCGAATGGATGAGATGGGCGAACGTCGGCGCAGACGTGCCAACGGGGAGTTTTATTAACACGGGAGGGGTGGAATGCCCCTCTTTCACTAAATCATAAATGGGTTATGGGACAAAGATTGGATACATACGACAGGCTTCCGTCGGGAATGAAAGAGTATCTTTCACAGTACGGGTGGCATTTCTCAAAAAAGATGTGCGAGTGGGCCGTATCGAAAATGAGGGTGTCGGATGATTCTTCATCTGCCGCATCTACAGGTAAGACACGTAAGCTGGAGGCAATGAAGAAGGATGAAGTCGAGGAGCTTTTGAAGAAATACGGTATCAAGCTGGAGAAGGATGCCGGATACGACTGCGTGTACGTGGCCAACATGGCGAAAGCGGATTATTACAAGAGCTCGATTGCCGACGAATCACATCTTGCGTTGTTCGTCAAGGATTATATTGATGATCCGGACGGATATGAGGGGTTGCCTTTTACGAGGTTTTACGCGGATTGCATCGGAAGCGGTACACCGATTATGTGGTCGGATATGTTATGATAGTGCAGGATTTCTACATACCGGAATATGACTGGAAGGTTCGGGTTTACTATGCCGTGACGACGTACTGGAAGTATGAGATTCTTCATGAGTTGAAAAGGATAGGATGCCGGGGTGGACAGCTTGAAAGGGCTGCCCGGAGCCTTTCTGAGGGTAATCCGGACACGGGGCTTACGTATTCTGACTTTTACGGGCGAGAGACGTTGATGGTGATTTCGCTTACGTCCACCCCTGAGCAGTTCCAGAACTCATGGGACCATGAGAAGGGGCATTTGTGCCGGCATATCTCACAGGCGTTCGGGATTGACCCGTATGGGGAGGAGGCGCAGTACCTTAGCGGGTATGTGGGCCAGAAAATGTTTCCGGTGGCGAAGAAATTCCTTTGTGAGCATTGCCGGAAGGAACTGGTAAGAAGATGATAAGTATATATGGAGCGAATGGAAGTAATGAAGATATTGAAAGCCGTGTTCGGCGGCAAGAGCCGGGAGGAAGTATATAGTATGCTTTCTGCGGATGAGAAGAGAATATTGAATGACATTGCTGCCCGCCATGGTGTGAGCCGGGGGATGCGAAGAAAACTTGAACGTGATGCGAGGAAGGGAATACATTGATGAGCTGATTGACAGAACCGACAATATTCCGTATATGGATTATTGCCGGTTGCTGTCGGTACTGTATTGGAATCTCATATAGATTTTTCCGTGAACAAGAATACAAGATTTTCCCGTTTTTATATAATACATTTTTAGACCAGACCAAATAGGCTATGAATTACATCAAAATTACTTGTTAACATATTCATTTCAATAAGTATAATATCGGTCCACATTTTCTATTTATCATATAATACATAATCAATGAGTTTCCGGTTGGCTTCATCAACCTTCCTTTGGTCAGAGTTGATATAAATAGACGTTATACGGTTTCCAATCTCATGACCGAGGGCTGATGAAATGGTTTCCTTTGGTAGATTTTAATATACCAAGTATAGCTCAAATTTGACGTTTTTACTATTGTATTGGAGTTCTTAAATCATTGACATCATGATATTTTTTCTCAATTCTATGTAATCTGTATAATATTCAGGGTGTTCTACATAATCTATAACTTTTCTAATAGCCATATCTGCTTGTTGATGTCTTACTTTTGTGTAATATCGTATGATTCCCTTTGAATACATGGAGTGTCCAAGACAATAATCAATTATTGTATCAGGAATCCCTAAGTCTGAGGCAAACTGTGCGAAAGTTTTTCGTGCAGAATAGAATATTACTTTCTCTTGTATTCCAAGTTTTATTGCTATTTTTTTTATAGTTCGTGTTACATATTGTGTGAAATTAGCATTTGTAAAGTTGTATCCAAAACTCAGCTTTCCCCTTTTGTCCATCCATTTATTAATGATTTCTTTTGCTTGAATTGGAACAGACAAACGAATGATATTAGTTCCGGTAGTTGTATTTTTTGATTTGGTTCTAATGTATTGTATTTCATCATTTCTAAAATCTATATTTAGTAAATCAATTAGATTTATACCTCCAAGGAAAAATGACAAGCAGAATAAGTCTCGTGCGACAATTTCCCTTTTTTCGGTAGTTTTAAAATTGATTATTTTATTCATTGATGAAACAGAAATGTCAGCTTCTCTTATAGGAGATGCTGTTATCTTGTAAGAACAGAACGGGTGAAAGTCATATTTTACCCACCTTGATTTTAAGGCGTAGTTTACAATAACTTTCGTTCTTGCCATCATCGCATTGACAGAAGCTTTACTAAGCTTTTTTTTGTTTTTTAGATATTCGGCATAACTTTCAATTAATTGTGGTGTAATACCAGACATTGGAAAATTACCTTTAGTGAAACACGTGAAGTTTTCGCAATTGTGCATTAGCATTTTTGCATATCCGGTTCTGCCCTCTTTAATAAGCTTTGCAACATATTCATTTGTAACGTCTACAAACGTCGTTGAACTTTTACCCATTGATGATTCTATTATGATTTGCTTGAGCTGAGTGCATGAATATAGCTCCGGATGGTCAATTTCATCTAATTTGGTTTGATACAAATCCATCAGAACCCTGATTTTTTTGTTCAAAGTTGCAGCATCAGGTCTTTTCACAATCTGTCCATTTTTGAATTGAGTTTCGGAATCGATAATGATGTTCGTTAAAATATAAGCAGTGACATGTTTATGTCTTACTGCGATTCTGATTTTATGCCTTCCTCCTTTCAGGACTTTGGCTTTATATATAATTGGAGATAATGTTGCCATTTGCTTTTAAAATTAAAGGATACTCAAAAGATACGCAGAATTGTCCACTGTTGGACATTCTTCCTTTTTTTTAAAAGCTCAAATCCTCTTTGAAAGAGGAAAAGCAAAATAGGAAATACTTGATATTAAATCTTTTACCCCCTATTTTGCTTTTGAGCCGACACGGGGACTCGAACCCCGGACCCTTTCATTACGAATGAATTGCTCTACCAACTGAGCCATGTCGGCTTTTGATTTCGCGTGCAAAGGTAGGACATATTTTTTAAATACAAAAATAAAACCGGATTTTTTTCAGGGTAAGATGAAAAAAAACTATCTTTGCTTTTATTAATACCTATATTAAATGAAGAAAGCGCTGTGGTTAATCCTTTCTATAGCTTGTGTTACCGGGCTTATGGCCGGCCGGCGGCCGGATAGAAAGCTTATGATAGAACAGATGGTTTTGGTGAACGAACGTTTCATGGCTCAGTACCCTGTGGCGGGGGATTCCATACGGATAAACGGTGTTCGTCCCTCTAATATTTGGACGCGCAGTGTGTATATGGAGGGACTGTTGGCTTTGAACGAAGTTGCTCCACAGCCTCGGTATGTGGAATATGCCATGGATTGGGCTGTGGCGAATTTGTGGGGATTCCGTGGAGGTTCGCATACACGTAATGCCGACAACCAATGTTGCGCGCAAGTGTATATTGATTTGTATCGTCTGCATGAAGATGCCCAGGTTTTGGGGAATACGGAACGTATGCTCAATAACGTGGTGAACAGTACGGAACGAGGGGATTGGTCGTGGATAGACGCCTTGCAAATGGCCATGCCCGTCTATGCCAAAATGGGCGTGGTCAAGCAGGACATTCGCTATTTCCGCACGATGAGGGAACTGTATGGCTATACGCGCGACTGTGCCGGACAGGTCGGACTGTTTAATACGATAGACGGTTTGTGGTGGCGTGACGCCGATTTTATTCCGCCTTATAAGGAGCCGAACGGGAAGAATTGCTACTGGAGCCGTGGAAATGGCTGGGTTATGGCGGCGTTGGCACGTACGATAGACGAGATGGAACGGGCGGAGGATTTGTTTGTCGGAGACGAGAAGCAGGAGATTGCGGACATTAAGAATTTGCTGACGGATGACTTCCTTGCCATGGCTTTCTCGGTGAAGAAATGCCAACGGAGCGATGGTTTCTGGAATTGCAGCCTGACCGATGAATTTCATTACGGAGGTCCGGAAACAACCGGTACCGCGCTGTTCCTATATGGTATGGCATGGGGAATGCGCAACGGGGTCTTGTCGGACGAAGTTTTTGGAGAGCCTGCATTAAAGGCATGGAATGCGTTGATGCACGACGCGGTTCATCCGGACGGATTTCTGGGATACGTGCAAGGGACCGGTAAGGAACCGAAAGACGGTCAGCCGGTAGGATATGACAGCAAGCCGGATTTCGAGGATTTTGCCATCGGTTGTTATTTATTGGCCGGTGCCGAGATGATAAAGTTTTTAACTCAATAATATAATCGTTTTATTAACCTAATTTTCATGAACAAACATCACATTTGGGCATCGGCTTTTGCCATGCTCGCTTTGACTTACGGTGGGAAGCTGTCCGCACAGGGTCGTTTGGACTTGGCGGGACAGTGGGAGTTTCAAATCGACAGGGCTGATAAGGGAACAGTCGATAAGTGGTACGACCGGCCTTTGGAAGACCGTATCCTGTTACCCGGCAGTATGCCGCAACGTTTGAAGGGCGACAGGCCGTCGGTGGAAACGCAGTGGACAGGGTCGCTCTACGACAGTTCCTATTTTTATAACCCTTACATGGAGAAATACCGTCGGGAAGAGAACTTCAAGTTGCCGTTTTTCCTGACGCCCGACCGCCACTATGTGGGGACGGCCTGGTACCGAAGGACGGTGGAAGTTCCGGCTGATTGGAAGAACCGTCGCGTCGTATTGTATCTTGAGCGTCCGCATATCGAGACGGAATTGTGGGTCAACGGAAAGAAAGTCGGGGGCGACAACAGCTTGTGCGTGCCTCATTGTTATGACGTGACGGACTATGTCAAAAGCGGGGAAAACGCTTTGGCGTTGCGCGTCAGCAATCGTATCGACGGCGTTTGTGTGGGAGCGGACTCGCATAGCGTGACCGACCAGACACAAGGAAACTGGAACGGCGTGGTGGGACGTATGGAATTGCGGAGCACGCCTCTTCTGTATGTCGAAGACATACAGGTTTATCCGAACATACACGACCGTACGGCCACCGTGCGGATACGTTTGAAGCAACATCGCGGCAAAGGACGTCCCGATGCCGAAGTCAAGTTGTCGGCCAAGAGTTTCAATACCGATGTGGTGCACGAGATACCGGTTGTGTCCCGTCGGGTGAAGCTAAAAAAAGGACAGGCGGAAGTAGAGGTCGTGTTGGATATGGGCGAGAAAATGCAGTTGTGGGATGAATTCAATCCGGCATTGTATGAATTGACGGCAGAAGTCTCTTCCGAACACGGGACGGACAAACAGACCCGTACTTTCGGGATGCGTGAGTTCAAGATAGACGGAAGGATGTTTTATGTGAACGGTCGGCTCACCCAGTTGCGCGGTACGGTGGAGAACTGCGATTTCCCATTGACAGGATATGCCCCGATGGACGAGGAGTCATGGGAACGGGTGTTCCGCATTTGTCGGAGCTATGGGCTGAACCACATGCGTTTCCATTCTTTCTGTCCGCCCGAAGCCGCCTTTGCGGCGGCCGACCGTGTGGGATTCTATTTGCAGCCCGAAGGACCGAGTTGGCCGAACCACGGGGTGAAGCTGGGGAACGGAATGTATATCGACCGTTATTTGATGGAAGAAACACAGCGCATGAACAAGGCGTATGGCAATTATGCTTCGTTTTGCATGATGGCCTGCGGCAACGAACCGGCGGGTAACTGGGTGGCTTGGGTGAGCGATTTCGTGGACTATTGGAAGAAGACGGACAGCCGTCATGTGTACACCGGCGCGTCGGTCGGAGGCGGTTGGGCTTGGCAGCCTAAGAGCATGTACCATGTGAAAGCCGGTGTGCGCGGGTTGGACGAATGGCGGCGCCGTGCACCCGAAAGCATGTCCGACTTCCGAGCGAAAATCGATACGGTGAGTGTGCCTTTCGTCTCCCACGAGACCGGACAATGGTGCGTATTCCCTAATTTCGATGAAATCAGTAAGTACACGGGGGTGAACAAAGCCAAAAACTTCGAGATATTCCGCGACATACTGAATGACAATCACATGGGCGGAATGGCGCACAAGTTCATGATGGCCTCCGGCAAGCTGCAAACCCTGTGCTACAAACATGAGATTGAACGGACATTACGTACACCGGATTATGCGGGATTCCAGTTGTTGGCCCTGAACGACTACTCTGGGCAGGGCACGGCCTTGGTGGGATTGACGGATGTCTTTTTTGACGAAAAGGAATACTGTTCACCGGAAGACTTCCGGGAGTTCTGTTCGCCGACAGTGCTGTTGGCGCGCATTCCCAAGTTCACCTATTGGAACCGGGACGCTTTTACGGCGGCGGTTGAGGTGGCCCATTATGGCAAAGCGGCGATTCGTGATGCAGAAGTGTCCTACCGTATCTGCGACAAGTACGGGAAAACGTATACGGAAGGGACTCTGTACAACGGTGATGTGGCTTTGGGCAACAACATCGGTTTGGGCAGCGTGATGGTTTCTTTGGACAAGATAGGTGCGCCTCGGCAAATGGTATTCGAGGTGATGCTGAAGGGAACGTATGACCTCGATGGCCGCAAGGAAGAAGTGCGAAGCAGGAACCATTGGGACTTTTGGGTGTATCCTCAGACGACGTGGGATGATTTGGCCCGTATGGACACCGGCGACGTGTACATCACGGACATCTTGGACGAGAAAGCCGAACAAGTGTTGAAGGCAGGAGGCAAGGTTTTGGTGACGGCAGCCGGAAAGATTACTTATGGAAAGGACATCGTGCAACAGTTCACGCCCGTGTTCTGGAACACGAGTTGGTTCAAGATGCGTCCGCCCCACACCACCGGGCTTTACATCGAAAGTAACCATCCGCTCTTCCGGAACTTCCCCACGGATTACCACAGCGACATGCAGTGGTGGGACTTGGTGAACCGCAAACAGGTCATGCAGTTTACGGAATTTCCGGCTGATTTCCAACCGATCGTACAGAGCATCGACACGTGGTTCCTGAGCCGCAAGATCGGTATGTTGTTCGAAGCCAACGTGGCGGGCGGACGGCTGATGATGACCACCATGCCGTTGGATGCGGACAGCGGGGTGCCCGTTATCGCCCAAATGCGCAAGGCCGTCATCGCTTACATGCAGTCGGATGATTTCCGCCCGCAATACACGGTGGATTTGCAGTGCGTCAAAGACCTTTTCACCAAAGAAGCTCCCAAGGTGAACATGTACACCAATGATTCGCCCGATGAGTTGAAACCGAAACTTAATGCCAAGAAATGATGCGAAGACACCTTATTATAATAGGATTATGGGCATGCGGCACGGGATTTTCCGTGTTGCATGCCTCCGATGGCGGTTACCTGTTGCAACTGACTTCGGACAAGCGCGTACCGGTGCAACGTCTGTTGGAGGAGGGCGATACGTCGTCTGCCGCACCGTTGACCGGACACCGGCTGTCTCCCGAAGACCGTTATACACCGGAGAAAGGGTACGGCTATGACCTGCTCGCCTCGCCGGACGAAGGCGGCGACCGCCCTTATTATGTCTCCGTACAGGTACCCGACGGGAACTATCGCGTCACGGTGCTTTTGGGCAACCGCAAGGAAGCGGGCGTTACCACGGTGCGGGCAGAGTCGCGCCGCTTGTTTTTGGAAAGCGTGCCGACGAAGAAAGGGGAGTTCCGCACGTTTACTTTCACAGTCAACAAACGTACACCGCAAATCTCCGATACCGAGGCGGTGCGCATCAAACCGCGCGAACGCTCCAAACTGAACTGGGATGACAAGCTGACGATTGAAATCAACGGCGAACGTCCGCAGTGTGCGGCCATCCGGATTGAACCGGACCGCTGTGTCCCGACCCTGTTCCTGACCGGAAACTCTACCGTGGTGGATCAGGACGAAGAGCCCTGGGCCAGTTGGGGACAGATGATTCCCCGTTTCTTCGATGCGGAAGTCTGCTTTGCCAATTATGCGGAGAGCGGCGAATGTGCCGACACTTTCATCCGTGCCGGACGGTTGAAGAAAGCCTTGTCGCAAATGAAACCGGGTGACTACATGTTCATGGAGTTCGGGCACAACGACCAGAAACAAAAAGGACCGGGCAGGGGAGCTTATTATTCCTTCGCCACAAGCCTGAAAACGTTCATTGACGAAGTCCGGCAGCGTGGCGGACATCCTGTTTTGGTGACCCCGACCTGCCGCCGGGCTTTCAAGGACGGGAAGATACAGCCCACACACGCCGACTATCCCGAAGCCGTGCATTGGGTGGCCGAACGGGAGCAGGTGCCTTTGATAGATTTGCAGGAAATGACGCGCATCCTGTTTGAGGCTTTGGGCGAGGAAGGAAGCAAAAGGGCTTTCGTGCATTATCCGACCGGTACTTATCCGGGGCAGGACAAAGCTTTGGCCGACAACACCCATTTCAATCCTTACGGGGCATATCAGATAGCGCGGTGTGTTGTCGAAGGGATGAAACAAGCCGGTCTGCCTTTTGTAGACCACCTTCGCGAGGACGTGCAGCCTTTCCGGCCTTCCGTGCCGGATAGTCCGGATGCGTTCTACTGGGACGAAAGCCCTTTTGTGGAAATGCAGAAACCCGATGGCAACTGACCTGCCATCGGGTTGCGCTTTAAAGTAAGCCATCCAAGGACTGCATTTTGTTTTTCTTATACCCCTGTTCGATTTGATTTCCCGTTTTTCTTGCATTTTACCAGTCAAAGTGTTACTTTTGCAGATGTCGGTAGCAGTTGTTTTCCGAATGGTTTAGAGTTTAATGGCTGCTGCATAAAAGTGGGAATTTTATACTTGAATGTTTTTTAAAGGTATATGGAAAATGAACTAATGATGGTGGAATACCTGATAATTTGGATGGTATTTTCATGCGGCATGGCAGTGGTAAGTTATTTTATGTGGAAAAACAAACGTAAGGAAGTCCGGAATTTGTTGGAGGGTTCCGGAGAAAAGGTGTGCATGACATTGAACGGGGGAGGGAGTACATTGGACTTGCCGGTTTGTGTGTTGACGAGTTTGGTGATGCCTGGGGCGTATTGTTTTGCTTGGGCTTTTGTCGGAGGCATGGAAGGAACATTGGAAGATGAAGAACTTTCGATGTTCTCTTATGCGTTGATCTTTATAGCTTTTCTCATGTTGGCCGTTATGGTACTTCTTTTTAAGAGGTTTTATAAAAATGTTTCTTATGCTTTTATTTTGGAACATGACATCGTGTCCTACAACGGATTTGGGTACGCCGCTCCGAAGAGATGCCCGTTACGGGAACTAAAGTTCAAGGTTGAGAAACAAAGGTATAATGTCGAAATTTATTCTTTTACGGATAAGGACGGTCGGGAAATGATAAGAATCAGAAAGGAAGATTTGCCGAAATATCCGGATTTGGCCGAACTGTGTGCCCGTCCGCGAGAGTAGTTTGAATGTGTCTCATAGTATTTTGTTTACCCTGTTTCCGGCGCATGGTGGTGGTCAACTTACAGAATAGATATAGCATGGACTGGGAAGCCGGATGTTGTAGCTGTTAATTTCTTTCGTCTTCTGCCTATGCTTGGTTTTCAGAGAGTTAAGCTCTTGAAATTGATTACAGGAGAATGATAAACGAATCTGCGCCAAACGAAAAATTGTTCTCCTGTGATTGATTTTTCGTTTGGCGCAGATTCGTTTTTGTATATGCTTTTCTCGCAGAAACACCTGAAAACAGCCTGTTTCCTGCTTTCAAACATCTTGAAACCTATAAGACAGAAGAACACACGAACAAAAAAGCAAGATAACTTTCACGAGAAAGATATGTCCTTTTGTTCTTATGTCTTATCATCTTCAACATGCAAACGGATTTTCTACGATGGGCGATCATGCCGGAAGGGGATTAACACCCGCCGCCGCAACAGCCTCCTCTGCGGTGGTGATGCCTTCTGTCCTTGCGGTGATGGTCGTAGTCACAGCAATGTCCTTCGTGTCTGCAATCCCGGCACTCGCTGCATTCTTCGTTTTTACGGCATCCGGCACATTCCGAGCAGTCCGTCTTGCACGTACAATCCTTGCATGTGCAATCTTTGCAACAGCATTCTATTTTATCCCTTTTGTCTTTTTTGTCCTTACTGTTTTCCTGTGCGGCATAAACGGTAAAGGACACTGCGCTTAGAAGCACCGCGCAACTCAATAAGAACTTTTTCATCCGTTTTTCTTTTTAGTTAAACACCTTATTTGTCCGGCTTTTCCGCCCTCAGTCGGGGCCTTGCCTTCATGTTCACAAAGATAGGGAATAAAACGAAAGGACTATAGCTTTTTAGAAGTTATTATGTTTTATGGACAATAAAATCTTTGAAACGTTCCAAACCTTCTGCCAGTATGGCACGAGGGCAGGCGATGTTCCAACGCATGAAGCCTTCGCCCTCCTTGCCGTACATGGCTCCGGCATTGAGCCAAAGCCGGGCTTCCCGGGTCAGGCGGTGTTCCAGTTCGGCAGAAGGTGTGGCCAGTGTGCGGCAGTCCATCCATACCAAATAAGTTCCCTCCAGTTTGCAAATCGGAAAGTCCGGAAGGTGTTCCGTGCAGAATTCTTTCATGTACCTGTAATTCCCTTGCAGGTATGTCAACAGTTGGTCGAGCCAGTCCTCCCCCTTGCGGTATGCGGCGATGGTGGCGATTACTCCGAAAGGATTGACGTCGCACACCTCGTTGATGTTGATGGCTTTGTCGATTCGGCTGCGTATTTCTTCGTCCGGAGCCACGATGTTGGCGATTTGCAGTCCTGCGATGTTGAATGCTTTGCTGGGGGATATGCAGGTGACGGCATGTCCCGTGAATGTTTCCGGCAAGGAGGCAAAAGGAATGTAGGCATGTCCCGGGTAGGTCAGTTCGCAATGTATTTCGTCGGACACCACCGTCACGTTGTGGCGGAGGCAGATTTCGCCGATTTGCATCAGTTCATCCCTTGTCCACACCCGTCCGGCGGGATTGTGGGGATTGCAGAGCAGCATCACTTTTACCCGTTCGTCGGAGGCTTTCCGTTCCAAGTCTTCGAAATCGATGCGGTAGGTATGGTTTTCGTAAACGAGCGGGTTGCTTGCCACTTCGCAGCCGTTGTTGCGGATGGAGGAGAAAAAGCAGTTGTAGACGGGTGTCTGCACCAGTACTTTGTCGCCCGGCACGGTCAGGGCCTTGATGATGGCGGACACGGCAGGCACTACGCCGGAGGTATAAATCATCCACTCCTTTTCAATGGCCCATCCGTGCCTGCGTTTGAACCACGCGCAGACGGCTTCGTAATACTCATCGGGCACCCGTGTGTAACCGAAGATGCCGTGCCCCACGCGGTCGGCCAAGGCTTCCGTGATGGCGGGAGCCGTGCGGAAATCCATGTCCGCCACCCATAAAGGAAGTACGTCGCTGTCCGTCGCGCTGTCCCATTTGTAGGAATTCGTATGGCGGCGGGGAATTATCTCGTCAAAATCGTATTTCATACGCAGTCGCTGAAACAAGTTTGTTCGTCCCAAAGTTTAAGTTCACAGTTGGCAGGTGCCTTGATGTTTTCGTCGAGGATGATGTCGCCGTAGCTTTCGGCGATGATACATCCGGAAGAGGGATTTTTCACGCCGCTTATCGGTCCGTTGATGGTGGCCCGTACGCTGCTGTATTCGAAAGCGCGGTCGCATTCCGGACCGAAAGTACAATTCTCAAGCACCAGATCGCGGGCATAGCAGAGCGGTTGTTCTCCCGTGATGTGGCAGTTCACCAGACGCAGGTTGCGCGAGTGCCATCCCAAGTATTCGCCGTTCAGTTCGGAGTCGTACACGGTGACGTTTTCCACTTCCCAGAACGCATCCTTTGTGGTAATCCTGGCATGGTGGATTTCAACGTCTTTCACGTACTGGAAGACGTATTTGCTATCACTTTCCAACCCGTCTATGCGGATGTTGCGGCTGAACATGAACGGGTATCGCCCGTCGTGCAGCTTCAGGTTCTTTATGTCCAACCGGTTGCATCTCCAGAAAACTTCGTCGGCATCGTTGATTTCCACATTCTCGATTTCTATGTCCGTCATTTCGCGGAACATTTTGGGAGCGTCGATGCGTGTGTCGGTCATCTTCAAATGGTCGGAATACCACAGGGCGGAGCGTCCTCCCACGTCGAAGAAACAGCGGTCGATGACGAAACCGTGCACGTGCCAAAAGGGGTAATTGCCTTCGAAACGGCAGTTGGTGGCGATGATGTTGCTGCATTCTTTGATGGCCGATTCCCCAGCACGGACGGTCACGTGGTCCAGATGCAAGTCGCGCGAGCCGAACAAGGGGCGTTCGCCGCCAAATTCCATGTCTTTTATCAGTTGCATTGTATGATTGTTTTTAAAGTTTGTTACTTTAGAAGTCGTATATGGCTTTCTTATGTTTCTATACCTATTATATATGTGCAAAGTTACGCCAATATCATGGATTGAAGGGTAGACGGATTACGGATGTTACAACCCAAATTACGGAAACCGTGAGATTTTTGTCGTGCAAGGCTTCCGGTCAGATTTTCATCCACTGTTTTCCTCTCAGCCGGATCAGGAATATGATTCCACGGAAGCACAATTCCGCACACATGGCCACCCATACGCCTTTCAGGCCCATGGTGGGAGCGAGCCACGCCGCCAACGAGATTCGCACGGCCCAGATACTGAAAAAGTTCATCAATGACGGGACGAGGGTATTGGCTGCCCCGACGAATACGCCGTATGATATGATGGCTGCCGCAAACATCGGCTCGGCAAAAGCTTCGATGCGGAGTGCCATTACGCCCAATCTGCGGATTTCTTCCACGGGAGTCATCGTACCGATAATCTGCGGGGCGAAGATGTACATCACGACGCCCATTATTCCCATGACCGCCATGCCCATGAATACGGTGATGTAAGCAAAGCGGCGAGTGAGCCGACGCCGTCCGGCACCGAGGCTTTGTCCTACCAACGTGGTTGCGGCGTCGGCTATCCCGTATCCGGGCATGTAACAAAGGCTTTCGGCGGTGATGGCAAATGAGTTGGCGGCTATGGCCGGAATGCCGAGAGGGGCCACGATGACGGTGGTCATGATTTGTGCTCCGCAAATGACGACGTGCTCCAGGCCCATCGGCAGGCTGATACGGATGGAGTTTCGGACTATCGGTGGCGTGGGAAGAGACGGGCTTTTGCGCCATGCTTTTATCTTTAAGCCGGACGAACGGGTGAAGAGATACCATAAGGTTATGGCGGCAGCTACGCTTTCGGCAAGTCCCGTGCCCAAGGCGGCACCCTGTACGCCTAATCCCGCACCGGGTATGGACAAGGTCAGCCCGCCTACGGATAACTCACGCGATGGGAAGATGAGGAAGAAATTGAAAACGACATCGAGAATGCACATCAGTACACCGGCGATACTGGGAATGCGCATGTTGCCACTGCAACGTAACATGCCGGCGGCCAGAAAGTTCATTTGCAGGATGGGGAGAAAGAGCGAGAAAATCAGGAAATAAAGCGAGGCATCGCTACGAATGACACTGTCGCCTCCCAACCATTGAGGCAAGGCTCCGCTGACGGACACTCCGATTGTGGCCAGCAGTGCGCTGAATGCAAATGTCGAAGGCACGGAACGGCGCAATATGGAACGTGCGCAGTCCCAGTCACCGGCTCCGATTCGATGGGCTACTTGTACGGAGAAGCCTGTGGATGCCGCAGCACAAAGTCCCCAGAAAAGCCATGTGGTGGTGGATACCAATCCGATAGAGGCCGAGGCGTTTGCACCGAGGCTTCCCACCATCGCGGCATCGATGTATTGCATGACGATGGCCGAGAGCTGGGTTACGATGGCGGGTACGCTCAATGCCACCGTAAGGCGGAGCTGTTCGCCGGATGTCATCGGCCGGCCTTCGCGGATTAGGGCGAGCAGATGGTCTGTTTTCTTCTTCTTTTCCTTCATGTATGTTTTGGGGCTGTTTGACAGATGGTTTTAGCTTGCACTCTTCTATGGCCATGCAAAGTTCGGGAGAAAGTCAGGGTTGGGGAGTAGACAAATTACGGTTGTTATAACCCGAATTACGGATATTCTTACCAATATTACGATTTCAGGCTGAAGATTAGGGCAAAATCACTATATTTGTTTCCAAGAACATAAACAATGTGCTTCAATATGGAAGAAATTATCAAGCTCGACACGGTAGGTTTGTATAATAAGCTCTATGGTGTGGAAACGTTGCATCCGTTGGTTTCGGTCGTCGATGCTTCGGAAATCAAACAGGATCTTCCGGCAAACGTCACGCTCAACTACGGACTTTATGCCCTTTATCTAAAGCAAACCAAGTGCGGAGACCTGCGCTACGGTCGGCAGTTATATGATTACCAGGAAGGTACGGTGACGAGTTTTGCACCGGGGCAAGTGGTGGAAGTCCGTCGTGACACGAATGTCCGTCCACAATGGCAGGGGTTGGTGTTTCATCCCGATCTGATACGCGGTACTTCGTTGGGACAAGACATCAAACAGTATTCCTTCTTTTCGTATGCTTCGAATGAGGCTCTTCATCTGTCCGACGAAGAGAAAAGCATTTACCGGGACTGTCTGGAGAAAATCAAGATGGAGCTGGCCCGTCCGGTGGACAAACATAGCCGCCGCCTCATTGTCCGCAACATCGAACTTCTGTTGGATTATTGCATGCGTTTTTATGAACGGCAATTTGTTACGCGGAGCAAGGTGAACAAAGACATTCTGGTAAGATTTGAAGAACAGTTGGATGCTTATTTCCAAGGAGGGCGTCCGCAGTCGGAGGGGCTGCCTACCGTGAAATATTTTGCTGACCGGATGAACCTGTCGCCCAATTATTTCGGAGATCTCGTCAAGAAAGAAACAGGGCGTACGGCGCAAGAGTACATCCAAGGCAAACTGATAGAGGTGGCCAAGCAGGAGATTCTCGGTTCGAGCCGTAGCGTAAGCGAGATAGCTTACCGTCTCGGTTTCCAATATCCGCAGCATTTCACACGGATTTTCAAGAAGAGTGTCGGATGTACGCCGACCGGATATCGGGATTTGCAGGTTTGATAAGAATAGGAGGGAATGAATATATCGTCCATTCCGTTGGGTGATTGCACCTGCGGAATGGACGATATGCTTTTTATTTCAGGTATTCCTTGTAGAACTGTTCGAGCTTGTCGAATGGAATGGCTTCCGGATTGTCGTAAAGATCTACGTGGGTGGCTCCGGGGATGATCAATAACTCCTTGTTTGGGCCTTGCAATGTCTTGAACGCGTCCTCGCTGAAATAGCGCGAATGGGCTTTTTCCCCGTGGATGAGCAGTACGGCACTCCGTATTTCGTTGCTGTATGCGAGTATCGGCATGTTGATGAACGGGAGGGACGAGGTTTTGTTCCAACCTCCGTTCGAGTTGAGCGAACGTTTGTGGTAGCCGCGCGGTGTCTTGTAATAGGCATGGTAGTCCTTCACAAACTGTGGTGCGTCCTCGGGCAACGGGTCGGCGACTCCGCCTGCGAGGGCATACGTTCCGTTTTTGTAATCTTCCGTGCGTTGTGCGTTGAGTTGTCGACGGAGTTCATAGCGCGCGTCGGTGTCCATTTTGTCGAAATACCCCTTGGCCGTCACCCGGCTCATGTCGTACATGGTAGAGGCCACGGTGGCTTTGATTCTGGTGTCGATGGCTGCCGCATTAAGGGCAAAACCGCCGAAACCGCAGATGCCGAGGATGCCGATGCGGTTTTCGTCAACTTCGTCATGTGTGGCGAGATAGTCTACCGCTGCGCAAAAGTCTTCCGTGTTGATGTCGGGTGAAGCCACGTAGCGGGGTTCACCGCCGCTTTCTCCGGTGTAAGAGGGGTCGAAGGCAAGGACCAGGAACCCGCGTTCGGCCAATGTCTGGGCATACAATCCGGAGGCCTGTTCTTTCACGGCTCCGAACGGGCCGCTTACGGCAATGGCGGGAAACTTGCCTTCCACATCCCGGGGTACATACAGGTCGGCGGCGAGCGTTATACCGTAGCGGTTGTGGAAAGTAACTTTCGCGTGGTCTACTTTTTCACTTTTAGGGAACGTCTTGTCCCATTCTTCCGTCAGATTGAGTCTTTTTTCCATAAAGCTATCCTTTTCCAATGGTTTTACTTGTGCCATAAGGCTTCCCGACACGCAAAGGCATATAGCCATTGCCGCAGGCATGCTTTTCCACGTTTGTTTCATTTCGTTTAGGGTTTGGTTTGATGAAGGCAAAGATAGGGACTTATGTGCTTGCTACGGGTAGACGGATTACGGATTCTGCAACCCTAATTACAGATTTGGGGATGGCTCGCTCCGACAAAAAAAGAAATCCGTAATTAGGGTTGTTGTATCCGTAATTGGGGTTATATAAGCGAAAGGATAATCTGCTACCTTTGTAATAACCTATGAGATAAACATGAGTATGAAAAAGGTTATACACGGAGCCGGAGGCTTCGTATGGATAGGGTAAAATGGCAAAGACAGGAGTGAAAAAGGATAATAAGACATTGGACATAAAGACCGTGTGCGAATGTTGTCATTGTTTGGGCAGCAAGACGCTGCATCCGCAGGTGAGCCTTATCAATCTGGAAAAGCCGGAACTGGAAGAGGATACCGTGAAGTTCGAATTCTATGCCATCTTGTTGATAGAGGATTGTCCGGACGGTTGTTGCTGTTGCGGCCGGAAGTATTATGATTATTCCGTGGCCACGATGGTATTCCTTACGCCGGGCGAAATCTTCCGTATGAGCAAGGAAGACACGTTGCCCCCCAAGGGCTGGCTCCTGGCATTCCATCCCGACTTGCTGTTCCGCACCTCGCTCAAGAACCACATCAAGAATTATACTTTCTTTTCTTATCACAAGGAAGAGGCGTTACACCTCTCCCGACGAGAGACTTCCACGGTGACTTGCCTGTTGGAGCATATAGAAGAAGAACTGCACCATCCGATTGATGCGCATACCGGTACCATCCTTTCGCGCCACATCGAGCTTTTGTTGGATTATTGTACGCGGTTTTACGAACGCCAATTCATTACCCGTGAAAACAAAAACAAGCTTTTGCTGGCCCGTCTGGACCGCATGTTCGATGAATATCTTGATTCCGGACGGTTGTCGGCAGGAGGTTTGCCCGTCTTGGCGCAGTGTGCCGCTGCGCTGAATCTGTCTGCGGCTTATTTTTCCGACTTGTTGAAGTTCGAGACCGGTAAGAGTTTGGAGGAATATTTTGAGTTCAGGAGACTGGATACGGCCCGGCGTTTATTGTCGGAAGGCATGCACACACCGGCCGCAGTGGCTCGTTTGCTGGGGTATCCGACCGTACAATGTTTCAGTCTGATATTTAAAAGGGTGGTAGGGGTGCCGCCGGGTGAGTTCCGTTATTCTCGGAATTAAAAACCTCTGCACCCGTGAAGCGGATGCAGAGGTTTTGAGGTTATAACGGCATATTGCCGTGCTTCTTGGGTGGATTGCTTTGATTTTTGTTTCGGGCCATCTCCAAGGCGCGGATGAGTTTCCGGCGTGTGTCGCGCGGCATGATGATTTCGTCCACCAGTCCGCGCTCGGCTGCGCGGTAAGGATTGGAGAACTCTTCTTCGTATGCTTCCACAGCCGTCTTTTTCTCCTCCTCCGATGCTTTACGGTAGAGGATGTTGATGGCACCGGATGCCCCCATGACTGCAATTTCGGCTTGTGGCCAGGCAAAGTTCACGTCAGCACCGATCATCTTGCTGGCCATGACGATATAGGCTCCGCCGTAGGCTTTACGTGTAATCAGCGTGATTTTGGGAACGGTGGCCTCGGCGTAGGCATACACGATTTTGGCACCGTGACGGATGATACCGTCATGTTCTTGTGCCGTGCCCGGCAAGAAGCCCGGTACGTCTTCGAACGTCACCAAAGGGATGTTGAAACAGTCGCAGAAACGGATGAAGCGGGCGGCTTTGTCCGAAGCGTCGATGTCGAGCACGCCGGCCAGGAATGCCGGTTGGTTGGCGATGATGCCGACGGTTTGCCCTCCGAGGCGGGCGAAACCGATGACGATGTTCTTGGCAAAATGCGGCATCACTTCAAAGAAATATTGGTTGTCAACAACGGGTTCGATAACGTCTTTAATGTCATATGGTTGGTTCGGATCTTCCGGAATCACCGTCTGCAAACTTTCTACACGGCGGTTCGCGTCGTCGCTGCAAGGCACGATCGGCGCGTCCTCCATATTGTTGGACGGCAGGAAACTGAGCAGTTCGCGGAGTTGCATCAGTGTTTCTTCTTCCGTCGGATAGACAAAATGAGCCACGCCGCTCTTGCTACTGTGCGTGTAAGCTCCTCCCAACTCTTCCTTGTCCACCACTTCATTGGTCACGGCCTTCACCACATCCGGTCCGGTGATGAACATGTGGCTGTTTTCGTTGACCATGAAAATAAAGTCGGTGAGGGCGGGAGAGTAGCAGGCACCTCCGGCACACGGGCCGAGGATGGCCGTGAGCTGGGGAATCACGCCGGAGGCCATCGTATTCTGGTAGAATATGGAAGCGTATCCCGCCAGGCTGGTGATGCCTTCCTGTATGCGGGCGCCTCCCGAATCGTTCAGCCCGATGATGGGTGCGCCGCTCTTCAAGGCCAAAGTCTGCACTTTTACGATTTTGGCAGCGTTGGTCTCGCTCAACGAACCGCCGTGTACGGTGAAGTCGTAAGCGTAAACGAACACCTGCCGTCCGTCTATCTTGCCGTGACCGCACACCACGCCGTCTCCCGGAATCTGTTTCTTGTCCATTCCGAAGCGGGTGCAACGGTGGTTCACGAATTTGTCTATTTCGCAGAACGTGTCTTTGTCGAGCAACATGTCGATGCGTTCGCGTGCCGTCATGCGGCCCGAGGCGTGTTGCTTTTCTATCTTGTCCGGTCCGCCACCCTGCGAAGCCCGTTTGTCCAATTCCTCAAACCGGGCATATAGTTCTTCTCTTTTCATGCTTCTTGTATGAGTTCTAATTCTATCAACGTTTGATTGTCTTGTACGGCCTCTCCCTCTGTCACGAGAATGTTTTTCACCCTACAGTCCGAACTGACCTTATAATTGCTTTGCATCTTCATGGCTTCGAGTACGATGGCGATGTCACCTGCCTTCAACTCGTCGCCCGGCTGTACGGGGATGCTGACCACCTTGCCCGGCATGGGAGCCACGATTTTATCCGACTGGCGTTCGTCCGCATGCTTTTTCATGCGGAGGTATTTGGCCTGTGTGTCCACCACGTCCACGTGGTAGGAGCGGTAGAACATGTTCACGTCGTAGCTCTTTCCGCCTTCGCCGCGAATCAGTTCCGCATTATAGGAATTGCCGTCGTGCAGGATGGAGCAACTGCCGTTCTCGGCCATGACGATGTCCACCACGCACGGTTTGCCGTCGATGGTGAGTTCCACGCGGTTTCCCTCTTTGTTTACCAATGTCACGTCCGCAACACGGTCTCCTATGTGTATTTCCATAAAATATCCCTTTCCTTATTATATACGTAATACTCCCTTTTGCAGGCCGAACTCGCGCCAACGGCTGATGGGGCGGGAGTCTGTCGTGCGCACGGGGCTGTTCTCTTCCAGATTGAACAGGTAGTCCACGTAGGCGGCTATCATGGCCATGTTTTCTATCTCTTCGTTCTCTCCGTTGCTGCGTTGCAGCGAACGGGAATATTTTGACAGGAATGAAGTGTCGTATTCGCCTTTCACAAAAGCCGGGGCGTACATGATGCGGCGCAGGTAGCTGATGTTGGTTTTCAGTCCCGTGATTTTGAATTCATACAACACACGCCGCATACGTTCGATGGCAAACTGGCGGTTTGTGGCCCATACGATGAGCTTGCCGATCATCGGGTCGTAGTAGAGGGGGATTTCGTAACCTTCGTACACGTAGCTGTCGATACGCACACCGATGCCGTTCGGCTCCGTGAGTTGGCGGATGATGCCGGGGCAGGGGATAAACCCGTTTTCCGTGTCTTCGGCACAGATACGACACTCGATGGCGTGTCCGCGTTGGAAGAGATCCTCTTGTTTGAAGCGCAGTGCTTCACCACCTGCCACATGGAGTTGTTCTTTGACGAGGTCTACGCCCACCACTTCTTCCGTGATGGGGTGTTCCACTTGCAGACGGGTGTTCATTTCCAAAAAATAAAAGTGGCGGTATTTGTCCACCAGAAATTCTATGGTACCGGCACCACGGTAGTTCACCGCCCGGGCGGCAGCTACGGCTTTCTCGCCCATCTCCCGGCGGAGTTCCGGCGTGAGGAAAGGCGAAGGGCTTTCTTCCACGATTTTCTGGTTGCGGCGTTGCACGGAGCACTCCCGGTCGAAGAGATGCACCACGTTGCCATAGGTATCCCCAAGTATTTGGAATTCGATATGATGCGGCTCTTCCACGAATTTCTCCAGATACACCGTGTCGTCTCCGAAAGAAGACATGGACTCCGAGCGGGCCGAGTCGTAAGCCTCTTTCACTTCGTCTTCGCTATGGATGAGGCGCATGCCTTTTCCGCCGCCACCCATGGAGGCTTTCAGCATGACGGGAAAACCGATTTCCTTGCAGATGCGTAAGGCTTCATCAGCGTCTTTCAGCGGTTCGGCAGTGCCCGGAACCACCGGTACTCCGGCCGCCATCATGCGTTGTCGGGCTGCAATCTTGTCTCCCATGGCTTCCATCGTATCGGCTGTCGGGCCGATGAAGATGATGCCTGCGGCATCGCAACGGCGGACAAACTCCGCATTCTCGGACAGAAAGCCGTAGCCGGGATGGACGGCATCGGCTTTGCATTTTACGGCCACGTCGATGATACGGTCGATGTTCAGATAACTTTCGTGCGACTCGGTCGCGCCGATGCAGTAAGCTTCGTCGGCATACATCACGTGCCTTGACGTACGGTCGGCCTCAGAAAATACGGCCACGGTACGCAGACCCATTTCGCGGCACGAGCGCATGACCCGTACAGCGATTTCGCCACGATTGGCGATCAAAACTTTTTTAATCATCTTTATGTCATTTATCCTACATGTTCTCCTAACCCACGAGCAAGAACAGTTCTTTAGTGAATGGCAGGTCTTCTGACTCGCCCCCTTTCTGAAACCTTCCCGGCCATGACAAACAAGTGGCCAGTGGTGATGGTGCTTTTTCAGAAAGTTCACGGAGCATCACAGCAGCGGGACTGTCCGGGATTTGCACCCGATTCCCTTTTAATCCGTACGCAAGGACTTGCGCACAGAACCGATTCTTGTGCAAAGGTACGTCTTTTTTCCATTACAGCCTAATGGTTTCAAAAGAAATTAATTCTCCGTAGGACGGAAGATGTCGGGCGGATTTGTGGAGAGGAGATTAGACATAAGCACAAAAGAACATATTTTCCCCGTAGAAGTCATTTTGCCTTTTTGTTCTTTTGTTCTTCTGTCTCATAAAATGTCTTTTTGTTACTGTATGGGAGGATTTCAGTTCAAAAAGACAGCGTTTTCGTTTTATCTGACAGGCCAAAAACGGGTGAACCGTAGCATACAGAGCATCTTCTTGTATATTTATACGGTATATGCGTTGCTGTTTTGCATATTTTCTGCATATATGCAATTCAATCTCAAGAGAATGACAAATCATTCGGCTGAAAGCGGAAAATCATTCTCCGCATGTCGGTTCGTGTTTCTCTTTCAAACGCCGGAAAAAATGTCTTTTTTCCGGCAAAATTCCGGCTTGCAAACCGCGTGCCGGATTTATTTGGCTGCTTTTTCCGTTTCAAAATCCGGTAACATTATGCAATCCGGATGTGTCTTTAAGCTTACGTACCGAGCCACTTCATGCGGCAGGAAAGGCATGAACGGGTGACAGAGGATAAATATTCTTGCGCATGAGTTGTCATTTTGTTATTCCTGACGGGCTGTATGGTTGCGTTATTCTTGTCCGAAGCGTTATCTATGTGCAAATACGCGATTCTCAGGGATGCGAAAATGACATCGTGTCAAAGTGTCAACAGCATGTCGGATTGGGCTTTAATATTTTTTAAGTATAATATCACGTCTTCCGGCAAGTATTTTATGAGGTTCGTTCGTATATATATTATATTCACGTTAAGTTGATAGTATGAATAAAATATTGTATGGCGCGCTGGGAGCCTTCTTCATTTCTTTTCCCATGCAAGCGAAAATACTCGTGTATCCGAGGATAGAAGACAAGGCCGTTGTGGACGACGGCCGTTACAAGGTGTACGTCAGGGAAGCCGGGACGGAAAATGCGTGGCGGGAGTTACAGGTCTTTTCGGTGGAAGTGGACATGGACACCCGGAGCCGGGCGGCCATGGCGCAGTTCGATGCAGACGAGCCGGTGGAGGTGAAGGTCGTCACGCCGGGACAGATGGCCGACAACATAAAAATACGGCCACTCTCGCAAGGTATATCATATAATAAGGTGGGCGAGCACGCCTTGACGTTCCGCTTGGAGCGTCCGGCCAAGTTGAGTGTGGAGTTCGGGGGCGACCGCATGGGCAATCTCCATTTGTTTGCCAATGAGGTGGAGACGGAGACGTATGACGGAACGGAGGGCGAAGGCGTCGTGGTTTGGGACGGCGGTTCGAAAGATATTTTCCGGAAAGATTGCCGTCTGATTTATTTCGGTCCCGGCGTACATAAGCCCAAGGATCTGCCCAACGGCGAGATAGACGTACCGAGCAACTGCACGGTCTATCTGGCACCGGGAGCTTTGGTGAAAGCCAAACTCAGGGTGGACAGGGCGAAGAATGTGCGGATTGTGGGACGCGGGATGCTGTTCCAACCCTTGCGCGGCGTGGAAATCACCCGTTCGCGCAACGTACACGTGGAAGGCATTACGGTGGTCAACCCCCAGCATTACACCATATTGGGCGGCGAGAGCCGTAAGGTGACGGTCAGGAATGTGAAGAGTTTCTCGTCCCGGGGGTGGAGCGACGGAATAGATTTGATGTGTTGCCACGACTGGTTGGTGGACGATGTGTTTCTTCGTACGAGCGACGACTGTTTGGCATTTTACAACCACCGTTGGTGGTTTTGGGGAGGGACGAGCAACCTGACGGTGCAAAACTCCATTTTGTGGGCCGATGTGGCGCATGCCATTAACGTGGGAGGTCATGGCGACGACCGTTCCCCGAAGGGAGAGACGCTTCGCGGCGTGAGGTTCCGCAACATAGACGTGCTGAACGTGGATGAGGATGACGACAATTACCGTGGAGTGATGGCCGTGTGTGCGGGCGACAAGAACCGGGTGGAGGATGTGTCGTTCGAGGATATCCGGGTGGAAGACTGCGAAGAGGCCCGGCTGATAGACATCCGTGTTATTTTCAATGAGAAATACAACCGTGAGCCTGGCGGTCCGATTCGTAACCTTGTCTTCCGTAATATCCGCTACCAAGGGGAAGGGGGAAAAATGTATCCCATGCGGATAAAAGGATATGACGCAGACAACGACGTGCGCGGCGTACTGTTGGAGAATGTCACGGTAGACGGAAAGAAACTGACGGGCACGGAAGGGATGGAGATGAACGGCTTCGTTTCCGATGTGGAAGTAAAGTAGGGCGCTTGTCTTTCGTTTTGTTCATGAAAGCGCGGATAGGTTGCTTTTTTGTCATGAGAAGTGTCTTTTTCGGCGTAAATAGCGAAATAAATTGCAAGTATTCGCATTTATTTGTACCTTTGCCCCCTAATAAGGTTTGTAGAGAACGATTGTCATGGAACAGTTGAAACATGAATGCGGTATCGCTATGATACGCTTGCTGAAGCCCTTGGAGTATTATCAGGAAAAGTATGGTACTTGGATGTTCGGCTTGAACAAGCTTTACCTGTTGATGGAGAAACAGCATAACCGCGGACAAGAAGGCGCCGGACTGGCTTGCGTGAAGATGGAGGCGAATCCCGGAGAAGAGTATATGTTCCGTGAACGGGCGTTGGGTACGGGTGCCATTACCGAGATTTTTTCTTCCGTGCAGTCCCGGTTCAGGGATTTGAGCGCGGAACAGCTTGCAGACGCCACGTATGCCAAACGGCAGCTTCCTTTTGCCGGTGAAATTTATATGGGCCACCTTCGGTATTCAACGACCGGAAAGAGTGGCCTTTCTTTTGTCCATCCGTTTTTGAGGCGCAACAACTGGCGGGCGAAAAACCTTGCGTTGTGCGGCAATTTCAATCTGACGAATGTGGATGAGGTATTTGCCGACATTACGGCCAAAGGGCAGCATCCCCGGATTTATTCCGACACTTATATCATGCTGGAGCAAGTGGGGCACAGGCTCGACCGCGAAAGCGAACGCCTTTATGCCGAAGCCGTAGGGCTGGGCCTGTCCGGTATGGACATTACACGCTATATCGAGGAGCGTATCGACGTGAACAACGTGTTGCGCACGGCGGCCCCCTTGTGGGACGGCGGTTATGTGGTGTGTGGGGCGACGGGCAGCGGCGAGATGTTTGTCCTGCGCGACCCGTGGGGTATCCGACCGGCCTTTTGGTATAAAGACGATGAGGTTTTGGTCGTGGCTTCCGAGCGTCCTGTCATCCAGACGGTTTTCGCATTGGAGACGGAGCAGATACACGAACTCATGCCGGGGCAGGCGGTCAGCGTGCATAAGGACGGAGAGATGCGTCTGGAACAAATCCTGCAACCCAAGGAGGTGAAAGCCTGTTCGTTCGAACGAATCTATTTCAGCCGTGGAAGCGACCGCGATATTTACCTGGAGCGTAAGGCTTTGGGCATGCAGTTGCGCGATGCCATCCTGAAAGCCATTGGCGGGGATTTGGAACATACGGTGTTCTCTTTTATTCCGAACACGGCGGAAGTCGCCTTTTATGGCATGTTGGACGCTTTCAAGGCATATCTGAACCAAACCAAGATTGCCCAGATAGAAGCGTTGGGACATAAGCCCACTCATGAGGAGCTCGAACGCATCCTGAGCCAGTATATCCGTAGCGAGAAAGTGGCTATCAAGGACATCAAACTGCGTACGTTCATTACGGAAGGCAACAGCCGGAACGATCTGGCCGCGCATGTGTATGACATCACTTACGGGAGCGTGAATGCCTACGAGGACAATCTGGTGGTCATCGACGACAGTATCGTGCGCGGGACTACGCTGAAAGAGAGCATCATCCGCATCCTCGACCGCCTGCATCCGAAGAAAATCGTGCTGGTGTCTTCTTCTCCGCAGGTGCGCTATCCCGATTATTACGGTATCGACATGTCCAATATGGACGAATTCATCGCTTTCCGCGCAGCCGTGGAGCTGTTGAAAGAACGGGGCATGGCGCACGTGGTAGGCGAGGTTTATGAACAATGTAAAATGCAGATGGGGTTGCCTAAAGAAGAGATGGCGAACAGTGTGAAAGCCATCTATGCCCCTTTTACGGACGAAGACATTTCACGCAAGATGGTGGAGATGTTGCGCCCGGCAGGAGTCACCACGCCCATTGAAATCGTATACCAGACGCTGGAGGGCCTTCATGAGGCCTGCCCGGAGCATTCGGGCGACTGGTATTTCAGCGGCGACTATCCGACACCGGGCGGTGTGAAGCTGGTGAACCGGGCGTTCATCAGTTATTATGAGAATGTGTTTAAGGCAAATAAATAAGATAATAAAGATTGTATTTCTGCAATGAGAAACGTGACACTTATCCTCGACGACGGGAGCCGTTTTCACGGTAAGTCGTTCGGTTATGAAAAACCGGTGGCCGGCGAAGTGGTTTTCAATACGGCCATGATGGGGTATCCGGAGAGTTTGACCGACCCGTCTTATGCCGGACAGTTGATGACGCTGACCTATCCTTTGGTCGGGAACTACGGCGTGCCGGCTTTTACTATGGAAGAGAATGGCCTGGCCACTTTTATGGAGAGCGACCGGATTTATGCCTCGGCCATTATCGTAAGCGATTATAGTCTGGCCTACAACCATTGGAATGCAAAAGAAAGTCTGGCGGACTGGCTGAAACGGGAACAGGTGCCGGGCATCACGGGAGTGGATACGCGTGAGTTGACGAAAGTGTTGCGCGAGCACGGGGTGATGATGGGTAAAATCGTGTTTGACGACGAACCGGATAACATACCCGAGGCCGATTATAACGGTGTGAACTTCGTGGATAAAGTGTCGTGTAAGGAAATCATCCGCTACAATGAAGGAGGCGGACGGAAGAAAGTCGTGTTGGTGGATTGTGGCGTGAAACACAATATCATACGTTGCCTGCTTCGTCGCGGCGTGGAAGTGATACGCGTGCCTTGGGACTATGATTTCAATACGTTGGAGTTTGACGGCCTTTTCTTGGCCAACGGTCCCGGCGACCCAGATACGTGCGAGGCTGCGGTGGCGAACATCCGTAAGTTCCTTGCTTCTCCTTCGGTGCGCCCCTGCATGGGCATCTGTATGGGCAACCAGCTTTTGAGCAAAGCGGCCGGTGCCCGGATTTATAAATTGAAGTACGGACACCGCAGCCACAATCAGCCGGTGAGGATGGTGGGCACGACCCGTTGTTTCATCACGAGCCAGAATCACGGTTATGCTGTGGATGCGGAAACGCTCGGGGCAGACTGGGAACCCTTGTTCGTCAACATGAACGACGGTTCCAATGAAGGCATACGCCATAAAGTGAATCCTTGGTTTAGCGCGCAGTTCCATCCGGAAGCTTGCAGCGGTCCGGTGGATACGGAGTTCATGTTCGATGATTTTGTTAATTTGCTCAAATAAGAAACAGGTGGTCTATGGAAGATAAAGGAATAAAGAAAGTCTTGTTGTTAGGTTCCGGTGCGCTGAAGATCGGCGAGGCCGGTGAGTTTGATTACTCCGGTTCGCAAGCATTGAAAGCGTTGAAAGAGGAAGGGATAGAGACGGTACTCATCAATCCGAACATCGCCACCGTGCAGACGAGCGAAGGGGTGGCCGACCAGATTTATTTTTTGCCGGTGACTCCGTTCTTTGTGGAGAAAGTCATCCGGAAGGAACGTCCGCAGGGCATCTTGTTGGCGTTTGGAGGACAGACGGCTTTGAATTGCGGTGTGGCCTTATATAAGGAAGGCATTTTGGAGAAATACGGCGTGCAGGTGCTCGGAACTCCGGTACAGGCTATCATCGACACGGAAGACCGTGAATTGTTCGTGAAGAAGCTCGATGAAATCGACGTGAAGACCATCAAGAGCCATGCTTGCGAGAATATGGAAGAAGCCCGCAAGGCGGCTGCCCATCTGGGCTATCCCGTGATTATCCGTGCAGCCTATGCGCTGGGTGGATTGGGCTCCGGATTCTGCGACAATGAGGATGAACTTAACAAGTTGGCAGAGAAGGCTTTCTCGTTTTCACCTCAAGTGTTGGTGGAGAAGAGTTTGAAGGGATGGAAAGAGATTGAATACGAAGTGGTGCGCGACCGGTATGACAACTGTATCACGGTGTGCAACATGGAAAACTTTGACCCGCTCGGCATTCATACCGGTGAAAGTATCGTGATTGCTCCCTCGCAGACGTTGACCAATTCGGAATACCACAAATTGCGGGCGTTGAGCATCCGCATCATCCGTCACATCGGAATCGTGGGAGAATGTAATGTGCAATATGCTTTCGACCCTGAGTCGGAGGATTACCGTGTCATCGAGGTGAATGCCCGTCTGAGCCGTTCTTCCGCTTTGGCTTCCAAGGCCACGGGGTATCCATTGGCTTTTGTGGCGGCCAAGTTGGGGTTGGGTTACGGGCTGTTCGAGCTGAAAAACTCCGTGACGAAAACAACGTCGGCCTTCTTCGAGCCGGCGTTGGATTATGTGGTGTGCAAGATACCGCGTTGGGATTTGGGTAAGTTCCGGGGTGTGGACCGCGAGTTGGGTTCCTCCATGAAGTCTGTAGGCGAGGTGATGGCCATAGGCCGTACTTTCGAAGAGGCTATCCAGAAAGGCTTGCGCATGATAGGTCAGGGGATGCATGGTTTTGTGGAGAACAAGGAACTGCAAATCGACGACATCGATGCCGCCCTGCACGAACCGACCGACAAGCGTATCTTTATCATCTCCAAGGCCATGCAGCAAGGTTATACGATAGACCGGATTCATGAACTGACGAAGATAGACAAGTGGTTCCTGCAAAAACTGCAGAACATCAAGGATACGTCCAAGGCTTTGCATGCCTGTAAAAGCATCAATGTGTTGGACAATGACTTGCTGCGCCAGGCGAAGGTGCAAGGCTTTACGGATTTCCAGATAGCCCGTGCCTTGGGTATGGAAGAGGAAATGGACATCGAAGAGGCTTCGCTGATAGTGCGCCGTCGCCGCTTGTCCGCAGGTATCGTACCGGTTGTGAAGCAAATAGACACGTTGGCTGCCGAGTATCCGGCGCAGACGAACTATTTGTACATGACTTATAGCGGTATATCCCATGACATTCATTACGAACACGACAAGCGTAGTATTGTGGTTTTGGGTTCGGGTGCCTATCGTATCGGGTCGTCCGTCGAGTTCGACTGGTGCGGCGTGCAGGCGTTGAACACCATCCGTAAAGAAGGTTTCCGTTCGGTGATGATTAACTACAATCCCGAAACGGTATCTACCGACTACGACATGTGCGACCGCCTTTATTTCGACGAACTGACTTTCGAGCGCGTGTTGGATATTCTGGACTTGGAATGTCCGAAAGGGGTTATCGTTTCTACGGGCGGACAAATCCCGAACAACCTGGCCATCCGTTTGGATCAGCAGCGCATTCCTATTCTCGGCACGACGGCCAAGAGCATCGACAATGCGGAAGACCGTGAGAAGTTCTCGGCCATGTTGAACCGTATCGGCGTGGATCAGCCGGAGTGGAGTGCGCTGACCAGCATGGACGATGTAAACGCATTTATAGATAAGGTGGGCTTTCCGGTTCTGGTGCGTCCTTCGTACGTGCTTTCCGGTGCGGCGATGAACGTATGTTCCAACCAGGATGAGTTAGAGCGATTCTTGAAGTTAGCCGCCAATGTGTCTCATAAACATCCTGTTGTCATCAGTAAGTTCTTACAGCATGCCAAAGAGGTGGAGATGGACGCCGTGGCACGTGAGGGAGAAATCGTGGCATACGCTATCAGCGAGCACATCGAGTTTGCCGGCGTGCATTCGGGAGATGCCACAATCCAGTTCCCTGCACAGAAACTGTATGTGGAGACGGTACGCCGCATCAAGAAGATTTCCGGGCAAATAGCCCGCGAGTTGAAAATCAGCGGACCGTTCAATATCCAGTTCTTGGCTAAGGACAACGACATCAAGGTCATTGAATGCAACCTGCGCGCTTCGCGGAGTTTCCCGTTCGTGAGCAAGGTGCTTAAGATCAATATGATTGAACTGGCCACGAAAGTCATGCTGGGATTGCCCGTGGAGAAACCGAACAAGAGCCTGTTTGATTTCGATTATGTGGGTATCAAGGCCAGTCAGTTCTCCTTCAACCGCTTGCAGAAGGCCGACCCCGTACTGGGAGTCGATATGGCATCGACCGGGGAAGTCGGTTGTTTGGGCGACGATTCGGGAACCGCTTTGCTTACGGCTATGCTTTCGGTAGGGCATCGTATTCCGAAGAAGAACATTCTTTTGTCTACCGGTGGTGCTAAACAGAAAGCCGACATGCTGGAAGCAGCCCGTACTTTAAAGGAGCATGGTTATGAACTTTATGCTACGGGAGGGACGAGCCGCTATCTGACGGAGAACGGTGTGGCGAATCATCTGGTGTATTGGCCGAGCGAAGAGGGGACGCCTCAAGCGCTTACCATGCTGCATAATCGGGAGATAGACATGGTGGTCAATATCCCGAAAGATTTGACGGTAAGCGAATTGAGTAACGGTTACAAGATTCGCCGTGCTGCGGTGGATTTGAACATTCCTTTGATTACGAACTCCCGTTTGGCAAGTGCCTTTATCCAGGCTTTCTGCCATATTGATATGGATGATCTGCCCATAAAGAGTTGGTCTGAATATAAGTAAACACTACACAATCATACCATACCATGAATTTTGAAATTGTTTATGTCTTAATCTGTCTGGCCGCTATGGTCGTAGCACTTATCTACGACCGTATGCGTCCGGGCATGATACTTTTTTCTGTCGTCATCCTGTTTTTCTGTGCGGGAATACTTACGCCCAAGGAAGTGTTGGAAGGTTTCTCGAACAAAGGCATGATTACGGTGGCTCTTTTGTTTCTGGTCAGTGAGGGAATACGTAAGAGCGGAGTGTTGGAACGTTTGATTTTTGCCATGTTGCCGCAAAAGAAGTCTACGGTGGCAGGGGCTAATGTACGCGTTCTGCCGGTCATTGCTTTCATTTCGGCTTTTCTGAACAACACGCCGGTGGTGGTTATTTTTGCGCCTATCATCAAGAACTGGGCGAGACGGATGAAACTGCCACCTGCAAAGTTTCTGATTCCTCTTTCGTATGCCACTATCCTTGGCGGTATTTGTACGTTGATAGGAACTTCTACGAATCTGGTGGTGGACGGAATGATACAAGACGCAGGTTTTAAGGGCTTTTCCATCTTCGAGTTGGGACAGGTCGGGGTGATTATAGCCATTGTGGGCATCATCTATTTGGTTTGTTTTGCCAAACGTTTATTGCCCGACCGAACCCTGAAAGATGACGACATAGAAGAAAGTAGCGACTCGGGCGATGTTGTGCGCGTGGAGGCCGTGTTGGGAGCACGTTTCCCCGGAAACGGAAAAACGTTGCGCGAATTTGATTTTCACCGTCACTATGGAGCCACGGTAAAGAGTCTGCATCGTAATGGTGAACGTCTCCAAGGGGATTGGATGAATGTACGTCTGTCGGAGAATGATACGTTGATTCTGGATGCAGACGGCACCTTTATTCCGACATGGGGAGACAGCCGTGTGTTTTTGATGTTGTCGGTGTTGGATGCGGAACCCGAAATGGGAAAGAAAAAGAAATATCTGGCCATGATTCTGTTGTTGGTGATGATTATCGGGGCAACGGTAGGCGAGCTTCCGGTCGTGGAGCAGGCCCTTCCCGGACTGAAGTTGGATATGTTTTTCTTTGTTTGTGTCACAACGGTGATTATGGCTTGGACGGGAATGTTTAATCCTAAGAAATATACGAAGTTCATTTCATGGGACGTGTTGATTACCATCGCCTGTGCTTTTGCTATCAGTAAGGCGATGAGTAATTCCGGTTTTGCAGCTTTCATTGCCGAATATATAATAGGTATGACCGATGCTCTCGGACCGTATGCTTTGTTGGCCGTGATTTTTATTATCACGAACTTGTTTACGGAGTTGATAACGAATAATGCGGCGGCGGCCCTGTCCTTTCCTATAGCCTTGGAGGTGGCCAATCATTTGGGCGTGAGCCCGACTCCGTTTTTTGTAGTGATTTGTATGGCTGCATCGGCTTCGTTCTCTACACCTATCGGTTATCAGACCAATCTGATTGTACAAGGTATCGGAGGCTATAAATTTAGCGATTTCGTTAAAATAGGCTTGCCTTTGAACATAATTGTGTTTGTGTTATCTGTATTTTTAATACCTTTGTTCTGGAATTTTTAAAAGAGAAGTAAGCAGTTTATGGGAGAGGCGACAAATATCTATCCGATATACGAAAAAATGATGACCCGTTCGGACAAGGAACAACTTCTTGGACAACGTGGGGTGATGGTCTGGTTCACCGGCTTATCCGGTTCCGGGAAAAGTACGGTGGCACTCGGTGTAGAACGGGAGTTGCATAAGCGTGGTATCTTGTGCCGCATTTTGGATGGTGATAATATTCGTAGCGGTATCAATAAGAATTTAGGTTTCTCGGCCGATGACCGGAAAGAGAATATCCGTCGTATTGCTGAAATCGGAAAATTATTCGTAGATACGGGAGTGGTGACGCTTTCTGCTTTTATCAGTCCTACAAACGAATCCCGTCGCATGGCTTCTGAGATTATCGGGGCGGACGATTTTAGGGAAGTCTATGTGTCCACACCGTTGGAAGTTTGCGAGCAACGCGACGTAAAGGGTTTGTATGCTCGTGCACGTCGGGGAGAAATTAAGGATTTTACAGGGGTCAGTGCCCCCTTCGAGGTGCCGGAACATCCGGCTCTGACGCTGGATACTTCCGTTCTGACATTGGAAGAATCGGTGAATAAAGTGTTGGAACTTATATTGAACAATAAATAAATCACAATATTATGTCTGAATATAAATTGAGTCATTTGCAGGAGTTGGAGGCAGAGTCCATTCACATTATCCGTGAGGTGGCGGCCGAGTTTGAGAATCCTGTAATGCTTTACTCCATAGGAAAGGATTCGTCCGTGATGGTTCGTTTGGCTGAGAAGGCTTTTGCCCCGGGAAAGGTTCCTTTCCCTTTGATGCACATCGACTCCAAGTGGAAGTTTAAGGAGATGATACAATTTCGCGATGAGTACGCCAAGAAATACGGTTGGAACCTGATAGTGGAGTCCAATATGGAAGCGTTTCGGGCAGGGGTAGGCCCCTTTACGCACGGCAGTAAGGTGCATACGGATTTGATGAAGACCAAGGCTTTGCTGGATGCTCTGGCCAAGTATAAGTTTGACGCGGCTTTTGGTGGGGCGCGTCGCGATGAAGAGAAAAGCCGTGCAAAGGAACGTATCTTTTCGTTTCGTGACCAGTTCCAGCAGTGGGATCCTAAGAACCAGCGCCCGGAGTTATGGGACATTTATAACGCCCGTATCCACAAAGGAGAGAGTATTCGGGTGTTTCCATTGAGTAATTGGACTGAATTGGACATCTGGCAGTACATCCGTTTGGAAAACATTCCTATCGTCCCGCTGTATTATGCCAAGGAACGTCCGGTAGTGAACATCGACGGGCAACTGATTATGCCGGACGACGACCGTTTGCCGGAAAAATACCGCGACAAGATTGAGATGAAAAAGATTCGTTTCCGTACGTTGGGCTGTTGGCCGTTGACCGGTGCCATCGAAAGCGAAGCCGACACGATAGAGAAGATTGTGGAGGAAATGATGACTACCACCAAGAGCGAGCGTACGACCCGTGTGATAGACTTCGACCAGGAGGCGTCCATGGAACAGAAAAAGCGTGAAGGGTATTTTTAATTCAGGAGGGTATTATATGGCTACATTAAATATAAAGGAGTTTTTAGACCAAGACGAGAAAAAAGATTTGTTGCGCCTGTTGACGGCCGGTTCGGTGGACGACGGAAAATCTACATTGATAGGCCGGCTTTTGTTCGACAGCAAGAAACTGTATGAAGATCAGTTGCAGGCTTTGGAGCGTGACAGCAAACGTGTGGGGAATGCCGGCGACCATATAGATTATGCTTTGTTGCTCGACGGTTTGAAAGCGGAGCGCGAAGAAGGCATCACCATAGACGTGGCTTATCGTTATTTCTCGACGAACCAACGCAAATTTATCATTGCCGACACTCCGGGACATGAACAATACACCCGCAACATGATTACCGGCGGTTCCACGGCTAATTTAGCCATTATATTGGTGGATGCCCGTACGGGAGTCATCACGCAGACCCGTCGTCATACATTTCTTGTTTCTTTGTTGGGAATCAAACATATCGCATTGGCCGTCAACAAGATGGACTTGGTGGATTTCGACGAAAACGTGTTCGATGCCATTGTAGCGGAATACAAGGCTTTGACGGATAAATTAGGTATAGAGGATGTGACCTGTTTTCCCCTTTCCGCTTTGGATGGCGACAATGTGGTAGAGAAGTCTGAGCGTACGCCTTGGTATGAAGGCACCAGTCTGTTGGACTTTTTGGAGACCGTACCTATTCATACCGACCGCAACATGACGGATTTCCGTTATCCTGTGCAGTACGTGTTGCGCCCGAACCTCGACTTCCGTGGGTTCTGTGGGAAGATAGCTTCCGGTGTGGTACGGGAAGGAGATGAAATTATGGCTCTTCCGTCGCGTAAGAAGTCGCATGTGAAACGTATTGTGACGTATGACGGAGATTTGAAAGAGGCTTTTTGCCCGCAATGTGTGACGTTGACGTTGGAGGATGAGATAGACATTTCACGCGGTGAAATGTTAGTACATCCCGACAATGTGCCGGAAGTAGGGCGCTATTTCGAGACGATGCTCGTATGGATGGACGAAGAACCGATGGATCGTAACAAGCATTTTTATCTGAAGCATAATACGAATACGACCCGCGCCACGGTAGGTGAGATTTGTTATCAGGTAGATGTGAATACGATGGAGCAGCGTCCGGTGGACGGTTTTCGTTTGAATGAAATCGGGAAAGTGCATATCACGACGGCAAAACCCATATTTTTCGATGCCTATCAGAAGAACCGTGCGACCGGTTCCTTCATATTGATAGATCCGATTACGAACAACACGAGTGCAGTGGGCATGATTATCGGTCCGGTGGATGCCAAGGAGAATGACGTTGAGCGTCTTCCGGAGTTGAACCTGCCCAAATTGGGTATCGGAAAAGAGCATTACGAAGCCATAGAGAAAGCCGTCAAAGATTTGGGACGCCAAGGTCTCGCGATAGAAATCATTAAAGAATAACCTTAATTAAAAATCAAAGTTTCATGGGATTATTAGAGTTCAGCAAACTTCCGGTCAATACGTTGGTAGGTGCCGATTGGAAAACGTTTAAAGAAATGACGCGTGGTCAGGAGATAGCTCCGGACAAGCGTACCAAGTATTATCTGACGAAGAGCGTATGCAGGCTGTTGAGTTTGTTGGCACCTATCCAAGACCGCAGGTTTGAGGAGAAGTTGGGGGCGTACGAATTCGACCACGATCCTGTTTTCATTCTCGGACATTGGAGAAGCGGGACGACCTTTGTGCACAACATCTTTGCGCAGGACGATAATTTCTGTTATACGACCACGTACCAGACCGTATTCCCCCATCTGATGATGTTCGGCCAACCTTTCTTCAAGAAGACGATGGGTTGGCTTATGCCGAACAAACGTCCTACGGACAATATGGAGTTGGCTCCCGACCTGCCGCAGGAGGAAGAATTCGCATTGTCGAACATGATGCCTTATTCCTTCTATGACTTTTGGTTCTTTCCTCAGAAATGGCAGGAATATTGCGACAAGTATCTGACGTTCGAGAACATTACGAAAGAGGAACTTCAGGTATTTAAGGAAACGTTTGTGAAGTTGATGAAAATTTCCAGATACTGTACGACGGGAGGAGATGTGTATTTATCCAAGAACCCGCCCCATACGGGACGCGTAAAAGCCTTGGTCGAGATGTTCCCCAATGCCAAGTTCATTTATCTGATGCGTAACCCCTATACGGTGTTCGAGAGCACACGCAGTTTCTTCACCAACACGATCAAGCCGTTGGAATTGCAGCATATCAGCGACGAGGAGATGGAGAAGAACATCCTTCTTACCTATACAAAGCTTTATCGCGCCTATGAGGAGCAGAAGAAGTATGTGCCGGAAGGAAATCTTTTTGAAGTGAAATTCGAGGATTTTGAGGCTGATGCATTCGGAACCACGAAGCTTGCGTATGAAAAATTAGGTATTCGTGAGTTTGATTGTGCCGAGGCTGCCATACGCCAGTATACAGACCGGAAGAAAGGCTACAAAAAGAATAAATATGAGTATAAGCCCCGTACCATTCAGTTGGTGAATGAAAATTGGGGATATGCCCTTAAGGATTGGGATTATGAGATACATCCGTAAGATGGGAATCCGTATCCCCCTTTAAAACGAAGCATCCTCTCATTTTCGAGTGAGAGGATGCTTTGTTTATGGATAGGGATGGAATAAAGTTCATTCCACACTCGTGGTCGAAAGACTGAAGTTTTCCATCAGAATCTCTCCTTGAGTGGTGTATTCTTTTACGAGCCGATTGGTTTCTTCTCCATTTACGTAAGCGATAATAGTTACTTTTAACCGTTTTCCCGATTCCTCGGAAGTACTTGTTGCCGAGCCTGAACAAGTCATGAAAAAACCGTCTTGTCCCGTTTGGCAACTCACTCTGTTACTTTTCATTTTGCCTACCGAATACGAATCACCCAAGTATTCCCCGTTTTCGTCATATAGTCTTGCCGGTCCATTTACGTTTGTAGCTCCGAATACGAGGTTCACCTCAAAATCTTCTGTGTTCCCAGACTGTTCTACTACGATTTTATGAATACCCGTCCTCATTCCGTGATGATCATTTTTATGGTCGTCGTCTCCACAAGATACCAGGGCTAAACTTAAACACAAGACCATAATACTCCATACTGATAATTTTATTCTTTTCATATTTTCGCTTTTTGGTGGTTGTGATTTTACTTGACTATGGTTTTCCGGATAATTTCATTCGTTAGTGTCGGCAAGATATGAAAAATATATTAAGTAACAAAGACGCTTTGGAAAAATAATGGTAAAAGGTTCTCCAAAAATAAAGGAGGTCCTTGAACCTCCCTTATTTAAATAGATATTTATTCCTTGCTTTTACCGCTGATTTTTTCGGCCATTTCCGGATTCTGTTTATACCGTTTGTTCAGGCCGTTTACTACGTCTTTTGTAATGTCGTATTTAGCATTGGCTGCCAAAATATTGTCTCCGGCCTTGCTGATGATATAATCGAATTTCTTAGATTTATTGTATTCTTTCAGGAATGCCTGAATGGAATCCCGCATTTCGGTGTTGTATTTTGCTTGTTCTGCGGCGAAATCATTCATCAATCGGTCGTTTAATGCTTGCAAGTCCTGCTGTTGTTTGGCCAATGTCATTTGAGCCTGTTCCACTTGTTCTTTGGTGGTGAACTGGTTGGTTTCATATTTCTTTTGCAGCTCTGCGGCTTTAGCCTGAAGAGCGCGTTCTTTGCCGGCCAATGTAGCCCGGATGTTTTCTCCCTTTTTATTCATCAGGAGCGTATAGTCTTTACAGAAATTGTATTGCGACATCAATGTGTCGATTTCCACATATGCGATTTTCAATCCGCCTGAGGGGATTTCCGTAGCTTGAGTGTTTGTTTTTTCTTCCGGTGCCGACTTGTTGCATCCCGTCAGGGCGAATGTGGCTGCCAAGGTGATAAGTCCTGCGCCAATGATACTGTTTTTCTTCATTATTTTTTCCTTATTTATGATTTTCTTGTACTGCGTTCATTGATTCTATGTGGATTTTCCACCCGTTCCAAGGCATCCATGGTTTGTACACACGTGATGCCCCGTTTGCGCATAGCCGTACTATGGCCTATGTGGGTGTTTGGGAAGCGGCCGTTTTTCTTAAAAAGGATTTTTATGGCAAAGAATGCCATACTTATGGCCACAATTATCAGAGTAAACAATAGTGTCTTCAACATTTTTGCGTATATTTGTGCTACAAAGATAAACTTTAAAAGCGTGGAATTGTGTCGTATCTTCGCTTTTAACCAATTTTAGTAGAATGAATATATAAAATTATGGATATGGAAATGAATTCATTGAAACCAGCCGAGGTTTTTAAGTTTTTTGCAGAAATCAACCGGATACCCCGTCCTTCCAAAAAAGAAGAGCGGATGATAGCTTATTTGGAACAGTTTGCCCGTGAAAGAGGTTTGGAATGTAAGGTGGACGAGACGGGAAACGTCTTGATTCGTAAGGGGGCGACTCCGGGGATGGAAAACCGTAAGACGGTGATTTTACAGAGCCATATGGATATGGTTTGCGAGAAGAACCGTGAGGTGGAGTTCGATTTTGAAAAAGACGCGATTCGTACGTTGATTGATGGAGATTGGTTGCGTGCGGACGGGACGACGTTGGGTGCCGACGACGGGATAGGCGTGGCGATGGAGTTGGCCTTGTTAGACGCTTCGGATATTGCCCACGGCCCGATAGAATGTGTGTTTACCCGTGACGAAGAAACAGGTTTGAGCGGTGCTTTCGGGATGAAGCCCGGTTTCATGTCCGGTGATATTTTGTTGAACTTGGACTCGGAAGACGAAGGGCAGTTGTTCGTAAGTTGTGCCGGGGGAGCGGCAACTACGGCTGAATTCGACTTTACGCCGGTGGATGTTCCGCAGGATTATTTCTTCTTCGAAGTGAAGGTGAAAGGATTGACGGGCGGACATTCGGGTGACGACATTAACAAGAAGCGGGCGAATGCCAACAAGATTCTGGCGCGTTTCCTATATAATGCCTGGGCTAAATACGATTTATACTTGTGCGACATTCAGGCCGGAGGTCTGCACAATGCCATACCCCGTGAAGCGATGGCGGTTTGTGCCATTCCGATGAAGGACAAGGAGAGCATCCGTGTGGATTGGAACCTGTTCAGTGCCGATGTGGAAGAAGAATACAGTGTGACCGAAAAGACTATGGTCTTCGAGTTGCAGAGCGAAAGCGCGAGGCCGAAAGCTGTGGAGCGCGAAGTGGCTCGCAAGCTCATTTGGGCTTTGCAGGCCGTGCACAACGGCATCCTTTCCATGTCGCAGGACATCGATTTGGTGGAGACCAGTTCCAACCTGGCCAGTATCCGTCTGACGGACGGCAATAAGATTCTGGTAAAAACCAGTCAGCGCAGCAGCATACTGAGTGCGCGCCACCACATGAGCAATATGGTGAAAGCCGCTTTTGAATTGGCCGGTGCCCGTGTGGAAGTGGGCGAAGGCTATCCGGGTTGGAAAATGAATCCGGAATCGGACATTCTGAAAATTGCAGTGGAAACTTACAAAGCCTTGTTTGGCAAGGAACCGAAAGTATTGGGGATACATGCCGGATTGGAATGCGGATTGTTCAGCGAGAAGTATCCCGGTCTGGACATGGTGTCGTTCGGCCCGACGTTGCGTGGAGTACATTCGCCCGACGAACGTTTGTTGATACCGACGGTTGCCATGGTTTGGGACCATATCAAAGCCATTTTGAAGAATATTCCGGCGAAAGCCTAAAATAAGCGGGGCATATCTGCGTTATAACAAGGCAGATATGCCTTTTTTGAATTTATGAATATGCGAAAAATATCCGTCTTTTGTGGCTCGGTCCTTGCGTGGGGCGTCGTGGTCGTATCCGGTTTTACGTCTTGTGACGACTCCATGTCGTTCACGACCGACCGCGGCGCGCTGTTATCCTTTTCCACCGATACGGTGAGGTTCGACACCGTGATTTCAACCGTAGGGTCGAGCACGCGCCAACTGATGGTTTACAACCGTAACGCAGACGGCCTGCGTATTGCGTCCGTACGTCTGAAACAAGCGTATGCCACTCCCTTTCGGGTGAATGTGGACGGTTCCTATCTGGAGCCGGAAAGCGGGGCGCGGGCATACGATTTCGAGGTACGCACGGGAGACAGTATCCGGGTTTTTGCAGAGGTGACAATGCCCGAAAACGGGCAGGATGCCCCCGTAGCCCTGAACGACACCCTGATTTTTGCTTTGGAGAGCGGGGTGGAGCAGCATGTCATTCTTACAGCCGTGGGGCAGGATGCCTATATGTGGCGTGGCAAGGTGATAGAAGCCGATACTTTGTTGGAGGCCGGACGTCCGATTGTGGTGTACGACAGTCTTTCCGTGAGAGAGGGAGTGACATTGTCCATGGCCGCAGGCGTACAGTTGTATTTCCACGACGGAGCCAACCTTTGGGTGCACGGTCGTATCGTGGCCGAAGGGACGGTCGATCGTCCGGTGGTGTTCCGTGGCGACCGTACAGACCGGATGTTCGATTACCTGCCATACGACAATACGCCTTCCCGTTGGGGGGGCATACGGTTGAAGGCCACGAGTACGGACAATCGGCTGAACCATGTGGACATCCATAGTGCTTCCTACGGCATTGCGTGCGACAGCTCTTCCACGGACGTGATGAAACTGACGTTGGAGAACAGCGTGATTCATAACGTAGGTGGCGAAGGATTGGGGCTGTACCATTGCCGTGCGTCGGTGGGCAACACCCAAATCAGCAATACGTTGGGGCATTGTGTGGCCGTGGTGGGCGGTTGGGCCGAGTTCGTGCATTGCACGTTGGCACAATTCTATCCTTGGGATGCTACGCGGGGCGATGCCTTGTATTTGGCCAACAAATGGTTGGCTTTGGATTATCCCCTTCAGCATGCCCATTTCCTGAACTGTCTGGTGACGGGGTATGCCGATGATGTAGTGACAGGGAATCTGGAAGACGAGAACAAGGATGTGGATTACTATTTCGGGAATTGCGTGCTTCGTACGGTCGAGGCGGAAGACGATGCCGCGCGTTTCGTCGGCGTGGTGTATGAAAAAAAAGGCGAGGAGGGTACCGGCCAAGAACAGTTCCGGTTGTTTGATACGGATAACTATCTGTACGATTTCCGCTTGAAAGACATTTCCGTGGCGCGTGGCAAAGGCTCGACGGAGTGGGCCGCCCGTTATCCGACGGACCGTTACGGGATAGACCGTTTGACGGAACCTACACCGGATGCCGGGTGCTATGAATTCGTGCCCGAAGAATGAAACCGGTTGTTTGGCTTTCGGCATTGCTTTGTGGATGGAGCGCGTGGCTTCCGGTCAAGGGGCAGCAACCTTTCCGGGTCATGTTCTACAACGTGGAGAACTTGTTCGACTGCCGTCATGACAGCCTGAAGGAAGACCGTGAGTTTCTGCCCGACGGAGAGAAGAAATGGACACCGGCCCGTTACTGGCGCAAGTTGGACGCCTTGTCCAAGGTCGTTGCGGCTGTGGGAGAAGAACGTTTGCCGGATTTGGTCGGGTTGTGCGAGGTGGAAAACGACAGTGTGCTTTTCGATTTGACCCGGCGTTCGTCCCTGCGTGCGCTCGGTTACCGTTACGTGGCGACCCACTCCCCCGATGTGCGGGGCGTCGACGTGGCCCTGCTCTACCAGCCGGGTAGTTTCCGTTTATTGGAGTCCCATGAAATTCCTGTCCCTTCCGCAGAAGCCGGATTCCGGCCCACGCGCAACGTCTTGTACGTAAAAGGAGAAGTACTCTCGGGAGATACGTTGCACGTGCTCGTATGCCATCTGCCCAGTCGTTTGGGAGCGACCCGTGTTTCGCGCCGCCATCGGATGCTGGCCGCACGGACGGTGCGAGCTGTAGCCGATTCAGTGCATACGACTACGTCCGATGCCCGTATCTTGTGGATGGGCGATTTCAATGCCGATGTGGAGGATAGAGTGTTCCGCGAGGTGGTTTTCCCGTATTTCCGTGAGCCGGGGCTTTCTCCCTTCTGCGCAGACGGAGTGAAAGGCTCCTACCGCTACCGGGGTATATGGGAAACGATTGACCATATCTTGGTCAGTCCGGTGTTGATGGACAACAGCCGCCCGTTTCATACGTCCGACGGATGTCGCGCCATAGTGGCCTTTCCTTTTATGTGCGAACGGGAAAAGACGTATGGCGGCGTTCGTCCGTTTCGCACCTATCAAGGCCCGTTGTATAAAGGGGGATACAGCGACCATTTTCCGGTGACGCTGGATTTCGAGTGGCGTTTTCCCGAATGAATGTCTGCCCGGAAGGGCTATTCATGATGATAAGGTTCGCCGTTGATGATGGTCATGGCCCGATAGATTTGTTCGGTGAAAATCAGACGGATCATTTGATGCGAGAATGTCATGCGCGAAAGCGAGACTTTCTCGTTTGCCTTTTCGTAGATGCGCGGTGAGAAACCGTAGGGACCGCCCACGACGAACACCATCCGTTTCAGTCCGGCTGCCATCCGCTTTTCCATCCATGCGGCGAACTCCACCGAACGGTGTTCCCGTCCGTGTTCGTCCAACAAGACGATATGGTCGCCCGGTTGGAACGCTTTCAACAGCAAATCCGCTTCTTTCTCCTTTTGTTGTTCTTCCGAAAGGCTTTTGGTGTTTCGCAATTCCGGTATGACTTCGATGTCGAAAGGCAGGTAGTGCCGGATACGTTTGGCATATTCTTCTATGCCCGCGATGAAATGCGGGTCGTTCGTCTTGCCGACAACGAATAGGGTAATCTTCATGGCCGCGACGGATTATTATTTTTTGTTTAGGATGACCAAAGCCGCAATGACTCCCGGAATCCAACCGGCCAGGGTGAGGATGAACACGATGACTACCGAGCCGCAACCCTGGTCCAGTACGGCCAAAGGCGGAAAAATGATGGAAAGGAGAACTCTGAATAATGACATTTTATTTTCTTATGCGTTTGATTGACGGGTCAAAGTTAGGAAAAAGTTTCAAGAACCGGCACGGAAACCCTCCGTTTCTGTACGGTTTTGTGCCTACGGTAGGGCAGGGCGCGTTCCGGCCTTCTTCAAAAGTCGATGGCGGCCACGTCCTTCTGCGCTTTCCGGAAATCTTCCACGAGTTGCCGCACGATGTCTCCGGCGGGACGTATGGCATCTACGGACGATGCGATTTGTCCGATTTCGAGTTCGCCTTGTTCAGTGTCCCCCTCGAAAATACCGCGCTTGGAGGCCGCTTTGCCTAAGATGTCGCGCAGTTCTTCCGAATTAGCCCCACGGGCTTCCGCTTCGGCCACTTTGTCGAACAGCCCATTCCGCACCAGACGTGTGGGCGACAGTTTTTTAAGGCAGAGCATCGTGCCGCCTTCGTCCAAAGCGAGGCAACGCTGTTTGAAGGCTTCCGAAGCCGAACTTTCTGCCGACAGGGCAAAAAGGGTACCGATTTGTACTCCTTCGGCTCCTAATGCCATGGCTGCCAACATCGCTTCTCCGCTGCCGATTCCTCCGGCTGCCACGACCGGAAGGCCGGTGGCGCGGCGCACTTGCGGTATCAGGGTGAGGGTCGTCGTTTCTTCCCGTCCGTTATGTCCTCCGGCTTCGAATCCTTCGGCTACGATGGCGTCTACTCCGGCCTCCTCGCATTTCCGTGCGAATTTACTGCTCGACACCACATGGGCCACCGTCACGCCCGCTTCGTGAAGCATCGGGGTGAATTTCTTGGGGCTTCCGGCCGAGGTGAACACTATTTTCACTTCTTCCCGTATGAGGATGTCCATCAGCCGGTCTATTTCCGGATACATCAGCGGGACGTTCACGCCCCACGGCCGATTTGTAGCTACCTTCATCTTACGGATGTGTTCCACGAGAGTTTCCGGGTGCATCGAACCGGCTCCGAGCAGTCCCAATCCGCCGGCTTGGCTGACGGCGGCGGCCAGCCGCCATCCGCTGCACCACACCATACCGCCTTGTATGATGGGGTAACGGATGCCGAAAAGTTTGCATATTCTGTTCATGTCGCTTTGCTTTTGGGGTTGTTGTTTCCCAAAGGTAAGCAAAAAGACGGCAGGTCGCGGCTTCGGTCCTACGGAATTAGCATTCTTTATAGGATGGTGACGGTGGGGCCAGTTCTTTGGATTGGCCCAATTTGTGCAGGGGGAGTGCCCGGAAAGTCTGCCCGTTACCCTATTTTCAGGAATATACGTGATGTCTTGATTTTTTATATTATGCAGTAGGTTGTATATCAAACGGTTGTGCTGCTAAAATCAATCTGCGCCAAACGAAAAATCATTCGGCTGAGAATGAAAAATCGTTTGGCTGAGATTGATTTCACGTTCTCAGCCGAATGATTTTTGTTATTCAAAAATCAAAAAATGCCGTCCATCGTTCTTTATCTTCCGAAAGGCATTGAAAAAAGCACCTCCTTTCGTTTTTATGTTGTATCTTTGTCTGCAAATCATTGCGAATACATTAAAAGAATAGGAAATATGTTGTCAGTTGAAGAATTGAATGACCGCTTGATTGATTTGGCTTTTGCCGAAGACATAGGCGATGGAGACCACACTACGCTCTGCTGTATTCCGGCGGATGCCATGGGAAAATCCAAGTTGCTCATCAAGGAAGAGGGCGTGTTGGCCGGAATGGAAATCGCGAAGGAGGTGTTCCGTCGCTTCGATCCGGACATGAAAGTGGAGGTGTTCATACAGGACGGGACGCACGTGAAGCCGGGCGACGTGGCCATGGTCGTCACAGGGCGGGTGAGGAGCCTGTTGCAAACGGAGCGCCTGATGTTGAACATCATGCAACGTATGAGTGGCATTGCTACCATGACGAACAAGTATGTGGAGCGGCTGAAGGGGACGAATACCCGTGTGTTGGACACGCGTAAGACGACCCCGGGCATGCGTATGTTGGAAAAGGCGGCCGTGAAAATCGGAGGCGGCGTGAACCACCGTATCGGATTGTTCGACATGATTCTCCTGAAGGACAACCACGTGGACTTCGCCGGAGGTATCGCCAACGCCATCAACCGTTGCCATGAGTATCTCAAGGAAAAGGGAAAGGACCTGAAGATAGAAATCGAAGTGCGTAACTTCGATGAATTGCAACAGGTGTTGGATATGGGCGGCGTAGACCGTATCATGCTCGACAACTTCTCCGTGGAGGATACGCGTAAGGCCGTGGAGATGGTGGCCGGACGTTTTGAAACGGAGTCGAGCGGCGGTATCACTTTCGACACTTTGCGCGATTATGCCGAGTGTGGGGTAGACTTCATTTCCGTCGGGGCTCTGACCCATTCCGTCAAAGGGTTGGATATGAGTTTTAAGGCTTGTTGACAGGCCATGAGTCTGTCGGATTGACAAACGGTTGCCGGGACTGTCTCGTCGTGAAAACGGAAGGGAGACAGCCGTGGTAATCGTTTTTTGTATATATAATAAGGTATGTAAGATATGAAGAAGCACTTTTGGTGGATGAGTGTGGCTTTGTGGCTCCCTTTGCAGGCAGCGGCACAGGACGAGCGTTTCCATTCCCCGGTGGACATTCCGTTCCTGATGTCGGGCAGTTTCGGCGAGCCGCGTCCGAACCATTTCCATTGCGGCATCGACGTGAAAACGCAAGGCGTGGTGGGTAAACGGGTACTGTCTGTGTGCGACGGTTATGTGTCGCGGCTTACGGTGGGTTACGACGGTTTTGGCAATGCCGTTTATGTGACGCACCCCAACGGCTTGGTATCCGTTTATTGTCATTTGAACGAGTTCGTTCCGGCCTTGAAGGAGGTTGTCCGCAGGTGTCAGTACAAAGAAGAGACGGAGCGGGTAGACGTGAAGCTTCCGCCCGCCGTGTTTCCCGTAAAGGCGGGGGATTTGATTGCTTACAGCGGTAATACGGGGGCTTCTCTTGCCCCTCATCTTCATTTGGAATTGCATCGTGTGTCGGACGGGGCGTTGGTGGATCCGTTACCTTATTTCCAACATTTGCTGACGGATGACATGTCGCCGGTCGTCCACGGGGTGAAGCTGTATGCTTGTCCGGGGCGGGGTTGGATAGACACCGGAGGGTCGTCCAATACTTTTACGGTCACGGCCGATGCTTCTGCCCGTGTGGTCCGGGCTTGGGGGCGTGTGGGTGCTGCCGTTTGGGCGGACGACCTGATGAACAACACACAGAACAAGTTCGGCATCCGTCGCATCACGCTGAAAGTGGACGGCAGGCAGGTTTTCCAAAGCCTGATGGACGAATTCATGCCGGACGAAAATCCGTTGGTGAATTCGTGGGGAGACTATCCCCACTACCGGAAAACGAAGCATTGGTATTTGAAGTCTTTTGTGGATCCGGGTAACACATTGTGTTTCCTTTCGGCCGACGAGAACCGAGGTTGGGTGGACGTGGACGAGGAGCGCGACTACCTCTTTGAATATGCCTTGGAGGATTTGAAGGGAAACATCCGGGTGTGCCGTTTTACGGTGCGGGGCGAACGTGACGACGCGCGTTTGGCCGAAGCGGAAGAGCGCGAACAGCTCCGGAGGGCTTCGGGCGCATGGTTGGAGTACGGTCGTCCGCAAGTGGTACAACGTCCGGGGATGGAGTTGCGTATTCCGGCAGGAGCATTGACAAAAGATGAAGTGCTTCGCGTGGGAGTGGAAGCCAAGGAAGACGGGATTTCCAACCTTTATGTGCTTCACGATGAGTTTGTGCCACTGGTGAAACGGGCCACGTTGATGTTGGCTCCCCGTACGCCAGTGTCCCGTCCGGAGAAATGTTATATCGAGTCTTCTCATGGATATGTAGGGGGAGACTATGCAGACGGTTGGTTTTCTGCCCGGATTCGGGATTTGGGAGAGTCGTACGCGTTGGCTATGGACACCGTGGCGCCTGTGGTTCGTTGGAAGACGGCTTTCAATGGAAAGAAAGTCACTGTGTTGCGTTGCGCTTTGACGGACAGCGGTTCGGGGGTGAAGTCTTTTAAGGCATACGTGGACGGCCGGTTTGTGCTCTTTACTTCTTATCGGGGAGTGTGGACTTGCCGGTTGAAAGAAACGCCGTTGCGCCCGGAGGGCAAACGCCGCCGGTTGACCGTGAAGGTGACGGATCGTTGCGGAAATGAAACGGTGGATGAGAAAGAGTTTATTTATTAACGATAGGTTTATTTACAGAAAGATGAAAATCAAATGGATAATGACGGTCGTGCTGGCTGTGTGCACGGGCTACGGGCAGGCTTGCACGAATCTGATTGTGGGAAAGAAGGCATCGGCCGACGGGTCGGTCATCGTGTCTTACAGTGCGGACGACTTCGGAAGTTTCGGTTATTTGCGCCATTGGGCGGCCGGAAAGCATGCGAAGGGCGCTACGCGTCCGGTATATAATTGGGAAAACAACAATTATGCGGGAGAGATAGAAGAAGCTCCCGAAACGTACAACGTGATAGGGAATATGAACGAATATCAGTTGACGATTACGGAAACGACTTTCGGTGGCCGTGCCGAACTGGTAGATTCAACCGGATTGTTGGATTACGGTAGCTTGATATACATTACTTTGCAGCGTGCCAAGACTGCGAAAGAAGCTATCGGAGTGATGACGAATCTGATTGATAAATACGGGTATAACAGTGAAGGCGAGAGCTTTACGATAGCAGACAAGAACGAGGCGTGGGTCATGGATCTGATTGGAAAAGGGACGGGACGCAAAGGTGCGGTGTGGGTGGCCGTGCGTGTGCCGGACGATTGCATCTGTGCCCATGCCAACCAGAGCCGCATCCGCCGTTTCCCGTTGCGTGACAAGGAGAACTGCCTTTATTCCAAAGACGTGATTAGCTTTGCCCGTGAGAAGGGATATTTCAAAGGAAAGAAAGACAGCGATTTTTCATTTGCCGATGCTTATGCTCCCGCTGATTTCAGTGCTTTGCGTTTTTGCGAGGCACGGGTGTGGAGCTTCTTTAACCGCTATGTGGACGGAATGGAGAAATATTTGCCATACGCTTCGGGAGAAAACCCGCAGGCCGAACCGATGCCGCTGTTTGTCAAGCCGAACCGCCTGCTTTCCGTGCAGGACGTGAAGGATATGATGCGCGACCATTACGAAGGTACTCCGTTGGCTTTGGACAACGATCCCGGTATGGGACCTTTCGAAGCTCCTTACCGCCCCACGCCGTTGACATGGAAAGTAGACGGGAAGATGTATTTCAACGAACGTCCTATCTCTACCCAACAGTCGGCGTTTGTCATGGTGGCACAGATGCGCAGCCAGTTGCCTGATTATGTGGGTGGCGTACTGTGGTTCGGCTGCGACGATGCGAACATGATGGCTTTCACGCCGGTGTATTGCTGTACGGACTTGGTGCCGGAGTGTTATAGCGACAAGGTGGCGGACGATTTGCACTTTTCTTTTAAAAGTGCTTTCTGGGTATGTAATTGGGTAAGCAGCATCGTGTATCCCCGTTACAGCCAGTTGTTCGGTGAACTCAAAACGGTGCGCGACCGGTTGGAAACCGATTACAATACGTTACAGGAGAAAACGGAAAAAGAAGCCATGGCATTGGCCGGGACGGAGGGCGAAGGGATGTCGGCCGCCCGTAAATACCTGACGGCTTATACGAACCGGACGGCTGCCGGAATGCTCTATGAATGGATGGAGCTGGGCAAGCGTCTGATGGTGAAATATATTGACGGGACCGTACGTCCTGAAAGAGACGGGCAGTATGTGCGTACGCCCGGAGGGTTGGGCGTTCCGGTAGAACGTCCGGGATATCCGGAACGTTATCGCCGTGAAATCGTGAAAGCTACGGGAGATCGCTTTGAGGTGAAATAAATCGTGCAATTAGGGTATTTTCAGATTTCATCGTAGGCGATATGCTGTGAATTGAGTATATTTGCCTGTAATTTGGAACAAAGGATAAAAAATAACTCATAATAATAAGATACGAAATGGATAATGAACTGATTAAATCATGTGAGGCCAAAGCTGAAGCCTGGCTTTCTTCTTCAGTATATGATGCGGCTACGCAGGCGGAAGTACGCAAGATGCTCGACAATCCCGACAAGACGGATTTGGTGGAGTCTTTTTATCAGAATCTGGAATTCGGAACGGGCGGTCTGCGCGGCATCATGGGAGTGGGCACGAACCGTATGAACATTTACACGGTGGGGGCAGCTACGCAAGGCTTGTCCAATTATCTGAATAAGAACTTCAAGGACCTGAAGCAGATTGCTGTAGTGGTAGGTCACGACTGTCGTAACAACAGCCGTTTGTTTGCCGAGGTTTCGGCCAATATTTTTGCGGCAAACGGCATAAAGGTATATTTGTTCGACGACATGCGTCCTACTCCGGAAATGTCGTTTGCGATTCGTCAGTTGGGTTGCCAAAGTGGAATCATCCTTACGGCTTCCCACAATCCGAAAGAATACAACGGTTACAAGGCTTACTGGGACGACGGTGCCCAGGTATTGGCCCCCCACGACAAGGGCATCATCGACGAGGTGAACAAAGTCGGTGCCGAGGATATTAAAGGTTTGCATACGGTATTGGACACGGCCAATCCTTTGATTGAGATTATCGGTGAAGAGATAGACAAACTTTATTTGGATAAAATAAAAACCATTTCCATCGACCCGGAGGCGATACGCCGTCAGAAGGACATGAAGATTGTCTATACTCCCATTCACGGTACAGGCATGATGCTGATTCCCCGGTCATTGCAGTTGTGGGGATTTGAGAACGTCAATACCGTACCCGAACAAATGGTGAAAGACGGTAACTTCCCCACGGTAGTGTCACCGAATCCCGAGAATGCCGAAGCACTTTCCATGGCCATCGCTTTGGCCAAGAAGATAGACGCAGACATCGTGATGGCTTCCGACCCGGATGCCGACCGTGTCGGTATGGCCTGCAAGGACAGCAACGGGGAATGGGTGTTGGTGAATGGTAACCAGACTTGTATGATTTTCCTCTATTACATCATCAAGAACCGTATCGCAATGGGAAAGATGAAGGGGAACGAGTTCGTAGTAAAGACCATCGTGACCACGGAATTAATTAAGGCTATTGCTGACAAGAACAACGTAGAGATGTACGATTGTTACACCGGTTTCAAGTGGATTGCCAGTGTTATTCGCGAAAACGAAGGCAAGAAACAGTATATCGGCGGAGGAGAGGAGTCATACGGATTCTTGGCCGAAGACTTCGTGCGCGACAAGGATGCTGTGTCCGCTTGTTCGCTCTTGGCAGAAATTTGCGCTTGGGCCAAAGACCAGGGGAAGACGCTGTTCGATGTCTTGATGGACATTTACGTGGAGTACGGTTTCTCTCTCAACCATACGGTTAATGTCGTGAAGCCGGGCAAGACGGGAGCTGACGAAATCAAACAAATGATGGTGAACTTCCGTACGAATCCGCCGAAGGAACTGGCCGGTTCGGAAGTCGTACTGACGAAGGATTATCAGAGTCTGAAGGCTACGGATAATAAGGGTAACGTGACGGACATTGCGCAACCCGCTACCTCCAATGTGCTGCAATGGTATACCGCAGATGGAACAAAGGTGAGTGTCCGTCCATCCGGAACAGAACCTAAAATCAAGTTCTACATTGAAGTGACAGGTGAGATGAAATGTCCGAAATGCTACGCAGAAGCAGAAAAGAAGGCTATGCAAACCGTCGAAGCCGTGAAGGTTTCTTTGGGATTGTAATAGGACGTCTGATGAAATAACTGTTCGGGAAGCCTCGCCTTTAAGGTTGGGGCTTCCGTTTTGTATGATAAGACTTATGGTACAGGTTGTATATGACAAGCCGGCGTATTGGTTTGTTTTTTGTAAGGACGAATTGTTGTTGCAGCGAGAGACGGAAGGCCGTTGTACGGTGCCTTACGGGGCAGAACCTCCGGTGAAGTTGGCAGAATGGAATATCGTGCATCGGCTGACCCCGTTGGAAGGGCGGGAATGCCGGGCGGTAAGCATTGATATGCCGGTGGTGGGAGACGAACGCTATGTCATGACTGGACTTCGGGCCTCATACGACGTTCTGCCCCGCGAACTTTATTTGAAGGCCGGAAAGGGAGCCGAGATTCTTTATTGGGATAAGAATACGAAGTTTTGCGGAGTATGCGGGGCACCGATGAAGTTGCATACGGATATCAGCAAACGTTGCACGAACTGCGGGAAAGAAGTCTGGCCCCAGTTGGCCACGGCCATCATCGTATTGGTACGCCGGGGAGATAGCATTCTATTGGTGCATGCCCATAATCTTCGTGGGAAGTATTACGGACTGGTGGCCGGTTTTGTGGAGACCGGAGAGACGCTCGAAGAATGTGTGCGCCGCGAATTGATGGAAGAAACTGGCGTACGTGTGGAGAATATCCGATATTTCGGCAGCCAACCGTGGCCTTATCCTTGCGGATTGATGATTGGTTTTTATGCCGACTATGTGGAGGGAGACTTACATTTGCAACGTAGCGAAATCGCATACGGCGGTTGGTTTAATCGTGACAAATTGCCGGACATACCCGGAAAGGTCTCCATGGCACGCATGTTGATTGATGCGTGGTTGGAAGGGAGGCTTGCGGAAGGGTGTGGCAGGTGAAAAACAAAAAGCGGGAAGTGCTTTTCATTGCATTCCCGCTTTTCTGATTTCTTTGCTAAGTGCCGGCTTTCTTTTATTCTGTGGCAAGGAGTTCTTCGGCCAATTCTTCCATTTGCAAGAGGTCGGCTTTCTTCATGCTGCTTTTAATCGTGACCATGTGTTCCATGATTTCCATGTTTTTCATTTCCGACAACATGCACGACATCATGCGTCCGGCGGTAGGTGCCCAAGAGCCGTTTTCGATGATGCCCACCCGGCGTTTCTGGAAATTCTTGATTTGCAGATGGTGCAGGAAGTCGAACATCGGGGGGAATACCCCTGCATCGTATGAGGATGCGGCCACAATCATCTTGCTGTAACGGAATGCACTTTCCACGGCCAGAGCCATGTCGTCCCTGCAGAGGTCGATAAGCATGACTTCGGCGGCTCCTTTTTCGCTTAGGATTTCAGCCATCCGGCGTGCGGCGGCAGCCGTATTTCCATGTATGGAGGCATAAGCCACGACAACTCCTTCCGTTTCCGGTTCGTATTTGCTCCAAGTATCGTAAAGCCCGATGTAATACCCTAAGTTTTCTTTCAAGACAGGCCCGTGGAGCGGACAAATCATGGCGATGTCCAGACCGGCGGTTTTCTTCAGCAAAGCCTGTACTTGCGCCCCGTATTTTCCGACGATGTTGAAGTAGTAACGGCGGGCTTCGTCTATCCATTCCCCCTCATGGCAGAGTGCGCCGAACTTGCCAAAAGCATCGGCGGAGAACAGGATTTTCTCACTTTCTTCATATGTCAGCATCACTTCCGGCCAGTGTACCATCGGCGCCATGATAAATTTCAGGGTATGTTGTCCCAGACAGAGCGTGTCGCCCTCCTTGACGGTTTGCGTACGTCCTGCGAAGTTGACTTTTTCAAAAAACTGAGGCATCATTTGGATGGCCTTGGCACTGGCTACGATTGTGGCCTCGGGATATTTTTCGGCAAACCATCCGATGTTGGCCGCATGGTCAGGTTCCATATGCTGCACGATGAGATAATCCGGTGTCCTTCCCTCCAAGGCTTCTTCCAGACGAACTGTCCATTCCTCCGTTTTACGCTGGTCTATCGTGTCCATCACGGCTATCTTTTCGTCCGTGATAACGTATGAGTTGTACGAAATGCCTTGTGGTACGACGTATTGGCTCTCGAATAAGTCCAAATCCTTGTCGTCGGCGCCAATGTATCTGACGTAGGGTGTGATATTGTCGTTCATATTGCTTGATATTGAAGTTTAAAATCCGGTGCAAATATCGCACTTTTCTCCGGATTTTACAACATATTTCCTTATCTTCATCCCATTCTCATTTGTTGCAACAGCTCTTTTTGCCTTTCGCTCAGGCTGGCAGGGAGTTGCACGTTGTATGTCAGAATCAGGTTGCCGCGCGTACCGTCGGAATGCATGTCGCCTTTGCCTTTCAGGCGGACTTTGGCGCCGGGCTGTGTGCCGGGCTTTATTTTCAGTTTCAATTTGTCGCCTTCCGGGGTTTGTACGATGATGGAGCCGCCCAGCAACGCCGTGTACATGTCGATGTTTACCGTGCACTCACGGTCGGCATAACTTACAGTCCCGCTTTCGTTTCCAAACGGGTCGAATCCCCGTTTGAAGCCGCTGCGGTAGCTGCGTGCGCGTCCGCCGCCTCCGCCGAACATTTGCGTGAAGAAGTCCGAGAAGCCTCCTCCTGTAAACTGGCTGAAGTCAAATCCTTCAAAGCCGCCTGCGTCTGCACCGCCTGTGGCACCGCCGCCCATGCCTGCCATTTTCCAGTGTTCGCCGTATTGGTCGTATTTGGCCCGTTTTTCCGGATCGTTCAGCACGTCGTACGCTTCATTCAGTGCCTGGAATTTGGCTTTGGCTTTAGGGTCGTCGGGATGCAGGTCCGGGTGGAACTGTTTGGCCCTTTTCTTGTAAGCGGCCTTGATGTCCTTTTGCGGAGTATCCTTGCTGATACCCATTATTTTATAATAATCGATAAATGCCATAGTTAAAAATCTCCTTTCTGCATAATTTGCAACAAATAAGATGCCAATCTGTTTGTAGAAGACGGCATTATTGTTATTTTTGCATGGAAGATTCAATTTCAGAGGGAAGATTATGGCAAATAGTACGGCAGAGAGACAGATAGTGAGTTTAAAAATTGTGCATACCAGTGACGTGCATGGCACTTTTTTCATGCGGGATTATGTGAACAATCATGCCGTAAGGGGAAGCCTTTCGCGAGTGTATGCCTACGTGCAGTCGTTGCGAAAAGTTTATGGCAAAAGGTTGTTGCTGATGGACGGCGGGGACATATTGCAGGGAAGCCCCGTGGTGTATTACAGTAATTTCGTGGCTTCTTCCGGAAAGAATCTGGCAGCGGAAATCATGAACTATATGGCATACGATGTGGGTGCGATGGGGAATCATGACATCGAGACGGGGCATGCGGTGTACGACCGTTGGACGGCCGCCTGCCGTTTTCCGGTGCTGGGGGCCAATGTGATAGACCGGGCGAGGGGCGGATGCTACTTGCCTCCCTATTGCATATTGGAGCGTTGCGGTGTGAAAGTAGCCGTAATGGGGATGACTACCCCGGCTGTGCCGAACTGGCTTCCGCCGGCTTTGTGGGACGGCCTGGAGTTTGAGGATATGGTGTCTTGTGCAAAGCGGTGGGTTCCCCTGATTCGGGAGAAAGAGCAGCCGGATGTACTCGTCGGACTGTTCCATTCCGGCAAGGAGGGCGGCATCGTTACGCCGGACTATGCGGAGAACGCGGCTTTGGACGTAGCTCGCGAAGTGGCGGGATTCGATGTCGTGTGCTATGGGCATGACCACATGAAGAACTGTGAAACGGTGAAAGGTCCCGACGGCAAAGAGGTGCTTTGTCTGGCTCCCTCGAGCATGGCCGTAACGGTGGGCGAGGTCGATATAGACGTAGAGACGGGACGGGAGGGCAACCGTGTGGTGTCCGTGAAGGGGAAAATAACAGATTTGTCGTACTATAAAGGCGAAGAATCCAAATACATGCAGCGTTATTTCAGCCGTTATATCCGCAATACGGAGTATTACGTAGGGCAGAAAATCGGAAGGTTCGTGCATACGATAGAGAGTCAGGATGCTTATTTCGGCCCCTCGGCTTTTGTAGACATTGTCCACCGGGCGCAGTTGGAAACCACGGGTGCCCAGGTGTCGTTTGCCGCTCCGGTCTCTTTTGCGGCCAGCATCAAGGAGGGAGACGTGTGCGTGCGCGACGTGTTCAATCTTTACCGTTACGACGACGTGCTGTACATCATGCGGCTTACCGGACAGGAAATCAAGGATATGCTGGAGATGAGTTACGGACTTTGGACGGCGCAGATGAAAACGCCGGACGACCACGTGATGCTTTTGGACTATGTATTGGACGAAGGCCGGCGTTTGGGTTTCAAGCATCTGGCCTACAACTTCGATTCGGCTGCCGGTATTTGTTACACGGTGGACGTGACGAAACCCTACGGCGAGAAAATCCGCGTGACGGGGATGGCGGACGGAAGTGCATTCGGATTTGAAACGTGGTACACGGTGGTCGTCAATTCCTACCGTGGAAACGGAGGAGGGGAGCTGTTTACCAAAGGTGCCGGCATTCCTCACGAGAAGTTGAACGAACGCTTGCTGTCCAGTACGGATAAGGATTTGCGTGCATGTATCATAGAATATATCAAGGGCAAGGGCGAGATTGACGCCCGTCCTTTGTACCAATGGCGTTTGGTGCCGGAAGCATGGGCCGTTCCGGCTTGCGAGCGCGACCGTCAACTGCTGTTCGGGAAGCGTGAAAAGGAAGAATGATATACAAAAAACGTTCTGCGCCAAACGAAATTTTGTTCTGCTGAGAATGATTTATCAATCTGCTGAGAACGATTTATCGTTTGGCGCAGAACTTTTTTACAACTGTAATCGGTTGTAAATCAATGATGTTCTTCTGGTAAATAATATGTACGGAAGACCGAATGTTCGGTGCGTCCGGACGATGACGCTTCGTGGGGCAGGCGAAGGAAACGCGTGCGCTGCGCGTCAATAGCGGAACTTGTTTTTGGTACTTTCCTTGATGAAACCGTGCCGGTAGGCATAAAGCAATTCTTTCAGCTCTTCTATCTGGCTTTCCAGTTCGGCACCCTTGTCGGTGTCCCTCACCATCATACGTTGAGTGCTCATTTCCACGATTTGCGTGGTGCTCACGATGTCCGTCCCGTTTTTGATGGCCTCTTCGGCCGATGTGAACGGTTCGTGCTGTACCAACTGGAAGCCCCGGCTGTGGAACACCAAGGTGTAGCCCGCTATTCCGGTCGTATTATGATAGGCCTTGGCGAAGCCGCCGTCGATGACCATCAGTTTGCCGTTGGCTTTGATGGGTGTCTCTCCGCGCCCTACGCGTACCGGGACGTGGCCGTTGATGATGTGGCGGTGCTGTCCCGTGACTCCGAACGAATCGAGAATCATGTCGCAGACTTTCTCGTCGTCCCTCAATCTGTAATAATACCCTTTCTCTTCGGTATGGGTGGTTTTGTCCTCCAGGAAATAGCGTTCGAAAGTAGTCATTTTGGATTTGTCGAACAGGGGAGAGTCCACACCGCACCACAGATACCAAAAATAGTCGATGGCAAACTTTCTTTCTTTAGGCTCGGTGTCGCTGTTGAAAGCGGAGCGCAAGACCAGGCCTATCTTGTCCAGCAAAGCCCGTCCTTTGACTTTTTCTCCGTTGATGTCCACTTCCTTCAGGCTTCCGTCGGCATTTAGCGGTACGGAAGCGTGGAACAGCAAATTGGAGTTGAATATCCCGTACATGCAACCGTGGGAGAACAGGCATTGTATGTGTTTGTTCAGCTTGTCGCTCACGCTGAAAGAGTGGTGCAGTTTGTTGACCAGTTCTTGCTCTTCGGGCGTGAGTTTGTAGGGCGATTTCGGGTCGATGGTGGGGAAATAACAGTCGCGCATGGCGTATTCCTTCCCGTCGCGCACGAAAACTTTTCTTTCAAAATCAATGTGCTCCAGTTGTTTCCTCTCTTTCATGTGCCATTCGGGGCGGCTGTCTATCATGGCAGCTTCGAGCTTGAACTGGATAATGCTGATGGCCTTGTGCATCTGTGCGATGAGGCGTCGGGCTTTCTGGTTATGCCTCGTGTCGTCTTTGTCCAGTTGCGGCCCGAAATAATGACAGGGGTCGTCGGCGTATGTTTCCATGGCGAACGTGGCAAGCGGCACCAGGTTGATGCCGTAGCCGTCTTCCAGTGTGGCGAGGTTACCGTAACGGAGCGTCAGGCGCAGCACGTTGGCAATGCAACAGTCGTTGCCGGCTGCCGCCCCCATCCAAAGCGCGTCGTGGTTGCCCCACTGTATGTCGAAGTTGTGGTAATTGCACAGTGTGTCCATGATGATGTGCGCTCCGGGGCCGCGGTCGAAGATGTCGCCGAGGATGTGCAACTGGTCGATGCTCAGGCGTTGTATCAGGTTGCAGATAGCGCAGATGAATTCATCAGCCCGTCCGGTGGACACGATGGTCTCGATGATGCGGTTGAAGTAGGCTTGTTTGTTATAGTCTTGCGGAGACTCGTGCAACAACTCCTCTATGATATAGGCAAATTCCTTAGGGAGCGCCTTACGCACCTTGGAACGCGTGTATTTGGACGAGACCGACTGACATACGCTTACGAGTTGATGAAGGGTGATGTTGTAGAAATCGTTCAGGTTCGTTTCGGAGTTCTTGATGTATTGCAGCTTTTGTTCGGGGTAATAAATCAGGGAACAGAGTTGCCGGATTTCCGACTCCCGCATTGTGGTTCCGAATATTTCGTTCACCTTACGTTTGATATTGCCCGACGCGTTTTTCAAGATATGCTGGAAGGCCTCGTATTCCCCGTGTATGTCGGCCAGGAAATGTTCCGTGCCTTTGGGCAGGTTCAGAATGGCCTCCAGGTTGATGATTTCCGTGCATGCGGCACCGATGTTGGGGACGCTTTGGGAGAGCAGTTCCAGAAGTCTCATGTCGTTCCGAATCTTTTCGTAGGAGTATATCTGAGTCATGGTATTTATATTTCGTTTGTTCATTAAGACAAAATTACGCAAATCTTTTGTTCCTTACAATGTTTGCTGGCGGTTTTTCGTGGCAAACAGGCTGATAGAATGTAGAAATCATAGTGTTAATTCTTTTAAGAAAGCATCAATATACTGAAAACAGTAGCTCTTAATGGCAAAAAAACTGTAATTTTGCAACTTCATGGAATAAGAAATGCGGAATAGATTCTTTTGTACTGTGCTTTTGTACGGGCTGTCTTGCATGTTTGTTCGGGCTGTCGGAGAAGGTGGGCATGCCTTCGCTGAGGTGAAAGACAGTATAAAACCTGGCGCGGATTCTGTATCTTCAGTTGTGGAGCCGGTTCGCAAGACGCGCAATCCGCTCAAGTGGATAGGGCGTTATCTGAGTAACACCAATAAACACGAAGACCGGCCTTTCGATTTCAGTATGTTGATAGGGCCAAGTTATTCGGCTGCTACATCTGTCGGATTGGGAGCTACGGCCTCCGGTCTGTATTCATGGGATCGTTCCGATCCTTTGTTGCCCAAGTCCAATGTTTCGGTGTACGCCAATGCTTCCCTGTCGGGGATGTTGGCTGTCGGGTTGCGGGGAAATAATTTTCTACCTCATCAGAGATACCGTTTCGATTATCAGTTGTCGTTTTATACCTTTCCGGGAAAATTTTGGGGAATTGGTTATGAAAACGGTGCCAGTGATGCGAATAAGAGCGACTATGAGCGTGTGAAGCTTCAGTTCAAGCCCAGTTTTTTGTTTCGCCTGAACGAATCGGTCTTTTTGGGGCCGGTCGTGGACATAGAATGGGTGAACAGTTTCGGTTTTGAGAACGAGACGTTGCTGGAGGGACAAGACAAATCGGTGGCGAATTACGGAGCGGGATTTAATTTCACGTACGATACGCGAGACTTTGTACTGAATGCCTACCGCGGCAATTTCTTCCGTTGGGAACAGATGTTCTACCCGTCCGGTTTCGGAAACGACTACGCTTTCAGTTATACCGACTTGACTTATAGCACCTACCATCAGGTGTGGAAAGGCGGTGTGCTGGCCATGGAATTGCATACCTTGTTCAATTATGGAGATGTGCCTTGGACCATGATGGCCCAGGTCGGGGTGTTGGGGCGCATGCGTGGGTATTATGAAGGGCGATATCGCGACCGTAATATCATGGAAGGGCAGTTGGAACTGCGCCAACATATCAAGGGGCGCAACGGAATAGCCGTATGGGTGGGTTTGGCCAACGTGTTTCCTAATTTCGGTCATATATATTATGATGAGATGCTTCCCAACTATGGTATCGGCTATCGTTGGGAGTTCAAGAAAAGGGTGAATATACGTTTTGATTTGGGCTTTACCAAAGACAGCCCGAATTTCACCTTTAATATCAATGAGGCTTTTTGAAAAAAACTAAAAACAGAGATATAAAATGAATTTTAAGAGTGTGTATGTCTCAGGGCTGTTGGCTGTATGGCCCGTGATGCAGGGCATGGCCCAGTCGGAATTGATTAAGTTTGGTGATTTCGATCAATGGATTGTCCGCAACATTAAGGAGAGCGGCATTATCGGTGGAGATACCAAACAGTTGTACGAAATCGGTCCGGACGCGGTGTGGAACGAGAACAAGGCTTATACGAATCAGGGAGGTTCGCCGTGGGCAACGTCGAATGTGATGGCCAAGGTTTGCGGAATCACCAAGACGAATACTTCGGTTTACCGGGAGAAGCGGGGAGACGGTTATTGTGCCCGCCTGGAGACTCATGTAGAGAAAGTGAAAGTCATGGGAATTGTGAATATAGAAGTGTTGGCAGCCGGTTCTGTTTTTCTGGGCAGCGTGCCCGAACCGATTACCAATACGTCCAATCCGATGAGCAAATTGGCTGTGGGCATACCTTTTACCAAACGTCCGCAGGCTATCAGTTTCGACTATAAGGTGAAACTTTCCGACGAACCGGACCGTATCCGTCAGACAGGGTTTAGCCGCGTGACCAAAGTCCAGGGAAAAGATATGCCCGATGTGGTATGTTTGCTCCAGAAACGCTGGGAAGACAAAAAAGGGAATGTGTACGCCCAACGCATAGGAACGATGATTCATCGTTTCAACCACAATACGGATTGGGTAAACGGTGCAAAATTTCCTATTAAATACGGTGATATTACCAAGCAGCCCGGGTTCCAAAGTTATATGGGACTGATATCCGGCGACAAGACACAATACACCCGTAACAGCAAGGGGAAGATGGTGCCTATCAAGGAAGTGGGTTGGGCCGATGCCGGTGAAACGCCCACGCATATCGTGTTGCAGTTTGATTCAAGTTACGGAGGCGCGTACGTGGGTTCTGTAGGAACCACATTGTGGTTGGATAATGTGCATGTCATATATTAAGTAGGTAAGTGGGCAGCATGAAGACAGACCGTTTTACATACGAAGGTGTGCCGACACCGTGCTATATCATAGAGGAAGATTTGTTGCGGCGTAACCTGGAGCTGATTCGGGATGTATCCCGAAGGGCGGGAGTGGAAATCATTTTAGCCTTCAAGGCTTTCGCTTTATGGAAATCGTTCCCTGTTTTCAGGGAATACATCAGCCATACCACGGCCAGTTCCCTCTACGAGGCCCGTTTGGCGGCGGAAGAGTTCGGTAGCAAGGCACATACTTATTCTCCGGCGTATACGGAACGTGATTTCGACCGGATACTCTCGTGCAGCAGTCATGTCACGTTCAATTCCATGAGCCAGTACGTCCGTTTCTATCCGCGTGTGGAGGAATACAACCGTCTGCATCCGGAGGAGCGCGTCTCTTGCGGGCTGCGCATCAATCCGGAGTATTCGGAGATAGAAGTGGACTTGTACAATCCTTGTGCGCCCGGTTCCCGTTTCGGCATGATGGCCTCGCAACTTCCGGACGGACTGCCAGCCGGGATTGAAGGATTCCATTGTCATTGTCACTGCGAGAGTTCTTCCGAAGCACTCGAACACACTTTGCAGCATATAGAGGAGAAGTTCGGGAGATGGCTGTCCCGATTGAAATGGCTTAATCTGGGAGGCGGCCATTTGATGACGCGGAAGGATTATGATGTGGAGCGCTTGGTGGCCATCCTGAAAGGCTTGAAGGAACGCTATCCCAACCTTACGGTCATTTTGGAACCGGGCTCGGCTTTTGCCTGGCAAACCGGTCCGTTGGTTGCTTCGGTAGTCGATGTTGTGGAAAATAAAGGGGTACGTACGGCCATTCTCGACGTGAGTTTCACTTGCCACATGCCGGATTGTTTGGAAATGCCGTATCAACCGGCGGTACGTAACGCCGAGACGATGGAACCCGATGCGGTGAAACGTGCGGCTCCGGAAGAAAATGTCTATCGTTTGGGCGGGAACAGTTGTTTGAGCGGTGACTACATGGGCGCATGGCGCTTTGGCCATCCGCTCGCGCCGGGCGACCGGATTATCTTTGAAGATATGATACATTATACTACGGTAAAAACCAATATGTTCAACGGCATCTGCCATCCGGACATCGCGATGCTGCATAGCGACGGGACTTTGGAATATTACCGGCGTTTCAGTTACACCGACTATCGGGACAGGATGTGTTGAAAACAGAAAAAATGAAATAACGATTGATTTTTTTCCATACAGATGCTTGCGCTTTAAAAAAATAATTGTACCTTTGCAACCGCATTCAGGGGAATGCAAAAGCTAATGAACTTAATGGAACAAGCATCTTTTGCGGAAATAGCTCAGTTGGTAGAGCACGACCTTGCCAAGGTCGGGGTCGCGAGTTCGAGTCTCGTTTTCCGCTCAGGCAAAGCTGCCCGTGAGGGTGGCTTTTCTTGTTTTTATACATTCCGGTTTCATTTGTTTTCTTCGTTTCGTTTACGGTAGAGCTGGTAAGAGTTGTAGATATTGTGCCAGATGCTGTAGAAGCCTCCGGCTACCGATGTGACCGGAGTCATGAACGTATACCCCATCCAAATGGCAAATACCGTGTTCTTTTGTCCCAAGGCCTGACCTGCGCTGATGGAATCATTGTAACAGGTTCCGATGCGTTTCCCCGCCCAGAATTGTACGACGCAGCAAACAAGCGATATGCCGGCTATGCCCAATTGGTAAAGCACCGATACTTCGCTGTGGACAATACTCTTCACGGTAACCCCGATGGCAATGGCCAGTGCCACGGCCCACAAATAGAATGCCAGGTCTTTGCAGCGGACGACCAGTTTGTGTACGCCCGGAAGGCAGTAGCGAACGAATAAAGCGGCCAGGAACGGGCAGAACAGGAGAGGGAAGACTTTGCTTAATATTAAGGAAAAGGAGACACCGAATGTCAAATCGGGGTGGGGGTGAATCAAGGGGACGAATATGGGGACTATCAGTGCCGTGACCAGATTGATTAAAATGGTATAGGTGGTCAGGTTGGCCGCACTGCCTCCCAATTTCCCGGTGACCACTGCCGCCGCCGTAGCTGTCGGGCAAATCATGCACAGCATGGCAGCTTCTGCCAAAACCTGGCCCGGCAGATGGGGAAAACATTTCAAAAGTCCGGCAAGGAGGGCAAAACAGCCGGCCTGAATCAAGAGCAGCCATCCATGCCAACGGCACGGACGGAGTTCTCTGGGATTCACTTTACAGAACGTGATGAAAAGCATGGCAAAAATCAATGTCGGTTGCAGGATGTCGATAAACCGGGCTACGTAAGGCTTCGTAGGTTCCAGGGCAGGAATCCCGGTGTAAATGAAGTAAGACAATGCTCCCGCGAGCATGGCGATGGGGAGAGTCCAGTTTTTAATGAATCTGATGATAGGCATGTTCAAATTATCATGAATGGTTGTGCAAAGTTACTTATTTTGTTATCGCCGGGGCGGATTAAACCAGACAAAATTTGTCCGGACGGGAGATTTTATATAATTTTGCACCGGTCTCCGACTAATTATATCCTTGGTGTATAATTGTTCGGATTTTATGGTTTTATTTATTTAATGAATTGATGAATTTATACATTCGCTATTTTGACGAGGAGTGCGTGGTGAGTTCGGCGGAAGAGGCTTTCGATTTCCTGTCTTCTCTGCCGGGTATTACGTTGGATGAGGCTTTCGTGAAAGATTTGCGCCAATACATGGATAGTCCGATGCCTTATCCCAAGCGTTATAAGGTACGTCCCCGTGTGTATTTTATTGTGATTAAGACAACGGCTACGACTTTGGCCGAATTTAAAGTGAACGGAGGCAGGACGCAGTCTTTGGCCGAAAGTTCGGAGAAGGAACCCGCGGCCCGTTTTTCCATCAACGACCGTCCGGGATGGTATGAAGGGGAAATCCTTTTCAAACGTGTGGTTCCCATTCCCGGCACCACGAAGTTCCAGTATAAGGATACGCGGTTCAAGGCTCGTTGCAAGGCTCGTAACGCGCAGGAATGTTACAATCGCATAGTGGAGCATTTGCGTTCACGGCAAGATGTGGATGCGCGCAGCCAGTTTCCTTCCGTAAAAGGAAAGAATTTCTCTTGTTCATATTTGGGCATGACGTTGGAAGAGGAATAGAACCCAGAGGGGGGAGATGTGCCCCGCGTTTGTGTAGGAACGTTTTCCTTACGTACGGGGATTTTGTTTTAAAGATAAAGGGATGCCGGTCGCGGCATCCCTTTTTGTGTATGGCCTCGTGTCTAAACTTGCGGGGCCATGCAGGCTTTATGTTTCACAAGTGCGTCCTGCGTCATTTCACCCAGATTTTCCGGCAGCTTCCGTCTGCTTCGCGTACGATGTGTATGCCCTTTGCGTTGGACAGAATCATCCGGCCGTTGAGGTCGTAATGTACGGTTTTTCCGGACGCTTTTCCTTTGAGGACGCCTTGTATGCCCGAGGGGTCAAACTCTTCGCAAAGGTAGAACATGTCCCATCCCACGGCTGCGGCGTAACTTGCGGTGGAGCCGGTCGGGATTTTTAAAGTGCAATGCTCTGGATTCACGCCATCGAAAACCATGGTCCAGTTCTCACCGTAAAAAGGTTCGCATACGGGAGGTACAGGATTGAAAGAAGTAATTTCTTTCAGGCCGAGGCAGCTATAAAAGGCTTCGTTGCCAATGTATTCCACACTGGCCGGAATAGAGATGGCAGCCAGTGCATAGCAACGGGAAAACATGGAAGCCGGAATCGTTGTGAGGTTTTCGGGCAGCGTGGCCGAAACCAGCTTGTCACACCCGCTGAATGCGCCTTCGCCGATGGAGTCGATGCGGGAAGGCAGTGAGACGGACAGCAGGCCTGTGCCGCTGAAAGCTTCCTTGCCGATGGTTTTCAGGCTTTCCGGCAGGTCGATGCCTGCCAGGTTCCAACAGTTGTTGAAGGCCCGACCGCAAACGTCCGTCGTCCCGTCAAGTAGTGCAAGGGTAGTACCTTCCGCCATCGTACCTTTATATTTATAAGCAAACGTGGAGAGGTAGACCACTCCGTCGGGCTGTGCGTTGAGCCATGCCGTACCGTCGAACGCGCCGGTACCTATGCCTGCCAAAGAGGCGGAGAGGTTGATGTCGGCCAGTTTGGCGCATCCTTGGAAGGCGTAATCCCCGAGGCTAAGACCTTCTTGCGCCAAGGTGTTCATAGCTTTCTTTGCAGGTGAAGCCACGGTCACGGACACGAGGTTCGGACAGTTGCTGAACGCGCTTTCTCCTATTTCACGAATGTTTTCCGGAATGACCAATGAAGTAATCGACCAACATCTGTAGAAGGCATACTGCCCTACGGAGGTGAGGATGGAAGGCAGTACCAGTTCACTGCCTATCTCGCTGCCGTCGATGTACAGTTTGCCCGAGGCGGACGGGTTGGCACTCGCGGAGGCAAAGTATATGCGGCACCATTCGTCCAACGTCCCTTCATATTGCGTTTGGGTTGGATTGACATAATTAAAGGACATGGCACCGATAAAATTCACTTCTTTGCCGATGACTACGTTTTTCAGGCGGTTGCAGTAGAAAAAGGCGTATCCGCCGATGCGCTGTGCGTGTATCTCGGCTTGTGCCAGTTGGGTGCAGTAGGAAAACGCTTCTCTGCCGATTTCTTTCACGTGGGCAGGGAATACGGCCGACGTCAGCCCTTTGTAACCGGCGAAAGCGTAGTCTTTCACTGCGGTGATATCCTCCGGGACCACCAAGTCGGTCACGATTTGCTGGTTGTCCGTGCCGTAGTCCACGTAGAGGCGTGAGGCGAAGGACAACGGGCAGGTTTCTTCCGGATACGTGTCCGCCAGCATGTCGATGCGCATCCATCCGGACAGACTTCCTTTATAGCACACGTCGGCCAACGCCTCGCAATTTACGAACGCCCCGTCGCCGACGCTCTTTATTTTGTCGCCCATCGTGATGGAAGTCATCGCCGTGCAGTTGGAGAAGGCACTGTTTCCGATGGTTTCCAACCCGTCGGGTAGGACGATGCTGCCCAATGAGGTACAACCGTTGAACACATACCTGCTGAGGGCTTTCAATCCGGCAGGAAGCTCTACGGACTTCAGCGCGGTGCAGTTCTGGAAAGCATATTCGCCGATGGAATCCACGGAAGCCGGAAGGCAGACCGTCTCCAACGCGCATTGTTTGAATGCCCCGTTGCCTATCGTCGTCAGCGTGGACGGCAGTTCCACGTTGGAAAGGGAAGTGCATTCCAGGAACATGTATTCGCCTATCACGGTTGCGCCCTCTTCCAACCGGACACTTTGCAGGTTGGTGCAGCCCGTGAACACGGCCATTTCTATGCTGTCTACGCCCGATGGTATGACGATGGACTGCAAGGCGGTGCAGCCGCTGAATGCGTCGGATTTGATGGTTGTGACACTTTCTCCGATAGCTGCACGGGTCAGGCCGGTACAGCCTTGGAACATGGATGAAGGGATGGTGGTAGTTTGGCCCGACACGTCCGCCGTTTCCAAGGTGGACGTGTTCCACGGGCACGAAAATCCGTAGAACGACAGGTTTCTCCCCACCCGCAACTCGCGCACCGGGAGGTTGGTGAAGTCCCCGTCGATGATCAGCGAATCCTTGCTTTCGGCAAAAGCCAGTTCCGTCAACGAGGGGCAATCGTTGAAAACTCCGTATGTCATTTCCTTCACGCTGGCCGGTATGGTGATGCTCTTCAGGCTCGTGCAGCCTGAAAACGTGCCGGAACCCAGTTTTTGCAGGTCGGCCGGAAAGCGCACGTCCTCCAGGCTGCTGCAACCATTGAAGGTTCCCTGCAATTCCGTCATGCCGTCCGGCAGCGAAACCGACTTCAGTGCAGTGCAGCCTTGGAAAGAGAAAAATTCTCCCGGTTGCACCTGTAGGACGACGGAAGTAACGTCCGTGTTATATCTGAACATTTCATCGTCCACTTCTGTCACGCTGTACGTCTTGCCATCGTAGGTGAACGAAGCCGGAACAGTTATGTCCCCAGAATATAGTCCGTCATCTAAAGGCATAGCCTTGGCTGTTCCTGCATTTTCGTTGGTTTCATACCTGATGCCTCCTACGGTTACGTCATCGGCCATCGCTGTGCCGCTACTTCCGCACCATGCCCCGAAAAGGAGCGTAAATAAACATGTTTTTGTTCTCATAACCACTATATTTTAGTATTTGTTGATGCTTGTTTTTGTATGGTTTTAGTTTCTCTCTTACGAAGAGAGCGACCACAGGAATAGAAGTCTGAATGTCATAGCTTTTAGGTTGTAAGAACTTAGATTTTCATTAAATATGTTTATTAAGTTGGAATGTAAGATAAAAAATAAGATTTGTGATTCACTTATATTCACCATTTTATGTAACTTTGTGACGAGACGGTCGCTCTCTTCGTAAGAGATAAACTCACGGCAGATTCATTTTTTCATTGAACTTCATTTTGAGTCTGCCAAAATGTCAGTTATAATGAGCTTAGGTTTGATTTTTCGGGAACGGGTGCAGGCGTGTGCGAAAATAATGGATTCTCGTGCCTTTTGCCTGGGACAATATGTAACGGATAAGAAGCCGGATCATGCTTGAATGTAATTTCCGTTTGTCTTTTACTTACCTTCCGTATCCGGGTATCCGGCATAGGCGAGGGGGAAGCCATACAAAATGACAGTAGCTTTTTGTCGGGGAATAACGTCGGAATAGAGAAAAAATCCCTTTTTCCCGTAGGATGTTTTGCCCTTTTCTTCTTGTTTTTGGGGTGGGATGAGGACGACGACGGAAAGTTATGCGGAGAAAAATTAATCGCTTTCAGCCGAATGAGAAATCAATCTCTTGCAATTGATTGTGAATATTCCATAATTCTTATTGGGGTATGCCGCACAAATATGTATGTTTCTTAAAAAGAATTTTCCAGATGAGGCTGTTTCCATCTTTTTTTTCTCTGAGAGTGGGGCGAAAAACTGCCATTTTGTCAGTCTACGTCTGTGGAGTGTGAAGGGGAGAAAGGGCGGGTGGTGCAGCGGAGTAGCGGGATGGAGGGCCGCTGTCTTTGTTTCCACGAAGATAGGATGCGGCTCGGCAGTTCCT
>OGKU01000028.1_pt1 | contig 135432 bp, 114 predicted proteins | sample 1572611 | NCBI WGS metagenome assembly OGKU01 (sample SAMEA2581886, study PRJEB24529) | metagenome | biome: Human gut stool | place: China | collected 2011 | reverse complement strand
GCCACGGGGAAGAGAACGCCCTGAGGCTGCACAACGCGGCTTTCTACCGCATCTGCCCGGCCGGGGAGGTATTACGCCGTTACTATCGTGCGGCTCAGCCGGGGGAGAAGGTACGCCTGCTCTCTCTGCCCGAGATATTCGCACGGCTACGGCGGCTGGAACCCGGAGCGATGGCAGGCATAACGCTGCCCAAGCTGGCTCAAGCCCTCGTTGCCGCAGGAGTACAGAAAGTACACACGCATTACGGAAACCGATACAGGGTGGCGGAAAGGTGATAGTGGGTATATGAAAGGCGCAAATGCTGAATATTCCTTTGAAAAATAGGCTTCCGTGAGAGAATGAAAATAGGGGCAAGTGGCTGATGCGCTTGCCCCATTTCTGGGATTACTTTAAAATGACCAAACATGTGCATGCCCCGTGTGCCCCCATGACCAATGCCTGTTCGATATCGGCTGTTTTGGAAGGGCCGGAGATGAAAGTGCCGAAAGGGTAGGTTTGCCCGACGAGAAGTTCGTAGGCTTCTTGCATATTATGGACCAGGGAATGTCGGTCGAGGACAATGACCAAGGCTTCAACAATGAAATAGAGTGCTTTGTGTTTTACGTTCTGAGGAATCCAGACCGCACCGTTTTCCGCTACGCCGAATGCTCCTTCTACGACCGCCACGTCAGTACCGTCCAGTTCTTGTGCCTCGGCCAATGTGTCGGGACGTATGGTAGCACAGGTGATCTCTTCCATCTGTGAAGCGATTTTGCGAGCCTTGGGAAAGTGGCTGCGAATGATGTCGTTGATGTCTTCCGCTTCCTGTAGGACGACCGCCTTGCCTCCGACAAACTGGCTGATTTCGCAGAAACGGCTTATTTTGTCCGGGTAAACCGTAGCTTTTATTTCCCAATCCGGATATTCGTACCTTTGTACGGTGTTTTGGCGGATGGCTGTCAATATCTCGTCTTTGCTGCTCATTTTTTATCCTCCTTTCTTTGTACTTTACCTTTTTTCCACATGCTGTTGAACGATTCCCCGGCGAATTTCGGCAGTTCGCGGCCTTTTCCCCATTCGTTCAGGCGGTTATATTTGATTGCGTCTGGCATGACATTGACCATAGGAGCAGCCCAGAGGGCGGCGTTGAACAGCACGGGACGCTCCATCAGAAATTTCATGCCGGCAGACATGAATTGCTTCTCGGTATTGGCTTTGCCGATGTCCTTCAACGTTTGCCTCCAGCGGTAGATTTGTTCTCCCAAATCCACTTTGGCCGGGCAGACATTGGAGCAAGACAGGCAGAGGGAACAGGCCGACAAGTTGTCATAGTACTTCGACGGGTCGTGAGCCATTCCCAAGTTTATTCCAATGGGGCCCGGAATGAAATAAGTATATGAATAGCCTCCGCTGTGCCGGTAAACCGGACAGGTGTTCATGCAGGCACCGCAACGGATGCAGTTCAGCGTCCGGATATGGTCGGGGTGAGAGAGGATGCGGCTTCGTCCGTTGTCTACGATAATGATATGGTATTCACCTCCTTCGCGCGGCGTACGATAATGAGACGTGTAGGTCGTGATGGGTTGACCTGTTCCAGAACGTGCCAATAAACGGGTGAATACGCCTAAAGCTTTCATGTCCGGTACGATTTTTTCCAAACCGAAGGCCGCGATGTTCAGTTTCGGGCAGGATGTGCCCATATCGGCGTTGCCTTCGTTGGTGCACACGACGATGTCTCCCGTGGAGGCTACAGCGAAATTCGCTCCTGTCATGGCAGCTTCGGCGTGCAAGAAAATATTTCGCAGGTTTTTTCGAGCCACATGCGTCAGGTAAGTCGGGTCGTAATTGCCTTTTTCGGCATTCATCTTCTCTTCGAACAGCAGGCCTACTTGTTCGCGCTTGATATGAATGGCCGGCATGACGATATGGCTGGGTGGAAGGTGCATCAGTTGCAGGATGCGTTCACCCAAATCGGTTTCCACTACATCTATGCCTTTAGACAACAAGAACGGATCCAGTTCGCATTCTTCCGAAAGCATGGATTTGCTTTTGACGAAACGGGTCACTTGATGTTCTTTAAGCAGTCCATAGATGATCTGTCGGTATTCTTCTGCGTCTTTAGCCCAATGTACGATGGCACCGTTTGCCGTGGCGTTCTTTTCAAATTCTATCAGCAGTTCCTCCAAATGGCTGTTGGAATAGAGTTTCAACTGGCATGCTTTTTCCCGAAGGTCTTCCCATTCGGGTACCTCCTTGCTCATTTTGTCTCTTTTGGCACGTACCATCCACAGGGTTTCGTTGTGCCATGCCGCCATGTCGCCGTTCCGGAGGAACTTTTCGGCAGCTTTGGAATGTAAGGTGCTCATAACTGTGACGCTAATATTTCTACAATATGAATCGTTTGGATGGGAAGTTTCTCACGGTCGATGACTCCCTGCATGTGCATCAGGCAGGAGCTGTCGGCTCCGGTAATATATTCGGCCCCGGTTTCGCTGTGGTGCCTGATTTTGTCTTTTGCCATACAGACGGATACGGCCTGTTCTTCGATTGCGAACATTCCGCCGAAACCGCAACATTCATCTACGTGGGACGGTTCGCATACTTCGATGTCTTTCACCATGAGTAGCAAATCCCGTAATTTATTATAATAAGGAATATTGCGTTCACTGGGAGAGGACAAGTGAAGTTCCCTTACGCCGTGGCAACTGTTGTGCAGGCTGACTTTGTGAGGGAAGCGGGCATCCAAATGTTCCGGCTTGACGACGTCGTGGATGAACTCGCACAAATCATATATTTTCTCCGCACTCTCGCACCGATGTCCTTCTTGTGCCAATATGTCGGGATGGTTTTGTTTGACGAAAGCCACACAACTGGCCGACGGTCCTACAATGTAATCGTATGACTGGAACAAGGTTTCGAAACGCCGGGCCAGCCGTGAGGCTTCATTTTCGAATCCGGCATTGGCCATGGGTTGCCCACAACACGTTTGGTCTAAAGGGTAATCTACGTCGACTCCCAACCGGCTTAAAATTTTATATGACGCCACTCCGACCTGGGGGTATATGGCATTGATGTAGCAAGGGATAAATAAACCGACTTTCATATTTTGGGTTGTTTTGAATTTGGTACAATATTAGTGTTTGGTCCGTATGCCTGCCGGTATGCGTTGGCCAATAGCTGCAAAGTTATAAAAAAGCATGGTTCTATTCTATTATTCGTGCTGCCTTTTGATTCGTAAACCATTAATTTTTGGCTGTTTTCTTTCGTATTCTCTCAAAAAGTAGTAATTTTACGTGCTTTTTGGCAAGTGGTATTTATAATAGTAACAGATATAAATAATGTTAGACCAAGACAGAATAATAAAGGTGAACATTGAAACCGAGATGCGTAAATCGTATATCGACTATTCAATGTCCGTAATTGTATCCCGTGCTTTGCCTGATGTGCGCGACGGATTTAAACCTGTGCATCGTCGCATTCTCTATGGAATGAGGGAACTGGGTAATACGCACGACAAACCATATAAAAAATGTGCCCGTATCGTAGGAGAAGTGTTGGGTAAGTATCATCCGCATGGAGATTCTTCCGTTTATGGTGCATTAGTGCGTATGGCACAAGAATGGAGCATGCGTTATACGTTGGTGGACGGTCAGGGAAACTTCGGTTCCGTCGATGGGGATAGTGCTGCTGCCATGCGTTATACGGAGGCTCGCCTGCAGTTGATGGGCGAAGCTATGATGGATGACTTGGAAAAGGAAACCGTAGACATGATGAACAACTTCGACGATACGTTGAGGGAGCCTACGGTTATGCCGACAAAAATACCGAACTTGCTGGTAAACGGTGCCAGTGGTATCGCAGTGGGAATGGCCACTAACATCCCCACGCATAATTTAGGGGAAGTCATTGATGCTTGTGTGGCTTATATAGACAATCGGGATATTGACATCGACGGACTGATGGAGTATATCAAGGCTCCTGATTTTCCTACCGGTGGCTTTATTTACGGTATGCAGGGCGTGCGCGATGCCTACGAGACGGGGCGCGGACGTGTGATTATGCGTGCCCGTGCTGAGATAGAGCCGGGAGAGAATCATGATAAGATTGTCATTACGGAGATTCCTTACGGGGTAAACAAAGCGGAGCTGATTAAACAGATTGCCGATTTGGTAAACGACAAGAAGATTGAAGGCATCAGCAATGCCAATGACGAATCCGACCGTGAAGGCATGCGTATCGTGGTGGATGTGAAACGCGACGCCAACGCAAATGTCGTATTGAACAAATTGTTCAAGATGACTCCGTTGCAGACCAGCTTCAGCGTGAATTGCATAGCGTTGGTGAAAGGGCGTCCCAAGTTGTTGTCTCTGAAGGATTGCATCTCTAACTTTGTGAACCATCGTCACGATGTGGTCATCCGTCGGACGCAGTATGATTTGCGCAAGGCGGAAGAACGTGCCCATATTTTGCAAGGTTTGATTATTGCGAGTGATAACATTGACGAAGTCGTGCATATTATTCGCAGTGCCCAGAATCCGCAGGCCGCCATCGAAGGTTTGATGAACCGTTTCGAACTGGACGAGGTACAGGCCAAAGCCATCGTAGAGATGCGTCTGCGTCAGTTGACGAACCTGATGCAGGAGCAGTTGCGTAACGAATACGATGAACTGTTGAAACAAATCGAATATTTCAAACAGATACTGAGTGATGAAGACCTTTGCATGAAAGTAATCAAGGACGAATTGATCGAGGTTAAAGAGCAGTTCGGCGACGAACGGCGTTCGGAAATCGTATATTCGAGCGAAGAATTCAATCCTGAAGATTTTTATGCTGACGACGAGATGGTTATCACCATCAGTCACATGGGATATATCAAGCGTACGCCTTTGGCCGAGTTCCGGGCACAGGCTCGTGGTGGCGTGGGCAGCAAGGGAACGAGCACTCGCGATACGGACTTTGTGGAATACATCTATCCGGCTACGATGCACAACACGATGCTCTTCTTCACGCAGAAGGGTCGCTGTTTTTGGATGAAAGTATATGAGATACCGGAAGGTGCCAAGAACTCTAAGGGACGTGCCATTCAGAATATGTTGAATATCGACCCGGATGACGCTATCAATGTTTGCTTGCGTATCAAGAACCTGAACGATGCGGAATTCTGCCGTTCGCATTATGTGGTGTTCTGCACGAAGAACGGTATCATCAAGAAAACCTGCTTGCAGGAGTATTCCCGTCCGCGTACCAATGGGGTCAATGCCATTACGATTCGTGAAGACGACCGTGTCATCGGCGTGCGTCTGACAAATGGCGAGAATGAAATCATCATCGCTAACAGAAACGGTCGTGCCATTCGTTTCCATGAAAGCAAAGTGCGTGCCATGGGACGTACGGCTACTGGTGTGAGAGGTATGACCATCGACGAGGACGGTAGCGACGAAGTGGTAGGCATGGTATGTGTGAACGACCCGCAGACGGAAACCATTATGGTGGTCAGCGAGCAAGGCTATGGCAAACGTTCTGATATAGAGGATTATCGTGTGACAAACCGGGGCGCGAAGGGTGTGAAGACACTGAACATCACGGAGAAAACCGGTAAGTTGGTGGCTATCAAAGTCGTGACGGACGAGAACGACCTGATGATTATTAACAAGAGCGGTATAACGATACGTTTGAAAGTGGCTGATGTCCGTATTATGGGACGTGCCACACAAGGTGTCCGTTTGATTAATCTTGAGAAGCGCAATGACCAAATCAGTAGCGTATGCAAGGTACAGACGGAGGACGAAGAAGAAGAGACGGAAATGTTGAGTGACGGTGTGGCTCCGGTGATGGATGAGTCGGAAGGCGGTTCTGATGCATCGGTTTCAGAGTCCCGTGACGAAGAGACTGAAACGAATGAATGAGTTTAAAACTTTTAATTTATAAAGTTATGAATAAATACGTATTATCAATTGCATTGCTGGTTGCTTCAACCGGTGCTTTCGCGCAGAACAGACTGGTGAAAAAAGCTCAGGGATTGATTAACAACAATCAAATAGAGGAAGCCCAGACGTTGTTGACGGAAGCTTTGAACAGCGGAGAAACCAAAGACATGGCTTTGGCTTGGGATGTTCAGGGAGATTTGTACCAAAGGCTTTTTGCAGACGAACTGAACAAAGCGGCTGCTCACCAGCCTTTGGATACGGCAAAGTTTGCTAAAAACTTGTATGCTTGTCTGGACGCATACGAAAAATGCAACGAGTATGACGAGAAAAAGGAATATGCGGAAAAGAACAAAGGCAACTTGATGAAGTTCCGTACTTTCTTGATGTACGTCGGTCAGTTTGACTTCCAAAATCAGAATTTTGCGGGAGCTTATAAAGCATACGATGCGTGGTTGACTTATCCGCAGAATCATAAACTGGTGGCTGATGAGCCGAAGGTGTTGAACGATAGTGTATTTGACAAAAATCAGGTAGCTTATTATGCTTGTCTGGCAGCTTACCAGGGTAAAGATTTTGATAAGGTCGCTACTCATTTGGAAGAGGCATTGAAGTATGATAAAGAAGCCAAGACGGTAAGACAGTTACATTTGATGACACTCTTGGAAAAGGGAGATACGGCTCAATGGGTTGATGCTTCGAAGAAGTATGCAGCGGCAGATGAAGTGATAGCCCAGAATTTGTTGGCTTATTATACTGAAAAGAAAAACGATGCGGCTTCGTTGGAGTTCGCTAACAGTCTTTTGGCGGCCGATCCGAATAATAAGATTGCCAATTATTCAAAAGGTGTAGTATTGTTTGGTCAGGAGAAATTCGAGGAAGCCCTTCCATTCTTTGAGAAGAGTACGGAAATAGATCCTACTTTTACGGATGCTTATTACAATGCCGGTGTATGCTGCTGTAATACAGGATATGGCATCAACGAAGCAATCGGTAAGACGAAGAACATGAAGAAAGCCGAATATGACAAGGAGATTGAAAAAGTGAAGTCTTGGTATAAGAAGGCAGAACCGTTCTTCCTGAAAGTCAAGGAACTTGAGCCTGACAATCCGCAGAGATGGGCTTCTCGTCTGAAGACGGTGTATTATATAACTGGAGAAAAGGCTAAAGAAGCAGAGATGGATACTTATCTCAAGTAAGCGGTAGGAGATAATGATAAAGTAAAAAAGAATTGGGGTGGTGTTCAATGAAAGTGTGGGCATCACCCTTTTGTTTTATATAGGATGAGTAGATTGAGTTTTTGGGCAATGGTTTGTATGTTCGGGGTTTGTTGTCAGACACTGGACGGTGCCAATGTGGTTCGTGAAGCGCGTAAAACCATAAAGAACGCCAGATATGAGGAGAACGGGGATGAGGCCAAGAAGGTAAGGGAGCGGCTGGATGCCGCAGAGAAGAGCCTGATGGATGCGCTGTCCGGCGAGAAAAAAGTAGTGAAACGTGCAGAACTGTATTATACGGCGGCATTGGTGCAGTGCAGGTTGAATGACATTGAAAACGAAAAAATCTATTTGAAACGTGCATACGATACGGTGCTTTATTATAATAGTATCTACAATGCCTATAAATATTTCGAGAAATGTGATTCCGTGGAGTTGGCTTCAGACTACAAAGGGCGTTTTAAGTTCCGTTCGTCGGCTCGTAAGAGACTGCTGGAACATCGTGCCAATTTATTGAATGGCGGACGCTTCTATTTGAGAAAGAAGAATTATACGGAAGCATTCCGATTCTTGGATTTATATTTGTCTTCGGCCGAATATCCGGCATTGAAGAGCGACTTCTTGAATCAGACGGATACGATGTATTCCCGTGTGGCCTATTGGATTATAGCCACAGGATACCATATCGGGGCTTACGAGGGTGTGATACGTTATGCTCCGACGGCTTTGCGATACCCCAAGAACCAACAGTATGTGCAGGAGTATCTTTGTAGGTCGCACTTGGCTTTGAATGATACTGCAGCTTGGGTGAAGGAATTGAAAAGGGGTATTGTGAACTTCCCTGACCATACCTATTTTTTTACCAGCTTGCAGGAGTTTCTGAATCGTAAAGGGAAATACGACGACGCGTTGTTGTTTGCAGACCGGATGATACAATACGACCCGAAGAATGCTTTGTTCTGGTATGCAAAGGCATTGGTGTACATGCGTAAAGATGACTATAAGAATTGTATAGCGAATTGTGATGTGGTTCTGACTTTGGACAGCATGAATATTGAGGCTAATTATTTTAAGGGGCTGGCTTATTGCAATATGGCCAAAGCGTCTTCCGATGCGATGAAAAAATCAGAGCTGAAAAGTGCTGCATATCGGAAATACAGAACGGAAATGATGACGTATTACGCATTGGCAGAGGAGCCTTTGGAACAGGTGCGTCGGTTGTCTCCGGATAAGGCTTCCCGTTGGGCGCCTTTGCTGTATCAAGTTTACCTGAATCAGAACAAGGGAGCGGAATTCGATGAAATGGAACGTATTATACGGGATATAAAGAAACCGGAAAAATAGATATGGAAAGACTAAAGATATATATGGCTCCTTTGCAGGGGCTTACGGAGGCTCCTTACCGCAATGCTTTTGAGAAACACTTCGGTGGAGTGGATGTGTACTACACACCTTTCATCCGTTGGGAGCACGGTGGTCTGAGAAGAAAGGATGTACGTGATTTGCATCCGGATGCAAACAAAGTAGGGCATCTTGTTCCTCAAATCATAGCGGCTTCGGCCGAAGAGGCAGAACAGATTCTGGCTCAGGTAGTTCCCTATGGATATCAGGAGGTGGATTTAAACATGGGCTGCGCTTTTCCCATGTTGGTGAAAAAGGGAAAGGGATGCGGTCTCCTGCCTGAACCTGAACGGGTGAGAGGATTGCTACAGGTAGTGGAACGTTATCCGGACATCTCTTTTTCCGTGAAAATGCGTTTGGGATATGAGAATGCGGCAGAGTGCATGGAGCTTCTTCCTGTGTTGAATGAGACTCGTTTGTCACGGGTGGTGGTGCATGCAAGAACAGGGCGGCAGCAATATAAGGGGGAATGCGACCGTGAGGCTTTTCTTCGTTTTGCCCGTGAATGTCGCCATCCGGTAGTTTATAACGGCGATGTCACGACGGTAGAGTCTCTTAGTGAATTACAGCAGGGAATGCCCTTTTTGGAAGGCGTCATGATGGGACGCGGGTTGTTGGCAGCTCCTTGGGTAGCTATCGAATACCATGAGGGCGCGGCGTGGAGCATGGAGCGAAGGATGTCCTCCTTGCGGGCGTTGCATGCGGATTTGCTGGACCATTATGTCCAGACACTCGAAGGGGGCGAGAAGCAACTGCTGACGAAAATGAAAGCTTTTTGGGAATATATATATCCCGAAGGTGACCGGAAATGCCGCAAGAAAATTCATAAGGCACAGAAAATGGCGGATTATACACAAGCCGTCTTCCAACTTTTGAGCGGATATTAAAATAGTTATCGAAATCATTAATCTTATTTCATGAAAAGAACATTGTTTATAGGTATGTTGGGGCTTTCTGCACTGATGAGCGGTTATGCCCAACAAGGAGAGGGAGTCCGTAAAGGGCGTATAGTGCGCGAACCGTTGGTACATGACCCTGTCATGGCAAAAGAAGGGGATACATATTATCTTTATTCCACTGGACACAACGTTTCGTTTTTCTCGTCGAAAGACTTATCCGAATGGACTATCCGGCACGGTGTTTTTTCGGCTCCTCCTCAGTGGGCTGTGGATAGTATCAAGGGATATGAAGGTCACACGTGGGCACCGGATATCATTTATTATAAGGGAAATTATCATCTTTTTTATTCCTGTTCCACTTTCGGTAAAAATACCTCAGCCATTGGCCACGCCTATCGCAAGACTTTGAATCCAGACTCGGATGAACCGTGGACGGATACCGGCGTGGTTATCGTGTCGCATGCCCATGACAACTTTAATGCCATTGACCCGAACATTGTCATAGACGAGGAAGGGAACCCTTGGATGACGTTCGGCTCCTTTTGGGGAGGTATCCAGTTGGTACGGTTGACCGAGGATTTGACTTCTACTTTGAAACCGGAAATATTGTACACAATATGCACACGCCAGTTCGAGGGGGCTTCCGACGTACCTTCGCGTTCCGTAAATTCCGTCGAGGCCCCGTTTATCTTCAAGCATGGCGGTTATTATTATTTGTTTGTGTCCTACGATTTTTGCTGTCGCGGGTTGAAGAGCGATTATAAGGTAGTGGTAGGCCGTTCCACCCGGGTGACCGGTCCTTATGTGGATAAAGACGGACGGGAACTGACGCGAGGCGGAGGAAGTCTGGTTGTAGACAGCAATGATGAGTTTGTGGCCATCGGGCATAGTGCGGCTTATCATTTCGATGGAAAAGATTATTTCATGGCCCATGGCTACAGCCGTTCGGAAGATGGAGCCAGTAATTTATTTTTTCGGGAAATGACATGGGATGAAGAGGGTTGGCCACTTGTTTCTGCGGAGTGAAAAGAGCGTTGAATCAATCTTCCTCTTGGTTTTTTGCCAGATTTCCGTGTCGCTTTTTTTTGATAAAAGATTTGGATTGTATTTCATTTTTAGTACCTTTGTGAAATTGATAAAAAAACGTATAAATATGGAGTTTAGGATAAAAGGCTGTATCGGAGCGTTAATGATGGGTTGCGTGTTCGCAGCCTGCGAGGACGATACGGACAAGGGAGGGCCTGACGTAGACCAGCCCAAAGAAGCCACTTATCTTTTATATATGGTAGGGCAGAACGATTTGAAACAGTATCTGAATGCCAACATCAGTGACATGAAAATCGGATACGGTAAATCCGATATCAATGCCAACGTGTTGGTGTATGCCGATATCAGTTCGGTGCCGACATTATATCTGATTGGGAAAGATAACAGCGGGAAAGTGCAGCAGACAACTGTGAAGACTTATCCGGACCAGTATTCGGTGGACCCGGAAGTGATGAAGGAAATCATCAATGATGTCTTTACGCTGTATCCGGCCGAGCGAAAAGGAGTTGCATTCTCTTCTCATGCCAACGGCAGCCTTTATACGCCAAATACGGTAAGGAAGCGTGCTTTCGGGGATGAGGAAAGTGGCTACAGCATGAATATTACGGATATACGTGAGGCTCTTGAGGGATGTCCGTATATGGATGTGATTATGTTCGACGCTTGTTTGATGGCCAATATGGAGACGGCGTATGAGCTGAAAGACCGGGCGCATTATTTCCTTGCAGCTCCCAACTCCATTCCGGCAGAGGGATTCCCTTACGACAAGGCTCTACCTCATCTGCTGAAGATGGATGCGGCCGGACTGGCACGTGCAGCCCAGGCTTATATGAAACATTTCCAGAATAACGATGTGGAGTGGGATGATTTCGTTTCCATCAGTGTTTCCGATCTTTCGCAGATGAATGCCTTGGCTTTGTATATGGATTCTTTGTTTCAGGATGAGGCGGTACAGAATCATTTGATGAAGGTGGACCGTGACGATTTACAGATGTTCGAGACGGGCTTTCAATTGTATGATTATGGGGAGTGGGTGGACAGCATTGGGCTTTCAAGTCCTTACGTCCCGAAAATCAGGACTATTTTGGACGAGGCGGTGGTTTATAAGGAATATAGTGATTACAGTTCGGTAAACGATTATACCGCGATGCCGGAAATCCCGATTAAAGATGGCGCGTTTAGCGGTTTGAGTACTTATGTGCCACCGAGGGTATCTCAGCTTTTGCAACCGGGTTATGATATGTTGATGATGCGGTTTTTCACTTCTTTGAAATGGTACCGCGATGCCGGTTTCTGGCGCGTGCCGCTTTACAATATATTTGAACAGGACTCTGAAGAATAAGCCAATCCCCGCCGGATTTCCGGTGGGGATTTTCAATGTTTTGCACAAATATGCGGTTTAAGTGCAAAATTAGTTGTATCTTTGTTCCCGATAACGAAGAATATAATTTTTATTAGATTACTATTTATGGCTTATAACTTGTTAAAAGGTAAACGCGGTATTATTTTCGGTGCGCTGAATGACGCTTCTATTGCTTGGAAAGTTGCAGAACGTGCTTCGGAAGAAGGGGCGCAGATTGTGTTGACCAATACCCCGGTGGCCTGCCGTATGGGTACGATTGACGAATTGGCGAAAAAGACCAATGCAACAATAATTCCTGCCGATGCAACTTCAGTGGACGATTTGGAGAAGCTCTTTGTGCAGGCACAAGAGGTTATGGGAGGCAAAATCGACTTCGTGCTTCATTCCGTGGCCATGAGTGTGAACATGCGCAAGAAGCGTACGTATGACGATTTGGATTACGGTTTCTTGAATAAGACGTTGGATATTTCCGCCATCTCATTTCATAAAATGATTCAGACGGCCAAAAAACTGGATGCCATCAATGAAAACGGTTCTATTTTGGCGTTGAGTTATGTGGCGGCACAACGTACTTTCTTCGGCTATAACGATATGGCGGATGCAAAGTCTTTGTTGGAATCCATCGCCCGTAGTTTCGGTTATATTTATGGGCGCGAGAAAGGAGTCCGTGTCAATACGATTTCCCAGTCTCCGACCTTTACTACCGCTGGCGGTGGTATCAAGGGGTTCGATGGTTTGTATGATTTCAGCGATCGTATGTCTCCTTTGGGTAATGCCAGTGCGGATGAATGCGCGGACTATTGTGTGGTGATGTTCTCCGATTTGACGAAGAAGGTTACGATGCAGAATCTCTATCACGACGGAGGCTTCTCCAGCATGGGTATGTCTTTGCGAGGTATGACGCAATACGAGAAATCGTTTATTGATGAAAACCGTGACGAAAACGGTAAGATTATCTACGGATAAGTGGTATAGCATAGATTATTGATAGAAATACAGTCTGTTATTCAGCAAATTTTCTTATATTTGCGTCTTTGAATAACAGACTGTTTCTTTTACGGAGCAATTATCCCGAATTAAAGATTATGAGTAAGACGATTATTACAGTAGTAGGAAAGGATGCGGTAGGCATCATTGCGAAGGTTTGTACGTACTTGGCGGAGAACAAGGCAAACATTTTGGATATATCCCAAACCATTGTGCAAGAGTATTTTAATATGATGATGATAGCAGACTTGTCTAAGGTGGAAAAGCCTTTTGAAGTGTTGGCGAACGAGTTGGCCGAGATAGGTTTGTCGATGGGTGTTCAGGTGAAATGCCAACGCGAAGATATTTTTGATAAAATGCATCGTATTTAATCCTGTGGCTAAGATATGATTAATATATATGAGGTGTTGGAGACCAACAAGATGATCGAGCAGGAGAATCTTGATGTGCGTACCATTACGATGGGTATCAACTTGTTGGATTGCGTGGATTCGGATGTGGACGCGCTTTGCCGGAAGATTTATGATAAAATCACATGTCTGGCGAAAGACTTGGTGAAAACCGGAGAGGATATTTCTAAGGAATATGGAATTCCCATAGTGAACAAACGCGTTTCCATTACGCCTGTTTCGTTGGTGGGAGGAGCGGCTTGCCGCACGCCGGAAGATTATGTAAAGGTGGCTCATGCTTTAGACCGGGCAGCGAAAGAAGTAGGTATTAATTTCTTGGGCGGCTATTCGGCTGTCGTGTCCAAGGGGATGACCCATAGCGACGAACTGCTTATCCGTTCCATACCTCAGGCTTTGGCAGAAACGGAACGCATTTGCAGTTCGGTGAATGTAGGGTCAACGAAAACCGGTATCAATATGGATGCTGTGAGACTGATGGGCGAGATTATCTTGCAGACGGCCGAGCGGACGAAAGACAAGGATTCTTTGGGTTGTGCTAAACTGGTGGTCTTGTGCAATGCTCCGGATGACAACCCATTCATGGCCGGTGCTTTCCACGGTGTGTCCGAGGCGGATGCCATCATCAATGTGGGGGTGAGCGGTCCGGGCGTGGTGAAACATGCGTTGAGCCAAATCAGGGGAGCCAGCTTCGAGGTGCTCTGTGAGACAATCAAACGTACGGCTTTTAAAATCACCCGTGTGGGGCAATTAGTGGCGCAAGAAGCTTCGCGGCGTTTGGGAGTGCCCTTCGGCATCATCGATTTGTCGTTGGCCCCGACTCCGGCCGTGGGGGATAGCGTGGCCGAAATATTGGAAGAAATCGGCTTGGAACGCGCCGGTGCTCCGGGAACCACGGCAGCATTGGCTTTGCTGAACGATCAGGTGAAGAAGGGAGGCGTGATGGCTTCATCATACGTGGGAGGGCTGAGCGGAGCCTTTATTCCGGTGAGTGAAGACCAAGGCATGATTGATGCCGTGGAGTGTGGCGCGTTGACTTTGGAAAAGTTGGAGGCCATGACTTGTGTTTGCTCGGTCGGGTTGGATATGATTGCCATTCCGGGCGATACGCCCGCCACGACGATTTCGGGTATCATTGCAGACGAAGCCGCAATAGGCATGGTGAACCAGAAAACGACGGCCGTGCGCATCATTCCCGTAGTGGGCAAAACGGTAGGGGATACGGTAGAGTTCGGAGGACTTTTGGGCTATGCTCCCGTGATGCCGGTCAACTCTTTCGGTTGCGGTGATTTCGTGAACCGGATAGGTCGTATTCCGGCTCCGATACACAGTTTCAAGAATTAACAGGTTTTCGTACTTTGACGGATTGAATCCATCCTTTGTTTCCGTGACTGTGGTTTTTGCAGTCGACTTACCATAACGGTTGTTTATGGTGCGAAGGGAAACAAAGGATGGTTGTGCTTTATGGAACATGCGCTTCATGTGAATTGGTAGATATAGTTCTTGTCAAAGGCTATAAAGTCCAATAGAGAAATAAATGCTGTTTCATATCTTTGCGGCATATATATTATTGATAGTATCATGAAAATGAAGTGGAAAAGAATAATGGCTTTAGGACAAGCCTTTTCTGTAGTTGCCATTATGGAAGCCCAGGTTGTGAATCCGTTTGGAAATGCTTTGGTTCCGGATATGATTGCAGATGCCAGCATACAGGAAATCGATGGTATGTTTTATTGTTATGCCACGACGGACGGATATGGAAGAGGGTTGGAAACGTCCGGGCCTCCGGTGGTATGGAAGTCCAAGGATTTCGTGCATTGGAGTTTCGACGGGACATATTTCCCGTCGGCAGCAACTGAGAAATACTGGGCTCCCAGTAAAGTAGTCCAAGCTAATGGAAAGTATTACATTTACCCTACGATTAACGGTTATATGTATCCGGCTGTCGCCGACCATCCGGAGGGGCCGTTTAAATTGGCTCGCGGGGAAGACCGGTTTTACAAACCTTATACGGCTTCTACCCTGTTGCAGACAGAAGATCCGGGCGGTATCGATGCAGAAGTCTTTATAGATGACGACGGGCAAGCCTATGTGTTTTGGGGACGTCGGCATGTGGCCAAACTGGCAAAAGATATGATTACGGTGGACTCCGTTGTCCATGTGATTTCTACTCCTCGCAAAGAATATTCGGAAGGCCCTATATTCTTCAAACGGAAAGGTATCTATTATTATTTGTACACCATAGGGGGAGATGAGAGGTATCAATATGCTTATGTGATGAGCAAGGTTTCTCCTCTCGGGCCTTACGAATACCCGGAGCAGGATATTGTGTCGACTACAGATTACGAACAAGGTGTCTTCGGGCCGGGACATGGTTGTGTCTTCAATACAGATGAAGACCATTATTATTTTGCTTACTTGGAGTTCGGCCGCCGCAGTACCAACCGGCAAACCTATGTAAATCGCTTGGAGTTCAATGAAGACGGTACGATTCGTCCAGTGAAATTGAGTTTGGATGGAGTGGGGCCTTTGCGGAAGGTGAAGGGAAGGAAAGAAATTAAGGCTGATACGGTTTATGCATCCAGTACGGCGGCCCCCTTGTTTATCGAACCCATGAAAGACGATTTGTGTCGTCGTACGGAGTATTTTGTTCCGGCCTTTGCCGTGGATGGGGCGAACGGTTCCCGATGGATGGCTGCGGAAGGAGATAAGGACAAATGGCTTGTTGCAGATTTGGGAAGAACCCGGAAAATACGGCGCAGTGAAATTTATTTTGTACGTCCTACAGCCGGACATGCTTATCAACTTGAAGGTTCGGTGGACGGGACTACATGGAGGAAATGCGGAGGACATGACGACTTGCGGATGCAATCTCCGCATGTCGATGAACCGAAGGGGAAATATCGTTTCCTGAGAGTCAGGATTTCAGAGGGTGTTGCAGGAGTTTGGGAATGGAATATTTATTAAACGAGAATAGGAATGAGATATTTATGGTCAATCGTTTTTAGCCTTTGTCTTTGTACTGGTCTGAAAGGACAGCAGCAAAGAGAGTGGGGCAAGTGGGAAAGTTGGGGAGACCAAGGTGATGGGACGTATATGAATCCGGTCATCCCGTCAGACTATAGTGATATAGATTGTATCAGGGTCGGGGATGATTATTATGCCATATCTTCTACGTTCCAGTTTTCTCCGGGAATGACGATTTTACATTCTAAGGATCTGGTGAACTGGGAAATCTGTGGGAATGCTGTCGAAGATTTGACCCAAATCGGTGAAGAGCTGGATTGGACACGCATGAACCGTTATAACCGTGGGATATGGGCCGGGACGTTGCGTTACCATGACGGTCGTTTTTACCTCTTTTTCGGGACACCGGATGAAGGATATTTCATGACCTCTGCCGTACGTCCCGAGGGGCCGTGGGAACCCTTGACTTCTCTTTTGTCCGAACCCGGTTGGGATGATTGTACTGCAATTTGGGACGATAAGGGAAAGGCTTACTTTGCGGGGACTCATTTTGCAGACGGTTATAAGACCTATCTTTTTAAGATGTCGGAAGACGGAAAAAGCATAGACCGGAAGTCGGCTGTGCTTATCAATGAAGGAAGCGGCCGGGAGGCCAGCAAATTGATAAAGGTAAACGGATGGTATTATCTGGTTTTCAGTGAACATAAGCCGGGTGTCGGGCGTTATGTCTTGGCCAAACGGTCGAAAAAAGTGACGGGACCTTATAAAGAAGAAAGGCAATTGGCGTTGCCTTCCGTGGAAGCGATGGAACCCAACCAAGGTGGCATAGTCCAGGGGAGGGACAATAACTGGTACTTTCTGACGCATCATGGCACGGGTGATTGGAGTGGTCGTATTGTCAGCCTTTTGCCTGTCACTTGGATTGACGATTGGCCTATATTGGGAGAGGTTTTGGATTCAAATATAGGTACGATGAAATGGACCGGAGCGATGCCTTTTCAAGCGGATGAGAAATTAGACATTCAGCGTAGTGATGATTTCGACGAGAGCCGGTTGCTTCCGCAATGGCAGTGGAACCACCAACCGAGGAAGGGGTTCTTTTCCTTGACTGAACGTCCGGGATGGTTGCGTCTGAAAGCTTATCGTCCGTTGGAACCCAATCAATTATTGAAAGCCGGTAATACGCTTACACAAAGGACTTTCAGAAAGCAGGATAATGTGGTCGTGGTGAAAATGGATATTTCCGGTATGGAAAACGGACAGAAAGCCGGTCTTTGCCATTTTTCTTCACCGCATTCCGCTATCGGTGTGACGAAAGAAGGAGGCATTTGCTATTTGGAATTTCGTGAAAACGGCAAGATAACGAAAGGCATGCAAGTCCCGTCAAAACATATCTGGTTCAGTAGCCAGTGGGGTTTGGACGGTAAATCCCGATATGCTTATAGTTTGGACGGGGATAATTTCTTGCCTTTCGGAACGCCCTATCAAATGGCTTGGGGAAATTATAAGGGTGACCGTATCGGCATGTATTGTTTTAACGATAATAGCGAGAGCGGTTTTGTGGATGTGGATTATTTCCATTACCGATAGGAATGGATAGAACGAAAATCCCTGCATCCGGAGAGGACGCAGGGATTTTCGTCATAGTTTGTACCAAACGTATAGAGTTATCGTTTGACTATCGGGTTGTAGGTGAGGGCCAAAGAGTCCGTGGTACTTTCTATCAGAGGCTTCATCGTCACCGTGAAGAGGTTCTCTAAAGAGTCATACGGGAGAGTACATGTGGGAATGCCGGCTGCGTATGGAGCAATCTCGTACTGCTGATAGATGAATTCTACTCCGTTGGGTCTGCATACCGGAGCAGTCTCCGGAAGCGGAAAAGTATAACGTGCATTCTCATCCAATAGCCTTTCATAAAGTTCTTCATCGCTGTTTACTTTGAAGAATTTACTTTTCAATCCATTCTTTATCATGCCGCGTAACTTTTCTTTGCCGTTTGCCGTGAACATGTCCCAACCGAATTTACGACCGTCCGATTTACGGAATACACCGCCGCTCAGACTTTCACCGCCGTGTGCTCCACCGGAATATTCATATATTTCAGAGGTATATGTGATGAACTTTTCTGTTTCAAACGCCTTTTTGAATTGTACGTAATAGGCAGATACATCCATGGCCGTGTTTTCTCCTATTTCAGCAATGTCACGTTTCACCTGTTCCGCACGTTCTGTACCATAGTATTCCAGTAGTTTCTTACCGTCATCCAAACTTCCGGTGTAGGTGCCGCCGAGCTGTTCATTCATCCATTCCCGTATGTTTTGTGTCACGGCACTGGAGTTATCCGTCGGATAAGCGGCAGTCAACTTACATCCTTCAGCCGAAGGCTTTTCCTCCCATGTGATATCTTCCGTTTTTATGGCACGACTTTGGTCTGTTACATTTTTTTTCTCCAGATGGCAGGAAGCCATTCCCAAGGCAAGAGCTAAAAGAGCAGCACTAAAGCTGCCGTATTTAAAACATAAACTACGCTTTTTCATATTGCTTTGATTTTATAAATGATTATATAACCAAAGTTACGCCTTTATTTCAAACCTAAGCAGTTTTTTCCAATAAAAACTGTTAATCTTTTGCCTAGCCCCTGTTTCCATACAAACAGTCGGCTGGTTTCAGCTTGTTTTTCCTTTACCTTTGTAGAGAAATAAAAATAGGAGGCGTATGAAGCAACAGAATAAGATTATAGTGGTAGGGGCAACTTCCGGTTTGGGGCGTATGTTGGCCGAACGTTATATCCGTGACGGGCATGTGGTAGGTATTGTCGGTCGGCGTGGAGATAAGTTGGCAGAAGTGGCCAAAGGTCATCCCGAAGTACATTGTTTAAAGGCGGATGTGACGGATGTCGGCCGGATAGCCACGCATTTGGCCGCTTTGGCCGGTGAGATGGGAGGTTTGGATTTGTTGGTCTTGTGTTCCGGAGTGGGACGGATGAATCCGGATTTGGATTACGGACTGGAATTGCCCACAGTCGATACCAACGTGCGTGGTTGGACGGCAGTGACGGACTGGGCTTTCTCGTTTTTTATGGTACAAGGATATGGACACTTGGCTGCCATTTCGTCGGTAGCCGGCATCCGTGGTTTGGCTCCGGCTCCTGCTTATTCCGCTTCCAAGGCCTACCAGATCCACTATTTGGAAGCGTTGCGGCAACGTGCACGCATTTCCCGTAAGAGGGTTTGCGTGACGGATGTTCGTCCCGGATTCGTTCGTACTCCCTTGCTTTCCCATCCCGAAAAATTGTTTTGGGTGGATGAACCGGAAAAGGCGGTGAGGGCTATCTACAGGGCCATAAGCGCACGGAAAAAGAAAGTCGTGATTACCCGACGTTGGGCGTTTCTTGCCCCTTGGATGCGGATTGCACCGGAGTGGTTGGTGGCGAAGATATTAGGAAAAGCCTGAGTCTTACGGATAAAAAAATCCCGATCGAAACTGGTTTGGAGTCGACCGGGATGTGCTTTTGCCCTTGTCTTTAGAGTGTCTTAGAAAGAGACCCGTTTTACGCTTTTGTCTGCAAACGTGATGTCTACGGCATTCAGGTCTTCAGATACTTTTACGTCCTTTACGGGGGACAGTTCTTTCTTCGTGAAGCCTTTTTTACCTTTCTTCCAAAGCATCAAGGTGACGAATATCTTTTCCTTTTCCACGTTGCTTTCAGCCATGATGAGTCCGCATTTGTGGCTCACCGGATGCAGCCCTTCCGGATAGCTGGCTGTAACCGTTTCCCATCCTTGGAGCGGAACCAAAGCCAGACGGTATGCCCCGTTATGCAGTATTACGGCATCTTTTACTTTGGAAGACTTCTCTTCCTCGACGGGATTGCCGTTAATTTCCGGTAAGGTGTAATGTCCCAAACGGACTTTGGTGGCTGCCGGAGTGACGACCTTGTCTACCCGCAAGACACCGTTGGGCAGGGGGATGTCCGCCAGTTTGTACCGGATGTCACGGTTGGTTTCCAGTTCGGCATCGCGTCGGTAGATGCCGTTTTCAAAACTTTGGAACGTGTAGAGACGGAGTACCTCCCATTGGTTCTTGCCGTTCAGGGTGGCGTAGTTCATGGAAACCTCTCCGTTCGTCCCGTCGGCCATCCAAGGGAATTCCGTGTGGTAGGCCAACTTGTTATAGTTTTCGGAACTGCGGAACTTTTGCCAGTCGTTGGCTACCGTTTCATGGCACCACGAACGTATTTCCGCCCCTCCGCAATTCGGATAGTCGGTGATGAGCAGGTTCGTTGCGGGCTGGAATTTGTTGTACACATGGTCTTTTTTGAATTCCTTTTCCCATGGCCCGTTATTCTCCACAGCGGTCCAGAACGGATTGTCGGCAGGGAGGAGCAGGCTCAGGAACGCCTTTCCGCACCAGTATACACTGCCTCGGCAACTGTAAATCTGCACAGCCGGTGCGAAGGTGCCGTAGAATCCCAGCGTCGGCACATTGTCTTCCAGAAAATCGGGGTTCTGCAAAAATTGCAGCAGAGTGGCGGAAGCGATGCGGCGCATCCATCCGTAATTGATGTCCGGGGCTTTTTCATATCCTAATAACGCGAGTGGCACGACGGCACCGAAGCGGTAAGGGATGCTCCGTCCCCACATGTTCATTTTACCTTCCGCACTGAACATATAAGGATAATTGTCCGCCAAGTCATGTTGGTTTTTCATGAACTGCGCGGCATATTCCGGATAGAAGTGCCCGTACATTTGCGCCCAAATGGGGCCGTACATCTGGAATGCCCACATGCTGTAATAGTCGTATGCCGGCGCGTCGTTATACCAGCCTTCTCCGCGATAGAGCTTGAGAATCTTTTCCAGGTTTTCTTTCATGCGTTGGTCGTTGACGGCATAACCTTGTTCCTTGAAGAAGCTGATGACGAAAACGTTGAAGAACATCCAGTTCGACCCTATGGTCGGACCGTTGCCGTAACTTAGCATCGTGGCGGCCAGTTGGTCTTTCTGCTCTTGTGTGAGCGGTTCCCAAAGGATGTCCTTGGCCACGGACAATGATATGGCCAGGGCGCCGAATTCCACCAGTATCTGGCTTGGCCCCCCCTTGCGGTGAGGGATGAAGCTCGGACTGTCCGGACGGATGAGGTTCAGAAGTTGGTGGCGGTAGTAGTCCGCCACTTTTATCCCGTTTAAAGTGAGTTCCGGCTTTTCCCGGAGCAGGGGAGCGGCTACGAACAGCGTGCGGCAGAATCCTTCCAGTTTGGCCGTGGGCACTTGTCCTTCATTATTAGGATAAGTCTTGTCGAGCTGTTTGGGGAAATACATCGGGTCGTCCAATGTGCGGATGTAAGTGAAGGCCCCGCTTAACAAGTATTCGGCTGCGTCAATCCAGCTTTGACGCGTCATGCCGGTGTAAGGACTGAGTTTGTAGTCGGGACTGGGGATGGTAAATGTCTGTTGGATGGTATGCGTCGGAGTGACGACTTGTCCCATGGCGTTGAGCGGCCCTGCCAATGCAGTAGCCAGAATCACGGTTTTTAAATATTGCTTTTTCATTCAGGTTTTGTTTGATTGGTTTTTCTTTCCGGTCAAAGGTACAAAAAACTTTGCTTTCGATTCCCATGAAGATTGAAAATGTTTCTTGAAAAGATAAAATATGTTATATAACATGTTTTTTAGAGCAAGAAATTTGCAGAACCGCCAAAAGGTTGTACCTTTGTACTGTGTTTTTCATAGTATTAGATTTAAGGTTAACAAAGGTTGGGCTCAGCGGAGCCCTTTTTTTATGTCCTTCCGGGAGGAAGATATGGAGGATGCCGTGAAAAAATAAAAGGAAATGCCCTCTTTTTGCGATAGTTTTTTATAACTTTGTCCCCGTCATGATTAAAACACAAATGGAAATGTATTTGCATGAAGAATTAGAAACTTTGACGCGGACGGAAATCGAGGCGTTGCAATTCGAGCGTTTGCTCCGTACGGTCCGTCGTTGTATGAAATCTCCTTTTTATCAGAAACGGTTTGCCGAGGCTCATTTGTCTCCAGAAGACATACGTTCGTTGGACGACTTGCGTAAGATTCCTTTTACTACGAAACAGGATTTGCGCGACAATTACCCGTTCGGGCTTGCCGCGGTGCCGATGAGCGAAGTGGTGCGCCTGCATTCCTCCAGTGGCACGACGGGCACCCCTACGGTCATCCTGCACACGCAGAAGGATTTGGACGAGTGGGCCAATGCCGTGGCACGTTGCTTGTACATGGTCGGCCTGAGGCGGGGCGATGTCTTTCAGAACTCGTCGGGGTACGGCATGTTTACGGGCGGACTGGGCTTCCAATACGGAGCCGAACGTCTCGGCATGCTGACGGTGCCGGCGGCTGCGGGCAACACCAAGCGGCAGATTAAGTTCATTACGGATTTCGGCACGACGGCCTTGCATGCCATCCCCAGTTACGCCAGCCGTATCCATGAGGTGATGGAGGAAATGGGGATAGACCCTGTGCGCGACACGAAGCTCCGTACTTTGGTCATCGGGGCGGAACCGCATTCGGAGGAACAAAGGCGCAAAATCGAGAAGATGTTGGGCGTGAAAGCTTATAACTCATTCGGCATGTCCGAGATGTGTGGGCCGGGTGTGGCCTTCGAGTGTACGGAACAGAACGGGATGCACATTTGGGAAGATTATTATATCGTGGAGATTGTAGATCCGCAGACGTTGGAACCCGTGCCCGACGGCGAGGTGGGCGAACTGGTGCTGACCACCATCAACCGCGAAGCTATGCCGTTGTTGCGCTACCGCACCCGCGATTTGACCCGTATTTTACCGGGCGACTGTCCGTGCGGACGTCACCATAAGCGGCTCGACCGCATGAAGGGACGGAGCGACGACATGATGATTCTGAAAGGGGTCAACATATTCCCCATTCAGATTGAAACGGTATTGATGCAGTTTGAAGAACTCGGGACGGACTATTTGATAACCCTGACCAATGAAGAGGCCAACGACTTGATGACGGTGGAAGTGGAGTTGAAGGAATTCAGCGACGACTATCCGCGCTTGCAGGCGCTGACCCGTGAAATCACACGCCAACTGAAAGATGAAATCCTTCTGACGCCCGTGGTGAGACTGGTACCCAAGGGGACTTTGCCCAAACAGGAAGGCAAGGCCGTAAGGGTAAGGGATTTACGTAGAACGTTGATATAAAAATGAAAAATATGACAGTACATCAAATATCTATTTTTGTAGAGAACAAGTCGGGTACGTTGTTACGCGTGTTGGACTTGTTCAAAGAAGCCGGTGTCCAGTTGATTGCTTCCACCATATCCGACACCGTGGAATATGGCATCTACCGTATTATCTGTTCCGAACCTACACGGGCATACGAAGTGTTGCGGGCGGCAGGCATTTCGGCCAGCATGTCGGAAGTGTTTGCCATCACGTTGGACAACCGTCCCGGGCGTGCGGCCGATGCCGTACGTGTGATTACGGGCGAGGGGATAGGCATATCCTATCTTTATTCTTTCCTCTTGGGCGGAAAGGGTATTTTGGTTTTCCGCACGGATGATGCCGTTCGGACGGAAGAAGTTATCCGCGTGCACCAACTCGGCGTATTGGACGATGAGGCTTTGATGGCGCTTGTCTGAAAGATAGAAGGAAGGGAAACTACGTTTGGTCAGCCGTTCCAGTGGTTCCGTGCAATGCGGTACATGCGTTGGCGGTTGGGGACGGTCTGCATGTCCTCGTCTACGATGCAAAGGTCGGACAAGGCGTATGTGTCTTCCGCTTCATCGGTACGTAACGTATCGGAGAGGCGGAAGATATGGTTTCGGGCATCCACGATTTTGATGCCCTCCTGACAGTATATGGGGTCTGTGACCCGTTTGATTTCATTTGCTACGAAGCGGTAAAGTGCCTCTACGAATTCGTTGATTTCTTCTTGCATGGTCGTAAGTGTCGGTTTGTTGTTCCCGGGCAGTTTCCTGAGCCGTGGTACACGGTTCGTGGTCGAGGGTTCCGTTATGTCCCAAGGCCACAAGGCCACGGCCGTTTAGACTATGAGACATGCAAATGTAGCAATTTATATCGTATGGCAGTGCGGTAAGGGACGGATTTTTGCAAAATAGGGTCGTTGGGGAGTGGATACGGGGGCGGTCGGAATGGAAAATATCATATTGTCAAAAAGTCAAAACGGGTTTCGCGAGAATCCGTTATTTGCAGCCGGGGACGGAAGGCGATGTAAATACGCGATTCTCGTATGTCAGCGAGAGGACAAATTGTAAGCCGTACGAGGAAAAAGTGCGTCTCAGGGCATGCCTGTGGGCGTGTGCTTCGCAAGCCGGTGGAGGCCGCGTAAGCATGTCTGGGAGCATGTATGACATTCTGTCATCCGTTTTCGGGAGGCGTGTACGTTCCAGATAGAGAAAAAATAGAGTCCTATACCGGATTTTTCAGAATTTTCATGTGTTTGGGGGGCCGACATGTAGATGACTCCGTATCAGTATGAGGACATTAACATTTTTTTCTCAAACAAACGATTTTTCGTTTGGCGCAGAAAAAATCGCATTCGACCGTAGGATATTGCCGGAATCAGGCCGGGGAATCGACTGTTTGGACCTGAAAAAACGTCCCGTTTGCTTTGGACGGGACGTTTTCTTCAAGGGATTTTCCGGTGGAAAGCTTTCTTTTTGTCAGCCAATCCTTCTTATGACTTGTCACTCTGTCGGATTTGCGGATTTCCATGAGAGAGGTTGACCGTCAGGGGACACCCCTTCGGCTTCGATGGAAAGCGAGGAGGCTTTGCTGTTGTTGTAGAAACGTAGCGTGGCCTCTCCTTGTGCGTCTAACTTCACGTCGGGATTCCAATACAGTGTACGGCGATAGTCTGCAGTGCCAGGCAGGGGGCGTCGACTATAGTCCGGATGGTAGAAGTCCTTGCATACGGAGTAGCCCGTCATGAGATAACGGCGGTCACGGAAGGTGTATTGTCGTGCTTCGCCCGGGAAGAGGCGGTAGTCCACCACCACGTCGGGTTGGTCTGTGCCGCTGTATTTCCAACTGTTTTCCTCGCGCGGGGAATAATCGGTGTAGATGTAGAGTTTGTCCAGGTTGTAGAGCTTGTGGTATTTGCGGCGTACGGCTTCCGTCTGGTTGGTGATGGCTACTCCCACGGGTAACGTCTTGTCCTTGTGATTGAGCGGCAGACTGTCGTAACGTTCCTGTATGAAGTAATGACGGGACTGGTTCATGTCGCCGATGTAGGCTGTGCAGACTTGTTTGGTGAAGGTACGCCAGTCATACATACCGCAGTTCAGACCGTAGTCGGCGGCCAGATTGAACGCCTCGTAGGCATCCACCACGAGCGTGGGTTTCTTCAGGTTGAGTTTGCGCAGGCCGCCGCGCTTGTTGCGTACGGTCACGGCAGACATGAGGTGCGTGCCCGAAACCAGGCTGTCCGGCAAGAGTGAGTTGTCTTCCATGTTCTCGAATACGGCGTCATGATAATAGCTGTATGGCTTGGGGAAGACGGGGTAGAAGCGGTCTTGCTTCACATAATAGTCCGGGTAGGCTTCTTCGTCGTGAAACTCCTTATAATTCCGTTTCTCCTTCCGTTTGTTGAATTTGGCAGAGTCCGTAGCTGTCAGGAAGAGGCTGCAATCGCCGTGCAGGATGGGGGAGAGCATGGTGAAACGCCCTCCTTTGGTGTCCTGTGAGGCCTCCACGATGTCAGTGCCTTGGGCGAAAGTGGCCGTCACGGTCACTTCCTTTTTCATCTTGCCGCTGTAAGTCGTGCCGTAAAGGTCGTCCAGCGAAAACGGTGTGCCGGCTGTGGTGTAGAGGGGAAGCTCTTTTCCCATCCCCGGGATGTAGACAAGTTCGCCATAGTCGGCTTCAGGCAGGAGCGAGTAGGTGGGATGTACGCTGCCAGTCAGGGTTTGCATCCGTTCGGGGAGGAAACTCAAGCGGAACGGTTCCACACCTGCCATCTCGCGCCATTCGTAACGCCGCCATCCCTGCACGAGCATGAGCAGGTCGAGGTCGCGGCGGTGGATACTGTCGTCGGCCTCGAAATAATATCCCGGGTCTTCCACGAAGCCTTTCAGGTCACTGCAAAGTAGCATTTCGGTAAGTATTGTGCCGTTGTCATAGGTCGATTCGTCCGTACTGTGGTCACGTACGGAAATGGACAGTCGGGTAGAGTCCGGTAGGGAGGTATGGAGTTTCAGTCGTATTTCTATAGGCTCGAATGGTGCATATTCTTTTTTTACGTTGTTTACGGTCAGTAGTGTACGGGAAAGACCATGGTGGTTGACGAAGAAAAGGCGTTCGGCCAAGATGTGTCCACGTCCGTCGAAGAGAGTCATTTGGTTCACCCCTTCAGCCAGACTGTCGGCCGGAATATCGGCTGAGGCTTTTCCTTGGCTGTCCGGCTTTAAGGTCGTGAAAGTCTGTGCGGCTCCGCCGTGTAGGATTTGCAGGCCGAGCTCCTCGTCAGGCAGTCCGTGACTTTCTATCCGGGCATGGATCAGGCTGTCGTTTTGCGTAACGTGAAGCGTACATCCCGCATCTTCCACCTCAGGTAATTCCACTTCATATTCATATTTCCCGTATCGGAATACGGCTTTGTATTTTTCTTCGGCTGAGACTTGGGGGATGACGAATGTGCCGCGTCCGCGATGGACGGTATGTGTACGTGCAATAATTTGCTTGTGACGATTGTATATCGTAACTTCTGCTGCGACATGCTGTCCGTTCTCGTCGTTCAGTTCGAAGGCCACGTGTCCGGGTAGTCCGGCCACGAGTGCGCCCCCTTCCGGATAGAATTTCAAGTCCATGTCCGGTTTTCCTTTCCGCGTACGGAAGTATCGCCGCAGGGGGCGGAGCGTCATGTCTTTGGGGTAAATGCCGGGAGAGGACGGACGGTCGAATACGGGAAACACGCGTGAGTAAAGCTTGTCGTAGTCGCGAAAGTAATCCTTGGCCATCTGTTTATTATAAAACATCTCTTCGGTGTAAGGAGAGTGAGGATGCTCGTAACGGCCGAAGTTCAGCATCCAACGCGTATAGGCGCGCAGTTCGTAATATCCGGCGTACAGGGAGTCGGTGAGCAGAAAAGCACCGTGCGCCGTGCCGTCCGGCATTTCCAGTTGCTGGCGTTCCACCAGATAACCGTCCGGCGTGAGCAATTCCACGTATAGGATACGGCTCAAGTCCGTGAGGGTTCCTTTGTCGCTGCGGGTCACGTAGCCTTTGTACCAAATGGTGTCGCCCACGAAATAGCAAGTATTGTCTATATGTAGGTATACTTTCTCTTGTGGTAGGGTTTCTCCGAAAAGTTTTACACGGGAGGCGAGAGTGTCTATGCCCGGTACATCGGTTGAGTTTTGCGCCGGAGAAGATGAGCAAAGGATGAAAATGGCATTCAGCCAAAGTAGCATTCTTTTCATGATGTTTTTCTTTTGAGTTTCGTCTTGCAAAGCCGTTGGTTCAAGCTTATGTGCAAATGTAATGATTTTCCCGTGATTAAGAAGGATAGGAAAGGGATTTTTCCGAGTATATCTTCCATAATAGAAATACAGCCGCAATCCTTTATAAAGAATTACGGCTGTATGATGTAAAAAGGGAAAGAAGCGGATTATTTCACCGGCATCTTGTCTATCCGTCTTTGATGGCGACCGCCCTCAAAATCCGTGGAGAAGAATTCGTCCATGATCTTACGCGCCATGTCCGTGTCGATGAAACGCCCCGGCATGACCAGCACATTGGCATCGTTGTGCTGACGGCACAAATGGGCGATTTCCGGAATCCAGCTCAAGCCTGCGCGTATGCCTTGGTGCTTGTTCAGCGTCATGCTGATGCCTTCACCGCTGCCGCAGATGGCTATGCCCGGATAGCATTCCCCGTCTTCTACAGCTTGGGCCAAAGGATGGGCATAGTCGGCATAGTCGCAACTGGCTTCGGAATTCGTGCCGAAATCCTTATAGGCATAGCCTTTTTCGGCGAGGTATTCCTTCACGAACTGCTTGAGTGCGTATCCTGCGTGGTCTGAGGCCAGACCGACAGTCTTCACTTCCATCATTAGAGCATTTCTTTGACTTGGTTGTACACGTTCTGCGCCGTGAAGCCGAGTTTTTCATCAAGCACCTTGTAAGGAGCCGAGAAACCGAAGCTTTCCAGGCCGAACACCTTGCCGTTGGCACCTACCAGACCTTGGAGGTTGACGGGCAGACCGGCGGTGAGGCCGAATATCTTGGCACCGGCAGGCAGAATCTCTTCTTGATAGCACGGGCACTGACTGCGGAACAAGCCTTCTGAGGGGCAGCTCACGATGCGTACTTTCACACCGTCGGCACGCAGCAGGGCGGCACCGGCCACGAGTGTGGATACTTCGGAACCTGAAGCCACGAGGATGACATCCGGATTCTCGTCGGAACCGGCTACGATGTAAGCACCTTTGGCTGCCTGGCCGTAGTCATTTCCTTCCGGCAACATTTCGATGTTTTGGCGGGAAAGGATAAGGGCAGACGGCGTGTCGGTATTCTCCATGGCGAGCTTCCAGCATGCCGTGGTCTCTTCTGCGTCAGCAGGACGGAGCACGAGGAGGGAGTTCTGGCCGTGATGGTTTTTCAGTTTCTCCATCAAGCGGATTTGAGCCTCCTGTTCAACCGGTTCGTGGGTCGGTCCGTCTTCGCCTACACGGAATGCGTCGTGTGTCCAAATGAACTTCACAGGTACCTGCATCAAGGCTGCCATACGTACGGCCGGTTTCATGTAGTCGGAGAATACGAAGAACGTACCGCAGGCTGCGATGACACCGCCGTGGAGCATCATACCGATGCAGCAACAAGCCATAGTCAACTCCGCTACACCGGCTTGGAAGAACGCGCCGCTGAAATCACCGGAGGTGAAAGCGTGGGTCTTCTTCAGGAAACCGTCGGTCTTATCGGAATTGGAAAGGTCGGCCGAAGCGCAAATCATGTTGGGCACTTGTTCTGCCAATGCGCTCAGTACGGCAGCAGAGGCGTTACGGGTGGCGTCGCCTGTTTTCTGTTTGATGGCCGTCCAGTCTACCTTAGGGGCTGCACCGCTGAACCATTCAGCCTGTTGTGCGGCCTTTTCGGGATGGGCGGAAGCCCATGCTTTTTCTTCTTCCACGCGGGCGGCTACGATTCCTTTCAGTTCTTCGGCACGTTTGGCGTAAAGTTCCTTCACGTCATCGAAAATCACGAACGGATTTTCCGGGTCTGCACCGAGGTTCACCATGGTGTTCTTATAGGCGTCTCCACCGAGAGGGGCACCGTGCGTCTTGCAGTTATGCTCGTAAGAGGAGTTGTCGTCCTTGCGGGCACCTTTACCCATGATACACTTACCGATAATCAACGTAGGACGTTGGTTCTCTGCCTTGGCTGCATTCAACGCTTCGCGAATCTGTTCGCAGTCGTTACCGTTGATTTCAATGACGTTCCAGTTCCAGGCACGGTATTTCATGGCCGTGTCTTCGGTCGTTACATCCTTGGTTTCGGTAGAAAGCTGGATGTCGTTGGAGTCGTAGAACATGACCAGGTTGTCCAAACCGAGGCAGCCGGCAATACGGCCGGCACCTTGGGAGATTTCTTCCTGAATGCCTCCGTCGGAAATATATGCGTAGATAGTCTCTTTGGCAAAAGTCGGATTACCGGTACGTGCGGCCAAGAACTTGGCAGCGATGGCGGCACCTACGGCAAACACGTGTCCCTGTCCCAACGGGCCGGAAGTGTTTTCGATGCCACGCATTACGTCTACTTCGGGATGGCCCGGGGTGGGGGAGCCCCACTGGCGCAACTGTTTCAGCTCGTCCAATGTGAACTTACCGATAAGTGCCAATTGGGAATAGAGCATGGGAGCCATGTGACCGGGGTCGAGGAAAAAACGGTCGCGTCCTTCCCATTTCGGATTAGCCGGGTCGTACTGCAAAAATTCAGAGTACAATACATTGATGAAATCGGCACCACCCATTGCACCGCCCGGGTGACCGGATTTGGCTTTTTCAACCATGGACGCAGCCAAGATACGGATGTTGTCGGCTGCGTGGTTCATTACTTGTTTACTATTCATATTCATTAAATTTTAAATTGAATCCATACTTAAACAGTTTTAAAGCCTGTCTTTTGTATTTTATAAGGACAAAGATAATGGTTTTCTTCCGAATATTTATCTTTTGAACCGAACGGCTGCTTCTTCAATGGGCAGTCCGGCCTTATAGTTTTCAATATATTTGTTGAAGCCTTCCACGTCCTCTGCTGTGGGTGAAACCTCTACGCCTGCATCACCGGCAAAGACATGTTCATCCAAGAAGTCTGCCAGTGATTGTTTCTTTTCGTTGTTTACAAGGTAGGAACCCAATAGGGCGATACCCCATGCACCGCCTTCTCCGGCTGTTTCCATGACAGATATCGGAGAATTTATGGCTGCTGCCAAAACCCGTTGGCCTACTCCCTTGGTACGGAACAAGCCCCCGTGGCCGGTAATCCGGTCCACTCTGATTTTTTCCTCGTTGAAGAGGATATCATTTCCTATTTTAAGAACACCGACAGAAGCATACAAATGGGCTCTCATGAAGTTGGCCAGATTGAATTTGTCATTGGCTGAACGCACGAACAAAGGTCTGCCTTCGGCAAGTCCCGTGACGGGTTCTCCGGAGAAATAATTGTATGATACGAGTCCTCCGCAATCCGCGTGACCTGTAAGTGCGTGGTTGTAAAGCTTGCCGTATATGTCGTCCATATCGACGGGCTGGCCCTGAAGTTCTTGGAACTCCTTGAAAAGGTTGACCCATGCGTTGAGGTCGGAAGTACAGTTGTTACAGTGTACCATGGCGACGAGGCTTCCGTCCGGCGTGGTGACCATGTCTATCATCTCGTAAGGTTTGGACAGTTCCTTTTCCAATACGATCATGGAGAACGAAGAAGTTCCGGCCGAAACATTTCCGGTACGTTGTTTGACGGCATTAGTGGCCACCATACCGGTTCCCGCGTCACCCTCTGGGGGACAAAGCGGTATGCCTGCTTTCAAATTGCCGGATACGTCCAGTCTTTTGACCCCTTCAGGAGTAAGGCAACCTGCATTTTCTCCGGCATTCAATACTTTGGGGAGAATGTCTTCCAGTTTCCATGAATATCCTTTGGGGGCAACCAGTTTGTCGAATTTAGCTACCATTTCAGCCGAATAGTTCTTGGTGGCCGGGTCGATGGGAAGCATGCCGGATGCATCGCCAATACCCAATACCTTTTCACCCGTAAGTTGCCAGTGTACGTAACCTGCAAGTGTAGTCAGGAAATCTATCTCGTTGACATGTTTTTCGTTGTTCAGTATGGCCTGATATAAATGAGAGATGCTCCATCTGAGAGGGATGTTGTAGACAAAAAGCTCGGATAGAGCTGCAGCGGCTTGCCCGGTGTTGGTGTTTCTCCAAGTACGGAAAGGAACCAGAATCTCTTCATTCTTATCAAATGCCATGTAGCCGTGCATCATAGCGCTGACGCCAATGGCTGCCAAGGTCTCTATCTCTGTGTCATATTGCTTTTTTACATTGGCACGGAGATCGGCATAACAATCTTGCAGTCCATACCATATTTCTTCTATACTGTATGTCCAAAGGCCATCTACCAACTGGTTTTCCCAAGTATGACTTCCTTGGGCGATAGGGTGGTTCTCAGGGTCGATCAGGACCGCCTTGATTCGTGTAGAACCGAATTCTATACCCAGGATAGCTTTTCCGGTTTCGATGGTTGACTTAGCATCTGTTTTCATATTTAACCCTATAAATTAAAGTATAACAATAATAAATGAATAAATTAAAAGTGCTGCAAACGATTGCTCGCCGAGCACTTTTAATTTTAAATCCTTTGCTGGTATGCTATTAGCAAAGTGCTTTGTTCAGCATATAATACACTTCGTTCATACGGAGTTCCTTCTTGAACTCGCTGATGGTGGTGTCTTTGTTGATGTGTACCATTTCGATACCGGAGATTTCGGCGTAGTCTTCCCAATATTCGGCTGTCAAGTCGTATGAGAAGCAAGAATGGTGTGTACCACCGGCCAAAATCCAGGCACCTGCGCCGATTTCGAAGTTCGGCATGGGTTTCCACAATGCGGAAGCTACAGGGAGCTTGGGCAGAGGTTTCGGTTCGATACATTCTACATCGTTTACAATGAGGCGGAAACGGTTGCCCAAATCCACTACGGTGGCAGTACATCCTGTACCTACCTTAGACGTGAAGACCAAGCGGGCTGTCTGGCTCTTGCGAATACCAATGCCGAGGAAGTGTACTTCCAAACGAGGCTTTTGAGCTGCAATGAGCGGACAAACCTCCAACATGTGAGCTTGCAGGATAGAACTGTTCTCTCCATTGAAATTCAATGTGTAGTCCTCCAAGAATGAGCAACCTGTAGGCAAACCTTGGTTCATTACCCATACCGTACGGTAGAGAGCGGCAGATTTCCAGTCGCCTTCGGCTCCGAAACCATAACCATCGGCCATCAAACGTTGTGAAGCCAAACCGGGAATCTGGTCGAAATGACTGCCGTCTGTTTGTCCCAAGTCATCGAAGTTTGTTGTAAAGCCTTTGGCTCCTTTGGCTTTCAAGATGGCTCGCAGGGCGAGTTCAGCCTTAGCTGAGTTCCACACCTTTTGATAAGCTTCTGTGGTCTTGTCTTCCAATGCGGCATCGTGGTCATATTCATTAAAATAGGTTTTCACTAAAGCTTCTACATCGGCATCTTTTACTTCCGCATGATATTGCATCAGTTCGCTAACCGGACAGTAGTCTACATGATAACCCATGCGCTGTTCTGCTTCGACTTTATCCCCATCTGTTACGGCTACATTGTTCATCTGATCACCGAAACGGATAATCAACATGTCTTGTGCATCAGCCCATGCGGCACAAACACGCATCCATACGGCAATCTTGTGCTGAGTATCCTTATCTTGCCAATAACCTACAACTACTTTACGGCGGATACGCATACGGGTACAGATGTGTCCGAATTCGCGGTCGCCGTGAGCGGATTGGTTCAAGTTCATAAAGTCCATATCCATGGTATCCCAAGGTATCTCTTTGTTGAACTGAGTGTGGAGGTGGAGCAACGGCTTTTTCAGTTGTTGCAAACCGTGTATCCACATTTTAGCCGGTGAGAACGTGTGCATCCATGTGATTACGCCAATGCACTTTTCGTCATTGTTGGCTGCTTTGAATACGGCTTCCACTTCTTTGGACGAATTGGCCGTTCCTTTATATACTACTTTAACGGGGAGTTTGCCGGAGGCATTCAAACCGTTAACCATTTGAGTGGAGTGACCGTCGACTGCAACTACTGCGTCACCACCGTACAGAAGCTGTGCTCCCGTAACAAACCATACTTCATATTGATCAAATGCGTTCATGATAAAAATTTTAAATTGTTAAAGATTTGTTAGTTAATATACTTTGTTTATTTCTTTTTCTGTCCGTAGTAGGCGTTCGGTCCGTGTTTACGGTTATAATGCTTCTCGATGAGCAGCGGATTCATTGTGGTTCCGGGGTTTACCATAAAGGACACGAAAGCCATTTTGGCACACTGCTCCATCACTTTGGCATTGTAAACGGCATTGGCAGGACTCGTACCCCAACTGAATGGGCCGTGATTTTTTACCAATACGCCCGGTGTGTGGTCGGGGTTAATCCCTTCAAACCGTTTAACGATAACATTGCCGGTTTCCAACTCGTATTGTCCTTCTACTTCTGCCTTTGTCATGTCGGAGGTGCAGGGGATAGCTTCGTGGAAATAATCGGCGTGTGTTGTCCCGATATTGGGGATGTCTTTGCCGGCCTGAGCCCATGCGGTAGCATAAGTGGAGTGGGTGTGGACTACTCCTTGAATGTTAGGGAAAGCTTTGTAGAGGACAAGATGTGTCGGTGTGTCGGATGAAGGATTCAATTCTCCTTCTACCACTTTACCGCTTTCCAAATCTACCACAACCATATCCGAGGCTTTCATCGTATCATAGTCCACGCCGCTCGGTTTGATGACTACGAGTCCCTTTTCACGGTCTATGCCTGATACATTACCCCATGTGAAGATAACCAAACCTTGTTTCACTAAATCAAGATTGGCTTGATATACCTTTTTTTTGAGTTCTTCTAACATAGTTCATAATTTAAATTTAGGGGCTTTACGGTAAGCGTTCTCGTTGAACTTATATAAAGCGGCTCCCCGTTTTGACCCTGTTTTATCAATCTTATCTGTTTTTTCTATATAGTTCAAGTCTGCAACCCGTTTGCGGAAATTCCGTTTATCTAAAGGTTCTCCGTAAATGGCTTCGTACAAGCTTTGTAGTTGGAACAGAGTGAACAGGCTTGGCAAAAGGTTGAAACCGATGGGTTCGGAAGAGGCTTTCTTTTGCAACATAATTCGGGCTTGTTTTACCATTTGGGGATGGTCGAAAACAAGTGGTGGAATTTCGTTGATTTCCGCCCAATGCGCATTATGTTGCTGTACCAGATTCCGGTCATATTCATTGATGTTGATTAATGCATAATATGCCACGGATATTACTCTCTCCCCCGGGTCACGGTCTACTTCTCCGAACGTTCCGACCTGTTCCATATATACGTTTTCGAGGCCGGTCAGTTCCGCCAAAACTCTTTTGGCTGCATCGTCTACGCTTTCACCGTCTTGTACGAATCCACCCATTAAGGACCAACTTCCCTTTGCCGGTTCGAAATTCCGCTTGAGCAAGAGCAGTTTTAAACTGCCCTTGTCAAAGCCGAATATGATGCAATCTACGGAAACGTAGAATCGAGGGTTTATATTATAATAGGTGGTCATTTCCTTTTTATATTATCACCAGAAATAAGCATAGAACAATCCGCACAGAACAACAACTCCCAATGTCGCAATGACATCCCATTTGTTCCAGCTCTCTCGGATGCTCTTTTTATAATCGGTTGTAAACGTAATGGCTTCGATTTGTTTTGCCGTCGGTTTCGGTGTGAAGCATGAAACTATGAACATGAATACAATGAGGAACACCAACAACCAAACTTCGAATATCAACCAGTTGGTTTGCCAGAACCAAGTTGTATTTTCCCAGAAAGCTCCGGTCATTACGTCTTTTCCCGTATTGGTCATTACATTGGTAGCCAAACGTACCATACCGATAAGGAATCCTACAATCATACCCCATTCACCGGCTTTCGGAGTAATCTTCTTAGAGAAAATACCGAGGAAGAAGACAGCTACCATTGCCGGAGCAAGCAACGACTGAATACCTTGCAAATAATCGTACAAGCTACCCAAGCTCATCATAACAGGAATCCATGCCATACCGAGGATGACTACAACTACGGTGGCGATACGTCCTACCATGACATAAGTGGCTTCACTCTTGCCTGGACGAAGAGGCTTGTAAAAGTCTTCGGTGAACAATGTGGCACATGAATTGAAGAAAGCGGCTAAAGAGGCAACCAAAGCGCAAATGAAACCGATGGTCACAATTCCTTTTACACCTGCCGGTAATACGTCTTTTACCATCACAGCAAAAGCCGCATCGGTATTTGACATGTCAAATTCACCTTTTGCCGCCAAAGCCGCTGCTACCATACCCGGAATAAGGAACATGAATACCGGTAAGATTTTAAAATAACCGGCAGCGATTGTACCACGACGAGCACGTTTCATTACCACTCTGTTGTCTTCTCCTTTGGTCTGTCCGAGAACACGTTGTACAATGTGCTGGTCTGTACACCAATACCAGAAGCCAATAATTGAAGCCCCGATAAATACGACAAAACCGGGATACTCTTGATACATGGGGTCGCCTTCTTCCCAATGGAACATGTGGTTGGCACCGTAAGCATGTCCATCTGCACCTACGTTCATGGCGTTGCGCGCATGATCCATCATTTCTGTCCATCCTGCAGCAATGCTACCGTCCCCTAAAGCAGAGAGGCCGAGGAAAAGTACCAAGAATGAACCGATGATAAGGATTGGAGTTTGAATGGTAGAAAGCGTCATGACTCCTTTCATACCACCCAATACGGTAAAGATACCTGTAAGTACGATAAGCCCGATAGCTCCATACCAGAATGGCAATCCGAGCAAGAACTCAAAGAAGATACCACCCGTAAAAGCCGTAACACTCACTTTTGTGAGTACGTAAGCTATGAGTGTAATGATAGAAAGCCATGTACCTGTACGTTGGGTATAGCGGAATTTAAGGAAATCGGGCATGGTGATGATTTTGCCCATCTTATTGTTCAATAACTGGTAGAAAGGAACGAAAAGCCATCCTAAGAATAAAATCATCCAACCTTGCATTTCCCAGTGAGCCATGCCTACGCCACTTTTTGCACCGGTTCCTGCCAAACCTACTAAGTGTTCCGAACCGATGTTTGCGGCAAATATGGCCGCACCGATAACGTACCAAGGTTCTCCCTTTCCGAACAGATAGTCTTGGCTGTCTGCCCCTTTCATTGCTCGTTTGTCTTTCTGCACAGAACGATAAACTGCCCATGCTACTAAAATGACTCCAACTACCAGGATTGCCCAATCGAGCCAAATAAATTCATTTGAATTCCAATTCATGGTTTTGTTTTTATTTGATTATAGTTAATGATATTTACTTTTCTACTGTAAACTTGAAAATACATTCGCTGTGATAAGTCTGTCCCGGCTCCAATATTACCGAAGGCCATTCCGGTTTATTCGGACTATCGGGGTAGTGCTGGGTTTCGAGACAAACGGAAGCACGCTGGTTGTATACGATTCCTTTCTTTCCGCTTAATGTACCATCCAAGAAGTTTCCGCTGTAGACTTGAATGCCGGGTTCATTCGTATAAACTTCCAATGAGATTCCACTTGTAGGCGAAGTAAGCTTAGCTGCCAATTGGTTGATATCTCCTTGGGTGTTTAATACCCAATTATGGTCATAACCGTTGCCGTTTTTCAGTTGGATAAAATCAAATTTGTCTATATCCTGTCCTACGGCTTTCGGAGTAGTAAAATCCATTGGAGTTTCTTTTACCGTAACGATTTCGCCCGTAGTCATATATGTACTGTCTACAGGAGTATAGTTGTCCGCATTGATATATAAAATATGATCGGTAGCTGGTTGAGACGGATTGCCTGATAAGTTGAAATAAGAATGGTTGGTCATATTGATGACGGTCTTCTTATCTGTGGTTGCATCGTACTTTATGTCCAAGGCATTATCACCGCTTAGGGTATAGGTCACCGTTGCAGTTACAGCTCCTGGGAAGTTTTGGTCTCCGTCAGGAGAATACATCGTCATAGTCAGTGTCGTATCGTTCAACTGTTTTCCCTCATACACTTGATATTGCCATCCTTGGGGCCCTCCATGCAGACAATGGCCAAAATTATTGGTGGGCAATTGAACAGAATCCCCGTCAATAACAATTTTGCCTTTGTTTATTCGGTTGGCATAGCGACCTATTGCGGCTCCGAAATCACTGGGTTTGTTAATGTAATCGGCTATACTGTCGAAACCTAACACGACATCGCGTAAGGAATCATTTTTGTCTGGTACCATAATAGATACGATTCGTCCGCCAAAGTTTGTGACACAAACTTCCATTCCATTGGAATTTTTAAGAGTGTACAAGCTTGTCGGTTTGCCTTTTACATCAGCTACGAAGTTCTGCGGATCAAGTCCTGAAACGGTTAAATTACTTTGAGGTTGTTGGCTGCATGAAGCCAAAAGAACTGTGATAAGTCCTACACCTAAGATTGTATTTCTTTCTTTTTTCATGGTGAATGAATTAAAAGATTTAAATTGAATGTAAAGTTACGACTTTATCTCGTATTTCTATTGCAAATATATATGTTTTTGGGCATAAGGTGTATGCCTTACACTTCTTTTTATTCTTTTTCTATGTTATAGTTTATTAAAAACCGTACAGTCATAGAAAACTATGGTGGATAGGACATCGTTTTATTCAGTTGTGGGTTACGTTAATAAAAAGGGAATCATTACATTGTAATGATTCCCTTTTTCTACATAAATAAGATGCTAAGATTTTGTTTTTAGCAGAGTTTTCTGGAACCGTCTCCTATGACTACATCAATAATGACCGGTTCTTTACCGAATTTTTCTTTGAACTTCGATTTGACTACTTTTACGAAGTTGTCATAAAGTTCATCACTTACAAGATTGATGGTGCAACCTCCGAAACCTCCTCCCATAATACGAGAACCGGTTACGCCTTCTTCTTTTGCTATATCATTCAGGAAGTCCAATTCAGGGCAAGAAACTTCGTATTCTTTGCTCAGACCGTAATGGGTTTCGTACATTTTCTGTCCTACGGTTTCATAGTCGCCTTTCTCTAAAGCATCACAGACTGCCAAGACACGTTCTTTTTCGCCAATGACATATTTAGCTCGCATGAAATCCTCTGCCGATACTTCGTTCTTCACTTCATCCAACATAGCATAGTCTGCATCGCGTAAGCTCTTCACTTCAGGATGGTGCTTGTTGATGACTGCGGCTACGTTTTCGCAACTTCTGCGGCGGTCATTGTAGGGAGAACCTACAAGTTCGTGCTTTACACAAGAGTTTACTAATACCAATTTATAGCCCTTCGGATCAAACGGGAAGTATTCGAATTCACCGCTGCGGCAGTCCAAACGCATCAGGCTGCCTGCTTTACCGTGAACAGAAGCGAATTGGTCCATAATACCGCAATTGCATCCCAAATATTTATGTTCTGTAGCTTGTCCGACTTTAGCCAATGTCATTTTGTCTATTTTGTTTTCGCCGAACATATCGTTGAGTGCAAAAGCATATACGCTTTCCAGTGCTGCAGAAGAAGACATTCCTGCTCCGAGAGGAACATCGCCTGCAAATGCTGTATTAAAGCCTTCTACGGGAATACCCAATGCCATCATTTCCCGACATACGCCGAAAATGTAGCGGGCCCAACTTGCTTTCGGTCCTTTTTCATCGTCTAAAGAAAACTCTACGTAATCTTTCAAATCGATAGAGTAGGCACGTACGTTTCTTGTTCCATTTACTTTTATTTCAGCAATCATGCCTTGTTGAACAGCACCGGGGAATACAAATCCGTCATTATAATCAGTGTGTTCACCGATGAGGTTGATACGACCCGGAGAAGCATATACAGAACCGGTTGTTCCATCAAAGTGTTCAATGAAACGGCTTCTTACATCATCTATTGTCAATTTCATAATCCATTTATTTTATGAGGTTAATAAAAAGAGATTTTTCTTATCCTTTAAGTCCTACTTTAGAACCTTTCCAGCAGAACCAAATGACATACAGGTAGTAGATGAACATCATGCAGATAGCCATGCCTACACCTGTATGGTCTACTACGACACCCATCAACAAAGGCAGTGTGGCTGCACCGATTACACCCATGTTAATGATACCACTGGCAGCTTTTGTATGCGGACCCAATTCCTGTAAACCGAGGTTGAAGATAAGCGGCCACATCACGGAGTGGAACAAGCCGGCTGCCAACATGGCGTATACGGCCGCCATCCCCGGCAGAACGAATGAAATGCCGACGCATGCCGCACCTCCGAGAAGGCAAACCGTCAACAAATGGCGTGGTTGGTATTTGCTTAATACACCGGCACCAATGAAACGTCCAACCATCATACCGCCCCAGTACAACGGCAGGAAGTCTTCGGCTTTGCCGCCCAAATCAGGCTTGCTGTCGAAATAAGCAGACAACATGGACGGGATACCGATTTCCAATCCCATATACATAAAGATGGCGAAAGCACCGAACCATACGTGGGGGTATTTGAACACGCTCGATTTGTATTCTCGTGTGTCACCATTGTCGGCAGCTTGCTCTTCTTCTTTGATTTCCGGAAGTTTCAAGAAGTAAAGAATGATGCAAAGCAGGAAAGTAAAGATACCCAATCCCAAGAAAGGAACGGTCACATCGTTTCCGCTTAATTGATCTTCCGATTTACCTGCAATAATAAAATAGGTAATAAACATCGGAGCCAATGTCGTGGCTACAGAATTTAGGGCCTGGCTTAACGTCATACGGAATGCACCTTTCTCTGGTGCACCCAATACCATTACGTACGGATTCGCTACAAGTTGTAACATGACGATACCCAATGCCACACAACACATGCTGGCTAAGAAGATATTATAGATGGTCGTCTGGGCGGCATCCAAATTCGTTGAGATACCAAAGTAATTGATTACGAATCCCAATCCGACAACGGCCAAGCCGAGAACCAATGTCATCTTATAACCAATCTTGTTCATCATAAGAGCAAAGGGAATGGACAAAGCATAAGCTCCATAAAAAGCGGAGTTAACAAGTTGTCCCTGGGCTTCTGTCAGGTTGAATACAGTCTTGCAGAATCCAATCATAGAATTGTTCATTGTCGTTACGAAACCGATAAGGAAGCAAACGATAATGACCACCGTGAGAGCGAACGTGTAGTTCGGTTGTGTTTTTTGAGTCATTTGATAATTTGTTTTTTTAAGATTTGTTTGTCTATTATTGTTTCACTTATTTTTCAATTCCGAATTTATAGATTGTTGTTTGGGTATAAGTTTCGCCCGGTTTCAGAACTACAGACGGAAAGTAAGGGCGATTGGGGGAATCGGGGAAATGCTGGGCTTCAAAACAAATTGCGCTTCGACGCGGGAATGTTGCCCCTAACTGTCCCTTGTATCCGTCAGCCCAATTATCCGTATATACTTGAACTCCAGGTTCGGTGGTATAAACTTCCATTGTACGACCGGAAACAGGTTCGTATATTTTAGCTGCAAAACTCAGTTCGCCTACTTCTCTCTTATTGAGTACGAAGCAATGGTCGTAACCGGCTCCATTCCGCGTCTGTTCGTCATCGGCATCTATGCGTTCGCCGATTTCATGCGAGGTTGTGAAATCAAAAGGAGTACCTTTTACAGGTTTGATTTCTCCTGTAGGAATAGAGGTGTTATCGATAGGAATGAAGTAATCGGCATTAATCTGACATTGCAGTTTTTCAATAGTAGGAGTAGGGTTGGCAATACCGGCCAGACTGAAGAAACCGTGATTGGTCATATTGACGATAGTTGTTTTGTCGGTGGTTCCCTTGTATTCGATTACCAATTCATTGTCGTCGGTAAACGAATAAATGACATTCATGTTCAAATTCCCGGGGAAACCTTCTTCGCCGTCTGCGAAGACGTAATGCAGGCGCAATGTCCGTTCGTCCGTTTGCTCTGCGTCCCATACGCGGGCATGACATCCGGTAGGACCACCGTGGAGACTATTCGGACCATTGTTGATCGTCAGTGAATACTCTTTTCCTTCTAACGTAAATTTACCTTTGCAGATACGATTACCGTAACGGCCTATCAGAGTACTGAGGAATGGCTCCGGACTACTGATGACCTCCTGAATGTTGTCGTGTCCTTGAATGACATTTGCCATTTTTCCGTCACGGTCAGGAACCATAATGGCAACCAGTGCTCCTCCGTAATTTGTAATGGCAACTTCACAACCCTTATTGTTTCTCAGAATAAACAAATCTGTTTGTTTGCCCTGAACTTCTGCTTGAAAATCTTCTCTTTTAAGACCACTAATATTTTTTAAACTCATCCGACTTATGATTTAAAGTTAAATTATCGTTATGCAAAATAAGAAAAAAACTTTCTTATTGCAAAAGATTTCGGGGAAAAAGATGATGCAGAAATGAGAAGATTTGCAGATTATGCTTGTTCCGGGTGATAAAAGGCTAAAAAGTCAGCCACAATGAACGTGCTACCTCCTACGAAAATCAGATCCTTTTCCGTAGAAGATTGCCGTGCCGCCTGAAAGGCAGACCTTACGTCGGGCCAGGAAGTTCCTTTTAATCCGGCTTCTTTAGCAAGTGTTTGAAGAGTGTGTTCGTCAAGCGCCCGTTTGACGTTTGCTTTCGTGAAATAATAGGTCGCGCATTGGGGAAGCTGTCGTAGAACGGAATGAATGTCTTTGTCATTTACCATACCTATTACAATGTGGAGCTTATCGGCCTGGATACCTCTCAGTTGGTCGGCAATATAACTTATCCCTCCTGTGTTATGTCCTGTGTCGCAGATTATGGTGGGGGACATTCCGACTTGTTGCCAACGGCCTCGTAAGCCGGTGAGTTTGCAAACTTGTCCGAAACCGATCCGGACATGCTCTTGTGCGATAGTATAACCGGCTTTTCGAAGTTCGTCGATAGCCGTGAGTATGGTTGCCGTATTCTTTTCCTGGCAGAGCCCCCCCAGTTCGCCTATAAAACTTCCGTAATGAAGAGTCTCGTACACACGCGTATTGCCTTCCGAACGGGATGAGATGACTTCATGCTCTTCTTCTGCAAATCTTATTGGAGCATTCATCTCCAATGATTTATCCTTGAAGACCTTTTTCGTTTCTTCGGTAGTCTCGCCGATGACCACTGGAACTCCGGGCTTGATGATTCCTGCCTTCTCTCCGGCAATTTTCGTAAGGGTGTTTCCCAGAAATTGCACATGGTCTAAGCTGATATTGGTAATGACGGACAAATCCGGAGTAATGATGTTGGTGCAGTCCAAGCGTCCTCCCATGCCTACTTCGATAACGGCCACATCCACTTCGGCCTTCGCAAAATATTTGAAAGCCAAAGCCGTGGTCAATTCAAAGAAAGAAGGGTGCAGAGGCTCGAAGAAAGAGCGTTCGTCTTCGACAAAAGAAGCCACTTCGCATTCCGGTATCATTTTTCCGTTTACCCGTATGCGCTCCCTGAAATCAGTCAGGTGAGGTGACGTATAAAGGCCCACTTTGTAACCTGCGGTTTGAAGTATGGCTGCCAATGTATGGCTGCACGAGCCCTTGCCGTTAGTGCCCCCCACATGGATGGTTCTGAATTTGCGGTGAGGATGACCAAAATGTTCATCCAACAGCAAAGTGTTGCTTAGTCCTTCTTTGTAAGCTGTTCCTCCTACATTTTGGAACATGGGCACACTGTCGAACAAGTATGTTGTGGCTTCTTTATACGTCATCTCTTTATTTATAGCTTTTATTCAAAATAGCTTTTGAACTTTCTGAATATCTTTTCCTTAATGGAAGGATTCGGAGCGAAGTTGTCACTCTTCTTCATCTCTTCCAACGTCTTCTTTTCGTCTTTGCTCAAAGCTTCCGGAATATACACACTGATATTTACGATAAGGTCTCCTGTACCGTATCCGTAACCTTGTACGGCAGGCAGCCCCTTGCCTCTCAAGCGTACCACCTTGCCCGGTTGTGTGCCCGGTTCTATTTTGATTTTTACTTTTCCGTCGATGGTCGGGATTTCCGCATCGCCGCCCAATGCCGCAGTGGGGACATCCAAAAGTAAATTGTATATCAGATTATTGTCTTCCCGTAAGAGTTCCTTGTGCGGTTCTTCTTCGATATAAACTTGAATGTCTCCCGGGACTCCGTTACGTCGGGCAGCATGGCCTTTTCCCGTGACGGTGACGACCATGCCGTCTCCTACGCCGGCGGGAATTTTCACTTCAATGACTTCTTCGCCGTTGACGACACCTTCCCCTCCGCATTCTTTGCACTTGTTCTTTATGATAGTTCCTTCTCCGCCACACGTGGGGCAAACGGCTTGTGTTTGCATCATGCCGAAAATACTCTGTTGGGTTTTCACGACGAAGCCGTTACCATGGCATGTCGGGCATGTCTCGGTAGCACCGCTGCCTTCAGCTCCGCTCCCGTGGCAATGCGGGCAGGCCACTTTCTTTTTGACCTTGAATTTCTTGGTTACTCCTGTGGCTATTTCCTGAAGCGTCATTCTCACTTTAAGGCGAAGATCCCCCCCCCTGTATTGGGGTTTCCGAGCTCTGCCGCCTCCACCGAAGCCACCAAATCCGCCATGGCCTCCGAATATGTCGCCAAACATGGAGAAGATATCGTCCATGTTCATGCCTCCGCCTCCGAATCCGCCTGCACCATTTACGCCTTCCGGTCCGAACTGGTCGTAGCGGGCACGTTTTTGCGGGTCGCGGAGCACGTCGTATGCTTCTGCTGCTTCCTTGAATTTGGCTTCGGCTTCCTTGTCATCCGGATTGCGGTCGGGATGATATTTGATAGCCATTTTCTTATAAGCCTTTTTTATCTCGTCGTCCGAGGCGTTTTTTGAAACGCCTAACACTTCATAATAGTCACGTTTCGCCATATTTCATTGCGGTTTAAAGTCCTACGGCCACTTGAGAGTGGCGAATCACCTTTTCATTTAAAGTATAGCCTGTTTTGACGCAGTCGATAATTTTACCTTTCATTTCGTCCGAAGGAGCCGGCACTTGGGCAATAGCCTCATGCAAATCCGTGTTGAAATCGGCATTTTCGGTCTCTATTTTCTTGACTCCCTGTTCGCCCAAGATTTTTACGAATTTCTGGAATATCAAGTCCACGCCTTCTTTTACGGCAGCCACGTCTTCCATCTTGTCCATATTCTTCAATGCACGTTCCATGTCGTCCAATATGGGAAGTATGGCTGTGATTGTTTTTTCCGCCCCGTTCAAAATCAATTCAGCCTTTTCTTTGATGGTACGTTTGCGGTAATTGTCAAATTCGGCAACTTGACGCAGGTATTTGTCTTGCAGTTCTGCCACTTTGGTTTCTGCTGCAGCCAATTTGTCTTCCACGGACATTTCCTTTGCCGGTTGTTCTTCAGCTTTGTCGCCTTCGTCTGGTTGTGAGGTCGCTACATTATCCAAGGTTTCTTCTTGTTGGGCTTTCAACTCTTCTTCGTTCATATCTTTATTTTTTTCCATGATGCAATATTTTAAAAGGGTATTTAGTCGCTAAATACCCTACAAATAGTTTGCCATTCGGCTTTTGTTTTCCAAAAATATTTTTAATCCCCGTACATTCTTGTTTTAAGTTCCTTGATGTGGTCGCTGGCAATGTACTCGTCGTATTCCATCATCTTGTCGATAATGCCGTTGGGGGTGAGTTCGATGATACGGTTGGCTACGGTTTCGATGAACTCGTGGTCATGGCTGGAGAACAAGATGTTGCCTTTGAACAGCTTCAGGTTGTTGTTGAAAGCCTGGATGCTTTCCAAGTCCAGATGATTTGTCGGAGTGTCCAAAACAAGACAGTTGGCGTTTTTCAACTGCATGCGGGCTATCATACAACGCATCTTCTCTCCTCCCGAAAGCACGTTGACTTTCTTCATTACCTCTTCTCCCGAGAACAGCATTCTTCCGAGGAAGCTCTTGAAGTAAACTTCGTTGCCTTCACCGAACTGGCTCAACCAATCCACAAGGTTCAAATCGCTTTCGAAGAAACGGGTGTTGTCGAGAGGCAAATATGCCGTAGTAATGGTCACTCCCCATTTGTAGTCGCCTCCTTGTGCTTTACGGTTACCGTTGATGATTTCAAAAAAAGCCGTCATGGCACGCGGGTCGCGGCTCAGGAAAACGATTTTGTCTCCTTTTTCCACGGTAAAATTCACGTCATTGAAAAGCACGGTTCCGTCGTCCGTCGTGGCACGTAATCCTTTCACCTCGAGGATTTGGTTGCCCGGCTCGCGCTCCATCTGGAAAATGATGCCCGGGTATTTGCGGGTAGAGGGGCGTATTTCCTCTACATTTAATTTTTCCAACATCTTTTTTCGGCTGGTGGTCTGCTTGCTTTTGGCTACGTTGGCAGAGAAGCGCCGGATGAATTCTTCCAATTCCCGCTTCTTTTCTTCGGCCTTGGCCTTTTGGTTTTGAGCTTGTCTCAGGGCCAACTGGCTGGATTCATACCAGAAACTGTAATTACCGGCGAACATCGTCACTTTGCCGAAATCAATATCCACCGTATGGGTACAGACGGCATCCAGGAAATGACGGTCGTGGCTTACTACCAATACCGTGTGCTCGAAATCGGAAAGGTATGATTCGAGCCATTGCACCGTGTCGAGGTCGAGGTCGTTGGTCGGCTCGTCCAACAGCAGGTTGTCCGGTTCGCCGAAAAGGGCTTTTGCCAACATGATACGTACCTTCTCCTTACCGCTCAGCTCGCCCATCAGTGCGTAATGCTTGTCCTCTTTGATACCCAGACCGCTCAACAAGGCTGCGGCGTCGCTTTCGGCATTGTATCCGCCCATTTCCGCGAACTTTTCTTCCAGTTCGGCCACTTTGATACCGTCTTCGTCCGAAAAGTCGGCTTTGGCATAAAGCGCATCGCGTTGCTGCATGATGTCCCACAATACGGTGTGTCCCATCAGTACGGTGTTCAGCACGGTGCAGTCGTCATATTGGAAGTGGTCCTGGCTCAGTACGGAGAGCCTTTCGCCCGGTCCCAGTTCCACACTGCCTTTGGTCGGTTCCAATTCGCCCGATATGGCTTTCAGCAACGTGGACTTCCCGGCTCCGTTAGCCCCGATGACACCGTAAATATTTCCATTGGTGAACTTCATGTTTACATCCTTGTACAGGACTCTTTTCCCGAACTGGATGGCAAGATTCGATACGCTAATCATACTTTAAATTATACCTTGAATTGAATATTTTCGGCAAAGGTACGAAAAATATTTTATTCGTTCATGGTTTCTCCGGTAAACTGCAAGGGGAGTAGGGCTTTGACCGAATCGACCACGTAGGTACCCTCTTCGCCGAACAGCAGGATGCGTACGGGATGTCCGTACCGTTCTTCCACTCCGAGAATGACTTGCCGGCAAGCTCCGCAAGGAGGGATGGGAGCTTTCAGGAAAGCTCCGTGGGCGTAAGCCGCAATGGCCAGTTCTTCCACGCTTTTCTCCGGGTAGCGTGCGTTGGCATAGAAGAGTGCCGTGCGTTCCGCGCACAGGCTTGACGGGAAGGCGGCGTTTTCCTGGTTGCTTCCCGTTACAATCCTTCCGTCGGACAGCCGGGCGGCTGCGCCCACACAGAATTTAGAGAAAGGTGCATAGCTCGTCTGTGTGGCCTCCTTGGCCTTGTCTATCAATTCGCGGTCTGCTTCCGATAATTCTTCATAGTCGTATATTCTGACTTTGCTGATAATTTCCTTCTCTTTCATAGGACTGTTTCCTTTTGGTTAATAATGCACAAATATATGTTTTTTTATTCACAACGAAGAAAAAAGAGGTAACTTTGTGTGTGAGAAATCCTTCATGATATTTGAGATATGCGATTGAAAACCGTTTTTCTATCCGTGTTGTTCGGCGTGACGAGCTTTTTGCTGCAGGCACAGGGTGTCAGCCAGCAATACCTTAATTATATAGAACGATACAAGGGAATGGCTATAGACCAGATGTTACGTTATAAGATTCCGGCCAGCATCACATTGGCACAAGGATTATTGGAAAGCGGAGCCGGGACAAGTACATTGGCGCGGAAAGCCAACAATCATTTCGGCATCAAATGCGGGCGGGCCTGGAAGGGCCCCTACGTCTTACAGGACGATGACGAACGTAATGAAAAGTTCCGTAAATACAGGAGCGTGGAAGAGTCGTACGAAGACCATTCACGTTTTCTGCAACAAGCACGTTATTCTTCGTTGTTCGACCTTTCTCCGAAAGATTATAAAGGTTGGGCGCGTGGTTTGAAACGTTGTGGCTATGCCACGAATCCGCGTTACGCTTCCTTGCTGATAGATTTGATAGAACGGTACGACTTAGACCAATACGACAAGTACAAATCGTCGAAGTTGCATTTTGATTATAGCAGCATAGACCGTCAACTGAACAGTGAGTCGTTGCCGTCCCATCTGGTGTACCGCAATAATGAGAATTATTATATTATTGCACGCGCCGGGGATACGTTTGATTTGTTGGCGGAAGAAACCGGCGTGTCGGCACGCGACATCCGGAAGTTCAATGAATTGCCGAAAGGGTATCGAATCCAGGCCGGCGATGTATTGTATCTGGAACGGAAGCGGAAAAAGGCCGCCAAGAAATACAAGGATGTGCCTCACGTGGTGAAGGCCGGTGAGTCGATGTATAATATTGCGCAACGCTACGGGATACGTTTGGAGAGTCTGTATGATATGAATAATTTGCCGGCAGATTATGCCATTCAAGTAAATGACCGTTTGCGTGTACGTTAAAAAAGGAGGTCAGAATGAAACAGAAAGGTCTTTGTCGGGCTTTATTGCTCATTTTGTTTGCGACCTGCGCGGTTGCAGGACAGGCGCAGGAGGTCTTGCGCTCGGATTCGGTGACGGGTGTGGATGCCGGAAAGGAGAGCCTGAAGATACAGCCGTCGGCATCGGAAGTGACGCCGGAGAAGGTCGGCGCGCGGTTGGCTTTGACGGACACGTTGGTGACCGATACAGCACAATGGACTTTTCGCCCCTCGCTTCCTCCATTGTACCGGAACGGTACCGTAGCTTATTTCCCGGCAAGTTATTATGGTGGATATTGGGGCTTATGGGAACTGCATGAAGGTTTCAATGCCTGTCTGGACATGAGCGTGTCGGCCTCGTTCGGCAAGAACCGTTTTCCCGGGGTGGGATTCGGGACCGGAATCTCTGCCATGTACGTGCGTAGCCTCACCGACCGGTTGGTGCTGTCTGTGGGAGGCTTTTACGACCGCTTGTCTTGGAACGGCTTGAATGAGAACCGTTTCGGAATCAATTTGCTGGCCGGTTATCAGTTGACCGACAGGGTGAGTTTGTACGCATACGGCAGCAAAGCTTTTTTCCCGATGCAAGGTCGTCAGCCGTGGATTCCTCCGATGCCGTGGATGAACAATTTCAGCAGTCGGTTTGGAGGAATGGTGCATTTCAAGGTCTCCGATGCCGTGTCTGTTTCGCTCAGTGTGGAAGAGACCAGTTGGAAACGTTGACGGGCAAAAGGCGATAGGAAGCCATAAGGCTTGGCGGTCGTACCTGTGGCCGACTCCCGAAAAACATATACATCCGTGCGGTTCCCGTCAAGGGGAGCGCACGGATGTTTTGTTTGGACAAAATGTTGTTTAAAGCCCGTTTTGAAGTATTAAAAAGAAAGCAAAAAGGATGTTTCTGTTACGCATGCCTTTCACGAAAAGTCTTTGTTAAGGGGGCTTGACGATATTTTTGGATACATTTTTTAAGTTTCGGGGCTTGTTTTTTACGTATCTAAAGCAAAATTAGGAAACACTTTCAGCCGAACGAGAAATCGTTCGGCTGAAAAAACATTTTTTTTCTCCGCATGTCGTGGGAGAGGCATCTGCATGTTGTCGGAAAGTTCCATGCTGATGGTGGCACGGCGGTCGGCAAATGCCCCGTTTTTACGCTATTTGGGGCGGAAAGGGACACAAATCCGGAATGCCTTCTTGCGAGGCGGAACGCCCTGCACGCTTACGCGTTCCGTATTGCCTTGCGCCGGGCATGGACTTTCAGGTGGCATTATGAAAGCAGGAATGTGGGGCAGACTGGCATTCTGTATTTTTCCCGATGCGCGAGAATCGCGTATTTGCGACGGCGGCGGGGGAAGGGCACGAATAAGCGAGCCACGAGGAGGTGGGATTGTCATATTGACACTTGGAATATCGACAGGTACCATTCGGGACTTGGCATGTCAAGTGTGGGAGTGTTGATGGCTTTAGGCGGTTTGGTCTAAATAATATAAAGGTATAGGGATATTTATAAGGTTTTACAGTCGGAAAGTGATTTTTTTATCGTACTTTTGTATGATAAATCTGTGAAAGAAAGAATGCGAAGAAAGATAAGACGGAATTGGATTGTCCCTGAAGGAGCCGAACTGACGGATTTGGACCGTAAGATTTTGGCTTTTCAGGAAGAAGGCTTTTTGGTGCCTTCGCGTAAATTGATTAAGACTCCTGAACAAATAGAGGGGATTCGTAGGAGCGGTGTGGTAAATACCGGGGTGTTGGACCTTGTGGCCCAAGAGATACATGCCGGAATGACTACACTTGAGATAGACGAGATGGTATATGATTATACGGTAAGCCACGGGGCCATTCCTGCTACGTTGAATTATGAGGGCTTTCCGAAAAGTGTATGTACTTCTATTAACGAGGTGGTCTGTCACGGCATTCCTAATGAATTCGATGTATTGGAGGAAGGAGATATTATCAATGTGGACGTTTCCACCATATTGGACGGGTATTACAGCGATGCTTCGCGTATGTTTGTCATCGGGCAGACCACACCCGAGAAGCAGAAATTGGTAGACGTCGCGCGCGAGTGCCTGGAGATTGGCATGAAAGCTGCCCGTCCGTTCGGCTTTGTGGGGGATATAGGAAATGCCATCGAAAAGCATGCCAGGAAGAACGGTTTCAGCATCGTGCGCGATTTGTGCGGCCATGGGGTGGGACTGGAGTTCCATGAAGAGCCGGATGTGGAGCATTTCGGCCGGAAGGGAACGGGGATGCTCTTGGTGCCCGGCATGGTGTTTACGATAGAACCTATGGTGAACATGGGTGATTGGAGGGTGTTTGTGGATGAGGAAGACGGATGGACTGTCGTGACGGAAGACGAACTGCCCAGTGCGCAATGGGAACATACTTTCCTGATGACGGAAAACGGTTTGGAGATTCTTACTTATTGAGACACCATAATTTATAGGACGTGAGGAAATGGAGAAGAAAGATATCGTTATATTAGGTATAGAGTCGAGTTGTGATGATACGTCGGCAGCGGTGATTCGCAACGGGGTATTGTTGAGTAACGTGACAGCCAGCCAAGCCGTGCATGAGGCGTACGGCGGGGTGGTGCCGGAACTGGCTTCCCGTGCCCATCAGCAAAATGTAGTCCCTGTGGTGGACCAAGCGCTGAAACGCGCCGGAGTGACCAAGGAGGAGCTTTCGGCTGTGGCTTTCACGCGAGGCCCCGGATTGATGGGCTCTTTGTTGGTGGGGGTGTCTTTTGCCAAAGGATTTGCACGCGCACTCGGTATTCCCATGATAGAGGTCAATCATTTGCAAGGACATGTATTGGCGCATTTTATTAAAGAAGATGAGGGCGACCATGACCAACCGGAATTTCCGTTCTTGTGCTTGTTGGTAAGTGGCGGCAATTCCCAAATCATTCTGGTGAAAGCCTATAATGACATGGAAGTGTTGGGGCAGACGATAGACGATGCGGCAGGCGAAGCCATCGACAAGTGTTCCAAAGTGATGGGGCTGGGCTATCCCGGAGGACCGATAATAGACAGGTTGGCGCGTCAGGGAAACCCGCAGGCGTATTCTTTTGCCAAACCTCACATCGGAGGATATGATTATAGTTTTAGCGGCTTGAAGACCTCATTCCTTTATTCTTTACGGGATTGGATGAAGGAAGATCCGGATTTTATCGAACATCACAAAGAAGACTTGGCCGCCTCTTTGGAGCATACGATAGTAGATATCCTGATGAAGAAGCTGCGTCAGGCGGCAAAAGACACCGGTATCAGGCAGGTAGCCGTGGCAGGCGGTGTGTCGGCCAACAACGGGCTGCGCAATGCGTTTCGGGAACATGCGGATAGGTACGGATGGAAAATCTTTATTCCGAAATTCAGTTATACGACCGACAATGCAGCCATGATAGCCATTACCGGATATTTCAAGTATCAGGATAAGGATTTTTGTACGATAGATATGCCTGCTTATTCAAGAGTAACATTAAAATAATTAAGATATATGATGAATGTAGAATCTAAAATCATAAGTCGTGAAATCAGCCCGCTGCTATGGAAAGCAGGGGAGACGGTGTGCACGGCAGAAAGTTGTACTTCGGGGCAGATATCGGCAGCCATAACCAGTGTGCCGGGAAGCTCTACCTATTTCAAAGGAGGTATTGTTTGTTATACCAATGAGATAAAAACTCGTTTTCTCGGTGTTTCGCAAGAGTTGTTGGAAGAAAAAGGGGCTGTAAGCGAGGAAGTGGTGCGTGCCATGTTCGAAGGGGCATTGAAAGCCATGGAAACCACATACGCAATAGCCATTACCGGTTATGCCGGTCCCGGCGGCGGAGAAGAAGCACCGGTCGGTACGATTTGGATTGCCGTAGGCGACAAGAATGAAGTGACGGTGGAAAAACTTGAAGGTGACGACGGCCGGGATATGAATTTGGCCAAAGCGACACTGGTTGCCCTTCAGCTTCTGCTCGACTTGCTGAAAAAGCGTCATCCGCAGGAAGAAGAGTGATTTTTTTGCGAAAATACTTGTATATTCGGTTTTTAAGTACTAATTTTGCACTCTGTTTGAAAGAAGCTAATAGAAATAAACAAAAAGGAAGATAGAAATGTCTAAGATTTGTCAAATTACCGGGAAGAAAGCCATGGTTGGCAACAATGTTTCTCATTCTAAGCGTCGTACCAAGAGACGGTTTAATGTGAACTTGTTTACGAAGAAATTCTACTATGTAGAACAGGATTGTTGGATTAGCCTGAACATTAGTGCTGCTGGTCTGCGATATATTAATAAAGTGGGCCTCGATGCTGCGCTGGCCAGTGCGGTAGCAAAAGGCTATTGTGATTGGAAAACCATTAAAGTAATTGCTTAATTAGAGGAGAGTAAGACTTATGGCAAAGAAGGCTAAAGGTAACAGAGTGCAGGTTATTTTGGAGTGCACTGAAATGAAAGAGAGTGGTCTTCCCGGAACATCTCGTTATGTGACGACGAAGAATCGTAAGAATACTCCTGAAAGATTGGAATTGAAGAAATACAATCCTATTTTGCGGAGAATGACAGTTCATAAAGAAATAAAATAATATTAGGATACTATGGCAAAAAAGACAGTGGCAACCCTCCATACCGGTAAAATGGATGGACGTTCCTACACTAAGGTAATCAAAATGGTGAAGAGCCCTAAGACCGGTGCTTATATTTTTGATGAGCAAATGGTTCCGAACGAAGCCGTGAAGGATTTCTTCAAGAACTAATTCGTGTTTTAATGCGATTCAAAATAGTCCCTTCCACAAATTGTGGAGGGGATTTTTTGTAGGTATAGCCGACATTTAAAAAACTTGTGCTATCTTTGTCTTTACGAATATAGGATGCGGTTTGTCATGGGTAAGCTTGAAAAACTTTGTTTTTCGTTTGTCTCTGCGCTCACCTTTCACTATCTTTGTGCTTATAATGTACATTAAATAAAAGACGTATGGGAATTTTCAGCTTTTTTTCAAAAGAAAAAAAAGAGACACTTGATAAAGGACTGGAAAAGACGAAAGAGAGTTTTTTCGGGAAACTGACCCGGGCTGTGGCCGGAAAGTCTAAAGTGGACGATGATGTACTGGATCGTCTGGAGGAGGTCTTGGTAACGTCGGATGTGGGAGTAGACACAACGCTGAACATTATCGACCGGATTGAAAAACGTGTGGCTCGGGATAAATATGTAACGGTAAATGAACTGAATGACATATTAAGGGACGAGATAGCGTCTCTGCTCACCGAAAATAATACGGCAGATACCGAAGGTTTCGTTTTACCCGAAGGGAAAAAACCGTATGTGATTATGGTTGTGGGTGTGAACGGGGTCGGGAAGACCACTACCATAGGCAAGTTGGCCTACCAGTTTAAGAAAGCGGGAAAGAAAGTGTATCTCGGAGCATCGGATACGTTCCGTGCGGCAGCAGTGGAACAGTTGGAAATATGGTCTGAGCGGGTCGGTGTTCCTATTGTGAAACAGCAAATGGGGAGCGACCCGGCATCTGTAGCCTTCGATACGTTGAGTTCTGCGATGGCGAATGGTGCGGATGTCGTTTTAATCGATACGGCCGGACGTTTGCATAACAAAAAGGGATTGATGGACGAATTATCCAAAATAAAACGTGTCATGCAGAAAGTGGTGCCGGATGCCCCTCATGATGTCATGTTGGTGCTTGACGGGAGTACGGGACAGAACGCTTTTGAACAAGCCAAGCAATTCACGTTAGCTACGGAAGTGACCAGTATGGCTATTACGAAACTTGACGGAACGGCAAAAGGCGGTGTTGTTATCGGCATTTCCGACCAGTTTAAGATTCCGGTACGTTATATCGGTTTAGGAGAAGGCGTTGAGGATTTACAGCCTTTTAACCGGAAAGAGTTTGTAAAGTCTCTTTTTGGAAATGAGTAGGGGGAATTTGATTCGTTCATTAAAAAAGAATATTGTTTTGCGAAAGAATACGATTGATGTTATAACATTGGGATGTTCAAAGAATCTGGTCGATTCGGAAAAATTGATGCGTCAGTTGGAAGCCAATGGGTACAAAGTGACGCATGATACAGACCGTCCCCAAGGGGAAATCGCTGTGATTAATACTTGCGGGTTTATCGGAGATGCCAAAGAGGAAAGCATCAATATGATATTGGAATTTTGTCAAGCTAAGGAAGAGGGGCGTTTGAAGAAACTGTTTGTTATGGGTTGCCTTTCGGAACGCTATCTGAAAGAACTGGGTGAAGAAATTCCACAGGTCGATAAGTTTTATGGTAAGTTCGATTGGAATGAATTGCTGACCGATTTAGGAAAGGCATATCATCAGGAATTGAGTTTGGAACGTGAGTTGACGACCCCTTCCCATTATGCTTATCTGAAAATCTCCGAAGGGTGCGACCGTCGGTGCTCCTATTGTGCCATACCTATTATCACGGGGAAGCATGTGTCGCGTCCGATAGAGGATATTTTGGATGAAGTACGAATGTTGGTGTCACGCGGGGTGAAGGAATTTCAGGTCATTGCCCAGGAGTTGACCTACTACGGTCTGGACCTTTACCATCGTCAGATGCTGCCGGAACTTATTGAACGGATGGCTGACATACCCGGTGTGGACTGGATTAGGCTCCATTATGCTTATCCCGCGAATTTTCCGGTAGATTTATTCCGGGTGATGCGTGAGAAAAAGAATGTTTGCAAATACATGGACATTGCTTTACAGCATATTAGTGACAATATGTTACAGAGGATGCATCGCCATGTGACTCGCCAGGAAACTTATGCTCTGATAGAACGTTTCAGGGAAGAAGTGCCGGGAATTCATTTGCGTACGACTTTGATGGTAGGGCACCCTGGAGAGACGGAAGAAGATTTCAATGAGTTGTTGGATTTTGTCCGTAAGGTTAAATTCGACCGTATGGGAGCTTTTGCTTATTCGGAGGAAGAAGGAACTTATTCGGCTGAGCATTATGAGGATGAGATTCCTTTTGAGACCAAGCAAGCCAGATTGGATAAATTGATGGCTTTGCAGCAGAAGATTTCAGCGGATTTGGCAGCTCAGAAAATAGGAAAGATTTTCAAGGTGATTATAGACCGTAGCGAAGGAGAATATTATATAGGACGTACGGAGTTTGATTCGCCTGAGGTGGATCCGGAAGTTCTGATTCCTGTGAGCGAAGGGACTTTATCTCTCGGAACGTTCTATGAGGTGAAGATTACAGATGCCGATGACTTTGATTTGTATGGTACTCGAATGTTTTAAAGAGCTGTATACGTATGAATAACAAGGAGTTTATAGCGGAATTGTCCCGTCGTTTAGGTTATACGGTGAAGGATGCGTCTTCATTGATGGTTGCCTTGGTGACCGAAATGACGGACGAATTGGAGGATGAAAACGTTATAGCCATTCAGAATATAGGTTCGTTTGAGGTGAGGAAAAAACAAGAGCGGGTAGTCGTGAACCCCGCTACCCAGCAACGCATGTTGGTGCCTCCCAAATTAGTCATTAATTTCAAACCCAGCGCTTCTTTTAAAGAGAAGATGCAATAAACGTCGGTCGTAATGGATAAAAAGGTTTTGATACAGGATTTAGCTGACGGGTTGGTGTTGCGGAGAGGTCTGCCTAAAAAAGATGCCGATGTTTTTGTGCGTTCGGTTTTTGAAATTATAGGAGAATATCTGCAAACGGATAAGATCGTTAAAGTAAAAGGGCTTGGAACCTTTAAATTAGTGACAGTGGATAGTCGGGAGAGTGTGGATGTGAACACCGGCGAGAGAATTGTAATCAAAGAATATACGAAGATTAATTTCACACCGGATCCCGTTCTGCGAGACGCGGTCAATAAGCCTTTTGCACAGTTTGAGACGGTGGTTTTGTATGAGGGTACGGATATTGCCGATATGGAGCGGATGGATATTCCAGATTTATCTGAAGATAATGAGGCGGAAAATATATCTGATGTGAATGAAGAGGCAGATGAAGCAGATGAAATGGTATTATCCGAATCAGAAGAAGTTCTTTCGGGGGAAGAGAAGGATATGCAGGCGAAAGGGCATCATGGTATAGATGAAGTCTCAATAGAAACAGCGGCTATAGACGAAACCGGAGCGGTAGAGATTCAAGATGGTGAAAATGAGAATACTGATACTGAAGCTACCGTGAATTCTATAGAGGAATATTCCGATGTAGTGGAAGAAGTTGAAAATAAGGCCGAGGCTGTCTCTGAAAATGTAGATGAGAAATCAGATACGTCGGTTGATGATGAGACGGAGGATGAAAGAGTTTCTTCTTTGCGGCAAAACACGGAGAACGAAATAAAGGCAGAATCGATTTCAGCCGTTCAGGAGGGAGTGTTACCGGAAGGAAAGGAAGAAGGGGTGCACAATAAAAATAATACCAATGCTGATGTTCACCATGTGGAAAAGGTGCATGTGGCAACTCAACAAATAGAGGTGCAGAAAGTCGAACATCAAACTGTGGAGAATCAGCATATTGTTCAAATGGCACCCGAACATCATGGCCGTAGACGAGTCTATTTGACGCCTTGGATGATGTTTTTTGTAGTTTTACTGGTATTGTTATTGATGGCTATCAGTTATTACATCGGCTACCATCATCTTTTTTATGGGAATCAGCCAAAAGTCGTAAAGCAGCCGGTGGTAGTGCATCCTGTTCCTTTAAAAAAGGATACGGTTCAGATTTCGAAAGAACAAGATTCTCTGAAGGTGGATTCCGGTTCCATACGGAAAGTACAAGTGCCGGAAGGTATGCCGGAAAAAACAAACAAGGTGAAAGTGAAATCGGAAGATACACAAAAAGTATCTGTAGAATACCCGCAGGTGAAAAACGGGGCATACGAAATAGTAGGTACACAAGAAGAACATCGTATGAGGAGCGGGGAGACTTTGCGCGGTTTGGCATTGAGGTATTACGGCTCGAAAGATTTTACAGTTTACCTGGTGGTGTATAATAAAATCGCTAATCCTGACCTCGTGCCTGAAGGTATGTTGTTGAAAATACCCAAGTTAAGACTAAAACGCCGTTAACTGCCATAAAAAGTTTCTTAAATAGATATTTGGGAAACTTTTTTTAATAATATAATATTGTCAGTGCGTACTAAAAAGCTTAATTTTGGGTCACGAAAAACGAGAGTATAATTTATAAACAAATAAAACAGATATGGCTGAAGCGATAGATATTCGTGAGTTGAATGAGCGAATTGAGAAACAAAGTGCTTTTGTAACGAATTTAATAACCGGTATGGACCAGGTGATTGTGGGGCAGAAGCATTTGGTAGAATCACTGTTAATAGGATTGTTGAGTGACGGACATGTATTGTTGGAAGGAGTACCCGGTTTAGCGAAGACGTTGGCCATAAAGACTTTGGCATCGTTGATAGATGGAAAATTCAGTCGAGTACAGTTTACTCCGGACTTGCTTCCTGCCGATGTGATAGGTACGATGATGTACAGCCAAAAAGATGAGACGTTCATTGCTCAGCGTGGTCCTATTTTTGCCAATTTCGTGTTGGCGGACGAAATCAACCGTGCTCCGGCCAAGGTGCAGAGTGCTTTGTTGGAAGCGATGCAGGAACGTCAGGTCACCATCAGTAAAGAAACATATAAATTACCGGAACCTTTTTTGGTATTGGCCACTCAGAACCCGATAGAGCAGGAAGGAACTTATCCTTTACCGGAAGCCCAAGTGGACCGTTTTATGTTGAAAGTGATAATTGATTATCCAAAGTTGGAAGAGGAAAAGAAAATTATCCGTCAGCAAATCAAAGGGGAAAAGACTGTCGTGCGTCCTATTTTGTCCACTGATGAAATCATCGAAGCACGTAATGTAGTCAGGGAAGTGTATTTGGACGAGAAGATAGAGCAGTATATTGCCGACATCGTTTTCGCTACGCGCTATCCAGAGCAATACGGTTTGAAGGACTTGAAAAATTATATAGAATTCGGCGGTTCTCCGCGTGCTTCTATTAATCTGGCTTTGGCGGCTCGTGCCTACGCTTTTATTAAACGTCGGGGATATGTGATACCGGAAGATGTACGGGCTATAGCCCATGATGTTTTGCGCCACCGTATCGGGCTTTCATACGAGGCGGAAGCCAATAATGTCAGCAGTGAAGAAATCATCAGTCAGATATTGAATAAGGTAGAGGTACCCTAATCATCGTTGTGAATGGATACAAGTGAGATTTTAAAGCGAGTCCGTCAAATCGAAATTAAAACGAGAGGGCTGTCGAACAATATTTTTGCCGGCGAATATCATTCGGCCTTCAAAGGGCGTGGTATGGCTTTCTCTGAAGTGAGGGAATACCAGTACGGAGACGATATTCGCGACATAGATTGGAATGTGACGGCACGTTTTAACCGGCCTTTCGTCAAAGTGTTCGAGGAGGAACGTGAGCTGACGGTCATGCTTGTGATCGATGTTTCGGGCAGTTTGAGTTTCGGAACAGTTTCTCAGACCAAGCGGGAGATGGTGGCGGAGATTGCTGCGACGTTGGCTTTTTCTGCCATACAAAACAACGATAAGATCGGAGTGATTTTCTTTTCGGACAGGATTGAAAAGTTCATTCCTCCGAAGAAAGGACGCAAGCATATTTTGCGTATCATACGTGAACTGCTGGATTTTACTCCTCAAAGCAAGTCTACGGATATCGGTCAGGCGATAGAGTACCTCACTCAAGCCATTAAGCGGCGTTGTACGGCATTCTTATTGAGTGATTTCATAGATAGAAAAGACTATCGTACGGCTTTGACCGTAGCCAACCGGAAGCATGATGTGGTGGCTATTCAGGTTTTTGACCGCCGGATGGCAGACTTACCGGATGTCGGATTGATGAAGGTGTGTGATGCGGAAACCGGGCATGAACAATATATCGATACGTCCAGCCGCAAAGTGCGGAAGGCTCATCATGACTGGTGGAAGAACAGGCAGAATTTGTTGCAGGATACGTTTACGAAGAGTAATGTGGATTCGGTTTCTATTCGTACGGATCAAGATTATGTGTCTTCGTTGATGACTTTATTTGCCAAACGAAATTGAAGATGAAAAGTTACCATAATAAAAATAAAAGAGCTGTTCGACTGTGGTTGCTTTTGCCGTTTCTCTTGATGGCAAGCGTTGTTGAAGCACAGGTGACGGTGGATGTCAGGATAGATTCATTAGAACTTTGGGTAGGGGAACAGACCCGTATAACTTTGGATGTCAGTACGGATACTAAATCCAAGCTGGTAATGCCACAGGTGAAAGCCGGAGATATGCTGACTCCCGGGGTAGAGGTGGTTGAAGTTGCCAAGGCGGACACGCAGCAATTGAATGAAGGAGCTCGTCGTTTGGTTTCCCAAAGCTATATCGTAACCTCTTTTGATTCGGCTTTGTATTATTTGCCCCCCCTTGTAGTGAAAGTTGATGGGAAGGAATATCAGTCGAAGAATTTGGCTTTGAGGGTGTTGTCGATTCCTGTTGATACGGTTCATGTTGACCGGTTCTATGGGCCTAAAGAAATTATGGCCGTTCCTTTCTCGTGGACGGATTGGTCTTTGATATTCGTTTTGTCCGTACTTTTGCTTGTATGGGTTCTCGGCTTGGCTTATTTTTATATACGTTATCGGGATAATAAGCCTATCATCAAGATTATCAAGTTAGCTCCTAAGGTTTTGCCGCATACGAAGGCTATGGAGGAAATTGACCAAATCAAGGCAGAGAAAGTTTGGGCGAAAGAAGATTCTAAGGAATATTATACTCGACTGACCGCTATTCTGCGTACTTATATTGAGAAGCGTTATGGTTTCAATGCCATGGAGATGACCTCGACCGAGATTATCGACCGCTTGTTGAAAGAGCAGACTTCTGAAAGTCTGGACGAATTGCGCATGCTGTTCCAGACTGCCGATTTGGTCAAATTTGCCAAATACAATACATTGATTAATGAGAATGATGCAAATCTGGTGAATGCCATTGAATTTATCAACCAGACGAAGGTGGAAGCGGATGAAAATGCTGTGCCGGAGCCGGACGAAGTAACGATTGAACAGAAACGCAGTCGCCGGACATTGATAAGTATGCGTTTGGCGTTGGTATTGCTTACGTTGGCCGCGTTGGTCTTGTTGGGCTGGATTCTTTGGATGGTGTATGACTTGGTCGTTTAAAATTTATAAGTGATTATGACGTTTGCGAATATTGAATATTTTTTTCTCTTGCTTCTGCTCATACCTTATATTTTATGGTATGTGCTGAAGAACAAGAAGAAAGAACCTACGTTGTTGGTATCGGATACGACGGCATACCGTTATGCGCCCAAGAGTTATAAGAACCATCTGATTCATGCACCATTCATACTGCGTTTGTTTACGTTTGTGATGGTCATTATCATATTGGCTCGCCCCCAAACCAGTAACAGTTGGAAAAACACTCAGGTTGAGGGTATAGATATCATGTTGGCAGTTGACGTTTCTACCAGTATGCTGGCCGAAGACCTGAAGCCGAACCGTTTGGAAGCAGCCAAACAGGTGGCTTCCGAATTTATAGCGGGCAGGCCGAACGACAATATCGGTCTGACTATTTTTGCGGCCGAGGCATTTACCCAATGTCCGATGACCACGGATCATGCCGTATTGCTGAACCTCTTCCATGGTATCAAGACCGATATGGCTCAGCGGGGCATGATTCAAGACGGAACTGCCGTAGGAATGGGAATCGCCAATGCCGTTTCTCGCTTGAAAGACAGCAAGGCCAAAAGCAAGGTGATTATCTTGTTGACGGACGGAACGAATAATGCCGGAGATATTTCGCCCTTGACTGCGGCAGAGATTGCCAAGAGTTTCGGAATACGAGTGTACACGATTGGTGTGGGTACCAATGGTTTGGCACCTTATCCCATGCCGGTAGCAGGCGGTGTGCAATATCTGAATGTGCCGGTAGAAATCGATACCAAGACGTTGGCAGCCATAGCCGGGAAGACAGACGGTGAATTTTATCGGGCTACGGACAATAAGAAGTTGGAGGACGTGTATAAGGATATAGACAAGTTAGAGAAAACGAAGCTGAATGTCAAGCAATACAGCAAGCGTTATGAAGCATACGCCTTGTTTGCCTGGTTGGCTGCTGCTGCGTTGCTACTTGAAATCCTGTTACGTATGACCATATTGAAGAAAATACCTTAATTCATTCTGATTATGTTTCGTTTTGAAGAACCATTATATTTGTACTTGCTTCTGCTGATACCCTTATTGGCAGGTCTGCACTATGCCACAAACTATTACCGCAGGAAGCGTCTGCTTCGTTATGGCGACATCGAACTCCTGAAAGGCCTGATGCCGGATGTTTCGGTAGCCCGGCGTGAGGTGAAGACGTGGTTGATGCTTGCGGCTTTGGCATTGTTGATATTCACTTTGGCCCGTCCGCAGTTCGGGACAAAAATGGATACCCGTAAGCGTCAGGGAATAGAGGCCATTATAGCCATGGACATATCCAATTCGATGATGGCTGAAGACGTGACGCCGAGCCGTTTGGAAAAATCCAAAATGCTGGTAAGCAATATTGTGGATAAAATGACGGATGATAAGATCGGATTGATCGTGTATGCCGGAGAGGCCTATACCCAGTTGCCTATAACAAGTGATTACGTGTCGGCCAAGATGTTTTTGGAAACGATAAATCCATCCATGATTACCACGCAAGGAACGGATATCAAGCAGGCTATTGATTTGGCCATGAAAAGTTTTACGCCCAATCAGGACGTGAGCAAGGCTATTTTTGTGATTACCGATGGAGAGGACAATGAGGGAGGAGCTATGGAGATGGCCAAAGCGGCAGCGGAAAAGGGAATAAAAGTCTATGTCTTGGGAGTCGGTTCTCCGCAAGGCGCACCCATACCCATGCCCGGAAGCTCGCAGTACATCACGGACAATACGGGGAATGTGGTGGTTTCCAAGTTGAATGAGGCGATGTGCCGGGAAATCGCGGCTGCCGGTCAAGGAGCCTATATTTATGTGGATAACAGTTCATCCGCGCAGGAACAATTATCGGGCTATGTGGATAAGTTGGCTAAGAAGGAGATGGAAAGTGCGGTCTATTCGGAATACGATGAGCAGTTCCAAGCCGTAGCTTTGTTGGTTTTGCTTGCGCTCGTGTTGGATGTGTTGATTGTGGAACGTAAGAATCCGTTGTTTAAGAATATAAAGTTGTTTCGTAAATAAGGAAGAAAGACATGTTACGTGGGATATATAAATATGGATTGGCTTTGTGCTTGTGTCTGACGGTATCTCTTTTATGGGCGCAGAAGAAAACAGACCGTGACTATTTGAGGAGTGGAAACCGGTTGTATCGCGACAGTATGTACACAAAAGCCGAGGTGGATTACCGTAAAGCCATTGAAGCCAACAGTCGTTTCCCTCAGGCACATTTCAATTTGGGAAATGCGCTGTTGAGACAGCAAAAAACCAAGGAAGCCATGCAGGCATACGAGCAGGCCGTGAAAGTGGAGACGAACAAGGGACGGTTGGCTTCCATATATCATAATATGGGAGTGATTCTGCAAAGCCAAAAGCAGTTCGGTCCTGCCATCGAGTGTTATAAGAACGCCTTGCGGCGGAATCCTGCGGACAACGAAAGCCGCTATAATTTGGTCTTATGCCAACACCAGTTGAAAAACAATCCGCAACAAGACCAGCAAAACGACAATAAAGAGAATAAGGACGGAAAGGACAAGAACAAAGAAGAAGACAAGAATAGCAGTAAAAAGGACAAACAGGAGAATAAAGACAAAAAAGAAGACCAACAGAAGCAACAGCAAAAGCAGTCACAGCAGAATGAAGAGAACATGTCGAAAGAGAATGCCGAACAACTGTTGAACGCAGCCATGCAAGATGAGAAAGATACACAGGAGCGCATCAGGAAGGCCATGGCCAAACCGCGACAGAGAAAATTGGAGAAACAATGGTAACGACTAAACAATAAAGGAAATAGGAATGAAGAAATATATCGCATTACTTTGGTTATGTTGTCTGACAGTCGGGATACGGGCAGCCGTACAGATAAAGGCCGCGGCACCGGATGTGGTGGAGGAAGGTGAGCAGTTTAGGTTGAGTTTCACCATGAACACACAGGATGTCAGTAATTTCCATTTGCCTACCCTGAAAGGGTTTAGTGTAGACATGGGGCCGAGCCGCTCCTCACAGTCCAGTTTTCAAATGATTAATGGAAAGACTTCTCAGAGCAGTTCGGTAACCTATACCTATATATTAAGTGCGTTGAAGGCCGGTACTTATACCATCCCGGCCGCTACGGCTACTGTGAACGGAAAGCAATACCGTTCCAATACCGTGAGCATAGAGGTTGTTCCCGGCAGCGGCGGGGGAGCACAGTCTCGCCAACAAGGGGGCGGACAGCACGAACGGATGCAGATGCAAGATGCCGGGGCTAAGATTACCGGAAAAGACCTTTTCATTACGGTTACGGCCGACAAGCAACGCTTGTATGAACAAGAGGCGGTAGTGCTGACTTATAAGGTCTACTCTTTGGTCAACCTGTCGCAGTTGGCCGGTGGCATGCCGGATTTGGAAGGCTTTCATACGCAGGAAATAGAGCTGCCCCAACAGAAGAGCCTGAAAATGGAAGAGCACAATGGGCGCAGGTACGGTACGGTGGTATGGCGGCAATATGTGCTCTTTCCCCAACGTAGCGGAAAGATGACGATTCCTTCCATCAAGTTCGAGGGGATTGTGGTGCAGCAAAATCGTAATATCGACCCGATTGATGCGTTTTTCAACGGGGGGAGTACCATGGTCGAGGTGAAGAAAACCATTGTGGCTCCTTCTCTGACCTTGCAGGTAGATCCTTTGCCTTCGCCACGGCCTGCTAATTTCTCCGGAGCGGTGGGCAAATTCAATATCAGTGCTTCCCTTACTCCGAGCGAAGTGAAGACGAATGACGCGTTGACGCTGAGGGTTACGGTTTCCGGAAGCGGCAACATGAAGCTGATGAAAGCTCCGGTGGTGAATTTTCCGAAAGATTTCGAGACGTACGATGCCAAGATTACGGACCAGACCAAAGTAGGCCGCGGAGGGGTTTCCGGTAATAAAATCTATGATTATTTGGCTGTACCCCGCCATCCGGGGAAATATACGATTCCGCCAGTGGAATTCTGTTATTTTGATACGGACACGAAGGCTTACAAGACCGTGAAAACGGAAGGATTTGACCTCAACGTGGCGAAAGGGAAAGGCGGAAGCGGTGGAGGAAACTATACGAATAAAGAGGACGTGGAGTTGTTGGCTTCAGATATCCGGTACATCCATCAGGGGGAGGTGCGTTTGCAGCAAAAGGGTGAGTCCTATTTCGGGACAGCAGCCTATTGGTGGAGTTATGTCATTCCCTTGTTGGCATTCATTGTTCTTGTGGTGGTCTTCCGCAAACAAGCTATGGAAAATGCCAATGTGGCTAAAATGCGTAACAAGAAAGCGAATAAGGCGGCAGCCAAGCGTCTGAAACAGGCGGCTGCATTGTTGAAAGCCAACAAGCCGGCCGAGTTTTATGATGAGGTCTTAAAGGCCTTGTGGGGCTATGTGGGAGACAAGTTGAATCTCCCGGCTGCAGAACTGAACAAAGAGAATGTCAGTGAAAAGTTGCAGGCCAAGGGAACGGACGTTTCCGTCGTGCAGCAGTTGGTAGAGACGATGAACGATTGTGAATTTGCCCGTTATGCGCCGGGCGACCCGTCGCAAACGATGGACAAGATATATGTAGCGGCTACGGAAGTCATTAATAAGATGGAAAGTTCTATTAAACGGTAAGTAAAGGATGAAGCTGATGAGAAAGTTGATTTTGATATGTATAGGTGTGATGTGCATGTTTTCGCTTCACGCCCAAGACAAAGTGCAGGCTGATAGTGCGTACGCTGCGGAAAAGTATGAAGAAGCCATACCTATATATACGGCTTTGCTGAAAGAAGGGGAGCATGCGGACATATATTATAATTTAGGAAACTGTTATTATAAGACAGACCGTCTGGCTCTTGCCATTTTGAATTACGAACGTGCCGCCTTGTTGGACCCCGGGAGTTCGGATGTCCGTTTCAATTTGGAGTTGGCCCGTTCAAAAACGATAGATAAAATCACACCCGAAAGCGAGATGTTCTTTGTGACATGGTATAAGAACATCATTGACATGATGAGTATGGACGGTTGGGCGCGTACGGGGATTGTGGCTTTTGTGCTGGCCTGCGTGCTGATTCTGGTGTTTTTCTTAGGCAATAAGGTCGTGTGGAAGAAATTGGGTTTCTTTGGCGCTTTGGTCATGTTGGCGGTTGTCGTGATGGTCAATGTGTTTGCTTGGACGCAGCATCAGGAATTGAATGCCCGCAGCGGGGCTGTGGTGATGAGCAGTTCGGTAGTCGTGAAGAGCACTCCGAACGAATCGGGTACGGACCTCTTTGTACTGCATGAAGGCACACGTGTGGAAATCATAGACGATTCCATGAAGGAATGGAAAGAAATACGGTTGGCAGACGGCAAGGTGGGTTGGATGCCGACAGAAGCAATGGAGGTGATTTGATATGGCGTTAGAAGACTGGATCGGTTTGGACCAACGGTTGCTGTTGCTGTTGAATGGCAGCGATTCGTTGTTTTTCGACCATTTGATGAACGGGATTACCAGTACGGTGGCCTGGATACCTGTGGCTGTCGTGCTATTTTATGTGTTGGTCAAGAACAATTCCATGCGTGAGGTGGGGCTTATTGTGTTGTTTCTTGCCGTGTCCATCTTGTTGGCCGACCAGTTTTCTTCTTCTTTCTGTAAACCTTACTTTGCCCGTTTCCGGCCGGCTCAGGACCCCTTGCTGATGTATTTGGTAGACGTGGTGGATGGCTATCGGGGCGGACGCTACGGCTTTATATCCAGTCATGCCGCCAACACTTTCGCCGTATGTATCTTTTTGGCTTTGTTGGTTCGTAATGTTTGGATGACCTTTTCTTTGGTTTTGTGGGCTGCGCTCTGTTCTTATTCCCGCATTTATTTGGGGGTACATTATCCGGGAGATATTCTGTTCGGGATGCTTTGGGGGCTGTTGGTAGGTCTTTCCACTTACATGGCATGCGCTTATATTTTGCGCAGGATGTCGCCGGATAGGAATTTTATTTCTACTCAATATACTTCCACGGGGTATGCCGTAGCGGATTTGGATATTTTTCAGAGTGTACTTTATCTCACTTATGTGGTATTGGCCATACGGGCAGTGGTTTTGTAATGGTAGAATGGCTTGATGTCCTTTTCTTATTTTTATGGAATATATGATTTTTAACAACAAAGACTGATTTGTAGTAGTTATAATCTTGTTGTTTGAATGGCTTTTGTATTACGAAGTGTGCATATAAGTGCCTTTGTATTTATTCTTGGTTATAACTGTTTGGCTTTTTGGGGATTTTTGACCGCAAATATTCCTTTTATATAAGCTTCTATTTTTATTGTTTATCTTTTTTCTTTAACTAAATCCCTCTTGTAAAACCACATAACTGCCATTACCTTTGTGTTCCAATTTATCGGAGGAGTCCGAATAGACTTGGCTTGCACTAATTCTATCAATTAAAAATTAAAAGAAAATGAATCAAATGATGCTATTAGCGGAAACCGAGATGAGAACAACACTTAACTATGGGCGTAAAAATTATGTGAGTCCTGAAGTCCGGGTCATGTCATTCGAAACAGAGATGATGATTGCCGGAAGTGATATGAATCCGGAACCTCCAAATCCGGGATATAACTCGGGACATAATCCGGATGATTTTTGGGACGCATGGCGATGATGTTTTCAGTTGATTAGAAAGGATAGCGGAAAAGCACAAATAAATTCCAATATACTTTTTAAGATTAGGTTGTTTTTGGGATACAGTATTAAATTTAAAACAGAAGTTAGATGATAAAGAAACTTTTTTTAACCACTCAACTTTTATTTTGCTGTTTTGTTTTGCATAGTTATGCAAGAAATGAGTATGCTTCGGATTCCGACAGGGACCTGAAACGACGCAATAAAATGGTAAAAGAAGCAGCTTTGCTTCCGGATTCCGCATTTGAATACGTGAAGATGGAAGACTTGCTGGATGATCAAGTGTATATGAAGTTGGCACATGACGGATGGAGCCCTCAAGAGATTGTAACCATCATGAAGACGGCCTTAAAAGACCGTAAGGCTGCCAAGAACAAATTCGGTTACGGATGGTATGCCAAGCAATGGCTACCCACTTACGGTATCATGCCGGGCGGAGATACGCTCTACCAGTTCGTGGATACAACCTATAACGAGGTGATGCAAGCCAGTATAGCCCGTACTGTTCCAACTGATGTACTGAACCATACCTGGCCCAAAATCGTGTACACTCCAGAAGACCGTAAAAAAGGTATTCGTAATACAGCCTATTTCCGTACGGTGGAACATAAACCATCGTCTGGACGTATGCATTGGGGTGTGGTACATCCTGAAGACCATGACAAATTGTATGTAATTCCCGACGGAGCAGGCATTTTCAAGACTGATAACGGAGGGCTTACCTGGACATGCATCACGGATAATATTCCGGTGAGAGCTCACCGCAGTACGGTTCGCCACTCCTCGATCCCTGTAGACCCGGATGATTGGAATCACTTGTTTGCTTTTGGTGATAACAGTACGGTGTATGAAACAACGGACGGCGGAGATAGCTGGCGTCGTATAGAAGGGGCTACTCACAAAGGGTATAAGCGAGGTTATGCTTTCCGCGACAAAGCCGGAAATCTGAAATTCATCGGCGCACAGCAGCAAGGGGGGATTGAGCATTGGGCCAGTAAACTTTGGATTAGTGAAGACACCTGTAAAACCTGGACAGAGGTCATTGTACCGGATGAACTAAAAGACGTCCATCCCAATGGTGTGGGAAAAGGCGTGTGGTTCCAGTCAGTGGAGTTTGATCCCTCCAACCGGGATATGATTTACATACCAGGGTCTCGGTCTATCTTCTATTTTGACGATGGAGCGAAAAGCACGGTGGAAAATGGAAAGAGAAAATATAACATCAAGAAGATGAGTTTTGATGTATATAATGAAAACCGGACGGCACTGCGTAATGATCCTTCCGACCCGGATAACAAGACGATATTCCCTTTAAGAGCCACTTCGCCGGGTAATATGGTCATCAGTACCATAAATCCGAACCAAATGTGGTTTGCGGCAGCAGTTCGTAACGGAAATGCTACGGCACTCTATTATACCGAAGACAAGGGAAAGACTTGGATAACGTTTCAAGAGCCCAGTGCTGGAATCGGTGGAGGTACTGTTTTTGGCAATGAGGCTCCTTGGAATTGGTTGGGAGGTTTCGGTGTAAACCTTCGTGATCCGAATTGGGTGTACGGATGTACGATGAGTTCTGCCATTAGTTCTGACGGAGGAAAAAATTTCGATCAGTTTGCATGGTCAATCCGTTTGACGTCGTTACAGGATGACGGCAAATATTATGCGGTAACCAATTCTCGCCACAATGCGGACAATCATTTCATTCTTTCTCACAAGAGTGGTCGGGTGTTCAGAGGTTCGGATGGCGGTATGTTGATGAAAGATTTGGATGTGAACAATAACCAATGGACTAATATTGGAGGAAATATGGGACAGATGTTGTATTACAATATCCGTGTCAATGAATTCGGTGATCAGTTGATGGTGGGTAACACGCAGGATATTGATGTGCAGACCTACCGCTACGGTCGATGGGGAAATTGGCGTGGTTATGAAGGTTCCGAGTCTAGTGCCAATCCTTATACCAGCACATGTTACTTTTCCGGAGGTGGAGGTGGAGGTATTGAAAACATGCCTTTGAGTTCATGGAGTACAACCACTAATTACGCTGATGTACATACCGGTTCCTGGTATATGAGGCGTACGGGGACGGGAGCCGGAAACTCATTTTACCGTATTGATGATATTGGCCGAAGCCTGACTAATCTTTTCGATAACGTCGGGGCTGATGTCGCGGATGTCACATTTGCACGCGATAAAGGATATACTACTATTTTTGTACGTACGACTGATAATATCTTAAAGAAATCCATAGACAGTGGAAACTCTTTTCAGGATATCCTGTACAATGGTGAGCCGGCCAAATTTAGCAATACCAGATTAGCGGCAGATCCCGATAACAGTGACATCCTGTATTTGGGACAGACAGGGCAGGTCATGCGATTGTATGTCAACGAAAGTCGTTGGGAAAAAGTAGGAGAGGGGCTTCCTAATATAGCTTGCGACCACTTGTTTTTCCACGAAGGTAGTGGCGATCTTTATTTTGTGAATCGTGGTAGTGCCGGAATCTATATTCTGGAAAACGGTTCAAATACCTGGCGTTTTTGGACCAAGGGATATAATAGTGGAAAATTCAGTGATATTGTCATGAATTATACCACACAAGAGATGGTACTGGCTGATTATGGTCGCGGCGTATGGGTAGCCGATTTGGAGCATCCTTCCGACCGTTTCTTTAAAAACGGATTTGCCTTAAAAGAAATCACCCATGTGGATGGCCGTCGTACTATCGGTATTGATACGAAATGGACTATTCCGTTGTATTACTATTATGAATGGACGGTAAATGGAATGAAGGTAGATAATCCCTATCAGTATCTTACTCAGGCCTTGCGTCCCGGAGATAAAGTACAGTTGAAACTCACACTTAGAGAATCTCCCGATGTGTCTACCCTTTCGGCCGAATACATCGTGAAGGAAACACCGGATGTAAAATTGGAAAAGAAAGCTGGAAATGCGTTGTATTCAAACGGAAAGGGCAGAATAGATTTAGGATATGTAGATTATTTCTTCAATGACTTTACTGTAGACCTTTGGGTGAAACCGATGAATGATGGAGTTTTGTTGGCCAACCGTCAGAAAGAATATGATAAAGGTGCAAAAGGTTGGTTGCTTTTCGTAGAAAACGGAACTTTGAAATTCAGATATTCTCCAAGCAACCAGTTTAACAAGCCGACGTATGAACCGGCTTCCGATGAACAGAAAACCATCGAAGGGGGTAAATTGAACATGGGTGAGTGGGCTCATGTGGCGATAACCGAGAAACGTGACGGTTCGATACGTCTGTATGTAAACGGTATGTTAACTGGTGAGGGAGAGCGTTATCGCAGGGAACATACGCTGAATAATTCCACTTACCTGTCGCTGTTTGCAGATGCTTTTGAGTATGCGCCGATAGAGGCAGCCGTAGATGAATTAAAGATATGGAACTACGAATTGAATGAAGAGGAAATCCGTCGTGAAATGTATTCCGTGAATGTAGACAATCGTAACGGACTTGTGGCTTACTATGCTTTCAATGGGGATAATCTGTCCGGAGACTTGGAAACATTTGCCGGATATCAGCCACGTGTGATGACGCGTGCAGAGGTTACTCATGAAAAAATGTCGCTCCCCATCAGTGCACAACGAGCTGCTTACGGTGTATTGACCGATGGTGAGAAACTCTTTGAAGACCGGGGAGTCAATCTGTTGAAGATAGCCGTTAAAAATACAACATCGGATTATCAGATCGGTGTATATGCTTATAAAGCGGAACATTGGTTGGAAGACAAATCCAATTTGGATACCAAATATTATGAGGTAGAACCGACTGGATATATCTTCCGAAACTTTACCGTTGCCGAAGCAGACACTTTGACGTTAGATTTCTATGCTGTCGAAGGCAAACCTTTTAATCAGAACAAGCGTTATCGTCTGTATTATTCGGAAGACGGACGTAGGAATTATTGGAATTTGGTGGGAGATTTGACCTATAATGCAGATACGCAGACTTTGCAAGCGACTGATTTGCCGATGCAGGAACTGCAAGGCAAAAAAATGTTGGTAGTGTCTTTGAAGCCGGCTATCGAAATGACCGTTGAGGGAGTTTCAAATAGAGGAGAGCTTACCGTATATTCCGAGGATCAGCATACTGTCAAAGCCCACGCTTCTATTGTGGAAGGCTTGGCAGAACCGAACGGTGTGTATGATATCGTGTCGGACAATGACGTGTTGCAACCTCAAACCGGATTCTATTTTACGAAGGGTGAAGCTTCCTCCGATCTTAAAATAGGGCAGAATTTGGGAGCCTTCAATGAACGGAATCTGGTGACCCTGAAAGGCAAGACCGATGAAAAGATGATTCCGATGCCGATTGAGGTTGTCAACCGGATTACCCCGAAAGGGTTGGGTAACTCGACGTGGGTAGAGAAAGGTGGAATTTTGGTGGGTTCGGCAGATAACTATGTTGCTTTGCATGAATCCAATACCGTGACCATAATGGGGTGGGTGTATTTGGGTGATGTAGACATATTGTCCGGAACCAAACCGCTCTTATTTTTCCGCTCTTCAAATCCCTCTGTAGCAACAGGACTACACTTGCAAAACGGTAATGTACGCTGCCATTGGAATGAAGAATCCTGGAGTTGGAACCAATCTACTTCACTCAACGTGGCGAAAGATCAGGTTGGACAATGGATTCATCTGGCATTGGTGGCCCGCCCCGATGGTATGGATTATTACCTGAACGGAATGAAATATTCTATAAAACGTAATATAAACAAAGGACGCATACATTCCATGTTGATGTTGGGACAGAATCAAATGGGTAACACTTGGTTTACGGGAGCATTCGATCAGGTTGCCGTATGGAACCGCTCACTGACCCAGGAAGAAGTCTTGAGATATATGCAGGAAAGAGTGTTGCTGAATGATTCGGCATTAGTGGCTTATTTGACGATGGATGTAAGAGATGAAAACGGGGATTTGCGTGAAAGCGTACAGGACATGTCGCTGAAGCACTACGGTACTTTGACACAAAACTATCGTTCTACTGTGCCGTTTAATCCGGAAAGTCGCCTGCATCTGAACCAAATGTCCGAAACTTTGGCTGTACAGTTGATTTATCCGGAAGGAAAGAATGTACTGGGAGAATGGAATACATTCGACGGTACCTCTTACAACTATGTAGCAGCCGGAAGACAATCCGATTTGCCTTTGAGCAAAACACACTACACATTGGTTTATGCAAACGATCCACAGTTGACAGCAACCGATCGGATTACTTTACGTTACCGTCATGCTGGTATTATGGAGCAGGACCATTTGGTGATGGCCATTCGTGCTTTGGGTTCGGAAAGTCCGTTTGAACATTTTGTGGAAGCACAGACTGTTGAAAACGGCAAAGCAGAGTTTTCTATCGAGGGAGCGTTGTTGAACCGTGCTTCCGAAGTGATGTTCTTTGTCTCTCCTGAATCCGGCAAACGTCCGGTGAAGGTGGAGCTGGCTTTGGCCGACGGAATGTCCGGAAACAGCAATATCATGCTGGAGGAAACCGCCAAGGGATTGCCTCTGCAAGTGAAAGTATTGAGCGGAAATGCCGATGATGTGGTGATGCTGGAAGTGAAAGAAACGGCCTACGCCTCTTTGGATAAAGACAGTGTAGACATGCGTAATGGCGATAATCGCTTTACGATCATGATAGACCAATCGAAGTTGGATAAAATGGCTTTGAATCCGATAACCGTCCAGGCGGTCGGTGCGGAATCAGCTCCGTTGGAGTTCAAGGTTTATCTTGAGCCCAAGGTCGAACTGAAATTGAAAAACGGCACGGACGACTATACTTTTGTGGCTACTGCACCTACGGCAGACTTGGAAGTGGAAGCCGAACTGCTGCAAGGCTATCTGGAAGAAGAAGTTCAGTTGACGACGATTGCTGACGTAGATAATGCGATGAATATCGGAAACGGAACCTTACTGTCGAACAGTTCGGTAACTATCGGCCACTTGGAGCATTTTGAATCTCCTTACGGTAAGGCTCAGGAGGGATGGAACCTGATCGGTAATCCGTATTTGGCAGACATCAACATCACGAAACACCAGAATGTGATCTTTGACGAGCACAAGGTGACTAAATTCGTTTATCAGTATAATAAGGAGTTGGACAACTACATTACATTCGATATGACGAACTATGATGAGGAACAGAAGATCATACCGTTCCAGTCTTATTTTGTCCAGACACTGGCACCTGAGGCTGAACTTACCGTGACTCCTGTGGCCAAAGAGGTGACGCTTAACCGTCGTACATTCGATTACTATACTGCAAACGAATATACTTCAGTGCGCTTGAAACTTTACGCAGAGGATAAAGAGCAAGATCGTACGGACATTATTTGGGAAGAAGGTGCTTCGGCAGATTTTGTGGTGAATGAAGATGCTCCGAAATTCTGGAGTTTGTCAGCCACAGCCAATCAATTGTTCTCTGCAGCCGGAGAATCGGCGGCTTCTGTGAACACACTGCCGATGGATACCGAAGAAGTCAAACTGGGTTTGAGAATAGGAACGCCTGGCAAGTTGTCTCTTCGTTTGAGCCGGATAACCGGTTTTACAGGAGATGATGAGGTTATCCTTTGGGACAAACATACGGGGGCGGAATGGAAGTTGGATCAGGAAAACGCCTATGAGTTTGATATCACGCAAACCGGAGATGTGAAAGACCGTTTCGTATTGAAGGTGAAACGTCATGACACTTCGGTTGGTGTTGAAGACAGAGTAGAAACAGCCGGTTATAAGGTGTACGTTTCAGGAACTACCTGCATGATAGAGAATCTGCGTGGCAATGCCGACATTCAAATCTTCAATGTGCAAGGTCAGCTTGTAGCACGCGATAAAACGGCTCAACACAACTATTCGGTATCTTTGAAACCGGGAATACATGTTGTGAAAATCAGTGAGAACGGAAAAGATTATGTGACTAAAATTATATTGAAATGATAAAGAATAAATTAATAGGTAATATAGGATGTTTACTGATGCTCGTATGGGCATCGGTAAGCCTCCACGCTCAATCCATAGAACTTTTGGGATTATATTCCAATGGCAGTGCCGGTCAGTTAAAAGCTAAGGTGGAGTTGGCAGGAAAGCAAATCAAATCGGTCACTTCTTATGCTTATCGGATGTCCGACGGTTTTGCTACGACAGCTTCGGATTATGAATTGATAGAAGGTTCTTTCCTGACGGCGGATGTGGAGATGCAAACCGGAGACTATGCCTATCGCATGGAAGTGGTGTTGGACGACGACACCCGGTTGCTTACCGAGTGCGTGAACCAAGCCAATACGGAAGCTTTCATGTGGTTGGGAGACTATCAATGGACGGAGGCTACCACAGCCGTAGCCGGAACATTGCCCGGTGTGGACCGTTGCTTCGGTACGGACCAGAATTTGCAGACAAACGATAAGACTTACTATAAAGGAGTTTCCAGCAAGGGTGGTCAAATCATCTATGACCTCCCGGAAGAAATGAATTTTCGTAAGTTTGATATGGTATTGGGAACACAGAATGGCAGCGGGAATCTTAAATTCATGTTCTATTGTAATGACGGAAAAAAATTGGACTTCACCGTTAATTCAAATGCAATAAAGTCCATTTCTACGGCTGACTACCCAGCTTTTATTCCACACTTGCCATTGACAAAAATCAGGTTGGACTTTACGAATAATTCAAATGCTATCGGAAACTATAACTTGGCCAGACTGTATATGGAACGTACCCAGTCGGACAAGCAGGAGCAACAGGTTACGTTTACGAATACGGGAGAAACCATCATGTATCCTCGGCAAGTGGATTTGAAAGCTACTGCCACGTCAGGAGGCAAGATATATTACCGCATCATCAAAGGCCGCGATGCCGCCGACTTGAAAGGCAACGTATTGACCTTTAAAGATGGACAATCTACGGAAGTGGTTGTCGAGGCCACACAATACGGCAACGAACAGTATGCTTGCGCTGTAAGTCAGTTGTCTTATGCGGTTCGCACGGGAGAGAATATCTTTATCTCTTCTGTATTACCGGAGTCCGGAAGCAATCCGGGAACGGTATATTTATATGTCAATCCTCAGGCAAATCGGCTTTCACAACTGACGCTGAATATCTATGACGATGTATATCTGTTGAACGAATTGCAACAACTTGATTTGTTGACGATATGGAATAATACACCGTTTGTGTCTGGAACAACCGGTAAGGTTCTGGCTGTTGCCGTTCCTGACTTAGAGATGAATCGTGTGTTCCGCATTACCTACGGTTACGAAGGAGGTGAGACGATGCATAGTTCTTATTATGAGGGATTGAATATGTTTGATTATCTTTCGGATTTGCCTTATCGTACGCAGGGAAATGCACAAATAGACAAGGCTGTCAATGGTTCTATGCTCCAAATCACCACGCAAAAATATAAAAAAGGATTTGGTATTCATGCAGTAGGTTCGGTGCAGACTACCTTGCCTGCGGGCATTTATGACCGCTTTATCACGGATGTCGGCAAACAGTCAGGCCAGCCTTATGTCATGGAGTTTGCGTTGAAGATGGATAACCGGCAGCTTACGACAACAGGCCCTGTCAATAACAGCAAGAAGACTACATGGGATTATCCTTTGGACGGCGTTTCCGTTTTGCATATTGATGTGCTATACGGTGGCGATGGAGCCGGAAACGATCATGGTTCAATCGGAGCGCCGAGACTATACCGCACGGCGGTGGCACGTAAGGAACAGACTTTAAACTGGCAGAAAGAATTTCCGTTAACCCACAACAAGCCGTTTAAGTTGCCGATGAAAGCTACGGCCTCTTCGGGATTGGCACCGGTATATCGTATTTTGAAGGGACAGGAGTTTGCCACGATAGAAGACGGAAACATACTGAACCTGCATACGCTTCCCGAACATGCCGAGATTGTAGTCGAGGCGTTCCAGCCCGGCGACCGGGAATGGGAACCTACCACAACTACTACTTGTACATTCCGCTTTTCCAAGGGCTTTGTGGTGCAGAAGGATGCACGGGTAGAGTTGGAAGGCGGTCAGGTATTGGAAGAACTGATTGTCTATGGTGATGCCGGACAGATGGGGCAGGTGGTAGTAAAAAACGGTATTGTTCAGGTAAAAAAGCTGGTGTTGAAATATACTTTCGTACCCAAGGCATGGAATTTCATAACTTTTCCTTCCGATTTGGATATAGACAAAATCAGCGACTTGAATGCCAAGGGGTATTATCTGAATAACAAAACGTCCGGCAGGGGAGCTTACTACATCCGCAGTTACGACACTCAGGTGCGTGCGGAAAACCCGTCCGGTTCGGTATGGAAGAATCTGGAGACTCCGGAGGTGAAAGGACTGAAAGGTTACATCATGGGCATCAACAATGCCTTGGGTATGGATCCGGTAGAGGTAACCTTTACGATGGACAATGTTTCGCTCGATTTCGAATCTTCGATTCGTCCGTTGAATCTTACGCTGGACCTTTCCCAGGTAGAGCCGGGCACCCGTCAGGATGTATATATAAAGCCGGTTAACGTGAAAGGAAATACATTGAAAGTCAGTGTGGACTTCCAACCGGAGGACCTGTCGGTATTGCCCGTCAATCATGCCAAAGCATTGGAGGGGATGCGTTTTACCTTCACTCCGGACAAGCGTGGCATACGTCTGACACTTCCCGACCAGACACCAGCCAAGATTGCTATCTATAACAAGAAAGGAACCAAATTGATGAAAGCTGTTCGTTACGTAGCGCCGATGGTATTGGATTTGAGCGATTTGAAGTCGGGCACCTACCAAATGGTGATTAACTACGGAGATGCCACGGCTGTAAGAATATTGGATTTTTAAGGATGATATAATAAAGTAAACAGAGTTTGTCGTTACGTCTTGAGTTAAAAGACGTAACGACAATTTACATAACAGAATAACTATATGATGAACAAGATTTTTACAGGATTACTTTTATGCCCCGTCATCTATTTACATGGTGCGGAACCCGCCGATTCAACCCTTCGGTTGATGGAAGAGATTACAGTGGCGGCCAATCGTCAGCAGGATGTGAAAATGAATGTGCCGCAACAGGTTTACATTTTATCCCGTGACCAGATAGAACGAGCCAATGCACAGACTGCCGCCGATTTACTGACCACAGACGGTTTGCTGACAGTGCAGAAAAGCCAACAGGGTGGTGGAAGCCCGATGATACGCGGTTTTGAAAGTTCGCGGGTGCTGCTTGTCATGGACAACGTGAAGATGAACAATCTCATTTATCGTGCCGGACATTTACAGAATATCATAACCGTGGACCCTTCCATACTGGAACGTGTGGAAGTGCTTTACGGTCCTTCTTCGGTCAGCTACGGTTCGGATGCCTTGGGGGGAGTTGTGGCTTTTCGTTCTAAAAATCCGGTTTTGGGCGATGGGGGGAAAACTTTGTTTTCCGGTAATGCCTTTATGCGCTACGGTAGTGCGAATCAAGAAACCACCGGTCATGTGGATTTCAATATCGGCGGCGAACGTTTTGCTTCATTGACTTCTTTATCCTATAGCAACTTCGGTGATTTGCGGAGTGGACGACGCAAGAACCCCTTTCTAAAGGATGATGAATACATCGGCCGTCCTTATGAAGTGGTACGTGAAAATGGTGAAGACCTGTTAATCGGTAATTCCAAAGACTGGCATCAACCCGGTTCCGGATATATGCAGTACGACTTGATGCAGAAGTTCCTGTTCAAACCGGACGATAGATTCCGCCATTTGTTGAACTTCCAATTCTCGAATACGACGGACATTCCCCGTTACGATCGGTTGACGGATATGAAAAAAGACAAACCTAAATTTGCCGAATGGTATTATGGCCCTCAGTTCCGTTTGATGACAGCCTATACGATGGAGATAGCCGACTGGTTGTCGGCAGACAAAGTCGATTTTACGGTGGCCTATCAGAAAATCAAGGAAAGCCGTCATAACCGTAAGTTCGGCGAGGTTTGGCTGGGTAGCCGTAACGAGAATGTGGATGTGGTGTCATTGTCTTCCGATTGGATGAAGCAGGTGGACAATCATCGTATCCATGCCGGAATAGACGGTGCATTGAACTTCCTTTCCTCTACGGCTCACAAAACGGACGTGGACACCGGTGAGCGTGCTGCATTGGATACGCGTTACCCCGACGGAAAAAACTATATGCACAATATAGAGGCCTACGCGTCCCACCAATGGGAAATCACTCCGCGTCTGACCCTAAGTGACGGTATCCGCCTGGGATTCTCCACGTTGTATTCCTCGTTTGAGACCGCCGAATTTTTCCCATTCCTGAGTCAGGACGTGAAAGAAGTGAAACAGAACAATATGACTTACAGTTTCAGTTTGGGACTGAACTACAATCCGACCAAGGACTGGAAAATAGCTTTGGCACTTTCCACCGGTTATCGTGTGCCCAATATAGACGATGTGGGAAAGGTATTCGACTCGCAGCCGGGTATGGTGGTTGTGCCCAACCCGGATGTGCGCCCCGAAAAGACTATCAACGCCGACTTCAATGTGACTCGGTTCAAAAACGACCGTTTCCTTTGGGAAACTTCCGTGTTCGGAACCTATCTTTTCGATGCCATTACGCTAAAGCCGTATACGCTGAACGGAAATACCGAAATAGAATATGATGGCGAACTCAGCGAGATATATGCCAACCATAACAGCAGAAGGGCCTATGTTGTAGGTTCCACCACACGTCTGAAAGCCCGTTTCCTCAAGATGTTTATGGCAGACGCTTCGCTTACTTATACTTACGGTGATATTATCGACGGGGAGGATGAACGTATGCCCCTCGACCATATATCTCCGCTTTTCGGAAGGGTGGGCATGACCTTTCAGAGCAAAGACGACAAGGCCATTGTGGAGTTTTATTCCTTGTTTAACGGACGAAAGAAACTAGACCGTTATAATCTGAACGGGGAAGACAATATCGGCTACGCCACAGTGAAGGGAGAAGAGGGCAGAGGGCTTCCGGCATGGTTCACCCTGAATCTCAAAGCTTCTTATGCGTTCAATCCGAACCTGACGGTACAGGCCGGTATCGACAATCTGCTGGATACGGAATATCGCACTTTCGGTTCGGGAATCAATGCTATGGGACGTAATATCAACGTTACTTTACGTACGACCTTTTGATAAAACGGAAAACGTATATTCTACCCCCAATAAAAACGGGACTGCTTTTTTGCAGTCCCGTTTTTATTGGGGGATACACTTCTGGTCATGTAGTCCCATTGTCTACAGTTAAACTATTTACTTTGTCGTTTGGGGAAACAGCAAAATGTGTATGACCTTTTTCGGGCGGCTTGTTCGGAAAGACGTGAAGGTGGGGCATTGCGTAGATGGGCTTCCACGTGGAATTTATATTGTGGGCAAGAAGAAAATACTTGTAGACAGGTAGAATGTCAAAATGACAAAGTGAAAGATAGCGACGCACGAGAATGCGTTATTTCCTGCCGCATCCCTTACAGGTGGGAAATAACGCATTCTCGTGCGCTTTCCTTTTTTCTGAAAGTCAGCGTTTCGTTGCTTTTGCTTTCTTTTATTCCTGTGGCATGCGGGGGAGATGCTGTCGGCGTTTCCCGGCGTGTCTTGTACCGATATGTTTTTCCCGTCAAATTGCCGGTTCGTTCATGTAAGGTAAAAGTCTCCAAATAAATGTGCAGGATATGTTTTCAAGCATGTTTTTTCCGTTTTCATGTCATTTTAAATCGCTTTTCTTCGGATGGCCCGTCCGTTCTGCGGAGAGCGATTTTTCGCTTTCAGCCAAACGATTTTTCATTTGGCTTGGATTGACGGAACAAGAAGCCCGTGTTTGTACGCAAAAACGCCCCGAATTTTTATTTTTCGGGGCGTTGATTGGGTATGGTTGTCCTGTTTTTAATTTTTTCCTTTGCTGCAGTTTTTTCTTTTTGCTACCTATTTGATGCTTGTGACGTGCTTGGGGTTACAATTTGATAATTTTGTTTAGGTATCAAGATGTCCCCCAAATGGTATTCGTCCATAAAACGGCTGCGGTCTACGGGACCGTTGATGCCCTCGATGCGTCCGTTGGCGGTAAACTGCCACATGACGAACCGGATGTCGTCCGTCAGTTCCGGAATATCTTCTGCGTACCGGGCTATCATGTATTTGTAGTCCGTGTATTTTCCGGCCAAATATTTATTGTAGAAATTACTCGACGTGTAGATGATGGGACGGATGCCATAATGTTCTTCTACCATGTGGAGAAAACGGGTAAGCCTTTCGCAAAAGCGTTGCGTGCTGCCTTTCCCTATGATTTCAACGTCGATGATAGGAATCAAGTCTTGTTCGTCCAGGTTCACCGTGCTTGTGAAGTTCTTGAACTGGGTTTCCGGATCCACTGTGGGACTGAAGAAATGATAGCAACCGACTTTCAGGCCGGCTTTACGCGCCTCAGTCAGGTTGTAACGATAGGTCACGTCGACCAGAGAGGCACCTTCTGTAGCTTTCAGGTAGACGTAACTTACATTTTTGTCGGTTTTCACCGTTTGCCAGTCTATGTCTCCTTGATAGCGTGATACGTCTATGCCGTAACGATGTTCATTCTTATTGATGCGGTGGCGGTAAGCTTCCTCTACCGGAGCAACGACGGGATGCGAATGGCTCGGAGTGGCCATCATGTCGGGCTCAACCATGGCCAAGACCACTTCCTCCTTGTCTGCTTGCTTATCTTTTTTACGACCGTGCATGGGGGTTACCGTCAGGCAACATAATATGATAGTAAGAAATGAAATGAAATTTCTCATGGTGCATGGATGTTATTTCGCAAAATTACATATTTTACGGAGGAAATGCAAGCGTTTTCCGCTTCGTATGAATATTATTATTATTTTTGCCCTGATTTTTATTCCTTATTATAGAATGTAAACATGAAAAAGTGGTTTGGAATTTTTTGTTTCTTGGGGATTGTGGCTTGGGGGCGGACGGCTTTGCATGCACAGTCCTGGTTTGACGTGAAGCTTTGGGAGCAGGGCTTGCCGAATACGAACGGCAGGGATGGCGGGCCGGAGCGGCAACAGGATGGTATTTATACGCCAGAGATTCGTGTGTTCCTTCCGGATTCGGCCAAAGCTACGGGGCGTATCATTCTGGCTTGTCCCGGAGGAGGTTATTCGTTCATAGCCCTTGGACATGAAGGTTACGATTGGGCGCCTTATTTCAATGAGATGGGTATCGCATACGCCGTGTTGAAGTATCGTTTGCCTTTCGGGCATCCGGAAGTCCCGGTCAGCGACGCGCAAGAGGCTATACGCGTGATACGGCGGCATGCGGCGGCATGGCGGATTAATCCTTACGACGTGGGAATTATGGGTTCTTCGGCAGGCGGGCATCTGGCTTCTACGGTAGCGGTCAAGGCGCCCTTCGATTGCCGTCCCGATTTCCAGATATTGTTTTATCCTGTTATTTCAATGGAGCTGAACCAGACCCATAATGGTTCCGTTTATTCTTTTATCGGGAAAGAACCTTCGCACGAGGAGCAGTTGCGATACTCCAATGAACGGCACATCCGTCGCCACATGGTGCCTCCGGCATTGCTGTTGCTGAGCGGGGATGATACGGTAGTGCCAGTCTCCAATTCCATTAAATATTATACGGCTTTGTCGCAGGCGGAAGTGCCTGCCGCGATGCATATTTATCCCACGGGCGGGCATGGTTGGGGTTATAACTCTTCTTTTGCATGCCACGAACAGATGTTGGCAGACTTGAAAGCTTGGTTGGAGGGATTGGATGCCCCGGATGGGGATGCGCTCAGGGTGGCATGTGTGGGAAACAGTATTACGGACGGCTATGGCATTTCTTTGAGTGAAGAGCATGGTTATCCGGCTGTCTTGGGCCGGAAATTGGGAAACAAATATCGGGTCAAGAATTTCGGGGTGAGCGGCCATACGATGTTGCAGAAAGGCGATTGCCCTTATATGAAGAATGACGTGTATCGGTGGTGTAAGGAATTTAATCCGGATGTCGTGGTCATTAAATTGGGTACGAACGACAGCAAGCCGCAAAACTGGAAATACAAGGATGAATTTATGACGGATGCACAGCAGATGATAGACGAATTAAAGGCTTTGCCTGCCCGTCCGGATATTTATCTGGCTTATCCGGTAAAGGCGATGAGTTCGGCTTTTGACATCTCGGACAGTGTGATTGTCAATGGTGTCATCCCTATGATCCGGAGGTTGGCCCGGAAGAACAAGCTGAAAGTCATCGACCTCCACTCCGTGTTCGACGGCCATCCCGAATGGTTGATTTCGGATGGCATCCACCCCAATGACAAAGGTGCCGCCGTGATAGCTGAAGAAGTAAAGAAAGCTATTTTGGAAAATACGGGAAATGAAAAGAAATAAGTAAATAGAAACAGAAAAGGTTGCCTCCGGACATTCCGTGTAGGCAACCTTTTCTCGTTAATGTTTGATTTCGATTTCTTCTTTCATATCTATTTCCTGCCCGTTCTTGTCGTAGAACTCATATTGCAGGAAACCCAGTTTCTGACTGGGGATTACTTTGAGTCCGAATCCGTATTTGACTTGCCACTTGCGTTTCAGGGAAACGATGCCCTGATTGATGTAGGCTGCCACATACGGGTGGACATGAAGCGTGAAATTCTTAATCCCTAATTTATTGGCCATCGTGCTGATCTTGCTTTCCAAAACATCTGTAAACAGAAAGCTTGATTTCACGGTACCCTTACCGAAACAAGTAGGACATACTTCATCCACATTTACATCCATGACCGGACGCACGCGTTGGCGTGTAATCTGCATCAAGCCGAATTTGCTTAATGGCAGGATATTATGGCGGGCACGGTCCTTCTTCATGTTTTCACACATGCGTTCGTACAATTTTTGCCGGTCTTCCGCCAGGTTCATATCGATGAAGTCTACCACGATAATACCTCCCATGTCGCGCAGTCTTAATTGGCGTGCCAGTTCGTCTGCCGCCCCCAGGTTGACATCCAACGCATTGGCTTCCTGTCCGTCTTTCGACTTGGAGCGGTTGCCGCTGTTCACGTCCACGACATGCAATGCTTCCGTATGTTCGATGATCAGATAAGCCCCATGCTTATAAGATACGGTTTTTCCAAACGACGATTTGATTTGTTTGGTCACGTCAAAGTTGTCGAAGATGGGCAGTTTGCCTGTGTACTGTTTCACGATGCCCGCACTTTCCGGGGCTATCAGCGTCACGTAGTCTTTTACTTCGCTGAAAATATCCGTATCGTTGATATAGATGTTTTCATACGAAGGATTGAACAAATCCCGCAGCATGGCTACCGTGCGGCTGGTTTCTTCAAATACCAGTTCGGGAAGCTTGCTTGCTTTTTGCGCTTTAATAAAGGCATCCTCGCATCTTTTGACTAATACCTTGAGTTCCGAGTCGAGTTCGGCTACGCGTTTCCCTTCGGCTACCGTTCTGACGATAACACCGAAGTTTTTGGGCTTGATGCTTTGAATGAGCTGTTTTAAACGTGCACGCTCCTCGGCTGATTTTATTTTGGAAGATACGGACACCTTGTCTTGGAAAGGCATCAGTACCAGAAAACGTCCGGGGAACGATAGCTCACAAGTCAGGCGCGGCCCTTTGGTCGAAATGGGTTCTTTTACAATTTGTACCAGAATCTCTTGTCCTTGCTGGAGCGTGGTTTGTACGCTTCCGTCTTTCTCAAGGTCGGGCAGGATGGAAGCCTTCGAGAATGGGTACAATTTCTTTTTGTCGCTGGTTACTTGTTTGAGGTATTTGGTGTAAGAGTTGAATTTAGGGCCAAGATCAAGGTAATGTAAGAAAGCATCGCGTTCATAGCCTACGTTCACAAAGCATGCGTTCAGCCCCGGCATAAGTTTCCTCACTTTTGCCAGGTATATGTTGCCCACCACGAAAGAGGCCGACCGACCTTCTTTCTGAAATTCCACCAGCCTCTTGTCCTCTAACAATGCAATGGAAATCTCCTTGGGCTGAACATCTACTATAACTTCGCTTGTCATTCTTTTAATTTTACTATTTGATTCTATACAGCCTTGTTTACACAAAGAACAAACTTGTCGGAATCTGTAAAGAGCCCGTCCAAGTTTGTTCTCTATTCTTTACTTACAGACAAGCGTTGGCTACTTGCTCTTATGTCTGTTTTTTCTTAATCTTTTTTTACGTTTGTGTGTAGCCATCTTGTGTCTTTTTTTCTTCTTTCCGCTAGGCATAGCTCTAATGTTTTATAAGTTAATAAATCTGTTTACTATTTTTTTTCTGTTCGAATGATTCTTACTTCTTGATTGCATCAACAAAGACCTTAGCCGGTTTAAAGGCCGGAATGTTGTGCTCGTCTATGATTATAGTCGTATTCTTGGAAATATTACGAGCCGTCTTTTTAGCTCTTTTTTTAAGAATGAAACTACCGAAGCCGCGAAGATATACGTTATCCTCTTTTTGAATCAAAGATTCCTTTACTGATTCCATAAATGCCTCTACGGCAGTCAGCACGGTCGCCTTGTCGATACCCGTTTTTTTGGAAATCTCGTTTACAATTTCTGCTTTTGTCATCTTTCTGTAAAAATAATTGTTTGTAAATGCCTAATTCCTAATTTTTTGGAATGCAAATATATAGCTTTTTAGCAAGGAAAGAAAGAATATCATTGAAAAAAAACTCGTTTTTTTGCTTTTTGCCATTCCAAAACAGCTAATTTTGTACCGTTTATCTGTTTTTGCAAGAATGAAAGATTATAATTTTGCTTATAAGTTGTTGGCATGGTATCATGAAAACAGAAGGATTTTGCCGTGGAGAGACACTCACGATCCATATATAATTTGGATTTCGGAGATTATCCTTCAGCAGACGCGGGTCGTTCAAGGATATGATTATTTCCTGCGTTTTATGAACCGCTTTCCTGATGTGGATGCTTTGGCGGCAGCTTCAGAAGATGAGGTATTGAAATGTTGGCAGGGGCTGGGGTACTATTCTCGTGCAAGGAATTTGCATGCGGCGGCTCGTCAGATTGTGGAGTGGGGAGGATTCCCTGAACGTTATGAAAATATCCGTCAACTGAAGGGCGTGGGGGATTATACGGCAGCCGCCATAGCTTCTTTTGCATTCGGGTTGCCGCATGCTGTGGTGGACGGGAATGTATATCGCGTACTTTCCCGTTATTATGGGATTGAGGAACCGATAGATACGGGGCATGGGAAAAAATATTTTGCAGCCATGGCGCAAGAGTTGTTGCCCGAGGGTAAAGAGGCGGCGGACTATAACCAGGCTGTAATGGATTTCGGGGCCATGCAGTGTGTGCCTAAGAGCCCTAAGTGCGAAGACTGTCCTTTGATTGACGGCTGTGCCGCTTTCCGGGACAGGAGAATACAGGAATTTCCGGTAAAATCCCGTGCTCTGACTGTGACCGAACGCTATTTACATTATATGTATATAGAGGTGGGGGGAGAGGTTGCAGTGTTCCGGCGGGAAAGCAACGATATATGGAAAGGTTTGTATGAACCGTTCTTGATAGAAACCCCTGCGGCATGTGCTCCGGAAAACTTGCTGAACGATGAAAAAGTTCCTTCATTTATCCGGTCTGATAAGGCTGTGATGACTTATTTGTGCGGAGGCGTTCGCCACCAACTGACCCACCGAACGTTGATTTGTGATTTTTATAAGGTGGAACTGGCAGATAGACCCGATGATTTCGGACGTAGTGTTTGTTGGGTAAAAAAAGAAGAACTGTCAAACTATGCATTCCCTCGCTTGGTTGTAATGCTGTTTGAGAAGTTTGGTTTGTGGTAGGAAAATGAAAGGATTGCAGAAAAAGTGACGTTATAGTTGGTGGAATATGGTTTATTTATTAATTTTGGAGAAATTTTAAAATGAAAAGCGTATGTCTTTAAATAAAGTGATGTTGATCGGAAATGTCGGGAAAGAGCCCGATGTTCGTTATTTGGATAACGGAGTGGCTGTGGCTTCGTTGACTTTAGCCACAACGGAAAGGGGGTATCGTCTGCAGAATGGTACGGACGTGCCGGAACGTACGGAATGGCATAACATCGTATTTTGGAAGGATTTGGCCGAGAGAGTTGAAAAATATGTTCATAAAGGTGACAAGCTGTTTATCGAAGGGAAAATTCGTTCTCGTTCGTATGATGACCGGAATGGAGTGAAACGATACATTACAGAGATATTTGCAGACAATATGGAGATGCTGTCTCCCCGTAATCAGGCTAGCCAGGTTTCAGGCCCTTCTGTCTCTTCTTCACAGTCCGCTTCCGCACAGGCGCAGGGCGGAAAAGAAGACTTACCCTTTTAATGTGTAACTAAATTTGTGAATTTTGGACCCTGATACATATTTATCCCAGTTTATAGCGTTATTTAACCATATAGAGGTTTACCCTCCGGATTTGGGAGCTACGATTGCTCTTGTTTTGTCTGTGTTATTGTTGGGTTGTTCCGGCTTTGTTTCAGCTTCAGAGATTGCATTTTTTTCTCTTTCCCCTACGGATGTGGGTAAGATAGAAGAGAACAGGCACGCAGCAGACAGCAAAATTCTCGAGTTAAAGAAAGATTCGGAGCGTTTGCTGGCTACGATTTTGATATCCAACAATTTCGTGAATGTGGCTATCATCATGTTGCTGAATTTCTTTTTCAGTAAAACTTTGATTTTCGGTGATAGTCGTTTGTTGGAATTCCTTTTCATGACCGTCTTGCTTACCTTCTTGCTTTTGTTGTTTGGGGAGATTATGCCGAAAATCTACTCATCCCAACACACCTTGAGCTTCTGTCGTATGGTAGCTCCTTCTTTTGTGTGGATTGAAAAGTTATTTTGGCCTCTTTCGTCATTGCTGGTACGGTCGAGAAAATTGGCTACGAAAGTGGTGCATAAAGAAAAACGGGCCATATCGGTCGACGAGTTGGAACAAGCCTTGGAGTTAACAGATAAAAAGTATATTGCAGAAGAACAGAATATGCTGGAGGGGATTATCCGTTTTGGAGGCGAGATGGCCAAAGAAATAATGACTCCTCGTATGGATATTGTAGACTTGGATATGAAAACGCCTTATCCGGAGGTGCTTCAATGTATCGTAGAAAGTAACTATTCCCGTATTCCGGTATATGCAGATTCGCGCGACAATATAAAAGGTGTGCTTTACATTAAGGATTTGTTGCCTCATCTGAACAAACCTGCAAATTTCCGCTGGCAGTCTTTAATCAGGCCGCCTTATTTCGTTCCGGAAACAAAGATGATTGATGATTTGTTGGGAGACTTTCAGAAGAATAAAGTGCATATAGCCATTGTGGTGGATGAGTTCGGAGGTACGTCGGGTATCGTGACGATGGAGGATATTATCGAAGAAATTGTAGGCGAAATAAATGACGAGTACGATGAAGATGAACGTCAGTACGTGCGGTTGAATGCGAATACGTATGTTTTCGAGGCAAAAGTCCTGCTTACGGATTTCTTTAGAATCATGAAACTGGATGATGATTTCTTTGAGGAGGTAGAAGGCGAGGCCGATACTTTAGCCGGACTTCTGTTGGAAATTAAAGGTGAGTTTCCGGAGCGTCATGAGGTGATCAAATATAAAAACTATTGTTTTGAAGTGTTGGAAATGGACGACCGGAGGATTCTGAAGATAAAGGTGACGGTGGAGAGTCCGGAAACGTCCGATGAGGTGTAAATCATAGAGAGAAAATATGCCGCTGTTTCGGAAAATAAATTGTGAGAAGGGATGGGGAGGTATATGGAAAATTACCGAGACCTTTGATGAGTTGTGTGACATGTTGCCTCACAGCGCATGTTATCGGGAGCATGCCTTCCATTTTGCGGCTGAGCGGAGGCGCTTGGAGTATGTGGCGGTACGTTTGCTTATCTTCACTCTGACAGGGGAAGAACTACAGGTGGAATATTTGCCGTCCGGCCGTCCTTTTCTCCGTGACAGAAGACTTCAGCTTTCCATTTCCCATACGTTCGGATATGCAGCGGTGTTGTTTTCGGAAGAATATGAAGTCGGACTTGACATAGAAGTCTTTTCAGAAAGAATTGTAAGGCTGAAAGAACGTTTGATCGGTCCGGAAGAAGCGGCAGAAACAACATACGAGATTCTTTTGCATTGGTCGGCCAAAGAGGCTGTTTTTAAGATTTTGGATGAAGAGGGTATTGATTTCAGGAAGAATCTGACGGTACAAAATTTAAGTTGCCCCGCGATGCCCGACCATACGGAAGCGAAAGGGGATTTTTCTTTATATTATCATTTGTCGGACGGGAAGACGGGAACCTTTCCGGTGCATTATGAAACTACGGCCGATTTCGTCCTGACTTATGCGTTTCGGAAGCTGTAAAATGAGGATGCAATAGCTGTTACCCGGTTTGAAATAAAAGTGAAGATACATCTCCCGTATGGAAAGGGAGACGTATCTTCACTTGTTTTTAGGCACGTACCACTTGTCTTTTCATCATTTGACAGAACAGTCCGTTTTGTTTTTTCAGTTCCTCCGGATTTCCGGTTTCTGCTACATGTCCGTCTTTCAGTACTACTATTTTATCTGCGTGTGCGATAGTGCGCATGCGGTGTGCGATAATCAGTACCGTTTTATGCTTGACCAACTCCGAGATACCTGCCTGGATTTTTGTCTCGTTCTCTACGTCGAGCGAGGCTGTGGCTTCGTCCAGCAACACGATGGGAGCGTCTTTCAATAACGCCCGTGCGATGGATATGCGCTGACGTTCTCCGCCCGATAAGGTTTCTCCGTTTTCCCCGATAACGGTTTGGTATCCTTGAGGCATTTTAAGGACAAACTCGTCACATCGGGCCAGACGTGCCACGCGCCTCACTTCTTCGTCAGTCGCTTCCCGTTTTCCGATTCTGATATTCTCCATGACGGATGTATTAAATAGGGTTACGTCCTGAAAAACGATGGAGAAGCATTTTAGCAGACTTTCCGGTTCAATCCCACTGATGTCTGTTCCGCCGAGCGTGATATGTCCGGCCGTGGCATCCCAAAAACGAGCCGCTAATTTGGCTGCCGTACTCTTTCCGCTTCCCGAGGGACCGACTAAGGCTGTGATTTCTCCTTGTCGGGCAGTAAAAGATACGTTGTCCAGGACTTGCTTTCCCTTTTCATAAGAGAAACTTACATGGTCGAACCGGATGTCATATCCGTTGGGATTGAACGATTTCTCTCCGTGTTGGACCGGCATGGCTTCCATTTCTTTCATCCTGTCTATACGGACGTCAAGGTAGAATAACGCCGCCAGATTGTTCAGCACTTCATTGATAGGAGTGTAAATACGTGAGCCGATAACCATGAATATCAAATACGTGAAAAGCTCCGTTTGACCGGAGGCTACCAAAGAGGCTCCGACAATGATGACACTTGCCAATCCGAGCTTCAAGATGCTTTGAGATCCGTTGACGGCAATACCCATCAGTAATTCGCTTCGTGTCAGTTGGTGCTCGTATTTATCGATTTTCTCGTCCAATCCGTTCAAGTAAGCCGCTTCCTGGTGATAGGACTTGATTTCCTGAATCGTGTCCAGTCCTTCCTGTATTTGTTCGGTCACTTCCCTTTTGTTCAGGTAGTTCGTTCGGTTCTGCTTGTGCAGTTTTCTTTTGGAGAGGACGATGACGGCCAAGGAAATGGGGACCACCCAAAACAAAGCGAGTGTAAGTGCCCAGTCGTAGAATGCCATGCCTATCGTAATCAACAGGATGCTGAGCAGAGACGCAATGAGTTGCGGTACGGCATGCGAAAAAGTGTGTTCCAGTTCCGTACAATCGTCCATGATGGTGGCAGTCAAGTCGGACAGGTTCTTTTCTCCGAAGAACGCGAGCGGGAGTTTCCGTAGCTTTTCGGCCAGCGAGATACGCCGGTTGGCACTTTCGTCGTAAACGCAAGTGTAAGTGCTTCGGTACTGGAAGACGGCAATCACATACATAACAGCCATGAATGCGATTCCGAGTAGTCCGTAGTAACATATCCCATGTGCTATTGTGGCCTCGGGGTTGAAGACGGGACGAATCCAGTCTTGCAGGTATAGGAACACATATATGGCGGGCAACATCAGTGCGACATCCAGCCATACGGTCCAGAACACTCCCTTACAAAAATCCTTGGCACCTTTTTCCGAAAGGGCGAAACGGTTTCTTATTTGACTAAGCATGGTGAACCTCCTTTCCGATGGTCCAACTGACAGATTGCTGATATTCATTCCACATGGTTTTGTATATGCCGTTTTGTTTTAATAGTTCCTCGTGTGTACCTTGCTCGACGATTCGTCCTTTGTCGATTACCAGAATACGGTTGGCATCGGTAATGCTCGATAGCCGGTGAGCGATGGTCAGCACGGTTTTCCTGGCAGTCAGCTCCCTCAGTGCTTGTTGGATGAGGTGCTCGTTTTCCGGATCGGCGTATGCCGTGGCTTCGTCGAGTACGATGATGGGGGCATTTTTCAGGATGGCCCGTGCCAGGGCGATTCTTTGCCGTTCCCCTCCGGACAGATACGTGCCTTCCGTTCCGATTTTCGTATTCAGTCCTTCCGGTAGGCGGTCTATGATTTCCCTGCATTGCGCAAGGTCGAGTGCCCGATTGATTTCCTCCTCTCCGGCTTCCGGATTTCCGTATTTCAGATTCTCGCGCAGCGTCGTTTTCAGAAGATGAGGGTTCTGAAAGACGAATGACACGTGCTGCATGAGGTCCTCCGGTGCGATATGCTTGATATTGACGTGGCCAATCCGGATTTCTCCTTCGTCGGCATCCCAAAAACGGGGCAGCAGTCTGGCAATAGTTGTTTTACCGCCTCCCGAAGCGCCGACAAGAGCCACTTTCTTTCCTTGGGGGATGGAAAAGCTTATTCCGTCTACGGCTTTCTGCGTGGCACCGGGATAACTGAAACTCACGTGGTCGTAGCAAACATCAAAAGCCGTCGGCTTCTCCGGTTTTTCCGGTTGGGACAACGGCTTGTATTCGAGCAGTCGTTCCAAACGTCCGATTGCTTCTCCGGCCTGTCCCAAGGCTTCACTGAGATGCATGCTTTTCATGATGCTTTGCGAGAAAAGCGGAGTAATGAGTACGAACAGGAAGAAGTTGAGCAGGGCAGAAGCATAGTCGCCATCGTGGCTTACGATGAGAATGACGGTGGGAGCGAGGAAAAAGACGAAACTGTTGATGATAATCGTATAGCACGACATCGGTTTTTCCCACAGTCCGGTATAGGAAGAAGCCATTTGATTGTAGGCCATGATACTTTTATGGAAGTTCTTGAAAGAGTAGATGGTTTGTTGGAATACCTTGATGACCGGTATGCCCCTGACATATTCTACGGCTTCCGTATTCATTTCTTCCAGTGAAGTCATGTAGGCACGCATGAAGGCCTGTCCTTGCGTGTTCATGAGGTGTCCCATCAGGAACATGGCTACGGCTACCGGAATGATACAGACGAGCCCCAGTTTCCAATCGAACGCGAAAATCAGGATGACGGCCGTCAGCGGTACCAGGACGGAACCGGCCAGGTCGGGCATCTGATGGGCCAGAAACGAGTGGGTGATACCGGCATTGTCGTCGATGACCTTACGAATCTTGCCGCTGGTATTGAGGTCGAAGAATCCGAGGGGCATGCGGACGATTTGTCTCATGGCTTCTTTCCGTAAGTTGGATTCCACCCGGAACGCCGCCAGATGGGAGCACATCAATGCCAAGTAGTATAAGACGACACTTCCGACAGCCAGACCTGCCGCCCACCCGGCGTATGGTATGGTTTCGGCGGGAATCCCGTTGCCGTGTGTGTCAAAAAATCCTTTCACGATCAGCCAGATAAAGACATAAGTGAGCATCCCCGTCACTTCGCTTACTGTCGAGATACACATGGAAAACGGCAGCAAAGCTTTCCGGTTTCCCATATAATGTTGGAGTTTTCGTAATGTATTCATAGGTTTGAGTATTGAGTCGTTTTTTTTGTTTTTTGTGCCGTGACACAGATACTTTCTTTTTTCATCTTGTCAGTGCGGACGTGGACAAACCCACAATTTTCGAGCTTGTGTTTAATCTCTTCGGCGGTATATACGGACATCCCTTCGATGCGGTCGGTCCAAGTCGTGTTGTGAGGGTTGCTGGCTTCGCAGGCAATCAGAAAAATGCCTCCCGGTTTCAGAATGCGAAGTATTTCGCAGAAAGCCTTGTCCGGATCTTCCCAAAAATATAGGGTTTCAAAGGCCGTGGCGACATCGAATGTGTCTCCTTCAAAAGGCAGGTCCGAGGCCGTACCTTGGAGGATGAAACAACGTTCATCCAGAAAAGCCTTGTTTTTTTGCCGGGCGAAAGCCACGCTTTCCGGAGAGATATCCACACCGTAAACTTGTCCTTGCGGGCATCTTTTCAGCATGTGGGCGATGTTGGCTCCTCCTCCGCAGCCGATGTCGAGCACTTTCCAATCGGGGCACCAGTCCAAATGTGTAAACGCCCATGCCGCCAACGGAGCATGGCCTGTGTTCATGCTCCTTAGAATCATCCGTCCCCAGAAGCCTTGAGGCTTACGGGTGTTTTGCAGGATGCGGTTGATAAAATTCTTTTTCATTGTATGATGGATTGATTATAATACGTAATACGTTGATGTGTAAAAGCTTACTTTATTCTGTATCCCAATAAGGAACTGAACTTGCAACTGAAACGCGGAAAACGGGCGAAAAGACGCATGACGGTTCCCCAGCGTTCGGTGAAAAATTTCTGATAGCAAGCTTGTTCTATCAGTTCCAGTGCGGGCACCCAGATTTCTACTTCGTGCCCGTCGCTGATGCCGGAACGGATTTCGGCTGCCGATTTCCGCAAGGAGTCCGGTTTTGCTCCGGATTTTACCATCATCTTACCACAAACGTCAAACCATAATTCGCCGCCGCTGAAGCGTTCGGCGATATGCTTCAAAACCGTTTTTACCTGTTCCTCGTAGAAATACATCAGCACGCCTTCCACCACGAAGATGAACTGCCCCTCGGGGTGTTGTTTTTTCAGTGCGTCCATCCATCCGGTTTCAAGGAGCGACGCAGCGATGTAATGGTCTTCGCCGGTTTCCGGAATCAGTTTTCGGCGTAAGTCGATGACTTCCGGCAAGTCCAGTTCGTAGAAGACGGCCGCTTGGTCGTTGCCGATGCGTTGGTAGCGGGTATCCAGGCCACACCCGACGTTGACCACGACAGGGTGGGGATGGCTTAGGATGAAGCGCCGGATGGCATCGTCGAAATACTTGCCGCGTACGACACATCCTACTTCACTCATTTTGGCTCCGTCGAATTGGGAATAGTCATATTCGATGCTGTCCACCAGTTGTTCTGCCATCGTGTCTTTCAATATGGCATCTCCTTTTCTCCGGCTTTCCTTGGCCCGCATGTAGAGCGGAATCAGCAGCGTTTCGGCCACTACATTTTTAAATTCATACTTTTGTTTCATAATCTTATTTTTATTAACAGTCAGACTTTCGCGGGAAGCAGTTCAAAAACGAACGCTATTCCGATTTGTTCAAAAAAAGAGGGAACTTATATTTTCATAAGTTCCCTCCATCCGGCCACCTCGATGGTCATATATTCGGTGACGACCTTTTCTATCTCATCCGGTTTGACCCGCCGCATGAGAAGTTCTTCAAACAAGGCAAACATCCACACCGTATGCATACGTATGGAAAAGTCCGAAATGTCGGTCTCCAGTTGCGGATGCTTATGTTTCATGAGTGTGAAATATTCTTTGACCAGTGCCGTCGACTTCCGTGCAAACTCTTCTTTGTAGTTTTCCAAGGAAGAGCCCTGCGAGCGGAAAAGCAACAGCAGCAGTAAGTCGCGATGCCGATGGATGAACGAAGTGTATTCGTCCACCATATATTTGAAGTAATCCCTGTTGCACATGGCCATGATGTCGGTTCCGCGCCGCCCGTGATGCTCGTCCAGCATATTCTCGAAAGTGCGCACGGCCGGAGTCACGATTTGGACAAAGATGTCGTCCTTGCAAGAAAAGTAATTGTATATATTGCTCAATCCTACCCCCGATTTGTGCGCGATTTCCCGCATCGGCACCTTCAGGTAACCTTTTTCCAGAAACAAGGTGGCCGCCGATTGCAGAATGTCGCTTTTGATATGGTCTTTTACCGTTTGCATAGGCATGTCTGTTTGTCGTACAAAATTAGAATGGATTATCAGTCGGTGCAATACCTAAAAAAGACGATTTTACCGCCGACCTTCTTCCTGTGGTGTCCGGGCGGGCCGTGAACGACGCTAATTTCCTATCGAATGGTGATTTAACCGATATTTTTTTGTACTTTTGTTTCCATAAAGCGAAGATGAATACCCCCTGTTTAATTTTATTTATGTCCTTGCGAGATGATGAATACGATACTGATTATAGATGACGAACCCATCATACGGCAATTGCTGGCACGCATGATGGAACTGGAAGGTTATGAAGTGTTTCAGGCGGCCGACCGTGCCTCGGGCCTGAAGCTGCTCACGGCCAAAACGCCGCAACTGGTATTGTGCGATGTGTTTCTGCCCGATGGCAACGGGGTGGAGATGGTAAAGGAGATAAAAGAACTGCAACCCGAAACAGAGGTCATCCTCCTGACGGCTCACGGAAATATCCCGGACGGGGTACAGGCTATCAAAAACGGCGCATTCGACTACATTACCAAAGGGGATGACAACAATAAGATCATACCGATAATCAGCCGTGCCATGGAGAAAATCAACAGCCGGCCGGTGCAGCCTTCGGGAAGCACCGTCGTGCCGGTTCGTGAATCGGCCTTCGACACCGTCTTGGGACATTCGCGAGGTTTGCAGCAAGTGATACAGTTGGCTCGTAAAGTGGCCGTGACAGACGTGCCGGTGCTGCTTACGGGCGAGACGGGGACGGGAAAAGAGGTATTCGCACAGGCCATTCATAACGGGAGCGCGCGTGCCAAGCAGCCGTTTGTGGCCATCAACTGTTCCGCTTTTAGCAAAGAATTGTTGGAAAGCGAGATATTCGGCCACAAGGCCGGGGCTTTCACCGGGGCTTTGAAGGACAAGAAAGGACTGTTTGAAGAGGCCAACCACGGCACGATATTTCTGGACGAGATCGGGGAGATGGCGTACGGCTTGCAGGCCAAACTCTTGCGCGTGCTCGAAACAGGGGAATATATAAAGGTGGGGGATACGAAACCCACGAAAATAGACGTGCGTATCGTGTCGGCCACCAACCGCAACTTGAAAGAAGAGATAGCGAACAGCAATTTCCGGGAAGATTTGTATTTCCGCTTGTCCGTTTTCCATCTTCATCTGCCGCCCTTGCGCGAGCGCAGGGAGGATATACCGGAACTGGCCGCAGCCTTCCTGAAGTTTTTTGCCGCCAAAATGGGAAAACAGGTCAAGGGATTTGCGGCGGACTGTCAAGCCTGGATGCAGTCGTATGCCTGGCCGGGAAACGTACGTGAGTTGCGTAACGTGATAGAGCGTGCGTTGATTATCTGCGACGACTACATCACGTTGGATGACATGCCTCTTGATTTCAGGTCGTCCACTTTATCCGGCTCGGCTGCCGACGGTGACGATTTTGAACTGGCGGAGGCGGAGCATCGTCATATCCAACGTGTATTACAGTACACGAAAGGGAATAAGGCCGAGGCGGCCCGGCTCCTGAAAATAGGATTGACCACCCTCTATCGGAAGATAGAAGAGTACGGTATTAATATCTAAGAGGCTTCACGCCTCTTTTTTTGTCTTATTTCTTTATTGTTGACGTAACGGCACTTCGTACCTGTCGGAATATTCGTTTTCATGACATGCGATATAGAGTTTAAAATGTTTTATATCAGTGTATTAAAGACTTCTCTACGAATGTAAGATTTAGGATGGAAATCTTGTAAAATCAATCACCGCAGAACTGAAAATCATTCTCAAGAGATTGATTTTTCGTTCTCCTGAGAATGATTTTCAGTTCTGCGCAAGGTGATTTACGAATCAAAAGACGGTGCCAAACTATAAGAACTTTTTATCATTCCTTGGGTCTGGCAGCCGTCTTCGGGCTTAGTTCTACAGATTATATTGAGATGGGTCAGATGCTCATGGCACTATAAGCCTCGCGGAAGCGCGGAGCGACGTTTCTTTTCATGAAATCTTGTCCGGCGAAATTGTCCATCAAGATGGCCTGTGCTTTTTCGCCCATGTCTTTGCTCACGACAACAGACACGCTGTTGTTGTCGCTTCCGTATGAAATCATCAGGATGGGGATGTCTTTAAGCAGATCGATGACTTTGACTTCCATGTTTTCCTTTTCTTGGTCGAACTGGCCGATGATATGGATGACGGAAATGTCTTTTTCCACACTGACGGAAGCGAATTGGGACAGTTGGTTTTCCATTTGGTGGAAAGTCTCGGAACTCAGTTCCACGGCCATGGAGATATTGACACTGGAAGAGGAAATGAGGTGTATGGGAGTCTTGAAGTCCCCACAGACGGCCATCACTTTGGTCAGGAACTGAAACGGCATGAGGTTTCCTGATGAATGGATCTGTAAATAATCTGCATTTTTCCGTGTAACAACTGCTTTAATCTGGTTCATGGTTGATGTTTTTGTAATAGTGATTGTTTGTTTATTGGGATTATAATAATTGGATATACGTAGGTTGATTCCGTGTTGTCCGGCTAAATCCAGACAAGCTTTCGGAATCAGGTTGAAGCCGGCATTGATGATGCTTTTGGCTTCGTTATATGTGATGGTATAGTCTTTGAACTGACTGCATACGTCTTCGTCGGGTGAAGCCGAAGACATTTGTTTCGTGGTATAAAATGTAAGTTCCTCGGCATGGAACAAGGTTGCCATGTGGGTCGCATAAAGCGTATGGAGCTTTGCGGGCATCAGTATCGTCTCTTCGAGGCCGTTCTTGCAGATGCGGGCGGGGAGAATGCTGACGATTGCATCTTGGTCCTGTATGAGTGTCCGGAGGCATTCGGCGCTTTTTTCAGAGTCTATCTTTGAATTGCTGCCGATACATACGAAAAGCGAAGGGTCTAAGAGGGATACATTCACTTTCAGGGTTTTAAAGTAAGAATAGATGATGAGACCTGAAAGGCGTTCGGTGAAAGAGAGAAGCTCTTTGTCTTTGATTTGGTTTAACGGACGGTTGACGAACGAATGGAGGGATTGGAAGAGGTTCTCTATAATCGAGATTGTGGCAGGGCTGTTCTCCGTGGCACCTGTAAGTTGAGATGTGAACTCGAAGGTTTTTGTTTTCAGCGCGTCAATCAGGGTCGGGAGCTTTTCCCAGTCGAAATTGTACAGCGAAATGGCGATGTCCTGGAGTTTGTCTTTAATCCACGGAAAGGACGGAGGGATGAGAATAGACTGCTCTCCTAAAGGGACGTACGACGGTATTTGCCGGACATCTTCAATGGATGTGATAGCTTCAAAACTATAAATTTTCATATTTTTCTATTTATTAATTTCTTGTTTTGGTTTTATTCTTCTTTTTCTTTCTCAAATTGGAAGGGATTTTTCCAAAATGAAAGGGTGAAACTTTTTGCGGAATGTATTCAACCTTTTGTAAATCAGTTCTTTTTTATCTTTTCATGCTCTTTCGTTTGATAACTGTTATTTCATATACATATATGATACCACCGTGCCGGAACATAAAGACGGGGGAGAAAAGCGGAGCGGGACACTGTGGGTAGGAATAAGTAGCGGTAGGGAGAGGAAGTGGAAGGTGGGGAGAGGTTTATATATAATAAGGTATATGAATATAAAGAGAGTTTATCCTTTTTCAAATCGGAGAGGTGTTTTTTCAAAATGGAAGAAGGTTTTCTCTGTATAGAGAATCATGATAAGACGTTATGTGTTTGTAAAACAGTATAGTAGGGGATAAACTATGTTTTTTGGCATACTTTTGGTCTAATGGTATGGCGATAAGTTATAGTATTAATTAAAAAACAAAAGTATTATGGAATTATTTTCATTTGGTTTTTTGGCCTGCTTGGTGAGCGGCTTTTTGTGTTTCTGGTTGTTCTGGAAATGTGTGGATTGGTTTGAGAAGATTTAATTTTTAAAAAGTAGGTATTATGTACACAGCGTTATTTGTTGTCAGTGTAGTGATGTTCGGCTATTTGATGTATGTGCTCGTCAAGCCGGAAAAGTTCTAAAAAATATTTTTTTGATTTAGCAGTATTATGAATACAGAAATTTTAGGTGTAGTTGCACAGATTGTACTGTTGGTGGTATTGAGCTATCCGCTCGGAAAGTATATCGCTAACGTATATAAAGGTAAAAAGACGTGCTTGGATTTTATGAAACCGATAGAAACGGCTATTTATCGTTTCTCCGGTATCAACCCCGAAGAGGAGATGAATTGGAAACAATTCTTGCGTGCATTATTAATCGTGAACCTCTTTTGGTTCATTTGGGGTATGCTTTTGTTGGTGCTTCAAGGTTATCTTCCGTTAAACCCGGATGGAAACGCCGGACAGACAGCCCATCAGGCATTCAATACTTGTATTTCATTCATGGTGAACTGTAACGAGCAGCACTATAGCGGTGAGACAGGATTGACTTATTTGACTCAGTTGTTCGTCATCATGTTGTTCCAGTTCGTAACAGCAGGAACCGGTATGGCTGCTATGGCCGGTATCATGAAGGCGTTGGGAGAAAAGACTACGAAGACTATCGGTAACTTCTGGAAATACTTGGTATTGAGCTGTACCCGTATTCTGTTCCCTCTTTCCTTAATCGTAGGCTTTATCTTGATTACTCAGGGAACTCCAATGGGCTTCGACGGAAAGATGGAAATTACCACAATGGAAGGTGCAACGCAGAATGTCTCACAAGGTCCTACGGCTGCTATCGTTCCTATCAAACAGTTAGGTACGAACGGTGGTGGTTACTTCGGCTGTAACTCTTCTCATCCGTTGGAAAACCCGACTTATTTGTCCAACATGACGGAATGCTGGTCCATTCTGATTCTTCCGATGGCAATGGCTTTCGCATTCGGTTTCTATATCAAGCGTAAAAAACTGGGTTATTCCATTTATGGCGTAATGTTGTTCGCTTTCTTGGTGGGCGTATGTATCAACGTATATCAGGAGATGAACGGTAACCCGCGTATCGACGCCATGGGTATCGCTCAGGACAATGGTGCCATGGAAGGCAAGGAAGTGCGTCTGGGCGCAGGTGCCACGGCTTTGTGGAGCATCGTTACCACGGTAACTTCTAACGGTTCTGTAAATGGTATGCACGATTCAACCATGCCGATTTCCGGTTTGATGGAGATGTTGAACATGCAGATCAATACATGGTTCGGCGGTGTCGGTGTAGGATGGATGAACTACTTCACCTTTATTATCATCGCAGTGTTTATCAGCGGTCTGATGGTCGGCCGTACGCCGGAATTCCTTTGCCACAAGGTCGAGGCACGTGAAATGAAGGTGGCTTCTATCGTGGCATTGCTTCATCCTTTCGTTATCCTTGTGGGTACAGCATTGGCAGCCTACTTGTATGTACATGCTCCGGCTTTCGTGGAGAATGAAGGAGGATGGTTGAACAACCCGGGCTTCCATGGCTTGAGCGAGATGTTGTATGAGTTCACCTCAGTGGCTGCAAACAACGGTTCCGGTTTTGAAGGATTGGGCGACAATACTTGGTTCTGGAACTATTCTTGCGGTATCGTTTTGATTTTAAGCCGTTTCATTCCTATTGTAGGGCAGGTGGCTATTGCCGGTCTGTTGGCAAGCAAGAAATATATTCCCGAAAGCGCAGGTACGTTGAAGACTGATACCGTTACATTCAGCGTGATGACTTTCGCTGTAATCTTCATCGTGGCAGCCTTGTCATTCTTCCCGGTTCACGCATTGAGTACGATTGCAGAACATTTCAGTTTATAAAAGATTATTTAAGGATAAGATAAAGTATGAAAACTAACAATAATACTTCCCTCTTCCAAAGGGATCAGGTAATGGAAAGCTTGAAACAGTCTTTTGTCAAGCTGAATCCCAAGATAATGGTGAAGAACCCGGTCATGTTCACCGTAGAGATTTCTACTCTGATCATGTTTATCGTGACCCTCTTCTCGGCTACGAACGATTCACAGGGTTCCTTTGCATACAACCTTTTGGTCTTCATCATCCTGTTGGTGACTTTGCTGTTTGCCAATTTCGCAGAGGCGATTGCCGAAGCCCGCGGTAAGGCTCAGGCCGACAGCTTGCGCAAGACCCGTGAAGAGACTCCGGCCAAGTTGAACGTGAACGGACAGATCAAGACCGTGAGCAGTTCACAGTTGAAGAAAGGTGATGTGTTTGAATGCGAGGCAGGCGACGTGATTCCGGCCGACGGTGAAATCATCGAAGGTTTGGCTTCTATCGACGAGAGTGCCATTACCGGTGAATCTGCTCCGGTAATCCGTGAGGCAGGCGGTGACAAGAGTTCCGTTACCGGTGGTACGAAGGTACTTTCCGACCATATCAAAGTCGTTGTGACCAGTCAGCCGGGCGAGAGCTTCTTGGACAAGATGATTGCCTTGGTAGAAGGTGCAAGCCGCCAGAAGACTCCGAATGAAATCGCCCTGACGATATTGTTGGCCGTGTTTACTCTGGTATTCTTGATTGTCTGCATTACCTTGAAACCGTTTGCCGACTATTCCAATACGGTGATTACCATTGCAGCTTTCTGTTCTTTGTTCGTTTGCCTGATTCCTACGACTATCGGCGGTCTGCTTTCTGCTATCGGTATTGCCGGAATGGACCGTGCTTTGCGTGCCAACGTGATTACCAAATCCGGTAAGGCTGTGGAGACGGCCGGTGACATCGACACGTTGTTGCTGGACAAGACCGGTACGATTACAATCGGTAACCGTAAGGCTACGGAATTCTATCCGGTTGCCGGTATGGATAAGCATGCGTTTATCGAAGCTTGTTTGATGTCTTCCGTATCGGATGATACGCCGGAAGGTAAGTCAATCATTGAATTGGGACGTGAAATGGGTGTACGTATGCGTACCCTGAACACCGAAGGTGCACACATGATTAAGTTTACGGCCGAGACGAAGTGCTCTGGTATCAACTTGAAAGACGGTACTGAAATCCGCAAGGGTGCTTTCGACGCTATCCGTCGTATTGCCATGGAGGCCGGTAACAAGTTCCCGAAGGATACGGAGGATATTATCCAAGCCATTTCGGCAAACGGTGGTACTCCGTTGGTGGTTTGTATCGACAAGAAGGTTGCCGGTGTCATCGAATTGCAAGATGTTATCAAACCGGGTATCGAAGAACGTTTCGAGCGTTTGCGTAAGATGGGTGTGAAGACGGTAATGGTAACCGGTGACAACCCGTTGACCGCCAAATATATTGCCGAGAAGGCCGGTGTGGACGACTTTATTGCTGAAGCCAAACCGGAAGACAAGATGAATTACATCAAGAAAGAACAGGCTGCCGGTAAGTTGGTGGCTATGATGGGTGACGGTACGAACGATGCTCCGGCATTGGCACAAGCCAACGTGGGTGTGGCCATGAACAGCGGTACTCAGGCAGCCAAGGAAGCCGGTAACATGGTCGACTTGGACAACGACCCGACCAAATTGATTGAAATAGTGGAAATCGGTAAGCAACTGTTGATGACTCGTGGTACGTTGACGACATTCTCTATTGCCAATGACGTGGCTAAGTACTTTGCCATCATTCCGGCATTGTTCATGTTGACGATTCCTCAATTGGCTCCGTTGAACATCATGGGCTTGCACAGTCCTGAAAGTGCTATCCTTTCGGCTATCATCTTCAACGCCATCATCATTCCTATCCTGATTCCGTTGGCTTTGCGTGGTGTGACTTACAAACCTATAGGTGCCAGTGCGCTGTTGCGTCGCAACTTGTTGATTTACGGTGTAGGCGGTCTTATCGCTCCGTTTGTCGGCATTAAGTTGATAGATTTATTCGTAGGATTATTCTTTTAATCAATAAACAGACAAAACAATGAAGAACTTTATAAAATCATTTCGTATAACGATAGCGTTCTGCATCTTCTTTTCGGTATTTTACATACTGGTATTGTGGATATTCGCACAGTTTGCAGGCCGCGGCGAGAATGGCAATGCAGAGACTGTAACCTTGAACGGTAAAGTCGTAGGTGCTGCGAATGTAGGACAGATGTTTACGTCAGACGTTTACTTCTGGGGACGTCCTTCAAGTGCTGGTGACGGTTACGATGCTACAAGTTCTGCCGGTTCCAACAAAGGTCCTACCAATGAGGAATATTTGGCAGAGGTGGAGGCTCGTGTGGATTCCTTCCTTGTACACCATCCTTATTTGAGCCGTGACGAAGTGCCGGCTGAAATGGTAACGGCCAGCGGTTCCGGTTTGGATCCCAATATCACTCCGGCTTGTGCATACGTACAGGTAAAACGTGTAGCCGAAGCTCGTGGCATGAGTGAAGACGAAGTGAAAGCTATAGTAGACCAAGCTGTGGAGAAGCCTCTGTTAGGCATGTTCGGAACAGCAAAGGTAAATGTACTGAAACTGAATGTGGCTTTAGACGAAGCAAATAAATAATAACAGTAGACAAGAAATGCCGTCATTGATGAAGTTCGGATATGGAAAAATACATTCGGGTAGCTTTGTCGGCGGAAGGAATAAACTGCTTCTCTCGTACTACCTTTGCCATGGCGACAGAGTCTGGAGGTTTTGGAGATATTCCCGTGCTTCATGGGTGATGGCATTCTTTAAAAAAACAAGTGAAAAGTAAAACGACACAACACAACACTTTAATTGATTTATGAATATGAAAAGTTTAAAAAAAGTAGGATTGGTTTTAGGTGCGGCACTGTTAGTGCCCGGCATGGCAAACGCAGGTGATTTCGTTGTCAGCGGAAAAGCTGATTTCGTAAGCGATTATATCTGGCGTGGTTTGGATCAAAACTCGGGATTCTCTATCCAGCCCTCTTTGACGTTAAGCTACAAAGGCTTGAGTCTTAACGCATGGGGAAGCCAGACGCTTTCTAAATGGGGCGTGAATGACAATGGTGGCGGCGCAAAGGAATTCGACATCAACTTGTCATACGCCATCAAAGGTTTCTCCGTAACCGTATCGGATTACTGGTGGAGCGGAACCGACATGCCTTATGGTTACTATGAGGATGCCCATTATTTTGAAGGAACTTTAGCTTATAACTTCGGTGAGACTTTCGATAAATTTGCATTGAACATTTCATGGAGTACGATGTTTGCCGGTGGAGATAAGTTCGTGTTGGGTGAAGATCCTACGGACAACAACAAGTTCTCTACTTATGTCAACCTCTCTTATCCGGTTTCATTACCGGCTGACATTACATTAACCCCGGCCTTAGGATTCACTCCTTGGAAGGGTATGTACAACGACAAAGCCGGTGTGACGGATGTTTCCATCAAAGCAAGTAAAGATATCCAAGTAACGGATAAGTTTGCAATACCTGTCTTCGTACAGGCTCTTGTTGCCCCGGTCCATGACAGAACCTACCTTTTGGCTGGTTTTAGCTTGGGCTTCTGATTCTATTCGTAGTTTTCTCAGGGTTCCTCACGGAGCCCTGAGTTTTCTCTCTTATATATAAAGGCAAGTATGGACATTGACCTTTTTCTTTGTTTGGATATTACCTGACGCGTTATTGCCAGGTTTTATGGTGAATAGTCGTATTTAGGAATTTATTTGAAGATGAAATTATATATCGTTGCAAACAGATTGCCTGTAAAGGCTGTGCCTCGGCAAGACAGCTATACTTTCGTACGTAGTGAAGGAGGTTTGGCAACGGGGCTCGACTCCTTGCAGATTTCCATGGAGAAACATTGGATCGGCTGGCCGGGAGTTTGTGTCGATAATGCCCGTCAGCAGATAGAAATCCGACAGCATCTGGAGACGATGGATTTTCATCCGATATTTTTGTCGGAAGAACAGTATCACGATTACTACGAAGGATACAGCAATAGTACCATTTGGCCTTTGTGCCATTATTTCTTTTCCCATACTACGGTACGGAAAGAGTATTGGGAGTCTTACCAGAAAGTGAATGCTCTGTTTTGCGAAGAGATTTGCAAGCAAGTGGGTTCCGGCGATTGGGTTTGGATACAGGATTATCAGCTTATGCTTCTTCCAGGCATGTTACGGAAGCGGATGCCCAATCTTCACATCGGATATTTCCATCACATTCCGTTTCCCTCATACGAATTATTCCGTATATTGCCCGAGCGGGCGGAATTGTTGAACGGTCTGATGGGAGCGGATTTTATAGGTTTTCACACACACGACTATATGCGCTATTTCATCAATGCTGTAGAGCGTGTATTACATATTAAGTTCGATTTGGACGAAGCCCAGACGGACAGCCGCATCGTGCGTGTAAACGCACTGCCGATGGGCATAAACTATGAATTATACAATCATTCGTCTGCCACGCCGAAAGTGTGGAGCGAGATAGAGAAAAAACGTATTCTTTTCCGCAACCACAAGTTGTTGCTGTCCGTAGACCGTTTGGATTATAGCAAAGGCATCCTGCATCGTTTGCAAGGGTTTGAGACTTTTCTCGAACGTCATCCAGAGTACCAAGGAAAGGTGACGCTGGCTATGGTCATTGTGCCTTCTCGCGACCATGTGGAAAGCTATGCAGGGCTGAAAACGAAGATAGACGAGACCATAGGACGGATTAACGGACGTTACTCCGACATCAACTGGACACCGGTCTGTTATTTCTATCATGGTTTTTCATTTGAAGAACTTACGGCCATGTATTTCGTGGCAGACGTGGCCTTGGTTACTCCGTTACGAGACGGTATGAACCTTGTGGCTAAAGAATATGTCGCCACGAAAGTCAACAATCCGGGGGTATTGGTATTGAGTGAGATGGCGGGTGCTGCCGTGGAATTAGCCGATGCCATTCAGATTAACCCCAATGATACGGACCAGATTGCGGATGCCATTTTTACGGCGTTGCAAATGCCATACGAGGAGCAAGCAAAACGTATCAGCAAGATGCAGGCCATACTTTCCGTCCAGACCGTCAACAAATGGGCGGTCGACTTCATGGAAGAATGGAAAAACGTGGTAGACAAAAAACAATACCTGTCGGGGAAGTTGCTTTCCACGAATTTGCTGAAACAGATAAAGGCTTTGTATACTCAGGCTCGGAGCCGTCTCATTTTGTTGGATTATGACGGGACGTTGGTGGGGTTCCAAAAGCGTCCGGAAGATGCCGTGCCGACCCCTGAGGTAATACAAGTACTTAAGGATTTGACCTCCGATCCGGCCAATCATGTGGTTATCAACAGCGGTCGCGATCATCAGACATTAGAGAAGTGGTTAGGCGGTCTGCCGGTTTCTTTTGCCGCAGAACACGGGGCCTATTATAAAGAGAACGGAGAATGGCATCAGACCAGTTACAAACCGGAATGGAACCAAAGTATCCTGTCTATTCTGAATATGTTTGTGCATAAAACCCCGAAATCGCGTTTGGAGATAAAGGAGACGGCTTTGGCTTGGCATTACCGGGCGGTAGATTCCTGGTTGGGAGAACTGAGGGCACGCCAGTTGGTTCGGGCATTGGTTTCCATTTGTTTGCAACATCGTCTGCAAATCTTGCAGGGAAACAAGGTGGTAGAAATCAAACAGTCTAACTGTACGAAAGGCTCCGAAGTAAAACGATTGTTGCGTAAGGCGCATTATGATTTCATATTGGCTATGGGAGACGACACGACAGACAATGACATGTTTCGTGCCTTGCCGGAGAGTGCCGTTACGGTGAAAATCGGAACGGTGTCGGAAGATGCCCGTTATAACCTGAAATCTCAAACGGATGCCTTGCCGATGTTGCAGGCTTTGGCCACGGGGGCTCCTCTTCGTATCTCCTCGAACGGGAAACAAGGCCGTCAGGATTTAGGTGTGATTTTACATTGGATGAAAAAACTGATTAAACGAAAATAAACATATCATGCAAAATTTGAACTACGGCGTAATCGGGAATTGCTCGACCGCCGCCCTCATATCGGAAAAAGGGGCTATTGAATGGCTGTGTTTTCCGGAATTTGATTCTCCTTCCGTATTTGCGGCCATATTGGACAGGCAAAAAGGGGGCCATTTTGGTTTTAAGGTGACTTCGGATTATAAGGTTACACAATCGTACGTGCCTCATACCAACATCCTGTCTACACATTTCGAGTCGGAAGAAGGAGCCTTCGACGTGGTGGATTTCATGCCTTGCTATCCTACCTCCGATGGAAAGGATTTCTACCGTCCGGCAGAGATTTACAGGTACATCCGTTGGGCGAAAGGCCGCCCCCGCATGAAAGTGGATTATCGTCCGGCTCCCAACTATGCGAGGGGAAAGACCGTTTATAACGTGACCTCCCAATACGTCGAAACTTATTCGTCGGTGGAGAATAAGGACCGGCAATATTTGTATTCGTCGTTGGACTTGAAGAAAGTCGTGAATCATGATGAAATCACCTTGGAAAAGGATGAGTTTTTTCTGTTTTCTTTCAATGAGAAGGTCATTCCGGTGGATATCGAACGGGAGAAACTGGAATATTGCCGCACTTTGGTGTATTGGCTGAATTGGACAGACCATGCCAAGCGTTACACAAGGTATAACGAGGTAATCGAACGAAGTATGCTCGTATTGAAGCTCATGACCTACCGCAACGGGGCGGTGATGGCGGCCGTGACCACCAGTCTGCCGGAGACTGTAGGGGAGGTGAGAAATTGGGATTACCGTTTCTGTTGGCTGCGTGATGCTTCCATGGCCATCGAGACCTTGTTCAATATCGGCCATGTCAATTCAGCCCGTCGTTTCATGAAGTTCATCCAGTCTACTTTTATCACGACGCACAACTACCAAATCATGTATGGCATTCGTGGCGAGAGGGAACTGACGGAGCTGACACTCGACCATTTGGCCGGTTACAAAGATTCGAAACCGGTGCGCATAGGCAACGATGCTTATCATCAGCGACAGAATGACTCTTTCGGTTATCTGATGGACCTGATTTACCAGTACTATTGTCTGATGCCCGGAACCTTGGACGAGGTGGAAGACATGTGGGAGATGGTGAAGTGTATCGCCTTGACGGTTTGTGAGAATTGGCGTAAGCCGGATAAAGGTATTTGGGAAATCCGGGGCGAAGCGCAGCAGTTCGTGTCGTCCAAAGTCATGTGTTGGGTGGCATTGGATCGCGCGGCCAAAATTGCCGTATTGCTGAACAAACATGGTTATGGAGAGCAGTGGAATGCCGAAGCTGCGCTGATCAAGGAGGAAGTCTTCACACACGGGTGGAAAGAGGAACTGCAAAGCTTCTCCCAATGTTATGAAAACCAGGCATTGGATTCTTCCTTGTTGTTGATGGAACCATACGGTTTCATCAGTGCGGACGATGTACGTTACCATAAGACGGTACGGGCCGTGAAAGAGGCATTGATGCACAAGGGATTGATGTATCGTTATAACAGTAAAGACGATTTCGGTTTGCCGTCTTCGGCCTTTACGATTTGCACTTTCTGGTTGATTCGGGCTTTGTATGTCATCGGGCAGCGTGAGGAAGCCCGGTGTTTGTTCGAAGAAGTGTTAACCTATGGTAATCATTTGGGATTGTTCAGTGAAGATATTAACTTTGATACGAAAGAACTGTTAGGAAACTTCCCGCAGGCTTATTCCCATCTGGCTTTGGTGAATACGGCCATTTTACTTTCACAAGAGAGTAAACAGTTGAAGCTTAAATAATAAAAGTATATGGAAGAAAACGAAAACGGTAACGCGCAGCGCTTTCTGGAATTGATTCGTCGTTCCCGACGGGGTAAGTTCAAGATTTACATCGGAATGATAGCCGGTGTAGGCAAAACTTACAGGATGTTGTCGGAGGCACATGACTTGTTGAAGAACGGAATAGATGTGCAAATCGGTTATGTGGAGACTCACGGTCGTCCCGGAACGGTGGCCATGCTCGAAGGTTTGCCCGTGATTCCCCGCAAGAAAGTCTTTTATAAAGGAAAGGAAATCGAGGAGATGGATTTGGAGACCATTCTGCAAGTCCATCCCGAGTTGGTCATCGTCGATGAGTTGGCGCATACGAATGTGGAGGGTTCTCGCAATACGAAGCGTTGGGAAGACGTGATGGAACTCTTGGATGCCGGCATCAATGTGGTTTCGGCTTTGAACATCCAGCATATCGAAAGTTTGAGCGAGGACGTGAAGAGCATTACGGGAATCAATGTGGCGGAGAGGGTGCCCGACAAAGTTTTGCAGGAGGCCGATGAGGTGGTGAACATCGACCTGACGGCCGAAGACTTGATAACGCGCCTGAAAGCCGGGAATATTTATAAAAAGGAGAAAATACAGACCGCCCTCAATAATTTCTTTAAGACAGAGAATATTCTCCAGTTGCGTGAGTTGGCTTTGAAAGAAGTGGCTTTCAGGGTGGAACGCAAGGTCGAAAGCGAGGTGACGCCTTTGGCACCGGCCCAGACGCGGCGTGAGAAAATCCTGGCTTGCGTGAGCAGCAATGAGCATACGCCGAGGCATATCATACGGAAGGCATACCGGCTGTCCACGCGTTACAGTACTTCCTTTATCGCTTTGCACGTGCAGACTCCCAAGGAAAGCCCGGACCGTATCAAGCTTTCTTCCCAACGTTATTTGCTGAATTATTTCCAGTTGGTGACCGAGTTGGGCGGAAAGGTAGAACAGATGTCTTCACCGAATGTGACCGACGCTATCGTGCAGTTTTGCAAAGAGAATCAGGTGACAACCGTATGTATGGGGCGTCCTGCGTTTGAGATGCCGGAAATGTTTTTTAAAATCGGACGGTACAAGCGTTTCCTGCAACAGTTGTCCGAGATGCGGATTGACTTAATTATTGTAGCATAATAAATCTCATTTAAAGATATGAAATTCGATATGAACATTAAGACCAAACTCACCGTGTCGATCGGTGTCTTGGTGGCCATGATTGTTTTGTTGGTGTCTTTGTCGGTGACGAATCTGCAAATACTGACAGCAACCGAACCGGACAGCCCGGCAGCCGAGCCGGGAATGAACCGTGCATTGACATGGATTATGATTATCGGTGGCATTTGTATTTGCATCGGTTTGTGGATTCTGTTTAAAATTCCCAACTCCATCAATTCTCCTTTTAAAAGTTTAGTGAAAGGCATCCTTGAGATAGCCAATCATAATTATGATGCCAAGTTGGACCTGAGAGGCGACAAGGAACTGGAAGAGGTGTCGAAGAATTTCAATAGGATGGCCAAACGGTTGAAAGATTATCACAACAGTACGATTTCGGACCTCATGGCTTCCAAACGTTATCTGGAAACCATCATCAATTCCATCAATGAACCCATCGTCGGTCTGGACAATGAGCAGATCATTCTCTTTATCAACAATGAAGCGTTGAACATACTGAATTTGAAGCGTGAGGACGTCATCCGGAAGTCGGCTCAGGAAATAGCCATGCGCAACGACCTGTTGCGTCGTCTGATTTGCGGAATGTGGGAAGATAAGAAGAAGGAACAGGAAGCACCGAAGTCCAAACGCGAGTCGTTGAAGATTTACGCCGATAACAAGGAGAGCTATTTCCAGGTGAAATATATGGAGATTACGATGCGCGGCAACGACGGAGTGACGATGGAGAAGAGGGGAGATGTAATCATGTTGAAGAACGTGACGGAATTTCAAGAGCTGGACACAGCCAAAACGACTTTCATATCCACCGTATCGCATGAGCTGAAAACCCCGATTTCAGCCATAATGATGAGTCTGCAACTTCTGGAAGACAAGCGTGTGGGAGGACTGAACCCCGAACAGGAGGAACTTTCGAGAAGCATTAAAGAGAACAGTGAGCGGCTGCTCAGTATCACGGGCGAGTTGCTCAATATGACGCAGGTGGAGAGTGGAAAACTGCAACTGAAACCGAAGATTACCAAGCCCATCGAATTGATTGACTATGCTATCAAGGCCAATCGCGTACAGGCTGAGAAATTCGGAATACAAGTGGAAGTGGACTATCCGGAGAAAATCGGGAAGCTCTTTGTCGACAGCGAGAAAATAGCCTGGGTGTTGACCAACCTGTTGAGCAATGCCGTCCGTTATTCGTCCGAGGCCGGTCGTGTGGTCATCGGGGCACGCCAACAAGACGACAACCATATTGCCATGTTTGTACAAGATTTCGGAAAGGGCATAGACCCGCGTTACCACGAAAGTATTTTCGAGCATTATTTCCGTGTGCCGGGTACGAAAGTGCAGGGAACCGGATTGGGTTTGTCCATTTCCCGGGACTTTGTGGAAGCCCATGGAGGAACACTGACGGTAGACAGCGAATTGGGAAAGGGCAGTGTCTTTACTATGGTTTTGCCTTGCTGAGGAAAGAATATGTAGGAGTGGCATCCTTCTTTCAAAAACCGCATGATTTTGCGGCTTTTCGAAGGAAGGATGTTTTTTATTTATAAAGACAAAATGATTTTTCTGTCCGAAAGACATAAGAATCAGGCTTTTTTTGTAAGTTTGCAATATACAAAACAAGGAGGAACAGTTTATGACTACAATGGAATTGAATGCGGAACTTTTCCGCCAGCTCAGTATTATTGCAGAGGACGAATCGTTGATGCGGAAGGCCGTGAAAGCCGTTACGCGCCTCGCCAAACAGAAAGAGACGGAAGAAACAGAGTATATCGGCAAAGAGGAAATCTTGAAAGGGATTGATGCGGGCCTGAAAGAAATGGTCGAGAGGAAGCATAGTGGAAATAAGGCAAAGACGTTGGAGGAGTTGATCAATGAATTATAGAATTGTATTAGACCGTACTTTCGAGAAAGAAGTGAAGCGGTTGGCCAAACGTTATCCTTCATTGAAATCCGACATCAAGGCCTTGCGTGATGAAATTCTGGCTAATCCTACCGCCGGTACCGACTTGGGAGGAGGTTTGCGTAAAATCCGCATGCGTATCGCTTCTAAAGGAAAGGGAAAGAGCGGCGGGGCAAGGGTCATCACTTTCACGGTGGTAGTGGCCGTCGAAGAAACGGAAATCAACTTGCTTTATATTTACGACAAGGCGGAACGCGAATCGGTGTCGGCTCATGAAATCGAGGCACTGCTTCGCAAAAACGGCTTGTGAGCCGTTTTTTATAAGAACAACATCAGCACCACCTGACTGATTACCACACGCATGAACATACCCAACGGATAGACCGTGGCGTAACTGACGGAAGCGTCGTTGCCGGGAAAACTGTCGTTCACGTAATTCAAAGCCATGGGGTTGGCCATGCTGCCGCACAACATGCCGCAAGTGGAACCGAAATTCATCCCGCACATCCGCATGGCTATCACGGCCATCAGCAGCACCGGTACCACGGTGATAAGAAATCCAGAACCAATCCATATCGCCCCTTCCGGCCGGACGACGGTCTCGAAGAAATGGGCACCCGCATCGATGCCGATACCGGCTAAATAAAGGGACAACCCGATACCGCGCAACATCAGGTTGGCGCTGCGGGTCGTATAAGTGCGCATGTGCAGGCGCGGCCCGAAACATCCTACCAATATTCCTACGATAATAGGGCCGCCTGCCAGTCCCATTTTTACCGGACTGCTGATGCCCGGCATGCTGAGCGGCACGGAACCCAATATCAATCCCAGTACGATGCCGATGAAAATGGCAGCCAGGTTGGGTTCGCGCAACGTGGAGACAGAGTTGCCCAATATGCCGGCCACGCGCTTGATGGCCGTTTTTTCGCCTACCACCGTCAGCCGGTCGCCTAATTGCAGGATGAGGTCGGGAGTGGCCAGAATTTGTACGCCGCTACGCAACACGCGGCTGATGTTGATGTCGTAAGTGTTGCGCAGGTGCAACGAACCCAAACGCTTGCCGTTGATTTCAGCTTGGGTCACTACGATATGCTCCGACACTAAGTTTCGGTCTATGCTGTTCCAGTCTATATCTTCCTGATTCCAATCCCGGTTTTCCTGTTCGCCGAACAGCAGGGTCAGGGTCGGCATATCTTTTTCCGTAGTTACCACCAGAATCCGGTCGTTTTCCAACAACTCCGTGCTGCCGGTCGGGATAGTTACCTTTCCGTCTCTCCACAGGCGGGAGATGACGAATTTCGTATGGCTGTAGAGTGCCAAATCCTTAATGGTCTTATGGTAAATGCCCGGATTATGCAACTGGAACGCGGCGATGTACGGATGGTTGTGGTCTTCCGTCTCTTTTTCTTCCATATCCGCCGGGCGGGCAAGTATTTTCCGGATGACCAGAATGGCAAGGATGACTCCCACGACACCGAGCGGATAAGCCACGGCCGCCCCTAAGGCTGCGCTACTGGATGGCTCTCCCATCTGCTTCAAGGTCTGTTGAGCCGCCCCGAGTGCCGGTGTATTCGTGGTGGCTCCGCACAGGACGCCCACCATGTCCGGCAAGGGAATAGACAGGCCATAGCTTAGAAGTACGGTCATGGCCGTTCCGATGAAGATTACTCCGAGGCTCAACAAATTCAGTTTGACCCCTCCGTGCCGCAGGGAACTGAAAAAACCGGGGCCTACCTGCAATCCTAAGGCATAGACGAAAAGCACGAGTCCGAAACTTTCGGCATAGTTGAGCATGTCGGCATCCAATGAAATGCCGAGGTGCCCGGCCAGAATGCCGACGAAGAATACAAAAGTGACTCCCAAGGATATTCCCCACACGTGCATCTTGCCCAACCACAACCCGGCGGCAGTGACCAATGACAATACCACGATGGCCTGTATGGCGCTATGCTCGAAAAACAAACTGTCAATCCATTCCATGCTGCAAAGGTATCACTTTTTGGCCATATAAAGTGCAAGTAGATGGAAAATCAGGATTATTTACCATGAAAAAGTGCCGGAGGAGCCGGTAAAATCAATCTGCGCCGAATAAAAAATCAATCTCAGGCGAACGAAAAATCAATCTCAGGCAACTGATTTTTCGTTCGCCTGAGATTGATTTCTTACATTGCTGAATGTGATATAAGTTTGTCTAACAGGAAGTTATGAAAATATAGCCGACTAAATGGAGACGAAGCTATATTGTCTTTATTTTTTTAGTTCTTCTCGTAAATGGTCCAGAGCTTCCGTAGCCGAGCCGTATTGGTCGAGCAGGGCGACGAACCGGCTGCCGATAATGGCGCCGGCGGCATGCTTTTGGGCAGATTCCAAGGTCTGCCGGTTGCTGATGCCGAAGCCGATCATACGCGGATGGGTCAGTCCCATTTGGTTTACACGGTCGAAGTAGGCCTGTTTGGTGCGGTCAAACTCTTTTTGTGCACCGGTAGTGGCAGCCGACGATACCATGTAGATAAAACCGTCCGTGTGCCGGTCGATGAGACGGATACGCTCTTCGCTGGTTTCCGGCGTGATGAGCATGATGATTTTCAGCCCGTGGCGGTCGGCTATGGGTTTGAATGTTTCCATATAGTCCCGGAAGGGGAGGTCGGGGATGATGACCCCGTCTATCCCGCAGTCCGCACAGCTTTGGCAAAAGGCTTCGAAACCATAATGGAAGATGGGGTTGAGGTATCCCATCAGTATCAAGGGGATTTCCACGTCTTGCCGGATGTCTTTCAGCTCCTCGAAGAGGCGGTGCAGGCTCATGCCGTTTCGCAGGGCTTTCGTGGCAGCGTCTTGGATGACGGGTCCGTCGGCCATCAGGTCGCTGAAGGGGATGCCGATTTCCAGCATGTCTATGCCTCGTGCGGCCAATGTGCGGATGATGTCAGCCGTACTTCCGGCCGTCGGGTGTCCGGCACAGAAATACAAAGAAAGGATATTCTGTTTCTTCTCGTTGAATAGTTTATTGATTCTGTTCATAATATATTGTATTTTAGTTATCTGATATATTTTATTCACGTAAATCTTTGATGAAATCGGTGAGGAGGCCTACGTCTTTCAGGGCCGGAGCCGTCTCAAAACGCGAGTTTAAGTCCACGCCCGCCCATGCGGGGTGTGAAAAGCTGCGAAGACGGTCCGTACTGTCCGGACCGATGCCTCCGCTCAGGAAGAAGGGCGTATGTCCGTGGTAGTTTTGCAGGACATCCCAGTCGAATGTCCGGCCGCTGCCGCCGGCCGTGGGGCAACGCGTGTCGAATAGGAAAAAGTCGCAATCCGCTTCGTAATCTTCGGTATGCGGGAACGGTTCGTCGAGAGCCACGCCGAAGGCTTTGATGATTTGCAGGGCACGGCCGGATTTCAGCCCCTCTTCTTTTATGCTTCGGCAGAACTCCGGTGTCTCATGCCCGTGTAGTTGCACGAGGTCGAGGCGGAAGGTTTTGAGCCGTTCCTGTACATACCCGATTTCCGGGTTGACGAAAACGCCTACGCGACGGCAAGTCTCCGGCAGATAGTCGGGGAGGCGGCTTACGTGGCGGCGGGAGCCCTCCCAGCAGATGAACCCCATCATGTCCGGCGTGAGGGCTTCCACTTGGCGGACGTTGTCCGCGTCGCGCATGCCGCATACTTTAATTAGGAGTGGTTTCATCGTTCTACGCTTTGAATGAATGTTTTCAAGGCCGCCCCGGGGGCAGGTTGCCGCATGAAGGCTTCGCCCATCAGGAAACCGCGAAAGCCGGCATCCCGTAACCGACGGACTGTGTCCGGTTCTGAAATTCCGCTTTCCGACACCCAAAGGAGGTCGTCCGGCAAGAGAGAGGCGATACGGAAGGAATTTTCCACGTCAGTGTGGAACGTCCCGAGATGGCGGTTGTTCACGCCCAACATGTCCGGACGTTCGGCAAGGTAGTCCAATTCCTTTTCCGTGTGTATCTCCAACAGCACTTCCAGTCCTAATTCATGGGCTTTCCGGGTCAAGCGTTCATAATCGGGGCGCGTCAAGGCAGCGGCAATCAGTAGCACGGCATCCGCTCCGGCTTGGCAAGCCTGGTAGAGTTGGTATTCATCAATGATGAACTCTTTGCGCAGGATGGGGGTGTCCGTCATCGGACGTGCTTGCCGTATGTAGTCCAAACAGCCGCCGAAATACTTTCCGTCGGTCAGTATGGAGAGGGCTGCGGCTCCGGCTGCGGCATAGGCGGCCGGAATGACGTCCGCCCGTCCTTCTTCTTTAATCCACCCTTTGGAAGGGGATTTCCGTTTGAATTCCGCGATGATGCCGGAACGCGAGGCTGCCAGACTCTCGCGCATGGAGCGGTGCTTCCGTGCGTCGGTCATGTATGCCGGGACTTTGCCGTGGCGGGCAGTCCCGTCATGGGCGTTTCTCCATCTGCCTTCTACGAGGGCGAAGAGCTGTTCGGGAGGTAACTCAGCTTTCTCCCGTTCCACTTCCTTGCGTTTGTATGCCAATATTTCTTCTAATATGTCTTTCATAAGTTTTTATTGTTAAGTTCCACGTATGTTTTCAGGCAAGCCAGGGCACGTCCGCTTTCCAGCGATTCGCGGGCGATAGCGAGGCATTCGGCGATGTCCTTGTCCCGTTCGATGACTTTGATGGCAAAGGCCGCATTGGCCAATACCACGTTTTTTCGGCTTTCCGTGCAGCGGTTTTCGAGTACGCTGTCGAAAATTTCCGCAGCCTCGTCTGGGGTTGTACCACCGTAGAGTTCTTCCGGGCGGACGGTCGGCAGACCGAGGTCGGCAGGCCGGAAGATTTTCTCCATGGTGTTGGTCTTGACTTTGAAATTACCCGTCAGCGAGATTTCGTCATATCCGTCTATGCTGTTCACGATACCGTAACCGATACCCAACTTCTCATACACGCTGCTGTACAGCCGCATTTGGTTCAGGTTGGCCACGCCTAATAATTGATAGGCCGGGCGGCAAGGATTGACCAGCGGACCGAGAAGGTTGAAACAGGTCGGTATCTGAAGCATTTTGCGTACGGGGGCCACGGCTTTCATTCCGTGGGCGAACAGCGGGGCATGCAGGTAGGCAAAGTTGCACGCCTCCATGCTGCGGCGTAACAGGTTGCTGTCGGCCGTGAACCGCACGCCATGATGCTCTATGACATTGCTCGCTCCCGAAGTCGAGGTGGCGGCGTAATTGCCGTGTTTGGCTACTTTGTAACCGGCTCCTGCCACTACGAAACAGGCGCAGGTGGAGATGTTGAATGTGTTTTTATTGTCACCGCCTGTCCCCACGATGTCAATGACTCGGTAAGGGGAGAAATCCACGGGCTGGCCGGTTTCTATAAGCCCGTCGCGCAGGCCGAGCATTTCGTCCACCTTGATGCCCCGCATAATCAGTCCGGTGAGCAAGGCGCTGATTTGCACGTCGTTGTATTCCCCGTCTGCAATATGACGGACGATCTGGCAGGTCTGTTCCCGGGTCAGCACCTCGCCGTTTGTAATTTTTGTGAGTATTTGTTTCATGCTTGTGATGTATTTAAGTTTTATTGGTATGTGGTTTGCAAGGGAATGGGTATAAAAAAGGAGACCTGCCGTAAGTACGACAGGCCTCCATGTCTTCACATTGGTATGTGGTTGATGATACATATAAGGCTATCTCCTCACGACTTTTCAGGTCTTGAGTTACGCCACCACCAATATGTATTTTTATTTAAGAACATTGTCTGGTTTGTTTCTTGTTTTGTTTTATGGTTGCAAATATACAGAGAATTTCTTTGTATGCAAACAAAATCACAGTTTTTTCGGATGAAAAGATGAATTTTATGCGTGTGGGGCATTAATCATTGGCTTTTTCTTTTTGTCCAGTTCCTAACTTTTCCTTCACGGTTCTCCAGAACATCCGCTCTATTTTCTCATTTTCCAAAGGGTTTCCTACTACCAACACCTCGTTGTTTTCGTCCAAAAGGAAAGTGTGCAACATGGGATTGGAGGGCAGTTGGGGGTTGGCCCTTTTGTCTTGCTGGAAGACACTTTGCAAACCATCTTTGGCTCAATCGTGTTACTTCAAATGGAAAACGAACAATGCGGCATCACAAGAGTCCTTTTGAGGCTTCCACTTGTCATAGTCATTGGTAAGTATGTAGCCTATCAGACCATTGGAGGATTGCCATCGGGGTGCAAACGGTATGACCTCTGTCGTGTCTGCATACCCTTGGTGTTGTCTTCCATTTTTCATGTTGTAGAATGAGTAATAAGTTTTCCCTGAGTGGTAAAAGTTATTTATTATATGGTGGTCTACAATGAAAAAGCCGGTGTTGAAGGCTCTTTCGGATTCCGTGATGTCATAACTTGATTTCACATTGTCTTTGGCGGTATTTCTACCGAAATCTGTTCGGAATGCCGGTTTTGGTCCTCCGGAAGTCCAACGGTATATTTCATTGGAAAACGGAGGGAAGATGTAAACCTCCCCGTTTTTATCCCGGACAAAAGAGGTTTCATTGTAAATCATGTCCAAACTCATTTTGGATGGCAAATAGCTTTGTTGTACTTCCCCCAGATTGTTGGTATGCACAATGCGATGCAACTTCTCAGTCGCTAACAAGTTCAGGAAAAGGAAGCCGTCTTTGACTTTTATGAAATCCATGGCAGGGAATCCATAGCGGAATGACGACTTGTAATTGAGGACTGCATCATAGGCCAATATGCTTTTTGTGTCAAAGTCCATTAAGAACAAAAGGCTATCTCCCAAAGTCATGGCCCAGGCAGAAACGTATTCTCCGTTTCCATGTCCCACGTTCCGGATGCGTTTGACGAAATCGCCTGAAGGGAATTTGAAAGCCCATACGGTATTGGCTCTGTCCAACACATACACCATGGAGTCTGAAATGCATACGGTTTTGATGTCTCCCATGAAATTACCGCAGGTGTTTAAAGCAATGGTGTCGATACTTGATATGACGGCAGGACGCGGAATGACTTTATTCTCGTAATCCTTGATGTGGATGGTAAGTAAGTCCTTTTCGTTCGCGTCTTGCTGGTTCTTGCACCCCATCAAGTTTAATATGTACAGGGCGCAAAGTGTTATTGCTATGAAATAATGCTTTAAGTTCATTGTGGGTAACATTCTTGGGATTCAATGTCGTTTGTTTTTTTGTTTTATTCTAAAAACAACGAGTTTTTTTTAATCGGTTGATTGATAAGACGTAAAGAGCAGGAAGTTCGGTAACTGGTAGCGATTTGGTAGCGGTGCGGGTTTCTTTGCGTTGCTTCGCTCTGCTCTTAGAACTGGTACAAATATACGAATTTGGGACGAAAAAAGGAAATAATTCGGGGAATTTTTGTTTTTCGGGATTAGGAGAAAACAAGAAAAGGAGAAGGAAAAGACGAGGTGCAAAAAACGGGGTTGCACTGGTGTTTTTACTTGAAGTGTAAATTGTTGATTTTCAGTGTGTATTTCGGTGGTGCAAGGTGCAGCTATATATATAAATATAGCTGCACCTTGCACCAGTCACACAGGGCTGTTTTGGGACTTGCACCGATGTTCTTTTAAGTTACTGTAAATGAGGTGGATTTGATATTTCAGGGGGAGAACTCCCGGAAGATGGCTATGCAACGGTCTTGGTAAAGGGTGAACAGCCATACGTCAAGGACGACGGCAAGGATTGTGGCGGCAATACAGAGCCGGAAACGGCGGCGGTGGCGCAGGCGCTCCATGCCTCCCGAACGTTCGTAGTAGGCTTGCACGGCGAGGTATGTCTTTTCCTTGTAGCGGTACATGTCCCATAGAACGAAAAAGGCAAAAGGAAGTATCGTCAGATAGGCTTCCGGGTGTCCTTCGGTCAGCAGGTACACGTGCAGAAGGGTGTCGTCACTGATGAACTGTGCGGCAACAGCAAAAGGCAGGAACAGAAAGACGAGCCGGATAAGGGAGATACTGACGAAACTACGGTCAGGCATCCCGCCGGAGGGGGTGTAATACCATAGCCAGTAAAAGATGTGGTCGAGGAAGCCGGGAGCCTTCGGCTGGTTGTCTCTTTTATGTGGGGCGGTTGTCTTCATACGCTGCGGCTATATCCATGCAAATAAAACGATTTTCTCCCACACGGGAAAGATTTTGCGGCGAATCTTTTCCGGGTAATCGGACTTTTCGCTATTTTTGCTTATCGCACTTTCAGCCTTGATGTCTGATTGTTGCCCGTGTAACGTGTACAGCTATGGAATGGTACGATAAGATAAGCGAGTTTATGGAGGGTCTGCCGGAGTGGTTGCAGGCGCATCCGAGGTATGGCTACCTGATTGTGGCGGGAATCCTGCTGCTGTGGCTTGTGGGGATTGTCTGCGGATGGCGGTGGACGTATGCCCGTCCGGGAAACTGGGGCGGGAATTTCTGGCTGGGAACGCTGGGCGAAAAGAGTTTCCGTTTCTGGCTGGGGCTGATTGTTGCTGTCGCAACGGGATGCTCCTTGTTGCTGTTCTTCGTGACGGGATAAGAAAGCGGAAAACAAGGAAAGGAGGAATCTATGTTCAAGGAACTGGCATACTGGATGTATTACTTTTGGAACAAGAACAAACGTGTACGGAAAAACGAGGCGGCTGTCTCAAATGCCATGTGGACGATGGCTCTGTTGTGGTTTCTTAACCTGATGGCTCTCCATCTTTTGTTCGAGATATGGGGATGGGATATGCTGACGGGGTGGTTCTCTTCCCTGATGGGCATGGTGGAATGGAGCAGGTTCAACCCGGTTGCCTATCTGTGGGCGGCAGCGATGCTCGTCCCTTTTATCTGGATTGCCAGAAAGCTGTATTACCGCCCTCCGAAGCTGAAAGCGATGCAGGAGAAATACGAGAGAATGGGCAAATACCGGAAACTGCTCGGTCAATGCCTGTTCTGGCTGTATATTATCGCCAGCCTCGCATCTTTCTCCATTATAGAGGAACAAAAGAATCATCCCAAGGAGCAGACGCTAATCGAAAGGTTGCAGGAGATACGGGAGGGGAAATATCCCGTGGAACGGGACAGCCTTTCTGTTTTTCGTGACTGAATTTCTGAATCGGTGGTGTAAAATCCGAAGCCACGGGGTAAATCCAAATTTGTACTAAAAGGATGTATCGTAACCGGCATCAAGGTGTCGGCAGGGCGTTCATTGCAAAAATTTGTAATTTTGTATAAGATTTATATTGTTTACTGCTAAGATGAAAACAAAATGGAACAGAATCTTATACAAATTCTAATGAATGAAGCCATCCGGGAGGGATGGCGGGAGTGGATGGAAAGGGTGCGGGCGGCATTGCCGCAAACGGATGTAGAGCGCCCGGTAACATGGATCGCTGCGGAACGGCTCGCACAGAACCGTGAGCGGATGGTGCGACTAGTGGAACTGCTGCGGCAGCACCGTCCCCTCCTTTCGTACCGGGTACGGGAGGAAGCCGGACTGCTGGTGCTGGTCGCCTACCACCGTCATGGCGGCTCGATGGACTTCCTGATGGAAACGGCGGAGGCGTATTTCAGGGAAAGGGACACCGGAGGTTTCCTCTTCCTGTGCCGGATGCAGGCGGCTATCAACGCATACGACGAATACCCGCACCTGAACGGGCTGTACAGCCGTCTGGCGGGGCTGCTGTTCAGATTCCGCCGTGAACGGGCGTCGGAGTACCGCAAGGGCATACAGCCGATGTTCAGCGGGGCGGAGTTGCAGGAGGCGGAAAGGTACTTGCCGCACCTGCGGAGCTGCTCGTTCCGGGAAGAGATTGCATTGGCACTGCCCAAAGTGAGGAACGTGGAGGAGCTGGCACGGGAGTGCGGCATGTCGGTCAACACGCTGGGGCGGCGGTTCAAGGAGGAACTGAACATGACCCCGCACCGCTGGCTGACGGAACAGCGGAAGGCGCACGTGACCTCCCTGCTGGCAGACACGGACATGCCTTTCCAAGAGATTGCCGAAGTGTGCGGCTTCGCCAGCCCGAATTACCTGTGCGACTTCTGCCATAAGCACCTGAAGGCGACACCTACCGAAATCCGGGAAATCGCCCGGTGCGTCAAGAGCGTTTAGACTTCCTTGTTCAAAATTGCCGTGAAAGCCCGACCTTCCAAGTCGATTGGCGGAGAATACGAATCCGGCGGTGAAGATTCAGAATGCCCGTTCCCCGGTGGCAGGCTAACTTTGCGCCCTTATAAACAATCAGAAACAAATTTATAATGGAAGAATATTTTAACGGGCTGTTACGGGAAGTGGAACAGCGCATGGCGACCACAGCCGCCGACATGGACGGCAAGGAGGTGATTGGCGCCTGCCGTGAAATGGTAACGTACCTGAGAGGCAAGAACCGGGAACTGAAGGAGTACGCGCTCTCGCACCCGTTCGCCGAGGATGCGAAGGAAATCCTCTACTTCAAGTATTACAAGCCCGCCCTGACGGGCAGGCTGCTGTACTATTACCGGGTGTACCAGATAGAGAGCGGATGTCCCGGATGCCTGCGTGCCGCCGAGCCGTATTACTACAAGGCGATGGAACGTGCCGAGCGGATGATGGAACGCTACCTGCCCTTCTACCAGTATTACCACAGCGGGGCGACCTACCGGGACAACTACTATTTCCTGCGTGCGAAGGGCGAGCTAAGCCCGGAAAGCGGCAGCTTCGTGCTGGACGAGGACGGGGAGTTCTCGACGGGCTACGACGTGCTGGCGGCACGGCTGATTTCGGTGGAGATGCTGCTGGTACACCTGAGCCGCCGGATGGAGCGTGCGGCGCAAGGGACGGACATGGAAACGGAACGGGAGAAGGAACACCGCTGGACGGGCACGAAAATCGCCGCCATACAGCTCGTCTATGGCATCTACGCCACGGGAAGCGTGGACGAGGGCAACGCCGAGATTGGGGAACTGGCTGCGCTGTTCGAGAAGTGCTTCCACGTGGAGCTGGGCAACGTGTACCACGCTTTCGGCAGGCTGCGGGGGCAACAGAACCCGACAGCGTTCTTGGACGAAATGAAGGAGAAACTGCTGAAAAAGATGCGTGACATGGATAGTAAGTGATAGGCAAGTCGGCAGCAAGTTGGCAACGGGGCGGCAGAGGCGGCAGGAAGTGAAAAGAAAGCGTCCGGAAGGCAGAAAAGAGCCTTTCGGACGCTCTTTTTTGCTTCGGAGAGGGTAAAAAAAAGAGGATGAAGAGAAATACGCATCGGAAAAAAATCTTTGCCAAGGTGCTGATATAGTGGCAGGAAAAACCAACGAACAGGGCGACATTTGCGGCAGAAACCTAAAAAATATAACGAATATGGAAGTAATGAGCATCGAGAGCAACGCCTACCGCCTGCTCGTGGAGAAAATCGAGAAGATAGCCGCCTACGTGGAAGCCTCCGGCGAACGGGAGGAAACGGAGCGCAAGCGGAAAGAGGAAGCGGAACGGGGCACAACCGGGGGCGGGAAAGCCGACCCGAAGTGGATGACGCACAAGGAGGTGTGCGAGACATTGGGCATCAGTCCCCGCACCCTGCAACGCTACCGCCAGAAGCATATCATCCCCTATTCCATGATAGAGCGGCAGATACGCTACCCCCGGCGGGCGGTGGAGAGCCTGCGTGAGCGGTGGATGGTGGAAACGCCCGCCGACAAGATTGACCGGATGATAGCGGGACATCCCCTGCGTAACCGAAAAAGCAACAGCTATGGTAAAAAAGGAAGAGATACTGGCAAGGACGAGTAACGGGCTGGACGTGTTCCGCCACTACCTGCCCGTGAAATGGCGGGTGGGCAGAAATTTCCTGAACCCGCTGTACGCCGACAGCAAGGCGTCGTGCAACGTCTATTATGACCGCCGCAGCGGGACGTACCGGATGAAGGACTTCGGCAACGGCGACTTTTCGGGCGACTGCTTCTTCCTCGTGGCGAGGCTGAAAGGGCTGGACTGCCGGAACGCCGCCGACTTCGTGGAGGTGCTGCACACCATCAACCGGGAGCTGTGCTTGGGGCTGGACGGGGAAAGCCCGAACGATGCCGACCTGCGGAACGGAAACAGCCGGACGCTGCGGCTCGTGCCAAGCATGAGGGTGAACGAAACGGGCGGCAGCAAGGGCGGTGCGAGAGGATTTGCGGGGGAAACCGACACGGACACGGGGGAAACGGCTGTGTTCCCCGAACGTCCCGAACCGAAGCCCTACCGGGCGGTGGAGAAGCCCTTCACGGAGGGGGAGCTTGCCTACTGGGGCGCATCGGGCATCACGCCGGAAACGCTGCACCGCTACGGGGCGGTGTCGCTCTCGGAGTACCGGGGCGAGACGAGGGAGGGCAAGGCGTTCGGCTTCAGTTCCACCCCGGCGGAACCGATGTTCGGGTACAAGGGGAAATGGGGCGTGAAGGTGTACCGCCCGATGTCGGAGGTGCGCTTCGTCTATGGCGGTCACACGGGCGACAACTACTGCTTCGGGCTGGAGCAACTGCCCTCGAAGAGCGACCTGCTCTTCCTGACGGGCGGCGAGAAGGACGTGCTGACGCTGGCGGCGCACGGCTTCCATGCCATCTGCTTCAACTCGGAGACCTCGGTGATACCTGCGAAGACCGTCCGCAAGCTGGTCTATCGCTTCAAGCACATCGTCCTGCTGTACGATACCGACAAGACGGGGCTGGAGTGTTCGGAGAGGCACCGGGAGCAACTGTCGGAGTACGGGGTGAAGCGGTTGGTGCTGCCACTGCCGGGGACGAAGGCGGAGAAGGACGTGACGGACTATTTCAGAGCCGGGCACACACGGGAGGAACTGATGGGGCTGTTCCTCAAACTGCTCGACACGCTGTACGGCGACACGATGGCGGTGCTGAAATCGTGCGAGATAGACTACGACCACCCGCCGCAGCAGGCGGTTGCCATCGTGACCGCCGGGGACGTGCCGTTAGGATCGGAAGAGAATATCCTCTGCATCACGGGAGGCGAAGGGACGGGCAAGAGCAACTACACCGCCGCACTGGTCGCCGGGGCGATCATGGAGCGGGGAACGGATGCCGACCTCTTGGGCGTCAGGGTCGAACCGAACCGGAAAGGGCGTGCGGTGCTGCTGTACGACACGGAACAGAGCGAGCAACAGCTCTACAAGAACACGGGGCGGCTGCTGCGGCGTGCCGGGCGGGAACGGATGCCGGAGTACCTGCACGTGTATTGCCTGACGGGAATGTCGAGGAACGAGCGGCTGACCGCCATCGTGCAGAGCATGGACAAGTACCACTACCTGCACGGGGGCATCCACTTGGTCGTCATCGACGGGGTCGCCGACCTGATACGCTGCGCCAACGACGAGGGCGAGAGCGTGGCGCTGATTGACGAGATTTACCGGCTGGCGGGGATTTACCGCACGTGCATCGCCGCCGTGGTGCATTTCGTCCCGAACGGGTTGAAGCTACGAGGACACTTGGGCAGCGAGCTGCAACGCAAGTCGGCGGCTATCCTCTCGATAGAGAAGGACGAGAACCCGGAGATATCGGTGGTGAAGGCGCTGAAAGTACGGGACGGCAGCCCGCTGGATATTCCGCTGATGCAGTTCCGCTGGGACAAGCAGGCGGGGATGCCCGTCTATGTGGGTGAAAAGCCCCGTGCCGAGAAGGAGAAGCGCAAGGAGAAGGAGCTGGCGGAAATGGCACGGGAGGCGTTCGCCCGGCAGGAGAAGTACGGCTACATCGAGCTGTGCGAGCTGATTCAGGAAACGCTGGACGTGAAGGAGCGCACGGCGAAAGGTTATATCCGCTACATGCGGGAAAAGGAAATCATAGAGAAGGAAGGAGATTGCTATGTACACAGACCGGGAAGAGTTTGAAGGCTGGATGATGCGCATCATGGAACACTTCGAGCGGACGGAGAAGCTGCTGGAACGGGTGCTGAAAAAGAACAGCCAACTGGACGGCGAGGAAGTGCTGGACAACCAAGACCTGTGCCTGCTGCTGAAAGTGGGCATACGGACGCTGCAACGCTACCGAGCCATCGGGGTGCTGCCGTACTTCACCATCAGCGGCAAGGTGTTCTACCGGGTGAAGGACGTGCACGAGTTCATCCGCAACCAGTTCGCCGCCGTGGAGGAGCGGAAAGCGAAACGGGCGGAGAAGGAAGCCCAAAAAGAGGCGAAACGCAAGAAAAGGGGATTATTGCCGTGAAAACGGTAATTGTTTCGCATCCATAGTGGTTGAAGCCCTGCCCGTTCGTGAGATTAGGCAGGGCTATTGTTTTGTTATTCGGGAAGTTTCACTATCTTTGCGTTGAGTACGGCGGAGAATGCCCTGACGGGCAGATTGCCGTCCTTATATAATAGAAAATTCATACCCGGCTTGGAAACAAGCAGGGGTTGATATACATATTGTACGTTCGCTGAACGTCTTGGGATAGGAAACTGGTAATTTTTGACAAACAAGACGGATGGTGTAATGCACATGCTGTATTCTAATACGGCGTGCGCTTACCTATTCTGTTTGTCGGGTATACCAGTGCCTCTATTCCGGGATAGCGTGAGTTCACGCTGTTCTTTTTGGTGCGAGGCGGGCATAATCCTTTAAAACACATTGAATATGAAACAGATTACCTTGCACGTGTACCAGTCCATCGACGGTTGCCCGGTTCCCTCGGACAAGCATTTTGATGCGGCGGTGGATGCCTCCGGCTGCGTGCTGATTGACGAAGAGACTTACCTGCGCATTTACCTGAACCATTTAGGCTGGCCGATCACGGCGAAAGAGACTTTGGTCGTGACGAACGGCTGCATCGACCTGACGGAGAATGAACGGGTGAAGTTCATCCAAAAGGATGCTGTGGCGGAGCTGAAACGGATGAAGGAGGACGGTGACGGTACGGTGGTGGCTTACGGTGAGGAAATCGGGGCTTTGCTCTTGGATAACGGGCTGGCGGACGAAATCACGGTGACAACCGTTCCGGTACTGGTCGGCGGCGGCGAGAAGGCGCTGGAGTGCGGGCTGCATGACGGCGGGGCTTGGATCGTGCGGTCAAACAAGGTGCAGGTGGACGGGAAAATGAGGACGGTGTACGGGAAGGTATGATGATGAAAAGCAAAAGCCACTGAAAAGTGGCTTGGGTCATTCAGGAAAGAATAACGGGTTGTAAAAAAAACGACCCGCCGATTTGAGCATTGTTAAGAGGCTTGGCAGGTTCTATTGGTGCAAAGATAACGGAAATATCCTGAATGGCAAAGGAATATATAGCAAAAGTGCAGCAACCGGTTGCTGCACTTTTATAGAAGACTTGCCCTGAGCGCGCTGAACAGACGGGAAGCGGGGCAAGTATGTTACCTTTTTAAGCCGGAATGAGCTGATACGGGTTCGCAATCGTCTTGCGACCATAGTGTTTCAGTAATGAAACCAAGTCATTCCTTTCCGTATCTTTGGGAGCTTGGAGTTGTGCCCGGCTCGGTATGCGAGAAACGAAGAAGGGCCACAACTCGTTGGAGGTGTATTCCTTATCCACGGTAGGGAAATTCACCAGCGGCAGAATATCCCTCTGCCTCTTGAACTCTTCCGAGTAGGAGAAAAACCAAACATTATCGGCATACGACAACGTACCGATCTCCAGCTTGTTCAATGTCAAGATGAAGTCAGCCTGCCTTTCGCCCGAATGAATAGTCTGTTTTTTCATTATCGTCCTATTCGTTAATTATAATTTCATTATAACGGTATTCTAAAGTAGAATAAAAAACGACCCGCCGATTTGAGCATTATCAAGAGGCTTGGCAGGTTCTACTGGTGCAAAGATAACGGAAATATCCTGAATGGCAAAAGAATATTGAATTCAGGCAACACCATTGCCTGAATTTGAGGTATAAAACAAACAAAGGTGCATCAATGATGCACCTTTGTTATATCATGTGTAACTGACAAGCATTACAATGCCGCTGTCAATGACTGAGTGTCAATAATTCTCTTTTTATAAAAGATTTTTTGAAAAGAAGACAATACACTACTGTCAATCCATTTAGAATGTGAAGCAAAAAAGGTATCTGCCACCTTGATATATTCTTTGGGAGCTTCACATTTTTTCAAAGAATTGGCAATTAACATTATCCCTTTAAGTTCAGACTTAAAGAATCTATTTTTTAATCCATTACGGTACAGAAAATCAAAATAGACCTCTGCATCGGCAATGTTGAGATTTGCCAATTCAGTCTGAAGCTCTTTCCAGTAGTGGTTCGTCATTTCTGACGATAAAATAACCACTAACAAGCTCCGTCCTTGCAAGGGGATTATTTGAAATTCTTTATTTTCCATTTTACCAATTATTACATATATTATTAATAATAACAAGGCAGTCCTTAATAATGTTTACGGCTTCATCGTATTCAAGGGTTCTACTTGTCTCTACATTAAAGCTATCCACATGGAATGTCGAATGCCTATGCTGATTGAAGAATGAGTAACCCCGTTCCAAAGCCTGCTTCAAATGCTGATTGTTGTCATACGTTCCGATACCACTTTTAAAGCAATACGCCCCACTATTATTTTTCTGAAAATATGTCCCGTATTCGTCAAAATCAGGCGCATCTTCCAAAAGACGGGTGCGTAATACCGCATCCAACGCTTTCAAAATACCAAAAGTATAACATCCATAATCGTCCACCTTAACCGCAGAGTTAGCCAAATTGATAGAGGTATTGATAAAGTTTTCTATCACACTACCATCAATATGCTCCCTGTTGCCAATATACTTGCCGAGGTCGTTGTCTAATACATAACCCGCACGTGCTTGGATAGCAAACACTTCTTCTATGGCTTCGGAAGGAATGGAAGATATAGCTTGCAACACTTCGGTTATAAATTCTACATAAAATGACGTGATACATCCTTGTACCAATAATGTTCCGTTATTGTAAAAGATAACAGAAACCTTAGCATCGTATTTTCCTTTCAGATGATATTGGTTCCGAATGCTCGGATTCTTGTCCGTGTTTACTTCGGAAACAGCAACATTATTATATTCTTTTACCGCTAAAATCAACGTATCAAAATCATCGCTCCTTACACCTTTCAATTTGAAGCATTTCTGATCCATATCCGGTATCGCAGTCTGTTCTACGATGTACTCCCAGCATTCTTCACAAATTCCATTCAAAGTACCATTTTTACCTTGTGTATAATGAGAAACCTGTCCACCGGTAATAAAACAATTTAATGTGCTTTTTTCCTGATTTTTTATATTGATAATCTCTATCTGCTTTTGCTTTCCTTGGTTACATTCCTTTATGTGAAGCGTATAAGCAGGGCGAGCAGCAATAAATTCTTTTGCCACTTCATCTATTTTCTCAATAGCCAGAGAGTATTTCTTAGTTGCCATTACATTCAAATTGGTCTGCAAAGTTATACATTTTATTTATATTACAATGTATATCAGTATATTATTAACTATATTATTATTTTTACAAGAGACTTACATTGCTGTTTATCAGCACATTACGCTTAACAAGCCTTTACGGGTATAAAACCTTGAAATCCCGTGGGGTGCCGTTGTCAATCAAGCCGTCCTGCCGGAGCCGCCGGAGGGTCTCGGTTGCCGAGCCGCTGCCGAAGTTGCGGACGCAGGAGAGCCGGGAGAAACGGAAGCGGCGGAGGTGGACGAGCAGGTGCTCCACGGTGAAGATGCCCAGCTCACGGCACGCCCGGACGATGCGCTGCGACAAGCCGAAGGTGTCGAGCGGGGTGTCGAGCAGGCGGCGGAGCCTGCCCGGTCTGCCGGGCTTGCCCCGCTCCCGTGGAACCTCGTCGTAGATGGTGGCTACCCGGTGGCGCCCGAAAAGGGCGGCAAGGGAGGAGCCGTCGATCATCAGGATGTCGTCGAAACGGGCGTAGGCGATGTGGTTGCCGTTCATCCAGAGGGTGATGCGCAACTCGTCCGTACCGCAGAGCCGGGCGGCTTCCGCCACGGTGAGCCAGCCGATGCCGTTCATCGCCCGCCTCCCTTCCCCTTTGCCTTGCCCGTGCGTGGCGGGAACTCGTACACGGTACGGAAGTCCTTGTCGAAGGTGACGCAGGCATCGAAGGACTTGCCCTCCTTGCTCTTGAAGCCTTTGATAAGGGATGTTTTTCCTTTGGTTACAAGGTCGGTAATCTGGCTGTCGGTAAGTGTCTTCTCACCTTTGCTGCGGAAGACGGTGAGCGGACAGTCCACGTTGCTGCACTTGGCGACCTTCGGGTAAAAGAGGATGCGTCCGGACTGGCATTTGGGGCAAGGGATTCGTTCACCGTCTGCCACGGACACCTGCACTTGCAGGAGTTCCCCGGTAATCTGTGCGGCATAGACCTCGATGCCCTTGCGGAAGGTGTCGGGGTCCATCTCGCCGCTTTCGATTTTAGCAAGGGCGGATTCCCACTGCCCGGTCATCTCGACGTCGGCGATGCGCTTGTCCTTTACTATATGATACACGGCAAGCCCTTTTTCCGTGGGGACAAGGCTCTTCTTCTCCCGGCGCACGTAGTCACGGGAGAAAAGGGTCTCGATGATGGAGGCACGGGTGGCGGGCGTGCCGATGCCACCCTCTTTCAGGCTGTCCCGAAGCTCTTCGTCCTGCACGTCCCTGCCGCAATGCTCCATTGCCGAAAGCAGGCTGCTCTCGGTATGCAGGGGACGGGGCTTGGTCTGTTTCTCCACGCTTTCGGCGGATGCGAGGGGGATGGTCTCGCCGGGCTGCAAGGACGGCAGGGAGGCGGTATCTTCGTCCTCGTCCCGTTCGTCCCGCACGGCACGCCACCCGGCAGACCTGATGATCGTACCCTTGACGGTGAAGGCGCAACCGCCCGACGTGAGGCGGACGGTGGTAACGTCCTTGACACAGCGGGCGGAGAAGGATTCGAGCAGGCGGGCTGCCACCATGTCGTACACCTTGCGCTCGTCCCCGGACAGCTCGCCGGGCAGGTACTCGGTGATGATGAGCGCATGGTGGTCGGTGACTCTCTTCCCGTCCACGCTGCGGCGGTTAAGCGCAGCCCCTTTCAGGGCGGCGGCATGGGCGGCGAAAGCCGGGTACTGCTCCAGCAGGGCGATGCGGTCAGGTATCTCGTCGAAAACATCGTCGGAGAGATAACGGGAGCCGGTACGGGGATAGCTCAATACCTTCTTTTCATAAAGCGACTGGGCGATGGAGAGGGTCTTGTCCGCCGAGAAGCCGTGCCTGCCGTTCGCCTCTTTCTGCAAGGCGGTCAGGTCGTACAGCAACGGCGGTTCTTGGCAGACCTCCTTGCGCTGCACGTCGGCAACCGTCACCGCTGACGTGTCGGTCACGGCGGCAAGGGCGGCAGTAGCATCCGGCAGGCTGTCGTAACGCAGTTCGGAAATGGCGGAGAAGGGCGTGCCGTCCTTTTCCACCGTGACCCTTAACTGGTAATAGGTCTGCGGGGTGAAATCCTTGTTCTCCAGATAACGGGAACAAATCATCATCAAGGTGGGCGTCTGCACCCGTCCGAGGGAGTAGATGCCCTGCCCGGCGGCGATGGAAAGCGCTTGAGTTCCATTCAGTCCAATTTCCCAATCGGCGATGGCACGGGCTTCGGCGGCACGGTAGAGGTTGTCGTAGTCGCTGCCGGGTTTGAGGTTGTCCATCCCCTCCCGGATGGCACGGTCAGTCAGCGAGGAGATCCAGAGGCGGTCAAAGGGCTTGCGGCAGTCGAGGTAGTTGTAAATATAGCGGAAGATACCTTCTCCTTCCCGACCCGCATCCCCGAAATTGATGATACGGTCAGCTTGCGAGAACAACTCCTTGATGACCTTCAGTTGTTTGAGCACGCCGGGGTCGGGTTTGTACTCCTTGCCCTCCCGTACCTGACGGGGGATGTACTTGAACTCCTGCGGAAGGATGGGCAGGTTCTCCCTGCGGAAGCCCGTGTAGCCGTAGGCATCGGGCATGGCGAGCTGGATAAGATGGCCGAACGCCCAGGTAACGAGGTAGCCGTTGCCTGAGAGGTAGCCATCGTGGCGCTCCTTCACGTTCAGCACGGCCGCCACGCTTGCCGCCACGCTGGGTTTCTCACATAAGATACAAACAGTCATGTTGTTAAAAATTTAATGGTTTGACAAAAAGTTATCCCGCCGCTCGGACGGGATAACCGGGTAATTCATTTGCAGAACGAAGGAAGACAGCATCAGCGGCGGATGCCCTTGCGCTGCTTGGGCTTGTCGGTCTGCTCCTGCTTCTGTTCCTGCTTCTTGTCCTCCTTCTGCTGCTCCTTGCGGTCTTGCCGCTGCTTCTGCTCCCCGGTGGGTCGCTGCTGTGCGGACTGCAAGGCTTCTTTCAGGTTGCGGGTCGCCTCGTTGGTCTTGCCCTCGGAATTGACCGCCACCTGCACCTCGTTCTCGACGGCGGGCTTGACACGCCCCTCTTCGAGCGCCGCCTTGTAGTCCTTGGGGAACATGAAATCGGGTTTCTCGCCGGGCTTCCACGTGATATAGCCGTGGTACTGCTTGCCCTTCTTGTCCACCAAGCCGGACACCTTGACCGTGCCCCCGGCTTCGAGTTCGAGCCGTGACTTCTCGGTAAGCTCCTGCTTGCGGAAGGTCTTGGGCACTTCCTGATTGGCGGTCTGCTTCTGGGCTGCCCGGTACGCATCCATCGCCTGCTTGCCCCGTTCGTTGAAGAGAAATTCGAGCTGCATCTTGGCGGCGCTGAACTGCACGGGAGCCAAGTAGCTCTTGGGTTCCTGCCCCTCCTTGGGCTTGGTGATGAACTGGCAGACCACCGCCTCGCCCTGCCGGAGCTTCGCCACCTCGTCGGGGGTGAACTTGTGCCCGTTCTTCTCCTCCGGGATATTGACCTTCCCGACGGGAAAGGCAATCAGCTCGTTGGTCTTCAGGTTACGGCTGACAAGGGCTTCGACCTGCTCGCCGTCCCGGTTGGTGACGGTTGCCGGATGCCCCATGTTGCCCGTCTGCCGGAGCTGCTGCTTGTCGCTGTCGGTGATGTCGTAGCCGAAGAACTGCTTCTGCACCTTTTCCGGGTCGAGGATGCCGTGGCTGCACACGGTCAGCTTGCCGTCCGAGTCCGGTTTGAGCGAGAGCTGGCTGTCGTTGCTGTGCGACAAGCCCTCGAAGCGGAAATGTACCCGGACGGTCTTGTCGGTCTGGAAGCCCCGGAGCATCTGGTCGAGCATCCCGTTCCGCTCGATTTGTTCCCGTTGCACGCCGATGGCGGCAAGGCTGTTCCAGTCGATATCCTCCGGGCGGTACTTGTACTGCGGGTTCTGCTCCTGCTGCGGCGCACCGTCCTGCTGTTGCTGCTGTTGCCCTGCGGCTTGCGCCTGCTGCTGCCCCTGCACGGGCGGCTGTACCTCGTACTGCGCAACGAGCGGTTCGCCCACCTTGGCGGGCTGGGTCGTCCGCTGCTGGAAATCGGCTGCCACCCGTTGTACCTCCTCTTCCGGTACACGGAAAAAGTGGAAACGGGTCGGGTCTTTCAACTGGTTCCAGAGGTTGGAAAAGAAATTTGAAAACATATCGCCGTGGCGATCCACCCGCAGGAGGTCGTTATTGTCCTCCAAAGGGTTCTTGGTCTGTAACTCGCCGTCCTTTACTCCGCTGACGGCTTGGAGCGTGCCCTTCTCGTCCATGACGAGCAGGATGTCCATTAATTGCTGGCTGCTGTCCGGTTGTTCGTCCATAATCCAAACTTTTTTAAATGGTGAATACTACTGGTTTTTCCATGAAACCGGACGTAAATATATAGGGGAAACCGTGGTAAACGGGCAAGTTACGGGCAGGCTGTCCGTGGTTGTCGTCCCGTTCGTCGGTTTGTCGTGGGCGCTCCTTGTAAAAAATGCAAAAAAGCCGTTTCACAGCCGTATATTTTCGCCCGTAGAGAGGCGATAATCCGTTGTTTTTCCTATATTTGTGGCTAACAGAACGGGGTTTTGGCGAAAAGCGGAAATGGAAAAACACGGTTTGTCATTACCACCTATGTAATGCGTATGAAAGTCTATCTAACATAGAATAATACATAAAAGAAAAAAGTCGCTTATAACAAGCGGATCAATCTCACTAAAAAGGTTGATTATTTGCTGAACATTAGTAGTTTAAAATTAGAAACATGGATAAAGAGCAACTTAAATCGATAGTCCATCCAATAATGAAAGCAAATGGCTTTCGTAGAAAGGGAAATTCGTGGTATAAGACTACTGCCGAATGTATAGTTGTATTCAATCTCCAACACTCTTTGTATGGAAAAATGTTTTATATAAACTTGGCTGCTTTATTACGCAAAGGAGATGACTTATTATTTCCTAAAGAATATCAGTGTGATATTAGGATGCGTTTCCCGATAATGGAAATTGAAGGTTACTCCACACAAATGATATTAGATTTAGAATCAACTATTGACGAAAAACTGCGTCCAATGTTAATTGAAAATATCATTAACAGTTCGATGCCTATTTTACAAAAATTAGGATCAATAGATGGGATAATTGAATTATATGGAGAAAAACCGGAGCTTAATAATATTTATCCCTTTAGCTCAATTCTGTATAGAAAAGAAATGAATAGCAAGTTAAAGACTATTTAGAAAATAAACTGCAAACATGCAGCAGTGCCGCTTAAACTACGGAATGCTGCCGAATATTATCTTTTTTAAATGAATTAAATTATGAATGAGGAACTGACAAATATAATCACGAACTTTTCTTCTCTTGGAAATAAACGCATCGACAGTTTGAGTAAGAAAGTTCTAAAGAAGATGAACTTCAAGTCTTCGAAGGATTTAGAAAACATGAGAGATTTGTGCTATTGGCTGTATATTTATGGATATACCGAAGAACTTGCCAAACTGCATCCAACAATATTCACATTGTCATTCTCCGGTAACTGGAATATTTGGACTCCCGTAGAACTTATTTATGCCTTGATATATTATTCCTCCCAAGATGGTGATACGGAGAACCATGCTGTAATATCTTTAGAAAAGATCATGCAAGCTGAAGATGATATGGCTAATATAAAAATGCGATGTAATGGTTCGCTTTTGGAAACACGAGAAAACAATGTAAGAGAAAGCATTCAATCTGGGAATAAAACGGACATTAGAGAATCTCTATATGCTGAAATGAGAGAATTGGTGCTTATACATTCTTTGGGAGGAAGTGAAAAATACCCTCTTGAAAAGATTAGAACAAGAGTGGAAGAAATAAAAGGAATCTTAAAAGGAATGTAGTAAAAAGATAACAAGCTGCTAAATCATCCCAAAAGGAAATTAGCCACCAAACATTATAAAATGACCTCTATTTGGGAATATTATTATATAAAGGTTTTTGATTTAAGGCACAAATTGGGTTTCAAGGAACTTAATGAACCATTTATGTCTTTATTGGCAGTCTATATGATTGATTGTTTTGTTTGGTGCAAAATCAATTCAGTTCTTATAGATACGGTATTACCTGATTGGTTCGGATTAAGAATTGAACCGTACAAGTTTATACCATATCTATTTGGCATAATAATAATTTTCATTATTGAATATATCTGTTTATACAAGAGATTCGAGACAATCAGGATTAAAGTAGAGGAAATTAAAAATAAAAAGATGTGGAATTGTTGTCTTATTGTATATCTTACTATACTAATTGGAATAATTGTTTCCTAAATATTCTTCCGTTTGAAGATATAAATAGTAGAAGTAAGTTTATTAATGATTTCAGCTATCATCCTTCATTTGAAAAGATTATAGCATTAATTGAAAATAATGGTAACAAACAGATGAAACATTGAAGGTTGTTTATCTGCCAAACATTGCCACAAAAAAGAATGAATATGGAAATAGAATTAGAAAATAGCGAAAAAGCTCTTACTCTCAAAGATTTCGAAGAAATTGAGAGTAAATTGGGTTATGCCTTGCCGGAAAGACTGAAAGAGTTCTATTTGAAATATAATGGAGGAAGCCCAAAGCAACAAACCATCCGCATAAATAAATATCAAGAGGTGGAAATTGAAACTTTCGATCCTTTCAAATATAGTAATGACCTTTTTTATACTGCTGAAGGGCAAACCTTAGAACATCGAAATTCTAATTCAATTTCTGACAATATTCTATTATTTGCCAGTGGATGTAATAATCTGAAAAATATTGGTGCAATTACAATCAATATAAATGACAGAGCCGTGTATTTTTATAAAATTATTGGTTTTGTACCCCAAGGACGTGCATTTATATTCGATGAGCCTCTATTGATTGCAGATTCAATAGATGATTTTTTTGATAATCTCGTCGTTTTTCCCAAAATGGAAGAAATCGAAGAGGAACAAACGGAAGTGGAAGTAGAAGGTGTTATGCCTGAACTTTCGGACTGTTCGGTTCCGCTTATAAAGGAAGATATAAAGAGTTTTGAGACAGAGTTGAATGTGAAGATTCCGGCAAGTATGAGGAATTTTTATCTCAAATTCAACGGAGGTATGCCTTCACCATATTGTTTCCAACCGCAGGACGAGGATTTGGATTGGGTAGAAATACATACGTTCTTTCCGATAAAGGAACGCACCGATGCCTTTGAAACAATCGAAGCCA
>OGKU01000019.1_pt1 | contig 157668 bp, 152 predicted proteins | sample 1572611 | NCBI WGS metagenome assembly OGKU01 (sample SAMEA2581886, study PRJEB24529) | metagenome | biome: Human gut stool | place: China | collected 2011 | reverse complement strand
AACGCTCGCCCGCACATTCGTTTTTGGTTATTGTTCAGTTTTCAAGGTTCTGCCTACCGTTTTTGACGACTTGTATAGTATATTACATCTTTTTGATGTTGTCAACTACTTTTTTCATCTTTTTTTAACGGTTTTTTTCAGTTATCAACTGCCTTCAATCGCCTCAGGCGACTTTCATTATCTTACTAGATTTTATGAAAAATTTCAAGTGCTTTTTTCATTTTTTTTATTTTTTAGCGGCAGTATAAACTACCGCTAAAAAACATCCTGTAATTTATTTATGTTCTACCTCATATTTGAAATTCGTTATCTCGGGACGCATATCTTTACCTTCCTGCGCTTCTGCGGCCAGAATCGCCTGCAGCACTATAGCGCATTCCAACCGTTTTTTCTGCAATTTACAGCCATATTGATATGGCTTGCTGATGTCACCATTGATAAGATCAGCATTAGCATGACAGCCTCCACTACAGAAAAATCTAGCCCAACAAGTACTGCATTCTGTCTTAGTCATCACATGAGTATGTCTGAATTTTTGTACCAGATCAGGTTTTACGACACCTGTTTCCAACGTTCCTAATTTGTATTCTTCTCTGCCTACAAACTGATGACATGGATAAATGTCGCCTTCGGGCGTTATGGCAAAATATTCATGCCCAGCACCGCAGCCTGCTAAACGTTTAGCCACACAAGGTCCGTTATCAAGAGCGACATTAAAATGGAAAAAATCAAAAGCATCGCCTTCACGGCGCTTTTGCAGATAAGCCCTTGCCAGTTTATCATATTCTTCATATAGTACAGGCAGATCAGCTTCGGTAAGTACATAAGGTTCGTCAATTCCTACAACAGGTTCTACAGAAAGTTCTTTCCCGATCTTTGTCATATCGAGAGTATCTTCAGCAAAATGCGGATTAAAATGAGTATAAGTACCACGCAGATAATAATTTTTTCCATTCCGGCTTTCAATAACTTTTTTAAACCCGCGAACAGCTGCATCATAACTGCCCGTTTTATTTGGGAACGGCCTCATATTATCATGAGTTTCTTTTTTGCCATCCAAACTAAGAACAAGCATGACACGATTATCATTTAAAAATTGAATAATATCATCATTCAAAAGTGTTCCGTTAGTAGTGAGTGTCAATTTGATATTTTTGCCGGTTTCAAATTCACGACGACGCACATAGTTTATGACATGTTTGACAACCTCAGTATTCATCAGCGGTTCACCGCCAAATAGATCCAGCTCTAAGTTATGACGCATTTTACTGCCAGCTATAGCAAACTCCACAGCCTTTTCAGCTGTTTCTTTGCTCATCATTGCACGATATCCTCCAAAATCACCTGTCCCTGCAAAGCAATATCCACAGCGCAGATTGCAGTCATGAGCTATATGCAGACATAACGATTTTAGTATTGGTGTTTCTGCAAAAGTCTGGGGCACTTCAAATTCAGGAGAAAAAAGTAATCCTTCTGCCTGTAACTGATGAAGTTCTTCTAAAGCTTCACGCAAATCTTTTTCCGGATAGCTTGTTTGTAAGGCCGCAATGGCTTCATCATCATTAGTTCCATCAAAAACATCAAGCAAATCATAGATGACATCGTCTACCAGATGCACAGCTCCACTGTTAACGTCAAGTACAGCCATATATTCATCAAGACGCATTTTATGAATAAGCATGTATTTCCACCTTTCATAGTAAAACAGCCCCCTGTAAAACAGGGAGCTGCAAATTAAACAAATATACTAGTTAAATAAAGCCACAGCCTGAATTATTTTTGCTCACAAACCTGATTGCCAACAGTGCAGGAAGTTTTGCAGGCAGATTGGCAGGAAGCAGGACATTCGCCGCAGCCACCAGTTTTTAAAGTTTTGTTCAGAATTGCTTTATTCACGGTTTTAATGTGTTTTCTCATTTTAAGATACCCCCAATATGTTTTGCTTACTGATTTATTTTACCGTTTTTTGCAGATTTCTGCAAGTGTTCTCCTGATATTTTCTTATAAGCTCTTGAAAAAATGTATGTTAATGCCTCGTTCTTTCAAGTATCCAACCCAATAAGAATAACGCAATCTTTCTTTAAAAGTATTGATATTTGAATCGTCAATATAAATACGTCCTAATTCCAACGGCTTTTGTTCCATAGTTTTTTTACTGACAGTGCCAGCATTCCCAGTAACAGCCCAGTAATAACCGTATTCTTTTACCGCCGCTAAAATTTTTGAATTATACATACCATTAGGATATGAAAGTGAACGAACTACATAACCATTATAATCTTTTTTCAGAAAATACCGCGAAGTAGCAAGCTCCCAACTCAAATACTGAGAATCTATATCCGTAAGTATCTGATGATTGATTGTATGAGAACCAATTTCCATCCCATTATCTATCAAAGACTGTATCTGATCGTGTGTCATATATCTGTAATGCCCTATTTTACTATGAACAACAAAAAAGGTCGCTGTAGCGTTATATTTTTTTAAAAGCGGCAGAACATTAGTATAGTTATCAAGATAGCCATCATCGAAGGTCATAACAATTGTTTTTTCTGTAGATTCACCATTGGCAAACATCTCTGCTATTTTTTTCACTGATACCATTTTATAACCATTGTCATGCAAATATTGCAAATGCGTTTCAAAAGTTTCTTTAGAAACAAACAGTTCTTCCATCCAGCCATCTGCCGACCCGATACCATGATATTCCAATATCGGCACAGCCTCTTCACAATACTGTTGATAGTCATACCTTACATAAAAAGCTGTTAAAGCAAGTAATACTATTATACTAATACCAACGGCAGCCATATATTTTTTATACTTTTTCCAAAGATCACTCATTCTTTATCATCCCTAGTTCTTCAGCTAAATGCTGTATTTTTTTCAAGCGGTGATTAATTCCTGATTTTCCTATTTTCCCTTCGGATAGATCAGCTAATTCATTTAGAGAAGCGTCGGGATGATTTAAGCGTAATTCTGCCGTTTCACGTAATGTCAGCGGCAATTTTCCCAATCCCAGATGTTTTTCTATATAACGTATGCTTTCAAGCTGTTGTACAGCCGCCTGCACAACTTTATTAAGGTTTGCCGTCTCACAGTTAACTACTCGATTAACATTATTGCGCATTTCTTTAACAATACGTACATTTTCAAATTCCAACAAAGCATTATGTGCTCCGATAACTGATAAAAACGAGGTGATACCATTTCCTTCTTTCAAATAAACGATATAATCATTTTTTCTGTCTGTTATTTTTACAGGCAATGAAAATCCTTGCATAGTTTTCATGATCATTTTCGCAAAATCCTGGTTCTCAGTTACCATTTCCAAATGGTAATCACTGGCAGGTCTGCTGATCGAGCCACCCGCTAGAAAAGCTCCGCGCAGAAAAGATTTGCGGCAGCAAGGAGTTGTTAATAAAGATGTTTTGCCTCCTTCATTTTCTGCCGGCAAAAGCTGTAATTCTTCCAAAGCTTTACCAGCCTCTGGGGAAGGTACTACTTTTACCTGATAGCGATTGTTTTTTTTAAGGCGACGTGATCTTGTTATTACTACTTCTGTTTTAACATCGTAGTTATTTTTAAACAACTGAAGCACACGCCTGGCTAAAGCAGCATTTTCGGTCGAAAAATGAATACCCATATTTCGGCCTCTTAAAATAATAGCACCACTCATTCTCAGCAAACCAAACAGTTCGGCTTTTTCACAGCACTGTTTACCGTTTTCAAGCCGGGCTAATTCGTTTTTCACTTCGTTAGAAAAAGACACCGGTCATTCTCCTTCTATAAAATAATTGATATATCTATTTTTTCTTTAATTCACGCATGCTTTGCCGCATAAAGAAGTAATCAAAAAATTGTATACCTTTGCCAAATAAACGTAAACGATAAACTAAAGAAATAATAACCTGCGCCAGTTTCTGCGGATTATGCCGCACTAAATCTTTATTACTGATAAGACGCGTGGGAATAACCTGGATCCCAAGCCGTTCTATTTTTTTGATATCGGGCGTAACAGGCATAGAACCTTTTTCGTTATATTGCGCTAATTGCGCCGCTGTAACCCGCTGGTCATTAACAATAACATAATCTAGAAACTGGGTTCCAGCCTGCTGAATAAGTGCCTGTACATGTTCAAAAGCCCCATAACCATCTGTTTCTCCGGGCTGCGTCATTACATTGCATATATAGATTTTCACAGCTTCTGATTTGATAACGGCATCACGAATACCTGTTACCAATAGATTAGGTATGACACTGGTATAAAGACTGCCCGGACCAAAAATCAGGATATCAGCATTTAGAATAGCCTGCACTGCACTGGCAGTTGCCGGTGCATCGGCTGGTTCCATAGCCATCGTTCTGATTCTTTTATGTGCTTTTGGTATCTCCGATTCACCGTTAATAATACTGCCATCCGTCATTTCTGCTTTCAGTCTGATATCACGCAGCGTTGACGGAACAACTTTACCGCGCACATTCAAAATCTGACTCGTAGCAGCAAGGCCTGCTTCCATACCGCCTTCAGCTTCAGCCATGGCAGCAATAAACAGATTGCCAAAACTGTGTCCCGCCAGCGGCGAATCGCCTTTAAAACGGTACTGCATGATCCGTTCCATCAAAGGTTCGCGATCCGCCAAGGCAACCAGGCAGTTGCGCAGATCACCGGGCGGTAAAATCCCCATTTCTTTCCGCAGCCTTCCTGAAGATCCGCCGTCGTCACCTACAGTGACAACAGCAGTACAGTTATTCGTAATATATTTCATACCGCGCAGCAGAGTTGAAAGTCCAGTGCCACCACCAACAACAGTAATTGCCGGACCGCGTGTCAGCTTGCGCTGCGTAAAGATTATTTCCATCAGCGACGCATTATTATCTGGCATAACAGCCTCAACTACAGAACGAATAATTTTACGAGTTGCATAATACATAATAAATAATCCAGCACATAGGGAAATAAAACCTGTCAACATCGAGACGGTATTAGAATATTTACCAGTAGTAAGATATGACATACGAAAAAGCATTTCTTCAACAAAACCCATAAATTGGTAATTGAAAAATAGTGCCAGCCCAATAGCACAGCACAGCACGCCCCCTGCAAAAAGCAGCAACCAGCGTTTCAGGTTTATTCCCGGACATAACCAACTGATCCAGCCCATAGGAACCTCCTCTTATTTGTTTTTCCGCTGCAGATCACGATGAGTAAGCTGTACGGCATAGCCCTGTGTACGCAAAAATTCATACAATCGATTTGCTATAAATACCGAACGATGCTGTCCCCCGGTACAGCCTACACTTATAACAAGCTGGCTTTTGCCTTCGGAAATGTACTGTGGCAACAAAAATTCAAGCATTTCTTCTTCTTTTTTCAGAAACTGAAACGTTTGAGGGAAACGACAAATAAAATCGGCAACCGGCTGGTCATTGCCAGTTAAACGCTTTAAATCTTCTTCATAAAACGGATTGGGCAAAAACCTGACATCTAAGACCATATCACTATCTAATGGCAGTCCGTGTTTAAAACCAAAGGACTGTACTAAAACAATCATGCGCTCTACACCGCCATTGCCTGAATACAACTTCCAAATTTTTTCTTTCAGCTCTGCTGTAGGCATATCAGTAGTATCGATAATGTGTGTAGCCCTGTTGCGTACTTCAGTCAATCTCTCACGCTCTACAGCAATATTTTCACTGAGGCTTTTACCCTGCCCGAGCGGATGACGGCGACGTGTTTCTTTATACCGCCTGATCAAGCTATCATCCGATGCATCAAGATACAACAATTCATATTCATGTCCCATAGCTTTCATTTCGTCCAATATTTCTATCAACTCGTCAAAAAAACGACCACCGCGTACATCTACTACCAGAGCAGTATTACGGGCCTGCGTTTGACGACATAATTCGGCAAACTTAGGAATAAGTGCCGGTGGCAAATTATCAATACAGAAAAAATTCATATCCTCCAACGTCCGCACAACTTGTGTTTTACCTGCACCGGACATCCCTGTAATGATCAGAAACTTTGATTCTTCCATAAGCTCACCTCCATATATACTAAAACCATAATAAATGACCCTATAAGGTTTATTATACCACAAGGGTATATATTCTCAACAGAATCGAAAATACCTCGTCAAGTTATCATATTATATCACAGTAATCAAAAAAGACGCCCATTTCAGGGCGTCTTAATCAGCAAAACTTAAAATGCGCAGGGATCAGAAAATTTAATGTTACTATGCAGATCGAGTTTCTCAAAAACTTCCTGCATTGCTTGTTCCAGTATACTCAGCATTTCTTCTATCTGCTGTACCGTACTTACCAGCGGCGGCATAAAAATAATAACATCACCAATATTCCTTACAATAAGGCCATATTTCCTGGCTGTCTGGCAAATTCCCCCTGCCATCAAAAGAGTTGAGTCAAAGGGTATTTTTAAATTTTTATCATGCATCAGCTCAATACCGGCAAGCATACCGCATTGGCGCGCATTACCAACATATTTCATAGTATTCATCTTCTGTATATGTTCTGCAATAACTGCCATTTTGGGCGGCAGATTTTCAATAACATCGTCTTTTTCAAAAAGCTCCAACCCGGCAACACCAGCTGCACAAGCCAAAGGATTACCGGTATATGAATGTCCGTGGTAAAAAGTTTTATATTCGGCTGCTTCACCTAAAAAAGTATTGTATATCTCATCAGTCACCATTGTAGCACCTAATGCCATATAACCTGCGGTAATACCTTTGGACAAGCACATCATATCCGGACAGATACCTTCATTCTCACAGGCAAATAATTTCCCGGTACGGCCAAATCCAGTCGCAACCTCATCAATTATCAGAAGCACATTATATTTTTTGGTAAGTTCACGTACACCTTTGATATACCCCTTAGGCTGCATCAACATTCCTGCAGCTGCCTGTACAAGAGGTTCTATAATCATTGCAGCAACTTTATCACTGTTTTCTTTCAAATAATCTTCCAACTCCTGCAGCAAAAAATCCCGGAATTCTATTTCACTGTTTATCCCCTCTATACTGCTGTGGTAAAACGACGGGCAAGTCATTTTTTTAGTATTAAAAAGCAAAGGTTTGTAGACTTTATGAAAAACATCTATATTACCAACGCTAACCGCACCTACCGTATCTCCATGATAAGAATCCCCCAAATTGATAAATTGCTGTTTTTCAGGCAAACCTTTATGCTGCCAGTATTGAAAAGCTATTTTTACTGCCGCTTCCACAGCTGTAGATCCGTCATCTGAATAAAAAACTTTATTCAATCCTTTAGGCGTTACCTCAACTAATTTTTTCGCCAATTCAGCAGAAGGCTTATTAATAAGACCAAGCAAAGTAGTATGGGCTATTTTATCAAGCTGTTTTTTTACAGCTTCATCAATTTCCCGACGGCGATGTCCATGTATATTAACCCATAAACTGGAAATACCGTCATAATAAGCGTTTCCTTCAACATCATACAATTTGACTCCTTCGCCATGATCAATTACCAGCTGCTTATTTTCCTTCCATCCTTTCATTTGTGTAAAAGGATGCCAGATATATTCTTTATCCATAAATTCCCATTGATTCATTTTACAGTACCTCCTGCTAATGATAATATTCTATCAATATCAATGTTCGCCTCTGTAATTTCAGCTAATTCACGACTATTAAATTCATCAAGCAAATGCTGAGATAGGACTGGCAATTTTCCTAAAATTGGTAAACCGGTTAATTTCTCATAATAATAAAGATTGCTTTGCTCCAAGGCACCAGCTTTTTTTCTGTCCCAACCATTAACTATCAATCCCACTACTTTCAAACCATGTATCCTTGCATATTCAGCCGTCAATACAGCATGATTAACATTACCTAGAACAGCTTTAACCACTATAACCAAAGGCAGCTTCAGTTCACCGAAAAAATCTTTAACCAAATATTCATCAGTCAAAGGCGCGGAGATTCCTCCTACGCCTTCAACTATACTGATTTGACTGCCCAAAAGCATCTCCCTTGCTCCGGCCAGCATTACACACGGATCTATTTTTATACCAGCAAGACGGCTGGCTTCAGCAGGAGCCAAGGCAGCCTCCAATACATATGGTACGACCTGATCATGTTTTTCCACATTTAGCCCCGCGCAGTGCAGTAAAAACTCGGCATCTGTAGAAATCAACTTCCCGTCACTATTCTTAACACATCCTGAAGCAGCAGGTTTGTAAACGCCAGTTTTATAACCGCGGTACCGCATAGCTGCCGCCAAGGCTCCACTTACTACTGTTTTACCTATTTCAGTATCCGTTGCCGTAACGCCTATTCCCAACATTTATTCAGCCTTCTTTCTTTTCACCATGTTTTAGTTCCTGCCAAAGCGCAGTAATTATTTGAGCCGCCTGACGCAACTGCTCTTCGCAATGAGCAGCTGTAACCGTTATCCGAAGGCGGCTTTCGCCACGAGGGACTGTCGGCGGGCGAATACCTGACACTAAAATACCTTTCGACTTCAACCTGTCAGCAAATTGCATCGTAAGCCCAGCCTCCCCAATGACAACTGGTATAATCGGAGTAATACCTTCAACAACATTCAATCCACCTTCCAATAAAAGCCGGCGCATTAGTCTTGAGTTCGCCCGTAAAGAATCAAGGTATTTGGAAGCCTGAGTTTGTAAAAGTAACAACGCTGCATTAGCTGCCGCTAAAGTAGCAGGAGCTAATGCTGTTGAAAAAATAAACGGTCGTGACCTGTTAATAAGATAGTCAATAAGTATTTTTTTACCAGCTACATAACCTCCTTCTGCTGCCAACGCCTTGCTCAATGTTCCTACCTGCAGATCTATTACATCCGTTAAACCGTAATGAGACGCCGTTCCGCTGCCATCATTTCCAATTACGCCCACTCCATGCGCATCATCAACTATAAGGCAGGCATTAAATTGTTTTTTCAGCACCGCCAAAGAAGGCAGATCAGCAATATCACCATCCATACTGAAAACTCCATCTGTAACGATAAATCGCTGACCAGTAACAATTTCCGTTTCTAAAAGCCGCTGTAAATCTGCCATATCATTATGTTTATAAACAACCACTTTGCAACGGCTAATACGGCAGCCGTCAATAATACTTGCGTGATTAAGTTCATCACTGAAAACAACATCACCAGTTTGCATCAAACCATACAAGACTCCCAAATTGGTCATATAGCCTGTATTAAAAACCAAAGCACTTTCACTATGCTTAAAATCTGCCAGTCGCTTTTCCAGTTCACTTGCTATGAAAGTCCCTCCAGTAGTCAGTCGTGAACCACTGGAACCAGTACCAAATTTTAAAGCCGCTCGGGAAGCTGCTTCAATAACTTCCGGAGCATGAGTAAAACCAAGATAATTATTACTTGCCAATACCAAGTAAGTCTTACCGGTTCGATCCTGTGCCTGAGCTGGATTTACAAAATACAGCTCAGTAATTCTACGCGCCAGCCCTGCTTGACTGATATAAGCCAACTCTTTTGCGATCCTTGTCTCAAGCATCTTATTTATCCTCCGGTCTGATCAATACTACCTGATCCTGTAAATAGGTGATAAGTTTCTGAACATCAGTTCCCTGCTCTACAAAAAAAACTCTGCCACCAATCGGGTTGCCATATTCTTTCAATACAGGAATACGTTTATATCCATATTTTGCCGAAGCTACATAACCAGTCACATATTCAGGATCATCCGACCAGCATAATTCAGCGACAACCCCAACAGCACTGGCCACTTTAGATGCCAATACCAAAGCCTCACGGACATGATCCCCAAAAAGCCCTTTTTCTAAAAGTCTCGCCTCATATCTTTCTGAATTGTCACAATCCATTTTACTGACTCTCACACCACGTTCACCTAAAGAGTCCACTCTTAGCCCTGTATCCGCATCCAAAAGCATCGCTCCGCGCATACTGTCCCGCAGATTGATTATACGGGAAATCCCAGCCGCTGCAGCTTCAGTACTCACTCCAGCTTTAACAAGTTCCTCCGCAGCCGCTTTCCTGCCTGCCATAACACTATCTGCCTGACAGCTTGAAAGCGGCAGCAACGGACGATAAAAAATATCTGCAGTTTTTACCGCTTCTACTTTTAAGCTTATAAAATCCGCCATTCCACGCTGATGCTTTTGTGCCCTATGCAGCATTGCAACAATCGCCTGTTCTATTTTTTCTTCACTTAAAATACGTTCGGCACCAGAAATATGGCGTCCGCCTTGTTCATGCGGACCTCCTTGCGCAGAACGCATTTTGACACTGTAAAGCATATTCTCACCTTCTTAGACTTACAGTACCGGAACAGTAACTTTACGTCCCAAATCTTTAATCATCTGTTTATCAGCATCTGTACTGCGTCCGCCCGTAGTCAGATAACCGCCTATCATAATTCCGTTAAGGCCGCCGTTAAGTGCCAAAGCCTGCAAATCACGTAAATTTACTTCGCGTCCTCCGGCTGTTCTAATCAGTGCTTTAGGCAAAATGAACCGAAACACTGCATAAGCACGCAATATTTCTAAAGGAGTTAAAGTTTTATTATCGGCAAAAGGAGTACCGGGGATGGGAGTAAGTAAATTAAGCGGCACTGAATCTATTCCCAGTCTCTTCAATTCGAAAGCCATTTCAACACGCTGTTTTGCTGTTTCATTAAGTCCAAAAATACCGCCGCTGCAAACTCTTAATCCTGCTTTCTGAGCATTCCGGATCGTAAACATTTTATCTTCATAAGTATGAGTACTGCAGATATCCGGAAAATGGCTGGGTGCAGTTTCAATATTAGAATGATATCTGGTGACACCTATTTTTTTTAATTCAAAAGCCTGTGCTTCTGTTAATATTCCTAACGACGCACAAATTTCAATACCAACTTCCTCTCTAATTCGAATAAGCGTTTTACAAATATTATCAAAATCGTCTGCTTTACTTTGTCCGCGTCCACTGGTAACTATGGAAAACCTTACAGCACCTGCAGCTTTAGCCTTTTTGGCCGCATCAACTATCTCATCTTCCGCTAGCAATGAATATTCTTCAACACCAGTATTATAATGGGCTGACTGAGCACAAAATTTACAATTTTCAGGGCAGCGGCCGCTGCGGCCATTTATGATAGCACAACAATCTACAGCATCACCTGTAAACTTTTGTCTGATTCTATCTGCCATAGCTAAAAGCAGCATCGTATCATCATCGCTAACATCAATAAGCTGTTCAGCTTCTTGACAGGTTATTGCTCCACCCTGAAGAACTCTATCCGCTAAGCTTAAAATTAAATTTTCCATTTCTCTAGCTCCTTCGTAAACCTTTATTTTTTTTTAGTTAACAATCAAATTATAGCTCGTCAACGCTTTTTAGTCAACTAGTTAACTTAAGATGGTTAACGTATAATAAAAGGCACCGCTGTAAAAACAGCGGTGCCTTTTATTATTTTTCTGTAAATTATCTTATTGTAAATTTATCTCAGCCTGCCTGGTAAGTATATTTTCGATAGCCAATGCCACGCCATCATTATCATTACTAGCAGTAATCAATTTTGCCGCCTGCTGGACCTGAGGTTTTGCGTTAGCAACAGCAACGCCGATACCAGCATTGGCAATCATCGAAATATCATTATTTGAGTCGCCTATACACATGATTTCATCCGGTTTAATACCAAAACTTTCCGCCAATTCTTTAACAGCAACCCATTTATTAACCGCAGGCTCCATCAGCTCCAAAAAATTGTCCTTAGAACTGGTTACGTCAATACGTCTATCAAAACGATTCGCCACATCTTGCCAAGCCGCTGCAAAATCACTGCTTTCAGTCATCAGTAATAATTTATACGGAGCTTTGGTTATATGATATACAGCTTCACCAACAGCAGTCGTAGGAACACCGGAAATACGGCTATACATACGAGAATATTCATTTTCTTCCTTTACAAGCAGTTCATCATCTATATATACCTGAACATAATAGTCTTTTTCTTTACAATAGGACAGAGCATCTAAAGCTGTTTGCAGCTGCATTGGTTTCCGAGCGTATACTTTTTCTGAAAGCGCACCCTTTACCAATGCTCCATTATAAGCGATCAAAGGAACATCCAATTGTAATTGTTCAGCAAAGGGCTTGATAGATCTGTACATTCTGCCCGTTGCAAGAGTAAAAACAATTCCTGCAGCTAATGCTCTTTTAATAGCAGCAAGGTTACGCGGAGATATTTTCCGCTCATTATTGAGCAATGTATCATCCATATCACTGGCAATCATTTTGATTTTCATTATTTGATCTCCTTTTTAACTGTTAGTTCAGTAACACCTAATACCATCAGACAAAATACCGCCAGCAAAACTAACGCACCAAATTTATCAGTCACTGTATAACCTGGCAGCAAACGCATAATATCCATAGTTAGACAGCTGCTGCCCACAAACAGCAAAGCCCGCTTCCGTAAGATAGAACCACCAAGTTTCCATACTAAAATCTGGACTAAGGCACTGCCAATACCAGCAATACATGCCCCTGCTATCAGACCGCCCAATGTGATGACCTCCATAACATCAGTCCAGTAAATCAAACAAAAATAAAGCACGCTCAAAGTTACGGCGCGCAGAAAAAATGCATACATACCATCACCCGAGATATATTATACCACAAGGGTACGTATTCTCAACAGACTAGAAAGCACCTCGTCAAGTTTTTACACAGTACTATAAAATAAAAAGAAGTTTCGCATAGCGAAACTTCTTTGATATTATTATTTATTGTTTACTGAACTGGTCTTTGCCAACACCGCACAAGGGACAAACCCAATCTTCCGGTAAATCTGCAAAAGCAGTGCCTGCCGCTATCCCATTATCAGGATCTCCTATTTCCGGATCATAAATATACCCACAAACATCACATACCCATTTTTCCATTTGTTTCAACTCCTTAAATTGATATTTTCAACTACATCAGCGACCTGCTGTAAAACAAAACCTTATTTTTTCAAGCTCTGTTAATTAAGCATTAACTACGACATCAAAAAGCAAGTCCTGTTTTACCACAAAATTACCGCTAATTGTTCTTTAATAATATTATACCATCAATACAGCAAAAGTCATCAAACAAAATTTACATAAATGACGATTTAATTTATTTAAGCACTTCTCGCTTTTCTGGCAAATCTAAACGAAAAAAATCATAAATACGCTGTGCTGTTGGATAATTCATACCTTCTACTTCTGCTAATTCTTCTACACTGGCAGCTTTCATCGCATCCAGCGACTGAAAGCGTTTCCATAAAGCCTGACGTCTTTTCGTGCCAATACCTTCAATATGATCAAGTACCGAAACCAAATTCCGCTTACTACGCAATTTGCGATGATATGTTATGGCAAAACGGTGTGCTTCATCTCGAATCCGCTGTATCAAATGAAGAGAAGCAGAATCTCGATCCAATAAGATACTTTCAGACGAACCCTCTGTAAATATTTCTTCTTCCCGTTTAGCCAAGCCAATAACAGGAAGTTCATGCAGACCTAAGCCACGAATAACTTCCAGCGCTGAACTCAGCTGTCCTTTACCACCGTCGATAATGACAAGACTTGGCAGTTCCTCATAATCTTTATAGCGTCGGTAAACGACTTCCTGCATTGATTTAAAATCATCTGGTTTCCCTTCTGTAGATTCAATTTTATAACGGCGGTAATCTTTTTTACAGGGTTTCCCATTACGAAAAACCACCATTGAAGCTACCGTTTCTGTTCCCTGAGTATGCGAAATATCAAAACAATCTATTCTTTCTAATGCATTTGGCAATTGCAGAGCTTTCTGTAATTCTTCTACCGCCTGTTCCTCTGTTTTCAGCGAAACCTGACCTTTGCGCAGCCTCTCTTCAAGAAGTTTGGCTGCATTTTCAACCGCAAGATGCAATAATTCACGTTTAGTTCCCCTCCGGGGCTGTAAAAACTCAACTTTACGCCCGGCTCTTGCTGTCAGCCACTCTTCCAGAACGATCAACTCATCCGCTGCTGGAAGAACTGGCAAAAGTATTTCCCGCGGTACAAAAGATGCCTCGTTATAATATTGTTTAATAAAAGCAGTCAAAATTTCCTGATCGCTGTCATCATCATTTTGTAAAAAGAAATTATCACGACCAATCAACTTGCCGCCACGAACAAAAAATATCTGCAAACAAGTTCCGGTACTATCTTTGGCAAGACCTACTACATCAAGATCACCACCGCTTGTTACAGCCTTCTGCTGTTCGTTCAGTCTTATTACAGCCTGCAGTTGGTCACGTACCCGGGCAGCTTCTTCAAAAGCATAATTTTCAGCGGCCTGCTGCATCTGCAGCTTTAGTTCACGTTCAAGTTCAGACGTACGCCCATCTAACAGTAAACACACGGCTCTGATCATTTTTCCATAATCTTCTCGGGAAACATACCCCGCACATGGAGCAAGGCAACGTTTAATATGATATTGCAGGCAGGGCCTATCGGTATTCATTTTTCGGCAATTGCGCAAAGGAAACATTGACCGCAGCAGTTTAACAGTAGCGTGCATTGCCCCAGCATCTGCATAAGGACCATAATATTTAGCACCGTCACGAAGCTGTTTGCGCGTAACATAAATACGCGGGAAATCTTCCTGCATCGTTACCTTCAAATAAGGATAAGTTTTATCATCCTTAAGCATAATATTATAGCGCGGACGGTGCTTTTTTATTAAATTGCATTCTAAAATAAGCGCTTCAACTTCGCTGTCTGTAACAATGGTTTCTATTTCAGCAACTTTTGCGACTAATGCTTTAACTTTTACAGTATGTGATGCCAGATTACGAAAATAACTGCGTACACGATTTTTTAATACTACCGCCTTTCCGACATAGATAATTTTCCCATGTTCGTCACGCATTATATAAACGCCAGGTTTATCCGGCAGTACAGCTAAAGTTTTAGCAATAGATTCATTCATTACTGATACCACCCATGTTTTTTAGCCTGAGCCAAAGCTTGTTTAATATATTGACCTGTATATGATTTCTTGTTTTTAGCTACTTCTTCAGGAGTACCACAGGCAAGCAGAGTACCTCCCTTGTCACCGCCCTCAGGACCCAAATCGATAATATAATCGGCAGTTTTGATAACGTCAAGATTATGCTCAATAACAACGACGGAATCACCTGCTCCGACCAGTCTTTGTAATACCTCTAATAATTTATGTACATCTGCTATATGCAGGCCGGTTGTAGGTTCATCTAAAATATACAGAGTTTTCCCTGTGCTGCGCCGTGATAATTCTGTTGCCAGTTTCACGCGCTGCGCCTCACCACCGGAAAGTGTTGTTGCAGCCTGCCCTAACCTAATATAACCTAAACCAACATCTTCAAGAACCTCAAGCTTACGATAAATACGTGGCAGATTTTTAAAAAATTCACAGGCTTCCGTTACAGTCATGTCTAAAACTTCGGCAATAGTTTTTCCTTTGTAATGTACCTCCAGGGTATCACGATTATAGCGGGCACCATGACATACCTCGCAGGGAACGTATACGTCAGGCAGAAAATGCATCTCTATTTTATTCATACCATCGCCGCGGCAAGCTTCACAGCGTCCGCCTTTAACATTAAAGCTGAAGCGCCCTGGCTTATAACCGCGCAGTTTTGCTTCATTTGTCTGGCTGAACAGTTCACGAATAAAATCAAAAACTCCGGTATAAGTAGCCGGATTTGAACGAGGGGTCCTTCCAATAGGAGACTGATCAATATTAATAACCTTATCGATCTCACTCAATCCCAAAATTTCTTTATGGTCTGCTGGCCGCAGACGTGCCCCATGCAGTTTCGCAGCCAATGCGTTATAAAGAATATCGTTAATCAGCGTTGACTTGCCACTACCGGAAACACCAGTCACAACAGAGAAAACACCTAAAGGAATTTTTACATCGATGTTCTTAAGATTATTTGCCTTGGCTCCTTTAATTTCAATAAAACGACCGTCATTACTTCTGCGTTTTTTCGGTACAGGAATAAATTTGCGTCCGCTAAGATACTGACCGGTAATTGATTGCTCTGACTGCTTGACGACTTCAGCAGTTCCCTGTGCTACTACATTACCGCCATGCTCACCGGCTCCAGGACCAATGTCAATAATCTGATCAGCAGCATACATTGTCTCTTCATCGTGTTCAACTACCAGCAGCGTATTTCCCAGATCACGCAAATGCTTCAATGTCTCAAGTAATTTACTGTTATCACGCTGATGCAGCCCAATACTTGGTTCGTCTAAAATATATAATACGCCTACCAAACCAGAACCAATCTGTGTTGCCAGACGAATACGCTGTGCCTCACCGCCAGAAAGCGTTCCGGCAGCACGATCCAAAGTAAGATAATCCAGTCCGACATCATTCAGAAATTTTAGCCGGGCCAGAATTTCTTTTAGGACTTGTTTTGCTATAATCTGCTGTCGTTCAGTAAGTTTCAACGCATTAAAAAATTCTATTGCATCACGTACGGTCAACGCTGTGACCTGACAAATATTTTTACCGCCAACAAGAATGGCAAGAACCTCTTTTTTCAACCTGGCACCATGACACACAGGGCAAGGAGTACTTGTCATAAACCCTTCAATATCCAAACGCATCCGTTCGGAAAAAGCTTCTCGATGGCGACGGCGCAGCATAGGAATAATACCCTCAAAAGCAGTAGTATGTTTTTTTACTTCTCCCTGCATATTTTCATAGACAAAAGAAAATTTTTCTTCACCACTGCCATACCAGAGCAAGTCTTTTATTTTTTCCGGTAAATCGTTCCAAACCGCACCAAAATCATATCCATAAGCCTTCAGAACCGCTCCCAGCTGTTTCATATGATAAGCTTCCATATTCGTGCTGAGTGCTGCAATTGCACCTTCCGCAAAGGTTTTAGCGCCATCTGGAATAATCAACTCTTTATCCAATTCCATATTCATGCCCAACCCAGTACATTCAGGACAAGCACCATAAGGGTTATTGAAGGAAAAGAGACGCGGCTCGATTTCAGGCAAACTTATACCACAATCACTGCAGGCAAAATGTTCGCTGTACAATTGCGTTTCACCATTAATAACATTTATTTCCACCAAACCATCAGCCAACTTTAAAGCCGTCTCTATAGAATCTGATAACCTCTGAGCGATACCATCACGTACAGCCAAACGATCAACTATCACGGATAAGTCGTGCTTTCTTTTCTTATCCAGAGATATTTCTTCATCTAATGTGCGCACCTCACCATCAATATACATTCTGGCGTAACCAGCTTTGCGCATAGAATCTAAAATTTTCTGATGTTCACCCTTACGGCCGCGCACCAAAGGTGCCATAACCATAAATTTAGTATTTTCAGATAGTTCCAGAACATGATCGACAATCTGCTCAACTGTCTGCCGTTCAATAATTTTTCCGCAATTTGGGCAATGAGGTTCTCCAATACGGGCAAACAACAAGCGCATATAATCATATATTTCAGTTACTGTGCCCACTGTTGAACGCGGATTACGACTGGTAGTCTTCTGGTCGATGGAAATGGCAGGGCTGAGCCCTTCAATATAATCCACATCCGGCTTATCCATCTGTCCTAAAAATTGACGCGCATAAGCGGACAGCGATTCGACATAACGACGCTGCCCTTCCGCATAGATAGTATCAAATGCCAAAGAAGATTTACCGCTGCCAGATAAACCGGTAACTACAACCAGCTCATCACGCGGTATCTCAACTGTGATATTTTTCAGGTTATGCTGCCTGGCACCTTTTACAATTAATTGTTCTTTCATTACTTACTCCTGTTTTTAGGTTTAGGCGACAATTTCTGGCCTAACTGTCCTTTAATTACGATCAAACGGTCCCTTAATTCTGCAGCAAGCTCAAAGTTAAGTTCCTTGGCAGCAACAGCCATACGTTTTTCAAGTTCTTTCGCCATTTTCTGCAATTCTTTTTCCGACCGTTTTTTTATCGCATTATCACTGTAATCTTCCGTCCCGTCATCCTCGGCAATCTTCGTCAGTTTTATCAGCTGACGTTGTTCTTTATAGATAGTTTTTGGTGTAATCTGATGCTCTTTATTATAATCTTCCTGCAGTTCCCGGCGGCGGTTTGTTTCATCAATGGCACGCCGCATTGAATCCGTAATACGGTCAGCATACATTATGACCCGTCCGTGCTCATTACGGGCAGCTCTGCCAATGGTCTGGATCATAGCAGTATCACTGCGCAGAAAACCTTCTTTATCGGCATCTAAGATAGCAATCAGAGAAACCTCCGGTAAATCCAGGCCTTCCCGCAGCAGATTTATTCCAACCAGTACATCAAACTTACCATTACGCAGATCATCAATAATTTCAGCACGCTCAATAGTAGCAATCTCAGAATGCAAATAACGGACTTTTACCCCAGCTTGTTTCAAATATTCAGTCAGATCCTCAGACATCCGCTTAGTCAGAGTTGTAACTAAAGTACGTTCTCCTGCTTCAGTAACTTTATGTATTTCATTCAGCAAATCATCAATCTGACCTTTGATTGGCCTGATTTCTACCTGCGGATCTAATAAACCAGTAGGTCTGATAATCTGCTCTACCACCTGCTGCGTCTGCTCCATTTCATATTTTGCAGGAGTTGCGGAAACATAAATCACCTGATTTATCTGCTGCTGAAATTCATCAAAGGTAAAAGGCCTATTATCAAAAGCAGAAGGCAGCCTGAATCCATGTTCTACAAGCATCTCTTTACGCGAACGGTCACCAGCGTACATCGCCCTGATCTGTGGTAATGTCACATGTGATTCATCAATTACTAATAGGAAATCCTTTGGGAAATAATTAACTAAAGTAAATGGAGGTTCTCCTGCCTTACGATTAGCTAAATGCCGTGAATAATTTTCGATTCCGGAGCAGTACCCCATTTCATTCATCATTTCCAGATCATAGTTAGTACGTTGTTCCAGACGTTGTGCTTCCAGCAATTTATTATGTGAATTAAGATATTCAAGTCGTTCTGCCAATTCTACTTTAATGTCTTCCATTGCCCGATCCAGGTTTTCACGAGAGGTTACATAGTGAGAAGCAGGGAAAATAGCAACATGGCTGCGTTTAGCCAAAATTTCTCCAGTCAGTACATCAACTTCCAATATCCGCTCAACTTCGTCATCAAACATCTCAATGCGTACTGCTTTTTCATTATAGCCAGCAGGAATAACTTCGATAACATCTCCGCGAACACGGAAAGTACCACGTTGAAACGCAATGTCATTACGATCATATTGAATCTCGACTAATTTGCGTAAAATAGCTTGTCTGTCAATCTTCTGTCCTACACGCAGAGACAGCACCATGTCATAATATTCCTGTGGCGCACCCAATCCATAAATACAAGATACACTGGCCACAATAATTACGTCACGGCGTTCAAATAAAGCGCTAGTAGCAGAATGTCGGAGTTTATCTATTTCATCATTGATCGATGCATCTTTTTCAATATAGGTATCAGATTGTGGAATATAAGCCTCCGGTTGATAATAATCGTAATAACTCACAAAATATTCCACTGAATTTTCAGGAAAAAAAGCTTTAAACTCACTTGCTAACTGTGCCGCCAATGTTTTATTATGCGCAATAACCAATGTTGGTTTATTCACTTTATTAATAACCTGCGCAATAGTATAGGTTTTCCCAGTTCCGGTAGCCCCGAGCAAGACCTGTGTCCGCAGTCCTTTTTCTATACCTTCTGCCAACTTCTCAATAGCCTGAGGCTGATCTCCATCCGGCTCAAAAGGTGCTGTTATTTTAAAATCCATATTTTGACCTCTTGTCATTACTAAAAATTTATTTCAAAACTAATCCGACTGGGCAATGGTCACTGCCCGTGATATCAGCATAAATCACGCTGTCTTCTATTCTGTCAGCCCATCTGTCAGAAACAAGCCAGTAATCAATACGCCATCCCGCATTCTTTTCGCGCGCTTTAAACATATACGACCACCAGGTATAAGCACCTTCTTTTTCGGGATAGAGATGGCGAAACGAGTCAGTAAACCCCGCCGTTAACAACTCCGTCATTTTTGCTCTTTCTTCATCAGTAAACCCGGCATTATTACGATTAGTTTTCCAGTTTTTCAAATCTATCTCACGATGAGCAACATTAAGATCTCCGCAAACAAGCACCGGTTTAATTTGGTCAAGCTTCAACAGATAATCACGAAATGCATCTTCCCATATCTGTCTGTAATCCAACCGTTCCAGCCCGCGCTGTGAATTAGGCGTATATACATTTACCAGATAAAACTCCTTATATTCGGCAGTAATAACACGCCCTTCTTTATCATGTTCTTCAATTCCCAAACCATAGGTGACAGTAAGAGGCTTGACTTTAGAAAAAACAGCCGTACCGGAATACCCCTTTTTTTCAGCGCTGTTCCAGTACTCCTCATATCCAGGAAAAACAAACTCCGCCTGCTCACGCTGCATTTTTGTTTCCTGAACGCAAAAAACATCTGCGTCGACGCTGTCCATAAATTCTTTAAAGCCTTTATTCATACAGGCCCGCAGCCCATTTACATTCCAAGAAATAAATTTCATCTCAACACTTCCCATCTGCAGTTTTTTTGACTAAAAAAATTCTTTAATAGTAATATTTTATCATTTATCATAGCTTTTTAAAAGAGACTTCACCGAACAGGATTTGACAATTCTGCAAACAAACGTACACCCAAATAAAAAACCTCGACCATATCAGGTCGAGGCATTAAAACTTAATTTCATTGAATATGAGAAACTCTATCAGCGGCTTCTTTTTTCTTAGCATCGTTAAAACGCGGCAAAGTACTGAGATAACCGGTAATACGGCGTACACGCACTATGGTGTCATAATGTGGTTTAACAACTACATCATTACCGTCAAGCCCTAAATCCAAAGACAACAATGTTTTATGCGGCATTACCTGTAATTGATTATTGAGATAAATGGCGGCTTCTTCTTGCGAGATCCCATCCGCGCAATTAATTTTTATACCATGCAGTTCATAGGTCATGTTAACCAGCTCCTTAGATAAAATTCCATGACCTAATTATAAATCAATAATAATTATTTGTAAAGCCCTTTCTACAATATTTTGTGTTTATTTCACTTATTAACTTTTCCATATACAATATTTAGTACATCATTTTATGACTTCAATTAATAACAGGACGATTTTCCATGATATTTACCTGTTTACTGATTGCCCATTTCATAGTTTCTTCCGGAGCAGTCTGATTCCCCAATTCTTTTATCTCATTTTCCCTAATCCGTTTTTTAGAGAATCTATCACCATCTTTTCGGTAAACATAGATATCAGCATTTAAAACCGTTCTTACATAGGTTGAACCGTCTTCATTACGCCATATCATTCCCTGCACCATCTGCTCGTACATGTCGTGCACAATGACCAAAACTAACGCTTCCGCTGGTATTTCTTCTGCTATCTTCCTCGTAACAGATTGGTCGACAACGCTTTTTCCATGTCCCGTAAAAATATTTTCTGCAGTCACCTTTTTAGTCCGATCTGTATCAACCAGCTTAAAATCAGGGAAATGATACGCCCAACGTACAGGCTCACGCCACATTTTATAAACCTGCTGCGTTACGTTACCACTGTTATCAAAAACTACAAAGGCTACAGGCTGATCAGCAAAAGCGGCAGCCGTATTAGGAACAATTGCCACTATTGTTAATAAAACAGCCAACAACAGCCAGTTAAATTTTTTCATTAATACTCCCTCCTATCAGCGTAATTCAGCAGCTTTACCATTGGCAAGCCGCTCTATACCTAAATGAACAGCTATTGTCTGACCGATATCAGAAAACGTCCGCATGGGTAGTAAAGCCTTACTAACAATATTTTTACCAAAAAACAAGACCGGAATTTTTTCACGTGTATGGTCACTGCCACTCCAGGTTGGATCACATCCATGATCTGCAGTAACCAGCAACAGGTCATCTTGCTTTAATAACCTAAGCAGTTCAGGCAAACGATCATCAAAATATTCCAATCCTTCCCCATAGCCTTCAACATCACGCCGATGCCCGAAGGAAGAATCAAAATCCACAAAATTTACAAAAACCAGGCTATTATCAGGAGCTTCTTGCACAGCCTGCAATGCAGCGGCAAATAATTTATCAAGACCACTGGCAGGATAATGCTTCGTAATTCCGCGGTGAGCAAAAATATCAGCAATTTTACCCACCGCATAGACACTGCCACCTGCGGCTACCAGTTTGTCCAGCAACGTATCAGCAGGAGCAGGCACAGCATAATCATGCCTGTTGCCAGTCCGCACAAAATCTTCTGCACGAGTGCCCACAAAAGGACGCGCTATAACGCGCGCTATATGGTAAGGTTTAACTAGTTCATAGCAAATCTTACATAATTCATATAATCGTTCAAGACCAAACACTTCTTCATGCGCCGCAATTTGCAAAACACTGTCTGCGCTGGTGTAAATAATTGGCTTGCCAGTCTTTAGATGTTCTTCCCCCAGTTCTTTTATTATTTCAGTTCCAGATGCATGCTTTTCCCCCAATACCCCCGGCAAATTTCCCTGTTTAATAATTTTCTCAACTAATTCCTTTGGAAAACATTTTAGCTGCTGCGGAAAATACCCCCAGTCAAAAAGTACCGGGACGCCTGTAATCTCCCAGTGCCCGCTCAGAGTATCTTTACCATGGCTTATTTCCTCTGCATAAGTATAAGCAGCATCGATTTTACTATCGTCACTGCTTAGAGGATACGCCAGCTTTTGACCACGGCTGAGCTCTGCCGCACCTGCCAGTCCTAACCTTGCCAGATTAGGCAGATGTAAATACCTGGAACTTCCATCCGCACTTTTGCGGTTTGCAGCCATCCACTCACAAATATGGCCTAATGTATCTGCACCGCTGTCACCAAACTTTTCAGCGTCATGGGCATAGCCAATACCAAAAGAATCCAATAATAAAATAATACTTCTTGCCATGTTATTTACCTGCCTTTATTAAATCCTGCAAAGTCTTTTTTACTACTGCCTGAAATCTTTGCGAAGCCAATTCGTAAAGATCCTGCGGCGCAACCAGTTCGCTGTCAGTCCTTTTAGCAACGACGCCGCAAATTGAAGCCGCTTGCAAACCAAAACTCTGAGCAACTATAAACAGCGCTGCAGTTTCCATCTCATAATTTAAAGCTCCTAATGCCTGCCACTCTTGTAGACTCCTCTGCAATGATTTTCTCACATAGCCTGTATAGCTGTCATAACGTTCCTGACCAGGCCAAAAAGTATCACTGGAAACAGAAATACCAGTATGATATGGAATTGACAGACTTTCTGCTGCCTGCTGCAGGGCCAGAGTTAACTCAAATGAAGCCACTGCAGGAAAATTCAAAGGCGCATAGTGCTGTGACGTTCCGTCTAAACGTACTGCCGCTTTATTGATAACAAGATCACCAAGTTCTACATCTTTCTGAATAGAACCAGTTGTTCCGACACGAATAAAATTCTTTATGCCAAGACGTGCCAATTCTTCCATTCCTATGGCGACAGAAGGTCCTCCCATGCCTGTAGAACAAACCAATACCGATGTTCCTTCAACATCCGCCAGCCAGCTTGTATATTCACGATGACAACCGACAGGCTCAGCGGTGCCAAGAGCTCTGGCCAACGCTTCTACACGCCCTGGATCTCCAGGCAGCAAAGCATACTCTGCTCCTTTAAGCATTTCTGCTGAAATACCAATATGATAAAGAACTTCATTAGGCATTACTTTATTCCCCACGCTACTGCCTCGCTTTCTTAAAATTATACTTCTACTTAATCTATATATTCGCCATTTTCATACTTGCTCCTGCTAAAAGATATTACAGCAATGTGAAATAAAAAACTGCCGCAGCAAATGCTGAGACAGTAATATTTTTAATAACCCAAACTCTCGCCAACTAAAATCACTTTGATTTTTCCTTTAGGTTTACAGCGTCTGGTAGTCAATATATAATTGCAAATACAGTCAGGTGCGTTACAATCTGCACAAAGCCCTGTTTCCATACAAGGAGTTTTTAACTGAGGAAAACGCTGAACATTAATAGGCGCCGCCAACATTCTCACACGTGCCAAAGCATCATCCTGGGTTTTGACGATTTTATTGATCCCTGCAATAATAATTACACTTTTAGGACCATACACCATAGCTGCCACACGATTTCCAGTACCATCAATATTTACCAGCTGTCCATCTTCACTAACAGCATTACTGCTCATTAAAAAAGTATCACACAACAGTGCTTTACGCATCAGCTCCGTTCTCTGCGCAGGTGTTTCTGCCGTGTCACGGTCAATAACCTTATAGCGTCCGCTTCGCATTACATCTAACAGTCCAATTTCCTGTATGGTAACGGAACCGCCCCAGGATACAACGTCGTCTTCAGATATAAGTTCTAATGCTTTGTCTAAAGCCGCAGGCTTATCCGAACAATAAAAAGCTTCAAAACCACGTCTTTCCAAATTTTTCAAAACTGTTTTACATGCAGCTTCACTGCGTAATTGAGTAGGAGTTTTTGCCATTCTGCTCACCTCTTATTCTGCAACTACTTCCCCTATGAATACTTCATCAGTTTCATCATGTTCTTTTAAAGTAACTTCAATAGTTTCCTTATGAGCAGTTGGTACGTTTTTACCAACAAAATCAGCGCGAATAGGCAATTCCTTATGTCCTCGATCAATAAGCACTGCTAATTGGATAGACCGTGGGCGTCCCATGTCAATGACAGCATCCAGCGCGGCTCTAATCGTACGACCAGTATATAGAACATCATCTACTAAAACGATATTCTTCCCATTCAGATCAAAATCAATATCAGTTCCATGTACGATCGGATTATACCCCAAGGTAGAAAGGTCATCACGATATAAGGTAATATCAAGCATACCCACTTTTACTTTTACGCCTTCAATAATTTCAATTTCCTGTGCAATCCGTTGTGCCAACGGCACTCCTCTGGTTCGAATACCAACAAGCACAACATTATTGACACCCTTGTTCTTTTCGATGATTTCATGTGCGATACGTACCAACGCACGACGCATTGCATCACTGTCCATAATAACATTTTTCTTAACTACTTTACTCATACAGCTCACCTCAAACTATTTTAGAATTGTCCGTTACGTAAACGGGTAATAATTTTCTGCATATCTTCCGGCAGCCCCGCCTCAAACCGCAGCCGTTCTCCTGTACGCGGATGTGTAAACTCCAGTTCCTGTGAATGAAGTGCCTGCCCATGAATCGCAAATGGAACCTTCATCGGAGAATATTTAGGATCTCCTACTAAGGGATATCCCAAATAGTCCATATGGACACGTATCTGATGTGTTCGACCTGTTCTCAAACGGCAGCGTACAATAGTAAAACGTCCAAAACGCTCAAGCACTTCATAATCAGTTACTGCGGTACGCCCACCCTCTTGTACTACCGTCATCTTTTTACGGTCATTTTTATCACGAGCTATCTTCGCCGAAATTGTCCCGGTATCCTCTTTTATATTGCCCCTGACAATAGCAATATATGAACGTTTGGCAGTTTTGTTTTGAATCTGTTCCGATAAAGATATATGTGCAGCATCATTCTTAGCTACAATCATGATGCCTGAAGTATCCTTATCCAAACGGTGCACAATCCCCGGCCTGATTACATTATTTATCCCTGATAAATTTTGGCAATGATGAAGCAGTGCATTAACAAGAGTACCGGTATAATGGCCTGGTGCTGGATGCACCACCATCCCACGGCTTTTATTAACAACAACTACATCTTCATCTTCAAAAATAACATCCAAGGGAATAGCCTCAGAACGAATTTCTAAAAGTTCCGGCTCTGGCAGCATAACTGTGAACACATCGCCGGCCTTAACTTTATAGTTGGCTTTAAACACTTTTGCTCCACGAAATACACGCCCTTCCTCCAAAAGTTTTTGCATATTGGAGCGCGACACCTCTAGTTTTGCAGCCAAATAAATATCGAGTCTTTGCCCAACATCATTTTCTGCAGCAGCAATATTTTCTACTTCTTCAGTATTTCTGTCTGTATTAAATTCCATATAATAAAACCCACCCCTACACAAATAGCAATATCTGCCACATTAAAAATAGGCCAAATACGAAAATCAAAAAAATCTACAACCATACCATTTTCAGCTCTGTCTATCAGATTACCGACAGCCCCACCAATAAAAAGTGCTGTTCCGGCCCGCACACACAAAGGTTCTGCTAAGATTTCTTTTCTAAACCACCAAACTATGACCAGCACCAGCAAAGCTACACAAATAAAAAAAGTTCTGTTATGAGCAAACATTCCAAAGGCAGCCCCTGGATTCAAAATATAAGTTAAATGGAAAATGTTAGGAATGATGGGAATACTTTGTCCTTCAGCCATCATAGCTACAACTATATTTTTTGTCAATTGGTCAAGCAAAACGACTAACGCCGCCAGCCAAATCAAAATCATAAGTTACTCCTATATTTATAAAAATTACTCTTATTATTATACCTGTAAAATTATCTTTTTTCAATGCTTCTTTGCCATAGTGTAATGAGAATCACTTGAGTAATCAGTCTTAATAATTAAAGTATATATTTTTTTACATTTATGCATAAATAATTTTGACAGTCCTATATAAAAAACCCGGCACCAAATAGTACCGGGTTTTATAAATAAACTATTAGTACAGAATTTTATTAGCTATAACCAAACGTTGAATTTGGTTTGTGCCTTCATAAATCTGCATGATCTTAGCATCACGCATCATTTTTTCAACCGGATATTCACGGGAATAGCCATAACCGCCCATTACCTGAACAGCATCAGTAGTCACCTGCATAGCCACATCAGCAGCATAACATTTAGCCATAGCCGCCTCTTTGGAAAATTCCAGCCCCTGGTCACGCATCCAGCATGCTTTCAGTACCATCAATCTTGCCGTTTCAACCTTCATAGCCATATCAGCAATCATGGACTGGATCATTTGGAAAGAAGCAATCGGCTGGCCGAATTGTTTTCTTTCTTTAGCATATTTTACAGCACAATCTAAAGCAGCCTGAGCCAGACCAACGGATACTGCTCCAACAAAAGGACGTGCAGAATCCAAAGTATTCATTGCTATACGGAAGCCCTCGCCTTCACGGCCAACACGGTTAGCTTCTGGAATCACGACATCCTGTAAAATCAATTCACAGGTATTAGAGGGGCGGATGCCCATTTTATCCTCTTTTTTACCAACAGTAAAGCCAGGTGTTCCTTTAGGTACGATAAATGCAGTCAAACCACGGATACCACCGGATTTGCGGGTATTAGCAAATACAAGATAAGTATCTGCAATTCCACCATTAGTAATAAACGCTTTAGTACCATTAAGAGTATAAGTTCCGGCTTCCTTGTTTTTTACAGCTGAAGTAGCGACACCACCGGCATCTGAACCTGCACCAGGTTCAGTTAATGCAAACGCAGCCAGTTTACCATCATTAAGTAAATCACAATGCGCTTGTTTCTGTTCTTCAGTGCCGGCAATCAAAATAGGATAAGACGCCAGGGAGTTCGCAGCCATTGAGGTAGCAACACCTGCACAGCCTTTGCCCAGTTCTTCATAAATAACGGCAACTGTAACGCTGTCCAGTCCAGGTCCGCCATATTCTTCTGGAACAATAACATTCAAAAGCCCCATATCAGCAGCTTTTTCAAGCAGCCCGGGCATAGATTGATTATTTCTGTCCATTTCGGCAGCGTAAGGGGTAATTTCTTTTTCTACAAAATCCCTCACCATTTCCTGTAATTCAAGTTGTTCTTCATTAAGTGCAAAATCCATTTTGTCCTCCTTGTGTTAAGGCTTAAGCCAAATTGCTTGTTAAGGCGACTTGCCGTCAGCCTTTACCATTTACGGGGTATATCCTTAATTGTTTCCACAACAAACAAAGTCGTCAGTACCGTTGCCAACAGAGTATCATTTTCATCATATACCTCAGCTTCGGCCACAAGAGTCATTCGTCCGCAATGGCAAATCTTACAGACAGCATAAAGTTTTTCAGCTGCTGTGTATTTTACAATGTTACAACAAAAATTTAATGTTTCAGCTTCGACACCAACGCTGACAGCGCTGATTTGCAATACAGATTCAAGAAGACGATAAATAACGCTGCTACGGACCTTACCACGATGATCAAGGTCAATACCGGCCGTCAGAGAAAAACTTATCCGTATCTGGCCGCAGTTTAACTGTTCTATACTCAGCGCCGGATCATCTAAAAAGCGCCTTTCCAGACAAGCCGATTGCACTAAGAAAAGTATTCCCGATACATTTTCAGTACTCACGAACTACTCATCTCCTACTTGCCATAATCTTACTAAAACATAAACATATTTTGGACATTATACCTTGTGTATTTTACCACAAAAAATTTACTAACTCAATAGTTTTCAGACAATTTTATGCGATTTATGTAAAAAAAAATACCACAACAGCTTCCAACGCCCACAAAACTGACTTGTCAGTCATTTTTGTTCAAAAAAATCCGCCAAAGTTTTCTTTGGCGGAAAGTTATTAATGATGGAACAAACGTAAACCAGTAAATGCCATTGCGATATTATATTTATCACATGTTTCAATAACATTATCATCTCTGATACTTCCGCCTGCCTGAGCAATATAATCTACACCGCTGCGGTGAGCGCGTTCAATATTATCACCAAACGGGAAAAAAGCATCACTGCCAAGAGAAACTCCGTGCAGCTTATGAAGCCATACTTTTTTTTCTTCACGTGTCAGCGGAGCTGGTTTTTCGGTAAAGAACTGTTCCCAAATTCCATCTGCAAGTATATCTTCATAATCGTCAGAAATATACACATCAACAGTATTGTCCCGATCAGGACGTCGAATACTGTCCTTAAAAGGCAGTTCTAAAACACTGGGGTTCTGGCGCAGCCACCAGTTATCAGCTTTATTTCCGGCAAGCCTTGTACAATGAACACGAGACTGTTGCCCCGCACCAATACCAATCGCCTGTCCATCTTTAACATAGCAGACGGAATTCGATTGCGTGTATTTCAAAGTAATCAACGCAATCAGAAGATCACGTACTGCATCCTCAGGAATTTCTTTATTGACAGTCGGACGATTTACAAGCAGCTCTGACGTAATTTTAGCCTCATTACGGTCCTGTTCAAAAGTTATACCAAATACATCTTTCGTTTCCTGTATCTCTGGAATATAAGACGGATCAATTTTGATAATATTATAAGTGCCCTTACGTTTAGTTTTTAAAATTTCCAAAGCTTCCTCTGTATAGCCGGGGGCAATAACGCCATCTGAAACTTCTCGAGCCAGCATAGCTGCAGTCTCCCTGTCACAGATATCTGATAAAGCGACAAAGTCTCCGTAAGATGACATACGGTCAGCACCCCGAGCCCTGGCATAAGCAGTAGCCAACGGAGTCAGAGCTAGATCGTCAACATAATATATTTTTTTCAGTACATCGCTCATCGGCAATCCAACGGCAGCACCGGCTGGACTTACATGTTTAAAAGATGCTGCTGCAGGCAGGCCGGTAGCTTCCTTTAATTCTTTTACTAACTGCCAGCTGTTAAAGGCATCCAGAAAATTAATATAACCAGGGCGGCCGTTCAAAACCTCAATTGGCAGTTCACCTATTTTACTATAAATACGCGCCTTACTTTGATTTGGATTACAGCCATACTTCAATAGCAGCTCTTTCACGACTATTCCTCCTTAAAAATATATAAAAAAACCGACACTTCTGGGGTAAAACGCCCAGACGGTCGGCAACACCGGTCATACTCCACGTGGTTAATCCACTTCCGTCAGTTATATGACCTACTTCTGCTTTAGATTATACTTTTTACCGCTCTTTTTGTCAATTATCCTTTTATCTCTTGTCCAACTATGCTACAATTTAGAAAATACTCCAAAGGAGATGTTTTAATGACTTACTGTTACGTCTGCCCACACCGCTGCGGAGTTGACAGGGCAGAAACAATGAACAGTCCAAATGGTATTTTCGGTTCCTGCGGCTGCGGTATGCAGCCAATAGTTGCCCGTGCGGCACTGCATATGTGGGAAGAGCCATGCATAAGCGGCACCAAAGGTTCAGGCACTGTTTTTTTTAGTGGCTGCAATTTACATTGTGCATTCTGCCAAAATTACGAAATCAGCTGTTTAAATAAAGGACAGGAAATATCCGTTGAAAGATTAAAAGAAATTTATTTTGACTTAATTAAACAAGGAGCCCATAATATCAATTTAGTTACAGCAACACATTTTACTGAGGCTATTATCGCAAGCTTACAGGAACCATTGCCAGTCCCTGTAATTTATAATACCAGTGGTTTTGAAACTGTCGATACAATACACAGATTGAAAAATAAAATACAAATATGGCTTCCCGATCTAAAATATAGTGACGATTTAGCCGCAATAAAGTACAGTAATGCGCCTAATTATTTTAATACTGCTACAACGGCCATAAAAACCATGTACAAACAAGTCGGGCCCTACCAAATCGATGAAAATGGTTTATTAAAAAGTGGTGTAATTATCAGGCATCTGCTGTTACCGAATATGTTAGAAAATACACTAAGAGTAATAGACTGGATCGCTGACAATTTTGAACCGGGGCAGGTCCTGTTTAGTCTGATGCATCAATATATTCCATGCGGCCGAGCCGCTGAATACCCTGAAATAAACCGTGTTGTTACTGCAGAAGAATATCAAAAAGTTGAGCAGTACCTTTTCAATTCCGGTATTGAAGACGGCTTTGTTCAGGAAGATATCGCTGCCAGCGCTGATTTTATTCCCATCTTTGATGGGACTGGAGTTTAGTTGACAAAGATTTTATAATCCTATATTATAAAAATATAATTATGAATATTGAAAGGACACTTGAACGAATGAAAAACTGATCCAATTTCGCACCTTATCTGAAAAAGACACAAAAACAGCTTAAAACCAAAAGCTTTGTTAAGTGTTGTCTTTTATCAGTAAGTCAGAATGGATCATTTTCTGCGATTTGAGGCTAAGTCTACCTTTACACCTCCCATTCTGTCTTGAATCGGGAGGTTTTTATTGTCTTCGAAAGTTAGGAGTTGAAATTATATGTACATCCTCGAAACCAATTCATTTAAATATTATTTAGGCGAAAGACTATTATTCAAACTGCCTGCTTTAAAACTACATACAAAAAGCCGTATAGGCCTGATCGGGCTGAACGGAAGTGGAAAAACAACTTTATTAGAGTTATTAGCAGGTATAAGACCAATTCCTGCAGCCGCAAAAATCATTTGCAAAACAACAATGACTATACTACCGCAATTAAAAGAAAGACTCTCCAAAAGCGGTGGCGAAACGACTCAAGCCTACATCCTGCAGGCGCTCAAACAACAATCCGGTTTGCTGCTGGCAGACGAACCAACTAATAATCTTGATATGGACCATTTGTTATGGCTTGAAAAGGAACTTCGGCATTACTCAGGAGCCTTAATATTAGTTTCCCACGATCGTGATTTTTTAGATGCATTATGCAATGAAATCTGGGCTTTGGACGATAAACAACTTCAAATATATCAAGGTAATTACAGTAATTATCAGCAGCAAAAGATAATTTCTGAAAAAACTCATGATCAAGCTTATCGTAAATATATTATGCAAAAAACTCATTTAGAAACAGCTTTTTCTGCCAAACAGCAGCAAGCGCAAAAAGCTGTTAAAACCACGAAGATATCTTTATCAGAAGCCAGGATTACCGGAGCTAAACCCTACTTTGCTAAAAAACAGAAAAAGTTACAGCAAACAGGTCAATCCCTACTGACGAGGTTAGACAAACTTAAACAGATAGAAAAAAGACAATCCTTACCAATAATAAAAATGAATTTACTGTCTTCAAAACTATGGCAGGGACAAATTTTAGTAAGAGCACATAACTGGTCTTATATTATTGATAAAAAACCGCTCTGGCAAACAGCAAGTTTTTCAGTAAAATCCGGCGACAAACTTGCCATCATCGGACCAAACGGCTGCGGGAAAACAACTTTACTCAAACAATTTTTAAAAGCACACAACAAACACTTGCCAAATGTGCAAATAGCCGGCGGAGCAAAAATAGGTTACTTCAGTCAGGATATTGATATTCTTGATCCTGATAAAAACCTGCTCCGTAACCTACAGTCAACGTCTTCACAAAGCGAAGCTTTATTACGTACTGTTTTAATAAGACTTCGTTTCAAACGCGAAGATTTTTTTAAACCAATACAGCTTTTAAGCGGCGGTGAAAAAGTCAAAGCTGCTTTAGCAAAAATATTAGTCAGTGACTGTAATGTACTTATGCTAGACGAACCAACCAATCACTTGGATCTGGATGCTGTAACTGCTTTAGAAGAATTATTATGCAATTATCCAGGAACTTTGATTTTTACAACCCATGACCGCCGCCTGCTTAAAGCCATTGCTAAAAATTTATTAGTCTTTGATGGAACAAAACTGAACTTTTTCCCTGGGCCATATGACGACTACTCAAATAAACAAATAAGCACTGAGTATATTGAAGCAACAGCAGATATTTTACTTATAGAAAATAAACTGGCTGAAATTATCAGTCACCTTAGCCTCAATCCAACTGAAAAATTAGAAGCAGAGTTTCAATCATTACTGGCAAAAAAACGCCTTTTATTGTCAAAGCAATCATCTTAATTTACAAAATAGTTTGCATTAGTCGAATTTAGCTGTTAAAATATAACTCACAATGTATTTTATTTTGCAATTTGTATTCAAGGAGAACGATGATAAACAATTCACATAATAAATATATCATTTTCATATTGTTGCAAAGTTTTCTATACGGCTTAGGTAATCCACTCACTAAAATTGCTTTTGCCAGTATCACACCTTTATGGTGTCTGGCCTTTCGTTTTGGTCTGGCTTTTTCTCTCTTCGCAATTTTCTTTGCAACACGCTTAAGGAAACAGCTGCAGGCACTTTCTGCAAGCCAATATCTGCCAGCAGGATTATGTATGGCTTCAGCTTATATTTCATGTAATCTGGCATTAGAAGGAACTACGGCAACGAATGTTGGCTTTATTATGTCCTTATCAGTAATTTTCGCACCGCTTTTGTCAATAATAGTCTTACAGCGACCTTATAAACTTTCACATCTTCCTATACAACTATTAGTCATTCTCGGTATGTATCTACTCTGTAGTAATGGAGGAACGTTTTCTTTTAACCAGGGAGATTTATGGGCATTGCTTACAGCAGTCAGCGTCGCAGGAGCACTGGTCTTTGGAGAAAAATCTCTGAAAGCAACAGATGCTATCACTATTTCTGCTATTCAAACCTTTATTACGGCAGTTATCAGCATCGCAGGAGCTTTATTATTCGACGATATCAGCACTATCACTAAAATTCAACCAGAAGCCTGGGCTGTTGTTATCTATCTGGCTATTACATGTACCTGCCTGGCTTATTTTCTGCAAAACGCTGCCTTGAAATTCTTATCTTCCTCCTTAGTATCAATGCTGCAATGTACTCAACCTATTTTAACTGCTGCGGCCTCATACTTTTTACTTAATGAAAAATTAACTTTTACAGGTATGAGCGGAGCTGTAATAATTTTAGCTTGTATAATTTCTGAAAATATTTTAGAAAAAAAGTAAAACCGCGGTAAACCGCGGTTTTACTTTTACTTTTGTACTTTATTACGTCTTTCAGCTTCCATCTTCTTAAAAGCTTCTCTTTCCTGGCAAAGTTCCTCATATAAAGCCAGGCCATTCCAACTTTTATTATTTTCCGTAATCATCGCTTTTAACTCTATTCTTCCTACCCCTACACGCTGCAAAGCAATTAAAAATTTTTGTAACTTGCTGCCGTCAAATCCATGCAGCACCAACATTTCTTCCTGAAATTCTTCTCCCTGATAAACTTCTCCGTGATTTTCTATTCCAGAAATTCCCAATAAAGCTCCCAGCGGCTGCTCATACTCTGCTCTTGCAACCTCTTTAAACCTCACCTGCATCATCATACAGACCATTTTAATCATTTTTAACTTTTCTTCATTGAAATTATATAATAAAGCAACAGAATTGTTCATACAATACTCCTTTTCGATAATAATTATTGTTACCGCTATTATAGCATATTTTTCGCACTATTAGCTAACTCTACCAAAATAACTTTCAAGACGGACACAAAAAGACGCCTGCCAAAAAATTCCGGCAGGCGTTATTTTTATTCAACTGTTACTGATTTAGCAAGATTCCTAGGCTTATCAACATCACAGCCACGAGTTAAAGCAGCATAATAAGCTAACAGCTGCAAAGGTAGGACAGCAAGCAACGGAGCTAGATATTTATCTGTTCTGGGAATGAAAATAACATGATCAGCATATTTTGCAATACTGTCATCCCCTTCAAAAGCAATTGCAATGACCATCGCTTCACGCGCTTTTACTTCCTGCAGATTGCTGACTGTTTTATCATAAACATCAGGCTGTGTAGCTAAAACGATTACCGGCACACCTTCAACAATCAAAGCCAAAGTACCATGTTTCAGTTCTCCCGCTGCATAAGCCTCGGCATGGATATAAGATATTTCTTTAAGCTTCAAAGCACCTTCCAGCGCAACAGCATAATCAAGGCTGCGGCCCAGGAAAAATGCATCTTCACTGCTGCCATAACGGGTTGCAAAAACTTTAATCTGATCTACATTTTCCAGTAGCTTATGAATCTGCTCAGGGATATCGTGTAACCCTTCCACAAGCTTATGCGCTTTGGCAATATCTAAAGTACCGCGCAAACGTCCAACATAAATAGCCAGCATCAGCATTACTAAAAGTTGTGTAGTATAAGCTTTAGTAGAAGCTACAGCAATTTCTGGGCCAGCATAGGTATAAACAACCTGATCAGCTTCTCTGGAAATAGAAGAACCTACGACATTTGTAACCGCCAAAGTACGGGAACCAAGGCGCTTAGCCTCTTTCAAAGCAGCCAAAGTATCGCTGGTTTCACCTGACTGACTGATAACTATCGTCAAACTGTTGCCATCAACTAAAGGACTGCGATAACGGAATTCACTGGCAATATCGACTTCTACCGGAATCCGTGCCAGCTGTTCCAAATAGTATTTTCCAACAATACCTGCATGATAAGCAGTGCCACAGGCAACAATAAAAATCTTATTGATACCTGCCATTTCTTCTTCTGTCCAGCCAAGTTCAGTAAATTCAATTCCGTGAGAATCTTTCGGTACGCGCCCAGTCATTGTATCACGGATAGATTTTGGTTGTTCGTAAATTTCTTTAAGCATAAAATGTTCAAAACCGCCTTTTTCAGCAGCCTCTGCATTCCAATTTACTTCAAAAACCTTTTTACTGATTGGTGTTCCATTTATATCCTGTACCCAGACACTTTCTTTAGTGACAGTAGCAATTTCACCATCACTCATAATAAACGTACGGCGTGTCTTAGCAATAATAGCCGGTATATCGGAAGCAATAAAATTTTCGCCTTCACCAAGTCCAATAACCAAAGGATTATCTTTTTTTGTGCAAATTATTTTCTCCGGTTCTTTGGCACACATAAACACCAGCGAATAGGATCCCTCAATAACACGCAAAACTCTTTTTACAGTTTCTTCAAAGTCTCCATCATAATATGCAGCCATTAAATGTGCCACAACTTCAGTATCTGTTTCAGAAACAAATTTGTGCCCTTTGGCAATCAAATCTTCCTTCAGAACCAGATAATTTTCAATAATACCATTATGCACAACAACAAACTCCCCGCTGGCATCAGTGTGCGGATGAGAATTACGGTCGGACGGACGTCCATGCGTAGCCCAACGGGTATGTCCTATACCCATGGTGCCTTCAGGCATATGACCATCCAATTTTTGACGCAAAGAATCAAGACGGCCTACACATTTCTCAACAGTGATCTTACCTTTTTCATAAACAGCGATACCAGCGGAATCATAACCGCGGTACTCAAGCTTGCTCATGCCGTCCAGTAAAAACGGCGCTGCTTGATTATTACCAATATAACCAACGATACCACACATAGTTGTATCCTCCTAAATGTATATTGCCAATTCTGCCACAGACATTTTGTCACCGTCGTTACCGCCGGAATTTGTAGTCTGCTTACGGCCTGCAGCTAGCCGAGAGGTACCCGCTGACTGATCGATAAACCTCTCCCTCGTCTGCCGCCAAAGGCGGCACTTGCGCTTATGGTAACAAGTGTATGCTGAGCACACAACATGCCGCGCAGGCTTGGCTTGTCCCACGCGGCACGTCCTTGTAACCATTGTTATTGTACTATATTTTGACTCTTAGGTCAATGCTGACCAGTTATCCCAGTTCGCTGTTGACAACTTCGGCAATAGCACTTGCTATCTCTTCTAAGCGTTCTTGCTGTGGTCCTTCAGCCATAATACGGATCAAAGGTTCGGTTCCAGATGCCCGTACCAAAATCTGGCCGTTGTCACCAAGCTCTTCCTGATATTTTTTTATAATATTCTTTATAGATTCCTTTTCTTCCCAGCCATGCTTGTCAGCAACACGTACATTAAGCAGAATCTGAGGATATTTTGTCATCATCGCCCCCATTTCTGAGAGTCGTTTGTTATTTTGAACCAACGCCCCGAGAAGCTGTACGGCGGTTAAAATGCCATCACCAGTTTTTGCAAATCTTGAAAAAATAATGTGCCCGGACTGTTCCCCGCCCAAACTATATCCATTTTTCAACATTTCTTCTAACACATAACGATCACCAACAGCTGTTTTTACACAGGAACCGCCATATTTTTTCATAGCTTGATGCAACCCGACATTACTCATAACAGTTGTAACGAGCACATTATCTTTCAGCTGTTTCTTTTTCATCAGTTCCAGTGCGCAAATCAACATCATTTGGTCACCGTCAAGAGCTTCCCCCTTTTCATCTACAACCAAACAACGGTCTGCATCACCATCGTTGGCAATACCAACATCAGCACCAACCTCAACTACTTTAGCCTGTAATGCTTCAAGATGCGTTGATCCACAGCCATTATTGATGTTAATGCCGTTAGGCTGATTAAAAATCGTTACAACCTCAACCCCTAAAGAGCGTAAAATAACCGGAGCAATGACACTGTTGGCACCGTTAGAGCAATCCATCACAACCTTCAGTCCATTAAGTTTACATGGAGCAGCTGCAATAACATGATCTATATACAGCTTATCAAGGCCTTCTTCCACAATAACCTGCCCAACAGAAGAACCGCGGGGATTCTTACTGCATTCTACAGGCAGGCTTACCAGTTCAGCAATCTCATCCTCTACTGCATCCGGCAGCTTATGCCCAGTTTTAGAGAAAAATTTAATGCCATTATCTTCAAAAGGATTATGCGAAGCAGAAATAACTACTCCAGCATTGGCCTTCACTTCCGGTGTCAGAAACGATACTGCCGGAGTAGGCATAACGCCTAAAAGATGCGCGTTACCACCAGCAGAGCAAATACCAGCTGCTAAAGCAGCTTCCAGCATCGTACCTGATAAACGCGTATCACGACCAATAATGATTTTCGGTGTAGTAGTTTCCCTTCCAAAATAAGTTGCCGCAGCGCGCCCTAATTTAAAAGCGAGTTCCGGCGTTAATTCAACATTAGCGACTCCACGCACACCATCAGTACCAAACAAACGAGCCATTTCAAGACCTCCGAACAAAGGATTTTTATTATCAGCTTATTATAAACTTTTTATCACCAAGTGACAAGCCTTTAAAAAAATGGTGTAAATTTTGCCATTACAGCCCTGGCGACATGATAACCATCTAAGGATGCACTCATAATTCCCCCCGCATAGCCGGCACCTTCACCACACGGATATAATCCGTTATGAGTAATTGATACTTTAGTATCATTATTACGCATAATTCTTACCGGCGCAGAAGTCCTTGTTTCGATACCTGTAAGCAAAGCGCCGCCATCCGCAAAACCTTGAATTTTTTTGTCAAAAGCAAGTATTCCCGAACGTAAAGTATCTGCAACAAAGTCAGGAAGAACGCTGTCTAACGCACAAGCGGTCAATCCAGGTCTGTAAGTAGCTTTAATATTACACCGTAAATCAGGCTGCAAATATTTCAAAAAGCTTGCAACATTCTGTGCCGGCGCATTATAACAACTTCCGCCAGCCTTAAACGCCAGCTTTTCATAATACCGCTGAAACTCCATCCCGGCAAGCGGATCCGTACCAAAATCCTGAGGACCTACATTTACAACAAGTGCACTGTTGGCAATCCCGGAATCACGCTGATACATACTCATACCATTTACTACTACACCACCTGCTTCAGATGCTGCCGCAACTACCATACCACCAGGGCACATACAAAAAGAATATGCAGTTCTACTCTTATCCGGAGTATGATGGACTAATGCGTAATCTGCTGCCCCCAGACGTGGATGTCCTGCAAAATCACCATACTGTGCCTTATCTATAAGTTCCTGCGGATGCTCAATCCGTACCCCTATGGCAAATGGTTTTGCTTCAATACCAATTCCAAGCTGCAGCAATCTGGAATAAGTATCACGCGCACTGTGACCACATGCTAGAATAACCGCATTGCTCATGATTTTTTCACCGTCAGAAAGAATTACTCCGCTCAAACTATTTTCTTTAACTATAAAATCAACGACATGGGCATTATAACGTATTTCACCGCCAAAGGCACGTATTTCATTTGTCAAGCCCATAACCATCACACGTAATTGATCTGTGCCCACATGCGGCTTATGTTCGTATAAAATTTCCTTAGGAGCACCCGCCTGCACAAAATCTTTTAAAATTCTTCCCATCACCGGATCATTGACACGAGTGGTCAATTTACCATCGGAAAAAGTACCGGCGCCTCCCTCACCAAACTGGACATTAGAATCTGGATCAAATTTTCCGTCTTTCCAAAAACGCTGCACATCATCCACTCTTTGTGCTACAGGTTTACCACGTTCCAGTATCAAGGGCCTATAACCATACCGAGCCAACTCCAATGCAGCTAACAAACCAGCCGGCCCCGCTCCAATAACCAACGGCCGTCCAACTATTTTTTCCACACCCAAATCAGGTTCAACAAGACTTTCTTCTGTCAATAAAGTGACATCTTTATCCTTAACCAATCTACCTAACTGCTTAGAAGATATTTCTAAATCAATCAAAACATGGTAATTTAAGGAAATATTATTTTTACGGCGGGCATCAACTGCCCGCCGTACTATTTGCAAATTCTCAATATCCTGTTTTTTTAATCCCAGTTTTTTAGCGGCTGCCTCTTTAACAGATGTTTCCTCCAAAAGCGAAACCCTGACATTATTCACCTTTAACCTCATTAGTAATCCTTTCTCATTCCGCCTCAATATGTACCTTTACCGTATGAGTATCAGCCATTGTTTTTTCAGGCAACAAAAGTACCGCTTCTACATTGCCATTAGCACTGAATTTACCTAAATCTACTGGCTGTGTCTTTACTTCTGTTATACTTTGCAAAATGGAAGGTTCGGCTGTCAATTTCACTGTTGCAGGTTCACAGACTGCACGTTTCATGGTCATTCCGCCAGTTAATGCTCCAGTAGTTTCTACAACTACCGGTACTTCAACTGTAATCATCTGACGTACTAATGAAGCTTTTACCTGTGCTTTAGCAGGTGAAATCTGCAAATCAGGCATTTCCAAACCATTAGCGCTCATCGCTATCAATGTACTTTCAACTTGAAAATCATTTTCTCGCTCACTGACATCAACAGGTGCCACAACTCTAGCCATCTCATTGATACGATGCGTAGCACCTTTTACAGTTACACTGTCAGGAATGACCTCTCGTTTACTTAAAGTAAAATCAGAAGCAGGTATACCGATAACACGCGTATCAACCTCCATTACCTTTTCTGTAACAGAATCAAGATAAGCATAAATATTATTGGGATATACTTCCAACACGGTCCCCTGATTAAACTGTGCTTTAACAGGCAAGGCCTGCTGTCCTATATTTTTGTCAGCAAAATCAACATAGGCCGTAACTTCTTTTTCCGTTATATCACCTAAAACCGTTCTTTGAGCCTGAACCTTAACACGCACTTTATCAGGAGTATTAAGTACAATCATACCTTCCGGGACATTACGCAGTTCCAAATTAACCACATAATTACGTTCTACAAGTGGGTTCTGTTCATTCATAACATACATCCATAACGCACAGGCAATAAGAAACGCGATGACCCGTGCCAACATATTTTCACGATCAAAGAAATTCCCCATCATTTGCCACCCCGAATCTCTTTGATTTTATCATTGATAACCTGTTTCCAATTCAGAGAAGGCTGTACTACAGCAGCTCTTAATAAGCTTTTAATGTCTTCGCCGGTCAGATAGCGATGCAATTCACCGTTACGGGCCAGAGAAATCGTGCCGGTCTCTTCGCTGACGACTAAAACCAGAGCATCTGACTGTTCGGAAATACCGATAGCAGAACGATGGCGCGTTCCCAACTCCTGGCTCAGATTACGTGCTTCTGTTAAAGGAAGCAGGCAGCTTGCTGCTACGATACGATTACCGCGTATAACAACAGCACCATCATGTAAGGGTGTATCCGGTTCAAAAATATTGAGCAGCAAACTATCTGAAATCAAACCGTCAATCGGCACGCCGGTTTCAATTCTCTCTTCCAAACCTGTCTCCCGTTCAAAAACCATCAATGCGCCTATTTTTCTACGACTCATAATTTCCGTAGCATTAGTAACGGCATTCAGCATATCTTCCAGTTCTTTTTCATCAAGTTCGTTATGCTTATGAAATAAACGCCCGCGACCAATCTGCTCAAGCGCACGACGCAGTTCCGGCTGAAAAACTACAGGCAGCGCGACCATGACTACTGTCATACTTTTTTCCAAAAGCCAGGTAATAACATGCAGATTCAGCCATTTACTGATAAATAAAATAACAGCTAAGACCAAAAGACCTTTGACTAAAGTTGCGGCCCGAGTGTTTTTTAACATTAAGTATATACGGAAAAGGAAATAAGCAACAACTAAAATATCCAAAACATCTAAAATGCTTATCGTTTTTAATAATCCCTGCAGCTGCAATAACAAACTCTTCACCTGTTTCCTAAGTATTTTTTAGACAACAATATTCTAATATATATTATAACAAAAAACTCGTGTACTTCGCTATGCGAAATGCACGAGTTTAATATATTTTGCAAAAATTTCTTAAATTAATTATATTCTTGCTTTTAAATCATCTAATACTACCTGCTGTTCTGCCAACAGTACGTCTCCGCGTGAAAATTGTTTAGCATTTTCAGAAAAAGCAGGTCCGCCATAAGAAGTTCTTGCCGCAACACAGTTTTCCGGCTGCAAAGCCTCTAGTAGATCTTCTTCAAACAACGCTGAAAAAGTTTTATATTCTTCAAGCGAAATCTCCGGCAAGAATTTTCCCTGATGGATAGCATAAGCCACACACTTACCTACAACTTCATGGGCCTGTCGGAAAGGTAACCCCTTCCGAACGAGGTAATCAGCAAGATCAGTAGCATTAGAGAAATCTTTGCTGGCAGCCTGCTCCATTTTTTCTACATTGACAGTCATCGTAGAAATCATATCGCTGTATACTGCCAGACTGAATTTAACAGTATCGACCGCATCAAAAAAACCTTCTTTATCCTCCTGCAAATCCTTATTATAAGTCAGCGGCAAACCTTTGGCTGTAACCAGCATCGCTTGCAGATGCCCATAAACACGACCTGTTTTACCACGCACAAGCTCGGCAATATCCGGATTTTTTTTCTGCGGCATCATCGATGAACCTGTAGCAAATGCATCATCCAGTTCTATAAACCCGAATTCTGTACTTGACCACAGACAAATCTCTTCACTCAAACGGCTCATATGCATCATCAAAACGGAAGCAAATGACAAAAATTCGATAATATAATCGCGATCGCTGACAGCATCCATGCTGTTGGCATAAACACTGCCGAAATTCAGCTGCTCAGCCACATCAAAACGATCAATAGGGAATGTAGTTCCAGCAATGGCTCCTGCACCAAGAGGCATCATATCAGCGCCAGACCACACCCCCTGCAACCTGCGAAAATCACGCTGCAGCATATTAAAATAGGCCAGCAGATGATGTGCAAAGGTTATAGGCTGAGCACGCTGCAGATGTGTGTAACCAGGCATCAGCGTTCTGTCATGTTTTTTGGCAACTGCCAAAAGCGCCTTCTCAAACTGCAGCAGCAATTCACCGATCTCTACAATCTCACGTTTCATATACATGTGCATGTCTAAAGCAACCTGGTCATTACGGCTGCGGGCAGTATGCAAACGTGCCCCAGCAACGCCAATCCGCTCAGTAAGGCGTGCCTCAATGTTCATATGAATATCTTCTAAAGCCACTTCAAAACTAAAATTACCGGCTTCGATATCAGCAAGAATAGTTTCCAAGCCGGCTACAATCTTTTCCACATCTTCAGCAGGAATAATACCGCATTTGCCCAGCATTTGCGCATGGGCAATACTGCCTCGGATATCTTCGTGATACAGCCGTTTATCAAACTCAATAGATGCATTAAATGCATCTACGAGTTCATTGGTATTTTTACTAAATCTGCCGCCCCAAAGCTTAGCCATTATTTCAGTTTTCCTTGTTTCATCAATGCACGTACAGTCAAAGGCAAGCCAAACAGGTTAATAAAGCCGCTGGCATCTGCCTGATTATAGACTTCATCAGCACCAAAAGTTACATACTCCTGGCTGTATAAGGAATACGGAGATTTAGCGCCTGCAGAAATGATATTGCCTTTATACAGTTTCAAACGTACTGTACCTGTAACAGTTTTTTGTGTTTCATCAACAAAAGCTGCCAAAGCTTCGCGCAGCGGAGAGAACCACATACCGTCATAAACGAGTTCAGAATATTTAATGCCTACCATTTGTTTATAGCTCATAGTAGCACGATCAAGGCAAAGATTTTCCAGTTCATTATGAGCATAATAAATAATAGACCCACCAGGAGTTTCATAAACACCACGGGATTTCATACCAACCAGACGATTTTCAACCATATCACAAATACCAACGCCGTTACGGATACCAATCTCATTAAGATTTTCAACGATAGTGGCCGGACTCATTTTTTTACCGTTAACAGCAACCGGCACACCCTGTTCAAATTCCAGTTCTACATACTCAGCTTTGTCAGGCGCAGTTTCAGGAGTATTAGTTACAATAAAAAGTGCGTCCTTAGGAGCATTCCAGGGATCTTCGAGATCTGAACCTTCATGGCTCAAATGCCACATGTTACGGTCCATAGAATAATCATGTTCCTTGGTAACAGGAATAGGAATATTATGTGCTTCCGCAAAGTCAATGGCATCTTCACGGGAACGGATGCTCCATTCGCGCCAGGGAGCAATAATTGCCAGCTGCGGAGCCAGTGCTTTTACAGAAAGTTCAAAGCGAACCTGGTCATTACCTTTGCCCGTAGCACCATGAGCAACAGCATCAGCACCTTCTTTTTCAGCGATCTCTACTAATCTTTTAGCGATCAGAGGACGTGCAAAAGAAGTACCAAGTAAATATTTCTTTTCATAAACTGCGCCGGCTTTGACAACAGGCCAAACATAGTCAGCAATAAATTCTTCCTTCAAATCTAAAATATAACATTTGCTGGCGCCTGATTTAAGTGCTTTATCATGTACGGGATCAAGTTCGTCACCTTGACCAAGATCTGCCGTAACTGCTATAACTTCACAGTTATTATAGTTTTCTTTGAGCCAGGGAATAATTACCGAGGTATCCAAACCACCAGAATAAGCAAGCACGACTTTTTTGATGTCTTCTTTTTTCATTGTAGATACAGCCTCCTAAGATGTTTAAATATGTAAGATTTCATGCATAAACTTGTAATGACGAATATGATTATACCACATTTTCCAGAAAATGGAAGAGTTTTTATGAATGTATACCGTATTTTTACTTATAACACTTCATCACTCATCAAAAGTGCCATAATCGCTTTTTGTACATGCAGACGATTTTCTGCCTGATCAAAAATTTTTGATTGCGGTCCTTCCAAAACATCCTCCGTTATTTCCTCCCCGCGATGTGCAGGCAAACAATGCAAAATCATAGCGTCAGGCCGGGCCACTGCCAACAATTCTTTATTGATCTGATATTCACCCAAAGCTTCCTGACGGATAGATTGTTCTGACTCTTGACCCATACTCGCCCAAACGTCAGTATAAAGTACGTCAGCACCTTTCGAGGCTCTGAACAGATCATCGTCAACCTCAATCGTACAGCCTGTATGGACTGCATCTTCCTGGGCTGTCTTAACGATAACAGGATCTGGCTGATATCCCTGCGGACAAGCACAGACCATATTCATACCAACTTTTGCACAGGCATACATCAGTGAATGAGCCATATTATTACCATCACCTACATAAACAAGTTTCCTGCCTTTCAGGACCTCTTTATACTCCATAATAGTAAATAAATCAGTCAAAGCCTGACAGGGATGCAGCATATCCGTTAAACCGTTAATGACCGGAATACTTGCATATTTAGCCAATTCTAAAACAGATTCATGTGAAAAGGTACGAATCATGATCCCGTCAACAAAACGTGATAAGACTCTTGCCGTATCACGTACTGGTTCACCACGGCCAATCTGAGAAGCAGAATCGTTCAAATAAATCGGGTGACCGCCAAGCTGCCAGAAACCAACCTCAAAAGAAACACGTGTACGTGTTGATGCCTTGGAAAAAATCATCCCAAGAGTTTTGCCTTTAAGATATTGATGCGGCTCGCCATTTTTTTGTTTACGCTTTAACTTTTTAGCGACATCTAAAATAGTCGCAACTTCACCCACCGATAAATCGTGAATAGAAATCAAATCTTTATTTCTTAAACCCATTCTCCACCCTCACAAACTTGGTTAAAATTCAGCCAATGCCGCATCTAAAGCAGCTACTGCTTGATCTATTTCTTCTTTTGTAACGATCAAAGGAGGAACTAAACGAATAACGTTACCAGCCGTACAATTAACAATGACCTGGCGTTTAAGACAAGCTTCGACAACCTCTTTGCCATCTTTAGCCAACTCCATGCCTAAAATCAAGCCGCAGCCGCGTATTTCAATAACCTTATCCGGATACTTAGCCATCAGAAATTCCAGTTTCTTTTTGAAATAAGTTCCTTTTTCTGCCGTCTGTTCTACAATATTTTCATTTTTTATTGTAGTTAAGGTCGCATAAATAGCCGCACATGCTAAAGCATTGCCACCAAAAGTACCACCATGATCACCAAGTTTAAAAACATGCGCCAGCCTTTCCGTGACGACAAAACCACCAACAGGAAAACCACCGCCAATCCCTTTGGCAAAAGTCATAATGTCAGGTTTTACACCACTATGCATATACGCAAACCATTTTCCTGTACGCGCGACACCTGTTTGAATTTCATCAAAAACAAGCAGTGCGTCATATTTATCGCACAATAATCTTGCTTCATGCAAGTATGTATCACTGGGAACATGAACGCCGCCTTCCCCTTGAATAGGCTCGAGCAAAACACAGCAAACATCTTCATCCATTGCTTCTCGTAACGCTTCCAAATCACCATAAGGAACATAATCAAAACCTGCAGGCAATGGCTCATATCCTTGCTGATATTTTGGCTGACCTGTAGCAGTAACAGTCATCATAGTCCGACCATGAAAGGAATGTACAGCCGTAATAATACGATATTTACCCTCATTTTTTTGATGGCCATATTTACGCGCAAGTTTTATGGCACCTTCATTGGCTTCAGCACCGCTATTTGCTAAAAATACCCTGTCAAAGCCTGTAGTTTCAATGATTTCTTTAACAGCTTTTGCCTGAATATCAGTATAGTAAATATTAGAGCAGTGCATAAGTTTCGCAGCCTGTTCACTAATAGCTTTTACCAGTGCAGGGTGTGCGTGTCCCAAAGAATTAACTGCTATCCCTGCTAAAAAATCCAGATATTCATTACCGTCAGCATCATAAAGCTTACAGCCTTTACCATGGGTAAGTGCCAGCTGATATCGACCAAAGACCGGCAAATAATATTTTTCTGTTTGGTCGATAATTGTTTTTGCGTCCATTGCGATCCCCTCTAATCCTTTTATTCTCAGCAGCCTTTACAGCTCTTTTACTACTTCTGTCCCAACGCCTTCATCACTGAATATCTCCATTAAAATTGTGTGCTCAGCACGTCCATCAATAATATGCGTTTTTTTCGCACCGCCGGAAAGCGCCGTGATGCAGGCCTTCACTTTTGGAATCATACCTCCGTCGATGTTGCCGCGGATGATCAGTTCCTGTGCTTTTTCAAAGCTCAACGTCGAAATAAAGCTTGCTTCATCACGATAATCCGCATAAATACCTTTAACATCAGTTAGAACCAGTAATTTTTCAGCTTTCAGTGCACCTGCGATCTCACCGGCAACACTGTCTGCATTAATATTATAAGTTTCTCCATTAGCACCCACTCCAGTCGGTGCAATAACCGGTATAAAATCATTATCAAGCAGTACTTCTAAAAGCTCTGTATTGATTTTTTCGACATTGCCGACATAGCCAATATCAACTAAATTTACCTCACCATTTTCATAAACATCTGCCAAATGCTTTTTAGCACGGATAAGTCCGGCATCCTTACCATTCAAACCAACTGCGCGTCCACCCAGAACATTTAAACGGGCAACAAGGTCAGTATTGATCTTACCAACAAGGGCCATTTCAGCTATCCCGACGGATTCTGCGTCAGTAACGCGCAAACCACTGACAAATTGTGTTTTTTTGCCAGCCTTGCCAAGCATAGCAGTGATTTCAGGACCGCCTCCATGTACAACTACAGGACGTAATCCGGCGCATTGCAGGAAAACAATATCCTGCAGCACTTTAGTCTTAATATCATCATTAAGCATAGCGTTACCGCCATATTTTACTACTACAGTTTTTCCTTTAAAATCGCGCAGATATGGCAGCGCTTCCACTAAAGTTTTAATTTCTTCGTTACGTAACATTGACAGTTCCTCCTGTTTTTACGGCAGTACCGGGCCCTGTGGACTGCCTTTTGTTATTTTTATAAATTTGAGGCGGCCAAAGCTCCCGACTCAGTACGTCAACAAATCTCAGGTATGGTATTCACCATTAATTTTGACATATTCATAGCTGAAATCACAGGTCCAGACTGTAGCACACTCATTCCCTGCCGCCATATCAATGGTCATTGTGATATCATGTTCACTCATGATATCAGTCAAGCTTGTCAGCGGTATATTACAGTTCATACCATTTTCAACTAAACGTACGCCGCCGATTGACAAATTAACTTTATCTGCATTCATTACTGCACCACTATAACCTGCGGCGCAAACAATGCGTCCCCAGTTCGGGTCTTCGCCAAAAAAAGCAGTTTTAACAAGTGGCGATTTGGCAATTGCCATAGCCGCTGCTTTGGCATCTTTCCATGTAGCCGCACCAACAACATTAACTTCCAAAAATTTTGTAGCTCCTTCACCGTCTCTGGCAATCAACTTAGCGAGATCCTGTGCACAAGTTACCAAAGCTTCAAAAAAAGCCTGATAATCTGGATGTTCCTCTGAAAATATAATTTCATTTTCAGCCAGTCCGTTGGCCAGTACGATCATACTGTCATTGGTACTGGTATCTCCATCAACGACTACCATATTAAAAGATTTATCAGCAGCAGCCTTAACAGCTCTTTTTAAAACATCTGGAGCGATTGCCGCATCAGTAGTTAAAAAGGTGAGCATTGTCGCCATGTTAGGATGGATCATCCCTGCACCTTTAGCAATTCCAGCAATCCTTGAAGTCTTCCCTCCAACCTCAAATTCATAAGCAGCACGCTTAATAAACGTATCAGTTGTCTGAATTGCCATAGCACAGCTTTCACCTTCGTTTTCATCCATAACATCGACAGCATCGGCTAAACCATTTTTTATTTTATCCATAGGCAAAAAATGACCTATAACACCAGTACTGCAAACATAAACATTCTGCGGTTCAATACCAAGTAAATCAGCTGCAAAAGCCTGCATTTCTCTGGCATCAAGTAAGCCCTGTTCACCTGTACAGGCATTCGCACAACCACTGTTGACTATAATAGCCTGAGCCACAGCCTCTTGTGCAACTTCTCTGCTTACTAAAACAGGAGCCGCACACATTTTGTTTTGAGTAAATACAGCACCGGTAGCTGCCGGAACTGTACTGTAAATAACAGCCACATCATGATTGCCACTAGCTTTAATACCGGCTTTAACCCCGGCAGCAAGAAAACCCTGAGGCGCTGTTACCCAGCCATCAATTTTCTTCATTCTTCACGCCTCCTCATGGATAGATAGGTAATTGAGTCAAACCAGTATTTTCCGGTATCCCAAACATCACATTCATATTCTGCACAGCCTGACCTGCCGCACCCTTCACTAAATTGTCCAGCACACTCATAACGATGATACGTCCAGTACGCTTATCAATCTGCCAGCCAATATCCACATAATTAGATGCTCTGACATTTTTTATTTCCGGGCAAGCACCCTGACCGCGCAAACGAATAAAATACTCATCAGCATACATTTCTGCAAAAGCTTCCTGAACCTGAGCTTCGCTGACGTCATTTTTAAGAGAGGCATAGCAAGTCGCTAAAATACCACGATCAACAGGCAACAAATGTGGTGTAAATTGAATCACAACATCTTTTCCGGCATATTCACTATAAACCTGCTCGATCTCAGGAGTATGCCTGTGACCAGCAACACCATAAGCGTGAAAATTTTCATTCACAGAGCAATAGAGACTACCCAGCTTCAAACCCCGTCCTGCACCCGTTGTTCCAGATTTCGCATCTATAATAATTCCCTGGGTTTCAATCAAGCCTGCTTTCAGTAAAGGTACCAAGGCTAAAATACTGCAAGTTGTATAACAGCCTGGGTTCGCTAAAATTTTAGCATCCTTTACCTGTCCCCTATATAATTCGGTCAGGCCATAGACTGCCTTAGTTTCTGGATCTTCGTGTTTTACTTTATACCATTCTTCAAAAACTCGTATATCCTTAAATCTATAGTCTCCGCCCAGGTCTATTATCTTTGTATCGTGCATTTTCAACTGCCTGCCGATCTTCATCGCATGACCATGCGGCAAAGCAATAAAAATAACATCGCTTTTATCAGCAATTTGCTCAATATCCTGTAAACTGCCCAATGCAGTTTCAATCCGTACAGACAGATGAGGATACATAGCAGCAATATTCTCACCGGTACTGCTTTCAGATGTTATCGCAGCAAGTTCTACTTCCGGATGTCCATCCAATAATCTCAACAGCTCGGCTCCGGCAAAACCTGTAGCTCCAATGACACTTGCTTTCATATCCAGCCTCCCTAAAACTTATGATTTGTAATTATACAACTTTATCGCATAAACACGCAAGTATTTCTCTGAAAAATTTTTAAAAATATCCTACTAAAAAAAAATCTGTCTATTATTATAAACACTAACCCTATTATATTTAATATTGTACTACTTTAGAGGCCTTTTTTCAAAACATTTTTCAATTTTTTATTCATTGGTAAGTGTTTTTTATTTTATTATTTCTAAAATCTCTGATACAATATAATCAATAATTATAATAATTTAAAGAGGTACCTTATGTTCAAAATATTCGTTATCATCATTATAGCTGTAGGTATCTTTTTTTGGTATCCTACCAGTGGTGACCCCATCAAAAAAGAGATTCTATCGCCAACTACACAGCATTCTGTGCAACTGCCGCCTGCTGAACACAGTAAGGCAACCGTTTTTTTACTTTCTATCTTACCTCCAAAACAAACTTGGCCAGATCCGATACAAAAAATCTGGCTAAGCCTAAATATTGAAGAAGCTGTCCAAGAACGCACTAACGATATTGAGTGGGTTCCTATCACAGATATCCCTATTGAAATGCAGCAAGCCTTACTGGCCATTGAAGATCACAATTTTTACAATCATGGCGCCATAGATGTTGACGGTATCCTGCGTGCTACATTAGTAAATATTACTGCCGGAGAAGTAGTTCAAGGCGGCAGTACAATTACGCAACAGCTCACAAAAAACCTTTTTCTGTCACAAGAGCAGACTTTGATCCGTAAAACTGAAGAAGCGCTGCTTTCTCTGGTTATGGAACAGCATTACAGTAAAGACCAGCTTTTAGAGATTTATTTTAATACAACTTATTTTGGTGCCGGTGCCACTGGCATCAAGTCTGCAGCACTTACCTATTTTGATAAATTACCTCAGGAGATGCAGCTTGCCGAATGTGCTATTATTGCGGCTCTTCCTTATGCACCATCTGCACTCAATCCACTAGAAAATCCTGAAGGCTGTAAAAAAAGACAGCGTTTAGTTTTGCAGACAATGGTAAAACGAGGTTATATTGGCACAACTTTAGCAGAAAAAACCTCTGCCGAACCAGTATTCCTTGCAAATGGAGCAACATTCTAAATAACAAAAACGTCATCTTAAATTTAAGATGACGTTTTTTATTTATCTGTCATAATCTGATATTTTTCTCCGTCAGTCCTCAAAGTAATTTCACCATTTTGACTGGTGACTTTAACAGGAATCTGTAAATACTCAAATGTTCCCAATACCTTTTTATTAGGATGATTATATTTTTCTTTATCGCCACAGCTTATCAGTGCCAGCTGTGGCTGTACCGCTTTTAAAAAATTATAAGTGGAAGACGTACTGCTTCCGTGATGTGCTACCTTCAAAACAGTGCTCTGCAGTTTTTTTCCATATCTACTTACCAAATCATTTTCGGTCTTTGCTTCAATATCTCCTGTAAAAAGCATTGAAAATTCACCATACTGCAATTTAAAAACCAAACTATTATTATTTAAATCTTTTTCAGGGAAACCATTTTTACTAGCAGGTGCTAAAAACTTTAAATTTATATTGTCTGCAAACTCCAGTTTTTGCCCAGCACTTAATATTTGGCGGCTTAAAATTCCGTTAAGAATCAATTTCTCTACATCTTTAGAAATTTCACTTTGAGGATTTACAATACCGTTGTCATAAAAATTTTTAACATCAAAATTATTTAATATTTTTATTACTCCTCCTAAATGGTCTAAATGATGATGTGTAATAATCAAAGCATCCAGTTTTCTAACCCCTAAAGTCTTCAATCTGCGAACAAGTATATCACTATTTTTATAATCACCTGTATCCACAAGTATTGCAACAGCCTGATTTCTCAATAAAATTGCATCCCCATGCCCAACATCCAACAATTTTACCTCAAGCTGGCCTTGCAAAAGTGAAATAGCTTCATGAGCTTCTGACCCAAAATCATAAGCTTCATAGCCATACGCTGCGACTGCTATGATAATCGTTAAAATAAATTTCCAAAACTTTTTCATATTTCCTCACAAAAACAAAACGTGCCGTAAAATATCGGCACGTTAAAATTCTACTGGTGGGACATTTTCTGCTTCATGATTTGCTTATAAGTTTCAACACCCGGTTGATCGTAGGCGTCAACATCAGCCAACTCACCTTCATATGCTACGGAAAGCATCAGAAAATAAAGCAGCTGTCCTAAATAATATTCGTCTATCCGAGGCAAAATATATTTCGCATTTAACCGCCCGTCGCTATTCAAAGCCTCTTCATTAGCAGCAAGTGCAATTTTCAGAGCATGGTCAACAGACAAGCCGTCATATTTTTTTAATGAGCTGATATGAGTAAAGGGATTGTTTAAAACAATCTGCTGCTCACGTTCCAATATTTCAACAAACTGTATTACTTTATCTTTTTTTCCATCCTGATGCTGTTGTGTTTGAGCATGCATATCAGTGGAACCAACAGCTGAAACCGGAGTACGTCCATAATAAACAACATTGCCTTCACGATCTTTACGCTTCCCAAGAGATTCAGCCAAAAGCTGTACATACCATTCACCAACAGATTTCATTTTCGCCGCATATGGCATAAAAACTTCAATATCAACGCCTTTTTCGGCTGCTGCATACTTCAAGACTGCGTTCAAGAGCGCCGGGTTTTCTCCAAGCGAAGCTGACTGACATGCATTTTCCATATCCCTTGCTCCACATAAAAAGGCATCTATATCCATTCCTATAGCGACAGCAGTAATTAATCCTGGATCGCTGAAAATACAAAATCGGCCGCCAATACCTTCTTTGATATCAAAACACTGCCATACATTCTCCTTGGCCAAGTTATATAAAGGAGATATATCTTCATCAAGATCGGTTACAACCGCAACCTCCATTTGCAATAACGAAGACTTTTGACACTGCTCATAAAAATAAGAAAACGCTGCTAAAGTTTCTAAAGTCGTACCAGATTTGGAAATAGGAACAAGCAATACTCTGAATTGCTCATTTTTCCCCAGCCTGTGCGTGGCAAGATACTCCACTTCATCCACAACTTCACTATACTGATCTACATCTAAATTATTTCCCGAGAAATATACCCTAGGATAACCATGCCTGCTTTTTTCACAGCCTACATTCCAGCCGGAACCGGCAAAAATATCAAACAGAACTTTATTGCCAAGATAAGATCCCCCTACTCCTAAAAAAACAACAGCATCTATCTCCTGCTGCAGATAACTTCCAAACTGCTTCAATTTAGCAATAGACTCCGGCGTATTAGGATTGCCATTCTTAACGAAAGGCAGTTTCGTAAAAAGCACATGCTCCGGCGTACCATCTTTAGATAAATGTGCCTTTGCCATACCTTGCTCACGTATTAACAGTAAAGCATCTGCAGCATCTTTAGCCTTACTCTCCAAAGTTTCAATAACTGCAGGTGTTATTGTATCAGTATTTATCATATTGCTATAATCAAAAATAAAACCACTTGCTAATGCTATTTCTCCAGATAATTTCATAATATCACCATATCAATTATTTATATACTTAAATATTTTATCATAAAAATATAACAAAAGCAAAAGAACCAATGCTTGAGGGCATTGGTTCTTAAATTATTATTTCTGCAGATTACGTAAATAGTTCTCTGCCGTTTCCAGCTGTATATCCTTTGTGGGCTGTTCGGGCAGTTCCACAACTTCATCAGGCGTAATACCCGTACCATTAATAGATCTTCCAGAAGGAGTATAATATTTAGCCGTAGTTAGCTTTAACCCAGTATTCTGAGGTAGCCTATATACAGTTTGTACCGACCCCTTACCAAAGGTCCGAGTACCAAAAAGCTTCCCGGACTTAGTGTCCTGCACAGCTCCTGCAACGATTTCAGAAGCACTTGCACTGCCATGATCAACTAATACGGCAAGTGGATACTTCACTTGCTCCAAATAAGATTCTTCCGTATATTTGCGACCTTCCCTGTCGATAACGGATACGATCGGTCCCTTAGGAACTAAATATTGTGCAACACGTACAGACTCTCCTAAAATTCCTCCAGGATTCTGCCTTAAATCCAACAGCAGTGCCTGCATCCCCTGCTCTTCCAGTTCCTGATATTTCTTCGCAAACTCTCCCGATGTATTCTCGTTAAAAATAGCAATCCTGATATAGCCAATCTTGCTATCTGGCAGCATTTCTCCTGCAACTGACTTGATCTTAATATCGCCACGTACAACTCTTACCGTACGTTCGTTACCTTTATTATCGTCCAAGACCAGCTCGACTTCTGTTCCCTGCGTGCCTCTAATCATTGCAACAACATCTTCAAGCTGCATCCCAGCCGTCTTTTTTCCATCGACCTGAACTATTTTGTCGCCGGCTTTGATACCGGCTTTTTCTCCAGGCGTTCCCTCTAAAGGTGCAACTACAACAAAATTATTCTCCTTTTTACCAACTACTACGCCGATACCGCCAAAAAAACCTTCTGTTACATTACTGATATCTTTAAAACTCTGCTGATCCAAATACACAGAATACGGATCATCTAACGCTTTTACCAAACCTGTAGCTGCGCCATCAAATAATTTTCCATCACTTGGCTGTTCTACAAATTTTTCCCGGACCAAAACTAACGTCTTGAGAAATTTCAAACTTCCCAAAGCATCACCGGTAATGCGCTCCATACTGTAAAATATAGCTCCAAGCGTAACAACTATAGCGCAAAGGCAGGCTACAAGCACTGTCATCATACTAAAACGCTTTTTAAACATAACTTCCCGCCTCGCTTATCTTCCCTTAAATCAAGGTAAATAATCCAACGGTTCAGTTACCTCGCCGTGGATACGTACTTCAAAATGACAGTGCGGGCCAGTCGACCAGCCAGTACTGCCGGCATACGAAATTACCTGACCCTTATTTACATATTGTCCTTCGCTGACGGCAAGTTCCTGATTATGGCCGTACAAAGAAACAAGTCCTCCGCCATGATCGATCATCACTGCATAACCATAACCGCCCATCCAGCCAGAATAAATTACTGTACCAGAGTCAGCCGCTACAATCGGTGTACCATAATCACAGGCAATATCCATACCGGAATGATATCTTGTTGTGCCAAATACAGGATGTGTACGCCAACCATAATAAGAAGTTATCTCACCTGTTACTGGCCAGATAAACTTACCGGTTCCACCGCCCGTAGGCATAGAAGAACTACGTTCCAAGCTTCTCAACATACTCGCAATATTCTCAGAAATGGCAAGTAAGCGGTCATAATCTTCATCAGCTTGGCGACTTTCTTCTTCAGCCCTATAAAGCAGCTGAGCACGCTCTTCCTTGCTGGCTTCAGCCTTCTGCTGCTTTTTATCAAGGTCACTGCGCATTTTTTCAATATCAGCCATCTGCGCATCCAATTCTTTCTGACGCGCTTCAATTTCAGCAGTTTCCTTCATGATCGTATCCATCATTGCCAAATCGCGGCTGATAATTTTTTGCAACAAAAACATTCTTGAAGAAAAATCTGAAAAATCTTTTGCACCTAACAATACATCAAGATAATTGATTTGTCCATTGATATAAATATCGCGCAGACGCTGGCGATAAATCTTCATACGGCCTTCCATTTTAGCTTTCTTTTCAGCTAAAACTTCTTGGTTTTCGTCAATCAGTGGCTGTAATTTATCACGTTTGGCTTCGATCTCTTTAATCTCTGCCTGCAGACGATTCAATTCAGCAACAATCTCTTCCATTCTGTCACTGGCAGCTTCTGCTTCACGACGAGCACGTTCTTTAGCTATTTCCATTTGCTGCATTTTTTGCTGTACGTCATCATATTCCGCTTGCTTATCTTCCAGCTCATTTGCAAAAGCCGGCAAAATTTGCATAACAGCGAATATCAACGCCAATACAGCCATTAAAACTTTCTTTTTTGGCATAATCGGCCTCCGCTGTTAAACTTTTAAAAACTTGCGCAAGGAAATATAACTTCCTGCAGCACCAATTGCCGTTCCGGCTAAAATAATAGAAATATCGACATAGGTGAGCATTGGATATGCCGGAACCATTGGTAAAAAAGCCAGTGTCGCATAAATACGAGACAAAAGCGCCGCATAGGTACCGTTAATAACAAAATTAGCAATCAACGCCCCAAAAAAACCAAGCGTCATACCTTCCAGAATAAAAGGCCACCTGATAAACCAGTCTGTAGCGCCAACATATTTCATAATATTGACCTCTTTTCTCCTGGCAAAAACAGTTAACCTAATAGTATTAGCAATAATAAACAATGTTGCAAGAGCCAGTAAAATTACCAGAACAACACCGCCAATACGCAGTATTTTCGTCATCTGAAAAATATGTTCTACTATTTCCTGACCGAATTTAGCTGTTTCTACGCCTTCCATTTCGTGTATCTGCGGCGCCAGTTCATTAATTCTATCAGGTCTGTCTACCTGCACTTCAAATGAATTAGGAAAAGGATTATCAGTTCCTAATGAATGCAGCAACTTTTCCTGCTGCCCCAACCGTTCCTTAAATCTGGAAAGAGCTTCTTGCTTACTGACCTCTGTCACGCTTAGAACACCGGGCAAATTCTCCAGTGTCTGCTTCATATCGCTTAGCCCGGGGGCTTCAACAGAATCTTCCATATAAACAGTAATCTGCACCTGACTTTCGAGATATTGCGCTAAATTATTGGTATTGATAAAAATCAGCAGAAACATACCTAAAACAAGTAATGAAAGTGCCACAGTAGACACCGAAGCAAGGCTCATCAAGCCGTTACGTTTGATAGATTTATAGGTTTCCCGGATAAAATATTCTTTTGTACTAAGACTCATAACCGTATACCCCTTTTAAATCATCACGAACAATCGACCCTTTTTCAATGGCAATAACTCGTTTTTCCATATTATCAACGATTTCTTTATCATGTGTCGCCATCACGATAGTAGTTCCACTTTCATTGATCTCACTGAAAATACGCATTATATCCCAGCTTGTTTCCGGATCAAGGTTACCTGTCGGCTCATCAGCAATTACAAGCAGCGGATCATTAACAATCGCACGTGCGATCGCTACACGCTGCTGTTCGCCACCTGATAATTCCGTTGGATAAGAATTGGCCCGTTTACGCAATCCAACTAAATCCAGCACACTCATCACGCGGCGCTTGATTTTACGATAGGGAGTCTCTATAACCTGCATAGCAAAAGCAACATTGTCATAAACAGTGCGATCAGGAAGTAACCTGTAATCTTGAAAAATAATCCCTAACTGTCTGCGCAAATAAGGAATTTCCTTTTCTTTAAGCTCCAATAGATCCACACCATTTACATATATATTGCCAGTAGTTGGTATTACCTCACGAAAAAGCATCTTAATAAAAGTGGATTTTCCGGCACCGCTCGGCCCGACAACAAAAACAAATTCGCCAGGCTGGATATGGATATTGACATCACGCAAAGCTACTGAACCGCTTGGATATGTTTTACTGACATCGGTCATTAAAAGCATGGTGAAAGCTCCCTTCTCTTCAACACTCAAACAATTACGTCAGTCTTTATCATCACGACAAATCCCAATTCATCGTTTTTCTTCAACCTTTTTTAGCAAAGCAAAAGCTTTATCAGAGTTGATCTGCGCTTTATACCGCAAAATTTCAATATTTTTATTTTGTTCAAGCGGAGTTTTCTGCCAACCAGCTACAGCAGCCTGAACAATCGTATCTCTATCAATTTTTTCAACCGTTCCAATAGGTTTTTCACCAATAGCGTTTACAAAGCTATCTACTTTAGGGTCATAAGATATTGCCAGCAGCGGCGTTTGCATTACAGCAGCAAAAACCAGTGCATGCAGCCGCATTCCAATCAAAAGGTCAAAATTTCCTATGATAGAAAGAAATTCCTCAGTATTATATTTTTCATTCAATAAAAATATATCCTTTTGGCAAACCAAAGCTTTACGCAGTTTCTCACAGGCTTTTACATCAACAGAATACTGCAGCGGCAACAAAATCAGCTGCGCCCCATAGCTCTGCTGCAATTTGGAAGCAGCTTCAGCCAAAACCTGAAAACATTGACTGTCACCAGACCAAGGACGTACAGAAATACCTATGACGGGCTTGGTTAAATCTACACCAGCCTCCTGCAGCAGGTACTGCCCGCATTCTTTAGTTACGGGATTAAGCGAAAGTACTGAATCAGCCGTAACCGTTATCTTCTCGGGTTTTACGCCCATTTCAATAAGTTCCGCTGCAGACTCACTATCTCTTACTGTAATCAAATCTGCCTCATTGCAAACCAAACTTGTCAATTTTCGAGCCCATTTGGCTCTAATAGGTCCAATGCCTTGAGCAAAAAGCATTACTTTTTTACCAAAAAATTTTCCCAATCCAATAATGCTAAGATAATATAATAAACTTCGTTTACTGGTCACGTCCTGAAGCAGGCTTCCGCCTCCTGAAATAATCAATTCAGAATCTTTCATCGCCCGAATAATCCCTAACGGATTGAAGCGATATACACTGCAAACCTGGTGTTTAGCCGCAGTGTCTTCCGGATTGCCTGACAACACGGTCAGTTCTACGTTTTTCTCCACTTGCCGCAACGATTCTATAATAGCAGTAAGCATGGCTTCGTCACCGGCATTAGCAAACCCGTAGTAACCGGAAATCAAAATTTTACTCATGCTCTAAGAATCTCCTTTGCCATTTCTGCACATAAGGCAGCAAAATAGAAACGGCGATAACAGCAATGATACCTAATACAGCACCCAGAGCATAGCCGTCGACGGCACGAATATAACTCATGATAACAGGGGTACGCATATGTGCAAAAGTCTGCACTAAAGACCCCTGCCCAATAGTAGCTCCAACCACTAACAGCATCTGCCATAAACGCGGTGCCTGTTTATATGCCGCAAATGCCGCTAAATAAAACGCGGGATGTCCAATCATAAATTCTTTTTCACGCGGGCGTGCATACATCATCTGCTCAAGGAACAGACGCATTTTAATTTCAAGAGCCGGAACCGGAACCCCAGCGGTATGACCGCTGCGACCAACAAAAATATATGCTACAAAAGCCAATACACCCAAAAATGCAACATGTTTTACTGTTATCCTGGTACTGAAAAAATTTTTCAGGTGCACAGCAATATTTCCAATCTGGCCTTTGCTGAGAACATTAAATCGCTGCATATACCATAGAGAAATCAACAGCACAGGTAAAATAAACGTTAATTTTACCCCTTTATAAATATCAATTTCCAGGAAAAACCTGCTGTCGCCTAAAACAGCCGCTACAAAAGATGCTCCAATTAAAGAAAGTATCACAGCCAAAGCCAGCTGCCATGTAGCACTGATAATAATCTTCAGCGTGTTTGGGGTATTTTTTTTGCAGGACTCCCAAAGTTCGACAATAACTGTCATCGATAATACTGGGAAAACAGTTGCCGCAATCAGAGCTAGTAACTGACGTGTAAGGATTCCGCCAAATTTCAGCAAAGTTACACTGGCAACAATACCGCCAGTCAGCAATAACATATACTGTATTTTTTTACTGAAATTAAACAGCAATGTTAAATACATAATCCCACCGGCCAGAATAGCAAATGCCAGCGGCACTAGCCAGGCCCGTTCTGGGAAATATGGAGCAAACTTACCGTCAGCAGTATTTTTAGAAAAAACTCCTGCCGGTCCAAGCTTATATCCTCTTGCCTGCACATCGTCGGCAATTTTCGAAACATAATCTAAATTAAGCTCTAAAATATCCCTGCCTTCCTGAGGGATCATAAACGGTTTGATATAGTTGATACGGATATTACGTTCTTCAGCTGTAAGAGCCCAACGTCTCAAAGCTTCTGGCATTTTCAGTTTTCTCTGCTCGGCTTTGTCAATAATATATGTACGTGCAACACGATAATCCATATGCTCAGCTAACGGAAGGAGTCCGTCCATTGCAGCAAACTGCAGCTGTGTATAATGTTCTACCATTCCAAAAGTCATATTCTGTTTCTTTAACTTATGAGCCATATAGGCAATGTAATCCGGATAACCAACTACTTCACGACCACAGCCTATATACCCGGTTACATTGGCACCAGACTTATCGATCCTACGAAAAATACTCCTGATTTTATCATAATCATTAGGCAAATAATTCATTGGTCTGACGATAACATTAAAGCCGAAAGCTTTTGCTTTGCGCATTTCTTCTGTCGAAAGGCCTAAAGGAGCTTGCATAACGCCAGGCTTGCTGTCATAATTTTCTTCTGTAATGACCATTGGATTACCTAAAATCTCAATTATCTGCGGTTCGTTGTTTACTATCCGCAAACGGTCCTTGCCATAACGCAGATACAGATCCTCCACCACTTCTGTTAAAACATCATATGACGTCCCGACAGTCACATAGACAGCATTAGGCACTACAATACCTTCGGAAAGTACAGGAGCAAATTTACCACCGTCGCCGCCCAAAGCAGAGCCTTTTAGCAGCTCCTCCCCAGTAACAGCTACAATAGAACCGTTGTTGTTAAGCTTCTCTAAGGTAGTATCAAACACTACCAGACTTGTAACTCCGGCCTTTTTAAATCCTGCCAGCACGTCATTTAAAGACAAGCCTTCCCAGTTCGCTATATGTTCCAGCCCTTCATATTCCATTGCCATTTCGACAGTATCGTTGCGCTGCTCAATTTCATGACGCTGATAGTTCAACCATAATGAAACTATCAGTCCTATAGCTATTATCGCAATAAGTACCGGGTTATAACGGCTTTTCATCAGCTGATCTCCACCTAATTCAAAATTTCTTTTTCAATAATTACAGTTTCTTTTGCTGGCTGCGCAGATACGCTTCAACAAACATTTCCAAACCACCGTCCATGACAGCCTGCACATTACCTGTTTCAGCATTAGTACGATGATCTTTAACCAGTTTATAAGGCTGGAATACATATGAACGGATCTGACTGCCCCATTCTATGTCCTGATAGTCACCGGCGATATCGCTTTTTAAAGCATCCTGCTTAGCTCGTTCATATTCATATAGCTTTGCACGAAGAAGCTGCAAACACCGTTCCCGGTTCTGGATCTGTGATCTTTGCGTCTGGCACTGTACGATTATTCCAGTAGGAAGATGCGTCATACGCACAGCAGAGCTCGTTTTATTTACATGCTGTCCACCAGCACCACTAGCTCGATAGGTATCAACTTTCAAATCTGCAGGATTGATGTCAATTGCAACGCTGTCATCCAGTTCCGGCATAACATCCACCGCGGCGAAAGAAGTATGCCGGCGGGCATTCGCATCAAACGGAGAAATACGCACCAGACGATGTACACCCTTTTCACTTCTCAAATATCCGTAAGCATTATGTCCATTAATCTGAAGCGTAGCACTTTTAACACCAGCTTCATCTCCCGGAAGATAATCGAGCATTTCCACTTCATAGCCTTCACGTTCAGCAAAGCGGGAAAACATACGCAGCAGCATAGAAGTCCAATCCTGCGCTTCTGTTCCGCCGGCACCGGCATGTAATGTAAGAATAGCATTATTGGCATCGTACTCGCCATTCAAAAGCATGCCTAATTCTAAATGTTCAACATCAGTACGAATAGAAGCCAGCGTTTCTTCCATTTCAGGTAACAGACTTTCGTCATCTTCTTCCAGCGCCAATTCGCACAAAACTTCCATGTCCTCTACTCTGGTTTCCAAAGAACGAAATGTTTCTACCTCTTCTTTCAACTGCGTTACAGCCTGAGCAGTTTTCTGCGCCGTTTCAGGTTCATCCCAAAATCCAGGTGCACCCATTTTATGTTCTAATTCTGCAATACGGTCCTCTTTGACAACTACGTCAAAGAGATCCCCTCATTTCCTCTAGTTTCTGTTTTAATGCTGCAATCTCCGGTTTATATTCCTCAATCAACACTAACTTCACATCCTCTCTTAATAACACCAGTAAAGTTGAAACTTACCGCTTCAACTTTACTGTAACTAAAACCAACTATAAATTTCTGTAAATCTTACTTATCCTGCCCGCAGCAATTTTTATATTTTTTACCGCTGCCACAGGGACAAAGATCATTTCGTCCGGTCGTTTCACCTTTTACCAGAGGCTGTTTTTTAATATCATCGCCTTCCCCCGGGTTGTTAGTGGATGCGTTTTCCAACCGATTTTCAACCTTAGGCTGCGCCACAACATTTACACGGTAAATATAGCGTACTACATCGTCTTGAATAGCGTCAATCATCGCCTGGAACATATCATAGGCTTCAAATTTATATTCAACCAACGGATCTTTCTGTCCATAAGCCCGCAGACCTACACCTTCACGCAACAAATCCATAGAATCCAGATGCTCCATCCAATGGTTATCGACAACTTTAAGCATTACAAGATTTTCCAGTTCGCGCATTAATTCAGGTGTAATAGCATCCTCGCGTTCAGCGTAATGTTCATCGGCAACTTTATGCAGATATTCTTCCAGCTCTTCACGGCTGAGGTTTTGCAGATAATCAATCTGCAGCAAATCAGCCGGAGCATAGAACTCCTCAGCATAAGCAATTAATGCCTGCAAATCCCAATCCTCTGAATAAACTTCCGGCGGCGCATACATCGCCATCGTACGGTCTACAACTTTATGTATCATATCCATAATAGTATCACGCAGATTTGCCTGCTGCAGGATCTTTTTACGCTGGGCGTAAATAACCTCACGCTGCTGATTCATAACATCGTCATATTCCAAAACCTGTTTACGAATAGCAAAGTTTCTGGCTTCAACTTTTTTCTGAGCCGATTCGATAGAACGGGTAACAAGCTTATGTTCAATCGGTTCATCTTCCTCCATCCCCAGTTTGTCCATAATACTGGAAATATTATCAGAACCGAACAAACGCATCAGGTCATCTTCCAAAGACAAGAAAAATTTTGAAGAACCAGGATCACCTTGACGAGCGCAGCGGCCACGCAGCTGATTATCAATACGGCGGCTTTCATGCCTTTCCGTACCAATGATGTGAAGACCTCCTAATTCTGGAACGCCTTCACCCAAGACAATATCCGTACCACGGCCAGCCATATTCGTAGCAATGGTAACAGCGCCATATTGACCGGCTCCGGAAATTATTTCAGCTTCTTTTTCATGATATTTAGCATTCAAAACATTATGCGGAATCCCGCGCCGTTTCAGCATCGCCGATAATTCTTCTGACTGAGCGATGGAAGTAGTACCCACCAGTACCGGTCGTCCAGACTTATGGCATTCTTCAATCTCATTAACAGCGGCTTTATATTTAGCGCGTTTCGTTTTCAAAATAACATCAGGATAATCAATCCTGACCATAGGTTTATTGGTAGGAATAACAACAACGTCAAGTCCGTAAATTTTCTGGAATTCCTGTTCTTCTGTTTTAGCAGTACCAGTCATACCGGAAAGTTTTTCATACATACGGAAATAGTTCTGGAAGGTAATAGTCGCCAAAGTCTGACTTTCACGCTCAACTTTAACACCTTCTTTAGCTTCAATAGCCTGATGCAAGCCTTCCGAAAAACGACGGCCAAACATTAACCGGCCTGTAAATTCATCAACAATGATAACTTCGCCGTCTTTTACAACATAATCTTTATCACGGTGCATAATAGCTTTGGCCTTCAAAGCACACATCAGCTGATGTGAAAAATCAACGCCGTGTTCAGTATCATACATATTTTCTATGCCCAGCATTTTTTCAGCTTTAGCAATACCAATTTCAGTAGGGGCAACTGTTTTCAGCTTTTCATCAACAGTATAATCTTCCCCTTCATCCATTTTAGCAACTACCTGAGCCAAAACTTTATACAAATCAGTAGATTTTTCGCCAGGTCCGGAGATAATAAGCGGAGTTCTCGCTTCATCAATCAAAATACTGTCAACTTCATCGACAATACAATAATTTAAAGGCCGTTGTACCATTTGATCTTCGTCAACGACCATATTATCACGCAGATAATCAAAACCGAACTCGTTATTAGTGCCATAGGTAATATCAGCAGCATAAGCAGCTTTGCGGTCCGGATAATCAAGCGCATGCGCAATAAGACCTACGGAAAGGCCTAAAAATTTAAAAACACGCCCCATATCCTCACTGTCACGGCGAGCCAGATATTCATTGACCGTAACGACATGAACGCCCTTTCCTGTCAACGCATTCAAGTATGCCGGCAAAGTAGCTACCAGAGTTTTACCTTCACCAGTGCGCATTTCAGCAATTTTACCACGATGCAGAACACAACCGCCAATAAGCTGCACATCAAAATGGCGCATGCCTAAGACACGTTTGGCCGCTTCACGGACAACTGCGAATGCTTCAGGTAAAATATCATCTAATGTTTCACCTTTAGATAACCGTACTTTAAAATCAGCTGTCTTAGCGGCCAGATTTGCAGAGCTTAAGCCTACCATATCTTTTTCTAATGCGTTGATTTTATCGACAATGACTCCGATCTCTTTTAATTCTTTTTCATTCGGGTCACCAAAAATTTTTTTCAACAAACCTTCGAGCAAAATAATCACTCCTTAAATTTTTACAATAAAAAACACTATACCTAACTTAAAATTTTAGCAGAAAAGCCTGCAAAAGTCAAAAAGCCCGGGGCTTCAACCCCAGGCTTTTTGTGAACTTTCAGTAAATTATTTTCCTATTTAATATTGCCGCTTATTTTAATTCCGGAGCCAACAAACCGTAATTACCATCTTTACGACGATAAACCACGTTCACGCCACCAAAATCAGGATCATAAAAAACGAAGAAATCATGATTCAAAAGATTCATTTGTAAAATAGCTTCTTCTGCAGTCATTGGATGCATAGCAAAAGATTTATTCTTAATAATCTTGAATTCACCATCATCTTCTGCAACTGTTTCTACAGAAGCTGGAACCACGGCATCCTGGAAGTTATTGTATTTTCTCTTCATCAGGCGGGTTTTATATTTGTGGATCTGGCGTTCGATTTTTTCTATTACCAAATCAATGGAGGAATACATATCTTTGGTCGTTTCCTGTGCTCTCAGCAAGATCCCACTCGCCGGTACAGTAATTTCCACAATATGATTACCTTTTTCCACTTTCAAAACTGCTGAAATATCACCGACAGTTTTAAACTGTTTCGTTACTTTCGTAATCTTTTTTTCGACATAATCTTTTAATGCCGGAGTTACATCAATGTTTTTACCACGTACGTTTACGTTCATAATTCATACCTCCTTGAATTCCCCAAGGTGATGGGATCGCAAGCTCTCTGCTTGCTTTAATATAGTAATTCGCCGCGCTCCGCAAATCTCCTGCTGATAAAGTAACAAAAAACTCGCATGTCTCAAAAATTTCACATGCGAGTTTACAATTGATACTAATGTAACACTTCGGGTAATAAAACACCCAATTAACCTTAGTAACACTTATAATATTTTTGATAAAAAGCTGCGCGTGCGTTCTTCTTTCGCATGCAAAAAAACCTCTTCTGGTTCTCCCTGCTCTACGATAACTCCGCCATCTACAAAAATGACCCTGTCACCGACTTCACGGGCAAACCCCATCTCATGAGTTACCACTGCCATTGTCATACCTTCTTTGGCCAGGCTTTTCATGACATCCAATACTTCGTTGATCATTTCCGGATCGAGAGCAGAAGTGGGTTCATCAAACAACAATGCTTTAGGTTTCATTGCCAAAGCCCTTGCAATCGCTACACGCTGCTGCTGTCCACCGGAAAGCTGATCAGGATAAGCATTTGCTTTATCATCCAAGCCAACTTTTATCAACAGTTCCTGTGCCGTTTGTTCTGCCTCACTGCGGCTGATACCACGCACCTTCATTGGCGCCAGCACTAAATTTTCAAGAACAGTCATATGCGGGAACAGATTAAAACGCTGGAATACCATCCCGACTTCTTTACGTATTTCATTAATATTTGCTTCCCCTGTCAACGGTATACCGTCAATAACTATACTGCCGCCTGTCGGTTCTTCCAAATAATTTATACAACGCAGTAAAGTACTTTTACCACTGCCAGATGGTCCAATAATTACCACAACTTCGCGTTCAGCAATTGTCAAATCAATACCCTTTAAAACATCTAGATTACCATAACTTTTTCGCAGATCAGTTATTTTAATCATTGCTTCATTCATTTCGTATCATACCTCCGTTCCAACATCCCTACGAGACGGGCAACCGTAAAAGTCATAATCAAATAAATAACAGCTACAGCCATCCAAATTTCGAAGGATGCATATGTACGGGCGATAATCAACTGACCACGACGCGTAAGTTCTTCAAACCCAATAACAGAAACCAATGAAGAATCCTTCAACATTGCAATAAACTCGTTGCCCAAAGGCGGAATAATGCGTTTAAAGGCCTGCGGCATAATAACATAACGCATAGTCTGCGCCCAGCTCATTCCTAAAGAACGGCCAGCTTCCATTTGACCCTTATCAATTGATTGGATACCGGCACGGAAAATTTCCGCAATATAAGCACCACTATTGATAGAACAGGCAGAAATTGCTGCAAAATAGGGATCCACGCGGTGCCCAATAATTCCCGGCAAAGCGAAATAAACCAAAAATATCTGTACCAGAAGCGGCGTTCCACGAATAAAATCCACATAACAATTAGCAAAATAACGCACCGGTTTTATACTGGCAAGACGTGCTATACCGACTGTCATACCTATCAAAAGGCCAAAGCCTACGCTTAAAGCCGTTATTTCGATCGTAATACCGGCACCAGCCAGCAGCAAGGGCAAGGCATCCCAAATCAAGCTGAAATTAATATCCATGCAGTTTGTCTCCCTTTCATTGTCAGCTCTTTAAAATTCACCAAAGAAAATACGGAGCACACCACCGTCACCGTTGATGTACTCCGCATCCAGATATGACCATATTATTTCTTTACTTCACCAAACCAGGTTTTGTAAATCTTGTCATACTCGCCGTTTTTCTTCAATTCGGCCAGAGCTTTATCGATTTCAGCAGCTAATTTATCATTGCCTTTTTTAACTGCAATGCCGTATTCCTCAGCTTCAAGCACATCGCCTACAGTTTTGGCATCGGCACTACCGCCTTGTGCCAAATAATAGCCAACTACCGGGCTGTCGTTGATAACAGCATCCACGCCGCCATTCTTTAATTCCATAGCAGCTTCTGTATTCGTGTTGAATGCCGTTACTTTGGCATCTTTTACGCTTTCTGCTTTAGCTGCGCCGGTAGTACCGATTTGGACAGCAATTCTTTTACCTACCAAATCCTCGATACCTTTAATGGTATCATTGTTCTTCTGTACCATAACTACCAAACCGGATCTGTAATAAGGGGCGGAGAACAGTACTGCCTCCTGACGCTCAGGAGTAATACTCATACCAGCAATTACGGTATCAATATTACCGGAACTCAATGCAGGGATCAACGCATCAAACCCCATATTCATGATTTCAACCTTGTAACCCATCTGTTTGCCAATGGCCCGGATAAGGTCCATATCAAAACCAGTATATTCTTTAGAGCCTTCTTTTTGGAATTCAAACGGTGCAAAAGTAGGTTCAGTGCCCACACGCAGAACTTTTGCAGGTTCAGCTTTTTTAGCTTCTTCTTTGCCGCCGCAACCGGCTACCATTAAGGACAAAGCTGCTAAAACAGCCATTGCCATAAGTAAATATTTTTTCATTTTACAACCTCCAGAAAAATATCTGGACTGCACTCAACACGCAGCCCTTTATATTTGTTAATTATATAACTAAAAACGGCCTGGCGCAACCTAAAGTTATACGAATATTATTTCTTTTCTTCACCAAACCATGTTTTATATAATTTATCATATTCTCCGTTTTGTTTCATTTCGGCTAAAGCTTTATTAATTTCAGCAGCCAGCTTATCATTGCCCTTTTTTACTGCAATACCATAGTCCTCCGAATTCATGACCGCACCGACAACCTTTGCGTCAGCGCTCCCCCCCTGCTGCAAATAATACTTCAAAACAGGGCTGTCATTAATTACAGCGTCGGTACCGCCGTTTTTCAGTTCCATAGCAGCAGCAGTATTGTCGTTAAACGCGGTTACCTTGGCATTTTTAACTTCGCCTGCTTTATTAGCTCCTGTGGTCCCGATCTGCACAGCAATTCGTTTTCCTTCCAAATCACTGAAGCCTTTGATTGTATCATCATCTTTTTTTACCATTACGATCAGGCCAGAAGTATAGTATGGGTCAGAAAACACCACTACTTTTTTACGTTCATCAGTAATACTCATCCCAGCGATCGCAACATCAATATTTCCTGAATTCAACGCCGGGATCAAAGCATCAAAGCCCATAGAAGAAATCTCTACTTTATAACCAAGCTTCGTGCCAATAGCACGAATAAGATCCATATCAAAGCCAGTAAATTCATCCGAGCCTTCTTTTTGAAACTCAAATGGTGCAAAAGCCGGTTCGGTACCAACCCTTAATACCTTTTCCGTTTCTGCCTTCTTGGGAGCTTCCTGTGAACCGCCACAGCCGGCAGCCAGCAATGCAAGCATTGCCAATAAAGCCATCATTAAAAATCCAATCTTTTTCATTTTTACCCCTCCAAATCAATTCAGCAGCTTTCCAACCGCTTCTACTTATAATATTTTCTTATTATAGTACTAAATATCACGGCAGGCAATAAAAAAATACCGTTATTTTTAATAACGGTACAAATTTCACAGACAACTCAGCTGACCTGGTTTTCGCCCCCACACTCGCCTGCTGGAGGGTTCGCTCATAAGCTTTTCAGAGCTCCCCACTACTACCCCTCTCGCCTTTGCGGCAGGACTTACTTCTAAGCTGCGCCGTGCTCACAATACTTTGATTGCTTACGTGGATCGTTTTGCCCGCAACTGGCCTCGACTTGCAACCACAGACCTGAGTTGTATTTATAATTATACATTAAGCAAAAATTTTTGCAAGTGTCTTTGCTAATCAACTTTTTCGTAGTATACTATTATCACCATGTGAATGAGGACGGATTGTTTATGATTGCCATACCCCAATTCTTAGATTTTCCTGACGACGGACAAACTTCGGAAATCTGCGAATTCTTTTTGAAAATGCTACAACATAAGAATAAGGCGCTTTATATGCACAGTCAGCAGGTCGCCAACTATGCTGCCAGCATCGCCGCCAAGCTGGGATTACCGCCGGCAGAAGTTTCCTGTATCAAAACCGCAGCATTGCTGCACGATATAGGCAGTCTTTCCGTGCCCAACATGATCCTTATGAAAGCCCCTTACCTGAGCACCCGCGAAATGTCTATCTACAAACGGCATTGCCAGGCTGGCGCAAGCATGCTTGAAAATATCCAAGGTTTCAGCCATATTATCCCCATCATTCATGCCCACCATGAAAAATGGGACGGCACCGGATATCCCAAACGCCTTAAAGGCGTAAACATTCCTCTGGGAGCCAGAATTATTTCTGTAGCAGACCACTATGATAAATTTATTAATCCCTGCACCCAGCAATGGCAGAAAACACACAGCGAAGCAATTATCGAACTGCAAAACAAAGCAGGGCTTGATTTTGACCCTAATGTTGTAAAAGCGTTCATGCAATCAGTTATTCCCAGTAAAATTATCAAACAAAAAAAATAATAATATCGACTACTTGTACTTGCTGTCAGACACTGGCAGCAAGTTTTTTATTGTATTTGTCCATAATTTTCGATACTGCCGCAAAATGCAAGTCCATAAACTTCTACAGCTCCAGCATTTTTCAAAGTTTGGGCAGCCTCTTCCATTGTCGCTCCAGTAGTAAAAATATCATCTACAACAATCACAGTTTTACCGGTAACATTTTGTGTAACAGCAAAACAATCTTCTAAATTCATTTTTCGTTCCTGCGGGCTTAAATCATACTGGGGAACAGTTTCACGCCTTCTCGTCAGAGCCGGAGTCAAACAATATTCGGCATCAGTATTTTTAAATAAAACCAGCGGGATCTCGAATCCCCTCGCTCTTGTCCTTTGCCTTGACGTTGGTATTGGTACAATCATTACATCACGCTTACTTAAAATATTCCGCAGAAATTCCGGCCAGCCGTCAACACTAATCCGGCAGCATTCTTCTGCCAACAGCTCCAAAATATCCCTGCGGTTCTTAAACTTTACATTTTGTAATGCCGTTTTTAAAGCGCCGTTATACCTGAACAACATCCCCACACCATCTAAAGCTTCACGACCCGACAGCCACAAAGGCTGCAATAACACTTCTCTGCAAACACTGCAAAACAAACCGTCTTCAGAGATCTGACCGCAGCCGGCGCACTTTCGTGCCCAAAATACCGATAGTAACAGCGCATACCATTTTTTTATCAACCGTATAAACATGGGTGATTATGCATCACCTTTCCCTAAATTTATAACGTCCTTAAAAAATATCTCCCTGCTCCTGCAGTCGTTCCGCCAACAGCGAATAACGTTTTCTCGTTCTGTCATTATCCACCGCAGTCTGTACCGCCGCTTTCGTTCCTACTAAAATAACCTTCTGCCGTGCACGCGTTACTGCTGTATACAACAAATTCCGCTGCAGCATGATATAGTGCCCTGGAACCATCAGCAAAATAACCGTCGGATACTCGCTCCCCTGCGATTTATGTACACTCATCGCGTATGCAAGCTGCAATTCATCAATTTCATTAGGTGTATAAGTTACATACTCACCATCAGCACGCTCAGGATAATCAACAGTAACATTGCGGCCATTTATATACACGATCCTGCCAATATCACCATTGAAAACCTCTTTCTCATAGTTATTGCGAATCTGCATCACCTTATCACCGGCCCGCAGAACATTTCCAGGCGTATTGACCTCACTTTTATTCAGCTCCGGAGGATTGATCCGCTGCTGAAGCAAATGGTTAAGGTTCTGAACGCCACAGGGATTCTTATGCATAGGCGATAAGACCTGTACGGACTGCCAGTCACTTTGCTGCGTCAATCTGGCATAAATATTAGCCACATATTCCGCCGCATCAAATTCATTCTCGATCTCTACAAAAGTAAAATCGCTGCTCGGCTCCCACTCAGGCATCTGCCCGCGGTTTATCCTATGTGCATTACGCACAATAGGGCTTATCTCAGCCTGACGAAAAACATTTTCTAATCTTACAACAGGCATTTTCTGCGAACGGATAATATCCTTTAAAACAGATCCGGCACCAACAGACGGAAGCTGGTCGACATCGCCGACAAAAATCAGCCGACAGCCGCCCTGAACCGCTTTCAGCAGATGATAAGTAAGCGTAATATCCAGCATCGAAGCTTCGTCGATTATAATTGCATCGGCATCCAGAGGATCACCGTCATTCTTGCCAAAGTTAAAGCCGCCGCCATTCGGCGTATATTCCAGTAACCTATGTACTGTTACCGCAGGATGCCCGGATGAATCGGCCAACCTCCTGGCAGCGCGTCCCGTAGGCGCTGCCAGGAGTATCCGACAGCCAGCTTTTTCCAGCACTGCCAAAATCCCCTTGATTACAGTCGTTTTACCTGTACCAGGCCCACCTGTAAGAACAAACACACCATATTTTAAAGAAGCATGAATAGCTTCTTTCTGTGCCTCAGCCAATACAATACCGGCTTCAGACTCCCATTGCCCAATAATCTTATCAACATTGACTTTTTCCAACGCATCAGCCAGATCGCGTAATTTAAGCAGCCTTTTAGAAGTCTGAACTTCCGCCTGATACAAATACTCAGGATAGATCAGCCGTAAACCGCCAACTTCTTCCGTACGCAGCATGTCCTCTGCCAAAAGCTTTTGAAAAACATCATTGACAACGCTGCTGCTGACCTGCAGTAGCCTCACTGTTTCGCGCAGCAGCAACTCCTCAGGTACACAGGTATGCCCTGCTGAAGCAGCCTGATTTAGCGCATATTCCAACCCGGCTTTAATCCGTTCCTCACAGGCGCCGTCCATCCCGGTCGCCAAGGCAATCTTATCTGCAGTTCTAAAACCGATACCGGTAATATCACTAGCCAGGCTATATGGATTCTCCTGAATCCTTTTCATCGCCGTAGCTCCATATTGCGCCTGCAGCTTCGGTGCATAATTAGCACTGACGCCGTGCGATTCCAAATACACCATCAATTCCCGCATATCCGACAACTCTGCATAAGACATCCCAATAGCTTCGGCCTTCTTTCTGCCGATACCTGAAATCTCGGTCAGCCGATGCGGTGATAAAGATAAAACATCCAGCGTATCTGAGCCAAAATGCTCAACGATACGGGCGGCCATAGTTTTACCAATGCCCCTGACCGCACCTGAAGCCAAAAAACGCTCCACACCATCGGTAGTTGAAGGTTTTATAGCCTGGCAGACCTCAGCACGAAACTGTCTGCCGAACTTGGCGTGTTCGCCCCAGCTGCCGCTGAGCTCTACCGACTCTCCCAAAAAAGGAGCCGGTCCCCGGTAAACGACACTTACCTTACCTTCATGGTCAGTTTTCACCCTGAAAACACTGAACTGGTTATCTTCACTTTGAAAAACTATATTATCAATAACGCCCTGCAATTCTTGCATTATTCCACCACCGTACAAAACAAATGTTCTCGTTTATTATAACACGTTTTCAAATAAAACAAAACTTTTGGCCATATTCTTTTCACACCTGTAACCCTGAATAAACTTTGACAGCAAGCTATTTTTTAGCTATAATATATTAAGTTGTTTATACTCCAACCAACATTTTATTTTAAAAATTAAAGCTCGCCTCTTTGAAAGGAGAACTACCTTGAAATCAATTGGAACACAAATAGCTATAGATATGTATAACTGCAGCGATCTGCTTTTAAGCGACGCTTCCGGCGTTCAGGCAACCATTCAAAGCGCAGCCGCAGATTTCGCCATGCAGCCGCGGGAAACCTATATCAACTGCGAAGAAGGCATCAACGAATATTCTGTTTTTTCACATTGCAAGCAAGGTCATGTGACCCTGCATCTATATCCGGATCTTGGCTTTGTCACTATTGATGTTTTCACCTGTTTCAAAGATGCCGACCCAGACGGATTAGCGCGTTTCCTGCGTAATTATTTTGATCCTGACAAATCGAAGATCACTTAATTTGACCGCGGAGATTTCGGCAGTGAAAGCGATATGAAACCACGCCGTAAATCCAACATCAAAACTATACGCCGTGCCCGTACTATCGGTAATAAACTTTCTAAACTTATGATGAAACCACGTTCAATGTAAAAGCTGCCTTCAGGCAGCTTTTTTCTTTTTTTCTGTTCCTAGAGCAAATTCTCTGTTAAAATAATAGGTAAATATATAATTAAACTATTTTGGAGTAAACTATGAAATATATTTTTTGGGACATAGACGGTACGCTTTTGAAAACAGGATTAGCTGGTGTCGACGCTTTGCGCGATGCAATCAAATGCCGCTTTGGCATCGAAAATTTTCAATTCTCTCATCCGCTGGCCGGAATGACAGACTCCTTTATCTTTAAACAAACAATAAAGGATATCAAGGGCAGCTGCAATGCCGCCGACGCCGCAGGCCTTTTGATCCATTATCATCAGCTGCTGGAAAAATATTTGCCCTCGCATCACGGCAGCCTGATGCCTAACGTCAAAGAAACTCTGCAGTATTTTTCCAAGCAGCAGACGAACTATAAAACATGTCTGCTCACTGGTAATACTAGGGCCGGTGCCTTTGCCAAACTGCGGCATTACGGGATCGCGCAATACTTCGACAGCCGTTACAGCGCCTGCGGTGAGTTGAGTGAAGACCGCTGTGAGCTTGCAAAAACAGCCTATCAAAGACTTTATTTGCTCGAACCTGACCTTACACCAGACAACGTTATCATTGTAGGTGATACTCCTAACGATATTCTTTGTGCTCAAGCCATAAAAGCACGCAGTTTAATAATCCTTGCCGGTTCTACGTATAACACAGAGGAGCTGAAAAGTTACAACCCTTGGCAAATCATCCCTGAATTGCCTGATGACCCCAGAGATTTTGCAGCTTTACTTGACAAAAACTAACATGTATTTTAAGGAGATAACTATGAAAAATCTTTTCTACGGACTGCTGCTGACTTTACTATTTACTACAACGCCGGCAGCTGCCTATAACAGTTCTGACCTTAACCAGCTCATGAGCAGCGGCAGCTGCGCCTACGGTGATTTATCGGGTGCTGATCTAAGCAGCCTGGATCTTACCGGAGCAAATCTCACCGGCAGTAATTTGACAGGTGCCAGGCTGATTAAAACAAAATTAGCAGGAGCTGTTTTCGATAAAGCAGTACTGACCAAAACTGTGCTGACCGATGCTGAACTTGCCAATACCAGTTTCAAAGCAGCACAGCTGAACTATACAAATTTCAGCGGCAGTGACTTAAAAACAGCAGATTTTACACAAGCCAATGCTTTCAGAGCTAAATTCGCCAACTGCGATTTACAATTTGCCGTCTTTTATCTGACAAATCTTCAGGAAGCAACACTTGACAGCAGTAATTGTCTGGAAGCCGATCTTACACAGGCTAATTTATCTTATGCCTGGCTTTACAACACCAATCTGCACGAAGCCGTTTTGGTCTACGCCAATCTTTTCAACGCCAAAATGAACAATGCTAATCTGAGCAATGCCAATCTTACCGGTGCTACATTGAGTCAGGCTCTGCTACAGAACGCCAATCTTAATAATGCTATGCTGGACAAAGCAGTGCTTGATCAAACCGATTTTAAAGGCGCCAGCATGAACTTTACTGACTTTGGCACAGCCTTTAAAACAGAAGCAATATTTGAATAAATACATAAAATCACCTTAAAATAATTCTTATAAAACTAAAAGTGCAGACCAATATGGTCTGCACTTTTAGTTTAAACAAATTTCATGAATATAATTTCTCCATATTCCCCCGCAAGACATTTACTTTTTCGTGTAAATAAACCCATTTGTGTCTTGCTGGTAAAACAGATAATATTAGCCTTTTATCCTTGCAAAATTACTTTATATATTAAAATGTAGTACTTAAAGCCCCGGTTTCCGCTGCAAACGGAAACCGGGTCCAACACTTATTCCACAGTCAGTCTAACCACCTGACTGTTTTATATAGTTGTCAGACACTGATGTCTTTATTATGAGTAAGCTTAAAGAAGATTAACAGTGAAATAATTGACGTTAAAGTAAGTACTGTTGAGTAAGCTGCCGCATTACCAAAGTTACTGCGAATAACCTCGGTATAGATTGCTACCGTCAGCGTACTGGTTTTACTTGTATAGAGAATGATCGAAGAACTGAGTTCACTGATCAGGGTGATCCAGCTCATAATCGCTCCGGCTAAAACTCCCGGAAGCATCATCGGCACGGTTACTTTCCAGAAGGATTTAAATTCTGTCGCGCCCAGACTGATCGCTGCTTCCTCGATACTGGGACTGATCTGTGTAATGATAGCCGTACTGGAACGAATCGTATACGGCATCCGGCGTATAGCCAGGGAAATAATAATGATCAGCGCCGTACCGCTTAAAATAAGCGGCTGCTTGTTAAAGGCATACAGGAACGAGATACCTAAAACCGATCCGGGAATAATATACGGGAACATCGTTACCGTATCCAACACTTCCGTAACGTAGGAACGCTTCCTCACTGTAAGATAAGAAATAAAAATACCCATAAAAACAACGATAAAGATCGCGCAGATACCAAAAAGATAAGTATTGGTAATCGAATTATTGTCTTTAGAAAATAAGGTATTCATATAATTCTGCAGAGAAAAATTACCTGTGTACACAGCACCGCCGCTGACCTCAAGGAAAGATGTAAAAATAACCGTCAGTTGAGGCAGCATTGCCAAAAAAGTAACGCCATAAACAAAAAGATAGGCAAAAATTTTTTTGCTGCCTTTGGCCTCTACAGCTTCCATTGGCTTCAACGCTGTCATCGAATAGGAATAGTGCCCGGCGATATAACGCTGGAGGAAAAACAGCAGTAAAGTGATAACAATAACTATCACACACAAGGATGCAGCAAAATGGTCATCGGTGCTGACTTCGCCCATAAACTGAGTATAAATCAATACCGGAAAGGTTTTAAACCCTTCCCCAATCAGCATCGGCGTACCAAAGTCAGAAAAAACACGCATAAATACCAGTAACGAACCTGCTAAAAGCGACGGCATAACTAACGGCAGAATAATCTGACGCACACGCTGAAAAGCGGTCAGACCAAGGCTTTCAGCCGCCTCATTCAGCGAATTATCCAGATTCTTCAAAGCCCCAGATACATACATATAAATCAGAGGGAACGACTGCAGAGCAAAAACAAGAACGATCCCTGCAAACCCATAGATACCGTCAAGTTTAACGCCAAAAATCGAATTAATAATCTGTGTTACAAAACCGTTACGTCCTAAAAGCTGAATCCATGCATAGGCTCCAATAAAAGGCGGTGACAAATACGAAATAACGATCAGTATATTAAGGTATTTACTGCCGGGGATTTTGACGCTGCGCAGCACATAAGCCATCGGTAAGCCGATAACAGAAGCAATAATCGTAGAGCATACGGTTACATAAAAACTGTTGACTAATGTACTCCAGTAATATTTCCGTGCAAAAAATTTAGTAAAATAGTCCAGCGTCAGTTTTGATGATTCCGGATCTATCACGCTTTTATATAATATTAAAATCAGCGGATAAACAACAAAGATAATAAAGAAACACAGAATAAGCAGGGCGATGCCCATCCAAAGATTAAATTTTTTGGCAGTATTCATCAGCGGTTCCCCCTAACTATCAGGGGAGTATTCCCATCCTCCGTAAAAACATTGATCTTAGCCGGCTGTACCAGCAAACGTACCGTGGTCTTGTTGGGGATAGTATCTTCAACGCCTGAATTTTGAATTACTTCTATTTCCTGCCCATTTTCCAAACGCATAAAATAATGCGTGGTAACACCTAAAAAGACGCTGTGCTCGACTACGGCAGTCAGCCCATCAGACCCGTTAAGACAGATCTCAAACTCCTCCGGGCGCACAGAAACCAGCACTTTGCTGCCTGCGGATATTTCCGGAATTAAATTATCCATCGGCACTTCATAAGCACCAAAATCAAGTATTTTAGCAGCGCCTGTAATTTTGACTTTCGCTTCCAGAATATTAGAAAGACCTATAAATGTCGCCACAAATACACAGTTCGGACGTTGATAAATTTCTTTTGGCGTACCTATCTGCTGAATGATACCGTTATTCATAATCGCGATCCGATCAGAAACGGCCAGCGCCTCTTCCTGATCATGCGTTACATAAACTGTAGTAATACCTATTTTCTGCTGAATAAGCTTGATGGCATTACGCATCTCGACTCTGAGCTTGGCGTCAAGATTGGACAGCGGTTCGTCCATCAGCAATACCTGCGGGTGAATAACAATAGCCCGAGCCAAAGCAACCCGCTGCTGCTGACCACCGGAAAGCTGCGTCGGCATCCGGTCTTTCAGATGGGCAATCTTTACTGTTTCCAGTATTTCATCGACTAATGCATTCATTTTTTCTTTGGCTACCTTACGGTTTTTCAGCCCGAAAGCAACATTATCTTTAACTGACATATGCGGAAAAATAGCATAGTTCTGAAAGACCATGCCCATATTACGCAAATGCGTTGGTATATCATTAATGATCTGATCATCTATTTTGATCGTACCGCCTTCGATAGAGTTAAAGCCGATAATCATTCTCAGCAACGTAGTTTTGCCACAGCCGGAAGGTCCCAACAACGTAAAAAATTCTCCGGGCCGGACATCTACTGACAAACCGTTGATAATAGTATCCTTGCCAAACCGCTTAACGACATTATCGATAGTAATCGCTACACTCATAAAATAACCGCCTTTTTATTTTAGTAAGACAAAAGGGGACTCTGCGAGTCCCCTTTGCCATTTATAACATTTACACTTGCTTACATAGATTTTTCCATATGCTCGCTGAACATTTTAGTAATCTTGGCTTTATTTTCGGAAACCCATTTTTCATCGTAGTTAGGAGCTAATTTGATTTTATCATTAGGAGTCATATAATCAGCCAAGGTGGCGCCTTTACGCAGTGGACGTACTGTCAGATTCATACCGACAGCATTCTGCACTTTTTCGGAAAGCATATAATCGACAAATTTCTTAGCATTTTCCGGATGCTTACAGTTTTTCAGGATCTGTACGGATTCTCCGGGGAAAATAGCGCCCTCTACCGGGAATACTACTTTTACCTTAGCGCCATTTTTCACAAGATTGGCTGCCGGGTCTTCCCAGGTAAGACCAACGACATATTCGCCGCCGGCAACGCCTTTGTAGACCTGACTGGAGCTATTGCACATTTTACCGCCCAGATTAGCGATAAATTTATCAACATAATCCCACGCTTCCGGAGACATCGGGTCGCCGTTTTTTCCCATCCCATACAGCATTGCCATCAAGCTTTGGAAGGCCGAGCTGGAGTTGACAGGATCGCCGAAAGCGATTTTTCCTTTTAAAGCCGGATTTAGTAAATCTTCGAAACCGTCAATTTTCATGCCGTTAGCAAGCTCAGTATTAACGATCATAACTGTTGGATCAGCAAAGGCTGGTGTAAAAACGCCTGCTTTATTTTTAAAGCCATCCATCATTTTATCGTTTTCAGTGGAAGTATATTCCATAAACAGATCTTTAGAAGAGGACAGCATCGTTTCGTCGGCCGCCCACAAAATATCACCCAGCGGATTATCTTTTTCAGATTTAGCACGTTTAAGGACTTCACCGGTACCTGCTACAACAAGATTAACCTTTATACCTGTATCTTTTTCAAATTGAGGGATAACTGCATTATTCAGCTGCTCGCTGCGGGCAGAATAAACTGTCAGTACTTTTTCCTCCGGTCCTCCGGCTTTTTTCTCTGCTGGTTTGTCACTGCCGCAGCCTGCCGCAACAAGCATCAGTGATGCTAAAACTGCTGAAATGATTTTAGTTGACTTTTTCATAAAAACCCTCCATTCTTGTCCTTTGAGTTAATTTTGTTCTTAATTTTCGCACTTTTCTTACTAATTTGATTATAACCCTTTTACAAAAGGGGGTCAAGCTCAGACACATCATAATACACCACAAATAATTTATGCTATAAAAAAACAGAACTGTCTGCAGATAATTTTACTCAACCAGTAAAAGACCATATATTTTCAGTTCAGGAACCGCCGCCTGCAGAATTTCCGCCTGATAACCATTATCATTAGCCAAAGCCATAACATCAATTCCGCATGCTTCCAGCGAGGGTCTTGCTTTTGTTGGATTTACACACTGCTTTAAATTACATTCTTTGCACAAACGACAGCGTCCCGCCTTTAAAGCAAAAGCTTTATAATGATTCTGCAGAAAGGCTTCCCGTTCCAGGTTTAATAAAATCTCCAGCAGCCCATTACTCATTGACAGATCGGCCGCAGCAAAATTTTCAACCGCCACCCCATTCAAAGGAAAAGTGTACTGAATGATAATCCCTCTTATAAATTCCTGTAAAAACCTCTGCGTTGCCGCATAATCAGGAACAAATGGCGGACAGCACAATGTTTTTCCATAATTAGGGCAACCAAACTGGCACTTCCAGCGTGTCCAGGCCCCAGTCCTGATACTGGCAACGTCAATTGTTTTTGCGCCTGAAGCGCCTAAAGCCAAAGCTTTTTCAACCAGTTTCTGCAGATCATGTTCCAACGCAGTTTTTTGCATACGACGACCTTCTTTCACTCACATATATTATTTTCATATTTTTATTATACACCTTAATCATATTCTGATGTTTCTTAAAAATAATGTTCAAAAATTACACTTTCAGCAGTAAAAAAATACATTATAAGTAATTATTAAAAGAATTATAAAAAGCATTTCCCTCGCCAAAGTTTCTTTGCTATAATCTAGTCAATATCGTTAAGGAGGCATCACCCATGACAACAGCTTTCGATAAAGACCTGGAACTTATTTTTCAAAAACTGACTTCTGACCGACAAGTTAAACAAGCTTTAGATTTTTTAAAACAGGATGCGCCCAATACTATCGCACAGCAAAAAGAACTGGTAGTCATAGAAGCGCCAACATTTCAGGAAAAACAACGCAGCCTACACTACGCTCAAATGCTGAAAGCTGCCGGTCTGCAGGATGTGACCATAGATGAAAAATTTAATGTTTACGGAAAAATCTACGGCAGTGGTAAAACCGGTAAAAGCGTTCTTCTTGAAGGGCACTTAGATACAGTGTTCTCCTTTGGTACCGTTACAGATGTTATCGAAAAAGACGGCAAGCTTTATGCTCCAGGTATTTGCGATGATACCAGAGCTTTAGCGGCAAATCTTTCAGTTATCAGGGCTTTGGTCAACAGCGGCCTGCGCCCACATCATGATATTATGATTGCAGGCACTGCGGCAGAAGAAGGCCTGGGAGCTATGAGCGGCATGAAATATTTGGTTAATAATAAAACTGAAGAAATACTCGCAGCCATTTCGATTGACGGTCCCAGTAATGATGTAATGTATTTTAATGCTACGGGCATGATCAATTATGACGTCACCTATACAGGTCCCGGCGGTCATGCTTATCTGGCTTTCGGTACTCCCAGCGCAGTGCAGGCTATGGGACGAGCCATCGCCGCTTTAAGCGATATGCAGGTGCCTGAAACTCCTAAAACTACTTTTACAGTCAGCCTTGCCAACGGCGGGCAGGCCATCCACGGCATTGCTCAAAGCGCTAATTTTAAAATCAATATGCGTTCCGACAGCGCTGAAGTTCTGGCGCAAATGGAACAGCAGGCACTCGCGATTTTCCAGCAGGGTGCCGACGCAGAAAATGCCCGCTGGCAGAAACCCGGCGCTGTAAAAGTTACTTTCAGTAAAATCATGGACGTCCCCGCCGGCAGCCAATCCGAAAGCTGCCGTATGGTCCAGGCGGCCAAGCTGGCAACCTTAGCCTGCGGCATCACGCCGCAGCCGCGTTTAGGCGGCTGCACCAACAGCAATATGCCGATCGCAATCGGCATTCCGGCTGTTACCTTAGGACGCGGCGGCGCTGAATATGGTACCCATACCGTAGACGAATGGTTTGACCCAGCCGGAGTATATGTATGTGAACAAAAATCACTGCTGCTGCTTTTGGCTTTAGCAGGTTTGACTGACGTTACTACTGCTCCACAACTTTAACGGCTGCTTCAATCAACACAAAAAGCTCTGACATTAGTCAGAGCTTTTTGTGTTGATGTGTAAGTGTCCAAACTCAATGGGAGGATCAAAATATCTATATATCTATCGTCTGAAGCCATGCTTCTATTGCTTCCAAAATTTGCTGAAAGTTATGCTGCAGTTTTGCGATATCGTCAGAGTCCGCATCATCTATATGCAAGCCTGCCGTTACGGCAACATTAGTATTAAATTTACTCGCCAGGCGCAAAGCCGCCTCTCTGGCAGGCAAATCATCCTTATGTCCCAGACGGCATAAAACAGAGGCACTGGCGGAAATCTCAGCAGTATTTTTCAAACTCGGCCTGGGAGAAGCCAAGGCAGCAGCACCAATATGCGAAGCCTCGCCTCCGCCAATCACTACTGCGATATCTTTACCGCATAAAACCACACATGCCGTAACTGTATAAGGTTTATCCCCCTCGCTTAACGTTACTGTCTGCATATGTCTTCTCCCTGCCATGCGACAAATTTCTGATACTCGATCCCAAACTGCATCAAAATCTTACCGATAATATGATCGATCTGCTGTTCCAGTGAATTGGAGCCATTATAAAAAGTAAGCATCGGCGGTACTATAGCGCAGCCGTTATCAGCACATTCTTTTATATTGCGCAGATGGATACGGCTCAACGGCAGCTCGCGCGGTACTAAAACCACCTTACGGTTTTCTTTAAGACAGACATCAGCCGCACGCAGCAGCAGATTTTCTGCAAACCCTGAGGCTATCCCGGCAACGGTTTTCATACTGGCGGGAATAATTATCATACCATCCGTAACAAAAGAACCGCTGGAAATACTTGCTGCCAGATTTTTATTACTGTGAGTAAAATCGGCCAGTTCTGCAAGTCTGCTGATTTCTATATTAGTTTCACATTCAAAATTCTTAACAGCACCTTCCGTAATTATCAGATGCACTTCCATATCAGTCAGCTGCTTTAGAGCCTTGAGCATCTGATAACCCATAATGACACCGCTGGCACCGGAAATTCCTACAATCAAGCGCATAATAACCAACCTTTCTTAAACTTACTTTTTAAGACAAATCACCACAGACCGATTACTTTCCACCAGGGTACAGCAATGCCGACAGTAATAATGAACAGCACGATCGTAAACGGTACACCGAATTTGATCGTTTCTTTTTCCGTATACATACCGTTGTCTTCACCTACGCCGACCAAAATCGCCAGATTATGGAATGGTAGTATAAAGTGAGCGTTGATAGCAATATAGGCAATCATAACAGGAATGATCGTACTGATACCCATTGAGCCCGTAAAGGCCAGCATCGCCGGGATAACGATCCCCATAACTGCGATAACGCTGCCGAACAGCATATGGATAGCAATAGAAACGGCTGTAATAAATGCGGCCAGGATGAACATATTTTCCGGCACACTGCTTGGCAATACAGTTTGCGCTATCCATGTATTCATGCCTGTAGCACCGCCCACACGGCCAATAGCGACAGCAGCTGTCAAAAAGATCAGTGTTTGTACCGGTACACCACTCCAGCTTTGCGGAGTCAAAATGCCGCCGATCTTAGGCATTGCCATCCCCATAGCAATAAATAACGTTACCCAGCCAATATCAATGCCATGCAGCGTGTCAGTCATCCAGAGGATAATAGCCAGTGTTACCCAAACGGCAGTACGTAATTCTTTGCCGCTCATCGGTCCCATAGCTTCCAGCTTCTCTAAAATTTCAGTTTTATTGACATTGACCTCTTTGGTTGGCTTGAACATAAACAGTATCATAACCATTGTAATGATACTGGTAACGATCATTGGCAGACCCATAACTTCGAACCATTTGAGCCAGCCTACCGGTTCCGGGTCACAGCTGGCAGCCGCCAGTGGATTGATCGACGCATCACCAGTCAGAAAGATCATGGAAACCGGGATAGAAGCCGTAAAAACAGTAAAACCGATCTTAACCGCGTCTTCACGGGGAATGTCCGCGCTTTTTACCACAACAGCCATGACCGACATAATGAGAAAAGCGCGCGGCCAGGGATGCGGAATCAATAAGGCCAGAATGAACGTCAGAGCAAAGATAGAAACGATAATACTTTTAAAAGACGAAACATATTTTACGATGAACTTATAAGCGATCCTCTCACCTAAACCTGATTCTTTCACCGCCACCGCAATAAGATAAGCGCCGATGATCAGATACATCATAGAAGTAGTCCAGGTAGAAAAAATCAATGTTGTTGGCGCAACTTTAAAAACTGCTAAAAGCAAAAGATACAGACCTGAGACATAACCGGGCTGAGCAATACCAAAAGCCCAGAAAATCACTGTCATCAGAGAAAAGGCCATACACATCTGTCCTGTGCGTTCCAAGCCGGGAATGTTAGCAAAAAAGATGACCACAGCTACGATGATACCTAAAATAAAACCTATAATCGGTTTATTCTTTCCCATAATTGTCCTCCTTAAAAATATCCAATCAAAGTCAGATAATGTGGTTAAGGCGTTTAAAACGCCTTAACCAGCAGAATCATTCAATCCTGTACGGTAAAATCAGGCAAGAATTTTTTTACATCGACTTCCATAAATTTTGCGCGTTGGAATCTTGCTTTCTGATTAAACGGAACTGTCGCGTCATAAATAGTTTTGCAGGCAATACCATGATCGCGGATCGACCAGCTGCAGGCAGGATCATTAGACGGATCAAGCGGATGGCAGCGTACGCCGGGGATTGTTACGATATCGACATCGGCCTGCATTCTGGTAGTCATCGCCCATAGCACATCGTTAGTATCAAAAATATCGACATCTTCATCAACTAAAATCACCTGCTTCAATTCCGGGAAAGCAGAGAAAGCAAGCAGCGCAGCCTGACGCTGACGACCCTCGTCACTGGGAACGGTCTTTTTGAACTGGATAACGGCAATAAATTTACCGCCGCCGGAGGAATGTGCATAAACATTTTGTACACGGCCCGGCATAGCTCTTTCCACCATATCAAGGATCGACGCCTCAGTCGGGATACCGGCCATGCTTACATGCTCTTCGGAAGGTCCAATGCAGGTTTGCATAATCGGATTTACTCTGTGAGTAACAGCTTTTACTTTGATAACAGGTAATTCTGCATTGGCAGGCCCGGTATAACCGGGAAATTCCGGCATCGCTTTACCGGTATTGGAATTCTGGTCCTCGCGAACGCGCGCGCCTACCAAAAGCTCGCCTTCAATAACGTATTCGGCGTTGGCGATACATTTTTCATCGATCGTCACACAGGGAGCTAATTCAACAGCCTTACCGCGGATTGCTCCGGCAATAGATAATTCATTGAAGCCAAGCGGAGTTGTCGGCGGCTCAAAGCAGGAAGCGATCTCAATAGCCGGATCGACACCGATACTGATGGAAATTGGCAGCGGTTTGCCTAAAGCTTCGGCCTTTTCACGGAAAGCGCCCAAATGCCGGGCCCCCGGTGTGAAAAACATGGAAATTTCGTCTTTGCTCTGCAGGCAAAGTCTATGGATCGTAACGTCAGATTCACCGGTTTCGACATCGGAAGCATAGCACATACCCAAAGTTACATACGGTCCTGCATCTTCCGGAGTATTGGTAGGAGCCGGGATCAATTTACGGATATCAAAGCCTTCGTCAGTAGCCAGATGCACGACTTCCTGGCATTGAGCTTTCGCTTTATCAACGACCACTGGAGCAATGGCATTTTTTACAGCGTCACGCATCATAAAACCTAATTTTTCAGGTTTACTATTCAAAAGATAGCCTACACGTTTACGGCTGGCTAATAAACCAATAACTACTTTTGCACCTTGGTGTCCTTTCACATTTTCAAAAGTCATAGCCGGCCCCGTTTTAGTAGGACGAGCAACAGTGCCGCCTGCACCCACATAACGATAAACGCCAGCCAGTTCTGCAGAAGGGTCAACCTCTACATCAGTATGTACCATTTGTCCGGGAATGCTTTCCAGTAATTCCAACGCAGATCTTAAATCAATAACTTCTTTAGTCATAAAAATAACCTCCTGACTTTTTGTTGAGTGTTACCTCACAATTTGATAATAGATTGTGGTGTAACAATACAGTCAAGAGGTTTTTAAAAAAATTTTTATTTATTTTTTTAAGGTAACAGGAGCCTGCAGCATACAGAAATCTACGCCTGTTTCCTGCTTATAAAAGGTAGTATCAAGCAGACACACGTCGATGATATCCCCTGCCAGTTCATAATTATTTTTAGCCAGCCACTGCATCAGCTTTTCCAGATGCTCAGTATCATAAGGCATACCATACTTATACATGCACACATATTCTCCGGCCGGGATCGTAAGTGTATTTTCGTGCTCCTTGTTCCATACCGGCAAAAATATGCAGGACCCGGCTCCCTGAAGCCACTTATTTTTTTCCACACCAGACTTTTTGATGATAGAACCAAAACCGCCTGACGGAACCATTTCACGTTCAAAGATACGCTGCCACAAATCCATTAATGTCGTGTGCAGGTTATCTTTATCAATAGGCTGCAGCCACTCTTTAAAAATCGCCTGACGTGCATCTATATAGCGTACAAAAGGCAGCGACATCCTCATCATCCCTGCATCTACGGCTTCTTCATACAGATCGATCCTTTGATTTAGGTATTCGCGCAAAGTATTGAGCTTGGCAATTTGATTCATAATATACTGTTTTTGTTTCTCCAAAAGATACATTTCGTTTTCCGGCGTCCGTTCCTGAAAATGCTGTTGGATATCTTTCAGACTGATTCCCAACGATTTAAGGAAACAAATCTCTCGTAAATATGGTATCTGGTGTTTACAATAATAACGGTAACCGTTGGTATCGACCTTCGCCGGCTTAAATAAATCAATATTATCGTAATGAATAAGGGTCTGTCTGGTAATTCCGTGCAGTTTTGCCATTTCGCTTATAGAAATATAAGTGCTCATCAAGACCACCTCACCCCATTTTTTTATATTATATAATAGTTTAGGGTGTATTGTAACAATACAGTTTATGAAAAACCTATTCCAAAATAAAAACCCTCTGACCTAAGTCAGAGGGTTTACTGTCAGTTTGGTAGCGCCAACGAGAATCGAACTCGTGATTTCGCCTTGAGAGGGCGACGTCTTAGCCGCTTGACCATGGCGCCATTGGCTCCGGGACTAGGGCTCGAACCCAGACAAGATGATCCAGAATCACCTGTGCTACCATTACACCATCCCGGAATTGTGTTGAACACAAGGGTTATTATAACTCACTTTGCCGCGATTGACAAGTACTTTTTTTACTTTTTCTTACATTCCCTTATTATAAGTGAACGTATCCAGAGTTTCATTGATCTTTTTAGCCAAAGATTCCGGCAGTCCTTCAATATTGACGTTGAGGAAGCCGCGGACGATAGTAGCAGTAGCTTCTTCTTCGTCCATTCCTCGCGCCATCAGATACTCGATCTCTTCAGGAGCGATGCGGCCCACAGCAGCCTCGTGGCTGAGCTCGGCATTACCTGTAAATGCATCCAGCTCAGGTATGGCAGAAATATAACCTTTATTACTGAGCATCAAGCCATTACATTCCAAATGGGCACGAATGCCTTCGGCACGACCTGTAAGATTGCCGCGGTTGATGATCTCACCGCCGGTAGAAATAGTACGGGTCACGATTTCGGCACGGGTACCAGGCACCTCTAACAGCGCCTTGCCGCCGATATCAAGATGCGACCCCTCCGGTGCCACTAAAATAGAATTTAAGCGTGCCACAGCGCCTTCGCCTACCAGCTTGGTAGTAGGATACATCTGCACATCTTTTACTTTTTCCATGCAGACATAATTAGAAATAAACTGGCCGCCTTCTTCGATGATCGTTACGCTGCGAGGACGCACAGCAATGTTTTCGCCCCAGCTGTGGATCATGGTAAAGGTCAGCTTAGCATTTTTTTCAACATAAAATTCACTGATACCGATATGCACGCCTTTTTCAACACCGGGATCACTGGCACAGCCAGAGATGATATTAAGCTCAGCGCCTTCTTCTACAATAACAATGTTATGAACACGCTGCAGCTGCTCCTCGTGACCGATAAAAACGCAGGCCTGCAGCGGAGCTTCTATCTTCTGCCCGGCTTTGACTCTGATAAAATATCCCTGTTCCTGCTCCAATGCAGTTTTAGCAGTATATTTATCAGTATCTGCCTTCACGGCATTCCACCAGTATTTTTTGACAAGTTCAGGATATTTTTTAGCGGCGGCGCCGGTATTCATCAATTCCAGCGGCAGCTGCGGCTTTACTTCGGCCTCAATAGGCGCATTGTCGACCTGAATAAAGCTGGCGCTGCGATTCTCCCTCTCCAGATCGATACCAACATGCTCCAGCCGTTCTTTCCCTGCTGCTGAAAGCTCGGCGGTACTTTGCACATGCTGTTCATTATTATCATCAAATTTTTCCAAATCGATATCATTGCCAAAAGCAGCTTTTTTAACCAGCGCTTCCTGCAGATTTACCTGTTCACTCATTTCATTCCCCTCCTGCAGCCGCCATTCACACATTTCTCATAACCGGTCTTGCTGATACAGCTCAATACATCCAAAGGATCGCCGCTGGTACAGCTTAAAGTGCCCTGATACAAAATATGAGCATGCGAAGCCGGCACATACTTCAAAATATGCCCGACATGAGTAATAATCAGACCGCTGCGCTGACTGCTGAGCGGATTATAAGTGTCACAGTCAAGATTATGGGCACAGCAGGGTTTATCACAGCCGGTGCCGCCACAGGGCTCGTTATGCAGAATGTAGTTGGCAGCCCGTCCTACAAGTGCGATATTTTCCACGTCGACACCTGATTCAGGTTCATCTAAAAGCAGCATATCAGGTTTTTGCGCCATCAGCTGCAGAAGCTCCGAACGTTTCAGTTCACCACCGCTGAAACCTTCATTGACACTGCGGTCGAGAAAATCAGCCAAACCCATCCATCTTGCCATTTGCTCCGTTTCCTGAGGCGTAGCTCCACAGATCTCAATCATATGGCGCAGCGACAAGCCGCGGATCGTCGGCGGACGCTGGATCATTACGCCTACACCTAAACGGGCCCGCTCATAACAAGGAGCTTCGGTAATATCATGACCTTTAAAATAGATTTTACCGCTTAATACCTCATAACGTTCAAAGCCCATGATCGTCCCGATCAAAGTAGATTTACCGGTACCGTTAGGCCCGAATAAAACATGGACCTCACCCGGTTTAATGTGCAGGTTAATATCGTGAAGAATCTGTCTGCCTTGTACGGCAACAGACAGATTTTCTATTTTCAGCATAATTGTATCCCTCTTTCCGAAATTTTTACTGATAGAATATAGTCTTTACTTACGTTTTTATTATAGCATACAATATGGGCAAAATCCATACTCTAATTGTAGGAATTAAATCATCACACTTCCTGTGCAAGATAGAATTTTCAGGCTTACTGTGTTAGAATAATCTTATTCAAACATTTGGGCAGCACTATCCGGCAACTCAAACTATAAATTTACCGGCAGGCACGTGGAGGTTCTATGCATCAGTATATATTTCACATCGGCGATTTTCCTATCCGTATGTACGGTTTAGTTCTCTGTATGAGCATTTTTTTAGCAACTGGTGTTGCTTACTTTCTAGCCAAACAGGATGGCCGCTGGCAGCAGCATATCCTGGACATTGGTATTTACGGCGGCTTTGCCGGTTTGATCGGCGGACGCCTCTGGGATGTATTCTTTTTCGACTGGGATTATTACCAGCATCATCTGCTGGAGATACCTTTTGTCTGGCAAGGCGGCATGGCAATACAGGGAGGCGTCATCGCCGGCGTTCTGGCAGGCATCTGGTACTGTAAACGGCATCAGATCGACTGGCTCGCTTTAGCCGATATCGTCTGTCCCGCAATTTTGATCGGTCAGGCAATCGGCCGTATGGCCAACCTGCTGAACGGCGATGCTTTCGGAACGCCTACAGGCGGTAATTTTGGTCTTTTATATCCGGAAGGTACGCTGGCTTTTAAAACCTATGGCGCCGTTCCTTTATGGCCAGCCGAGGTTTGGGAAGGCCAGCTGGATATCGTTATCTTCGCGCTCCTGCTTTTATTCCGCACTACTGATCACGCTAAAGGGCAGGCCATGTGTCTGTATGTAATGCTGTATTCAGCTGTACGCTTTGGTCTGGAAATGCTGCGCGGCGATTATGTCGAGCCCTTCTTATTTGGTTTAAAATCGGCCCAGGCTACCAGCCTTTGTTTTTTCCTGATCGCTTTAGGCTTCTTCCTCTATTTTGGCTGGCGTGAAAAACACACTGAAGCTGTACCGCAGATAACTAATAAAAAACGCAGTAAAAAATAAATACTGGAGCTAATATTAAATGACTGATATAAAATTTCCAATGATTCAAATTACAAAAAAAACAGGAAACGAATCTTTAATTAACTTTAAAGGTGAAACAATAGGTACAGTATTGGATTTTTGGAAATGGGCATATTCTGATTTACTCGACAATGCACAGCGCGGAATTTTAGCAGAATATTTAGTAGCCAATGCGTTAAATTTGCAAAACACAATCCGAACTAACTGGGATAAATATGACCTTATTACCCAAGATGGCATCACTTTAGAAATAAAAACTTCTGCTTACTTACAAACATGGGGACAGAAAAAGCTTTCTAATTTGATTTTCGGAATTCAACCGACCTATGGTTGGAATAAAGAAACTAACGAATATGACACATTAAAAAGTAGACAAGCAGATATTTATATCTTTTGTATTTTTAATAATACAAACCCTCTAACTGTAAACCCCTTAGATTTAAACCAATGGGATTTTTACATACTAAACACCAAAATTCTTGATCGAAAAGTAGGAAATCAAAGAAGTATTACTCTAAACAGTTTGAAAACTTTAGGAGCTCAATACTGCCATTTTGAAGATTTAAAATCTACTATTTACAACGAATATAAAAAAGAAGCCGGCATATAGCCGGCCTCTTTTGTTTAATAGAATAACATAAAAACAAAACGCAACAGGAACATCGCGCTCAAACCACGCACCAGCCAGGAAACCTCTGACCATTTGCCTACTGCCAATTTAACAAAGCTGAACATAATAAAACCGATCGCAATACCATCGGCGATATTATAACCGAAACACATAATCATCATTGTAAAATACGCAGGCACGGCAACTTCCAGATTCCGCCAGTCAATATCGCCAATATCCGATGCCATCATAATACCGACCATGATCAGCACCGGAGCAGTAGCCGCAGCAGGCACCATACCCAGCAGCGGCGCCAGAGATACGCTCAGCAGAAATAATAATGCCGTTACAACAGAAGCAAAGCCTGTCCTGGCGCCTGCCGCCACACCTGTGCTAGACTCGACATAAGTCGTTACCGTCGATGTTCCAAAAAAGGCTCCCATCACGGTAGCAGTCGCATCTGCCAATAAAATCCGTTCGCCATTGATGATATTGCCATCCTCATCAACAAGATTAGCCCTTGAAGCAGTCGCCAGCACAGTACCGATCGTGTCAAACATATCGGCGATCGTCATTGTGATCATCACTGAAAACAATGAAAAAATCATAACTCCGACTCCCTTAGAAATATCAAACAGCTGCACAAAACCGCTCAGGCACTTGCCAAAAGTTTCACTCAAATCACCAATAGGCATCGAACCTGGCAGATGCAGCCCCAACTGCCAGCCGCTGAAAAATTGCAGATAACAACCCAACATCGAAGTAATAATAATACTGAGCAGCATCCCGCCTCTTGTCCCGCGCAGTAAAAAACCGATATTCAGAAAAATCCCTACCAATGCCAGCTTCGCTGAATCATTGGCAAAAGTCAGCGCAGGAATGATACTGCTGTCCAGTTTCATGCTGTCACCCAACGGGATAAAACTTCCCGAATTGGCTGAAAAGCTAAGCAAGGATGCATTTTTTAAACCGATGTACAAAATGAACATCCCTATACCGATGCCGATCGCTTTTTTCAAATGCATCGGTATTTCCGAAATGATCCTGCTGCGCAGTCCGGTAACAGAAACCACAACAAAAATAATACCTGACAGCAGTACCGCTCCCAGGCCCTGCTCCCAGGTATAACCCATGGCCCCGCATAAAGTATAGGCAAAGAAGGCATTAATCCCCATTCCCGGAGCCAACCCAAAAGGAGCATTGGCGTATAAGGCCATCAGCAGTGTACCTGCAGCCGCAGCCAGGCAGGTGGCCAGCATTACCGTACCTTTATCCATACCGGCAGCAGCCATGATCTGCGGATTGACGAAAATGATATACGCCATTGTCACAAAGGACGTAATTCCTCCGATCGTCTCACGCTGCCAAGTGGTTTTACGCTCCTGAAACTTAAAAAAACTTGCTACAAAATCATTCATTTGCCGCTTCCTCCGGTCATTTTTACATTTCACAAACTGTTCAAAGGTTTGCCCTTTTTCTGTCAAATGTCTGTTGTATACTTAAAGCATAGCAAGTGATGAACTTGCTACACCCTTCCCATCAAATTCATCATAAACAGCTTTCCTATGGAGAAACCGTTCGCTACCATCCCCAGCGAACGGTTTTCTCTTTGTCCGCAGAACACTGAAAATAAAGTCGTGCCGTATAGCACGACTTTATTTTTTTACGGCTTCAGCAACGGCTTTCATACAGGCTACCAAAGATCCTTTTTCACGATGATGATTGATACACTCGCAGCACTTGCCATGACGCACACAGTTCACCATTTTACAGGTACAGTTGGCTTCGTTGCAATTCACCATTTTCATACCTCCCCTGATACTGATTTATCTATATCTGCGTAAAGGACACAGAACCTCTGCATATTTACCCTTGGCATTCTGCAGAGTAATGTTAACAGCCCACATAGGCATTCCAGCATCATCCTCAGTATGCGTACACTGAAACAACCGCTTCCCGCCGATAAATTTAATGATATCTTCCAATTCCAAAAGCAGAACCAAATCCTCACGACTATAGGCATCCAGCCCCTCGTCTGAAAAAAAGACTGTCGCTACTACCAGCTCGTCCATCTGCCAGCATTCCAGGACGTAGGGCCTGCCGCCAATGATCGAGCCTTTGTAATAACCGATATCAAGCACACCGTCAGCATCCGGTTCGTAGGGGGAAGGGATATATTCACTTCTATTGGGAACAGGGAATTTTATTGCTTGCATAATACACTCCTAGATTATTTGTATTGATTCAGAACTTTTTTACAATATTTGACAAAATCTTTTTTGACATTTGCAGGCTCCGTCACTTTAACTTTATTTCCAAAGCCGAACATCCAGCCGTAAAAAGCCTGGTCAACAACGGCAGTACCTTCGATGACACTTGTTTCTTCCTTACTTTTTTTCACTTTACTGTCAGCCAGATATTCCAGCACGACCGGTACTATTTCGTTACTGCAGCGTAATTCAACGGGACATAACAACTCAGCATCATCATATTTCTGTGCTTTCAAGTTTTCTCTCAATGTTTCGGCCTGATACCTGCTGGCTAACCGAGCCAGCTTGTCTACCAGCTTCTGGGCCTTATTTTGGGTAATAGCAGAAGATTTAACCACTGCTTCTGCCAGCAGCTGCAGCTCAGACAGCGTAAAAAGCCTGCTGCCAATTCTATAAATATTGGCTCTGCTGCGTGTAGCAATAACATCCAAGCCAAAAGCCTGCAGTGTAGCGATATCGTCATACAAGCTTTTCCGTTCGGCAGGTATTTCCAGCTCTGCCAATCTTTCGATCAGCTGCTGTACTGTAAGTACATGCTTTTCGTCAGTTTCTTCAAGCAGAATCTGCTGCAGATACAGCAGCTTTGCTTTTTGATTTGCTTTTTTTGACATAATCCGCACCTTCTTTTCGGAAATGCTTATAATTCCACTAAATACTATATTAGCCACAAAAACTCTTTTCCCTGCCGTAGCGGTAATTTTTTTACAAAAAAATACTCTGGCCTCAGCCAGAGTACAAAATATTCTATCCCTGCACAATATACCAGCCTTTATTTTCTCCGGCCAGCAGCAAATAGGTATCGGCATTGTCCATAAAGCCCTGTAAGGCTTTTCTCTGCACAACGACCACGTTATCTTTTACCCCTGCATAGCTTTTCAGCTCGGCATAGGGCATAACGTTTTTACTGCTCCAGCTGAAGGCTTTAGGTTTGAAGCCTTCTATCTCGTCCTGCGGCAATAATTTTACCAGTTTCTTCCCGGAATAAAATACCGCTGATGTCGGATATTCGCCATACAATCCGATTTCAGCCTTCTCAGGATACTTGTTCTGCAGCTGCAGTGCCAGCTGCTTGCCTGAACGCAGGCCGCTCAACGGCACTGCCACCGTGGGAATCAGCGCCAGATTGAAAAACAGAGCCATTGCGGCAACAGCTGCCGTCAGATATTTTTTATTACAGCTTTTAACAGCATACACCAGCCCAAGGCCTGCCAGTGCTGTCAGCAACACTAAAAATTCATCCTGTACCGGAGCTATGCCCTTAAAACGACACCAATAAACTGCTCCGGCTAAAACAGCGTAAAATAATCCGTGGAACAGCAAATAGCCGCGGCTGAACACTCTGGAACCTTTGACCGCCAAGTAACGGCCTAACAGTAACGCTGCCGGAAACAAAAGCGGGTATGTATAAGTGATATACTTTGTAGCCATATTCTGAAAAAAAACAAACACTATAGCCGCCCAGAGCAACAGAAACACAGTTAAATCATCAGGCCGCTGCCAGCTTCCCTGTTTTCTGAATTTCTGCCACAGACACTGCGGCAGAAACCCGCTCCAGGGAAACAAAGCCAGAATATTTACAAGAGTATAATAATAAATGACATTGTCACGGGGGTGTTCGGAAACAGTAGCCCGCAGCAAGTTATGCGTTCCCAAAAAAGTTTTTGTAAAAGCATCGCCATGTAAACTGATCATGGCCAGATACCAAGGCAGCCCTATGATCAGAAACAGCAAAGTACCGCTGCAGAGCTTCATTTGTTTCAATTCCTGCCAGCTTTTAGTAACAGCCAGAAACAGAAATATGATAAGCCCCGGCAGCAAAAAACCGATTGGCCCTTTGGTCAGCGTTGCCAAAGCGGCACCGGCATACATCACGTAATAATACTTTTTCTGCGGCGTACTGTAGCCCAAATAAAAGAAAAGCAAGACCGCGCTGAAAAAGAAAAATAAGATCGCATCAGTGATGACTGATTTGCTGATCAGGAAAAATTCAACTGATGTTAAAAGCACTAAACCACTGTAAAAAGCAGTTTTATCATCAAAAAGTTTTTTTGCCCCCCAGATAAGCAGCCCCAGACCTGCCAAACCAAAACAGGACGGAAAGAAACGGGCAGCGAATTCGGTAAAGCCGAATATTTTGAATCCCAATGCCGTCAGCCAGTAAAAAAACACCGGTTTATCAAACCAATATTGCCCGTAAATCTGCGGCGACAGCCAGTCTCCCGATACCACCATCTCCTTAGCGGTCAGCGCGTAATTTGACTCTACCGAGTCTGTGATCAGTAAAGATCCGTTAAACACAAATAATAGCAATAATGCAGCCAGCCAAAAAACAGTCCAACTTTTCCTGCTCATAAAAAACAACTCCTTGCCTTTATTTCAGCCTTATCATAAAAAATGCGGCTGAAAATAACCTGAAACAAGGAGTTGTTATTTTTAATATTGTACCGTTAATGGCAGCTTGACAATAAAGCTGCTGCCGCCATTTTTTTTACTCTCAACTTCAATCGTCCCCTGATGCTGCTCAACGATCAGCTTGGCAATCGGCAATCCTAAGCCAAAACCGCCTTCAGCACGCGTCCTTGCTTTATCGACCCGGTAAAATCTTTCAAAAATCCGCTCGATATCTTGGGTATCAATGCCAATGCCTTCGTCCTCGACCTTGATAACAAGCTGTCGGTTTTGCCGCAGCGCACTGACTGTGACCGTCCCTCTAGCCGAGTACTTGATGGCATTATCAACTAAAATTGTCAGCAGCTGTTCCAAACGCATCCGGTCGCCCCAAATGATCAAACGTTCCTGTGCCAGCCGCTGCTCCAGCTTTAAGCCCTTCTGTTCCGCCAGCATACTTAAAGTACCAAGTGTCTGCTCAAACAGTACGTTAAAATTGACCTGCTCCAGTTTAAGATCACCGGCGCCAGCGTCATTGCGGGCCAGTGACAGCAACGCTGCAACCAGATTATTCATCCGTTTTATTTCTATGCGCATTGTTTTCAGAGTATCGACAGTAAATTCACTAAAATTACTGTCCGTATCCCCTTCCATACCCTCTGCGGCTATCCCCATTACTGTAAGCGGAGTCCGCAGTTCATGCGAAGCATCGGCAACAAATTCACGCTGACGTTTAAACATTTCCCTGATCGGCTTAATACTGCGCCCTGCCAGGTAATAACCAACGCCGGCGCCGCAGCAGATAAAAAACAGGCTCATCAGAACGAGCCAGAGGATCTCGCCCTTTTCTTCATAATAATAGTCGCTCAAATCCTTAAACATATATAAAGTTGCAACACTGGCATTTCCGTCCAGTATCTGATCCCGCCCAATAAGGTAGATCCACAGCCGGTCATTTGCATCGCGCAAAGTCACCCATTTTACTTTTCTGTCATGCTGCGGCCACTCACTGCGCAGTGCCAGCAATTGTTGACCAACGGGACTGCCGCTGACCTGATCGTGCAGCAGCATATCCGAACCCGGCTGCAGCATATAAGCCAATTCCCTGCCGACTTCAATAGAGTGCTTGGACACCGGCAGTTCACCGCTTGCTACAAACTCCTCCCCTTCATGGATGATCAGTTCGCGCATCTCCTGCTTTTCATGCGTCAGCACAGAATGACCCAACAGAATAATGCAGCCTGTAACGATCATTACTACTAGCAGTGAAAAAATACCTGTATAAATAATGGTGAGCTTTAAACGTAATTTATCAAACATCCTCTACCTCTAACATATAACCGACACCACGAACAGTCTTGATCAGGCTTTCTGCTCCGATAGATGCCAATTTCAATCGCAGCGAACGGATATGCACATCCAGATTATTTTCGGTAACATCGCCGTCTATACCCCAGACACGTTCCAAAAGCAGCTCCCTCGGCAAAATCTGCCCTGCATTGATCAATAACAGTTCCATCAGCTTAAACTCACGTGGGCGCAGCTGTATCTTCTTGTTTTTATAGCCTACAGTATAGTCTTTAACGGCTAAGGTAACACCTTTACAGACATAATCCTCCTGCTTATAGCTGCCCTGACGGCGCACCAAGGCATGCAGCCTGGCCAACAGCTCGGCCATTTCAAACGGCTTGACCAAATAATCATCGGCGCCTTCGTTAAGGCCGACCACCTTATCTTCCACACTGTCACGAGCTGTCAGCAGCAAAATTTTGCCCTGGTATTCTTCTGCACGCAGACGTTTACACAAAGCTATGCCATCAAGCTTCGGCATCATCCAGTCCAAAATCAAAACATCATAGCCGTCACGATAACACTGCTCATAAGCAGCCTCGCCGTCTTCCACCCAGTCAGTTTTGATATTTTCCTTTTTCAGCAGATTCTGCAGTAGTCGTCCCAGATTTTTATCATCTTCAGCTAACAGTATTTTCATTGCGTTCACCTCTCTGGCAACTTATACCATACCCATATTAAAATTAGCTGAATTTGCGATAAATCCTGCAAAAAAAAAGGACGCCGCAGCGTCCTTTTTTAAAAAATTATTCGGCTGTATCTGCCGCAAGCTTTTTACCCGGCTGCAGCACAGCTACAACGGCGTAAGTCAAAATGCAGGCAAACCATTCCATATAAATAACATTCGGGAAAATACGTACTGCCGGTACAAACTGCCACAATACCAGCATGATAAAACCGACCAGCAGTGTCCAGAAACCGGCAGCCTTACAGCTGTACTGCGGGAAAAACAACGCCACAATAACAATAACACTGAAAGCAGCCGTCAGGCTGAGACCAATCATGATCGTTCCCAAAATGCTGGAAACACCCATCGCCATACCCAGCGTCAGTACGCCGGAGATCACAATGCACAGACGCATCATCGTCAGCTGCTTGGCATCTGAACATTTAGGGTTGATAAAACGTTTATAAATATCGTTGGAAAACAGAGTACCCGCTGAAAGCAGCAGGTTACAGGCAGTTGAAACATCGGCCGCCCACAAAGCAGCCAGAGTAACGCCCGCCAGTACAGGCTGCAGCCCGACAATGACCTGCGGCAAAGCCAAAGCTGCCTGAGCGTCAGGATACATGGATTTGGCACAAATACCCAGCAGTGCCGCCAAAACGCCTACCGGAAGCATGATAATACCGCCCCAGACAAAGCCTTTTCTTGCAGTAGCGGCATCTTTAGCACCCAGTGAAATCTGCAGAATACTCTGCAGCGACAAATTCACTGTAACCAAAGTAATTACCCAGCTGGCAATCGTTTTCAGACCAACCCCTTCGGTAAAGCTGAACCAAGGGACGTTAGCGGGCAGTGTCTTGGCCAGAGTATCAATGCCGCCAACCTTATCCAGCTGGATAAAGGTAGCTACCACGATCCCAAAATAAATCAAAATAATGTTTAGAACATTTGTCAATGAAGCCGACCACATACCGCCGATAAAGGTGATACTGATAAAAGTAATCGCGCTGACCAGCATACCTGTTTTAAAATCAAAAACCTCTGGCATGATAGCATGCAGGATACTGCCGCCGGCGATATATTGCAGTGAAATAATTACCAATTGGATAACGATCTGGCAGAACACGCCCAAAATAACGGCATTCGTGCCATGATGTCGTTCGATAAGTTCAGAAATAGTAGTGATGTTTTGCTCGCGGTATTTCTTCGCCATAAAAATACCCATCACGATAGCGCCTATTGCCCAGGCAATAGTATACCAGCCGGCAGATAAACCGACCCTGAAAGCATGCTCTGAAACACCGATCGTCGAAGCCCCGCCAACAGCCAGACCGATGATCGTGACCGCGATAAGCGGCGCCGATAATCTGCGGCCTGCCAGCGCATAATTTTCCGCATTGCCTTCGCTGCGCTTTTTAGCAAACCAACTGATACCGAACAATGCTATGATGTAAAGTATCAGTATCGCTAAAGAAACTGACATAAAAATACCCCTCCCGATTTTTTGGCAATAAAAAACGCCCGCTATTGTGGACGGCCAAAGAGTAACTTTATTGTACGCAAAGTTTACATTAAAGTCAAGCAGAACTTACACAATTTCACACAAAACTGCTATACAGGAATATAATATGCACATTTGTTTTTATAGGCAACACCTATTGCTTTTTCATATAAAAGAATCCTTGCACAATAATTTATACAGTGATATAATTAATTGTGTTTGTTTTACTGTGTCTTTGATTATAATTATTAATTTTAACAATTTATTTGTGAATATTAGAACCTAAGGGAGATGATTATCATCGGCAGGAAATCACGCAACACAGATCAGGCCTTAATTAAGGCGGGCATAGAATTAATTGCTCAGGGTAATTACGACCCGACTGTACGCGCTATTTGTACTTTAGCAAACGTTAACCAGGGTATGTTTGTTTACTACTTTGGTTTTAAAGAAGAATATATGAAAGTCCTTTTTCAAAAAATTTACGAAGATTATCTTTCCAAATTGCAGGATTATCCTGAAAAGGATGCCAAAGCCGCTATCCAGCTGCAGCAGATCTTCTACCGTATGACAAAATATTTTATCGAAAACTTCAATACGGCAAACTTTCTGACTGAAGCCTTATATCACAGCAAAGCTGCCTCCTATTTCACAAACTACCGCGTCCAGCATTTTATCTTCGTCCGCACACTTATCGAACAGGCCCAGCGTGAAGGCGATATCTGCAGCGATATGAACAGTTATGAAATCTACACGACTTTGCAGAGTATACTGATCCAGCCGATAATTATCAAAAATAATATCTTACAGCAGCATAAAAACGAACCGCTGATGGATAAACTAAAACTTATTGACGTTTCCTCAGAAAGCAGTCTGCAAAAAAGGCTGCGCGTTGCTTTTAAAGGCCTGCGCCCCTGATAAACGCCTCTGACAATATTTAAAAAAGCAGTTGACATTTTTCCAGAATCATATATAATGATATCGTTGCTTAGTAATCCAAGCAGCTTCAATGACTCCGTAGCTCAGTTGGATAGAGCGTTTGACTACGAATCAAAAGGTCGCAGGTTCGAATCCTGCCGGGGCCACCATTAGAATGCAGACACCGCAAGTATTTGCGGTGTTTTTTTATTTTTCGGGGAATAAATGTCAACTTGATACGGGGAATATTTGGGGAAGAATTTTTTCTAATAACCACATATCACAAATTTATCCATTAAACTCGTTAAATCAATGTTTTTAAAAATTTATTCAATCCATATAATTCTATTGTTTTTATTTCATTATCATCATACGAATATACAGCTTGATAAAGTTTTATATGATCACTTTTTTCTTTTTGACAAATACTCAATATCATATAAAATATCTCTTTTTTATCTTGTAATGAAGTATTTATACCAAAAATTACTCCACGCAAAGACTTTAAATTATATTTTATCTTTCTGTTTTCCGCAGTGTTATATTTCGGCTCTACAAAACCATTCAAAATTAATCTATATTCTTTTTCAAAGCTCCAATCAGTAAGTTTTCTTAAGTTTTGATCCAATAACTTTTCCTGAAACATTCTTTGTTTTTCAAAATATTCTAGTTCATTTAAATAATATTTACTTTTCATGTCCAAAAAACTAGTCCAAGAAAAAAAATCTTCCTTTTTTAGCATTACTAATAATTCAAAAAAATTAAACTGTTCTATTACATTTTTATAATCTATTTTCTTATATTCCATTTCTTCTTCATAACAATTCATGGTATTATCTTCAAAAATTAAACATACACCTCTATGTGAATCGGCATAAATTCCCCACATAGATGAATTACTATATTCAGTTGTGAAGCAAGCCACATAAAATTTTCGTGAAACATTATATATAATTTCTTCAATAAATTTATCAATTCTGTTATAAAAATTACTACTTCCTATTGGGATTAAGTTTGATATCTCTCTTTCAGGATTTAGATTATCTAAGTATTCTTTCATCCCGTCTCTTTTTATTGCGTTTACTAATAAACTTACTAATTTATCTCTGCTTGCAATATGAAATTCCTCATTATTGAACACATTGTTATCTTGCCTTTCTAAAATGAAACAAACATAGAACAAAATATTCTTTAAACCAACTTGATTCACCTCTACGTTTATAATATTATCAATTAAAACTTTTAAATCTATATCATTAATAAAGCTTGATTTTATATTTTCTTTTATTTCCTGCTTTATATTTTTATTGGTATTATTCAAATAATATTCAGCAAATACTCTAAAAAATTTTACCCAAACTATTTTATCTCCATTCCAGTAGATATTATTTACCCCTTCCATTGGGTCATTCAATGATTGTAAATCAGAAAAATAAACTTCTCTATTTAGTAACTCTTTATATTCATTAATAGACCTACAACTTCTAAATCTATATATCATGTTTTCCTCCAAAACCACATTAATTTTTTCACAATTATATCATATTACTACAACACAATGAACATACAAATTGTTTCATATCTTTATCACCATCCCTGCCATCACATTACCTTGACGCCCTGCTATCCACCCACCAATGTTATTTTTAACAGGAAAACCAATCATGCCAACAGCACCTTCTTTAGAAACGCCTATGCCAATTTCCCAGTGCTTAGTCTTATCAATCACAGGTACTGTTATATTTAAGTCTGATCGGCTTGTTTGATTTAACTGCAGCTTATATTTATCAAAAACATACTTTTCATCATCAGCCTTTTTTATTTCAAAATCTTTGCCATTTACTTTCACTGCCAGCTCCTGCTTACCAACATTTACATCAACATCTGTTTTTTCTGTGCTGCCGTCTTGATAGATATACTTAGGCACATAAACAATTTCTGTTTTAGTATCAGTTTTATATTTTACTTCTGTCTTTATCTCCGGCTCTGTGACTGGGCAGGTGTGCAACCATGCACGTACATGCCCACCGAGAATAAAAGCAGCCACGCATAACAGTAATACAATAACTTTATATTTCTTTTCCACAAATATACCTCCATAAAAGTAAAAGGGCATCGTTAAGATGCCCTTTATCAATTTTTATAACAAATAATTGCCATCAAAAAGCTTACCGTTTATGTCATAGCTATCAGTAAACTGCCACATTGTGGCAGTCGGCCAATCACAGCTACGTCCCCATTGCGCCACCCAATAAGGCACATAATCCGCCAGCTGATCTGTATAAATTTTATTTTCCAACCAATCTAAATTGGCATAAATACCACAGCTATATCCAGCTTCATTGCAGGTAACAATAAAAGCACTGCACATATTTGTGATAGTTTGATTCGTAGGCATGCCATTTCCGGATTTATAACCGTCTGCATCTTCCATATCAAACCATAAACCCATTTCAATCTTATCTTTTGTCAGCCCCGCATCTTTTAAAACAGATAGCATATATCTAGCTTCTGATCTTGCCGCTGCTTCATCCAAAGCATAGCTATAATAATATACGCCAATTTTTAGGCCGGCTGCCAACGCACCATTTACATTTTCATAAAAATTAGTATCCAAATGCCTGTTTCCAAATCCAAGCCGAATAATGGCAAAATCCATACCAGCAGCTTTTACTGCATTCCAATCTACATAACCATTGTTTTCAGATACATCAATGCCTTTCAACATTTTTATTTACCTCCAATTTGTTTACCAACTTCACCTGAAGCCGTGTTATATTTACTATTAATCAATTTATTAGCTATTTGTGTAGCAGCACTTCCGCCGCCAGTCATAGTAGCAAAGGTTTCATAGTTTCCCCATGTCATACCTTTATAGATCAAATACGCACTGCCAAAAACAAAAACAATAAACCCAATAACAGAAAGAAGGCGTGTCAATGAATAAACACCGCCTTCTTTCAGCATTTCTGATATTTTATTCATTCTAACCACCCACAACAAATTTAATGATCGCAATACTGACAGTCACAGAAGCAAGCAACGTGCTTGCCCCCCAAATGAAGACATTCTTTATAGTAATAGCAGCAGTCTTAGTTTGCTCTAAGTTTCGTATACGCTGACTATGGCTGTTCAACCGTTCTTCTGTACTGTCCTGTTTTTTTATGACACTTTCCATCATTATGGCTTCCAACCTTGTAAGATGCTTTGTTAGATCATCTATTTTGTCAAAAAGTCTTCTGATCGTTTCATCCGCCATATTAGCCTCCTATCGGAAAAACTTCTTCCAACTTTTCTTTTCCTTCTGCTTCAGTAACAGCAATCAGCTTTGCTTTTATATCTTCATACCAAGCATAAGCGGCCAGTTGGCTACTGCGAACAGTATCATACGCTTTTTTCATGCCAGCATAGTTGAGCATAACAAGGCCTTTTTTATCTTTGTCTAACCAAACCTTATAGCCGGTTTCTCCATCTTGATTTACCATAAGCGGCGTATACGCAGCCATAAAATTTGTTATGTCATCAACGGCACAATCAAAACCATATGTAATTTCACCAATTTCAACCCAGCGAATTTCGTCACGACGTTTTGCAAATTCTACGCCAGCTGTGTTTATGTATCTATTTTTAGCATAGTCAAAAGGTTCAACATCTGTGTATTGCTCCCACAGCTGATTCCACGAATAATACGGACGTTCATTATCGTCGGTTATAATATCAGTGTTTATTATATTTATAATTTGATTATTTTTATCAACGATACAAACCATAATCACACCACGCCCAATTCTTTTATGTATATAAGCCCAGTTCCACCTGATGCACCACCGCCACCACCACTCGGAGCTGATCCACCGCCGCCGCCATTTGCAGTTATCGTACCCAACGTTATAATATTAGCAATAATAATTATGCTACCACCGCCACCACCTCCACCACCTCCTCCAACGCTACCAGTTCCAGTACTTCCGCTTCTTCCTCCATTACCGTTAGCCGTCACACTACCAATAATTTTTACCTCTGGAGCTATAATATGAATACATCCACCACCGTTGCCACCAGCTCCACCAGCGGCATTTGTAGACCCAGCAGAACCACCACCGCCACCTCCACCAAAGGCTATGACTAATTTCTTAGATATATAAGCAGCAGTGACATCTTTAGCTAATCCACCAATGCCCAAACCACCACCAGCTCCACCAGCAGCACCATTCCACCCCCTGCCACCAGCTCCACCAGCAGAAGCATATGCCTGTTCATTACTTCCTATACCACCATTGCTTCCTCCACCACTAGCTCCCTGACCATTAGCACTTAACGTACCCTTTACAACAAACCCTCCCTGACATTGCAATATAGCCCATCTTGAAACACTTACCGTCACGCCAGCTGGAATAAACACGCTCCGATACTGTTTCAGTCCGCTAATCGTAGTATTTCCAGTAGGTCTAAAATCGCCGTCACTGCCGTCACCACGATCAAGCCACCACGCCGGAAAACGATTATTCTTCACACCTGCAAGTGTTCCCATTCCGGTATAGCTTACCTGAATGCTTTTTCCTGCATCTGCGCTGGAAAACTCAATTAAGCCGGTGTTCCAATCTTCATCACCATCGGCATTAGTAGAATAGTCCGGCCGGAATTCGCCCGCTCCCGGTGTTGCTGCAACTTCAGTCAAAACCGTTGTTGTCGGCGCACCTGTTGTTTCATCCACATAAACAACCTTCATATTACTAGGGTCTTTCTTCTGCGGGACTTCATTTAGCCGCACTACAAACGGGCTAACAGCCGGAATTATATGCACTTCTGTAAAATCTACATAGTTCGTAGTCCCTCCATCACCTATAAACGGATTTATCCGTATATTACTTGGAGCTGCCATATCATCACATCCTTTTCATATTATTTGACAAGCTGCGTATTAGCAGCCTGCTGTAAAAGTTCATTATTGCGGGCATTCCGCTCAATATCCAGCAAATACTTTGCCGTAGGCGGATACGGAGGCTCGCCCAACTCCATAGAAAAATCAATACCCTTTTCACCGCTGATCGTATATTTTAACTTGGTTATTGGATACTTACGTTCTTTTCCTTCCTTGTCAGTTATAAGTGCCTGCCCATCTGTAGATAAACGCCGTACCCAAAAAACACCGTCCGGCTTAGGATATTTCAGCTTAACACCTGTTGCTTTAGCAGAAAGAACAGGATTCTTGTATTTTGCCAATTCAGACTGTCCCCAGCGCTCAGCATCAGCAGCAGTATAAGCGGTTGGCAGCGTCCAAACTTCTTCAGATACGCCGTATAAGTCTTGGCTTTCTTTATCCTCTACAGTAGCCAACCAGCTCTCACCCTCACCGTCAATGGCCGCACCTTTGACGCGCGCATAATTTACTATCTTATCAATGCTTTGTGTCGGTTCAAATCCGTCAATATGCGGACCAACCCAAAAGCGCGCTTCTTCATTGATCTCATCAACACGTGGCCTGAAGAAAAATTCCCGGTATTCATCAACGCCATAAACAAAATCTGTTGCAAACTCTGAAAGCTGTTCCAGCGCTTCCTTAGCGCTCACACCATCAAAAACGATTTTCTTAATGTCATAGTCAACGTCATATATTTTATTATCGTTGTAAACAATACCAGTCTTAGCTTCAACCTGCCGACAAATATTACGCACAATATCTGCGATCTCCTGATTCTCATAAGTTCCAAAAATAAGCACCTTTTCCAGCTTATCAAAATAGCCATAACAGGTTATTTTATAGTCTGTTCCAGTACCGCCGCTGTCAGGACGCGTTAAAACATGCCCGCTGTACCACGGCCGCTTATCTGCAAACAAATAAATATCAATCCGCTGTCCATAGCTTATTTCTGCAAAACTTGGAAACTGTTTGAAATTGAGCGTTGCGCTGCCGCAGCCTGTTTTAATATTTTCAAACTCGATTTTATTAAACGGATTATTTTCAGTATCCCTTGAAAAAATCGCCGTTTTCGTACCATCCTTGTTATAAAAAATAACCTGAACGTAATCAGGTATATATTTTACTTCCGAAGGGTCAGGCCCCGGCCCTGGCCCGCTTTGCTTTTTTACAGACGCTGCCCAAATATAACGTCCAAAAAGTTTATTGCCAAAACGCATATTCATGCCAGCCACCTGTTACGCCAGCGGATTTTTACTGTACCGGCAGCGCCGTTAAACAAATAAGTATTTTCACCCGGTCTTGCGGTCAGAAACTGGCCGCTGAAAGCGTTAATAGCATTATAGGTCCCACGGCGTACAGTTCCGGCTTTAGTATCAACAATAAGCGTTGCCGGTTTAGTCAAAAGCGTATCCGCTACGCGCATACTATACCCACTTTCAACATGCGTGATAGTTACGTCATTCATCGTTGTAAGCGGTATTAATTCAATGGTCAGCGGCGTTTCAACGCTACCGCCATTGCTGATAACAATTTGGGCATCTTTAGCAGCTGTTGCAAATTCTGTAACCAGTTCAGATTCAGCGCTGTCATAGCGGAACGGGTCAGATAAAAGCAGCGTTATATCAACCTCACCTTTAGTTCCTTTGAAGCTGTCCACCCATTTTTCTTTAGTGCTGGCCATGCAGGCAATATTATAGTACCCACGCCCGCTGCCTGATTGCAGCTGATAGTCACGCTGATACATGAGCTGATACAGATCGTTAAGCTTGGCATCGTGTTCAGCTGGTGTACTGCCTTCAATAACAAAGCCTAAAGTAATTTTCTTACCATCAATAAAGCCATCACCTGAAATAGTACTGCCGTGACTGTAGCCGCGCTTTTCGCTTTTAGCACGCACAGTGATATCAGCAGCACCGTCAAAGCTGTAGGCATATGGCAGGGCAGTTCCATTGATAATAAGCTGTTCTGTAGGCTTTACCTGCTTACGTACAGGAAAATATTCACGTCTTATGATCGTCACTTTATCACCCCCGCACACCCATAGCCAAAGAATATTGAATGTCATCCATAAAGGTACCGTAATCAGCACCGGTATTAATATCACCATAATTAATTATTTCAACATTGGCGCCATCACCTGAAGCAGCTCCAAAGTCCACGCCATCAAACAAAAAACTGGTTATCTTTTGCAATACACTGCTGCGCAGAGGTAGTACCGCTTCAGGATAAGATTTTTCACCAATCAGCGCATGAGTAGGCGCAGTAACAACGCCACCGGCAGCAAAAGGTTTTTCTCCTAATCCAGATTCACCAAAATTAAAATTTCCCATAGACTGTGTTCCACTACCAAAACTTGTAACAGCATTACTTGCTGCTCCAACACCTGCAGCAGCGCTTAATCCGGCAGTCAAAAGACCTGTTGCAATCCCAGCGGGCCCCGGCTCTACAACAAGTTTTGCCCATGCCGCAGGCGCAAGAGCTTCTGCCATTGCAACTCCCTGCGCTGCTACAGCAGCAGTTTCCTGTCCCATCATCATTTTGCTAAGGGCAGCAGCGGCCGCTCTTTGTGCCTGCCATTGGAGAAACATTTTTACAATTTCTTTACCCAAATTCTGCAAAGTTTTTCCAAAGTTCTGTCCATCAACAATAGCATTAGCAAACCCTTGTGCCAGCCCATCCTTTAAAGTGTTAGCTGCTTCCAACGCAAAACTTGCATATGACTGTTCCGCCTCAAGTCGCCAGTCATAATACTGCTGCATCAATTCCTGCTTTTCAGCCTGATTTTGTAAAAAGGCAGCCTTTTCTTCATCCAAATAAGCAATATACCGTTCCAGTTCGCCCTGCTTTTGCATTTCATCCAAATCGGCCTTCAAAGCCTGCAGCAACGTGGCTTGTGACATCAGTTGTTCATTCATGTCTTTGTTGATCTGAATTTGGGATGCAGCAGCTTCCTGCTCTGCAGTAACCTGTGCAGCCTTTCTTTGTTCAAGCATTGCTAACGCATTGGCGATAACGGTATCATCACCGGTTTTCATGGCACGTTCATATAACTGCTGCGCTTCAGTTGCAGCATTAGCAAATTTATTTTTCCATTCCTCAACGGCATCTATCCGCTGATCTCGTTCTTTAACAATATTGGCATATACCTGATCGAATTCACTTAACCCGCCAATTTTAATATCCATTGTGAAGTTATTAAAATCACGCTGCATATCCAGAGTTTTCTCTTTGGCAGTATTAAGCTGCTCATTGATCCTGTCTATTTCCCGGCTGATTTTATCTATACCGGAATTTTTGCCACTTTTTTTACTGCCGCCTGCCGCTGTTGTTGAACCGCTCGTCAAGCCTAACGCATCAGGTGAAGCAATCTTAATGCCCGAACTTTGTTCAGTTGGTGCATTGATTGACGAAACACGAAACTCTTGCTTAACTTTATTACTGTCCGCCAGCTGCTGATTAGCTTTTGCAGCTTCGATAGTAGCCTGTGCCGCTTTTTGTGTATTGGCCGCCCATTCTTTTGCCTGCACTGCCAAATCACTGCTGACATTGACAATAGAAAATAATTTATCCAAAGCATTCGCTGCAAACATTACAGCCCCGGCAAAAGCGTTCTGTATTTCTGCCGTTGCTCCATCAACGGCAATAACCATAGTGTCACAAAAATATTCCCATTGAATTACAAGCCAATCCCAATTTTCAAATATGGCATAAGCTACCCCGCCTATAACTGCACCCGCAGCAATAAATGGCGCAGAAATTATGCCAGCACCTACACCCAGTGTATATAAAGTGCCAACAAGCGCAACTATAGCCGGTATAGCCACACCCATTATCGCACCGGCAATAACAGCCATAGAACCAGTAAACCATACAGGCAAATCACGGATAGCATTAGAAAGCCCCATAGTTTTAACTTTATCCGCAAACTCACCAATAGCGTCCTGCGCGCCTTTCAAGGCGCCCTTGATATCAAATGCCTCAATCAGTTCATCACCAATAACAACCATAGTTTGGCTAACACTGTCCTGAATGTTGCTCATAATACCGTTAATAGTTTGTGCCTGCTTTTCCATCATGCCACCAAACTTACTGTTCATGCCGCTGATAATAGCCTGAATACCTTCAGCCGCAGAAATTTGCCCTTTGCTGGCCTTATCCATAGCTGTAGGTATATCAGTGCCAATCTTATTTGCCAGCATTTCCCATGCCGGTACGCCAGCTTCAGCAAGCTGCAGCATTTCTTCCGCGCTGACCTTGCCTTTGGCCTGCATCTGCCCTATTGCCAAAGTCAAACGCTGAATACCTTCTTCACCTATACCCAAGGCCGCTGCGCTGTCACCTACAGCAGTCAATATCGGAATTACCTGTTCCGCACTGAATCCGAAAGCAAGAAGCCTTTTAGAAGCATCCAAAACGCCCGGTAATTCAAATGGCGTACTGGCCGCAAATTTTTCAAGTTCACTTAAAAAGCTTTTTGCCTTCTCACCATCTTTCAAAAGTGTAGTAAAAGCAATCCGTGTCTGCTCCATTTGCCCGGCAGCTTTTACTGAAGCAAGGCCCAAAGCCCCCAAAGCTACACCTACACCGGCAATAACACCTAACGCGCCTTTATTTATACCTAAGTTATCACTGGCAAAGGTGCGTTTAACGTTTTTCTGCAGCGCACCCATTTCTTTATTAAATTCATTTATCCGTGCGCCAATAACTACTTGTAAACGTGCTACTTCTGCCATCATTTCACCTCCTATTCATAGCCAAATTCTTCAAAAAGATCCTGCGCTATTTCAGATTGTTCCTTAGAGGAATTACGCTTTTTCCTGTGTGCAAAAAAGCTTTTCAGTTCCGGACGCTTCTTTTTACCTGAAGCTATGCAAACATTTGGGTATGTGATCCAGCTGATAACAATATCTTCCAAATGGTCATATCTGCGCTGCCATCCGTCCAACATCAAAAAAATATCTGCAAGGCACAACCGTTCTACTTCCCACGGCTTTAAATTCAATTCACCATAACACCACGGCAAAAGTTCATCCAGCAGTTCTGTAAAGCTTTTTGTTACTTCCCCACTTCTTCATCATCAGGCGGCGCTTCAATTTCCAGCGTATTATTTTCAGATTCCAGCACCTTCCTGGCAAACCCAAAAACACCCGCTTTGCTCAAGGCAATGATAACAAGTGTCTGCAAACTTTCACTGCTGTTATCCAGCAGCCACTCATCCATCCAGTTATAAACCTGTTGGATAGTAACTTTTTTGTCATACGCAGCCAAGCCGACATACAGGCATTTTGCCAAATCGCCTAAAGCAATAACGCCGCCGTTTACCATTTTGTAAACATTGTGGTCATCCAGCATCCTTTCAAGTTGGCTTACACCCAAAGCATTAAACTTGATTTTTCTTTCTTTGCCGCCTAAATTGATCGTCACACTTCTGTCCAAACTCATTTTCATCGCTCCTTTGGTATAGAAAAAGCAGGGCCTTCAAAGCCCTGCTTTAATTATTATTTTGATATTTCTTATTATTCGGCAGCGTTCAAGATACTGTCACAGTAGCAATATTGCTATAACCGTTCTTGTCGCCGCCATTTACCTTTAAACGAAAGTACGCCTTACCGGCTTTTACCCCGCTTACTTCTGCGCTGGTCGCAGTATTTTCAATCGCTACATCCGTATCTGTAAATTCAGTTCCATCTTCACTCTGCTGTAAAACAACAGCAACAGCACCAGCAGGTGCAGCAAAGGTCAGGTTCACTGTCCCTGCACTTTCAGATGTAGCAGCAAGGTCAGAGATCGCATTTGCTGTGTTGCGCGGGTCAGGCTCATTAGTAACAAATTCAGGTTTTCCGATGCCGCTAAGCGTCATGGTAACAGTAGCAACATCATCATGCGGATTGTCGTCACTGAATTCCGTGATATTCGCAAAACCTTTTACAGCATTACCATATTTATCAAGGCGCATGATATGCACTGCAATATCCTTGACGAAGGCATATCTCAAAGCATCCAGCATTTCATTATTTACTTTATAAACGCCTTCCTGCTCAATTCTCCAGCTTTTAGTCCCTTGCAGGCTTTCACCCCATCCGCCGCTTGCTTTGTCGCTGCCGTCGATTTCGTCCCCGCTCATGGAAAGCGGCGAATTACGCTGTCCACCGACTAAACCCCATTTAGGATTTTCAACAGTAGCGCCTTCACCATAGTTCAAAAACAACAGCAGGCTTTTACCAGCCAGCGTTTGACTTTTGTTTGGCTGCATAGGGAAATTAGCTGCTTTGATAATTTCATTCATTCTTTTCTACCTCCTACATTTCTTTTTGTTCAACTTTTACTATGACGCGCACCACTCCATGCTGCCAGACAGTCCCATCTTCATATTCTTCTTTGAAGGCTTCCACCATATCAATCTCCAAACCATGAAAATAGTAACCGGTAATCTCAATCTGCTTCAGCTCAGCAGAACCGGTCAAAACCTGTACAATATCGTCCAGCATTTCATCCAGTTCTTTTTTTCCATGATAATTACTGAAAGCATTGATATTCACCGTAACCTCCCAAACAGGGCAATCACGCTTAGCACTTGACGGCTTACCTGTAGTTTCGCCAATAACCAAATACCTGCTGTCTACAAGTTCTCCATCTTCAAAAGGCGTGCTGTCGTCATAGACATTATAGCCGCGTATATTACTGCTCAACGCTTTATATACAGCGGCCTGCACAGCTGTTAAAGGCACATTTCTAATCATTTAGGCATCTCCCTTAACACTTTTTTTATATCATTTTCGATCCTCGGCTTGCCGCTCTGATAAGCAGGTGTCATATAGGGCCGTGCAGGCCGTGCCGGAATATGGACTACACCTTTTCCCGGCTTACTGCTTTTATGCACAAAACGCCTGAAACCTCTGCCATCAATCCGCAAAGCCAGTTTAGGTTTTCCGCCTTTTCTTGCTCTGCTGCGCGGCCGTACTGTAGCAGCTGCTGCACCAAATTCTACAAGATGCGCGTATGGCACATTAGTGCGGACAGTGGATGTTATAGCCGTACTGTCGAACCTTGTGCGTATACTTTTACGCAGTTTGCCGCTTCTGCGCGGTACACGGCTGCGTGCTTCTTTACCAATATTTTGTCCGCCAAGCCGGATAGCTTCTGAAATTTTTTCGGTTGACTTTGTATCATACGCTTTCAAGCGCCGCAGGGCTTCGTCCAGTCCCTCGACTTCAACAGACATGCGCATGCTTCTGCTCATAATGGTTTTACCAGCTTTGTTTCAATTTCCAGATAACCGTTATCCAGATCAGAAATATTCAACAGTTCATATATCAGATTTTTACACCGAATGCGCATGGTTACATCAGGCCTTTTCGCGCCGCTGCACCTGCGAACTGTAAAAAACACAGGCACATAATTTGCATCTTCTCCCATCAGCTCACGCCTTGAAGCAGGACGTTCACTTTTAGCCGCCCACAGTTTAAAAGCTTCAGAATACATTGCTGGCATCTTACCGCCCAATTCGTCACGCACTGTTTCGGATTTCTGTAAAAAAGCGATCCTGTGCTTCAACATTCCCGGATTCATAATGTTATGATCCTCCCCGGTTCCAATAATGCTTTCACCGCCAAAGGAACTTCGCGCGGAACTGCATTACTGAAACTTACAGCAGTACGATTTTCAAACCAGTGCGCAACAAGCATCCTGATCGCAAGCTTTACCTGTTCATCCACACCGGCAGCATCTTCTACGCCAGTTACATACCTGACAGTCACATTATTTTTTTCAGCAGTAAAACAAAGTCGTGCCAACAAATCCTGAACAACGGTATATCCAACATTATTCAAAGTTGCATTACTCACACTTAAAACTTCCTGCAGATTTTCACTACGCGGAAGTTCTAAAATATTATTCATTGGCCTGTCAACCAATTCCAGTGTTTGCCTTAAATACGCCCTGTGCTGAAAATCCTCACAATATTGACGGGCAGCTTTTATAAGCTGCCCTATCAAATATTGTTCTTCGTCACAGTCAAGCCGTAAATAGGCACACATCTCCTGAAGGCTTACCGGCTCACTTGCAGGCGGAACAATCACTTTTAACCGCATGATTATTCTTTAGGTGCAGAAGCAGTTTTGTTTGCAGAAGCCGTGCCGGTTACAGTAGCAGTTGCAGCATTAGACACACCGGCATTCTCGCCACCGGTTACAACTACTTTATAGCCGTAAGTTCCGTTTGCCAAATTAGAGTCCGTGTACTCAGCCGCATCGACCGAAACAGCATTCACATTAATGCGCTGATAAGCTACGCCATCATCACTGCGCATGATATTAACGGAATTAGCATTTTTAGCAGCTGTAAAAGTCAATTTCACATTGCTGCCGGTAGCTGCAGCTGTCAAGTCACTGATCGGCGTAGTTGCCGCAGTAGTACCACCAAGCAATACATAAGGGCTGACCTGTACACCGCTGTCAAGCATATACGGAGCATTTACCCACGGCTTGCCGTCCACATTGCGGAAGGCTTTGATAACCGTTTGATTACTGGTAAATTTGACATGTTCAGACATGCTGATATAAATACCGCTGCCATCTTTAATCAAATATTTTTTCAGATTGACCAGCTGCAAGTCACCTGTATTACCACGAGAAGCGTTCATGCCAGTCAGGAAAAGAGGCATCCCCATTAATGTTGTAGGAATACCCTTAGTCAGATCACCCTGCACAAAAACAAATCTGCCGGAAGCGTCCTGCAATTTAATCAAATCTGCCAAAATGGTGCTGCTGGCAAGAAAAATAGAATCAGGAATATCTTCAGGCGGAAACGCTGCCATCATATTGGCCACATCATTAGTTGTAACTTTACCCGCAGTTTCCCTTTGTACGACCAGCTTGCCACCATTGCCATTAGTAGCAAACCCCAGCGGTTTGCCAATTCCATTACCATTGATAAAAGCTCTGTCTTCTGCACGTACGATAGCATTGCTCAAAAGCTGCCCAAAAATAGTAGACGAAGCAGGCGCATTCCGCAGTAATGTATCTGTAACAGTAATAAAGCCGGCAACTTCTTTAGGCTTCAGCTCAACATTTCTAAAGCTTGCATTGCTTTCAGGCTTCTCCTCACCTTCTTCGATCCATTTAACAGTCACACCGCCTTCATTGCCAGCAGTATAATCCAATGCAGGCATATTGATCGGTGCGTCTGGATATTCTCCTGCCGGGATTACCAAAGCAAACGGACGGATCAGACTGCGTTTTTCCCCAACCATTAAAAGCTCATCCGAAAATTGTTCAGGGATCAAATAACCACCGCTTGCGCCATCAGCAGTATTTTGTGCTTTAAGATTTTCCAAGCGGCCTTTTTTATCGCCATATTTAATAGCGTGCAGCACTTCACCCAAACTTTTAAAGCCGCCGTTATCTTTAGCCCCATCCTTGACCGGGTCAATATGCACAGCCGGGCCACTATTTCCAAAAACGCTGCCGCCATAATTCTTCTTTGCATTTTCATCAACCTGTTCCAGCATTTCAATCTGCCTGTCACATTCGTTGATTTCCTGCTGCAGATCGTTGAAATTCTTTTCCATTTCAGCAGTCAAACCACTCGCTGCTTTAGACATGATTTCTTCCTGTGCCTTGATAGCCTTAGCACGTTTTTGTAATAACTCTTGCATGTTCATTAGTTTAGTCCCCCTTTATTTTTGTTCAAATTTAACCGCATCTGCATTGCTTTCATTTTTTCCTGTGCCAGCCGATCATCATGCAGATCAACCACAGTCATTTTCTTACTGACAGCAGCATAAACACGTTCAGCAATGCTTTTAGCCAGCGCATCAAAACTATTCTTGCTTAAAATATTTTCAGCCATCTGTACAGCAGGGCTTACATCAACACCGGCAGCTTTTGCTTTCAGCAAAGCATCAGGATTAGCCGGAATAGTAACACAGCTGTATTCAAGCAACTCCTGTTTTATGAAGTCAATCCCATAAGGCCGGTTCACGTCCTCTGTCCATTTCCATTCGATACCACGAAAACGGCAGCTAACCGCATGTAAAAAGCCCAGCTTATACATTTGCCCAACCATATAACCATAATCATTTTCATCTTTACTGGTAAACTCAGCCCGGCCAATAAGTTCTCCGTCTTCTACTTTCTCCAGTAAAGATTTAGCCACAGGCAAATTCCACATATCGTGCATCCACAATACAACAGGATTTTTGCGGAAGTTTTCCAGTTCCCAGCCGTCAGGATTTACGGTGTCAAAATCTCTGTCCACCGCTCCGTTAGATAAAATAAAATCACAGATAATCCGGCCGTCTTTTTCTTCGATAGCCTTTACCTGCTCCATTGAAAATTCTTTGATACACAGAAGTTCATCCGCAGCAGGTTTATTACCGCTTTTCAAAGCTTCACGGCAGGCTTTTAATTCCATGCTCATTTTTTATTCGCCCCCTTCTTTTTGGCAGCTTCCTCCACCGGAAGCATATTGCCATTAATAAACACTGTTTTGCCTTGACCGTCAGGAAGCGGATTCATGTTCTCGCGCTCACGCCATTCATCAGCATTGATGATACCGTCCTGCCGCATCAGGTGCAGCATATTAGCGCGGCTTTGATTATCACCACGCAGCATAGAAAGCATATCAAACTCACAGTAATAGCCGTCCTGCCGCTGCCGCCGCGTTAAACAGCGCATATTCATAAACTGTTCCCAGCGCACGAACCACGGCAACATCGTATTCTGATAAAAGTCGATCGTCTGCTGTTCTATGTTGGAATACGTTGACTTTTCCAAATTCTGAATCAGATGCAGCGGCACACGGTAGAAGCGGGCAATTTCCTCCGTCTGGTATTTGCGTGTTTCCAAAAACTGCGCTTCCTCAGGATTCACAGAAATGCGGTTGAATTTCATACCGCCTTCTAAGATCATCGTAGAACCAGCATTGCTTCTTCCTTCATAACGCGCCCTAAACTGTTCTTTCAACCGCTGCCAGGCATCTTCTTTCAAAGGCTTGTCAGTTTCCAAAACACCAGTTGCCAATGCGCCATTTTCAAAAAATTTATTGCCAAGTTCTTCACTGCTCATACCTAAGCTGATAGCACGCCGCGCCATTGCCAGCGGACTATAACCGATAACACCGTTATAACCAAGCCCCGGAATATGCAGTATTTTTTCTGCCGGCAGTTTATACAGCTTGCCGCGGTCATTGACATTGTAATAAATCTCGCCGGTGTTATAGTCCTGTGCCGGCAGCACATTCACAGGCAGCAGCATGTTCAGCTGCGTAACTTCTCCCTTGCTGTCCAATACTTTTTCAGCATAGGCATTACCGCCACTAAGCACATGGTACTGCATAGTTTCACGCAGATAATAAGCCGGCATATTCGGTGCGGCGACATATGTCAGCACATCATACAGCGGATTTTCAACAGCCCTGCGCCTGCTGCCGTCAGGCAGTTTCTGATACAAATAGCATTTACAGCTGGCAAATGTTTCAGCCAGCACATGGATGCAAGCCCATACTGCGCTATACTGCATGGCAGTAACATTATTAAGCTGCACTCCGTTCAGCATCATCCCCGGTGTAAGCCGGAACTGGCTGCTTACAGTTTCACTCTTTGCGGCACCCGGCGCAAAGAGATTTTTGAAAGCCCCCACCAGCAGGACTGCCGGGCTGCGTATCGTATCACTCATCTTTTATTTCACCTCCCTTCAGGTAAAATAAAAACAGCCATTCCCACAAGGAAACAGCCGTTCATTTTTTTGTTTGTTCTACTTTTCGCCTGGCAATATTGGCTGCCACAGCAACCAACAGCACGCCGGCAACAATTAAAGCAGCCGGTATACTGATCAGTGCAATACCGGTCACGACAAGCAGCATACCCAAAAGCACCAGTATGACAATAGCCTTATCTTCCTTATCCATTACATCACCTCACAAAAAACGAACGCCGGAACTGCCGCCAGTGCCGCCGTATTCTTCATAAAATGCAGGCAAACGTGCCATAGCATTTATGCCGGCAGCAACTAAGTCAATACGCTGCGTATCATCTTTATTTTTCTTACTCAATTTGATATTTTCATTGCTGTCAGTGTAGGCATACGCATTACGCAAACACCAGTCAAACAGCTCATTGCCTTCATGGATAATATTGCTCTCCACTACTTTCAGCCTGAATTCTTTGGTAGGTTCGCTCAAAGTCGGAATACCCTGCCGCACTTCAATAACTGTTTCCCCTTCTTCTTCCAGCTTCTGCATGAAGTAAGAAGCGTTCCAGCCATCAAAACAATGTTCCACAACATCTAAATCCAGCTCATTAGCAAAGCACTTTACCCATACCTTCATCACATCATAATCAACAGCTGCGCCCTCTGTTATGGTGCAGTAGCCACGCTGGGCATATTCCCTGTAGGCTATGCGGTCAGTCTGTTCATGTCGTTTTACCGCTTCTTCAGGTATAAAGCCATGCGAAACTACTGCTACACGCTTTTCATCAAGCGGAATAATAAAAGTCGCAGCTGTCAGATCAATGCGCTTTGAAAGGTCATAACCAACTATGCAGCGCTTGCCGCTGATAATTTTATATAGTTCATCACGGGTCACCTTCAGTGTTTTCCACTTAGGCATCAGGCCATCCATATATTTCAATTCACTGCTGTCCTGCCACAAATTACAGCGTTTAGTCAGATATTCGCGCAGCTTTTTCGGGTCGTTACTTACAAATGCTTCACGTCCCTCGCTTACGATTTCCTTCAGCAAATGCTTGCTGTATTCAGTTTCATGCTGCAGCACAGGATTCGCTTTGACTAAAGCGTTGACATCATAAGGATCGTCGCCATCCTCCAGTTCGCGTATCATGCAGAAATAATCATCAATAGGCTCATCAGTGTCGCCATCTAAGATTTTGCAACACAGGTCATATTCTGCCTTACAGGGATTGTTTTCTGCATCTTTACCAGCCGTAGAAATGATAAACAGCAAAGACTGCAGCCGTTTGCCGAAGCCGGATTTCAGCACGTCAACGATCTCGGAGGACGGATGCGCATGATATTCGTCAATTATAACCATACACGGCGCACCGGAATCCTTGTTTTTCGTCTGTTTGCTCAAAGCCCGCATCCAGCCTTTACGCGTTTTATGCTCTACCCGCGTACGCTTGATAATAAGCTTCTGGCTGATTTCTACAGAAGCTTCACCCATAGAACAGGCATCACCCCAAACACGTCTTGCCTGTTCCCTGTCCACGGCCGCGCATTCAACCTCCGGTGCCATTTCAAAGCGCCGCAGCTCAGGCTTACCCGGTGGATAGATAGCGTCAGCACACATGCCGTATAAAGCAACGCCTGACATTTCAGTGCTTTTGACATTGCCACGAGCGCGGAAATTAAAAGCTTTGGTAAACCGCCGTGCGCCTGTTTCTCTATGTACCCAGCCAAAAACACAGCCCAAGTCGAAATACTGAAAAGGCAGCAGCTGGATATGCTGCCCGGAATATACGCCACGCACGTGCACGCAGTATTTTTCAAACCAGTCAAAAATCCTGTTTGCCCTGCTTTCATCAAAAACATAAGGAAAGCTATCTGTACCCTGCCTTTCCAGATCATCAAGATGCCGCTGACAAGCCTGCCGTTCCCGCTTACACACAAGGCGCAGTCCGTCAACGACCTCGCGCGCATAGCGCTCAGTCACAAATAAATCATCATAACAGGTCATGCCATCATTGAATCCTGTTCATCATCGTCATTTAAAGCATTAGCACGTTTGACAACAAGGCGGGCGCGGGCAGTTGGCGTAAGTCCAAGCTTTTCAGCATAGCTTAAAGCCTGCTTACCATACATATCTAATTTCTTTTTATCAGGGAACATCTTCACAGCTTCATCTTCAAACAAAGCCTGATAGCGGCAGAAGTTCGCCAATATGCGTGCATCAACATTGTCAAACAGCTCTATCTCTTTCCCTTCCTTGATAATTTCCTTCCAAATTTTCAAAGCCGCAGCACACGACTTTTCTTTTAAAAACGCAGGTGTTTTCAATACTACTTCAGCACGCTTGATTTTTTCTTCTGCGTTTTGCCGTTTCTCAATTTCTGTTTTTGTATAATGTTTACCAGTTTTATTGCCACGGTTAAAAAGCATAACCTTAGCACTTTGAGCCGGTGTCGGCATAAATATCACCTCCTTCAATCAATATTTGCAAAAAAATATATGATAGGGGAACTTTTCAAAAGTTCGAGTACGGTGCGGTATGATGTGAAAAGCTGCAGGAAATTGCACCCCCCTACCCCTCGTAAGGGATTACCCTGAGTAAAAATTTTAAGAAAAAATATTTTTTTATTTTTTCAAAATATCATTACCAAAGCCGCCGTCCTCAGTAGCAGTTTTAATATCATGGCAGCGTTTACACAACGCCTGATGATTAGCTTCATCCCAAAATAAATCATAATCGCCTTTATGTGGCTTGATATGATCCACTACACTCGCAGGCGCATTGCGGCAATTTGCACAAATCGGATGTTTCTGCAAAAATATTTTTCTGTATCTTTGCCAACGCGCATTATAGCCACGCTGAGCAGCACTTTTACGATAACGGTCATAGCGCATGAATTTTTCCTGCTGGTGCTTATCACAATAACCGTTTGCATTATCCGTCAGGCTAAGACAGCCAAGCTTACGGCATTCACGCTTTATTCTGTTTGGCAAGCTGTCACCTCATTTCACGCATAAAAAAGCACCTGCAATATAACATTGCAAGTGCCGAATACGTTTTTACATTTCTTATCACTACCATATTACCACAGGTAAAAGCAAAAATCTGTCCTCATTTTGTCCATTCCAAAGCCTTAGCAAATTTAGATAAAGCTTTATTGTACTGGTTATAAATAGCCTGCCTTGAACTGTATCCCAGCTTCTCCGTGATGCGCTCCATACTATAGCCGTCTACATGGCGCATTATCAAAATATCGCTGTAATGCTCACAGTTTATTCCTTTATTGATTATTTGCAGCGCATCTTCAATAATTAATATTTCAGCCTGCCTGTCTGCTATTTTCAAAAGTATCCTTTGACATTCTTCAGCAATATTCATCATGCCAGGATGATAAGGTGTTGTGCTGGTAGCTGCCGCATCATAGGATGCAACAGAAGAAGCAGCAGGTTTACCGGCGTCTGCCAATCTTTTCAGCTTACTGCGCAGGCCTTTAAGCGCTTCACGGTTCAAAGCATATTCTTCCAGTTTCTGTACAGCCAGCCTTTTTTCTTCATCACGCGCCTTTATCACCTGCTTCACATCCTTTTCCGTTCCAGTATACGCAACCACGGCAATACCGTATTCCTTCAGGAAGTTTTTCTTCAAAGTCAACATCCAAGATGTCCAATGTTTTATCACTGCTTTTCACGGCGTAGCTGTCCAAAAACTTTTGCGCTAACTCTTTATGGACGATCGCGCCAATAGCAACCTGATTATCAAAAACTCCCGGAATATTTCTGACTATGTACATATCAGCTGCGCACCGTTCCACTTTTACCAGCAATCCATTAATTCTGTATGCCTGCATTTTTTTCCATCCTTTTCATTGAGCAGACTTCCATTTTCACAATCAAAAAGCCTGTATATTTATCTATTGAGCCAACACGCCTATAGCCGTTAGTCCTGCACCTTTTCAAGCACATACATTTGCCGCAGATATGTTCCTGCTCAACCAGTTCTTTAAGTTCGTCTTTATTTTTCTCGATCCATTCAGCTTCTGCTTCCGGCCAATGCTCTTTAGCGTAGCAGATTATTTCATCTTCTTCGACAGAAGCCTTAAAATACTGTGCCGCTTCAGAAAATCTGCCGTTCTTGGCCAACTCTATTATTTTTGCAATCCGTTGAGGTTTTTGAACATATTCCGGTACTTTTTTCGGAGCGGGCGGTGTTGGAAGTAAAGCTTCTTCCTCTGCCGGTTCATTATTGCCCAGTTCTGCAGCCTGACTGATGAAATCCCACATTTCAAGTTCATCAGGATATTTTTTACAGGAAGCAAGGGCAAGCTCAGCTGCTTTATCGAATACAACGGCATCAACGGTACGGAACGCAACCAGCCATTCATCACATAGCCTTTTGCGCATGGCAATATCCATGCTGGCAGAAAGTTTACCGTTTATTTCCATGATCGGCATCTTTTTCTTATCAAACTGGTAAAACGCTTTTAAAACATTTTGCTTTGTTATAACATTCACGTTATGCCCTCCTGTCTGTAAAAATCATCCAGCGACTGCTGTGCAGCTTTATTGTCATTTGGCAAACCATCTGTAAGCCAGTTACCAAGTATGCCAAAAAGATAATTCTTCGGATTACGAATCACTTTACCCCTGTTAGCTGCTTTTAGCTCTCTTACAGCCTGCAATACCCATACGGCTTTAGCACTAACAGCAAAAGCTTGCAGCATTTGTATTTCATCGCCATCAAGCCTGTGTTTTGCACTTGTAAAAGCAGCATTGTATTCCTGCAAGGCTGACACAAATTCAGGTTCCGATGCAGCACTGTGCAGCTTCTTGTTCGTGTCAGTGTTGTTTAATTTATTTTTTAATAATATATAATTCTTGTTATGTGTCGCCAAAGGTGTACCCGAAGCTGTTCCCTTTGGTGTTTCCACAGCGGCAATATTTTCACTGGAAGCCCTTGCAGTATCGGCATTCGCAAGTGTCTCCAAAGCTGTTCCCAAAAGTGTATCCAAAGTTGTATCCGCCAGCTGATAGCATTCCCAGTTTTTGATACGCACGATCGTACCTTCACGCTTACTTCTGCATTCTAAAAAACCGACTACGGCAAGACGGTTAAATTCACTTGTAAGCTTTTTTAAAGATACGCCACAGCTTTTAGCAAAGCGGCGGTAGCTGATAAACAATTCACCCGGATTCAGCACAGCGTTTTTATCTGTTGTTATCTGCCAGTGCGTGACACTATGGCAGGCAGTTAACAGCAATGTAATCAGTATTACCTTGCCTTCTGCATCCGCACCACACCACGCACGGCTTTTCAGCAATTTACGATGCAATTTTATCCATCCACTCATAGCCTTTAACCTTTCATGGATGCAACTATATAAAAACTATCGCTGCCTGTAGCACGCACAAAAATCGGCTTATACTTGCCATTACTGCCAATAGTAACACTATCACCGCGGCAGTTATATATCAGCCTGTACAGCCTGCCAGCCGAAAAATAATTTGTATCTTCGTCCTGGCCTTCAACGGCATCCAAAGCAATACTTTCAATACCAGTCCCAGCGATGCTGACAGCTTCGATATATAGCCGCTCTGCGTCACTGCAAATTTTTATCTTACTGCCTATTTCATCGCCAACAATAACTGAAGCTCTTGAAATAGCTGCCAGCAACTTGCTTTTATTAATAGTTATACACTTAGTTTCGCTGTTGCCCGCAGCCACCTTTTTACAGTCAGGAAAGCTGCCGCTTACTGACTGGCACATATAATCAAAGCGCGGTGCAGTAACAAAAATACCCTGCGCACTGCTGACTAATCGAACTTCACCCAATTCAGCCAGTTCTGCAATGTGCTGGATATTCAAGGGCAGCAAGATCAATTTAACAGCCTGATTGCAACATGCAGGCGGCACTACATACTTTGCAACACAGGAATTTTGCGCACTCCAGCAGACAGCACTGCCATCGTCCGCAATATTTATTTCTATCCCGCCCCTTGCACCAACAGCATCTTTGGCAATAGCAGCACTGCAATGCTTCATTGCTTCCTGTAAAAATCCTGTAGAAAGGCACACGCCGCCTTCAGGTATCTTCAAATCAGGCAGGCGGGCTGATAGTATCGTTAAATTATATTGACTGCTCTCTACAACTATCTGCAGCTCTTTTTCAGCAAAAATAAGCCTTACATCACCTGTAAAAGTTTTTGCCAAAGCCAAAAAGCGTTTACATTCAATACAAATATCAGCTGATTGACCGCAGCCGTTGCTTATTCCTTCCATTCTGTACGTCAGCTGCTCCGCAGCTCCTGCCCGACAAAACATAAGCATATAATTATTATCTTCATGCGGGCTTACTGCTACAATACGCAAAGCGCCGGCCATTTGTTTTAGATCATCATCCTGCTTTTTGCCGGAAGCCATATTGCCACCAATCAGCGCAACATATTCCAAAGTTTTTTTGAGTTCCTCAGAACTAACATAAATTTCAACAGCCATAGCATCACCTTATATTTTTTATTTAGCTATATTCTATTTAACACTTTTCTCCGGCACCGCATCCTCTGTATATCTAAATTTATCCCACAAACAGGATTCCAGCCGTCTAATTTGAAGTTCCAAATCAGCTTCCATATCAGAAAGGATATGTTGAGAAAGCATATTTGCAACTTCCAGTTTATTTTCACTAAGATCGCTACAAAAATTAATACCATCATTAACAGCCCTACCACTTTCTTTATTAAAATAGTGAAATCGCATTTCAATAGAAGTAGCCCCATACTGCATTCTTTCTTTAAGTTCAGTCACGCTTTCCAAACATTCAGAGTAGTACCGTTTGCATGTCAAAAGTTCTATCAGCTCAGCAACCTTTTCTTTATTCAAAATATTATTTTCCATATCTATCACCGTTCTTTCGCATGTATTGTTTCTACCGCAAACAACTTATTAACAGGCTTTTGTAAATCCCATTTGCCAGGAAATCCATTAGTAATAATGCCACAACAGCTATGACCCAATCCCAAAGGGCAATCCACACATTCAGTGTGTTTTGTGCATTCATTTTTGATTGTTTCCAGTGCTTTATGCAATTCCATAAAATTCATCCTTCCTTTTCACTGCCAATATTTTTACTCAACGCATTTATGACTTCCTTATCTTCATTTTTAATCAGCTGAATAGCTAAATCCGTTACGCATCTATTACAAATACCAACTTCACTGTTATGAAAATAAAAACCATTCATCAACACTTCTTCACAACGACAGCAGAAGCGCTTATCTTTCATATTCATTTGTCCTCCACATCTTAGTCCGTGCAGGCGCACGATTATTCCAGCGGTGAATCATTTCTTCTACAGTTACTTTTGCCTGCATGGTATTTCCACATTTGCAGCGAATATACTTATAGCCACGACTGCCAAATTCCATATGCACACGCCGGCCACAGCTACGACAATGGCAAAGCTCAGCAACTCCAAACATATTAAGCTGATCGGGAAAACAAAAGAAATTATAGCTTGCCAGCTTATGAAGCCCTATGCAGTCACAACACGGATAAACACCCAGATACCGTTTACTTTTCCAGCGGCAGTTGTTGCATTCAGGTTTCATTTTCCCGCAACCTCCATATTAAAAATAATATGTTCACCCGGCAGAATATAACGGCCAAAAGCATTGTCCCTTTCAGCCTGAGCGCAAATTTCCCGCCAGTCGCGCTGATCGTCATACGCTTCTTTTAAATCGTAAATTATTTCTTCCAAAGTATCACCTGCCTGCACCGTTACAGTTACAGCAACCGTTTGCTTAGGTTCATCCATAAAAAACGAATACCACAAGCAACAGGCCAGCCCTAAAACAGTTAAAAAGTATTTCACAATATCACCCCACTATGATAAAATAATGGGTAGATGTGTACTGCCCAGTTACATCTACCCTTGAACGTATAGTGCGTCAACACTATACGTTCTTTTCTTTTTCATTATTCATTTACATCCCTCCCTATTGTGCAGCAGCTCTACGCTTTGCCAAAAGCTTTTTAGTTTCACTTTTAAGATCAAGAATATCGCTTTTAAACCGCTTTTCATCACTAGGTTTATTTTTGCGAAAACTGATTATATTCGCAGCCTGCTGCATGTTTTTCATACTGGCGGCCTTCAGCTCAGCCTGTCGCTGATCCTGATCGCGCAAGAAAGCAATAACATCTTCATCCCAAACTCTGATCGGGCAGCCGCGTTTACCGCCTCCACTATGTGGCAACAGGCCACGCTGGCAATAATTCAACATATCATAATAACTTGCGCCATAGATTTTACAAAACTTGCTCAAACTCATACGCTGCATTTACTGCACCACCTTTCAGCACCAGCCGGAATTCCTTTTATTCCAGCATTTTGCATTTTTACGTTCAGACCTTTCTGTGATCCTAAAACAGCAGCTGACACGCTTCCGCACTTTTATTCTGCGATTGATCGCTTTGATGCAATCAAGTACGCATCTCAGCCCTAATTCTATGTTATTTCTCAAATCGACCATCACCCGGCAAACCTGCTCTGCATTGATAAGTACAGGCCAATTCAGCCCGCCAATGTTTAAATGCGTATCCTGAACTTTTTTCATATCAGCAGTCAGCTCCTATCTTCTTATAATTATTAAAATAATGTGTTACAATTTAAACGAGGTGTTTCAACCATGCAATTAACATCACTTGAATATCAAATATTAGAATTCGTTAGCCAAAAAGGCATTACCCGAAAGTCTGAAATAATCAAACATTTTGAAACAGCATCTGACATAGAAATTTGTATAATGCGTTTAACTTTACCAACTCCTAACATTTATAATTTGCCACCAGACAAAACAAGGTATTTAGATATTATCCACGAAAATTCATTGTCGAATGATTATAAATTAAAACTTACCAGTTTAGGTTCGCTGACATTAAATAATTATCAATACAATCTTCAAATTTCCGAAAAAAATAAACAGCACGAACATCGTAAATATCTTAGAGATAGTTTTATTACGGCTGTTGTAGCATCTGTTCTATCAGCTGTTATTGTTAAATTCTTGTTATAGCAACTACAACAGCTGTACCTATAACGCCAGCTGATAAAGAAATTCCCAAACACTCTAAAACTCTGACCAATATCGAAGGTTTCTCAACCGCATTTATCCTGGCATTTACTCGCAAAAATGTAATCAAAATACGACGTTCCAAAAGAATATATTTTTCCTCCGGCAGCCAAGCTTGCATTTCCTCTGCAAGTTTGGCATCTTCTTTTTCAAACTTTTCATTTTCCTGCACGTCTATGCCACCTTTGCTGATTTTTCATTTGCTTTATTTCGTTTTAGCTTTATAATGATATAATATTTAAGAAAACATTTTTGAAAGGCGTGATTTTATTGGAATCTTATGCCATTTACATTTCCATATTTTCTTTGCTGATTTCTTTTTTAACTTTATACCGCCAACGGAAAAGATTAACTGTAACATGGCAAGAAAATTGTTATGTTTTAAACCCTAAAACAGATATCTTTTTTAATGGAGAACCATATCCGACTTCTGCAAAAGTTGCTTTCTATACTTCTGTAAATATAGTAAATCCAAGCAATGTAAACATGGCCTTCTTTGATCTTAGGGCATTTAATCCCAAAACAAATGAAAATCACTTTATAGCAACTCAGCGTAGCACCTTGCCAGAAGTACAAAACAACCCACTTTTTATAACAGCTTTTGGTTTGGAAAATTTAGAGAATTTTTTCATAAAACTTCCAGCAAGAAAATTTGGAGAATTAAATGCGGGATCGTATACATCTATTGACGTTCTTATATTTGCCAACAAATATGTTGCTATCGATGACGGTATAGTTGTATCTATGAAAGTTACCGATACATCATGGTTCCACAGAAGTTTGTTTTCAGATACCAACCGCAAGATATATAAAGCTCATGAATTTTTTTACAATCTTAAAGGATATGAAGAAATACTAGTCTCAAAAAAAGGATATAATAACAGCGATAAACGAAAAAACACAGCTCAATAAAAATACAGATAATGTAGGATCATCAAAATCTAACCATTCATGCTGTCTACAATTGTTAATTGTTTTAATATATCCAACACTCCAACCATCACAATAAATTATTATCTTGTGGTGGTTTTTTTCGTCGTTTTTGATAAGTAGTTCCACATCTATGCCCCCTTTGCTGCTTTTTCATCCTTATCGTCACGTAAGCTCATAGGATTTATTTTTAAAAATTTGCATATTTTCAAAAATTCATCTGCTCTCAACTTTCTTTTACCATTTTCTTTTAAAGTAGAATACATAACTTTCAACGGTAAATTTGCACCTTCACATACTGCTTTTACCGGAATATGTCTTTCTTTTATAATGTTATAAATTTTTTGTGTGACATCCATAATACCGCCCCTTCCTTTCTTCATTTTGAAGATTTTTATTTTATTGTAATCTTCCTTTCGTAGAAAGCCAACTACTTCAGCAGTCTTTTTTCTTCTTTTTGAAGATTTTTTTCTTTACTTCGGGGAATTTAAGTGTTATTATAATTTCAACAAGGAGGGTAATATGGATATAGGAACTCTTTTAAAATTGAAAAGAAAAGAATTGAATCTGTCTGTCAAACAAGTTGTAGATTCTCTAAAGAGCTATAATATTTCAATATCAGAAAAAACTTTATATGGTTGGGAAAACAATTATAGACAACCAGACGCAGACACATTTCTAATTCTATGCGCCATTTATCAAATTTCTAATGTATTAGATTATTTCTTAAATGAACAAACCAAAGATTATTCAACAAAAGAATCTATTCTAATAAAAAAATACCGCCAACTTACTGCAGAACAGCAAGGAGCGGTAGAGAATAATATCGACTATTTTATTCAAGTAAATAAAAAAGATGAAACAACGGAAAACGGCGAAGACCCGTTCGCAAACAAGGTCGGGTAATATTCGTTGATTTCAGTTCTGATCGTCATAATGACGATTAAATAAATATTATAGTCCCGGGGAGAGTGTTTAGTGATGAAAAAACTGTTTCTTTTATTCTGCTTTATTATGCTTGCATTTAACACTGTTTATGCCGCAACAATACCAGAACCAACAAAAAAAGTAGTTCTCTTTTATCGTGTTCCTGACACTATTCTTCAATGTCAGAACGCTGATGAAAATATAGTTGCTGGTGCTGCGGAATTAGAAAAGGAACTAAAAAATCACTACAGCAAAAGATTTATCGTACAAGAAGTTAGAAAAGCCCCTGAAGAAAAAATGTTGCCAGACGGCTATCAGGCTCTAATTAAACCAAACCAAATTCCGCTTATAGTTACAATAGACTTGGAAGGGCAAGGTTCTAATGTTGACTACTATCAAAATGCTTTTGGCGCAAAATCAGCTGGTGTTTCTCAGACAGTAAACGTGCACTTAGTCGAGGCTTTACCAGCAAGCAACAACAACTCTTTTGCCTGGATAGATTATGGTGTTCAAGCTTATGGTGCAGGAACATTTGCTATCGGTAGAGATATTTTTGCAGCACAAACTGATCCACGTAAAAATGTAAAAAATGCAGTTCGCGGCTGTTTTCGTGATGCCTGTAAATTAAATGAATCAATCAACAAGTATGCCAACCCTGCTGCATACGAAAAAGAAGTCAATCGTTTCACTGGTAACTTTGAAGCAGTAGTAGCTGCTGATCAGAAAACTAATTCTGTAGCACTGGGAAAAATAAAAAAATTTGAAGATTGGTGCAAAGCAGAGAAAATGCGTGAAAGCTACCTTATCGGCTTAAACGGGTTTACTAATATTAATCAAAAAATTATCTTTATTGACCAAATGATAAAAATGGGAGTATATAAAGAATAAATTAATGAAACTATAAGTCAATAATTCTAATAAAAATCTATTTAAGAACAACTTATTGAAGCCACTATCAATATATTTAGAAGGAGTTAATCATGCCAGAATTTATTTTTATACGCCAAGCTGAAGGTAGTGTTCATATAAATACTGATTTTATTTTTTTAAAATTTTTATCAGAGTTTTGTGATGATACTCCAGAAAGTTATAATGTTAAACTATCAGGCATTAATTGGGAAATAGTAATTTTTAATATAAATAAAAATTTTAAAAATAAATTTCAAGGATACATATCAAACAGTTCCAATGGCATATCTCCATATATAAAAAAATTTTATTATGAATATATACGCCCTCTAGCAGAACCTGAATATGTCATTATAGCTTTTATAAATGCTCATGATCAAATTCCAAAAAATTATATCAGCGTAGTAGAAGATTTGCTGTCCCTGTCTTTAAAAGAATATAATTCAAGTAAAAGTAATGTTTTTAGTAAATGTTTAGATAATGCTTTACTTAAATTAAATCCTTTTCTATCTTCATTTGGTACTATATTACAAAATTATACTCTTTATGATAGTGATGGCAAAGGTAAAATAGGTGAATCTGATAGAAATAAAAGAAAATGTAGATTTTGTGGTAAAACAATGGAAGACGGAGTAAAATTTTCTAACAAAGCCCATATAATACCAGAAGCATTTGGCAATAAAAAATTTATTTGTAACGAAGAATGTGACAACTGCAACCACTTTTTTGGAGAAAATATAGAAACTCATTTAATAAAATATTTTAATTTTTTCAGAGTATTTTCTCAAACTAAAGGTAAAGAAGGTACATTAAAAATATATTTTGATAATAACAATATACTCTCCAATAGAAATATAGTTAATATTCCTACTGATGAATCAAGTAGTAATAATATGATATATATAGTAAATAAAACAGTATCTGAAACTGACTCAATAGATATCAATAACCTAAGCATTCCTTTATCAACAAAAAATATAGTAGAACAAAACATATATAAATCAATAATAAAAATGGGTATAAATTTTCTACCATCACAATATTTATCTTATTTTTCAGAAACTATTAAATGGTTACTCGGACAAAAACAATCTACAGAACTACCTTTAGGATTCAGAAAGAATGACTTTTCCCCTTCAAGTCTTGAACCGTCACTAGAATTGTACATAAGAAATAATGATAATTTCAATTTACCTTTTTTAATAGTTAGCTTCCATTTTTGTTTTACTACGTTGTTTTTGATTGCTCCATTTTGTTCTCTAGATCAAAAAACATTCATTACGTCTCAAGAAATTGAAGATACCAAAAATATCTTAAAACCTATTTTTAATGATAATTATACTATCATTTCACTCAATTCATTAAAACCTACTGAACATATCATAAATCTTAATCTCAAACAAGCGCCTAAAAAATAATAAAAGCCGCCCAGTGTTGGCGCACCGAACGGCTGTGTAATAACCCCACCTCGCAAAAAGTAAGGCTGATTACGCTAATATTATAACATATTGCAACCAGCCTTTACTACTTTATACACAATTTTAAAGAAAGGCTGGTTTTTTATATGAAAAAAAGACGATCAAACGGTGAAGGCGGCCTATCATGGGACAAGGAACGCCAAAAATGGTGCGGCACACTACGCGATACTAATGGTAAGCCGCATAAGTTCAGGCATGTTGATAAAGTAAAAGTAATCAACTGGCTCAACAAAATGCGCCTTGTGTACAGCAGTTTAAATCCGCTCTACAGCTATGATACTACTTTGCAGGATTTCGCCTTTGCCTTCATAAAAAATAAGGCTGCCAATCCTAAAATAGCTGAAAGTACTGTTAATTATTACACCTACCTGGCTTCAAAGCTTTATCCGCTGGCAAACGAAGTGATGAATAAAATCACTCCTGAGGATATCAATGCTTTTATTGCAGAAGCTGATCTGTCAACTTCCAATAAAGCAAAGGTATATAAATTCTTAAAAATCCTATTTGGAGCGGCAAGGAAAAATAACCTTATTCTTGAAAATCCTATGGATATAGCCATTGTTCCTGAGTATGAACCAGAATACGATGAACCATTTACACCGGAAGAAATAAAACTTATTATTACCAAATTAAAAAACACGCCTAAATTTTTACGTTATTATGCCCTCTGTTCACTTGAAAGTGTTATAGGCGCACGTATAGGCGAAATTTTGGGAATCGAGCGCAGTACATTAAACTTTGAAAAAAATTACTGCAAAATAAAAGATGCAGTAAAAGCTGATATAAACGGCCGGACCTATGTAGGCAAAACCAAAACCAAAGCTTCTGTTAGAATACAATATTTTGATGCCGGTATAGGTAAAATCCTGCAAGACTATTTAGCAACCTACAGTGTAGATAGTAAATATTTATTCTGCACAGCCAACGGAACACCTATCAGCGTCCGGAATATGCAGAGGGCATGGAAGATGATTTTAAAGCATGCTAACGTGCGTTACCGTAGCTTTCACTATCTGCGCCACAGCTTTATAACAGAAATGTTTATTCAAGGCTATGCTGCAGCAGACATTGCCGCTGTAGTAGGTCACAGCCGTTTAGAAACAACCAACAAATATGCCCTGCGCCGGCAGGACAAAGTTTTAGAGATTGCTAAAACAGCCGCCAACATTTATAATATTGCTTAGAAAGAAAGCACCGTTTTGATAAACGGTGCTTCTGTAATTATGGGGAACAGTTGGGGAACTTATACCCCAAAATACTGTCTTTTTAGCCAAAATTTCGGTATTACCACGCTCAGACAACAGATCACATAAAATACCGTAATCGTTGCATTTATGCGCTTACAGGGCATTTTTTACGCAAGATTTTATTTTAAAACCCTTGCCTACGAATCAAAAGGTCGCAGGTTCGAATCCTGCCGGGGCCACCATTGCCATTGACGCATTCCTTTCCGGAATGCGTTTTTTTATTGCCTTCTGGCACCGACATGCCTGTCCGATACCAGCAACTTTCCCGCTCCCATTTTTGCTTTTCTTTAATATTTTTAATATTAAAGCTTGAAAATAATGCTATAATAAAATTAAATATCTATTTTATCCTAAAGACTGGACCGTAAATAAGCGGAGGGCATTATGTTGAATATACCTCAGGAAAAACTTACAGCAATAAAAAATTTTGCACACCAATATATCTTTAAGCTGCTTTGTCAGCAGGACATTCCCTTTATCCTCGCTCATCTCGACCCGCAGCTAATCGGCATCGGTGCCGCTGAGCACAATTATTATGATACACCACAGGCAGCCAAAGATTTTATTCTTTCACTGGAAGGGCAGATTCCCGCCTGTGAATTATTGAATGAAGAATGGACTATCCTCCCGCTGGCACAAGGCCTCTATCTTGCCCAAGGTCGTCATTATCTTACCTCCGACGAGGATCAGCAGTTGCTCGTTCAGACACATCAGCGGGCAACGATCGTCATACGCGATCTGGGCAGTGATTTCAGCTATGTCTACATCAATCTTTCCCATCCCTATCAGGAATTGCAGGGTACAGAAAACTTTCCTTTTCAGGTAGGCTCGCAGACTTATAAATATATGGAAGCAGAGCTTAACAAAGCCAAAGAACAACTGCAGCAAAAGCAGCAGCAAATGGAAGTCGTACTGCATTCTGTCAACGGCGGCGTCAAATCCAGCAATGACGACGATACCTATTCTTATGCATATATCAGCGAAGAGCTGCCTGGTATGTTTGGTTATACTATGGAAGAATTCAAAAAATTTACCGGTAACAACGCTATGGGAATGGTCTATCCGCCGGATCTGCCCAGGGCTTTGGCTGACTGCAACGAATGTTTTAAGGACGGAAATCCTACTTACTCGACAAAATACCGCGTGCCCTGTAAAGACGGCAGCCTGAAATGGGTCATGGACAGCGGCCGTAAAACAAAAACTCCTGAGGGCAATACGATCATCAACAGTATTTATCTGGATATAACAAAAGATGAAGAAGCCCGCCAAAGCGAGCTGAATCACGAACGCCGCACCAAACAGCAGTATTATGACCTGCTTTCAAGCATCAACTCTAATTACTATTTCATCTATCTTGTTAATCTTGAAGACGGTTCCGGTATCCCTCTGCGCCTGCCGGAAACAGAGTGCGCTGTTTTTACAAGCTACAGTACCAACGGCCTGTATGATATCGAACCGCTGGTACGCAGCCATTTTCATCCTGATGACAGCGCCAAGATTTTAGAACATTTCTCTCTGTCCGGTCTGCGCAGGCAAAAAAAGGACCGTCATATCGATTTTGCCCTGGAATGCCGCAGCCGCCTTTTTGGTTCCGAATATCGCTGGACCGCCTTTAATTCGACCTTGCTGGCTCAAAGTGACGGTTATCATCAGATTATTCTTACCCTGCGCGATATCCACGAGGATAAATTGAAAGAACTGCGGGAACAGCAGGCTTTGCAGGAGGCCTTTGACGCCGCTAAAGCTGCCAATATGGCTAAAAATGAATTTCTTTCGCGTATGAGCCATGATATCCGTACCCCAATGAACGCCATTATGGGGATGACTGCCATTGCCGGTAAATATCTGGACGACAAAGACCGTATCCAGGATTGTCTTGCCAAAATAACTACTGCCAGCAATCATCTTTTGAACCTGATCAACGAAGTGCTTGATATGGCTAAAATCGAAAGCGGCAAGCTCAATCTTCTTGAGGAAGATTTTTCTATCAGTGCAATGCTGCAGGAATTGCTTGATTTGATCAATCCGCAGCTTTTAGTTAAAAAACATCATTTCACTCTGACTAAGGCACCGGAACTGCGCGATAATGTTCTGGGCGATAAGCTGCGCTTGAAACAGCTGCTGCTCAATATCTTAGCCAATGCCATCAAATATACGCCTCCATATGGCAGTATTTCTTTAGAGGTACGCGAAACACACTCCCGGCTCCACGATACTATTGGCTACGAATTTATTATTACAGATAACGGCATCGGTATGGACTCTGAATTCGCCGCCAAAATTTTTGAACCATTCGCCCGTGCGTCCGATTCGCGAACCAGCGAAATAGAAGGTACAGGGCTGGGAATGACCATCGCCCTCAACATCGCCCGTATGATGAACGGCACAATCGATGTCCAAAGCACCTTAGGCAAAGGCTCGGCCTTTAAGGCTACGGTTTACCTGCGCCCGCACCAGCAAATACGCAGCAGCAAGGCTTCAGCGCCTGCCGCCGGCATCGACAGTCTGCAGGAAATAAGCTGCCGTGGCAAACAAGTCCTCCTTGTTGAAGACAATGAACTTAATCTGGAAATAGCTGTAGAACTATTAAAATATGCCGGACTGAATATCACCACCGCCAAAAACGGTCTGGAAGGGCTGGATAAATTTAAAGCCGCACCTCCCGGGACCTATGCCCTGATATTGATGGATATCCAAATGCCCGTTATGAATGGCCTGGAAGCGGCTAAAGCGATCCGCGCCCTGCCTGTTAAAGATGCCCAAACTGTGCCTATCGTCGCGATGACGGCCAACGCTTTTCCTGAAGATATTGCCGCCACCTTGCAGGCAGGAATGAATGAACATCTCAGTAAACCGATCGATTTAGAGCAGTTTCATAGCATCCTGCAAAAATGGTGTCAGTAAATTTAACAAAAGTTGTTGACAACAGCACTGCAATCAGATATAATATCATCGTTGCCTAAAGATTTAGGCAATCTCAATGACTCCGTAGCTCAGTTGGATAGAGCGTTTGACTACGAATCAAAAGGTCGCAGGTTCGAATCCTGCCGGGGCCACCAGAAATTAAAGCTCACTTCTTGCGAAGTGAGCTTTTTTGTTTGCCTATTTATTTTACGAAGGCCGCAGCGGGATCGTAAAGCTGAAAGTACTGCCTGCCCCTAAGGTACTGACAGCGCTTACTGTTCCTCCATGACTTTCGACCATCCATTTCACCATCGCCAGCCCTAAACCGGTACCGCTGTCGTCACCACTGCTGCGGGCGGTATTGACTCTGTAAAAACGTTTCCAGATTTTTGGCAGCTCGGCTGCGCTGATCCCAATGCCATCATCGCGAACAGTACCGACCGCATTTTTACCGTCACTCTTTAAAGTAAGCCAGATCTGCCCCTGCTGCCTGCCATACTTGACCGCATTAGTCAGCAGGTTAAGCCAGATACGCATCATCAGAGTCTGATCAGCTTTAACTAAGATTCCCGGTTCGATCTCTGCCGTCAGCGTGACCGCTTTGGATTCTGCCAGCCCCTGGGCTTCCTCTGCCACCATCTCGGTCAGTTCGCTTAAATCAAATTCTTCCAAATGCAGGCTTTCTTTATGCCTGTCCGCCCGAGACAGCTGCAACAGCTGATTGACCAGCTTCGACATTTTCCCGGCCTGCTGCAGCACTCCCTGCAGTGCCTGCTGCTTGCTTTCCAGATCAGGCGACTGTAAACCACATTCAGCCTGCGCGATGATCACCGAGGTCGGTGTTCGCAATTCGTGGGAAGCATCGTCGGTAAACTGTCGCTCGGCTTCAAAAGCATCCTCAAGTCTGGCAAACATCCCGTCAAAGGTTTTCGCCAGCGTATCGATCTCATCATCAGCGCCTTCCAGTTCGATCCTTTTGGACAGATCACTGCCGCTGCTGATCTGCGCGGCTGCTTCCGTGATCCGTGTTACCGGACGAAAAGCCTTTTTAGTGATCCAGTAGCCGCCCAGGGCAGCCAGTAGGACCAGCAGCGGAAAAAACAATGCGCACTGCCGCAAAATCTTATCCCGTTCCGCATATGCAGAACTGAGCGGTACCGTTCCACGTACCCAGTAAAAATTATCAGCATGACGCGGTTTAAAATAAAAGTCATATACAAACCAGTTTTGCTGGTCACTTCCGGCCTTCTGCAGCAGCTCGTCTGCAAAGGGTGTTTCCGGCAGACCGCTGGCCACAAGGCCCGTGATCATCTGACCATTCTCGTGATATACAGCAAGCCTGACCCCGTCCTTTAAAAAATCCAGTTTCTCCAGACGCAGACGGCCATTGCTTTCGACCTTCAGTTCTTCGGCAAAATCATAGACCTCTTCTTCCAGCTTGTTCTGTACACCCAACAGCAACACCTTGTCTGTTGCCAGCAAAACAGCCGTAAAAATAGCACTCAAAATTATCACGATCAACCCTGTATACCACAGGGTTATTTTCATTTTAACAGACAGCTTTTTCATAAAGTCTCCTTCAGCACATAGCCGGCGCCGCGCACTGTCTGGATCAGTTTTTTCTCAAACCCGTCATCTACTTTTTTCCGCAGATAGCGGATATATACGTCGACTACATTGGAACCGCCCTCAAAATCATAGTCCCAAACATGGTTTTCGATTGTTTCGCGTGCTAAGACTACGCCCTGATTGCGCAGTAAATACTCCAGCACAGCAAATTCTTTAGCGGAAAGCTGCAATTCGCGCCCGTCTCTGCTGACGCAGCGGCTGTTCAGATCCATTTCCAGACCACCGCACTGCAGCACGTTCGACACCTGTCCATTGCTGCGGCGCAGCAGCACCCGTAAACGCGCCACCAACTCGTCAAAAGCAAATGGTTTGACTAAATAATCATCAGCCCCCAGATCAAGACCGGCGACGCGGTCTTCAACACTGCCCCGCGCCGTCAGCAGCAGCACCGGAGTTTTATCGCCGGCAGTACGCATTTTTTTCAGTACCGACAGCCCATCGACTCCGGGCAGCATAATATCTAAAATGACCGCATCATAGGCTGTAAGCTGTAAATAATCAAGAGCTTCCAGACCATCGCCGCAGGCATCGACGCTGTAACCGCTTCCCTGCAGCTGCTTTTTCAGCACCTCACGCAGGTCAGGCTCATCTTCCACAAATAAAAGTCTCATAGCCGCAACCTCCTCAATTATTTTTATTATAGCACAAGCCTAAGGCTGTTTCCCTTCCAACAGTCAAATACTGCACAGCGCCCGGCCAGCCGCCTTTTTAAAATACAGGCTCCAACATATCAGCAGCAGGCCGCAGCCGATCATGATCGACTCTATCCTGACAAGATCGCTCAGCGGTCCGAAGCCAAGAATAGCAATCGGCATCATCCCCTGCGAAACAAACTGCAGCAATGCAAAAACACGCCCCATATAACCCTTTTCCGTATTAGTCTGGATCAAAACTGTCTCAGACGCTATCAGTACCGGTACAAACATCCCGCAGATGCAATCAAAGATCAGATACACCCAAAAGACCCGCGACAGTCCCATCAGCGCAAAGGTGCAGCCAAACACTGCCAACGAGACCGCTATCATCGTAATCTTGTTTTTGAACTCGCCTTTCCAGGCGACAAACGCGCCGCCCAAAAGAGCGCCCAGCGACCACAGCATTTCATTGGCCGTCAGTTTCCAAACTTCACTGCCGAAGCTCCTTACTACCATCAGCGGTGACAAAAACGCCGCCGGAGTGATCAGAACAAAAGTTACCGCATAGCAGACCAGCATTACTCTTAACAGCGGCTGTGACCAGGTGTAACGTACACCTTCCCTTAGTTCCTTCAGTACCGAACTATCAGATCTGTCCGCTGCTCTTGTTACTATTTTCAGCCTGAACATGATGGCAATGGCAATAACTGCCGTCAGCAGATCTACTAAAAAAGTCCACTGCATCCCAAACATACCCAAAATAGCGCCGCCGGCTGCCGGAGAAAGCAACAGCAGCACATTATTCGCCATCTGGTTGATACCGTTGATCCGGAGCAGATGCTCCCGCGGCACAATCTCCGGATAGAGCGCGTTGACTGCCGGAGCCTGAAACCCGCCGCCGACAGAACGCAGACAGGCGATAAAGATCAAAAAGCTTAAATTTGCAAAACCATAATGAAAAGCCACAAAAGCCAGAAGTGTCGCCAAAGCAGTAAAACCGTCCGCCAGCATGATGATCGTTTTTTTATTATATCTGTCCGCAAATACTCCCGCCCACAATGAAACCAGCACCTGAGGAATCAGCGTTGCCAGCGTCGACAGCGTTATCCAGAATCCGGACTCAGTCGTTACGGTAATATACCAGACGATCGAAAAGCCCACTACTGACGAACCGAACATCGACAGATTCTGGCTGATCAGGAATAAGGCGATCTGTTTTTTCCAGTTTTTATTTTCTTTCATAAAAAGACCTTGTCTTTCCTATTTTTCAATAAGCCTTCTACTAGAATTTTACAATAAAAAAGCAAATTAACGAATAAGTTTTTAAAATAAATTTTTATTAAATTTTCTTTTAATCTTCTTTTAATCTTTCCGCGTTATAATAAAGACAAAGAAAACGCCGAATAAAGAAAACGGCGCAAGGAGGTAAAAAACATGACTAGAAAAATCCTGGCGATCATCGCCGCCGCAATCTGTACATTAGCAATCACAGCAACCGCTTTTGCCGCTGAGTTCATCAACGCCGATCAGGCACGCAGCATCGCTGCACAATGGGTACCTGCCGGCAGCACTCATCTGGTAACCAAAGACGAAAGCCACAAATACGCAGCTTATTACGAAGTAAAATTCTACGACAACGCTACCAACACCGAATATGAAGTTGAAGTGCTCAAAAACGGCGGCGCTGTAAAAGAATTCAAAATGGATGCCCAAACAGTTCTCGGCAGCCCCAGAGTCGTACTATCTGCCGCTGATGTCCAGGACCTCGTTCGCAAAGAATTCCCCAACGCAACCTTCACTAAAGTAAAACTTGACAGCGACGACGGCCTTTATGAATATGAGTTGAAATTCTATACCCCCGAATTACGCGGCGAAATGAAATTCAACCCTGAAAACGGCGCTCTGATGGAAAAAGAACTTAAATACCAAGTTCGCTGAGCCATCCCCCCCAAAATGCACTGTAAATGTGCCGATTTCTCACGCAACAAAGCCACTGCCGCACTGTGATAAGTGTGACAGTGGCTTTGTCTTTTTTATTATTAAGAAATCAAAAATGATAAGCCAAGTCAAGCCGGGCCCCGATCTCCCGTCCACCATTAGACCAGTCCCCGCTAAGGCTGCCGCCAGCCGACCATTTTCGGCTGAAATCATGCCTGACATAAGCCGCCGCCACAAAATGGTTCCTGCCCTCTCCCCAACTGCGTACCGGCAGCAGGGACCCGCATTCATCTTCAGCAAAGCAGACTTCCATAAGCTGCCGCTCGCCAGTCAGGATACGCTTATAACCCAGGCGAATGCCATAACCGCCCGTACCCTCACTGCGGTCAAAGGATAAGCCCAGCTCCCCTTCGGCATAATTATCACTATAACTGCCAAAACTGCGGTCAAAAACACCTGCACCATGCTCTCTAAAGGCCTTCTGCCTATAATGGTTAAAGTTGAGCCTGGCATAAGGACTGACATGCCACAATTCTTCCGGCTTTCCATAATCCAGATCATAGGCATACTCAACGCCTATCCCCAACGTTTTACTGTCATAGTCGCTTTCAGCGGTCTGCCCCAGTACCGGCAGATAAGCGGTACCCTTATTGGCCTGTAAACCATAGCTGACAAAGCCTGTTATACTTCCGGGTTTGTTTTTATTTCCAGCATATAAACCCAATGAATAACTGTCATATTCGCCGCTTCCAGCAGCTCCGCTGACAGTATTGCTGCCGTAATCAAACAACAGACCATAATATCCATGTTCATCGGAAAGAAAATCCTTGCCAATGGTCAGATTATAGCCGTGCCCATTTACGCCGCCAATGCGTCCCCAGCGCTTGTTATTCAGCATCCACAATCCGTCCTGCCTCGCCAGTGCCGGCTGCTCATATACCGCTCTCATTACAGAGCCGTTTTTCATGGCATCATGGGCCAGATCCAGCAGCATCCCATTTTCTATTTGCGAAAAAGCGGCTGCAGCATTAGTTTTATCCAGGGCATACAGCCTGTACATCTGTTTTTGCCGGTCACTATCCAGCGAAAAATACATATTATTCAAAGCAGCAAAGGTAGCGCTGTTGCCGCCGGTATTATTACTGACAAAAGTAGTAAGCTTGCCCTCTTTATTATCGACTACTATTTGGGCATCCAGCATCCCGGAAAACTCCTGTTCTGTACTGCTCCCTGAAACTATGCTATTCGCAGTAATAAATATGCCGCTGACTTCGGGGGCAGCACTATTATCCGCTTTAACCTCCATCCGGTCGATATGGGCATCGCCGTCTACATTAAGACAATTATATTTTTTACCGTCTGTATTGAGCAATATCGTACCACTGCCGTTGAAGCCGCCCCTAACCTGCATATTTTCGATGCTTCCATAACTGCCGGCCTGCACTCTGCCATCGTTATACAAGCTGCCATTGACCGTGCCTTCGCCTGTAATCGTACCACTGCCTGTACTATAAGCATCGCCGGCCACAGAGCCGTCTATTTGCAGCGTGCCCTGTACTGCGATAGAACTGCCCTGATAGGTATTGCTGCCGGTCAGATTCAGAATACCCTCCCCCTGTTTTATCAGCCCGGCGTGCAATCCTACCAGTCCGGTGTCTGCAATTTGCTTGTTGAAATCTGTGATATATCGCTCAACCATATAACTGTTGTTGTCTTTAACACCTTCGGGATTTTTCAGCCAGTTGGTTTGATAGTACAGCCAGCGATCGTACAGATCTTTGACATCGCTGTCAGCTCCTGTTGAATCAGCAGATTTTCCTGAACCGAGCGGATCAGCGGCAATATAACCTGCGCGTATTTCTTTGATATCATTACTCCAGACAGAATCATAGCCCTGAGTATTCACGCTGTATAAGGCCTGCTTTTCAGCTTTTCCACGTACCGTATAAGCATCGCTGATATCGCCGGCATTCAGCCGCCTGACATTGATCGCCCCAAGTCCTCCAACAGCTTTCCCGGCATCAACTATGCCCTGTCCGAACAGTGCCTCCACCGGTACATCTTCAAAAACATCAATTTCCACATTTGCATCCAGTTCACTGTGCAGCTTTTTTTTACCATCTGTTTTATCATCTGATAGTTTTATACCATAAAATCCCCAAAAAAGATCTTCGTTTTCTGCGTAGGCCTTCTCGAATGCTTTCTCAATATCCAGCGCGGCTCCACCAGGAGGAACAAAAATATTTATTTTGAGCTCTGACTTATTATCTCCTTCTCCTGGATCCTCCTGTACATTTATGAAAAAACCATCCGTCGCCACAATCTGATTATTTGCCGTGCTCAACAGCACATCCCCTATCTGTTTGCCGCCAAGATAGGGAAACGCCTGCTGGACTAAAGCGCCCACACCTGTTACCAGTGGAGCGGCCTGAGACGTACCATACCTAATCACATCCATTTGACCAGCAGCCGCAAAGTCAGCATTAGCGGAAACAATCGCAACACCCGGTGCGTTTAAAACACAGTCCTCTCTATATTGAGCCAGATCAGAGAAAATTGCGATAGCATTGCAGTCTGCGTCAAAACCGCCCGTCTTATTACGGTGCAGCGCCGCAGCATCGCCTGCGGTAACAGTAATAAAATTGTTGCTCAGGCTTCGGTCAAAAACAGGGCTGGTATTTTCTATACTCGCCATAGTGTGACCGTTGTTGCCAGCAGCCCATACTAAAAGCTTATCATGGGCAACCGCTTCTCTGAACTGTATGGTATTATTATAAAGATAATCCTGCCATTCCGGGTTGCCTGTAGGAGTAAGAACTCCACTCTGCACCAGCTCATAAGCCTGATTATCATCGATGTTCGTCAAATAGCACCCAGTTCCCCAGGAATTATTGATAACCTTGATTTCCGGATGCTGCACATAATAAGCATAAAGGTCCTTGCGGCTCTCAAACGAACCGTCACTGTAATAAATCCTACCGGCAGTAGAGCCCTTGATCTCGGCATCAAAAGCAATGCCATGCATACCCAGGCCGTTTTTAGATGCGGCCACGACACCAGCCACATGAGTACCATGAGTAAAATTCGCCCAATTATATACTCCGGCACCAGCAACATTGATCATCTCAGAATTTTGTTTTAAATCAAATTCAGGAACCAAAAAATTAATAGGATCATCACAGACACCCACAATAACGCCTTTTCCTGTATAGCCATTGGCATAAGCCGACGCCGCATTCACTGCATCCAGCACATTATAGCCTATCTCATTATATTCAGCTGTTTTAAAACTGTCGGCACTTTGCGCGTTGGCAATGCTGCTGCTCATAAGCATCAGCATTGCCAAACTGTTTAAAGACCTTTTCCAGGGCATTTTAGCTCAGCTCCTTAGTGACCTGACTGCCATACATATACGAAGTCTGATCCCCGCTCCGCTTTGATCATGGCACCAAAATAATTACAAAGACTGTCTTTTGGTGAACAAAAATAAAAGCCACTATGTTATTACATAGCGAACGATATTTTTAAGCAAAAAAAATGTTCTATATATAATATTATAACATATATTATATATAGAACATAAATCATTCATAAATAAAAAATTAGTTTTTCTGACTTTATTCTTTTGTCAGCAGGTCCAGCTCAGCCTCGCTCAAACCGCAGCCGCGCAGAACTGCTTCCGTATCCTCACCCAGTATGGGAGCACGTTTCTGCAGCGTTCCCGGCGTTGCCGACATTTTCATGGCAAAGCCCAGCTGCTTATAAGTACCGATCTCTTCGTCTTCGACCGTCAGCACCATTGCATTCGCACGGGTCTGCTCCGAAGCCAACGCTTCGTCAAAATTCAGTACCGGCGTTACGCAGGTGTCCTTCCCCTCCAAACAAGCCGCCCACTCCTGCATGGTTTTAGTCCTGAAAATCTCGGTCAGCTCGTCCTTAATGCGCTCATGCTGCGATTCATCGTCCAGAGCATCGATAAAGTCGGCGCGGTCTAAGGCCAGGCAAAGGTTGCTCCAGAATTTTTTCTCCAGGCACCCTACCGAAACATAACGGCCGTCCCGCGTTTCGTAAATATTATAGTTGGCATATGCACCGGTCAGCCAGTTATTGCCGCGTTCGGCAACGAAACCGCTGCCGAAATATAAACTGGCAGCGCCCGGCATCAGGGTCAGCGCCGTATTATACAGCGAGATGTCTATTTCCTGTCCGGTCCCGGTCTGCTCAGCATGGCGCACAGCCATCAGGATACTCATGCCCGCCATCAGCGCCGCATTCATATCCGCCATCAGAATACCAGGTATCGCCGGCCTGCCTCCTGGTTCGCCGCTCATCGACGTGATGCCCGCCAAGCTCACATAGCCGATATCGTGGTCAGCCTGGTCGACCAATGGTCCCCGCTTGCCATAGCCTGTGATCGCGCAATAAACTATTTTCGGATTCAGCCTGCTCACGGTCTCATAATCAATACCTAAACGCTTTAAAACGCCGGGTCGATAGCTTTCCAAGACTACGTCCGCCGTCTGCGCCAATTTTAAAAAGGCCGCTCTGCCGGCGTCGCTTTTTAAATCCAGCACAACGCTTTTTTTATTGCGGTTCAGCTGCAAATGCCAGTACCCGAACCCGTTTTGAAATGGCGGGAAGCTGCGCGAATAATCACCGCGCCCCGGCTCTTCGATTTTTATTACTTCCGCTCCGAAGTCCGCCAAAAGCATACTGCAATACGGTCCCGGTAAAAGCCGCGACAAATCCAGAATCCTGATACCGTCAAGTGCACCCACGTCGACACCGCCTTCTTTATAATCTGCTAACAACATTATACCACAAGGAATCTGCTGGCAAACGCTCTGCTTTAATTAAGCCCACAGCAATATTATAAAATAAATACATAATAACACAGATATTTTACATTTTCAGGCACTGCTCCATTTGACAGCAGCCCCTGCTTTAGTTACAATGGGAGATAAGCATTAAGTAAAAAAATCTTTGGAGGTAGAATAAAAAATGAACAAAACTTTAATGATTATTATCGCCGTCGTTGTTATTTTCGCCGGCATTATTATGAGCGGCTACAACAGCCTTGTTTCCATGAATGAAAACGTCAACGGCAAATGGTCGCAGGTCGAAAACCAGCTCCAGCGCCGTAACGACCTGATCCCCAATCTGGTCAATACCGTTAAAGGCTATGCTGCCCACGAAAGCGACGTTTTTAAAGCTGTATCCGATGCCCGCGCTAAATTAGGCGGCGCCAAGACAGTTGCCGAAACCAGCCAGGCCAACGGCGAATTGAGCAGCGCTCTTTCCCGCCTGCTGATGATCGCAGAAAACTATCCTGACCTGAAAGCCAACACCAACTTCCTGCAGCTGCAGGACGAGCTGGCCGGTACGGAAAACCGCATTGCCGTAGCCCGTATGGATTACAACGGCGCAGTTCAGGGCTTCAACGCCAAGATCAAATCCTTCCCGACCGTTCTTTATGCCGGTATGTTCGGTTTTGACGCCCGTGATTACTTTAAAGCAGACGAAAGCGCAAAAACTGTTCCGCAAGTACAATTTTAACCGATAACGGAGCTCACTGATTATGAAACGTTGGCTCGTCCTTTTGATGCTTCTGATTCAGGCGGTCTTTGCCGTCGGGGCAGAAGCGGCGATCCAGGTACCACCTAAGCCAAGCGTGTCCTCCGGCATCTACGTGCAGGACTATGCCGGTGTTTTATCACCGCAGACCCGTCAGGCCCTTAATGCCATCGGACAGGATCTGGATAATAAAACCACCGCACAGGTCGCCGTAGTTACGGTGAAAACACTTGACGGCCAGCCCATTGACGAATATGGACTGACACTGCTGCGGCAATGGGGACTTGGTAATAAAGAAAAGAATAACGGCGCGCTGATCTTAGTAGCTGTCGATGACAGACAATCGCGGATCGAAGTCGGTTACGGTTTGGAAGGCGTTCTGCCCGACGGCCTGACGGGACGGATCCAGGACCAGCAGATGCTGCCCTACTTTAAACAGGGCCAGTACGAAAAAGGCATCGTGCAGGGCTATCTGACTGTCGCAACTACCGTAGCCAAAAGTTATGATGTCAAGCTGGAAGGTGTGCGTTATAACGGCGGCGCCCAGCAGGGCACAGGCGATACGCCGATGCCTGGCTGGATGAAGGCACTGATCGCAGTCGGCCTGATCGTACTCGTCATCGTTGACCATATGTTCTTCGGCGGCATCATAACTCAGTTCATCCTGCTCGCACTTTTGCGCGGCGGAGGACGCGGAGGCGGTGGCGGCGGTTTCGGAGGAGGCTCCGGCGGCGGCGGCGGTTCCAGCAGGCGCTGGTAAAACAAAAATAAAGGACTATCTCATCGAGATAGTCCTTTTCTTTATGCTTATTTTACTTCATCATACAGCATCCTGATGCAGGCATCGACCAGAGCCCCGATACTGGAAACCTCTCTGTCCAGCGGCAGGCCGGAAGCCGCGTATCCTAACGGCAGCTCGGTACAGGCCGTCATCACCGGAAGGTCACGCTCGCGCCACAGTTCTTCTACGAGAGCTTTAGTCACAGCGCCTGCCCGGTCAAGCTCGCCGGCTTTGACATAAAAGATAGCCTGCTGCGCTTTTTCAGCCTGCTCCTCATTGGGCAGATATAAGGTATAACCGTGTTTATCGGCATATTTCTGATACAGACCGCTGGCGCGCGTACCATGCGTCGACAGCATCCAGGCGCCTTCAGGATTGAGCCGCTGGGCCGCCAGGACAGTTTCTTCAATGATATGCACTAACGGCTGCGGCAGAGCAGCTTTAAAATCATCAATAAAATAATGGGCCGTATTGCAGGGCACCGCCAGTACCTCTGCCCCCATATCGCACAGCTGGCGCAGCCGCGCTTCCAGAACCGGCGCCGGACTTTCGCCTTTGCCGAAGATCGCTGTGCTGCGGTCAGGTATCTCACAATCCCCGATCATATATACCACAGGGTGCTCCTGATCTGTTGCCGCCGGACACTTTGCCGCCAGCTGCCGCAGGAACTCTGCCGCCGCCGCAGGCCCCATTCCTCCCAGCACACCCAGTTTTTTACCATTTTTCTTATACTTGGTCACCTTGATCCCTCCACCAGCAAGAACTGTTTTTATTCGTTTATTTTACCACAACCGACCGCGACAGTACAGCATGCAATTTTTTATATGTATACATACTTTATGTGCTTTACTCTTTAATTATTAATTTGTTATACTAAAGGGGTATAATTAAATAAAAATCTACCCCGTTTGGAGGAATCAGGATGACCAAGAAAAAAATCGTCGTTATCGGCGGAGGCTGGGCCGGCTGTGCCGCAGCTCTTACTGCTGAAAAAGCCGGTGCCGACGTAACTCTGCTCGAGCGTACCGATATGCTTTTAGGCACAGGGCTGGTCGGCGGGATTTTCCGCAACAACGGCCGCTATACTGCCGCCGAAGAATGTATCGCCATGGGTGCAGGCGACCTGTTTACAGTTATGGAAGCCGTTGCAACTCACAAAAACATGGATTTTCCCGGTCATAAACACGCTACTCTTTACAATATCTATAAAATCGAGCCCGCGGTCAAAAAACTGCTCCTGAGCCGCGGCATCAAGCTGCTGATGGCTGATCCGGCCGTTAAAACGGAATACGAAGGCGACACGATCACCGCCGTTATTACCAAAAGCGGCCTGCGCCTTACTGCCGACGCTTTCGTAGATGTCAGCGGTTCTTCGGCTATGCCGCTCAACTGCAATAGACACGGCAACGGCTGCGCCATGTGTATCCTGCGCTGCCACAGCTTCGGCCCCCGCGTCAGCGTCACCACCCAGTCCGGCGTGGAAGAATGGACAGCAGAAAAACCTACAGGGCTCGGCGCCATGAGCGGCTCCTGTAAGCTGTTCAAAGAATCACTGGCCCCTGAGATCGTTACCGAGCTGGAAAAGACAGGCTGCTGCGTCGTCCCGATTCCCGAAGCAATCAAAAAGCATAAAGAAAAGCTGGCTATGAAAGCCTGCCAGCAGTATGCGCTCGACGCTTATGCCGACAACATCGTTCTGCTGGACACCGGCTCAGCCAAGCTGATGACGCCTTATTATCCGCTGGAAGAGCTGCGTATGATCCCCGGCTTTGAACGGGCCCGCTTCGAAGACCCACTGTCCGGCGGCAAAGGCAACTCTATGCGTTACTTTAATTTCGCCCATGTCGATGCTTCCTTAAAGGCTGACGGCAAAACCAACCTTTTCTGCGGCGGCGAACGTGCCGGAGCAATGGTAGGCCATACGGAAGCTATCGTCAGCGGCTCGCTGGCCGGGCATAACGCCGCCAGAGCAGCCAACGGTCTGGCGCCAGTCATCCTGCCTGAAACCACAGCTATCGGCGAATTTATCGGCTACGTTGTCAAGCAAATGCTGGACGCCGAGACACGCAATAAAAAATACACCTTCTCCGGCTCAGTTTATTTTGAACGGATGCAGGCCAAAAATCTTTACAGCACCGACGATGACGCTATCAAGGCCCGTGTCGAAGCGGCAGGCTGCACCAATATTTTCTCAAACTTATAAGAAAGATGTGATAATCTGATGGCAACTGTACGCGATATCCTCAAAGCCCTCGACGTTATTACCGGCGGCCGCGTCATCACCGACTCCTTCGGTTACGGCGGCGCTAACCCCTTCGTAGTTACCAAGACCTCCGGTATCCCCGGCAAAGCTGTGACCGAACTGCCCGGTCTCGTCTGGGGCGATCCAGATATGCCCGTCAAAAAAGTAGCGGTTATGATGACCCTGACTGAAAGCGCCATTGAACTGGCCGGCGCAACAGGCATCGACTGCCTTATCGCCCATCACCCAATCGCGGAAGGCTCCAATACCGGCGGCGTTACCGCCAGAGATTACTTTAATCTGTATCATCTGGCTGTTTTTGAGCTGCACGAAGCCTTTCACGGCCTGCATCCCGGTATCGCCTGGATCCACGGCAGCTGCGCCAAACACGTCAACATCCGCTTTGGCGGTGTACCCGGTAAGATCGTCTGGTATGGCAACGCCCTGCCGGAAGTAGAAACACTGGGCGACCTGCTCAACCGTATTGACACGATCATGGGCACTGATATCGAATCACGCGTGCTCACCTCTGAACGTCAGATCCGCGGCTGTACCGAGATCCACGAAACCTCGATCGCAGCCCGCGCCAAAATCTTTGTCGGCAGCCCCGACAACAAGCTGGGCAAAACCATCACTGTTTTCCCGCATACCGGTTTCTCGGCCGAGGACCTTGAAAAAGCCTACGCCGAATACCCCGAAGCCAACACCGTAGTCTGCACGATCAGCAGACCGCTGCCCGGCGACCCGCTGGTCAAAAAAGCCGAAGAACTGGGCCTGAACCTGATCGCAGGCAACTCTCACGCGCTGGAGATCTTAGAAAACGGAATCCCCCTGGCCTGGGCCCTGCGTCTGCAGATCCCCGAGCTGGATATCCACATCTTCCGCGAACGTATGGTAAGCCTGCCGCTGGACCACTGCGGCTGCACCCACATCGAAAACTACGGCGAAACCATGGCGCGCAATTATCTGCCTAAGCCAAAAACAGAATAACGGAGGGGTTTATGATGAATGGTGGAAAAAGAAAGATCGAACTGATCGAATACGTAGGCCTGTTTTTAGTCGCCTTTTCCTTTTTGATGCTGGTAGTTAACCCCGGCGGTATCGGGAACCTGTTCAACAATATGTTCAACCATGCCGCCCCTATTATCATCAAGGTCTATATCACAGGTTCCATCGGTATCGCGATCATCATCAGCGTTACCATGGGGCGCCTGCTGGAACGCCTTGGCTTTACCGACGCCCTGATGCGTATTTTCGTGCCCCTGATGAAGGTCATCGGTGTCAACGCCGCTGTAGCCGTACCGTCCGTATATAATATCCTCGGCGATATCAACGCTGCCGGCCGTATTGGCGGCCCGATCCTCAAAAAATCCAAAGCCACCAAAGACGAGCAGAAAATCGCTATCGCTACCATGATGCAGTCGCAGTCCTCCTTTGCGATCTTCGTTTTCGGCTTGATTGCTTTGAACGCCGCCAAGGTTTCCGTCTGGGTCGTCGTTTTTCTGGCGGTGTTCCTGCCGGTGCTTTTGACGCCGCTGCTTCTGCGTCTCACTATCTGGCGCGACACCAAAGCTGTCTCGCTTGAAGACTTGCCCCGCTTCACACCTGAAACCGGTTTTCTGCCGACCATCTTCAATGCGGCCAAGGAAGGCGCCGAGCTGTTGTTTTTGCTCATCATTCCCTCCTGCGCCGTAGTTTTTGCGGCAATCGGCGCTTTAGACCATTTCGGTCTGTGGACCGGCATTCAGGCCGGTATCAATACCATGCTCAATGCCTTCAACATCCATGCCGAAACCGGTTCCGTTTCTATTTTAGTCGGCGGGTCGCTGGCAATGGCCCAGCTGAAGGAAATTGCCGCCACAATCGCCCCGCCGCTGGTCGTCGGCTCGTATATCCTGGCTTCCTCCGGCTTCCCGCTGCAGGTCATCTTCGGGCAGATCCCCGCTATCTGGAGCGGCTGTACCGACCTTACCGAACGCGAGGCCATGACGGCAGCCATTATCGGCGCAGTCATCAAGGTTTTAACGGCAGCTTTATTTGCCACCTGTCTGCAATTCCTTTATATGTAATAACAGTATAAGCAAAACCAGCCGCTTGAAGCGGCTGGTTTTATTTTTGTAAAAGCTCAAAATTATTCTTTTTATCCCTGATCAGTCCGTCCGCCTGCATCTTACTGAGCTCACCTGACATCGCGCTGCGGTCTACCGCCAGAAAATCGGCCAGCTGCTGCCTGTTAAAGGGTATCGTCAGCTTATTGCTCTGCTGCAGGCGCGCCTGTTCTGAAAGGTACGCCAGCAGCTTTTCCCGCGTCGTCCGCTTCGTCAGATATTCCATTTTCTGAGTCAGAAACAGATTGCGCTCCGCCATCAGCAGAAGCAGATTATGCAGCAGCCTGTTTTCAGCTTCGCTGCGAGCCGAACCCGCCAGCAGACGTTTAATGTCCAGAAAGATCACCGTAGCTCCATTAGGCGCGGCCACACTCACCGTCAGCGGCACCTGCCGCAGACAGGCATAGACCTCGCCGAACAGATGCCCGCAGCCCAGCTGCGCCAGAATATTCTGCCGCCCCCAGTAATCCTCGCGCAGGATATGCACGCTGCCGGCAACGACAAAACCAGCTGTCGTTACCTGCTCGCCCAGCTGCCAGATAAAGCTGTTCCGGGGATAGACCCTCAGCTGCGCATCCAGATTCTGCAGCACTGCCGCGATCTCTGTTTTCGCAATACCGCGGAACAAAGATGCCGACGCTATGATCTGCAAATATTTATCCATTCTTCTTTACCTCCGTTGTAAAAACAACAGCTTTCTTCCTACTATCGTACTATAATAAAAACAGAAAGACAACAGGAGGTTCATCATGTTACGCAAAATAATCACTATAGATCAGGAAAAATGTAACGGCTGCGGTTTCTGCGCCCAGGCCTGCCACGAACAGGCCATAGGCATGGTGGACGGCAAGGCAGCCCTGCTGCGAGACGATTACTGCGACGGCCTGGGCGACTGCCTGCCCGTTTGCCCTACCAATGCCATAACCTTTGAAGTACGTGAAGCCGCAGCCTATGACGAAGCTGCCGTTTTGGCCAATAAAGCCAGCCAGGAAGCTGAACTTCCCTGCGGCTGCCCCGGCACACAGGCCCGTTTACTGCATCAGCAGGAACCTGCACCAGCGCAACAGACAGCCACGCCCCAAAACAGCGAGCTGCAGCAATGGCCTGTCCAGATCAAGCTGGTCAACCCGCACGCACCCTACCTGCAAAACAGCAGGCTGCTGGTTGCCGCCGACTGTACCGCCTTCGCCTACGGCGATTTCCACCGTAAATTCATAAAAAACCATATCACGCTTATCGGCTGTCCCAAGCTGGACAACGAAGATTACAGCCGCAAGCTGACTGAGATCCTGCTTGCAAACGATATCAAAAGCGTTACCGTCGTCCGCATGGAAGTACCCTGCTGCGGCGGTATGGAACAGGCGGTCAGAACAGCGCTGCAGCAAAGCGGTAAAATCATCCCCTGGCAGGTCGTCACCATCAGCACCGACGGTCAGATTCTGGAAGAAATATAATAATAATAAATAAGGCGCCGGGCAAATATTTGCCCGGCGCCTTATTTATTATTAGACAAGCAGCGCAGCAAGCAGTATGATAATAGTATTATTACTAACTGACCTCTAAAAAATTACGGCATTCTGCCACAGGAGAAATTTTATGGAAGCTATTATCATCGTGATCTTTTCCTTTATATTGCTCAGCTGCATTCTGGCAGGCAACTCCATTCTCTGGGCCCTGCTTTTCGGCTATCTGATGTTTTTCGGTTACGCCCTCCGGCAGGGACATACGCCGGTACAGGTACTGACAATGTCCAGACGAGGAATACGCACGATCAAAAATATCCTCTTCATCTTTATCCTTATCGGTATGATCACCGCCGTCTGGCGGGCCTGCGGCACGATACCGTTCATTATTTACCATATGTCGGGCCTGCTCATACCATCGGTATTCATTTTGATAGTTTTTCTGCTCTGCTGTTTCATTTCACTTTTAACAGGCACCTCTTTCGGTACTGCGGCCACGATCGGCATCATCTGTATGTCTATCGCCAAAGCCAATGGTATCGATCCCACCTTTACTGGCGGCGCTATCTTATCAGGCATCTATTTCGGCGACCGCTGTTCACCGATGTCGACCAGCGCCCTTCTGATCAGCGAACTGACGCAGACTGATATTTACTGTAATATCAAAAATATGTTCAAATCAGCGCTGCTGCCTTTTTCAGTCACCTGCCTGCTTTACGCCCTGCTGGGATTTTCCGGTACCGGCAACACCGGCACAGCCGACCTGTACGCACTCTTTCCGCAAAACTTCGATCTGCACTGGACTACCACTATTCCAGCGCTGCTGATCATCATTCTTTCATTGTGCAAGGTCAAGGTCAGGCTGACGATGGCAGCCAGCATCATTACCGGCAGTCTACTCTGCCTTTTCCTGCAGGATATCACTCCCGCCCAACTGGGCTCGATCATGTTCTACGGCTTTTACCCTGCTGATCAGCAGTTGGCCCAGATCCTCAGCGGCGGCGGTATCATTTCCATGTTCACCGTCAGCGTCATAATTATCCTTTCCTCCGCTTACGCCGGGATTTTTGAAGCAACAGGCTTTTTGAATACTACGCAGGCCCGCCTTGCACAGCTTGGAGAAAAAATAACGCCGTACGGCAGCATTTTGCTGACAGCCACCATCACAAGTATGGCAACCTGCAACCAGACCCTCAGCAGCATCCTCACCTATCAGCTGCACAAGGACAGCGCTGACAATATGCAGCAGCTGGCCCTGGACCTGGAAAACAGCACTATCGTAGTAGCGGCGCTCATCCCCTGGTCGATCGCCTGCGCTGTACCGCTCGCCACCGTAGGCGCCGGCAACGCTTCGATCCTGTTTGCCTTTTATCTTTATCTGCTGCCCCTGTATAATTTATGGCGGCCATACAAAGTAACCCCAGTCTAATAAATAAACCACCTGACTGCAAGAGCGATCAGGTGGTTTATTTTTATTGTCATCTTTTTTGCGTCTTCTGCATCAAACTGCTGTCAGCCAGGTCAACGACCAGCGGCTCCAGCCCCTGGCTGAGTACATAGTCCGCCCCTGCGGCAGTAGTAATGATCCTGCCGCCGCGCCCTAAAACCTTACCGTCCATATAACAGACCTGCCCGCCGATGATCGTGGCAAACGCGCTGCGCTGCAGCCTGTCGACGATCGTAATATCGGCATCCCGCCCTGCTGTCAGGCTGCCCTTATTTGCAAGACCAAGCAGCCGCGCCGGCTGATAGCTGATCTTCGCCACCAGCTCCTGCAGCGACAGCCCGCCCAGATCGACCAAAGCCAGACCAGCAGGCAGCAGTACATTGCGTGGAATACCGCCGCCGTCAGTACTGACAGCGTCTACAGCAAAACTGCCGTCAGCCTTTTTCGCCGTTGCCAGCCGCACCCGCGGCCCAACAGGATTGACCGCAAAACTGACGGAAACCAGCGTTTGCTGCCCGCGCCAATAATCCCTGGCCGCCTCACCTGTCAGCAAAGTCATTTCCTGTCCCTGCGGATAATTGACCTGTGCCCAGCCAGACAAAAGCGCCTCCTCCATGCCCGCCTCATCCTCCTTAAAGCCGCCGGTTTTCAGGCAGCGGCGGGTAACCATACTGCCCGGCAGACCGTCAACGATTTCAGCGCTTGTACCGTTGAGCGGTGATAAATAAGACTCGCAGGAAATATTAGGATTGGCCGCCAAAGCTTTAAGGGCCAGCTCCGTTTCTTCCGCCTCCGGCAGTACCGTACCACGGCAGTAAGCATTGATATGCGCTAAATGCAGAGGGTTGCCGTCGGCCAGCTCCACCGCCTCCAGCATGCCTTCGATATTGGAACCATGAGCGGCTGTCCCGGCGTGAAAAGCCGTATAAGCTCCCAGCTCTGCCGCAGCCCTGATCGCTCTGGCCGTTGCTGCCACCGTCAGCGGATAATGCCCGCCCAGCAGCTTGATGCCTAACGACCCCTGCCTCTGCACTTTCGTTATCAGCTGCTGCAGCTCTGCTGACGAAGGATCGTCACTGCTGACCGTATGTCCCGGCCGCACATATTCGATCGTAGCCAGATTGAGACCGGTCCCATATTCACGCGCCAGCTCCAGTACACTGGTCCCCGGCCCCGACATATCCAAAGCACTGGTCACACCAGCCTTTGCCAGCATCGTGTGGGCGTAGCTGCCTCCCAGCCAGGCCGAAGCATGTACATGCGAATCGACCAAGCCAGGCAGTACCAGCTTGCCGGACGCATCCAGCTCCTGCACGGCGCTGCCGCCGATACTGCTTTCCACCGCCGCAATCATACCGTTCTGCACAGCGACATCAAAATATCCTTCCCGTGCCGACGCATAATCGACCACATACCCGTTTTTGATCAGTAAATCATATTGCATTTGCTGCCCCTCCCTCAAACCAGTTCAGGTAAAAAGCAACGCTGCCTGTTTTTGCGCAAGCAGCGTCAGCTATTTCCCGGTCAATATTATTTATGCATTTTATAAAAAGCTTCCATAAACTCAGCCAGCTTCTCGCAGCCTGCCAGCGGCATCGCATTGTAAATCGAGGCCCGCAGCCCGCCAACACTGCGGTGTCCCTTCAGTCCTCCCATCCCCAGATCCTCGGCCTCGGCCGCAAAACGCTTCTCCAGCGCTTCGGTCGGCAGTCCAAAAGTCACGTTCATCAGCGAACGGCTGTCAGTTTTGGCAAAGCCGCGGAAAAAATCAGGATACATATCGATCACATCATAAACTATCTTGGCCTTAGCCGCATTGCGCTGCTCTATCATCACCAGTCCGCCCTGGGCCTTCAGCCACTTGGCAACCTTGCCGACGATATAGACCGCAAAAGCCGGCGGCGTATTATACAGCGAACCGTTATCAAGATGAGTTTCGTAATTCAGCATACTGTGCAGAGCTTTAGAACGCCCCTCAATAAATTTTTTACGGGCAATGACTGCTACCGCGCCGGCAGGACCGATATTCTTCTGTACCCCGGCATAAATCAGCGAAAACTTCTCCGCCGGGATCGGTTTACTCAAAATATCCGAAGACATATCCGCGATCAGCGGTACAGCACCGGTTTCAGGATAAACGCTGTACTCTGTGCCTTCGATCGTATTATTAGCCGTGATATGCAGATAAGCGCAGTTTTCCGGCAGCCTGATCTCGCCCGGCTGCGGCACCCTGTCATACTTTTCAGCCTTACTGCTGAAAGGGATAACGACCTTGCCTACCTTTTCCGCCTCTTTTACAGCTTTATCCGAAAAATTACTGGTCACGGCATAAGCCGCCGTTTGTCCAGCCCCCAAAAAATTCATCGGCACCATCGAAAACTGCAGGCTGGCGCCGCCTCCCATAAAGAGCACGCAATAATCGTCGCCCAGACCCAAAAGCTCCTTGATGTCGGCTTCCGCCTCAGCATTGATTTTTTCATAAATCGGCGCGCGGTGGCTCATTTCCAAAATCGACATACCGCTGCCCTGCAGATCCAGCAGCTCGGACTGTACCTCCTGCAGCACTTCCAGCGGCAGCATGGCCGGACCGGCATTAAAATTATAGATACGTTTCATTATTCATCTTCTCCGATCAAATGCACGACCATCGCATCGCGCAGCTTAGGTTCAAACCAGGTCGATTTCGGCGGCATGATCTTACCGGCATCAGCTACCTTGATCAGCTCCTCCATCGACGTCGGATACATGGCAAAAGCCACACTGTAGGCCCCTGCGTCTACTTTAGCCGCCAAAGCATCCAACCCGCGGATACCGCCCATAAAATTGATGCGCTCATCCGTACGCGGGTCTTTGATGCCCAGGATCGGCGCCAGCAGATTATCCTGCAAGATCGAAACGTCCAGCGACCCGATCACATCATCCGCGGCAAAGGTACCTTCCTTCGCAGTCAGGCGACGCCATTTTCCGGTCAGATACATACTGAACTGATGCCGCGCTTCCGGCTTCGGGCCGTTTTCCAGCTCGCTGATCTCAAACTTTTCTCCGACTCTGCTTAAAAATTCTTCCATAGACAAACCGTTCAGGTCTTTGACCAAACGGTTATAATCCATGATCTGCATCATATTATCGGGAAAAATGACCGCTAAAAAAGTGTTATATTCTTCGTTAGAACCATGCCTCGGCGTTTTGCCAAGCTCGTCAGCCACACGCATAGCCGCAGCACTGCGGTGATGGCCGTCGGCAATATACATTACAGGCACGTCCTCAAACAAACGGGTCAGCTCGGCGATCTCCATCAGGTTCTCCACCACATACAGTGTGTGCTGCACGCCGTCCTCCGACGTAAAATCATATACCGGCTTTTTGGCTCCCATCAGGCTCAAAACATAAGTATTGATCTCGGGCTTGCCCTTATAAGTTAAAAAAACAGCGCCGGTCTGTGCTTCTGTCGCCAGAATATGATTGACCCGGTCCTGCTCTTTATCATGCCTGGTCAGCTCGTGCTTCTTGATAATGTTCTCGCGGTATTCCTCCACCGAAGCAGCGGCCACAAGGCCGATCTGGATATGCTGCCCCATCTGCTGACGGTAAATATAGTAGCAGGGCGTCGTATCTTTTTTCATCTGCCCGTCGGACAGATACCTGTCGAGATTTGTTTTCGCCATCTTATAAACTGCCTGGCTATGCGGATCGATACAATCCGACATCGTCGCTTCCGATTTTGTCACCCGCAAAAAGCTCAGCGGGTTCTTATTAAGTATCTGCCGCGCCTCTTCGGTATCCATCACGTCATAAGGCAAAGCAGCGATCTCTGCCGCATATTCCGGCACCGGACGCAGCCCGCAGAACGGTCTGATCTGTGTCATCTAAAAAACCTCCTCCAGCGTCGTATGTATATACAAACACATGCTAAAATCAAATTAGTCCTTATCTATATTATTTTACTCAGTTCTCTGCTAAAACGCAAGCGTCGCCGCAGCAAACACCAGCGCTGTAAAAAATATTTTCCTGCGGCGTAATAAATATAACACTTTTCCCGGTTTCTTATCCATCCAAAATAAGTTATAATAGAGGAAGTCGTTTTAAATAAGGGGAGTGTCCATCCGTGTCATCTATAACAGTCAACCGACGTGTCCTGCAAAAGCTTATTCCCATCGCCATCGGCTATCTGGCCCTTGGCATCGCCTGCGGTATTCTGGCACAGCAGGCAGGTCTCACACCGCTTGAAGCCTTAGGGATGAGCGTGCTCGTTTTCGCCGGCTCCGGTCAGTTCATCGGCATCGCCATGATGGCCCAGGGTGCGGCCCTCGTTTCTATCGGACTCACTATTTTTATCGTCAACCTGCGTCATCTTTTATTCAGCTCCACGCTGATGAATTTTTTTAACGGCCGCAGCAAAAACTTTCTTATCGGCTATGCCCACGGCATCACCGACGAGACCTTTGCCGTCAACCTGAACGCCTTTGAAACGGAAACAGATCCCCGCTGGACGTGCGAAGAAGCCCTGGGGCTCAACGTCACCTCCTGCGCCGTCTGGTCGCTCAGCAATGCCCTCGGCTGCTATGCCGCCGCTTATCTCAACCCGCCTACCGAGCTGGTCTCCTATCTGCTGATCGCCATGTTCCTCGGCATCTGGGTCAACTATCTCACCGACCGGAAAATGATCATCACCGGGCTGGTATCAGGGCTTCTGGCGATCCTGCTTTCGCAGATCGTTCCCTATAAGCTGCATATCGTGCTGGCAACTCTGGCCGCCTCCGGCGCCGCCTGCTATATCACCGAACGCCATGCGGGAGGTGCTGATAATGTCCGCTGAATACGTTTGGGACGCCATTTTCATTATGATGGGCGTCACCTATATTTCCCGTATCATCCCTTTTTTACTGCTGGCCGGCAAACCTGTACCACGCTGGTTCAAAACCTGGCTCACCTATGTGCCGACAGCTATTTTCGGCGCGCTGGTTCTGCCCGACGTCTTTCTGCCCGCAGGCAGCCTGGATCTGGGACTGAACAACCTGTACCTGTGGTCGACCGTCATCATCTTCCCGCTGGTCTATAAAACAAAATCACTGGGGCTGGCGATAGTCAGCGGCGCCGCCGTCTTTGCACTGCTGCAGGCCGTACTCTGATCAATCGGCACAGCCTTCAGTATCGAGAGGAATCTGCTTTGGAAATTTTTTTACAGGGTCTTACCATGGGGCTGGCCTATCTTGCCCCCATCGGCGCCCAAAATCTTTTTGTCATCAATACGGCGCTCACCGCGCCTTTAGGCATTGCCCTCGTCACTGCAGGCATAGTCGCCTTCTTTGACATCAGCCTGGCGCTGGCCTGCTTTTGGGGCATCGGCCTTATGATCGAACACAGTCTGCTACTGCAAAAAGCACTGCTCGGCGGCGGCGGACTGATCTTGATCTATCTGGCCTGGCAGCTGCTGCATGCGCAGGTGCAGACAGACACCTCTGCTTACAGCCAGCCGACGCTGTGGCAAACGGCCACGCTGGCCTTTACCGTTACCTGGTTCAACCCGCAGGCCGTTATCGACGGTACGCTGATGCTGGGCGCCTTTCGCTCATCACTGCCTGCCGATACTGCCTCACTCTTTATCAGCGGCGTAGCAGCTGCCTCCTGCCTGTGGTTCTTCGGGCTTACAGGCATCTTCAAAACCTGCTGCCAAAATCTGCGCCCCAGCCATATGCAATGGATCAACCGCATCTGCGGCGCCGTTATTTTTGTTTACGCCCTCAAACTGCTTTATACCTTTGGGCAGATGCTGTAAAAACAATGAATACACATATAAAAAAGCAACAGCTGTTTAAGCTGTTGCTTTTATTTTGTTCTGACCCTTTTAATTTACTGCTTTAACTTTTTCCTGACTGCACAATAGAATATCTTCTACCGAACAATCAAACACGTCAGCCAGTTTGACAAGTATCTCCAGACTGATCAACGTCCTGCCGCACTCCAGATTACTTAGATGCGGCTGCGACATCTGCAGGGCTTCCGATAATTTCACCTGCGAAATTTTTCTTGCCTTCCGCATCATCTTCACATTACTACCTAAATCATTTAGATCATAACGCTGTTTTTTCATTTTACCCTCTACACCACTCTTACCCATATAATCGTTTCAACTACTGGACCAACTACTTTTGTTTTACTTATTTTTTCTGATTTGATTATTATATATTATTCTATTTTATAAAATAATACTACAAACAATTAGTTTTTGCAACAACTTCTTTTGCCCACAAACGAATTTATATCATCAAATACAACATTAATCTGCCATATTTTTATTTTATATTCTTCTAGACAATATTTTTATAAGATTCTGCAGACGTTTTTTATTAACTTCATGATCCACCGGCTGGCCTGAAACGGACTTCTCTACATGTTTTGCCGATCGTCGTGCAAGTATTTATGGCAGTATTCAGTACTTACTAAATAAGTATTGCTTTACTTTGCTGTAAGTATTTCTTTGTTAGATTCAAGGTCAAAGTCATAAGCAGTAAAACCCTATAAGTCTTAAAAACTCTGCTAACAAGTTCAGTACTGAATACTGTCACTATATATATATAGGGCAGCGAACACCGGAAAAGTTTACATGCCAAAATACAATTTCACATATTGTTCACAAATATCACTAAAATGTTATGAGCTGCTGTTAAAAACCATCTTGAAAAAAATTTTCAAACCGATGTAAACTTTTATCCCTCTCGCTGCCCTATATATAGCGTGAGGGTTTTACCCCCTTGCCAAGCAAATCTAAAAGGAGCATCTCTACTATGCAAATATCATCAGCACCGCTGCTGACAGCAGCCAAGCTCGCCGAACTTGTCGCCCTGGGACACAACCGCATC